>Ga0228536_1000006_pt1:77500-727785 | contig 727785 bp, 677 predicted proteins | sample SJ1Smetagenome_FD_168611 | JGI IMG/M metagenome (GOLD analysis project Ga0228536, IMG submission 168611) | Enriched culture of PCE-dechlorinating microbial communities from Ithaca, New York, USA - SJ1.S | ecosystem: Engineered > Modeled > Simulated communities (microbial... >...
CTCGATCTTCAAAGCCCGGCCGCTCTTTTCGTCAACCTCCATGAGCACACCCTGGAGCCGGATATCACCCTTCGCCACATCGAACCGGTTCGGCACCTGCCGGAGAAACCGCTCCAGGATGGCCTCCTTCCGGGTCCCGATGACGGAATCGAAAGGCCCCGTCATCCCGGCGTCGCTGATATAGGCCGAGCCGCCAGGCCGGATAGCCTCGTCCGCCGTCTGCACGTGGGTGTGGGTCCCGATCACCGCCGTGACCCGACCGTCAAGGAACCAGCTCAAGGCCTGTTTCTCCGACGTCGCCTCCGCATGAAAATCAACGATGACAATGGGTGTTTTGCGTCTGATTTTCTCGATCTCCCGTTCCGCCGTCCGGAAAGGACAGTCGACGGCGGGCATGAAAACCCTGCCCAGGAGGTTCAGGACGCCGACGTACACCCCTCCGGAAACGGGCATGACCACGGACCCGTGCCCCGGCACCCCGTCGGGATAATTGGCGGGACGGAGGAGTGTTTCGTAGTCGTCGATGAAATCATCCACTTCCCGCTTGTCCCAGACATGATTTCCCGACGTTAGGACATCGACCCGGTACCCGTAAAGGTCCTCAACAATCTCCCGGGTGACCCCAAAACCGGCGGCGGCGTTTTCACAGTTGGCAATGACGAAGTCCACCGCCCGCCCGGCCACGAGCTGCGGGAGAAGCTCCCGGACAGCCCGTCGGCCCGGCTTGCCGATGATGTCCCCGATGAACAGGATATTCATAGACCGGCATTACCTCGCGTAATCCGAAACCCTGGTCTCCCGGATCACCGTCACCTTGATCTGCCCCGGATAGGTCAGGTCCTTTTCGATCTTTTTGACGATGTCCCGGCAGAGCATCACCGCATCGTTGTCGGAGATCTTGTCGTTCTCCACGAGTATGCGGATCTCCCGTCCCGCCTGGATGGCGAAGCATCGGTCTACGCCGCTGAAGGAGTTGGCGATTCCCTCCAGCTCCTCGAGGCGCTTGACGTACGTCTCCAGCATCTCCCGCCGGGCTCCCGGACGAGCCGCCGAGAGGGAATCCGCCACCTGGACGAGGGCCCCCAGCAATGTCGTCGTCCGGCTGTCGTCGTGGTGGGTCGCGATGGCCTGAACGATGCTCGGCGATTCGCCGAACCTCCGCGCATAATCGGCCCCTATGGCAGCATGGGTGCCCTCAATCTTGTGGTCGATGGCCTTCCCGATGTCGTGGAGCAGTCCGGCACGCTTGGCCTCCTTGACATTCATCTTCAGCTCCGAAGCCATGATGCCTGTCAGATACGCCACCTCAACGGAGTGCTGCAGGACGTTCTGGGAAAAACTCGTGCGATACTTGAGGCTTCCCAGAAGCGTGATGATCTCGGGATGCAGGTCGTGGACGCCCACGTCGAAGGAGACGTGCTCTCCCGTTTCCTGAACCACTTTGTCCACTTCCTGCGTCGCCTTCTTCACGATCTCTTCGATCCGTCCCGGGTGGATCCGGCCGTCCGTAATCAGCCGCTCCAGGGAAATGCGGGCCACCTCGCGGCGGATCGGGTCGAAGCTCGACAGGACAACCGCTTCCGGGGTATCATCGACGATAAGGTCGATCCCGGTTGCCGCCTCGATGGCCCGGATGTTCCTGCCTTCCCGGCCGATGATACGGCCCTTCATCTCGTCACTGGGGAGATTGACCACCGAGACCGTGCTTTCCGCCACGAAATCGCTGGCATAACGCTGCATCGCGTACACCATGACTTCCCGGGAGGCCTTCTCGGCATTCCTTTTTGCCTCTTCCTCCACCTTCCGGATCAGGAGTGCCGCATCCCGCTTGGCCTCCGATTCCATCGCCTGGACGAGCTGTTCCTTGGCCTCCTCCGACGAAATCCCGGCGACCCGCTCGAGCTTCTGCCGCTCCTCTTCGATCATCCGGCTCAGTCTGTCCGTTTTCTCCTGGATCTGGCCTTCCTTCGACACCAGCGACTTCTCTCTGCCTTCTATCTGACTTTCTTTCTGAGCCAGTGCATCGGAGCGCTTGTCGACATGTTCCTCCCTGGCGCGGATCTTCCGCTCCATGGCGTCCATCTCCTGCCTGCGCTCCTTTCCTTCCCGCTCGGACTCGGCCTTTGCTTTGACCAGGGTTTCCCGGGCCTGCAGAACGCCCTCCTTCTTCAGGGTGTCCGCTTCTTTTTTCGCTTCTTCCACAATTCTCGAGGCCAGGCTCTCAGCCGACCTGATCCGCTTCCGGGAGAGGGCAGCCATCAGGCCGAAACCAACCCCGCCTCCCACCACAATCGACGCAACGATGATGAATATGGTCATGCCGCTCACGACAACTTCACCTCCTGTATATGGATACTCCGACGATGCGAGGACTTGGACCTCTACGCCGGGAGAAACACAACTTCATGAGATTAAATGGGATTTTGGAGAAAGCCCGGAATCCGGGAAAGAATTTTCACCGGGAGATCCTGGATGATTCAGATCATCCCCGGAAAAAAGTCGGGAACCACAGGGGGTGGAAATATCCGGGATTCCGGATCCCGGCGGCAAGAGACGGGCCGGCTTGCCGGCGACAGTCACAGCACGGGTGAGGGGGTATTTGTTTCTTGCTACTAATCAACCTCGTCGATCAGCGAAAGCAGTTTTTCCGACCGCTCTTTCAGGTTTGTCGAGAAATCCTTGCTGCTTTCCTCCAGTTTCACGTATTCGTCGGCGATATTCAGCGCAGCCAGGATAGCGATGTGGAGGGCCGGCATCTTGGGTGACCGGGTACCGATCTGCTCAATCCGGTCGTTCACCAAGGCAACCACACGGGCAACGTGTTCCTCCCCATCATCGCTGGTTACAGAAAAATCTTGCCCCAGTATCTTGACTTGAAATCGTTTTTTCAAATCCTGCCCCTTGAATAACTACTGGCGGGCCGGAACGTCCCGGAGCAGTTCAAGAAGCGTATCCACCTTCGTGCGAATGAAGTCCCTCTCTTCCGTGAGCCCCCTGATATGGTTCTGTGCTTCCTCCAAATCCAGCAATTTTTTTTTGAGTTGCTCCTCCAGTTCCCCGTATTGCTTTTTTAACAGCGCGTAATCGCTGATAACAATCCGGATCTTCTTATCCAGTTCCTCGAAACTGGTCAGTTCCACCGGTTCCCCCTTATCCGCGCCGGCCGTCAGGCTGCCCGGACGGCCGGAGTGGTTCTTTTTTGGTGGCGAGTATGGCAACAAACCCCTGGAAAGTCAAGGCGGACTTTCCCTTTCAAGGGTGTAGAACGACCGGAGAAGTTCCAGAAGCTCGCGCTTCTCCGCAAGCCGGCCGGCAGCATTCCGGATCTGCGCCCCTCCCCGTTCTCCCTTGGTATACCAAAGCGCATGCTTTCGGAAGGAGCGAATACCGGCCTGCTCCCCCATGGCCTCGATCTCGAGATCGAGGTGACGGACAATGACCCGCATCTTCTCCTCCAGATCCGGAATCACGGGATCCCCCCCATCCTCCCTGTACGCCGCAATTCTCCCGAATATCCATGGATTTCCAAGACAGGCCCGTCCAACCATCACGGCATGACAACCTGTCCGGCGCATCATATTCAGGGCGTCCGAGGGCCGCCGGATGTCCCCGTTTCCAATGACCGGAACCGCCACCGCTTCCCGGACGGCACCGATCAGGGTCCAGTCGGCGGAGCCTCCGTATCCCTGCACGGCGGTCCGGGGGTGGACCGTGATGCCGTCGACTCCACAACTCTCTGCAATTTTTGCGATTTCTATCGCATTGATGGACCTGCCGTTCCAGCCGGCCCGGATCTTCACCGTCATGGGCAGCGGCGTCGCCTCACGGACGGCCGCCAGGACAGCCGCGACACGTGCGGGATCCTTCATCAGGGCCGCGCCGGATCCGGTCTTGACGACTTTCTTTACGGGACAGCCCATGTTGACATCCAGCAGGTCCGCCCCGGCGTCCGTTACGATCCGGGCCGCCCGGGCCATGACCTGCGGATCGGAGCCGAAGATCTGAACGCCCAGGGGCCGGTCCTCATCGGTGGAATCAAGATAATGGAGGGTCTTCCGGGTTGCCCGGATCAGGCCGTTGGCGCTCACCATTTCCGTGAAGGCCATCCCGCAGCCGCAGGAACGGGCGATCAGCCGGAAAGACAGGTTCGTCACGCCGGCCATAGGGGCCATCCATACCCGACTGCCCATGGCCAGGGAACCGATTTTCAGGATATCCGGAATGCTCATGAGGTGCAGGAGCCGAGAAACCCGGATCGGACAAGCCGCTCCGCTTCCCCGAGATCCTCCGGTGTATTGATGCCCATCACTTCCGGCGGAAAGTCCGCCACGACAGACCGTACCCGATATCCCCGACCCCGGGCGATCTCCACGATATCCGTCAGATAATACTCCTTCTGTGCGTTTTCGTTCCGGATCTCCCCGACCGCCTCGGCCAGGAATCCTCCCCCGACGCAATAAATCCCGGCATTGATCTCCCGGACTCTTCTCTCCTCTTCGCTGGCGTCCCGGGCCTCGACGATGCGCAGGACTTCCCCGTCTTCCCCTTTGATCACGCGTCCGTAACTGCCAGGGTCTTCCAGAACGGTCGTCAGGACGGTCACCGCGGCCCCGCTGGCATGGTGCTCCAGCAGGAGTGACTCCAGCGTCTCCGGGGTCAGCAGGGGCACATCGCCGCAGAGGATCAGGATCGGCCCTTTCCAGTCCCGGAAGTTGTCCCGGGCGATGCGGACGGCATGGCCGGTTCCCAGCTGCTCCCTCTGTTCCACGAATACCAGGTCTTCTCCGCGGACGCTCTCCCGAACCCGTTCCGCCTGGTGACCGATGATGATCACCGTCCTGGCCGCACCGATCCGCCTGGCGGCATCCACGACATAGGCCAGGAGCGGCCGTCCGCAGAGGGAATGGAGTACCTTGGCCAGGTCCGACTTCATCCGGGTCCCCTTTCCCGCCGCCAGGACGAGACAAAGCAGGTCCCTCTCTTCCTTTTTCTGTTCCATCATGGCTTCTCCACTGCCTACGAACCGCCTCCGCCTCCTCCATCGCCGGTCAACCGTTCCAGTTCCGGCGAGAACCGTGCCGCGACTTCCCGCACAGCCCGCTCCCCCGCATCCTCGACGGTGAATATCACCGGGCCGATCGGGAACGTATCCCGCTTTTTCGGAATTCGTCCCATCCGGGCCAGGAGAAATCCCCCCAGGGTCTCGTAATCGCCCTCCGGGAACTCCACCGGCAGGATGGTCCGGATCCGCTCGATGCTGATCCTTGCATTGAAGAGATAGTGGCCCGGCCCCAGGCGCTTGAACAGCTTCTCGCCCGCATCGTACTCATCGTGGATCTCCCCCACGACCTCCTCCAGGATGTCTTCCAGGGTGACGATCCCGACGACCCCTCCGTATTCATCGACCACGGCGGCCATCCGCTCCCCCCGGGTCTTCATCTCCAGGAGCAGATCCTTCGCGGGCATTGTATCCGGGACGTAAAGCACATCCGTTTTCAGGCAGCCCTGGACGGATTCGGGGGGATCGTCCTGGTGCCGGCGATCCGGCCGCACGCATGCCATCAGGTCGAATGTATCGAGAATCCCGACAATGTTCAGCACCTGGTCGCGATACACGGGGATCCGCAGAAACCCCTCCTCCCTGACGAGCCGGACGGCGTCTTCCAGCGTCGCCGTTACCGGAAGGGCCGTCATGACCGACAGGGGCACCATGATTTCCCCGGCGGTTGTCTCGGAGAAATCGAACACCCGCCTGACCATGTCCTTCTCGGAACGAAGGATGTCCGTGTCCCCGTCGGAACCGCTGCTGATGAGCGACACCAGGGCGTCCCGGGTGATGTACGGGGAATAGCTGAGGTCCGTCTTTCCCGTCAGGAGCAGAACCACCCGCAGGGTCAACCGGGAAACGACGAAAACGAGGGGAGCCAGGAGCCAGGAGGCTCCGAGGAAGAACCAGGACAGCCGCTGTGCCGACCTCTCGGGCCTGGCTTGGCAGATACTCTTGGGAATGACCTCGCCGAACAGGAGAAGAACCGGAATCATGACCCCCACGGCCAGCCATTCCCCCCGAAGGGGGCCAAACAGGGAGATGAAAAGCAGGGTGGCCCCGGTGCTGGCCGTGACCTCGCAGAGATTGGTCCCGATGGGGGCCATGGACAGGAACAGGTGGGGTTTTTCGCGCAGTTCCAGTGCCATGCCGGCCGCCCGGGAACCCCTCTTCGCTTTCTGGCGGAGCTTGTGAATGTCCGATGACACCAGCGCAATCTCCCCCCCGGAGAACAATCCCTGCAGGAGCACACAGGCCGCAATGATCGCCAGGATGAAGGTCTGCTCAAGCGTCATGGTTTTCGCCTTGATCCCGAGCTTCCCGTGTGACCCAGATGTTGAGGATCCTGGCCGGTCCGACCTTCGTCACGAGGAAGCGGTACCCGCCGAAGGAGACCGCCTCTCCGCGATGCGGAAGCTTTCCGAACAGATGCAGCACAAATCCTCCCGCCGTATCGAACTCCTCCGGCGACAGGGACAGGCCGAGCAGCTCGTTCAGGTCCTCTGTCTCCATACGGCCCGAGACGACCCAGGCATTCTCCCCCACCTTCTCCCAGAGCCCCTTCCGGATGCCGTGCTCGTCGTAGAGGTCGCGGAAGAGGTGTTCCAGGATATCCTCCAGGGTGATGAGCCCGGACACACCCCCATATTCGTCCACCACGACCGCGGTCTGCAGGCGCCGCTTCTGGAACTCCCTCAGCAGCCTCCCCGCCGTCTTGCACTCCGGCACGAAATAGACTTTCCTCAGGTAGCTCTCGATGGAGGAGACTTTCTCCACCCCCTCGGGAATTTTCAGGAGGTCCGCCGCCAGGAGGAGCCCCCGGATGTCGTCCCGGTCCCGCCCATAAATGGGGATCCGCGAGTGCCGTGCCCGGATCACCTCCCGTTTCATCTCGGCGATGGGCATGGAGGAGGGGAGGCAGAATATATCGACCCGGGGCACCATCAGCTCCGAAACGGGACGGTCCTCCATCTCGAACACGGCATGAATGAGGGTCCGCTGGGTCTCCTCGAGGGCGCCCTCCTGGCGGCCCGCATCGATCATGGTCTTGAATTCGTCTTCCGTCAGGGCGGAGCGGCCCTGGGACTCCCGGCCGGCGAACCGGACAACAACCCCCCGGGATACGGCTTCCAGAAGCCATACAAAAGGGCGGACGAGGCCCGAGACAAGGGAAAGGAAGGGCGACAGCAGGGAAGAATAGCGGATGGAATCGGTCATGCCCAGGGTCTTTGGCACGGCCTCACAGAAAATCAGGAGGATCGGGATCGTCACGGCGATGGACAGCCACCCCAGATCGGCCCCCAGCAGGCTGACGATCAGGGAAGTGGCCAGGACGGAGACGCTGATGTTGACCGACTCGTTGCTGAAAATGATCGTCACGAGGAGCCGGCGGCGATTCACGAGAAGCCCCTGGACGGCCCGGAGAAAGGGGGTGCGTTCCTGGACCATCTTGTGGATATGCAGCGGGGTCAGGGAGAAAAGCGCCGCCTCGGAGCAGGACAGAAGCGCCGACAGAAAGAACAGGAGCGCGATGAAGACCAGTTTGAGGATGATCAGATTTTCCAAGGGTTCTCTACCCGTGCCGGGAAACCGGCGGCAATTGTGATGGAGAAATGTACCAGATTCGCAGCGGAAAGGACAAACGGATTTCCCTCCATGACGCCGGAGGGATTTGTTTGACGGGTCGCTTTTTTTTCGATAATGGGTCAATTCTATTCTGCGGACTGGGTCCCCTCGGGGATCCGCCGTCCGTTCAATCTTGTCCGGAGCGTCCCAAGGGAGGAAAGAAATGTCCAGCGTCCTGTTGATCGGAAATGGCGCGCGGGAGCACGCCATGGCCGAAACCCTTATCCGGTCGGCCACCCGCCCCCGGCTTTATGCCTGCATGAAAGCCAACAATCCCGGCATCGCCTCCCTCTCGCAGGACGTTCTCCTCGGAAGCTACAGCGACCTGAATGCCATCACTTCCTTTGCCCGGTCCGCCGGGGTCGATCTGGCCCTCGTCGGGCCGGAGGATCCCCTGAATCAAGGAGTCGTGGATGCCCTGATGGAGGCCGGTATCCCGGCGGTGGGACCGACGAAAGACCTGGCGCGGCTGGAGACGTCCAAGTCCTTCACCCGGGACCTTGTGGGTAAGTACGGCATTCCCGGGAACCCCCGGTACCGTGTCTTCACCTCCCCGGACGGTCTCGAGAAATTTTTGTCCGAACTGGAGGGGATCGTAATCAAGCCCGATGGCCTCACGGGGGGCAAGGGCGTCCTGGTCCAGGGAGACCATTTTGAGACCCGGGAGGAGGCCCTGGCTTACTGCCGGCAGGTCCTGGCTGAGCACCCCTCGGTGATCGTCGAGGAAAAGCTGGAGGGGGAGGAATTTTCCCTGCAGTGTTTCTGCGACGGGAAGACCGTCGTCGCGACACCGGCCGTGCAGGACCACAAGCGGCGCTTCGTCGGCGACCGGGGCCCCAACACGGGCGGCATGGGATCCTACTCCTGCGAGGATCACCTGCTGCCGTTTCTGACGGAGAAGGACGTGGCCGACGGCCTGGCGATCACGCGGCAGGTGGCGGAGGCCATCGCCCGGGAGACGGGCTCCCTGTACAAGGGCATCATGTACGGCGGCTTCATGGTCACGAAAAGCGGCGTGAAGCTCCTGGAGTACAATGCCCGTCTGGGAGACCCGGAAGCCATGAACATTCTCCCGCTCCTGAAGTCGGACTTCGTGGAACTGTGTAGGGCCATCACCGACGGAACCCTGGACCGGTTCCCGGTCTGCTTCGAGCAGAAGGCAACGGTGTGCAAGTACATCGTTCCCAAGGGATACGGCCTCCCGAAGGACCATCCCGACGCTTCCTCCACGGCCGCTCGGATCACCATCGGGGACCCGGGAGCCGCCCGTCTTTACTATTCATCCGTCGACCAGCGGTCCGACGGCCTGTACATGAGCACGTCCAGGGCCATCGGAGTCGTGGGCATCGCCGCGACCCTGGCCGGGGCGGAAGCCGTGGCGGAATGCGCCGCGAATGCCGTCAAGGGACCTGTAGACCACCGGCCCGACATCGGCACGGCAGACCTGATCGGACGACGCGTCGCCCGCATGAAACAGATCCGGGGACAATAGTCCCATTTTTTGATTCCAGGAAAGGAACCCAGGAGAATCCTCATGACAGCCAACGTGATCAAGAGAGCCCTCGTCAGCGTGACCGACAAGGGGGGAATCGTGGAATTCGCAAAGGGACTCGCCGCCGCCGGCGTGGAGATCCTGTCCACGGGCGGCACCGCCGCCCAGCTCCGCAAGAGCGGATTGACCGTGGTGGATGTGTCCGACTACACCGGCTTTCCGGAAATGATGGACGGGCGGCTCAAGACCCTTCATCCAAAAATCCACGGCGGCCTCCTGGCCCTCCGGGACAATCCCGGGCACATCGCCGCGGCCCGGGAGCACGGGATCGACCTGATCGACATGGTCGTCATCAACCTCTACCGGTTCGAGGACACCGTCGCCAAACCCGGCTGCACCCTCGAGGAGGCCGTAGAGAACATCGACATCGGCGGCCCGACGATGCTCCGGGCGGCGGCCAAGAACTGGCGGTTCGTCACCGTCGTCACCGATCCGGCGGATTACGCCCTCATCCTGAAGGAAATGCAGGAAACCGGCGGGAAGATATCCGAGGCCACGAACTACCACCTGGCGACAAAAACCTTCCAGCTCACGGCCCGCTATGACGCCGCGATCTCGAACTACCTCGGCCGGGTCCAGCCGGAAGGCGAATCGAAGGAATTCCCCGACACCTACACGGTCCAGTTCCAGCTTGCTCAAGGTCTCCGGTACGGCGAGAATCCCCACCAGAAGGCCGCCTTCTACCGGGAGCCGGCGGCGGCGTTCCCTGCCGTGGCGACTTCCCGGCAGATCCAGGGCAAGGAGCTCTCCTACAACAACATCATGGACGCCGACGCGGCCTGGCAGATGGTCTCCGATTTCGACCGGCCGGCGGCCATCGTCATCAAGCACGCCAATCCCTGCGGCGCCGCCACGTCCGGGGGAGACCTCGTGGAGGCCTACCTGAAGGCCCTGAAGACGGATCCCGTCTCGGCCTACGGGGGCATTGTGGCCCTGAACCGCCCGGTGGACCCGAAAACCGCGGAGGAGCTGGCGAAGATCTTCCTGGAAGTGATCATCGCCCCGGGGTTCGACCCCAAGGCCCTGGAGATTCTCCAGCCCAAGAAAAATGTCCGTCTCCTGGAAATCCCGTCCGCCGGGGCAGGCTCCCCGGGCTTCGACTTCCGACGGGTCGTGGGGGGGCTTCTCCTGCAGGAGCGGGACACCGACGCCTTCGACCTCCGGCAGGCAAAGGTCGTCACGAAGCGTGCCCCCACGGAGGAAGAGTACCAGGCCCTCGATTTCGCCTGGCGCGTGGTGAAGCACGTCAAGTCCAACGCCATCGTCCTGGCGACGAAGGATCAGTTGGTGGGGGTCGGCGCCGGGCAGATGAGCCGGGTGGATTCCGTCAAGATCGCCCGGATGAAGGCCAACCTGCCGACACAGGGAACCGTCCTCGGCTCGGATGCCTTCTTCCCGTTCCGCGACGGTGTGGACCTGGCGGCGGAGGCGGGCGTCACCGCCATCGTCCAGCCCGGCGGATCGATGCGGGACGAGGAGGCCATCCAGGCGGCGGACGAGCACGGCATGGCCATGGTCTTCACCGGCCGGCGGCATTTCAAGCACTGAGAAGATATATTCCGGCTCCCCGGGAGCATTCCACACCCGCGGGGGTCCCCGACAGAACCTTCCACATCACGGCCGGGGGGCGGCGGACAGACACCCGCCGCCCCGGCAGCCTCCTCTTCCCGGGCGATCCGCCCCCTGGAGGTGAACCATGATCCGGACAACCAGCCCCAGTTACAGCATCCTTCTCCGCCTGGAGATCCCGAACCGCCCCGGCATGCTGGCCCGCGTCCTGGCAGCCATCGGCCGGGCCGGGGGAAACATCGGCTCTTTGGATATCGCCGGATTCCGCGGCGAGGCGATCATCCGCGACATCGTCGTGAATGCCGCGGACACGGACATGCTGGACCGGGTCACCACGGCCGTCCGGAGGGTCCGGGACATCCGCCTGCTCCACGTGACGGACCGGACCTTCATGCTCCACGCGGGGGGAAAGATCGAAATCCGGAGCAAGCTCCCCCTCAAAACGAGAGCGGACCTGAGCATGGCCTACACCCCCGGCGTGGCACGGGTATCGACGGCCATCCACGAGGAGCCGGACCGGGTCTTCGACCTGACCATGAAGAAAAACATGGTGGCCGTCGTGACCGACGGAACCGCGGTGCTCGGCCTCGGCGACATCGGACCCCGGGCGGCCCTGCCGGTCATGGAGGGAAAGGCTCTGCTGTTCAAGGAGTTCGGGGGAGTGGACGCCTTCCCGATCTGCCTGGACACGAAAGATCCGGAGGAGATCGTCCAGGCGGTGAAATGGATCGCCCCGGGATTCGGCGGCGTGAACCTGGAGGACATCTCGGCGCCCCGCTGCTTCGAGATCGAGGAGCGCCTGAAGGCGGAGCTGGACATCCCCGTCTTTCACGACGACCAGCACGGCACGGCGGTGGTCATCCTGGCGGGTCTCCTCAACGCCCTGAAAATCGTCGGCAAGCGTCTGGAGGATATCCGGATCGTCATCAACGGCCTCGGCGCCGCCGGCATCGCCACAATCCGGCTGCTCCTGGCGGCGGGGACGGGGAACATCGTCGGCTGCGACCGCTCCGGTGCCCTGTACAAGGGAAGGAAGGAAAACATGAACCCGGTGAAGGAGGAGATCGCCTCCCTCACCAACCCGGAGCGGAGGAGAGGAAACCTCCGTCACGTCATGGAGGGGGCCGATGTCTTCATCGGTGTCTCCCAGGGAAACATCCTGCCGGCGTCGGCGGTGAAGCACATGGGGCTCGATCCGATCGTCTTCGCCCTGGCCAACCCGGTGCCGGAGGTGGCGCCGGAGGCGATCCACAAGTATGCCCGGATCATTGCCACGGGCCGGTCGGACTATCCGAACCAGGTGAACAACGTCCTCTGCTTCCCGGGGCTGTTCCGGGGGGTCCTGGACTCGCGGGCCCGGTCCATCAGCCGGGAGATGCTCCTGGCCGCGGCCGACGCCATCGCCCGCTGCGTCGCCCCGCAGGAGCTGGGCGAGGACCACATCATCCCCGGCGTCTTCAACCGGAAGGTCCAGGAGGAAGTCGCAAAGGCCGTCTCCACGGCGGCCGCGGAGACCGGCTCCGCCCGCCCGCTGGAGTTCTTCCTGGCCATATGACCGCGGAGTCTTTCAGACAGCCGCAAAATCTCCTCGATCTTCGTTCTCGAGGCACGGCGCGCATCTTCCGAACCGGAACGATGCTCCTCGCCCATTCAACGGTTCCGGTCAGCCGTCATCTCGATCCATCCGATTCCACAGTCATTATCTATTGTCAAAAAGCGGACGCGCCGGTCAATTGAACGTCAAATTCCCGACGAGACAATCCGGGCAGCGACCTCTGTCCCGTCCCCGGGGCAAACGGCGCAGCCCGCACGAACGCATCTTCAGATTCCACCCCTCCGCCAACCGGCAAGCATCTGGATCTTCATGGCATCTCGGCGCTCCAACCCTTGCCGTGAAAGACTTTCCTCGCGAACATCCCGAACGGCATGCACCTTGCTAAGAGGCGTTTGCTGCATCCATAAGCAACCAACATCCACTCGCCGGGAGGGCGACGATTATGAAAATCACGTTATCGGGGAAAATCCTGGGCCTGGTAGCCCTGACCATTCTTCTTGCCGGAGGTGCCGTCTTCACGACTTCCTACCTGCTGTTCAGTTCAGGACTGGACGACCAGGGACAGACGGAAACCAGGGCGATGTCGCATATCGTGCAGAGGCATGTGGAGGAGCGGCAGAAACTGGCAGTGGGTGCCGCAGCCAGTCTGGCATCCCATCCCAACCTGATCGCAGCCGTCGAAAGAAAAGACGGGGAGGCCGTCCGGAAAATCGGTAAGAGCGCCATGGAAAACCTTGGCATCGCCTTTGTCACCGTGGCGGACCGGGATGGCGTCGTAATTGGACGGGGACACTCCGACAAGAGCGGCGACAGTGTCATGGACCAGGTGAACGTCAAAAATGCCCTGTCCGGGAGAGCGTCCACCGGTGTCGAGCCGGGGACGGTGGTCAAGTTTTCCCTGCGGGCCGGACATCCCGTCCTCCAGGGGGGGCGGGTCATCGGATCGGTGACGACGGGATTCGACCTCTCGACGGACGCCTTCGTGGACGATATCAAGAAACGCTTCGGCGTGGAGTCTACGATTTTCCAGGGCGATACCCGGATCGCGACAACAATTATAAGGGACGGCAAGCGGGCCGTGGGAACGAAGATGGACAATCCCCGGGTGCTGGAGGCCGTGCTTCAGAAATCGGGACAATATCTCGACAGGAACAGGATCCTGAACAAGAACTTCCACACGGCCTATTGGCCCGTCACGAATGTGGACAACAAGACCGTCGGCATGTTCTTCATCGGCAAGGACCTCGACCTGATGAGCCGCGAACTGAACAGGATCCTGATGTTTAATTTCCTTGCACTCCTGGCCATCGGTGCACTCATGACATCCACCAGTTTCTTCCTTGTCCGCTCCATCACCCGTCCCATCAATCGGGCCACCGCCGGCCTGACCGAGTCTTCGGACCAGGTGGCATCCGCATCGGCGCAGGTGTCGGCGACGGCACAGCAACTGGCGGAGGGAGCGAACGACCAGGCATCTTCCCTGCAGGAGACCTCCTCCTCCCTGGAAAAGATGGCCTCCATGACCAGGCAGAACGCCGGCAGCGCTTCCCAGGCGGACGCCCTCATGAAGCAGGCCAACTCCGTCGTGAAGAAGGCCAACGACTCCATGGAGCACCTGACCGGCTCCATGCATGAGATCACCGCGGCGAGCGAGGAGACCTCCAAGATCATCCGGACGATCGACGAGATCGCCTTCCAGACCAACCTCCTGGCCCTGAACGCGGCCGTGGAGGCGGCGCGGGCCGGGGAGGCCGGGGCGGGATTCGCCGTCGTGGCGGAAGAGGTCCGGAACCTGGCCATGCGGGCCGCCGAGGCCGCGAAGAACACCTCGGGCCTGATCGAGGGCACCGTCAGGAAGATCCGGGATGGATCCGAGCTGGTCGGGGAGACGAGCGAGGCCTTCAGCGAGGTCGCCGTCAGCGCCGCCAAGGTCGGGGAACTGGTCGGGGAGATCGCCGCCGCCTCCAGCGAGCAGGCCCAGGGCATCGACCAGATCAACAAGGCCGTCGCGGAGATGGACAAGGTCACCCAGCAGACAGCGGCCAGTGCGGAAGAATCCGCCTCCGCCTCCGAAGAAATGACCGCCCAGGCACAGCAGATGAAGTCTTACGTGGCGGATCTCACCGCCGTCATCGGCGGCCGGGACAGCAGGGGATAAACGGGGCGTCCCGGCATCCAGCCGCCGTCCTTCAGAACAGGTGTTCGAGGAGCTCCCGCAGGTGGCTCACGGCATGGACCTCCAGGTCTCCCCGGGAGCGCTTCCGGGTCTCCCGGGTCCTGGGCAGGATGCAGCGCCGGAAGCCCATCCGGGCGGCTTCCCGGATTCGCACGTCCGTCTGGGCGATCCCCCGGATCTCCCCGGTGAGCCCCACCTCTCCGAAAACGACGGTCCCCGGCTCCACGGGCCGCTCCAGGAAGCTGGAGGCCAGCGCCGAGACGATTCCCAGGTCCACCGCGGGCTCCGCCACCCGGAGCCCTCCCGTCACGTTCACGAAGATGTCGGAACTGCCCAGGTGGATTCCCCCGATCTTGTCGAGGACGGCCACCAGGAGGGACACCCGGTTCGGATCCACACCGATGGCCGTCCTCCGGGGCATGCCGAAGGATGTGGGACTGACGAGGGCCTGGATTTCCACCAGGATGGGCCGCGTCCCTTCGACGCTGGGCACCACCACCGACCCGGCCGCTTCCAGCGGGCGCTCCGCAAGGAAGGCCTCCGAAGGGTTGGTAACCTCGATAAGGCCGCTGTCCCGCATCTCGAAGACGCCGATCTCGTTGGTCGGCCCGAACCGGTTCTTGATGCCGCGGATGACCCGGTAGGCGTAGCTGGAATCCCCCTCGAAGTAGAGAACCGTGTCAACCATGTGCTCCAGGACCCGGGGCCCGGCAATGGAGCCGTCCTTGGTGACGTGCCCCACCAGGAACACCGGGATGCCCGTCTTCTTCGACAGCAGGATGAGCCGCTCCGAGGCCTCCCGGACCTGGCCGACGCTCCCCGGCGCCGACGACAGGACCGGTGAATAGACCGTCTGGATGGAGTCGACCACCACCGCTGCCGGCCGGACCTCCTGGATATGCCGGAGAATGTTGTCCAGGCCGATCTCCACGAGAACCAGCAGGTTGGATGAGACGGCCCCCACCCGCTTGCCCCGCAGGCGGATCTGGCGAGCCGACTCCTCGCCGGTGACATAGAGCACCCGGCTCCCCCGGGCGGCGATTTTCTCCAGAACCTGGAGCAGAAGCGTGGATTTCCCGATTCCCGGGTCCCCGCCGACGAGGACCGCCGAGCCGGCCACCAGGCCGCCGCCCAGAACCCGGTCCATCTCCGCGATCCCCGTCGAGAGGCGCTCCCCGTCCTCCGCCTCGATGGCGTCGAGCGGCTGGGGGGCGCCGCCGTAAGCCGCGTCCCGTCCCGTCCCCCCCTGGGTGTCCCGGAGCTCCTCCTCCACGAAGGTGTTCCAGGCATCGCAGGAGGGGCACTTCCCGAGCCACTTGGGCGAGGAATGCCCGCAATTCTGGCAGAAGAACGCGCTCCGGATCTTTTTCACGGCACCTCCCGGATCTCCAGGATCCTGTCCACGTTGAACGTCCGTTTCTCGTCCCGCATCAGGCAGTGGGCCTCCAGTCCCAGGAAGGGGCGTCCGCTGAAGGTCATCTCGCCGACGAAGAGGGGGCGGACGGTCCGCCGGGATTTCTCGTCCTTTGCCTTCAGGTAGACGATCTCCAGCTTTTTCCGCTCCCGGACGGCATCCTCCAGGATGGCGACCCGCTCCTCCCGGGGGCTCCGCCGGGCCGCCTCGCCATATTGAAAACGGGTGAGAAAGTTGACCACCTGCCAGTCCATGAGGATGTGGCTCCGCCGGACAGGCTTCCGGAGGACGAGACCGTCGAGGTCGGTACACCGCGACAGGGCGACGTACATCTGGCCGTGGGCGAAGGTTCCCCGCCCCACGTCGACAACGGCGTTCCGGAAGGTTTTCCCCTGGCTTTTGTGGATCGTCACGGCGAAGGCGAGCCGAACCGGGTACTGCATGAAGGAGCCCACCGCCTCGGATGCGATCTCCCCGTCTTTGAGGAAGAACCGGAAGATCTCCCAGGTGTAGGGCGCGATCTCCACTTTCTTGCCGTTGTCCAGGCGGGCCAGGAGGAGCGGCGGCCCCTCCTCCTGCGGCTTCACTCCCTTCAGCCTCCCGATGGTGCCGTTGATCCAGCGCCCCAGCGAGTCGTTGTTGAGGAGCATGATCTGGGCGCCCTTTTTCAGTTTCAGGACAGGCGACGTCGGGAGGTACTGGTCCTCAAAATCCCCGTCCACGGCGGCCACGGCCGTCCAGGGATCCCCGGGCAGCCGGGCGAGCTGCTCCTCGTTGATGCGGTCCGCCAGGTCGTTGGTGCTGGTCAGGTGGATGTAGAAGCTCTTGGCGGGCGCCTCGAACGCCGGATCGACCCGGCGGTTCAGGAGCGCCAGGTCCTCGTCCGTGATGGACCGGTTGCGGATGGCGTTCAGGAGGCGGATGAATTCCGGGTCCTTCTGGCGGTAGACCGTCTCCAGCTCGACAAAGGCCGGATCGACGTCTTCGAAGGCCCGGGCGCTGAAAAAGAACGGCGTGGCGTAATGGGACCGGAAGATCTCCTTTTCGCGGCTGGTCACCACCGGCGGGAGCTGGTAGAGGTCCCCGATGAAGACCATCTGGACCCCGCCGAAGGGCCGGTCCGCCGCCGGCCCGTTGAGGCGCAGGAACCGGTCCACGCAGTCCAGCAGGTCCGCCCGGACCATGGAGACTTCGTCGATGATGATGATTTTCAGCCTGCGGTAGAGATCCGCCTTTTCCCCCTTCACGCGGCGGCGGATGGCCGAGGGGGTGATGTCGGGCTTGAAGCCGAAGAAGGAGTGAATCGTCTGGCCGCCGGCGGTAACGGCAGCGACCCCCGTGGGGGCCAGGACGACGACGGGCCTGGCGGAGTGCTCGCGGAAATAGCGCAGCAGGGTCGATTTCCCCGTTCCGGCGCGGCCCGTGATGAACACGTTCCGCTCCGTCCGCTCCATCAGCTCCAGCGCCAGCAGGAACTGCGGGTTCAGGTCCACCTCGCCGCCCGCTTCGGTAACACCGCCCTGGGAATGATTCCGCCTCATCGCCCCCCCAACGACTCAAAATGCCGAAAAACAACTGCGACGTTATAGATTTCCAAAGGCTTTCTTTCAAGCCCGAAGTGTTCTTTCCCGGTGTACCTGAAGCCCCCTCCCCCTTTCTCCAATCGCCCGCCGCGGTGGCACCTCCGGCTCGGGAATCTGAAAAACCGTAAGCATATCAGGCATCTTCCCTGATAAAAGGTCTTGCACAATCGATACAATCTTGTTATAGAATTCCGCTCGTCAGAAAAACAGAGAGGTATCTGCTATGCACAATCCCAATTTCAGTTCCGGACCCTGCAGCAAGCGGCCCGCATGGAGCCTGGATGTCCTCAAGGACGCACCGGTAGGCCGCTCCCACCGCTCCGCCCAGGGAAAGGACAAGCTGGCGAAAGCCATCAAGGAAACCAAGAGCATCCTGGGCATCCCGGACAATTACCTCGTGGGAATCATGCCCGGTTCCGATACGGGCGCCTTCGAGGCGGCCATGTGGAGTCTCCTGGGCTCCCGACCTGTCACCGCCCTTGTCTGGGAGAGTTTCTCCGAGGGCTGGGCAACGGACATCCAGAAGCAGCTCAAGCTCAACCCGACGATCCTGAAGGCCGACTACGGCAAGATCCCGGACCTGGCATCCATCGACTGGAGCAGCGACGTGGTCTTCGTCGCCAACGGGACCACCAGCGGCGTCAAGATCCCGAACTGGGACTGGATCCCGGCGGATCGCCAGGGCTTGACCCTCTGCGACGCCACCAGCGCCGCCTTCGCCATGCCCATCGACTGGTCCAAGACGGATGTCCTGACCTTCTCCTGGCAGAAATGCCTCGGCGGCGAGGCGGCACATGGCATGCTGGCCCTGAGTCCCCGGGCGGTCGAGCGGTTTGAGTCCTACGACCCCCCGTGGCCCCTCCCGAAGATCTTCCGCATGAAGAAGAGCGGAAAGGTCAATGTCTCCATCTTTGAGGGCGACACGATCAACACCCCCTCCCTCCTCTGCGTGGAGGACTATCTGGATGCCCTGCAGTGGGCCGCGTCCGTCGGCGGCCTCCAGGGGCTGATCGCACGGAGCGAGGCGAACCTGAAGGTCGTGGAGGACTGGGTGGCGAAGAACGACTGGGTCGATTTCCTGGCGGCCGGCAAGGACATACGCTCGAACACCTCCGTCTGCCTGTCCATCGTCCATGAGAAGGTTCAGGCCCTGCCCAAGGACGCCCGGGCGAAGTTCCTCAAGGACGTCGCGAGCGACCTCGGGAAGAAGAAAATCGCCTACGATATCAATTCCTACAAGGACGCCCCTCCGGGGTACCGCTTCTGGTGCGGCCCCACCGTCGAGCCGGAGGACATCCGGACGGCCCTGGCGGAACTGGAGAAGGCCTTTCTCCAGAAAGTGGCATCCCTGTAAGATCCGGCATCGAATAGAACAAAGGAGAATCACGTATGAAGAAGGTACTGATCAGCGATACGCTGTCGACACAGGGCATCGAGATCCTGAAGAATACGGCCGGCATCGAAGTAACCGTCATGACGAACCTGACACCGGACGAGTTGAAGGGAGTCATCAAGGAGTACGACGGCCTGGTCATCCGAAGCGCCACGAAGGTGACGAAGGAGATCGTCGAGGCGGCGGACAACCTCAAGGTCGTAGGCCGCGCCGGCATCGGCCTGGACAATGTGGACATTCCCGAGGCCAGCAAGCGGGGCATCGTCGTCATGAACACCCCCGGAGGAAACACGATCACCACGGGCGAGCACGCCATTTCCCTGATGCTGTCCCTGGCACGGGATATTCCCCAGGCGACCGCCTCCATGAAGGGGGGCAAGTGGGAAAAGAGCAAGTTCATGGGCGCCGAGGTGTACAACAAAACCCTCGGCATCGTCGGCATCGGCCGGGTGGGAAGCATCGTCGCCGACCGGGCCCAGGGCCTGCGGATGCGGGTCATCGCTTACGATCCGTTCATTTCCCCCGAGGCGGCGGAAAAGCTTGGTATTACCCTTGTTTCCTTCGACGACCTCCTGAAAAACTCCGACTTTATCTCGGTCCATACACCCATGACGAAGGAGACCCGGGGCATCATCAACGCGGCGGCCTTCGCCAAGATGAAGAAAGGCGTTTTCATCATCAACTGCGCCCGGGGCGGCATCATCAGCGAGAAAGACCTCCTGGACGCCCTGAATTCAGGCCAGGTGGCCGGTGCGGCCCTGGATGTCTTCGAGGAGGAGCCGACGAAGAACAAGGAGCTGGTGGGCCATCCCAACGTCATCTGCACTCCTCACCTGGGGGCCTCCACGGATGAAGCGCAGATCAACGTGGCCATCGCCGTCGCCGAGCAGGTTGCGGACTACCTCACCAAGGGCGAGATCCGCAACGCCGTCAACTTCCCCTCCGTGAGCGGCGAGCTGCTCAACATCATCCAGCCTTACCTGGAACTGGCGGAAAAGCTGGGGCAGTTCCAGGCCCAGCTCGTCTCCGGCGGCATCAAAGAGGTGCTGGTGGAATACAGCGGCGAAATCCTGAATTACAACGTGGCGCCCCTCATCAACTCGCTCATGAAGGGTCTCCTCACACCCATTCTCAAGGAGAACGTGAACTACATCAATGCGCCCGTGGTGGCCAAGGAGCGCGGCATCAAGGTGGTGGAATCGAAGAGCAGCGAGATCCAGGCTTACACGAGCATGATCTCCGTGACGGTCAAGACCCAGAACGAGACGAGCTACACCGCCGGCGCCCTGTTCGGCCGGCAGGACCCCCGGATTGTCCGGATCAACAAGTTCGCCATGGATGCCATCCCCGAAGGACACATGCTGGTAGTATACAACAACGACCGGCCCGGCGTTATCGGGAACATCGGCACCACCATGGGCAAGAACAAAGTCAACATCGCCCGGCTTCACCTGAGCCTGAACCGTGAGCAGGCGGAAACCGGCCAGGCCCTGGTCGTCCTGACCACGGACACGATGGTGACGCCGGACATCCTCAAAAAACTCAGGGAATTACCCCATGTTATCTCGGTAACCCAGGTGGAGATGTAGGGAAACCGGGGCGGAAAGGAAAGCGGATCATGGCGAACGTCGTTGTCGTGGGAACCCAGTGGGGCGATGAAGGCAAGGGAAAAGTGGTGGACATCTATGCCGAGGATGCCGATGTCATCGCCCGCTTTCAGGGCGGAAACAATGCCGGCCACACCCTCGTGGTGAAAGGCGAACAGACCATCCTGCACCTGATTCCATCTGGAATTCTCCACGACCAGAAGACCTGCATCATCGGCAACGGGGTCGTGGTAAACCCGGATGTTCTCCTCAGCGAGATCGAGGCCCTCCGGAGCCGCGGCAATTTCCCGCCCAACACCAACCTGTTCGTGAGCGAAAAGGCCCACGCCATCATGCCGTATCACTGCCGGCTCGACCTTGCCCGGGAAGCCCGCAAGGCCGGGAAGAAAATCGGCACGACCGGCCGGGGCATCGGCCCTGCCTACGAGGACAAGGTGGCCAGGACGGGAATCCGCATGGGAGACCTGCTGGACGAAGAGGTTTTCCGGGAAAAACTGGCGGCCAACGTGGCGGAGAAGAATTTTCTCCTGACGAAGCTCTTCGGCGAGGAGCCCGTCTCGGAGCAGGCGATCTACGACCAGTACCGGGCATACGGCAAGGCGCTGAAGCCATACATCACCGACACCTCCACACTGCTGGACCGGGAGATCCACAAGGGCAAGAAGATTCTCTTCGAGGGAGCCCAGGGCGCACACCTGGACGTGGACCACGGCACGTATCCCTTTGTCACGTCGTCGAATACCGTGTCCTCCAATGCCTGCTCGGGGACCGGTGTGGGACCCGGCGCCGTGGACGCTGTGGTGGGGATCTGCAAGGCCTACACGACCCGGGTCGGCGGCGGCCCCTTTCTCACCGAACTGACCTGCGAGATCGGAGAACGGATCCAGCGGGAAGGGCAGGAGTTCGGGGCGACCACAGGGCGCAAGCGGCGCTGCGGCTGGCTCGACATGGTTCTCGTCCGCCAGTCCGTCCGCGTCTCCGGAATCACGGGGCTCGCCGTGACGAAGCTGGACGTCCTGACGGGCATCGAGAAACTCAAGATCTGTGTAGGCTACCGTACGGAAGAAGGGATTGTCAGCAGCGCTGTCCCGGCGAATCCGCGGGTTCTCGCCCGCTGCGAGGCCGTTTACGAGGAGATGGACGGATGGACCGAAGACATCCGGAACGCCCGGGAGATACAGGACCTCCCGAAGAATGCCCGGAAATACCTGGAGCAGATCGAGGCGCTTTCGGATACCAGGCTCGTCCTCGTTTCCGTCGGGGCGGGCCGGAACGAAACCATCATCCTGAAAAACCCGTTCTCCGGTGCCTGAGATTTCTTGACAGGGGGCTTTCCCCCTGTTAATAGGGCACGCCTCGCTGTAATCGACAGCACGGGACGTTAGCTCAGTCGGTAGAGCAGCGGACTTTTAATCCGTTGGTCGTCGGTTCGATCCCGATACGTCCCACCATGCAATATCAAGGGGTTGCAAGTGTTATTCATTTGCAGCCCCTTCTTTTTTGTGCATTTTTTGTGAAGCTGACGTGAGGGACCGGTCAAGAATTTCGACGGCCTTCACTTTGTGAGATGGGGCAAGGTGGGCATAGCGGAGTGTCATGGTGAGGGTCTTATGTCCTAACAGTTCTTTCACCGTCGTAATATCCACTCCGGCCATGACAAGCTGTGATGCGAAGGAATGCCGCAGGTCATGGAACCGGAAGTCCCTGATCTTAGCCCGCTTGCAAGCTGACTCGAAGGACCGCCGAAGGTTGCTGTAACGCTTCCCGGTCTTCGCGTCATAGAAGACGTAAGGAACATCAACACGCCGGACGATCCGCCCTAATGTACCCCGCAAGGTCTGGTTGATAGGCACCTCCCGCCGCTCCCCGTTCTTTGTCTGGTCCAACAGGATGAACCCGTGCTTCAAGTCAACGTTGTCCCACTTCAGCCCAAGGATCTCTTCCTTCCTGGCTCCGGTATTCAGAGCCATAATGACAACAGGCTTTAGGTGATCGTCACAGGCATTGATGAGAGCCTGAGCTTCCTCATGGGAAAGGAAACGCAACCGTCGGTTGTTTTCTTCCAGTAGCTTAGCCTTCCGGACACGCTTCAACGTTTCTTCTTCCACCATGTCCCAATCAACGGCCTTATGGATCATGTGTTTCAGGGTCGCAATGTGCCGGTTGACTGTCGCCGGTTTCTTGCCCGCCTGAAGCTTCTCCGATTGATAACCTTCAAGGGTCCTTGTGTCGATTCGCCGCAGGGGATACTGGCAGAACCTGTCCTTTAGCTGATTGACCACAAGCCGCTTCTGCCTGTAACCCCTCTGTCTCTCCGCCCATTTAAGATATTCCTCTGTTAATTCTCCGAAGCTGTGATTCCCGATCCGTTTGACTTCCGGCAATTTGCCATCGCGGACAGACTGCCGCCGCTTGGTTAATAGTGCCTCCGCTTCCTTGAATTTGTCTGACCGGGCGGATTCCCGGATCACCCTGCCGTCCAATCCGGCATAGGAAATCCAGTAGGTTTTACCTCTTCGATAGATGCCCTTTGTCTTTGCCATTATCTTCCCCCTTTGCTTTCTCGTTTTCCTGCTCCTCAAAGATAGATAAGAGAATCTGAAGTGTCTTGCTTGGTCGCCTCACCCCCCTTTCCAGGTAGATAACATACCTTTCCGTAACCCCTACCTTCAAAGCAAAGTCTTTCTGGTAAAGGCCTAGCCGCTTCCTAATGTCTCTGATTTCTTCTGGTGTCCATGTCTTCATAATTCCAGAATACACCTGAACAATGTTCATGTCAAGGCATAAATTACGAGGTTCACAATTTACTTCACAGCCATCACGTCACAGTTGAAATCATTAGATATTTATCCCATATCAACGGACAAGTAATCCGTTGCTCACCCCTCCTTCTTTCGTCCCACAGCAGACAATGGTCTGATGGACTGCTTTTCAAGCCAAGCGTCAATAGCCGCTTTTCTGAAGCGGAGATATTTCCCCATCTTGTAATGGGGAATCTTTTGCATCTTCGCGGCATCATAAACCCAGGACGCCTCAACCTTCAGATATTCTGACAGTCCGGGTACGTCAAAGATAATGTCCTCGTCTGGCTTTGCCTGGATCGTGAACCAAGGTTTCAGGCGTTCGATAACGCCATCTGAAATTGCACGGACGAAATCCGGTGATATCTGTAAAGCTAAAGCTTGACTCACGCGTTATCTCCTCGACTGGTAGGGGGTAGCAAGGATGCTGGTCCCCCTACCGGTATGGGTGAGGGGTAGACTACTTTTGCTTTCTCTGTGATCTTCCTCGTTTCTTTACGAAAGCCCTCTAACAAGGTTATTGTTCAAGCTTCTTGATCTCTTGAATATCAACGACATCTTCCGCTTCGTTGTTACACATTACCCTGATGCTTGCTATGAACGCTCGAATCTCTTCGTCCCGGAGCCTAACCTCCTGACGCTCCGGAGAGTAGTCCCCTAGAATCCTGTGGCTTTGGTCAAGGGCCTTCAAAATAACATTGGGGTCCTTTGAGTCGGTGCAAGATTTCAAGCGGGCTGCCCGGTATTCGGGAGTGAGACCTACATGCTCAAGCCATTCCCTGATTGCTGCCTGTATTCGGGGGCGCTTGTGTGTGATGCTGCCCAATGACTTTGCACTTGCTCTGTCCTTGCACTCATATGCCATGAAGGCAGCCTGGGTGTTGCTCACGCCTACTGCTTTTGCTTTTACGAAGGTTCTTTCCTGCGGGGTCAGGTCTGCCATGCACTCCGGTTCCGGGGGAGGGCAGGCCCGTCTTATCAGCTTGGCAATTCGCGGCTGAGAGACCCCATAGCGTTCGGCAAGGGCGGTTTGGGTCCATCCCTGCTCTCTTAACTGAAGCATTTCATTAACATCTACCTTGCCCAAAGTATTGACCTCCTTCTTTTCCGTTATAGCCGTTCTATTACCCCTGCTATTTATGATCGCGGAGAGTTTTTCCAAGGCCTTGGAAAAACGGATCAAGGGGTTCCACACGCACTCGTTTCCCGTTTCTTGCTTATCGCCGGTTTTCAAACTGTAAAGGCAATATCTCCCTGAAAGGGGTAGGGTAGCTCATCTCACCGGGAGATAATTGATTGTAGACCTCAAAACCCCCTCTCTGCCCCCCTTTTTGAGGACGTATTGAGGATGGTCTTTCCCTGTAATTTGGATTTGCTCCAAGCCTGAAAGGATAGCAGAGGCAATCAGTCTTTTTGCATTCGCGTACATATGACCTGCTTTGCCCCTGGCACTCCAGACAGAACGCCCTGATGGTCTTCACAGAGGGACGGCCTTTCCCAATTCGGAAAGGATGGAACGGGCAAGCCCTGAAGCCCCTCTTTCGGGCTGAGCTATCGCCGTCGCAGCTTTCAACTGCCTTGCCTTGTCCTCCACAGCAACGTACGCAGTATCTTTTGATTGCCTCTCCCGGCGTCAAAGGACCGCCTACTATTCGTTTGAACTTCTTCACGATTCCTTTGCCCTTATTCGTTTTCCTTAGGTTCCGACGTGTTGGTTTCTCACTGGCCATTTTCCACCGCCTTTCCTTGGGTATCCTTCCAATATGAGCGCAGTTCATCCGGCGTGACGCAGCAAGCGCAAATGCTATCAAAGCGAAATGGATAGGCCGCTTCCAAGTCCGGAGGCCTTTTCCACCTAAGTATTATCTGCCCGCATCGCTTGCAGGGAACACGCTCCGCATAGCATAGCTTCCTCAGGTATCTGCCCCATGGAGGAGGGGCAAGTTTTGCATCAGCAGCTTTCCTTCTTCTCATTTCCCAGTCCATTTCATGCACTCTTCACAGTCCATTTTTTGTCTGGAATAGTGCATTGAGAGGGTTCGTCAGTTCAGATTTTGGACACTGAAACCCGGGTATTTTAACCTCGCCGGTACACGTTCTGGACTCTTTACTAATATTTAGCCAAGCAGGGCTGTTCTGAACCTCTTCAAGCGATGCTCTTCCCCTTGCTTCATTTATGAAGACCTCTGCCTCATCAGGTTTTACTTGCTCAATCCCCACTGGGCTGCCCCCCTCTCCGAACCTCTCCCAATCCTGAGACAGACGGAACACATTGCTGACCTTCACGTTCCCTGCCCTGAGACCTCCCCTGAAGGTCCGCTTGATAAAACCCTTCGCCTCCAAATCCAGATATCCCTTGCGGAAGGTTGTCCTTGCGAATCCGCAGCGCCTAGCCTCCTCGAAAGTGAAGGGGAATTCAGTCGTGTACAAGGCAGGATCGGTTAGGCGGCATTTAACCTTGCCCAGGAAATAGGGAAGGAGTTTTGCCGCTGACGGAGCCAGCTTCTTATACGCGCACGAATTGAGGATATCCCAGCGGAAAGCAACGTAGGGCGGAGGCGTGGGATGTCTCTTCTCTTTTTTAGACGCTCTTCCCATGGTCCACCCCCGCACGTTTCAGCATGAAGATCGTCCCCCGGACGGCTTTCAATTCCCGGATGAAAGACCAGATAGGCACGGGAATATCCGTGTAAAGGGTTTCAATGGCAGGGGTGATGTCCTGTGAGAACCGCCAAGCCACACGGCCATCCTCACTACGGACGAAGGGTTGCGGTGGAATTTTCAGGTTAATCGCGGCAAATGCGGCTACTTCAGGTGAGTCTGTGATGCGGATTCCTTGATTCTTCATGCATTCCACTCCTTTAATCGGGTTCGTTGTCATTGCCGAAAACTATTGACGCCCGGCTCTGATTCATGCATGAAGAAGCCAGGGCGCAATAATGGCGTCCTCAGGGGCGATGAAATCCATGCTTGCCGGCCGGGTTCATCGCCCCCACTTTTTTGCCCTCTACCTTCTGGGCTATCCTCCCATCCCCCTACATATTGTGGCTATCAGCCATGGAGCCCTACGGATTGCGGCCCGCCTAAGGAAGGCAGCTACATATTGTGGCAAGGCTCAGGCAGGATACTGCATGTTGTGCCGGTTTTCAAGGGTGACTTTTTTTCAAAAGTGTATGATATCATTCGATATCGTGTAAGCGTTAAAAATTTCCCCCTTGGCGGATCACGTGAACACTCCCGCTGCCCCCCAGCATAGCTCCCTGCGGTTCGCCATACGGTAGGCCACAGCCAAAAAGATTACGCACGCATACCTCTGGGCGCACCAATGGGGTTGGATTGATAGTTAGGACCGGAATTGTTAGCGGACGACGAATATTGGGGTAGAGAGGAAGAACATCTACCACCTTGATCGTGGGCAATCAAGGGCATGTTTATCACATGGAGGGCATCTGAATCCCCACTGCTGGTTCATATGGTCGATTGCATTAAGGTATTTTTGAAATGAAATATAAAGTCAGAGTCGAAATCCGCGCCGTCAGAGACAGCGAGAAGGAAGGCCTCGACAATTCTGAAGGTGCCTGTTCATGGTACGCAATGCTGGAACAATATCAAGGTTTTGAGAAAACTGAATGGTAAAGCTCCAGTAGTTCATCTCCTTCCTTGCGATTATATCGCCTCACATAATTAATTCTTCCATATAGAGAGGCACTTAAATCCTTCCTTCTTCCTTGGGTTTCATTCTCAAAGGCCATCTGTACAACCTCAATACCAGAATGTTGACATTCGAGAAGGCGATCACGAATCGTATCGATTACGGCTATTGATACCCGAGGTGATCTTCTCCTTACTTCAAGGCCCGTTACTGTCGGGCCGCTAGAACGAACAACGTATTTCGTTTTCTTATAATTAAGTCTGAATCCATGAGGTCTTATTGCACCAAGCAAAGAGACACAGCGACTCTCTAAGTCCTCGATACGACCTGAAAATACTATATCATCAATCCATCTAGTTCTTTGCAGGTTAGCTCGTTTTGCTATCTCTATATGCTGAACATCTAGTCCATAGGCGATCATGTTCGCTAGCATTGGACTTGTAGGAAATCCTTGAGGAACGCATCCATTCAATGTAACTAGGTCTGTCAGCAAACCTGCCACCTCCGGACTACACCCAGCCGACCGAAAAAATCCTACTACCCTACCGGACTTGATGCTTGGAAAGAAATCTTTCAAGTCTATTGATAGTACTGCTTCTTGATGGCAGTGAACTTTAGCCATATCATAAATACTTTTCCCGATTAATCCACCAAGCACACCTTCAGGCAACGTAACGGGCTGTAACAACAGTTTATTTATCTTTCTTAATAGAGCTTTGTACTGTCGAGAGGGATCGTAGACAGTTCTTAGTTTTATAGACCCATTTCTCTTTATTTGCTTTAGCATGTACTCCTTAACGTTCTTTTTCTTATCCCTAGCTAGACGTCTCAAGTCCTTAAGACTGTATCCGAGCCGCAATGATAAGTGATCAAGTGTATTGATATTAAATATAATACGCACTTGGGGATGAGTTTCCCAACCCATAAGATTATATTGCTATAATTGAGCGTTTGAAATCCCGGAGATAAACCGGGGATACTAAGAAGTGTATTATTAAACGTCTAGTGACGGTTCTCGATAGAATTCAATATAGTCTCTGAGGAATTCTATCACGGCATAAATAAGCCGCAATAGAATACAAATCGCCAGCCTCTCCGAAGGTACCGCATCATCACGATTCGATAAGGACTTAACAGCTTCCTTAACTAATCTATGCGCCTTGCGGATGGACTTGACGCAGCCTTGGTTTCCTGGATGAGCCGCCACAACTGATAATATCGCTGACGCTCTATCCAGCTTGACCACTACCCGCTCAATTTTATCCTTCATGAGCTGTCTTCACCTCCTTTCTCTTTGATTTGGCTGTTCTACTCAAAGACAGCCTGCTACATTGATTCTAGAAACGTTCATTATAGAACGCTTTATTTGCTAGGACCTTTCGGATCATGCTGTTGCTTTCGCTGTGATATTCTCTATCTGCATCATGACTGTCTGAGAAGAGAATATTACATCCCTAGACCCGAGGCCGAGAAAGCTCTCATCCAAACCCACAAGAGAGAGAGAGAGAGAGACACACCCGGCTGTCATAGCGACCGTGCAGGCCAAACGGTAACAGCGACGATATTGTCGCTGCTGAACGAGGGCACATCATAATGCCCAAGGAGGTGTCTAGTGGCCAATTTTCAAAGAGCAACCATATCTAGTATGGTTGATAGATACTTACCACAACATGTAGGTGCAATCAAGAGAAATCTGAAAACAAGCAGCTTGCTATTATCCTTGCAGCCAACCTTTTCGATCAGACATTCTTATTTATTATCTATATGTTATATCGACAACCACCTATACCCTCGAAGTCATCACCTAAAAAAATTCCGGCTGGGTCACCATTCACGCCTCCAATAAAAACACTGACGCTATCATTCCAGTACCACCTTCCGCTTTGTTTACCTACGGTACATGGGTCCCATTGAGAAGGACGATTCCGATAAGGAGGAGATCGACGCACCCTCCTCACTGTGAAGCAATTGTGAACCCGACAAGACGAAACGGGCCGTACCATCCCGGAAGACGGTACGGCCCCCATATCTCAATCCCTAACAAAACCGAACAGGAAGGAACAACAGCCAACACGAGTTAAGCCGTTGAAATAACTTTTAATCCGTTGGTCGTCGGTTCGATCCCGATACGTCCCACCAGATAAATAAAGGGGTTAGCCATTACTGGCAGCCCCTTTTTTCTTGCCAAAATCTTCGATTGTAACGGTTTTGGTATCGGTTTGCGCCTTGAGACACGCTTTCTGCTTCTGTGCCGCGATCCGCAAGTCATTGACCGGGAAAGCTTCGACCCCGCCATCTGCTACAACATCGCAAAGCAGGTTTTCTACAAGAGCTACCGGAAGAACCCACTCGCCCAGAAAAAGATTTCAAGGCCTTGCCCTGTCCAGAAGCGGATGACAAAGATCGTGATCCGGTTACGGTGCCGGGTACAGCGTCCGCAGCTTCGCCTTCATGGCCGGACTCAATGGTTTGACCAGTTCCGCATTATAAGATCCGGCGGGCATCTGCTTAACGGTTGGATCATTCGTTGGATTCCACTTCGTGGTGACATCCCAGGTCTGAACGATCTGCGTTGTCGCGACGGCATATGTGCGCGATGTTGCTGCAGGTGTTCCCTCTCTGACAGCCGGATCCACGTTGGTCGTCACGATGGAAACGGACTCGTCGCTGTTGAGATAAATCTCGAAAGTCCGGAACTGCTGAGGAAAATCCCGCAGCGATGGCGTTTCCACATGCCAGAAGCCTCTTTCAGGCGCATGGACCGGATCAGGCGAGATAAAGGCTTTGACGGTACTTAAATGACGATGTCCGGCCATCCACATCAGAAGATTCGGATGGCTTTGCAGCTCAGCAATCAGATCCGGCAGGGTGACGGCATTTTGCGGATCCGTCCACCAACCCATTTCGGAATCAGGCGCCGTCACTTCGACGCCAATCGGAACGTGCGCGGCGATGATCATGAGCTGTCCTGCCGCCGTCCCCTCGGCCAGTTCTTTTTTCAGCCAAGCCCAGCGCACCTGATCCAGAAAGCCGTGGCCATGGATGTCGGCAGAGCCGTCGTCCTCCTTCTGGGTATTGTCCAGGACGATCACCTTGAGCGGAACATTCGCTTTCGGAACAAAGCTGTAGCAAGCAAAGCCGTCTTTGGCGCTGGCCATGTTGAACCCGTGACCTACCGGGAGGGAAGAGGTTTTGAAGAATTCCTGCAGCCACTCGGTTCGCAAAAGCGAACGGCGGTCCGGATCGGCGGCGACTTTCGGTGGGCTCTTGAAATTTGCGACAGGCCCTGCATATTTGATTTCTCCGTAAGGTGTTGAGCCGTCGATCACCCCCACATAATAATCGCGGCTGTTGATTTTCCGGGGATCACTCAGGACATCACCCGTGGCGAAGACTTCATCGGTGATGAAGGACTGCCGGAGGTCCTTGCGGAGGCTGTAGTCCACGGGAATGGAACCCATCCAGAAATGATCGTGGTTGCCGAGGGTCTGATACCAGGGGATCGACTTGTCAAGCCCCGCGGCTTGAAAAGGTTTCTGGTACACGATGGTGCCGGCTCCCAGATGCGCGCCGGAGGTGGGCCGGATGACCTTGCCGTCCAGGACATCGATATACCAGCGCGTTTCGTTGTACTGTGTCGTGTTGCAGGCATCGCCCAGCGAGATGCCGAAGTCCATTGGATTTTGTTTGTGCAGGGCGTTGATCGTCTGGACGGCGGCGTCGAGCACATGGGTCGTGTACAGCATGATCCCGGAATACAGAGAGGCCCCCACCGGCAGCGTGGGATGCAGGCGCTGGATATAGATCAACTGGTTGGGAGATTCCTTGTCGGTGATATGGATATCGGAAATAGTAAAGAAATTAAGAAGTTTCGTATTTTTCGTGACGGTCGCACCGCGGTATGCAGGCGGCATGAGATCGAGCCGCTTGTCATGGGGAAGCCCCGGGCCATAGGTCCAGTTCCCATAACCGTATTGGCTGTATTTGGAAATTTCCCACAGATTGATCGTCATCGAAGGTTTTGGCCCCGGCACAATCGTCCTTTGCGCGGTCGTTTGAACGTCGGACGCAATTGGATATCCCGCGGTCTGACTTTCATTTTTGACGATGTCTCTTGAACAGGCTGATAGAGAGAAAATCAGCAGACCCGTTAAAAAGATGAAACAGAATCTCTTGCATTCGTATGATCGCTTCATCACGTGCCTCCTTTCATGATTTGTTGTGGACACACCCTGTAATGATCCCCTTCCGGAGGCTCCTATCAACCGCACAATTTATGTGCCACAAAACCCGGACGTATCACATGCTGTCCTCATACCTGTTTTTCATTACGGATATCAAAGCATAATGGATGTATTAAAAACAACGTATGAATGATGCTTACAGATATGACACCTGTCTACCCCTGCCGTTGTGGTGACGGAGATGGGCCGATGAATAGAAACCCCGCTTCCTGGAAACGTACGGGGTTTCTGTTGTGTCGAAAGCCACGACTACGCGATTCGCCTCAAGGCCGGGATCATGGGTGGCCATTTTCAGGAACAGGTTCTGGCGCTGGGGAAAATAGGCGGCCAGGCACGGGCCATGATGGTCACAGACTGGGTTGAAAGGGCCATTCAGTACGATCACGCTATCCGGGATTACCTGATCGAGCGCAAGAGTCTCTACAAGGCGATCGTCGCTTTCTCAGGAGAGCACGAATATTTCGTCGTCGGTTCGATCCCGATACGTCCCACCAGATCACTCGAAAGGGGTTACAAATCGCACTCGCGGGTTGTGACCCCTTTTTTGCGATGATTCTCCGGTCGATCACATCTCCCGGCATCAACCTGTCACTGAATTCTGCAACCAGGACGCCGGCTTGTCCCCTTCAGATCTCCTGAGGGCATCGTCAGTCGCCCCGCCCGGCCTGCATTCCATCATTGCCTTTCCCGGACGACGTGGCCCCTGCTCTGAAAGGCGAAAGAGTGATGCGTCTCGAGGTTGATCATCACGGATTCAATCAGGGGCTCACGTACCGGCGTCTCCGACACCCATTCCACAAGGAAGTTCGCTCCCGTACCGCTCTGGTCGCTCTTTGGGATGAAGAAGTTTGTGGCCCCCAGGGGCTCCAATTGCAGAGCCGGCGGGGTGAAGTCCTTCACAAGCTTTCCGTCGTTGTTGAAGTAAAGCACCTTCGTGATCCGGATCCGATGATCCAGGTCCGTATTGTGGATGGCGATGAAGGCACTCACGTCGAACATCTTCCTCTCGTCGCGGGGGAGGTTGGAATAGATGGGGACATACAGGACCTGGCCCCGCACCTTTCTGAAATCCGCCTGCTTCACCGTGAGCACGCTTGCATCAAACGAGCTCTCCGATGCGGCCTGCGTAACTCTCGCCTCTTCCCTGGTGCAAGCGGTCAGGCATGACAGGATCAGGATACCCGTCACGAACATGGCCAAGCGTTTCATTGCGTACCCTCCTAAGAGATCAAACGGGCGGGATCATCTCCCCCTGACGTTTGTGTAGCACACCTGGTGGCTGATTTCTGCTACTTTTGGGCCTGTCCCGTTGACGGTCGACGTTCTTCAAGGTATAAATGGAAATACATCAACACATCGATCACCATTTGAAAAGGGTTCGCGGCCCCCCTCCGGAGCCGTGAAGGGATGATGCAGCATGGTCGGGCCGCCATGGCGTGATACGCCGTCATGGCGGTTTTTATTTGAGGTCCGGAACATGTCCATATTTCAAGGAGCAGCCGCCAGGATCCTCCGCCTGAAGCGCCGATGCCCCAAGTGCAGCAGGGACCAGGTGGTCCCGGAGAGCAGGGAGCGTGAGACGGTAAAGTGCCGTTTCTGCAAAGCCGATATACCCCCGAAAAAGCCATGAGCCGTCTCCCCTTCGCACCTCGATTTTATCCGTGCCCGCCGACCGGAACCGGTGCATTTCCGACAGCGGTTCTCTGCGGGATTGCCCTTCTGCTGACAGCGGAATGGATGCTTCCCTCCCTGGCAACAGCGGCGGAGGGAGCCGGCGGAGGCCACGGCGTCATCGCCAACATCGCCATCTGCATGATCGGCGCCAGCGCCATGGGGCTCCTGATGAGGCTGCTCCGTCAGCCGGTGATCCTGGGACATATCCTGGCAGGGGTACTTATCGGTCCCGTCGGGTTCGGGCTGATCGCCGGCCACGCGGATATCGTCACCGTCTCGGAGATCGGCCTGATCCTGCTCCTGTTCATGATCGGCCTTGAGATCGACCTCCACAAGATGCTCTCCTCGGGCCGGCTGGTCCTCCTGCCCGGGCTTCTGCAGTTTCCCCTCAGCCTCGGGTTCGGATACGGCGTCTTCACGCTTCTGGAGGGCCTGGGGGTCTCCCTGGCACAGGGCGGTTTCGCGAAGCTGTATTTCTCCGTGGCCATCGCCATCAGCAGCACGATGATCGTGGTCAAGCTCCTCTACGACAAATTCGAGATGGACACGCTGGCGGGGCGCATCACCGTGGGAATCCTGGTCTTTCAGGACGTGTGGGCCATCATCGTGCTTGCCGTTCAGCCGAACCTGGCCAATCCCGATGTGCTTAACATCGTCCGGACATTTGCAACCGGCGCGGTCCTCGTGGCGGCATCATTCGGCGCAAGCAAGTATCTTCTGCCTCGGATGTTCCGGTCGGTGGCCAAGATCCCCGAGTTGGTGGTCGTCATGAGCCTGGGCTGGTGCTTCCTGGTGGCCCTCGTGGCGGATCACCCCCGGGTCGGGCTCTCCATGGAAATGGGCGCCCTCATTGCCGGGGTGTCCCTGGCGACATTTCCCTATAACCTGGAGGTGGTCGCCCGGGTGGTGAGCATCCGGGACTTCTTCATCACCCTCTTTTTTGTCGCCCTGGGCATGCAGATCCCCTGGCCCAACGTGGACATGATCATCATGGCCCTCGCCCTGGCCGCCGTGGCGGTGTTTGTCCGTTTCATGAGCGTCTTCGGCATTCTCTATCCCCTCCGTGCGGGCCACCGTGTGTCGCTCCTCTCCACAATCAACCTGAGCCAGATCAGCGAGTTTTCCCTTGTTATTCTTACCCTTGGAATCGGTTTCGGGCATATCCCGAAGGAGACCGTCACACCGGTGATCTGGGTGTTTGCCATCCTGGCGGTCGCGTCCACCTACGCAATCCAGTACAGCCACCCGCTTCAAGACCGGGTAAGCCGCCTGCTGGCGCTGATCGGCCTGAAGGACGTGGGTGGCGGGGAGAAAGAACCGGAAGGGGAGGCGGCCCACCCGGTCGTCGTGCTGGGATTTTTCCGGAACGCCAGCGCCTTTCTGGACGAAGCAGCAAGGAAGTCGCCCCATCTCATGAAGAAGATCGAGGTCATCGACTTCAACCCCATCGTCAGGGAACGGCTGGATAGAATGGGAATCCCCTGTGTCTACGGCGATATCAGCCACCTGGACACGCTTCATCACGCGGGTATCTGCCATGCCCGGGTGGTTCTATGCTCGATTCCCGACAGCATTCTCAAGGGAACCAGCAATCTCCGCCTGCTGCATATCCTCAAAGGGATGTGTCCGAAAGCGGCTGTCATCCTGACGGCGGAAGGGTCCCAGCAGGCCCGGGAACTTCTGGCCGCCGGAGCCGACTACGTAATCCAGTCGGCGACCCTGGCAGGACGCGACGCACTGCAGGCGGTGGAGCGGTGCCTGGAGGGCAGGCTTGGCGCCTTAAAGGAGGAATCGATTGCGGACCTGGCGGGCCGGCACGAGATCCTGGACTGAGCCTGACGCGTCCATGGAAAGACACCTTCAAAGGCGGCAAAGTCCCGCTGAAAAACTGTTTTCGGCCATCCCCGGCGAGCATGCCCCCAGCCGCATTCCATCCCTCGCCTTCCATGATCGCTCCTGAACGGTAAAATGCCGGCCCCAAAAAGCGAGGAAAGCCCTGATCCTGCTCCCTTCATGGCCGGGCTCTCCGAGACGCAATCCGGAAGCTGACCGCAATGCATGGGATAAGGAAAACAACCGGAACGGATCTGCAGACGTTCATACCGGAGCCGAGACGGCGATTAAGACATCAATCCCATGGATTGTATAAAATAATTCACCCGGGCAGATTCCTTCCGGAACCCCATCCTTCTCTACCCTGAACTTTTCAAGGTACGGTCCTCGACCTGCCCCATGCAGGCGGGTCGTCAATTCCCTGACGAGCCTCGTCAAGCATTTTTCCATGCCGGTGTTTTCCTCCCCCTGCTTCTTCCAGCGGTGCCCCCGCGGAACAACCGACCGGCATTCAACCCCGCGCGAACCGGACAGCCGGGAAGCCGTCTGTCCGGTTTCTCCCGCCTGAGCGCTTCCTTAAGGCTCCGGGATAAGGGCATTCATCCCCCTCTTCAGCCGCTCCGAATGGTCCCAAAGGAGGTGGTCCGGAACGTGCATGACCTGATCCGAACGCATATTTCCCTAAACGTACCTGCAAAGGTCAAACAGACACAAGGAGGCAAAACGTATGAAGAAGACCATGTCCCTGAATTTCAAGCTGGTGACGGGCGGCATTCTGGTCGTCCTGATCCCCCTGCTCGTGGTCGGCGTCTTCAGCGCCTGGAAATCGTCCGAGGCGCTGTCTGACATCGCCGAAAACCAGGCAGAACACATTGCGAAGAACGTAGCCGGCATCGTCAACATGGCCCTCTCGGAGGAGATGAAGCTCATCGCGGGGCTCGCCGTCGATCCGGCCATCATGGAAGCGGCTTCCGGCAAGACCGACGGGGCAACCCACCGCCTGACGGCCATGATGAGAAAGATCGGCCACGACTACGAAGGCCTCTTCGTCAGCGACGCCTCCGGCGTCGGTCGCGCGGACGGCATCGGCGGCGGGTACGTGGGCCTCAATGTCAGCGACCGGGACTACTTCGCCGCGGCCAAGGCCGGGAAGGTGAACGTCGGATCGGTCATCAAGTCCAGGAAATCTGGAACTCCCGTGGCGGTCGTCGCCGCCCCCATCCTGGGAAGCGGAGGCGAGTTCCGGGGAATGGTAGCCGCCGTCCTGAAAATTGATTTCCTCGTTGAGAAGATCGTGGCCGTGAAGGTCGGCAAATCGGGCTACCCCTTCATGACCGACAAGACCGGGCTGGTCATCGCCCATCCGAAGAAGGAGTTCATCCTGGAGCTGGACCTGAGCAAGCAGGCGGGGATGGAGGCTTTCATGAAGAGGATGCTGGCGCATGAGACCGGATCGGAGCGCTACACGTTCCAGGGTACCCCCAAGATCGCCGGTTTCGCCCCCGTGGAGCTCACCGGCTGGGGCGTCGGCTTCACCCAGGACCAGAAGGAGTTTCTCGCACCGGCCCACATGATCCGGAACTTCATCCTGATCATCGCCGTGGGCTTCCTGGCCTTGACCGTCGTGGGCGTCCTCTTCTTCGCCCGCAGCATCAGCCGGCCCATCACGCACTCCGCCGACCAGTTGGGCGAGGCGGCGCAGCAGGTCTCCGCCGCGGCGGGTGAGGTCTCCGCTTCCAGCCAGTCCCTGGCGGAGGGCGCCTCCGAGCAGGCGGCGGCCCTGGAAGAAACCTCCTCCTCCCTGGAAGAGATGTCCTCCATGACGAAACAGAACGCCGGCAACGCCTCCCAGGCGGACGCCCTCATGAAGCAGGCCAACACCGTCGTGAAGAAGGCCAACGACTCCATGGAGCACCTGACCAGCTCGATGCGGGAGATCACCGCGGCGAGCGAGGAGACCTCCAAGATCATCAAGACGATCGACGAGATCGCCTTCCAGACCAACCTCCTGGCCCTGAACGCGGCCGTGGAGGCGGCGCGGGCCGGGGAGGCCGGGGCGGGATTCGCCGTCGTGGCGGAAGAGGTCCGGAACCTGGCCATGCGGGCCGCCGAGGCCGCGAAGAACACCTCGGGCCTGATCGAGGGCACCGTCAAGAAGATCCGGGAAGGGTCCGAGCTGGTCGGAAAGACGAGCGAGGCCTTCAGCGAGGTCGCTGTCAGCACCGCCAAGGTCGGGGAGCTGGTCGGAGAGATCTCCGCCGCCTCCAGCGAGCAGGCCCAGGGCATCGACCAGATCAACAAGGCCGTCGCGGAGATGGACAAGGTCACCCAGCAGACGGCGGCGAACGCCGAGGAATCGGCCTCCGCCTCGGAAGAGATGAACGCCCAGGCCGAGCAGATGAAGCAGGTGTCCATGGAGCTCCTGACCGTCATCGGCGGCAACAGCTCCAACGGGCGCGCCGAAATCCAGCTTTCACAAGGCCCTGCGCGGAAGCTCCGCCTTCCCACCCTGAAGCGCCCGCCCGCGGCCGGCAAGACCTCGGGAAAAGGGATGAAGCCCAAGGACATCATTCCTCTGGATGACGGTGATTTCAAGGATTTCTGAGAAGAAACCTCCTCGTCGCCCTCTCTTGTAACAAAGCAATCAGAGCCTCCGGCCTCGCCGGAGGCTTTTTGCGGCCGATCTTCCGCTCGACGGATCGAGCCAAGGATAAGACAAGGGGGGCACGGACATAACGTCCGTGCCCCCCTGTACTCCCTGCATATTATGGGCACACCGGATCAATCATAAACGATGTGAATCTGGATGGTGGACACGTCCCGCAGTTCGTCATGGGGCAAATTGGCGAATTTGGATACATAGCTCGCCTTATTTACAAGGGGATAATACTCGAACGTCGGGCTGCTCAGCTTCACGCGGGAACGCACAGCCGGCCGGAAAGGTTTCGAGCGCCCGTAAACGGTTTTCTCATCGGACATGGATGATACGGCAATCATCTCCTTCAGGGTTCGCTTCCCTACTTTCGTGATGATCCGGAACCGGCGCACCTCCTCGCCGAAATAGGTCAGCATCCGCTCGCACTTCCGATTGCCGCTGTCGGCGCATTTGAAAAAGAGCCCACCGTTGGAATACGCCATGATCTTGAAACCCAAAGCCATGAATTCACTGCTGGAGGGTACGGAAATCAAGGAATTGTCCAGGCCGTAACGGCCGGGGAGCTGGATGGAATAGTGGATCGAGAGGTTGGAGGTTCCGTCCCCGTTGTCCTCCACCTCCGGCTCCCGGCTGTCGATCCGGTAGGCGGCGGCCACTTCCTTCAGGAACCGTTTGACCAGCTGCCGGTCGTCCTGCTTTTTCTGCCGCTCCAGGAGGGAAACCTTCACCAGCTCCTCCCCGCTGACGAGCATGGTGAGCCCCTTGTCGTTTTCCAGGATCCTGTCCAGGGCCGCCTCTCGCTTCAGCCTCAGCTGCTGGTGCTGCTTTCCGCTGAGAGCGCCCTTCAACTGTGCATTCAACTGCTCGATGTCCTTCCGGAGGGCATCGTTTTCAATCGACAGCTTTTTCGCTTTTTGCTCCACGTCCTTACGGTCCCGGAGGGCCAGGAGCTGCTTCACCAGGACGCCCGGGTCCACCGTCGCTACGACATGCACCCGGATCAAGGTCGCCTTGTTTTCCAAAAGCCTTCTTTCTTCATTTACTTCCCGGACTTTCACGATCCCGGCGCTGTACTGCCGGATCTCGTCCCGGGTGACGGCGTTTTCCTTCACCTCCGTCGTACTCTCCACGTACGTCCCCACCTTCTCCAGGGCGAGCCGCTTGGCGTCCTGAAGCGCCAGTTTTTTGGCTTCGATGACGGTATCGTTGTCGCCCATGATGTATTCGCCGGTGGCCTCAATGTTCGTCGTTCCGGCAAAGGAGGGAAGCGGGAAAATCAAAAACAGGGCAACGATCCACAGCACGCTCATGAATTTGTCGTTCATCTCGATTCCGGTCTGCTCCTCGTTTTTTTTTGGGTTTCTCCTCTCTTCATCATGCAATCCCCGGTCCAGTGGGATGCCCGGACCGGGGCAATCCCCTGCTTCAGCCCGGTTTCACTTCGATGGCAGGCTGCTCCGGTACCACCAGGCGGATGGCCTCCACGGGGCAGTCGGCCTCGCAGAAGCCGCAGGAGATGCAGGCCTTCGGCTCCGCCAGAAAAGCGATCTCGTGTTTCTCGCCACCGTCCGTCCGGCCGGCCAGACAGGATACCGGACAGCCTTCGATGCAGATCCGGCAGGACACACAGGTTTTCCCGTCCACCACCGGTTTCGGCCACAGGGACAGCTTCGGGATTCTCCGGCAGGCGATCCCGAAGGCGTCCTGCACCGCCTCCTGGGGACAGATGCGCCCGCAGGCTCCGCACTCAATGCACAGGGACGGGTTGATAACGTGAAGGACCTTTCTCTCGCCGGTGATGGCCCCCGTCGGGCAGAGGCGAACGCAGGCCGTGCAGCCGTTGCATTCGGTCGTTATCCGGTATGCCATGATCTACCTTCCTGTTCCGGTTTCCGGAGTCTTGATTCCCAGGCGCTCCAGAGCCTCGGGATCGGGCACTCCCGTCTCGGGATCCCAGCCGAACTGGTCCCAGTATTCGCCCCTTATTGTCTCCAATTCCGTCGTCCGGCCCTTGTTCGCTCCCGCGGGAAGGGCTGGTTTCCCAAGCATGCGGTCGGCAACCTTGATGGAACGCGGGTCTACGCCCTGCTTGATGTTGAAGGCCTGCTTGAGGGTCTGGATGCGCGAGCCGATGTCCAGATACTGCCCGGGGGTCTTCCGCCACCCGGTCGCGGCGTTGAGCCATGCAAACATGGGGGTCCGGGTCACTCCCATGAGCAGGCCGAACATACAGAGTCCTGCCCCGTTGGCCACGTTCATGTACTTGCTGCAGGCGGCCGCCATGATCGCCTTCTCGCGGTCGGCCAGGTATTTCCTGTCCTTTGAATAGAGGGGCTTCGCCCTGGGGATTCCCTTGACCTCCTTCCAGAGCTGGAACATTTCGTAATAAAGCTGGGCGCCGATGGTGTGGCGTCCCGGCGTCGCCTCCACGGCGTAATGGACGTTGAACCCCGGGTCGTTGCGGCCGTCGTGCATGGCCGGCTCCTGTCCGCCGACGTGCATGGCATATGCCTCGGAGCCCTTCCCGATCCTCCGGGACGCGACCTTCGTGCCGTCCGCAAGGACGTCGCCGATTCCCTCGCGCCGGATCATTTTGTCCACGAGCGCGAGGATGGCCGGGGCGTTTCCCCAGGTGAGCTCCAGGCCGCCGGTGTCCTCCTTCGTGAGGATCCCCTTTTCATAGCACTCCATGGCAAAGGCCACGGTTCCCCCCGCGGAGATCGTATCCATCCCGGCGCGATTGAGCATCTCGTTCATGTGGAAGATGCTGTCGGCGTCCTCGTTCATGCAGAGTCCGCCCAGGGCGAGGACCGTTTCGTATTCCGGCTTGTGGGTCTCCCCGCCCTTCTGTCCCGGCAGGGAGCATTTTCCCCCGCACCCCAGGGGACAGGAATAGCAGTGGTATTTCACAAATTCCCGGCTCGTGATGGCGTCCGGATTGATGGCAAGAGAGCGGCTGCGCCCGAAGTCCTCGTTCGTCCCCTTCCAGTTCTTGATGGGCGAATCCCCCATCTCGATGGACACCTGGTTCATGCTGACGGTTCCCCACTTCTTGAGGAAGAACTTGTAGAGCAGGCCGTCCTGGGCCATCTGGGTCGGAAGGAGCCTCATCAGGACTCCCACATGGGAAAGGGCGGGCCCCGAAAAGAGGGGCGGCTGGAACTGGACCCAGCGGTTGCAGGCCTGGCTGACACGCTTCATTTCGTGGCGGTTGAAGGGCCGGATGCGCCGCTTTCCGTTCACCACCAGCGCCTTCAGGCGCTTGGAGCCCATCACGGCCCCCAGGCCCGACCGGGCGGCCAGGCGCCCCTTGTCGTTGCAGATCCCGGCAATGAGGGAACAGTTCTCGCCCGCCGGCCCGATACAGGCCACCCGGGCTCCTTTTCCGCCCTCCCGGAGCAGCGTCTCCTCCGTCTCGATGGCATCCCGGCCCCAGAGGGAAGAGGCGTCCCGGAGCTCGGCCCGGCCGGAATCGACGTACAGGTAGACGGGTTTTTCGCTGATGCCCCGGAAGAAGATCCCGTCGTATCCGCAGCGCTTGATGGCCGGCGACAGGTTTCCGCCGCAGTTGGCGTCCCCCCAGCATCCCGTCAGGGGTGACTTGCCCACCACCATCCACCGGCCCGAGAAGAAGCTTCCCGTACCCGTCAGCAGCCCCGTGACAAAGCCGAGGATATTGTCGGGTCCCAGGGGATCGGCACCCGCGGGAATCCGGTGGTAGAGGATATAGGCCCCGAGGCCGATGCCGGAGAGGTAATTCTCGTAGATGTTGTCCGGGATGCTCTCCTCGGCGACTTCGCCCCTGGACAGATCCACCATCAGGATCTTTCCCATGTAGCCCTTGTTCATACGGCACTCCTTTTCCCTGCACCCGCTGCGGCGGCCTTGCCGCGCGGCGATCCCCGGCCTTACCCCTTCCTGATGCGGCTCCGGTCCAGGGGCCGGCCCTCCCAGGCCGCTTCCAGGACCATCAACATGTCCCCGGCGTCCATCTCCTCGGGATTGTAGAAGACAGCCCCGTCCCGCCTGGCCGCCTCCACGACGGCCGGAAGCTTCTCGCGCGGAACCATGGGCTTCCCGTCACGGTCCACGACCTCCTTGAGGAAGCGGAAATGCCGCCCTCCCGTCGCGTCGTGAAGATCCTGGTTCATCTTCCGGACAAGGTCGATCACCTTCTGCGCCCGTCCGGCCGGCGACGTGGCGGCGTAAACCTCTGGACCGGCCAGGGGCAGAAGCAACTCGGCGATGACGGCCTCCCGCTTGTGGAGGTTGTATTCCAGCCCGTAAGGAAGAAACATGGCCATGCAGGCCCCATGGGGAACCCCGCAGGCGGAGCCGGTGGCATGGCCGAGATTGTGCACGAGACCCACCATGGAGTTGGAGAAGGCGATCCCGGCCAGGGTCGCCGCATTGGCGAGGGCCAGCCTGCCCTCCCGGTCACCCGGATTCCGGACCACGGCAAGGAGGTGCCGGCCGATCAGGTCGATGGCGGCCAGGGCATGGGTATCGCTCAGGGGGTTCTTGGCGAGGCAGAAATAGGCCTCCATGGCGTGGGTCAGGGCATCCATGCCGGTCGATGCCGTCAGGGCGGGAGGCAGCGTAAGGGTCATGCGGGAGTCCAGAACGGCCGCGTCCGGGAGGAGGAAATAGCTGGCAAAGGCCAGCTTCAGGGATTTCTCATGGTCCTTGATCACCGCCGCCTGGGTAACCTCGGAGCCCGTCCCGGCGGTGGTCGGAATGGCGAGGAAGGGTTTCAGCGGGCGCTTGAGGGCGTTGGCGCCACAAAACGCCAGGAGGTTGTCGGATTTCTCCGAAACCAGGATGTTGACACCCTTCGCCGTATCCATGGCGGACCCGCCGCCAATGGCAACGATGCAGTCGCAGCCGCTCGCCCGGAACAGTCCGGCCAGGCGGTTGACGACCTTCACGTCCGAATCCGGCGGGACTTCGTCGTTCACCGCCCCGATCTCGACGCCGCCCCGGACGGCGTTCGTCACCAAATCCAGGAGCCCCGCCCCGGCCACCCCCCGATCCGTGACGATGAAGGGCCGGCCGGCCCCAAGCCCGGCCAGGACGGCGGGGATCTTTTCCAGCGCATCGTGGCCGGACAGCACGTTCACGCGGCAGCAGAATTCGTAATAGCCAGGCACGTTCATGGGTTTCACCTCTCGCCGTTCAGGCGGCTCTTTTCCCGTTCCAGGCCTCTTCGAGGACCACCATGGAGTCCTCCACCATCCATGAGATGTCCCCAATCATAGCACCGCCGGCCAGATCCGCCATTCGCTCCCGCGGCAGGCCCGCCTCCTCCAGGTTCCGCGGGACGAATCGCCCCGCGGCGGCCAGAATGTCCTCCAGCATGCGGCCGAGAAGGGGGGGAACCGCCGCGCTACGCTCCGCCTCCGCCGTTTCCGCAAACCGGTCCATCCCGGCCAGGGGAAGAAGGAGACGGGAAAGGTCCCGGCCATCCCGGCCCGCGAAGCGGGCGGCAACGGAAGGCAGGAGAAGTCCCATGGCGGCCCCTGCGGAGATGCTCGCCACGCTCGCGACGGCCTCTCCCAGGACGTGGGCCGGCCCGAGGGGGGCATTGGAGAAGGCGCAGGCGGCACACACGGCGGCATTCGCCAGGGCGACCCGTTCGTTTTCGTCCGCCGTTCCCCGGATTCCCGGGACCAGGGCTTCGCGAAGAAGGGCCAGCGCCCCGCCGGCATACGCTTCCACCAGGGGATTTTCCGGGGCGGTGAAGTATGCCTCGACGGCATGCGTCCAAGCCGCAAGGGCGCCTTCCACCAGGGAGGTGCGATTTCCGGGGGCGAGCATCCGGGGGTCGATAACGACCAGGTCCGGCATCAGGCGGCGGGATGAGTACTTCCTGTCCCCGAGAACGGCATGCTGCGACGTCTCGTAGCCGGTCCCCCCGGAACGGGGCACGGCGACGAAGGGACGAAGCCTTCCCGGAATCCGGTCATCCCCGGCGAAGGCTTCCAGGTCTTCGGGTTTGCCGGATACGGCGATGTTCAGGATTTTGGCGGTGTTCATGACGGAACCGGATCCGACGGCCACGAGGGAGTCGAACCCCCGTCCCAGGTACAGGCCGGCCAGATCGCGGATCAGGGCGGGATCCGGGTCCGTAGGAACTCCGCCATAGAATCCCAGGACCAGGCCCGAATCGCCGAAGGCGTCCTCGACGATCCGGTCCAGCCCGGCACGGATTCCCTCCGGATCCGTCAGGATCAGGGGCTTCCCCGCGTTCATCGCGTCCAGTTCGAAGGGAAGGTGCTCCAGGGCTTTCCGTCCCGCGTTGATTTTGATGGGGCTCAGGAAGGCAAAGGATTCAGTCATGGCTCCCTCCTCAGATCCCCAGGACGGCCCTGAGATAGATCAAGGGCCGGCCGATCAGGATCCGCCGCAAGGGCCAGGATGGATACCGTTTGACCGCCAGCCTGGCGATGGGTTTCACCAGCAGGTAGACCTCCACGGCGTCGAGGATCCGGACCACGGCGCAGGCTGCGGGGATGTCGCCGTCCACGATGAGGCGGTTGCGCGCCGTGGCGGCCGCCGTGCTCTCCCGGAACGTGAACATGAGCATGGCCGCCTCGATGCTCTTGATCTTCATCTCCAGGTCCGGCTTCCGTGATCCTGGGCTCTTCCCGAGATAGCGCACACGCCCGCTTGCATCCTTTCCGATGGCCATGGACGGACCGGACGGCAGGACAGCCAGCAAAAAGGTGAATCCGGACGGCAAGTCACCAAATTCCGAGGCGATTTCATCGTCCACCCGGGCGGCGGCTTGAATCGCCCGGCCGACGAACCAGAGCATGAAGGCAACATACATTCGCTGGAAAGGCTTTTTCCCGGCCGCGACCTGCCGGAACGCATCCATTCGTCCACCTCCTGTTCCTTGAATCGATCCGTGGACGGTACCCCCTCCATCCATGGAAGGGAGAGCCGATTCCCCGGTCAGGGCAGGCCGGTTTTCACACGGGCACCTGACGGGCATGGACTGCCGAGCGGCGCATTATACAATGACCGGTCCATTCCCCAAAAGACATATTGATAAAAAATCAAGCGGACCATGAAATCAATCAGCCGCGGGCGGAGCGGCTGCGGGGCGGAAAGGAAGAAGAAGCCTCGAACGGGAGAGGGAGGGGAGCGATGCGCCATGCGGAGAGCCGGCAGAAAGGGCCGCATCCGGTTCGAGGCGATGTTTCTCCCCTGGCCGTTGCAGGGATCGTCTCCCCGCCATAAATGCTTGACTTGGAAAGCGGTCCCGATTACATTCGCCTCTCGTGGAAACATCCGGAAAGGCAGAATTTTGCATATGCTGGAGACCATAAAGAAATACTTCGTTGCCACCCGTCCCTGGTCGTTCACGATGTCTCTCATTTCCGTATCGGTGGGGACGCTGCTCGCCGCGGAGGAGGGATCGATTTCCTGGATCTGGTTCGCCCTGACGGCCGTCGGCATCATGACCTTTCACGCAGCGGCCAACCTTATCAACGACTACTGCGACACCCGCTACGGCGTCGACCAGGAGGATTCACCGACGGCGAAATACCGCCCCCAGCCGCTCATCTCGGGGATGCTGACCCCCCGGCAACTGCTGGCGGAAACGGCCGTCATGCTGACGATTACCATCATCATTGGGGCAGCGGCGGCGTTCTTCCGCTCCTGGCATGTCCTCTGGATCGGAATCATCGGGGTCCTGACCTGTGTTTTCTACACGGCGGGGCCCGTCAAGTTTAAATACCGAGCCCTCGGCGAATTCGCCGTCTTCATGATGTGGGGACCCCTCATGATCGAAGGAGCCTATGCCGTGCAGCGCGGTGGACTATCCGGAAAGGCCCTGTTCATTTCCATTCCCTTCGGCGTCCTCGTTGCCCTCGTCCTCTTCGCCAACAACATGCGGGACATTGCCTATGACGCCCGCCAGAACGTCAAGACCATCAGCATCATGCTGGGAAGCCGCAGGAGCTACCTGCTCTTCGCGGGGATGATCGTTCTCTCCTATGCATACGTGCTCGGAATGATTGCCACGGGCGTCATGAGCTTCTGGGGACTCCTGATCTTTCTCTCCGTTCCCAAGGCGGTGAGCCTCCTGAAGACCTTCCGCGAAAAAATCCCCGATATGGCCGACGCCCTGACGGCGCAGTTCGATACGGTCTACGGAATTCTCCTCCTGCTCGCGATCCTGCTGGACACCAGGGTGGTCCTTTGATGAAGTCCCCGCTTTTCCATCTCCGACGAGAACCGCTCAAAGCTCCCCCTGGGGGGCTTTTTTTTCGTGCCCTTTTCCGCCCCCCCTACAGTGGCCTGACCGGTCATCCTGGGTCGTGCGGCGGAAGGAGCCATGCAAATTCCTTTAGAATCTGGTATGGTCCGAAAGCCATACATAAATAATGTACCAGGGAGGTCATGATGAGTAACGAAAACCTGGAAGGAAAACGATGGTGGATCGCGATCGCGGCGATCGTGATGCAGTTGTGCCTGGGAACGGTATACGCATGGTCCGTTTTCAAGAAGCCCCTGATGAACACCCATGGGTGGGGAGAAACGGAGACACAGGTCACCTTCATGATCTGTATCGGGGTCATCGGAATCGCTGCAGCCTTCGGCGGCACGCTGGTGGATAAAAAGGGTCCCCGTTTCGTGGCCACCCTGGGCGGCATCCTCTTCGGCATCGGAACGCTCATGGCCGGTCTCGCCGACTCCATCGGCAACATCTGGCTCCTGTATCTTGGCTTCGGCCTCATCGGCGGCCTCGGGAACGGCTTTGGCTACGTAACACCCATCGCCACCCTGATCCGGTGGTTTCCGGACAAGCGGGGACTCGTAACGGGACTCGCCGTCATGGGATTCGGCGCCGGCGCCTTCTTCATGGGCAAGATCGCCCCGGACATGGTCATCTCCATGGGCGTGGCCAATACATTTTACATCTGGGGCGTCATCTTCCTGATCGCCGTTACCGCAGCCGCCCAGTTCTACAAGAACCCCCCGGCGGGCTGGCTGCCGGCGGGCTTCAAGCCGGCCGTAGCCGGCGGCGTTTCAGCGGCGGACTCCTACAAGTTTGACGAAGCGGTCAAGACCCGCCAGTGGTGGATGCTCTGGGCGATGCTGTTCCTCAACGTCTCCGCCGGACTGGGCCTCATCTCCCAGCTCTCACCCATGGCCCAGGACGTGGTAAAGGCCACGAATCCCGGGATCCCGGCTGCCGCCCTCGCTGTGGCCGGCGGAACGATCCTGGCCGTCGCCTCCATCTTCAACGGCCTCGGCCGGCTTCTCTGGGCCTGGCTCTCCGACGCCATCGGCCGGAAAAACGTCTTCATGACCATGTTCGTCACCCAGGCGGTCCTGTACATCGTCCTTCCGGGCATCTCGAGCCAGCTTCTCTTCACGGTCATCGCCTGTTATCTCCTGGCCTGCTACGGCGGCGGATTCGCCACCATGCCAGCCTTCGCCGCAGATTCCTTCGGCCCCGGCTACATCGGGAAGGTCTACGGGATGATGCTGACTGCCTGGGGCGCCGCGGGAGTCGTCGGCCCCCTCGTGTTTGCCCAGATGAAGGGAATCGCCCTGTACGTGGCGGCGGGGCTCCTCATCGTCGGCTTTATCCTGGCCCTGCTTTACTCGAGGCCGGTACGGAAGGCCGCCTGACAGCGGAAGCGCCTGCAGCGGCCGGTCTTTTCGCCTTCGACCGCCCTGCTCCGTCACCCCGGCCTGCCAGCGTCCATCCCTGAACCTGGCAGGCCGGGCGTAACGGCCGGGATCCATACCCCCAAGGAGGAGTCATGACAAGAAAGCGTTTCGTCGATCTCAGCATTGCCATCGAGTCCGGCCTTCCGTCGGACCCGCCCATGATGATCCCGAAGATCGACTACATCGATCATGCCATGGGCGCCCCGAGCATGCTCGAGTTCTTCCCTGGAATCCGGCAGGACCAGCTCCCGGGCGGTGTCGGCTGGGCCGTCGAATTCGTCCATCTTGCAACCCACAGCGGAACCCACCTGGATGCACCGTACCATTACCATCCGACCCAGGATAAGGGGAAGCCGGCCATGACCATCGACGAGATCCCCCTCGATTGGTGCATGAGCGACGGGGTCCTGCTGGACTTCCGGCACAAGGGAGACGGTGAGCGAATCACCGCTCGGGACGTTCAGAAGGAGCTGGAAAGAATCCGCTACGAGATCAAGCCCCTGGACATCGTTCTGGTCCAGACGGGGGCGGAGACGGCCTGGGGAAAGGCCGAATACCTCCTCAAGGGGGCCGGTATGGACCGGGAAAGCACCCTGTTCCTGACGGAAAAGGGCGTGCGCGTGGTGGGCATCGACGCCTGGAGCTGGGACAGGCCCCTGCCGTTTCTGGCCAAGGAGTTCCAGGAAAAGGGAGATCCCCGCGTCGTGTGGGAGGCCCACTTCGCAGGCATCGAGATCGGCTACTGCCACATGGAGAAGATGGCCAACCTCTCCGCCATCGGCCGTCCCCACGGGTTCACCGTCTGCTGCTTCCCCGTGAAGATCAAGGGGGCCTCCGCCGGGTGGTGCCGGCCGGTGGCCATCATCGAGGATTGAGTACTGCGGAAAGGGAACGGTTTATCTACAACCGTGTCGGGGTCACGGTCACGGAGGCACCCGTCCAGACTTTCAGGAAGCTCCGGTAGGGGACCTGCACTGCCAGCCCCGTGGCGGGCTCCGCCAGGGTCATCAATTGCCGGCCGTCATCGTACCCGATGACCACAACAAGATGCCCCTCGCTCTGCCCCGGCTCCCTCAGGGGGACCATGACCGGCACGTTCGAATCGATACAGCGCTTGACGAGTTCAAAGCCGGTACGTTCGCGGAGCCAGGCCCTGAGCCCGGCGATGCGATTGATGTAGCGGCAGATCGTCGCCAGGGTGGTGCCGGTACTCCGGTTGTCGTAAACCCCGAAGGCGATGTCGTCCTGTCGTCCGGGGAAGCCGTAGTATTTCAGGACCATCTCGGCGCTGGCAGCCACGCACCAGGGTCCCTTCTGCTTCACCAGGGGGAAAGGGGTGATGAGATGGGAGGGTGCGGCAGACGTTCTAGCCCCGTCCGACGACGAACCGGCGTCCGGAACGGATGTGGCGGAACGGGGATTCGACGGCGAGGCCAGTCCGGAGGAAGGCACCGGCGGATCATGGAAAATCCGCTCGGCCTGGGCCGGTGCCATGGGCATATTGGTGAAGAGAACGCTCCCGTCCGGGGCGGTGTAGCGATAGATATCGCCTGCCTCCGCGAAAGACGGCAAAAGCATCGCAAAGACCGGCAGGACAAGGAAGGTCCGGAGAAAAGATCCCTTCGTCCCGGGTCGGCCGGCAGCACATATTATCCTTTTTCCGAAGCCAATCCGGCTCCGGATACCGGACAACGCACCGTGTGTTCGTCCTTCTCCGCCGGATCGCCGTTGCCTGGGAAATACATGTCGAACCATCATTCGAGATCGGCCCCGGAAAGAAGGGTCTCGATGCGATCGAAAACCTCTTCCAGTTCTTCTGTCTGGTCGTCATCCAGTTTCAGGGCATAGACGGACTGTTTCAGGTCCTCCACGGCCTCCCGGATATCCTCGATACGCTCTGCCAGCTTTTCCGCCATTTCCGAAATGGACTCGATCTGAGTCTGCAGCCGCTCGATCATGATTCAACCTCCCCGGCTCCATTCATCCCGGTTCATGCAAGCAAATCTTCCACTTTCTTGAGGTGCGCCTCGAATCGGGCCCTTTCCCCGTCATCCAGCGAACTCAGAACGATTGCCTGCCTCAGGTCACCGACGGCGGCTCTGACCGCCTCGACCTTTTCCTGCATGGATATGGATTCCTTCTGCACGTCCTTCAGGATATCCCAGACCGATTCCAGACGCCTTGACAGGACGTCCACGATTTCCTCGTACGTTGCCTCCAGTTCACCCTTCAGTGCATCCATCGTCACGGTTCACTCCCGTTTCATTGCCGTTCCGCTCCCCGGACCCGCAGGCAGGGAGAAGCACGGCCTGAAAAGGTCGGGAAGAGATGTTCCTCCCGCAGGAGAATGTTCACAGTGTCCCGGGTCCGTCAGTCCTGTACTTCCCTCAGGGAGGGGGCGGATGTGTCCTTGATGCGCATCATACGATTCCCCGGCAGCCGTCGTCAAGGAGCAAAGCCGGACTGTCCATGCCTCCCGGGTGTATGCAGGGGGCCTTTACGGAACCGTTGCGAAACCGGCACGAATCGGATACAGCCCTGCTGACGGGAAGGGGGTGGCATGGTGTCATGGCTGAGGCGGACCATCCGCCGCTTGTATCAGGCAGCACCCGACGATCCCGGCCATGAAGCGGGCCGGTACTGGCGGATGAGCGCCGATGACGACCGGATCCGAGACCAGTCCCACTGGTGCGGCTCCGGGCGCTGGGAGCGGGATCGCTGGATGGAGCACGGGGAGTTCCACCGGGGTCTCCTGGAAGAACGGTTCCGCCGTTTTGCCGCTGCCGGAACTGCATTTCCCCCAGGGGATGCGCAAGCCCTGGAATGGGGATGCGGCGGTGGTGCCCTGACCCGGATCCTCTGTGAGCGTTTTTCGCGAGTCTACGGGGTCGAGATCTCCGGCGCCACCCTCCGGGAGTGCAGACACCAGATGGAGCGGCTGGGGCACCGGAATTTCAGGGATACCCTGATCGCCGCAGAGCATCCGGAATCCATCCTGGACGTCGTCCCGGCGGGTTCCGTGGATTTCATCCTGTCCATTGCCGTCTTCCAGCACTTCCCTTCCCGGGCCTATACCGGACGGGTGCTCCGGGTCATGGAAACGCTGCTCCGGGACGGCGCATTCGCCTTTTTGCAGATGCGCTACTCGGACGGCTCGGACCGGTATCGGACGAAGGAAGGGGAAGGAGCGTACGCCACTCACGTCATCACCATGACGTCCTTCCCATTCCGGGACTTCCGGAATCTCCTGGAAAACATAGGCCTGAACGTCCTGGAGGCGGCCCGGGATCTGGACGGCAGGCAGGAAAACCATGGCTACTTTTTCATCCGGAAAAGCGGCGGTTTGTCAGGCTGAGTTTTTTCTGGTAAGCAATGCACCCATCCGAACCGCCGATTCAACAGAGGCGGCGAACTCCAGGAGGAATTGCCATACCATGAGTACGGACCCTTACGAAGTACTCGCCCAGATGAAGATATCCGCACTCTGCCTGCAGGTCTGCATGATGAGCACCGATATCGGCGAATCCGTGGCCGCGCAGGAAGAATTCGAACAGGTCGTGGAGAATTTCCACGAGATGTTCGGGGACCGGATGGCCCCCGGGCAGCTTGAGGCGGCCCGCAGAGACGTGGACCTTTTCCTCTCGATCCTGCAGCCCCTCCTGGACCGGCACATCCGGGAGCGGCAGGCCGGGGTAAACCGGACGGAACGGCCGTAACGGGATATCTCCGGAATCCTCTATTTCTTCTTTTGCGTCTCGCTGTCGTATATTTTTATGACCCGGTCCGTGATGTCCAGGGCCTCGTCATAGGCTGCGGCAGAGGATTTGAGGAGAATAACCGTCAGCTTTTCCTTCTTCCGAAACTCTGCCAGGATGCGGTTCAAGTCCTGGATTACCTTTGCCGTCAGCTCGATTTCCTTTCGCCGCAGCTCCTCTTCGAGATCGTCCTTGAACCGTTTCAGTTCCCTGGCCCCGATATTGAACTTGTCCGTCATCGTCTTTCGGAGTTCCGCCGGTGCATTGGCATCGAGTTTTCTCAGCTCCTCCTGGAGCTTCACAACCTCTCTCTCCCGCGCGGCATAGGCAGCCTGCCTTTTTTCCTGCTCCTTCTGAAAGACAGCCCGGGCGTCCTTGGCCGCCTTGGAATCCTTGATGATTTTCTGGACGTCGATGATGCCGATCCGCACGGGGGCGGCCTGCGCCGCTGTGACAACGGAAACAAAAATCCACGGGATGCACAACAGAGACAAAACCAGCAGTCGTTTCATAAACATTCCTCCCATCTTCGGCCGAGGGGCCGGAATCAAGTACATGGATCGCGAAGCGGTCCGTGGCATATACCAGAAAAGGGTAATGCCCGACAGGGAAAAGCGGTGTCCTTCCCGAGGTCATTATGCCCGTCGTATCATGGACTTCTCCATTTGATCGTGTTACCGTGGCATGGTAGGAACCAGCCGGCCGAGATCGTTCACTTCACGCCCGATTCATACCGACGGCACGAAGCGTCGAAGGGGAAGCCCGCCATGCACCCGAAGAAAGACACGTACTGGGGACGTTTCGCCGGCCGCTACGACCGCGCCGCAGAATATGTCTTGGGACGGGACATCCGGGAGAGGCTGGTGGATGAACTGCGCCGCGAGGGACCGCTCAGGGAGGTTCTCGAGTGCGGATGCGGGGCGGGCTATTTCACCCGGATTCTCGCGGAACGGTCGTCACAGGTGCTGGCAACGGACCTGTCCGGAGAAATGCTGGAGACGGCCATGATCCGGCTGGGGCGATGTCCGAACGTCCGGCTGCAGGAAGCGGACTGCCGGAATCTCCCCTTTCCGGACGAACGGTTTGATGCGGTCGTCATCGCCAATGTCCTGCACACGATCCCCGACCCGCTGCGGGCCCTGCAGGAGGCCGGCCGGGTGGTCAGGCGACACGGCCGGGTCCTGGTCATGTCCTACACGGATTTCGGCATGCCCCCCTGGGAGGTGTTCTGGATGGCGATGCGTTATTACAGGATGTTCGGACCGCCCCCTCCGGAGGGGCTGATCCTGTTCACCCCCTCCCGGCTCAGGGAACTGCTGGAAGAAGCCTCTCTCACCGTTCTGGAGATCCGGATCGTCGGATCAAGGACAACAGCGCTCTACGGCAGGGCCGTCAAGTGAGCTCCTGCTGGAGCCATTCCCGGTAGGCGCGGCTCACTTGAACCAGGGGCATGGAGACGATTTCCGGAACATCGTACGGGTGGATTTCGCGAATGGCCTGTTCCAGAACATCAAACCGGTCTTCCCGGGCCTTCAGGAGACACTGCCATTCCTGTGCATCCTCGATCCGCCCTTTCCACCAGTAGGTGCTCGTGATCGGTCCAATCACCTGGGCGCAGGCGGCAAGTCGCCTCTCGACCACGGCCCGGGCGATCCGCCGTGCATCCTCCTGCTTCTCCACCGTTGTCACGACCTGGATAAACGTCTCCATCGCCATATCTTCCCTTCAGCCGCGGATTCCGTACTTCTTCAGCTTGTAACGGAGCATCCGCTTGTTCAGCCCGAGGCTCTCCGCCGCCTTGAGATGCTGTCCCCCGGCTTTTTCCATGGCATCCAGGATCAGCCGCTTTTCCAGGTCCTCCACGGCGTTCCTGAGAGGTCCCTCGCTACCCGTCCCATCCTCCTCGGCGTCGGTCCATTCGTCGCGGAAGGGGAGGTCGTCCGCCGTGATCAGCGGGTTCCTGGCAATCACAACCGCCCGCTCCAGGATGTTTTCCAGTTCCCGGACGTTGCCCGGGTAGTCGTACTTCATGAGCAGATCCTGGGCTTCCCGGCTGACTCCATCGATCTCCTTGCCGTTTTCGGCACGGAACCGGGATATGAAATGCTGCACGAGGGCGGGGATGTCGTCCTTTCTTTCCCGAAGGGGCGGAACGGACATGAGGACTACATTGAGGCGGTAAAACAAGTCTTCCCGGAACGCTCCCTCCCTGACCCGGCTTTCCAGGTTGCGGTTGGTGGCGCTGATGATCCGTACGTCCGACCGGAGTGTCTGGTTTCCCCCCAGGCGCTGGAACTCGCGCTCCTGGAGAAAGCGGAGCAGCTTGACCTGGACCGATGGCGAGAGTTCCCCTACCTCGTCCAGGAAGAGGGTCCCCCCGTCGGCCTCCTCGAACCGTCCGATGCGTCGCGCCACGGCCCCTGTAAAGGCGCCCCGCTCGTGGCCGAAGAGCTCGCTCTCCAGGAGGTTCTCATGCAGGGCTCCGCAGTTGACAGCAATGAACGGTTTCGTCGAGCGCGGACTCAACTGGTGGACCAGGCGCGCCATCAATTCCTTTCCCGTCCCGCTTTCCCCCTGGATGAGGACCGTTGCGCGGCTGGCAGCGACCCGTCCCGCAAGGTTGATGAGCTCCCCCATGGCAGTGCTCGCGTAAATAATCTGCTCGGAGGTAACCCCTTTCTGCTGGAGTTCCTGGCGGAGCATCTCGTTTTCCCGGATCAGGATCCGTCTTTCCGCCACCCGGTCCACCAGGAGGAGCAGCTCGTCGAACTCGATGGGCTTTGTGATGTAATCGAGGGCGCCGGCCTTCATGGCGTCAACCGCCGTTTCGATGGTTCCGAACGCCGTGACGATGACGACGTCGATCTCGGGATTGATCCGTTTGACCTCCTTGAGAACCTGCATGCCGTCCATACCGGGCATCTTATAGTCCAGGAGAAGCAGGTCGAAATGACGGTTTTTCACCTGGGAGATGGCGGTCTCGCCGTTCTCCGCCTCGGCCACACTGTACCCCTCCCCGTTGAGGAAATCGCGGAGCATCTGCCGCTGTGACTGGCCGTCTTCGACGATCAGGATGTTGAGATTTTTCATTCCCGTCCCTCTAGGTCATTCTTTAGAGTACAGCCTGGCAGATCGGGAAAAGATTCAATCTATCCCCAACCCGAAATGTTACAGGCAGCTACTTTTCAACAACTCGGTCAACTCACAAGCCTTGACAGGGCTGCTCAAAAATGTCCGGATGCAAGGCTCCCGACGGCCTGAGCCGCGAGTCTTACTTTTTCGTACGTCGAGCAGCGAAGGAGGAGGGGAACGAAGCAGACGGGCGTTTTTCAGCAACCCTATCACACTTTGGAGCCGGCCCTTTCCGCCGGCAGATAGATCTCGAAGGTCGTCCCTTCCCCCTGGCGGCTGGTGACCCGGATCTCCCCGCCGTGCCCCCGGATGATCTCATGGGCCAGGGGAAGCCCCAATCCCAACCCCTTCTCCTTGGTCGTGTATTCAGGGTTGAAGATCTGCTCGATCTGCTCCTCCGTCATCCCGCATCCCGTATCGGCGACCCGAATGTTCACCCGTCCACGGGAGGATCGGCCTGCCGCCAGGGTCAGTGTACCGCTGTTCTCCATGGATTCCATGGCATTCTTGACGAAATTCAGGAGCGCCTGCTGAAGCTTGTCCACGTCCATGGGAACGACCACCGGCGGATCTCCCCAGCGGGTCTCGATGGCAATCCCTTTTTCATCGGCTTCCGCCCGGATCAGGTTCACGATCTTCTGGAGAACCTCCGACACGGGGTAATCATGAAGCTCCAGCCGACGGCTCCTGGAAAAGGTGAGAAATTCCTCGATGATCCCGTTGAGTCGCCGTATCTCGTCTCGGATGACACCGGTCAGGACCTGAAATTCCTCCTTTTTTCCATCCGCATCGGGCACATAGTCCCGCTTCAGGCGCTGGCTGGCCATACTGATGGCGTTCAGGGGATTGCGGATCTCATGGGCTACGCCCGCCGCCAGTTTTCCAAGAGCCGAGAGCCGTTCCGCCTTCTCCAGACGCCTCTCCATCTCGACAATCCGGGTGATGTGCCGGTTCTGGCTCTGGTAGAGGAACCACATCGACAGGAGCATGATGACCATGACCAGGGCCGCAAAGATAAAAATCTGGCGCTCGTTTTCCGACAGGATCTGGTCCGCGGCACCCCGGTCGAGGCCGATTCGAACGTATCCCGCCACCTGACCGTTCAGCTTCAACGGGGTCGCAAAGTCAAAGAGCCTCATTCCCTCGATGGTAACCTTGCGACTGGAGATCGCCTGGGATCCGGAAAGGATTTTTGATAGCGGAACATCTCCTTCCGCCCAGGCCTCGGGCTCTTTTCCCAGACTTCCCAGGAGCTGACCCTGCGGTTCCTTCGCCACCAGGTAAACAAGTCCCTGGCCCTTTCCGAGTTCCCGCAGGGCTCTCTCCACGGAGATCCTGATCCCGAAGGAGCGGTTGGTCTCGGCATCCAGGGCAATGACGGTCGTCCCGCTTCCATCGGGTCTCCGCAGGGCGATAAAGGATATTCGCTTCTTCTCCGACAGACGGTTGAGGCCGGAAAGGGTGACAGGCCGGGAACCGGCCGTGTCATTCCGCTCGCCATCGGCGGGCAGAAGCCGGCTCGAGTAGACGGAGACGCCTTCCCGGTTGAGGGCGGCGATGAGCCAGACACCCCGTTCCGCAGCCAGTTTTTTGAGGGAGTCATTGCTCAACCGTCCCTCCTTCCAGTCCCGGTCTACATCCCGGGCGATCTCGACGAGGGAGGCCATGAAAGAGCGCTGGGTGGCCAGCATCGACTCCGAGAGCGGGGTAAACCGTCCTCCCTGAAGGCGCTGTTCTTGCACGAGCCGATTCAGATTGTCGATGTTCTCCTGGGCCAACCGTTCCACGACGCCTACGAAGCCCTGGGCACGCTCCTCCATGAACCGCGTCAGGGTCCGGTCGATACTCTGGCGGGTGAACAGGCCCATAACCAGGATCAGACCGATGAAGACGCCGCAGACAACCGTCATGGCCAGCGGGGGCAGGAACGAACGTCGATCCCGGGCGGCATTGTGTTCCCAGACAATTTTTCGAGGGTCCTTCACGGAGTCGATTCCCTCCGGCAAGATTGTGGAAGTTTTCCGCATCATAGGAGTTTCCCGGGAAAAGTCAACCGCGACGACGTGCAGCGACGGACAACGAAGGCAATCGTCGGCACGGTCCGGGGGGATGTCTCCTCTATTCCGGTAAGGAATGGAAGGCAGACATTTTTTGTCAGGGCGTGACAATTTTTGTCACGCTTCTTTAGTGGCCGATTTTTCTATGTTTTTTAAAAGAGAGCCCCGGAAAGCGAACAGCGCCTTGAACAGGCTTTGTTTTCTCCGACCGGGTCCGGGAATCGGCCCTTCAATACATACCGAACAATATTGAACACTTACAAACAGGCCCGTTTTGGCACGATTCCTGAATAAAGAAAGGCAACAAACGAAACAATACGGCTGATCAACCGGGCAGGGTCGGCCGATGGCAAAGCAAGCGTTTCAAAAAGCAATCCAACAAGACACCGGAAGAGGAGGCCATCAGGCCTCCTCTTCCTTTTTGTGCCTGCCCTTTGCATCCTGCATCCGTTTCCGCCACCAGGCCAGTCTCTCTCCGATCATCTTTTCGTATCCCCGGTCCGTCGGTTCGTAAAAGCGCTTCCCCCGCAGCTCTTCCGGCAGATGTTCCTGAGACACCATGGCGTCCTCGTAATCGTGGGCATAGCGGTACCCTTCGCCGTAACCGAGTTCCTTCATGAGCCGGGTGGGGGCGTTACGAATATGCAGGGGGACCGGAAGGCTTCCCGTCCTGCGGATCTCTCCCTGGACTCTGCCGAAGGCAATGTAGGCGGCATTGCTCTTGGGGGCCGTGGCTAGATAGAGGGCCGCCTGGGCCAGGGCCAGATCCCCCTCCGGGGAACCCAGGAAGTGGTATGCCTGCAGGGCGTCGACCGCCAGGGATAATGCCCGGGGGTCGGCATTGCCGACGTCCTCCGAGGCAAAACGAATCATCCGCCGGGCCACGTAAAGAGGGTCCTCCCCGGCCGCCAGCATCCGTGCCAGCCAGTAAAGAGAAGCATCGGGGTCGCTGTCCCGGAGGCTCTTGTGCAGCGCCGAGATAAGATTGTAGTGTTCCTCCCCCTCCTTGTCGTACAGGAGTGACTTCCGCTGGAGGATCTGTCCGATCCGCTCCGGTGTCACCGCTTCTCCGTCACCTTCCCCGGAAGAAAGAAACGCCGCCACCGCCTCCAGTCCGTTCAGGGCCGCCCGGGCGTCCCCGTCGGCAAAGCGGGCAAGGACCTCCAGGGCGCCGTCTTCGATCCGGAGGTTCATCTGCCCGAGTCCCTGGTCCGCGTCTTCAATGGCCCGCCGGAGAAGACGCACCAGGCTTTCCTCCGAGAGGGGTTTCAGAACCAGGACCCGGCAGCGCGACAGGAGAGGGGCGATGATCTCGAAAGACGGGTTTTCCGTCGTGGCCCCGACCAGGGTGATCAGGCCGCTCTCCACATGGGGGAGAAACGCATCCTGCTGGGCTTTATTGAACCGATGGATTTCATCGACGAAAAGGATGGTCTGGCGTCCGAGCTGCCTCATCCGGCGAGCCTCTTCAATGACGGCCCGGATTTCCTTCACCCCTGACAGCACGGCGGAGAAGCTGATGAAATGAGATTTCGTCTCGCCGGCAAGAATCCGGGCGAGGGTGGTCTTCCCGGAGCCGGGAGGGCCCCAGAGGATCATGGAAAACAGGCGATCCTGGCCGATGGCCCGCTTCAGAAGCGTATCCGGCCCCACAATATGCTCCTGGCCGGAGTAATCCTCCAGGGTGCGCGGCCTCATCCGCTCCGCCAGGGGGCGGCCGGTTGCTCCGGGTTCATCCCTCTCGAAAAGGTCCATGATTCATCCCGACGGACCCGCGGACCGTCAGTGCCGTTTTCCCTGCTCCGCCGCATCCAGGATGACGGACATCCGATCCCGGGGCACCGGTTCCAGAAGACGCCGGATCTCGTCTTCCGGAAGGCGCTTCATCAGCCGTTCACGGACCTGCGGAACCGCATGCCAGCACTGGAGGGTCCTGATGCAGGGACGCCCCGCGGACTCCCGGAGACAGTAGGTCAGGTGAACCTCTCCGCCCAAGCGGGGGCAGCGAAGAACGAGTTTTCCGGACTGTTCGGCCATTCTCATCATCCTTTCCCGGGCCCGCCGCCTGCGGCGGGTTCGGCAACGGCTGCATCATGCCCCATGTCGAAAGGGTTGGCAACGAATAAACGGAAGGAAACGGAAACCACAAGGGGGTGGGATCGTCCCCATGGCGCAGAATCGTCGGGTATTCTTATCAGAACCAGGAAAGCGATCCGCCGCGGACATGGCGAGGCATCCGTTCCGATCGGAGCCGTCCCGGCGGCAGCGGACGGGCCGCCGCCACCGGGATGGAAGGCCGATGAAGCGGGAACGAATCCCCGTCAGGGTTTGGGAAAACCCTCGATCGCCTTCAGGGCACGCTCGATCTCCTCTTCAGGCAATTCGTAGGGTAGCAGGTTCCCTTCGAAGTAGGCATCGTAGGAGGCAAGATCCACCATTCCATGGCCACTCAGGTTGAAGAGGATCACCTTTTCCTTCCCCTCGGCCTTGGCCCGGCGCGCCTCGTCCACCACTGCGGCAATGGCATGATTGGACTCGGGTGCCGGGATGATGCCCTCGGTCCGGGCAAACTGAACACCCGCCTCGAATGTTTCCAGCTGGTGATATCCCCGGGGCTCGACCAGGCCGAGCCGGACCAGGTGGCTGACGACCGGTGCCATGCCGTGATAGCGGAGGCCGCCGGCATGGATTGGTGCCGGAACGAAGTCATGCCCCAGCGTATACATGGGAAGGAGCGGGGTCATTTTCGCCAGGTCACCGAAATCATAGGCAAACGGTCCCCTTGTGAGAGTCGGGCAGGACGTCGGCTCGGAGGCAATGACATGCACCTGTTTTCCATGGATCTTGTCCTGCAGAAACGGCGTGGCGATCCCGGCAAAGTTGCTTCCGCCGCCGGCGCAACCGATGACCACGTCGGGATATGCGCCAGCCTTATCCATCTGTTTTTTAGCCTCCAGCCCGATGATCGACTGGTGAAGCAGGACATGGTTCAGAACGCTCCCGAGGGAATAGCGGGAATCGGGCTTCGTGACGGCATCCTCAATGGCCTCGCTGATGGCGATTCCCAGGCTGCCCGGGGAATCCGGATGCTCCGCCAGGACGTTCCGGCCCGCCTGGGTCAGGGTGCTGGGGCTGGGGAAACAGTCTGCCCCCCAAGTCCGCATCATCATTCTCCGGTAGGGCTTCTGTTCATAACTGACCCGAACCATGAAAACCCGGCATTCCAGCCCGAACATCGCACAGGCCATGCTCAGCGCGCTCCCCCACTGGCCGGCACCTGTCTCCGTCGAGAGCCTTTTGATCCCGAAAACCTTGTTGTAGTAGGCTTGCGGAATGGCCGTGTTGGGCTTGTGGGAACCGGCAGGACTCACTCCCTCATACTTATAGTAAATCTTGACCGGGGCGCCGAGCAGCCTCTCGAAGTTCCGGGCCCGGCACAGGGGACTGGGGCGATAAAGGATCAGTTTCTCCAGCACCGGCTCGGGGATGTCGATCCAACGCTCGGTGGTCACTTCCTGCTCGATCAGGTTCATCGGGAAGATGGGGGCGAGGTCCTCGGCCTTGACGGGCTCTCCCGTTCCGGGGTGAAGAGGCGGGCTCATGGGAGTGGGCACGTCCGCCAGGATGTTGTACCACTGCCTGGGGATCTCCCGGTCTTCAAGAAGGATCTTCGTCTGTTCCATGGTTTTCTCCTTTCGTTGTCGGCTGATCGGCCCCGGACCCGCCCATCCGCGAAGTCCTCCGGCCCCTTCGGGAAAAACCCGTCACGGCAAAAAAAATGCCATGGGGTCTTCCCATGGCATGCTCTTTCAGGTTCGTCAGAGTCATGGGAAGGGATCCCCCTGCCCACGGCTCTTTTCGGCAAAGAACGCTACGGGCAGACGCTTTGCGCCTGCCACCACCACAACCGGGATATTGCTGCCTTCAATACGGTCATGTGAACGTCTCTCTGCAAAAGTGGGGGAGGAAATATCACACGGAAATCGGGAAAGTCAAGGTGATTTTCCCTTTCAGATGTCGACCCGGCCCAGGAATCCCTTGTGCCGCCGGTACCAGAGATTCGGAATGAGCCGGTAGAGGATCCGGGAGATGGGACCGATGTATTCCTTTGTTCGCTTGTCGAACTGGCAGGCCTGAATGAGGAGCTCGCGAATGTCGTTCTTGCTTCCACCCTCGTTGAAGATGCGATAGGCGCAGGAGAAGAGCGGGCTGTACATGTTTTTCTTTTCCAGGAATTTCTGGACGTTCCGGATGGTGTTGGGTCCCTCCGGAGTCCCGTCGATCTTTTCCAGGACCTTCAGGTTCGTTTCGATGGGATTGCCCGAGTACAATTCATAAAACAGCTTCCCGTACCGGTAGTTCTTGCTCGCCTCGGAGGAGACGGTAACGTACATGTCGCCTACCCCGGCCTGGCTGAAAAAGGCCTGGAAACTCCCCCCCAGGAGCTTCGAAAGGGATCGGATCTCAACGCCGGACCGGGCAAACAGGGTGCCGGGGATGGAATCGCCGAGTTTCAGGCAGTCCGCAACTCCCTTGATGTTGGCCACGATGTTCTTGAGGGAGCCGCAGGCCTCGACCCCGACAATGTCAAAGTTATAATAGGAAGACAATTCCCGCCGGTTGAACTTGATGATCCGCTCCCTGACAAGCATGGCGATCCGCTTCTTTCCGGCCACGGTCACGCACACTGGGTTTCCCAGGGCAATGTCTACATCGAAAAACGGACCGCCGATGCAGACGATATCGTATTTGTACTTCAGCCTGTAGAGGCTGTTGTTGATCATCTGGGAAGGAGTCATCAGCTCCTTGGTGATTGGATCCGCCGCCAGCCCCTTAATGGGCGAGATGAGGCAGGTATCCCCGCCCTTTCTCTCCATGATGGGTTTCAGGTAGTCGAGGAAATCCGGAAGGCGATTCATCGTCAGGGCCAAAACGATGAAATCGTTGTCTTCCACGACCCGCTCCAGGTCGTTGGTGGCATACACCTTGGGGCCCAGCCGGGGCACCTCGTCCATGCTCCCCACACGCCGGGCCAGATCTTCCGTCAGATGGATGGGATTGAGATGCTCCCGGTTGATGGATTTGCACACGGCGGCGTCGTGATAGTAAATGGTCACGCGCTTGTTGTCCCGGCCGAATTTGTAGGCGAAGGATGTTCCCAGGCGGCCCGGTCCGATAATGGCAATGCGGGATGTGTCGAGATCGGTCAGGAGCATGCGCACCCGCTTCCAGGTATTTTCGAGGCTTCAGGTCGAATCACGGCGGCACCCCGAAGATGCGTTGACAAACGGCGGTCAGTCTATGAGAGGCGACCCTGTTTGTCAACGTGAAAGGGCCGGACCGGAGGCATCCCGGTGCGCCGTCGACGCTCCGCCTTGACATGGGGACGGCATCAACGGTATGGATCGCAGACCATCCCTGAAATCCGTTCCGGAAACGAACCGGAGGAAACCGTCTCATGGCTAAAAAAGTCGAAGCTCCACGAGAAGTCATCGCCTACTACGACGAAGAAGACAAGCATATCAAGGAGCGCAAAACCCTTCTCGGGAAGAAGCTCGACGGCGAATACACATCCTATTACGCCAACGGGCAGGTCATGGTACGGATGCGATTCCAGAACGGCATGCGCCAGGGAGATGCCGAAGCCTACTACCGGGACGGCCGGATCCGGGAACGGGCGTCCTTCCTGGACGACCGCTTCGAGGGGAGCTACACCTCCTGGTATGAAAACGGGCAGATCCGGGAACAGGAAACCTACCGGGGCGGCCGGCTGGACGGCCCTTACCGGATGTATTACCGGACCGGACAGGCCAGGGAGGAAGAATTATTCACAGACGGGAAGCTGCACGGACCCTACCGGTCCTGGTACAAGACAGGCCAGTTGAAGGAAGAGGGGTGCTTCGAGAACGACCGGCGGGAAGGAGAATACAAGGCCTGGCACCGGAACGGACAGATCCGGGAACAGGCCGTTTACCGGAACGGCAAACTGGTTGGAAGGTTCCAGTCCTTCAATGAAAAGGGCGAGCCGGTCCGAACCGCGGTCGAAAACGAAGATGTCCCGGATTCAGAGGAGGAATGGCTGGAAAAGGAGCGACAGGCCGACAACATGCTGCGGGACCTGGAGGCCTACCGCGAGGAGGACGAGGAATCCGACAGGAGGGAAAGAACGTGATCGAGCACATCCTCATCGCCACGGACGGCTCCGCCCACAGCCTGACAGCCCTGGAATACGGAATCTACATTGCCCGGAAACTCGATGCCCGGCTCACGGGGCTTCATGTCATGGAACTTCTGCAATTGCAGGCCCCCGTTTTCAGCGACATATCGGGTTCCATCGGCATCCCGCCATGCCAGGAGTTTCTTCCGGTCATGGAAAACACGCTGGAGACAAAAGCGGATGCCATTCTAAAAGCATTCCGGCAAAGATGCGGCGAGGCAGGAGTGAAACCGGACATCAGGAAGCGTCTCGGGGTCATCGACGAGGTCATCATAGAGGAGGGCCAGCAGGCGGACTGGATCATCCTGGCCCAGCGCGGCGAGCACTTCCATCTCGGAGGCGGAGCGATTCTGGGTACAACGGCCGAATCGGTCGTCCGGAAAGCGGGAAAACCGGTCCTCGTAACGCCAGTGACCTACCGGGATATCGAAAGCATGGCCCTCGCCTACGACGGCAGCCCTCCCGCCGACCATGCCCTGAAGCTGGCTGCCGAACTCTCCGACAAGGCCGCCTGGCCTCTGACGGTTGTCACGGTATCGAACGATCCCGCCGCATCGGACCGGGTGTGCAAACAGGCGGAGACGCTACTGGACGCCTGGATTATCGACTGGGACATCGTCCAGTTGACCGGGAAGGAAGATCGGGAAATTCTGCGCTTCCTGCAGGAGGGTTCCACCGAGCTCCTGGTGATGGGGGCCTACGGGCACAACCGGCTCCGTGAGCTGCTGGTGGGGAGCACAACCAGCCACGTCATCCGGAAGAGCCCCGTCCCGGTACTCCTCACCCGTTGAGGTCCTTCTCCACCAGATCCCTCAGGTCGCCGAATACGTCCATCCGCGTCAGGTCGCTGTGAATGGGCGTGATGGTGATCCAGCCCTTCCGGAGGGCTGTGATGTCCGAGTCGGCGTCTTCCGATGGCGCCGGCTGCGTCTCCCCCGCCAGCCAGTAATAGGTATTGTCCCTGGGATCCACGCGCTTCTCAAAGCTCTCAATGAGACGGGCCTTCCCCTGCTTCACAACGGTCACGCCCCGAATCCGGTCCTCCGGCAGCGCCGGGACGTTCACGTTGAGCGAAAGGTTTTTCGGGAAGGGGTGTTCCATCATGAAACGGCAGATTTTCCGGGCAAACCGGGCGGCAAAGGAAAAATCGGCTTCCCGGTGGGTATCAAGGGAAATCGCCACGGACGGAACCCCCATGATGGCTCCTTCCGTAGCCGCCGAGACCGTACCCGAATAGAGGACGTTGATACCGACATTGGCCCCCAGGTTGATGCCGGAGACCACCAGGTCCACGGGCCCGCCGGCCAGTTCCCGGATGCCGATCTTCACGCAATCCGCCGGCGTCCCCGCCACGGCATAGCCGAGGGCCTGTCCGTTCTTCCGGGCCTTTCTCACCATCAGCGGCCTGAAGAGGGTGATGGCGTGCCCCACGGCGCTCTGCTCCACCTCCGGGGCCACAACGAGACACTCGGCATCAAGGGACAATTCGCGATGCAGGGCGGCAAGCCCCCGGGCATAGATCCCGTCGTCGTTCGTCAGTAGAAACCTCATCGGACATCCTCTATTCTCTCACCGGCACAATCTGGCCTTGGGTGATTCTCAGGATCGCGGCGCTCCTCCGGCTCTCACCGTCCGGTGCAAATTCAAGCCTGCCGGCAACTCCCCGGAAATCCCGGTTCGCAAGGATCATCCGGCGCAGTTCCTCCCGGGAACCGGGTTTCTCATCCAGGATGGTCCGGACGGCAAGATTCGTCCCGTCAAATGCCATCGCCTCGAGGCTTCCCGGCTCCCGTCCGGTTGCCGCATAATACCGCTCAATAAAATCATGGACCGCTCGGGATGGATCATTCGTGCAGAATATATCCGTAAAAACGGCTCCTTCCAGAACGTTCCCGCCCGTCCGAAGCCTGCCGGGATGGTTCCAAGATGACAGGCCCATCAGCTGGACACTTCCGATTTGAAGATCGGCCAGTTGCGAGGCCGTCAGCAATGCCGATCCGAGGGAATCGGGAAGGAAAAGGGCTTCGAAATCCACGGTCGCCGATCCCGTAATCTCAATCGTTCCCTCCGGTTCCACGATCACGTTTCCGGGAATCCCCTTTACACCACCGGCCAGGGACCGGATCTCATCCGTAAAATCAGCCTGCCGGCGGCCATATGTTCGCTCGCGCAGGATCCGTCCACCGCGGCGTGTCACTTCCTCCCGGAACAGCATTGCCGCCTCCCTGCCGCTATTGTCCCCGGGATAGAGCATGGCAAAGCGACGGAGCCCCTTTCGGCTGACGGCATATTCGGCCAAAGCCTGAATCTGCTGCCGGATTGTGAGGGAATCTCTCAGGACATAGCCATTCTCGCCACCGATTCCCTCCTGCTGGGTAAATACGAGGATCGGTACCTTCTTCTCCCGTGCAAGGCGGGCCGCCTCCGTTCCCTCCCCCAGCGGCCCGAGAATCAGGACAACCTTCTCGCGATCCGCCAGTTCTTGAACCAGGCCGCGAAGGGTCTCGGAACGGCTTTCGGAATCGCGGATCTGCAAGGTTAGACGGGATTGGTTTGTTCGGTCCCAAACCGATGCGGCCATCAGGATGGCGTCCAGGACACGATTCCCATAGGCAGCGTATTTACCGGTAAGCGGAAGAATGACGCCGATCGTCGCCGTCGTGCTTTTTTCCCCAGCCTTCCCGGATGCGGGAGGGAAGACCTGCTGATCCGAGCACAAGGCAACCCCGGCGGGAAGGGAGAAGACCAGAATGGACAGAATGATCAAGAGGAAACGTTTCATGGGTGAACCACCGGAATCAAGCGTTGACATGCTACAGGAAATGCTTCCCTCCGTCGACAAAAAAAGGCCCGGAACCGGTCTGACCGGCCCCGGGCCTCAAATCGGGGGACTGTGCTTACTTGACCTCCTCGAAATCGGCGTCCACGACGTCATCGTCTTTCTTCCCGGCGGACTGCTGGGATCCACCCGCCGCTCCACCGGCACCCTGGGGTCCGGCCTCCGGCCCGGCTGTGGACTTGGCATACATGGCCTCCGCCAGCTTGTGGGATGCCGTCGTCAATTCCTCCTGCGCCGATTTGATGGCCTGGAGATCGTCGCCTTCAATGGCTTTTTTCAGTCGGGCTATCGCCTCTTCGATGCGCGTCTTCTCGGCGGCATCGATCTTGTCGCCGAATTCCTTCACGTTCTTCTCCACGCTGTATGCAAAGGCATCGGCGTGGTTCCGGGCCTCGATGAGCTCGCGCTTCCTCTTGTCTTCGTCAGCGTGAAGCTCCGCTTCCTTGACGAAACGCTGGATTTCATCATCCGAGAGGCCGCTGGAGGCCGTGATGCGGATGCTCTGCTCCTTCCCCGTTCCGAGGTCCTTTGCAGCCACGTGAACGATGCCGTTGGCGTCGATGTCGAAGGTGACTTCGACCTGCGGGACTCCACGCGGAGCCGCCGGAATGCCGACGAGCTCGAAGTGACCGAGGGTCCTGTTGTCCGCCGCCATGGGACGCTCGCCCTGGAGGACGTGAATCGTCACGGCCGTCTGGTTGTCCGCCGCCGTCGAGAAGACCTGGCTTTTCTTCGTGGGGATGGTCGTATTCTTCTCGATCAGCTTCGTCATGACTCCGCCCAGCGTCTCGATGCCGAGGGACAGGGGCGTCACGTCCAGCAACAGCACGTCTTTCACGTCTCCCGCAAGAACTCCGCCCTGGATTGCGGCCCCCACGGCCACAACCTCATCCGGATTGACTCCCCTGTGGGGCTCTTTCCCGAACATCTCCTTGACCTTCTGCTGTACCCGGGGCATACGGGTCATACCTCCCACAAGGATGACCTCGTCGATGTCCTTCGGCGTCAGGGATGCATCCTTCATGGCCGTCCGGCAGGGAGGCTCCAGCTTCTCGATCAGGTCCTCCACGAGTGCTTCCAGTTTGGCTCGGGTGAGCTTGATATTCATATGTTTCGGACCCGAGGCGTCCGCGGTTATGAAGGGAAGGTTGATGTCCGTCTCCATGGAGGTGGACAGCTCCATCTTGGCCTTCTCCGCCGCTTCCTTGAGGCGCTGAAGCGCCATCCGGTCGTTTCTCAGGTCGATCCCCTGGTCTTTCTTGAATTCCGTCACCAGGAAGTCGATCAGTCTCTGGTCGAAGTCCTCGCCTCCGAGGTGCGTATCCCCGTTGGTGGACTTCACCTCAAACACCCCATCCCCGATTTCGAGAATCGATATGTCGAAGGTTCCGCCACCGAGGTCGAACACGGCGATCTTCTGGTCCTTCTTCTTTTCCAGGCCGTAAGCCAGTGCGGCCGCCGTCGGTTCGTTGATGATGCGCAGGACATTGAGGCCGGCGATCTTTCCGGCGTCTTTCGTCGCCTGGCGCTGGGAGTCGTTAAAATAGGCCGGAACGGTGATGACGGCATCCGTCACCTTTTGACCCAGATAGTCCTCCGCAGTCTGCTTCATTTTTGCCAGGACCATCGAGGAGATCTCGGCGGGACTGTAGTTCCGTCCCCGGACGGACACCTGGGCGTCGCCGTTGGGTGCCTCCGTGATTTTGAATGCCGTGATGGACTTGTCGTACTGAACCTCTTTCGACGAAAATTTCCTGCCGATGAGTCGCTTGATGGCATAAACCGTGTTTTCGGGATTGGTGATGGCCTGTCGCCTGGCCACCTGGCCGACCAGGCGCTCCCCGCTGTCCGGAAACGCGATGACAGACGGCGTGGTGCGGTTTCCCTCCTGGTTCGCTATGACGACGGGGTCTCCCCCCTCCATGATGGCAACGCACGAGTTGGTCGTCCCCAAGTCAATTCCGATAATCTTTCCCATGTTCCTTCCTCCTTAGCCGCCGTTTCGGGCGGTTTCATCTTTTCAATGATTATTGCCACCGGTTCGTTTGCAGACGGACACCTTGGCGGGCCTCAACAGGCGACCATTCAGCAGGTACCCTTTCTCCAGTTCGTCCACGACTTCGTTGTCTTCATGCTTATCCCCTGACACCTGCATCAGCGCCTCGTGCAGATTCGGATCGAACGGCTTATGGAGACAGTCGATGGCCTCGACGCCATGACGGCCCAGGCAGGCTGTCAGCTGAGATCGAAGCAGGTCTAGCCCCTTCCGGAAGGCCTCGAAATCACAGGACGTCTCCGACTGCTGCAAGGCACGGTCCATGGCGTCCGTCAACGGGAGCAGGTCTTTCAGTATGTGCTCGTTCCCGTACTTGACGGCGTCCATTCTGTCCCTGGCGGCTCGTTTTCTGAAATTGTCCAGTTCAGCCATGGCCCGCAGATACCTGTCGTAATTCTCGGCCGCCTCCCTCTCCCTCTCCTGCAGTTTCGCCCTCAAGGATTCCACAGTATCTTCCACAAAACCCGCCCCGTCGGCATTCGCTCCTGCACGGGATAACGGCTCGCCTCCCGGACCATGCACCTCGATATGTTCCTGTTTCGGCTTCTTGACCATATCCATCATCCATTATCTATCCAGTGGCCGGGTTGCCTTCATTCCAATTCATTTCAGGTCCGGCTTCTGAAAAAGTTTGTAATCCACCATCTCGCAGATCACGTGTCCGACCGTGATGTGCACCTCCTGAATGCGGGGGGTGCTGCTGGAGGCCACATTCAGGGAATGATCCGCCATGCGGGCTATCAGGCCACCGTCCTTCCCCGTCATGGCCAGCGTGATCATCCCGATTTTCTTGGCCGTTTCCAGCCCCTTGAGAACGTTGGCCGACGCTCCGCTGGTGCTGATTCCCCAGGCGATGTCGCCGGGCTGTCCCAAGGCACGGATCTGCTTGCTGAATATTTCACCAAAATCAAAGTCGTTGGCGATGCTCGTAATCACGGACGAATCGGTCGTCAAGGCGATGGCCGGAAGAGGCGGCCGCTCGATCATGAAGCGGTTGACGAACTCTCCTGCCAGATGCTGGGCATCACCCGCGGATCCTCCGTTTCCAAAAAGCAGGATCTTGTTTCCCGCCTTCAAGGCGGCCGTGATCGCAACGACAGCCCCCACAATTTTTCCCAGGTTGTCGTTGATGAAGACATCTTTCAGATGGGCACTCTCACGAAATCTCTGAACGATCTTGTCTTCCATAAGGCCCCTGTTTTATTGTCAATATTGCCGATAAACCCGTGCTTCCCAAAGCGTGCCTAATGTAGGAATCGATCCCGGCAATGTCAAGGGTACAGGCCTCTTTCCTGCCTGCAGAGCGAGGGCTCCGGAGGATAAACCCGGAATGGTTCGCAATGTGGAATGACATTGAAAATGATGATGTCCCCGATCTCAGGGACGGGAAGGAAATCCTCGATTCCGATCCCTGAGCTCCGCCCGCTTTCCCCGGTTCCATGCCGATACCCGGCTGAAATACTGCGTGATCTGGGCAATCTGCTCTATCCGGGTGGAACCGCAGCACCCGCAGGTGTCCCTGAGTCCACGATCGACAGTGGAACAATGGAGGCAGGACGTGAATTCCGGTGACAGGGATATGCAGCCGCAGGTCGTTTCCTGGAAGACCCGTTCAAGAAAGTGTGCAACCGTGCCAGGCGACGGCCTTTCCTCCCCCAGCCAGATCTGGGTGATCGGGAACGCGGGCAGATGAGGGTGAAAGGCTCCTTCCAGCCGGGCCCGCTCGAAGGGCTCCATCGGATCGGAGATGGGCTGATGGGTGGAGTTCGTGTAATACAGCTCCCCCCGGGCAAGGTTCCCCCGCACCGTATGACCGGCACGGGGGGAATGGTACTTGAGGTCCAGGCGTGCAAAACGGTACGAGGTCGTCTCCGCATGCGTCTGTCCCGCCAGAAGTTGAATTCCGAGGCGCCTTCCCTGCTCCGCCGCAGCGGATTCCAGCCGGCGCACAACCTCAAGGCCGAATTTCCGGGCATGGTCCGACCCGTTCAGCCCCTCGCCCCGATGAAGCAATACAAGCTCGTGGAGACCCACCATCCCCACAAGCGATGCGGACCGGGCTATATCCATGAACGGCTCCCCGTTCATGGCCATGACCAGGGTGGCCAGGGGGCCTTCATCACCCAGGCCGATCAGGCTCTCCAGGTATCGTTTCTTCTGAAGGTGTGCCCGGGCAGCCAGATCAACCCTGTCCCCAAGCAGCTCGAACAGCCGGTTATCGTCCCCGCCGGCCAGATAGCCCAGGCGGGGCAGGTTGATGGTGACGTTGTGAAGCAGGAAAGACCGGGACGCCTTCCCTCCGGACAGCGTTCCCGGAAATCCCGGACCAAAAAGAGACGGACGCGAACCCCGGTCAAAGACAAAACAGGGGTTTCCCTTCTCAACGGCTGCCTCGGCAGCCTGTTCCAGAAGCGGCACCCCCTGGGGATCGGCAAAAAAGCTCTTGGTCAGATGAATCAGGGGGCGGGGGAAAACGAACGGCCGTCCCGTGGCGTCGCCCTTTCGAAATACCTCCAGAAGAGCCGATATGAACCGTCTGGCATCAGGCAGACAATCGGCATAGCTCCCGGATTTCTCCATTCCACCCGGCCCGGTGACTTTCAGTCCCTTGAAGTGCGGCGGAACGTCCCAATAAAGGTGAATGTCCGTGAACATTGCCTGTCCGCCTCTGCCGGCGGTGAGTTGTGAAAACTCATAAACAAGCATCTGGGCGAACTGGCGGATTTCCCGGTCCGACATCCCCGCCAGGTAGGGGGCAAAGGAAATGTTGATGCCATCCCACGCCACCATGGCGGCAAGGTGCCCCTGAAGGACCGAGCTGAACCGGACCATGTGGGCCAACAGGACCTCCGGATGTTTCGCCGGCTTGGCTGCGTTCATGGAATGGGGAAGGCACAGCCCCGCTTTCTTGAGATGCTCCAGTGTAAGACAGGCGCTGTAGGGCCGATCGACAAAGCCAAGGCCGTGGAGGTGGATGTCGCCGGATGCATGGGCATCCCCGACCTCCTGGGAAAACACTTCATGGAGCGCGTATTCGCGTTTGACGCCCTCGGCCAGAAGGAGATTGGTACCCTCCGGACCGTGCGGAACATTTGCGTTTTCCTTATTCTCGTGAAAAATGAGCTGCCGCACGTCGTACAGGGGGAAGCCGAGGCGGGCATGCATTTTTCTTGCCTGTTCCAGGCCCCGCTCGATCAGCTTTGCATCCACCATTTCACGGATGAGAGAAGCCGTCAGGACGGCGATTCCCGACGCGACAATCTGCTTTTCCACCTCCCGGCTCACAGCCTCGGCCGTCTCCCGGTCGATGTCGGTCTCCCGCATCAGGGCGTCGACGATGCGCTGGCGGTTCCACCGGGCGATCTCCTCGCCGGATGTGCGGACGAAAAGCGTGATATCGGTGGTTTCGGAAGGAGGTCGGGAGATCATACGTTCGTAGAGGATGCTTCTTCAATCAATTCAAGGGCCTTTTCCGCGGCCGCGGAGAGGGATCGGTCGTGGACGTGATTGAGTGCAAATACCCGGAAATGAACCACCCGGGCGGGGATGAACCGGTAGATCTCCCGGAGGGGCTCCGCAGAGGTCTGCCCCGTCACCGGGTCGAAGATCAGGATGCGCCTCTCCGATTCCGCCATCGGATTGATGGGACGGGGATCCTGCGTCGCCAGATCGACCCGGAATGACAGGCCCCGCAAGGGCTTCGGCAGGAGAGAGCGGATCCGCTCTTCAAAATGGGCGGCACTGGAAAATTGGGTGCCCCTCGGGAGACGATCAACGGGGATCTCCGTCGAATAGGCCATTTTCCACTTCAGCTCCCGGTTGTAGAACCGCTGCCACTGGCGGGCGAGGCGCTCCTTCTTGCGGTCTCCGCATCCCTGCCACGACCGGACCTCCTGGAAAAGCCGCCACTCGTCGCAGCCGAGATACCCGTCCAGGTCATCCGCGGGGCTCCCCGTCAGGAGCAGGTCGAGGGTATCGCTGAAAACCTCCTGGAGATGAAGGTCCAGCGCGCGGGTCGTGCGATGGAAATAGACGTTCGTGTACAGGTTCAGGCGGGCATTGACGAAGCGGCTCAGGGCGGTCACGCCGGCCTTGTGAAGCGTAAGGCCTTTCTCCGTAAAAAACGTGTAGAACCGGAGCCGGGCCATGTCCACCATGTCCAGGGAAAAGCCGGTCATGTATGCGTCCCGCTGGACATAATCGAGGTTGTCCACGGTGTAGATCCCCGAGAAGAGCTGGCGCAGGAAACGGAGCCAGCGGGGCTTTCTTCCGTCGGCCCCCGACGACCTCTTGATCAGGAAGGCCACGTCGCCCGGATTCAGCCGCTCGCCCTCGTCAAACGGCCCCTCGGGGCTTCGCCGGATCCGGGCGATCATCCGGCCGAGCCGGCGCGTGATGATCAGCCCCCCGAGATCCTCGTGCGTCAGTCCGTAACGCGACAGGTAGTGATCGTCAAAGAAGTGTCCGTATGGGCCGTGGCCCACGTCGTGGAGAAGGCCTCCCAGGCGCAGGAGCTCTTCCACGAAGGGAAGGCTCGGTGCGTCGGCACAGACATTCTTGAGGCTGGGATAGAGGTGCCGGGCAAACTCGCCGGCGTTGTGCATCGTCCCCAGGGAGTGCTGGAAGCGGGTATGCTCCGCGGAGGGATAGACCCAGCGGGCGCTCTGGAGCTGGTAAATCCGCCGGAGCCTCTGGAGCCAGGGTGTGTCGATCAGGTCCTTTTCGGTCGCCTCCCCCGCCGCGTCAGGCGTCGGTACGGTGAAGAAAGCATACGAATAGATCGGGTCGGCAATGAGCGCCTTTCCCTGGTAGACCCGGCTGGAATCGTTCCCCGATGAATCCATGAGGGCTCTCTTATACCATTCCGGTTGAAAGTTCAAACGGCCAAACCCTTTTGTTCTTGACAGATTTCAGGGGGATTCCTATCATCAGCGCCATTCCGTTCACCATTCCGGGACCGGCATGCATCTTGAACTGGGGAGGGTTCCATGGGCACGAACAACATCGTCTTTCTGGAAGTCATCGAGTGGTTCGACGATTCGGGGCAGGAGCTCGCCCACCGCATTCCCCAGGAAGGATCGGGGGAGATCAAGTGGGGGGCCCAGTTGACCGTGCGGGAAAGCCAGGCGGCGGTTTTCTTCTACAACGGCAAGGCCGTGGATGCCCTCGGACCGGGACGGCATACCCTCAAGACGATGAACATCCCGATCCTGACGAAGATCCTGAGCACGCCCTGGGGAATGACCAGCCCCCTCCGGGCGGAAGTCTACATGGCCAACATGAAGGTATTCCCGAACCTGAAATGGGGAACCCGCGATCCCGTGGCCTTCCGCGACTCCGAACTCGGGCTGATCCGACTGCGGGCCTTCGGCGTCTTCAACATCCGGATCGTCCAGCCGGTCCTCTTCATCAACAGCCTGGTGGGAACGAAGGCATCCTACGGAACGGCGGACCTGGAGGAGTACCTGAGCCGCGTCATCGCATCACGGTTCAACGACTTCATGGGAGAGCAGATCGACACGATCTTCAATCTGCCGGCGAAGTACGACGAGCTGTCGGCGGGACTCAAGCAGCTTCTCCAGGAGGATCTGGCGCAGTTCGGGCTGAGGCTGCTGGATCTCTACATCAATTCCATCACGCCCCCGCCGGAGGTCCAGAAGGCCATCGACGACAAGAGCAAGCTGGGGGTGTTTGACGACCTGAACAAGCTGCTCAAGATGAAGGCCGCCATGGCCCTGGAAAACGCCGCTGCCAACCAGGGAGAGGCCGGTTCGGCCCTGGGCATGGGAATGGGCTTCATGATGCCCGCCATGTTCGCCGACGCCTTCCGGCCCGGCACAGCAGCGGGCACGGGCACGGCCGAGACCGCCCTTTCCTGTCCCGGATGCAGCCAGCCCGTCCCGAAGGGGGCCAAGTTCTGCTCCTTCTGCGGCCAGCCTCTCCTGCTGTACAAGAAGTGCGCTACCTGCGGCGGGGACATTCCGCCCCAGGGCCGGTTCTGCCCGGCATGCGGAAAGCCGGCGGATGAAAAGCCCGTGATGAAGAAGTGCGGCGCCTGCGGGACGGAAAACCTGCCGGGCTCTTCTTTCTGCAATGCCTGCGGCGAACGGATCTAACCGCCAGATCGAACAAGACGACTGATAATTCCCTTAAAGATCTAATGTTTACCACCTGCTGAGCCTGCTCGGGCAAGCCCGGGGTGTGAGCAGGTGCGCCGTCGTCCAGGGAATCGACGGCCGGTACACGGTGAACGTCGGAAGGTCCAGGTCCGCGGGGACGAGCTGGGCAACTGCGTCAGCAACAGGCTCGTTACGCGCATCCGGAACCGGTTCGCCCCGAAGACCTTCAGAGTGGCCCTCACGGACCGTCAGCACGTCGCCTTCGTTCACCTGACGATCACCAGGCGCTGAGCCGCAGCCGCGGCCGTTCCTTCTCCGCACTCTTGTCATCCTTTTCGACGCCCCTTATCAGGGTTGCCCCGATCCCAAACCCGTCCATCCCCGATTGCGAATCCAACCTGAAAGCATCACTCTGCAAGCCAGGCAAAGCAGTCCAATCCACTTCTCACTCGGCACAGGGAGAGGGCCCCCCAACGGGCATGGGGAACACCCTCTCCGCATCCTGATTCCAGAACCTGGAGGTTCTTCATGCTGGGCTTTGATCTGACTCCGGAACAGGCGGACATCCAGAGAAAGGCGCGGGATTTCGCATTGAGGGAAGTCCTGCCCCTGGCATGGACCGGCGACGCGCGGGACGAGCTTCCGCTGTCCCTCCTGAGGAAAGCCTTTGAGGAGGGGATCAGCAACGCAGGCGTGCCCCGCGAATACGGCGGCAGGGGGTACGGCCTCCTCGAGATGGTCCTCATGGTGGAAGAGGTGGCCGCGGCGTGCTCCGGGGTCGCGACTTCGATCTTCGACAACTCCCTCGGGCTGACTCCCCTGGTCCTCTCCAGGAACGAACCCCTCAAGCAACACTATCTTTCGGAACTGGCAAGGGAAGCGAAATGGATCTGCTTCGCGACGTCGGAGCCGACGATGGGCTCGGACGTCGCGAGTCTGCGCTGCCGCGTCACCGAACAGGAAGGCGGGTATGTCCTCAACGGAACGAAGTACTGGGTGACAAACGGCGGCATTGCCGACTACATCAGCGTCTTCGCCACCACCGACCCGGCGAAGGGCTACGAGGGCATCGGAGGTTTTCTCGCACACCTGGACTGGGACGGCGTCACCCGGAGTCCTCCCATCCCGAAGCTGGGCCAGCGGGCGTCGAACACGACGGGCATCCATTTCCGGGACGTCTTCGTGCCGGGGAAGAACGTCCTGGCCCCGCCGGGCAAGGGGTTTATCCTTGCCATGAAGACCTTCACCCGGACCCGTCCGGCCATCGGCGCCCTCGCTGTCGGCGCGGCCCGCAGCGCCATGGAGTTCGCCCTGGACTACGCCAGGAAGCGCCAGGCCTTCGGAACACCCCTGAGCAGTTTTCAGAACACACAGTTCCGTCTTGCGGAGATGTACCAGAAACTGGAGACGGCGCGCCTCCTGACCTGGAAATCCGCCTGGGAGGTGGATTCCGGCATGGATGCCACGACATCGTCCGCCATCTCGAAGATGTTTGCCACCGAAGCCGCCTGGCAGATCGCGGACGACGCGATGCAGATCATGGGGGGATACGGATACACGAGAATGTTCCCGATGGAGAAGCTGCTGCGCGACATCCGGCTGCTCAAGATCTACGAGGGTACCAGCGAGATCCAGCGGATCATCCTCGCCGGGACGGTGCTCGGTTCCTACCGGCCCGTGATGCCTTCGCTGCACGATCTGCCCGTCACGGGGATCCCGGCTCCCGGGGAGGACGAAGTCGGAGAGGGCATCTTCCTCTGGCGCTGCCGGGTCTGCGGCAACGTCCATGTGGGCAGGGAGCCTCCGGAATCCTGTCCCTACTGTTTCTTCCCCGGCTCGGCCTTCAAGAAGGTCGTCCCAGGGCAAGGATGAAGAACGGACGTGCCGTCCGCCGGCCGCCGAATGCAAGGAGTCTTCGAGAGTGGATGGGGGGTTGTTCATGGAATTGAAGGGAAAGAAGATCATCGTCCTTGTGGAGGACCGCTACCAGATCCTGGAGCTGTGGTACCCGCTGATCCGCATGCGGGAGGCCGGCGCCCGGGTCGTCACCGTCGGGCCGGAGAAGGGACGGACCTACCGGAGCGAGCGGGGCATGGAGGTAACCGCGGACGAGGCGGCGGCCGGAATCGATGTCGGCGACTGCGACGCCGTGATTGTGCCGGGCGGCTATTCGCCGGACCTCATGCGACGGCATCCGCCGATGGTGAGGCTCGTGAGGGAGGCCCATGCGCGGGGCAAAGTGGTGGCGACCATCTGTCATGCAGGCTGGATGCTGGCGTCGGCGGACATTATCCGCGGCCGCAGGGTCACCAGTTTCTTCAGCATGAAGGACGATATGATCCATGCAGGCGCAGAGTGGGTGGATGAGCCCGTCGTCCGCGACGGGACGATCATCACATCTCGGATGCCCGACGATCTGCCCGCCTTCTGCCGGGAGATCATCGCCGCCATCCTGGAATAACGCGGCCGGAGAGAGGGTCTGCATGAACATCATCGTCTGCCTGAAGCAGGTGCCCAACACGGCGGATGTCCGGATCGACCCCGAGACGAACACACTGATCCGCGAGGGCATCCCGAACATCGTCAACCCCTTCGACCTGTACGCCATCGAGGAGGGGATCCGCCTCCGGGAGAAGTTCGGCGGCAGGGTTACGGCGATTTCCATGGGGCCGCCACAGGCCGCGGAGGCCCTTCGGGAAGCCATGGGGATGGGCGTCGACGAGGGCATTCTGCTCTCAGACAGGGCCTTTGCGGGTTCTGACTCCTGGGCGACATCGTACACGCTGGCGCTGGCGATCCGGAAACTGGGCGCCTGCGACATGGTCCTGTGCGGAAAGCAGGCCATCGACGGTGACACGGGGCAGGTCGGGCCGGGAATCGCCCGGCAGCTGGGCCTCACTCCGCTGACCTATGTGTTCCGCATTCATTCCCTCGATCCGGAGGCGGGCACAGTCGTCGTGGAGCGCCTCCTGGAGGAAGGGCGCGAGATCGTGGAAGGAAAGCTTCCCGCCCTCCTGACGGTGGTGAAGGACATCAACCAGCCGCGGGCCGCGACGCTCTATGACCTGCGCCGCTCGTTCCGGGTCGGGATCCGGACGTGGAAGGCCTCCGACCTCCCGGGCGCCGATCCCGCCAGCCTGGGATTGTCCGGCAGTCCCACGCAGGTTGTGAGGATTTTCAGCCCCCCCGGACGGAAGGGGAGCCCGGAGATCTTCAGCGGGGAGCGCGTTGAGGCCGCGGTGTCGCTCCTGGCGGATCGGCTTCTGGCCGAACACGTGCTCTAACCGATCGCGAACGGGTCCGCGAACTGCTGCGGCGTCGGTGCATCCCGTTCAAAAGAATCGCCGTTCCGGCGGGACCGGCAGGGGCCGTGCCGCGGTCCCTCCGGGCATGAAACGAGAGGTTGCTTGCGGGGATACGAATGGGTCTCCTGAAGATCGACAAGGAAAAATGCCTCGGGTGCGGGGCCTGCATCGATGCCTGTCCTTACGGTGCGCTCGATCTCGTGGATGACGTCGTCGTCGTGAACGAGAAATGCACCGCCTGCGGGGCCTGCATCGACGCCTGCCCGGTCATGGCGCTTATGATCCCCAGGCTCTCGGGGGGTGACGCGGAGCGCCTGTCGGCCTACCGGGGTGTCTGGGTCTGGATCGAGCAGTTCCACGGGAGGATGTGCGAAGTCTCCGCGGAAATGCTCGGGCAGGGGCGTAGACTCGCGGACACCCGCGGCACAGCTCTTACGGCTTGCGTGCTGGGCCGCGACGTCGGGCACATCGCGGCCGAAGCGGTCTCCTTCGGGGCAGACCGCGTGTTTCTGGCGGATGATCCGCTGTTCGAAACGTACCGGACGATCCCCTATGCCGGGACGCTCCTCGGGCTCGTCCGGGAACACATGCCGGAAATCTTCCTTCTGGGTGCCAGCGCCCGCGGACGCGACCTGGCGGGCGCGATGGCGGCGGATCTCCACACGGGGCTCACGGCCGACTGCACCGGACTTGACATCGACACGGACACGGGGCTCCTGCTCCAGACGCGGCCGGCCTTCGGCGGGAATATCATGGCCACGATCCTGTGCCGGGACTACCGTCCGCAGATGGCCACCGTCCGGCACCACGTCTTCGAGTTGCCGATACCGGACCGGACCCGGCAGGGGCAGATCGTCCGGGTCGCCCCCGCGATTCCGGAAGAGAAGGTACCGACCCGGGTCGTCGACTTCACGGAGGAAACGGAAACGGTCCACCTGGCCAGCGCGAAGGTCATCGTGGCCGGGGGGAGGGGCGTCGGAAGCGCGGCGGGATTCGAGCCGATCCGCCGCCTCGCGGATCTGTTGGGAGGTGCGGTCGGGGCGTCCCGCTCAGCCGTGGACGCCGGCTGGATCTCTTATGCTCACCAAGTGGGGCAGACAGGGCGCACCGTGCGCCCGGACCTGTACATCGCCTGCGGCATCTCCGGCGCGATCCAGCACCTGGCGGGGATGAAAACGTCCCGGGTCATCGTCGCCATCAACAAGAATCCGGACGCCCCGATCTTCCAGATCGCAAATTACGGGATCGTCGGCGACCTCTTCGCGGTGATTCCGGCCCTGATCGACGAGTTCAAGAAGAGACTGGCGGGCACGCGCAGCTTCGCTGCCGAGGCCGCCGAGGCCGTCCTGTCGCGTTCATGACGGACTGCGGCTGGACCGCGGGGAAGAGCCTGGAGGGAGGTCCCATCATGGATTTCAGCGTCGTCATCGGCGGAGAAGCCGGACAGGGCGCCTTTTCCGTCGAGCTGGAAGCGACGGAGATGCTGGCGGCCCTCGGCTATCACTTCTTCGCCACCAAGAATTACATGTCCAGGGTCCGGGGCGGCCACAACTTTCACATGATCCGCATCGCCGATCACCCGGTCCACGCCCTCAGCGGAAAGCCCTGGGACATGATCGTGGCCCTGGACGGTGAAACCGAGAGGCGCCACCGGCCGAACCTTCGGGAGGGAGGCATCTACCTTTCCCGCGAAATGACCCGGGAAATCGAAAGCGAAGCCCGGTCCGCCTTCGGAAGCGCCGTCGCCTCGAACTCCGTCATCGTGGGCCTCCTCCTCTCCGTCATCGGTGCGGATTCCGACCGGGTCGCAGACGCGGCGGGCGAGGAACGCCGGGACCTCCTGAAGCGGGGCCGATCGTTCGCCGAACGCTGGAACGTTGCGGGCCACGTTGCCATTCCGCCGAGAGCCGGCACGAGTTGCCGGCTGGACGGAAACCAGGCGCTGGCGCTTGGCGCAATCCTGGGGGGATGCCAGTTCATGGCGGGCTACCCGATGACACCGGCGACTTCAATCATGCACCATTTCAGCATGGCGGCGCGGTCCGCCCCTGTGCACTTCGAGCAGGCGGAAGACGAGATATCCGCCGTCAACATGGCCCTGGGCGCGTCGTATGCGGGTGTCCGGGCCATGGTCGCCACATCCGGCGGCGGCTTCGCCCTCATGCAGGAGGGCGTCTCCCTGGCGGGGATGACGGAGACGCCGATCGTGATCGTCATCGCCCAGAGGCCCGGTCCTGCAACGGGACTGCCGACCCGGACGGAACAGGCGGACCTCAACTTCGTCGTTCACGCCGGCCACGGCGAGTTCGCACGGATCGTCTTCGCGCCGGGGTCGATCCACGAGGCGATCCGGCTGGCAAGGGACAGTTTCGACCTGGCCGATCGTTTCCAGATTCCCGTCTTTCTCTTGACGGACCAGTATTTCGCCGACTCCGTCCATGTCGTGGAGGAGGCCCTTGCCCTCGAGCCGAGGTTCCGGGAGCCGCCCGCGGTGGACAGCGCCTACCGGAGATACCGGCTGACGGAGGACGGTATCTCTCCTCTCGCCTTCCCGGGGCTGTCGGACTCCCTGGTGCGGGTCGACTCCGACGAACATGACGAGGAGGGGAAGATCACGGAGGATCTGGAACTCCGGATGCGGATGGTGGACAAGCGCTTCGGCAGGCAAAACCTCCTGAGGAACGCCGCTGTGCCGCCGACACGGTTCGGGGACGTAGAAGCAGACACCCTTGTCCTCTGCTGGGGCTCCAACCGGCTCATCCTCCAGGAGGCGGTGGAGTGGCTGGTCGGGGAAGGGATCCGGATCGCCGGCCTCCATTTCGGGCAGGTCTACCCGCTGGCGGCGGAGATGATCGCGCCCCACGACCTGAAGTCGCGCAGGCTCGTTTCGGTGGAAAACAACGCCGGCGGGCAGTTCGCAGCACTCCTGAAGAGAGAGCTCGGGATCGAAGTGTCCGAGTCCGTCCTGAAATACAACGGGGAGTGCTTCACGGTGGGCGAACTGTGCCGGTCCCTCAGACGCATCGTGACCGGAGGTGACCGATGATGACCGCACGATCCGATATCGCCTGGTGCCCGGGCTGCGGAAACTTCGCCATCCGCGACGCCCTTGAGAAGGCGATCCGGGAGCTGCCCGTCCCGCGAAAGGACATCGTCGTGACCTCCGGCATCGGGCAGGCGGCAAAGATGCCACACTACATAGACGTCAACTTCTTCAACGGACTCCACGGACGCTCTCTGCCGCTGGCAGTCGGGATCAAGCTGGCCAGACCGGACCTGACCGTGATCGCCTATTCCGGAGACGGGTGCCACTACGGGGAAGGCGGCAACCATTTCATTCAGACCATCCGCAGGCGGCTCGACATCACGATTCTCGTGTCGGACAATCAGGTCTACGCCCTGACCAAGGGCCAGACATCACCGACCACCGATCCCGGCACCGTGAATTCCCTTGATCCGGAGGGGAACCGGAACCTGCCCCTCAATCCGGTGCTCCTGGCCCTCTCGATGGGGGCGCCGTTCGTGGCCCGGGGATATGCCGGCGACAAGAGCCACCTGAAGGACCTGATCCGCGAGGCGATCCTCTTCCGGGGGACATCCGTCGTGGACATTCTCCAGCCCTGCGTCAGCTTCAACAGGACCAACACCTACGAGTGGTGCGGCGAGCGGGTCTATCGGCTGAGGAAGCCGAGGACAGACCTGTTCCAGGCCATGAAGACCGCCGCCGTGTGGGGCGACCGGATCCCCATCGGCATCCTGTACCGCAACGAAGAGACGGAATGCCGGACGGGAAAGACCCTTTACGGAGAGAGGATCACCGACGAGGACATCCGCAACCAGCTGGGGCTGCCCTGCGTGATGATGCGGTGACAGAGGGGCTTCGGGGTCCATGAAAGCCGCCGGTTCCCTCCGGCGGAAAGGGACGGGCAGATTCCGCGGAGAACAACCATTCTCGAGCGAAAGGAGGACGCAGATGAAGATCCTGGTCGTGTATTATTCATCGTACGGGCACATCCACCGAATGGCCGAAGCCGTCGTGGAAGGCGCGAAGGGCGTAAGCGGGGCGGATGTCGAGCTGCTCCGCGTACCAGAGACGCTCCCGGAAGAAATCCTGCGGAAAATGGGCGCTTTCGAGGCCCAGCAGAAGCAGGAGCACATTCCCGTCTGCACCGTGGAGGACCTGCCGCGGGCGGCCGCCGTCATCTTCGGCGCCCCGACCCGATACGGGACTGTCTGCGGCCAGATGAGGCAGTTTCTCGACGGGACGGGAAGACTCTGGTCGAAGGGGTCGCTGGTGGGAAAGGTCGGGAGCGTGTTCACAAGCAGCGCCACCCAGCACGGCGGCCAGGAAGCGACGATTCTGGGTCTCCACACGACACTTCTCCACCTGGGCATGATCGTTGTCGGCCTTCCTTACTCGTTCACGGGCCAGACGCGGATGGACGAGATCACCGGCTGCTCGCCCTATGGCGCTTCGACCATTGCCGGAGGGAAGGGTGAGCGGCTGCCGTCGGAGAACGAACTGGACGGTGCCCGATACCAGGGAAGGCATGTAGCCGAGATCGCTGCGAAACTTGCCGGGTGAAGCCGTGCGGTCCGGTCGTTGACGTTACCGTTTCCGGGCATACGTCCGCTTTGATGACGGAAAGAAAGGAGAAGAACCATGTTTGCGCCCAAGAACATTTTAGTGCCGACAGATTTCTCAGAGCATGCCGACAAGGCCCTCAGGGAGGCGGTGGCGATCGCGGAGCAGCACAAGTCAAAGATCTTTCTTCTTCATGTGTATGACGAGGGGCTGCAGCAGTGTGCGGTCGACTACTGTCTTCCGTTCGAGCAGGTCGCTTTCCTTGAGAATGCGGCCATCAAGACTTCGAAAGAGCGTCTGGACGAAGAAGTGAAGGCAATCGCTTCCGGCGGGAAGGTCCAGATCGCTTACGACATCAAAAAAGGGCTGCCGGTCGAGACAATCCTCAAGGAGCAGAAGGACCTGGGGATCGATCTGATCGTGATGGGCTCCCACGGCAGGACGGGTCTCCTGAAGAGCCTCATCGGGAGCGTGGCGGAGCGGGTCGTCCGAAACGCAGGGTGCGAGGTGCTCGTGGTCCGGTGAGCGGGACCATGGCGGCCGGGCACTACCGATTCGAGAGGAGGAAAGACATGAGAGGAGAGGAGATCCTGTTTTTCGATATGACCGAGGCAGCCGTCGGGCCCTCCTCACGCAGCCGGCGCGATTTCCTGCGCGGCTCCGCTGCCGTCGCGCTGATGGCGCTACTCGGCGGCTTCGCGGGGAAGGCACGGGCCTCCGAGACCGTCCGGCTGCCACCCCTGCCCTTCTCCGTCAAGGCTCTCGAGCCCTACGTTTCAGCGAGAACCCTCGAGTTCCATCACGGGAAGCATCACAAGGCGTACGTCGACAACGTCAACCGCATGATCGCCGGCACGGAGTTCGCCGGCAGGCCCCTCGAAGAGATCGTCAAGGCTTCCGCCGGACAGTCGGAGACGGCGTCCCTGTTCAACAATGCCGCTCAGGCCTGGAACCACGATCTCTACTGGCGCAGCCTGACTCCCGGAGGAGGGGGCGTGCCGCCGGCCCCGCTGCTGCGGCGGATCGAGTCTTCCTTCGACAGCCTGGAGGGGTTCAGGAAGGCCTGGACGGAGGCAGCGCTGGGACAGTTCGGGAGCGGCTGGGCCTGGTTGGCCTTGGACGGCGGCCGGCTGCGGGTCATGAAGACGGCCAATGCGGACACGCCCCTGACCATGGGCATGACGCCGCTCCTGGTCATCGACGTCTGGGAGCACTCCTATTATCTGGACTACCAGAACCGGCGCGCCGAATACGTCCGGGCCGTCCTCGACCACCTGGTCAACTGGCCGTTTGCGTCCCAGTGCCTCGGTGCATGAGGGAGGGCCGGGCCCGGAAGGTCCGCGTGGCGGCCGCGTGCTCAGCGGACGTCGCATTCACGCTGGCCGACGGGAGCGAAGAGGTGGAGCGCGTCGTCAAGATCGAGGACGACCATGTGACGGTCGACGGAAACCATCCGCTGTCGGGCCGCAGCCTCATCTTCGAGATTCGCGTCGTCGACATCGGATGGAACCGGGCGGAGTGCCCTGCCTGCGGGCGCTCCGCCTCCCGTGGCAGTCCCATTTCCTTCCCCCTTCCTCCCGCAATCCCTGAGAGGGAAATCAGAACAATCGGCCGTCCTTCCGGGCATTCCCCCGATGGACGCAAGGGTGCCTCTGTGGGACCTTGTCCCTGCAGCGTAACGGTCTTTCCTCACACTCGGGATGACGCCTCATGGACCCCGAAAATCAGACGCAGGAAAAGAAAATACACGAACTGCTCAAGCAGATGGACGGTCTGCGGGCACGGCTCGACGAGACCGACCGATGCCTGAGGGATGCGAACGACGCCTTGGGCGCCGGGCGTGCAACGGACAGCCGGGCTGAGCATCAGCGCAAGTTCGAGCAGTACACCGCGGGGATCCTGGAAACCATCCGTGAGCCCCTCCTTGTCCTGACCCCGGACCTCCAAATCGACTCGGCGAACCGCTCCTTTTACGAAACGTTCCAGGTATCGCCCGACGAGACGGACGGCCGATCCTTCTACGAAATCGGAAACCAGGCCTGGAACATCCCGGAACTGCGGGAAGTCCTCGAAAGAATCATTCCCGAGGGCCACACGCTCCACGACTTCGAGCTCAACCACACCTTCCCGAACATCGGTCCGATGCACATGCTCCTCAACGCCCGGAGGATCAACCACAATGGAAGGGGCACCGACCGGATCCTCGTGGCCGTTGAGGACATGACCAAGCGCAAGAGCATCGAGGAGTCGCTGAGGACCTCCGAGACACGCTACCGCCGTCTTTTCGAGACAGCCAAGGACGGGATCCTGATCGTGAACGCCGACACGGGCGGGATCATCGACGCGAATCCGTTCCTGCTGGAACTGACCGGCTTCTCGCTGGAGGAGCTGCACCGGATGACCGTCTGGGAAATCGGCCTCCTGGAGGATGCCGGCGCTTCGAGGAAGACCTTCGCCGAGCTCCGGACGAAGAAATACGCACGATACGACGATCTGCCGCTGGCCCGGAGGGAAGGAGACCCCATCGCCGTCGAGATGGTCTGCAGCCTCTACCAGGCCGGCCGTCAGGAGGTCGTCCAGTGCCATATCCGGGACATCCGGGAGCGCAAATCCGTCGAGGAAGGCCTGCAGAAGACCTACAACGAGCTGGAGCAGCGGGTCCAGGAGAGGACCATGGAGCTCCAGACGGCTCTGGCCGAGATCAAGGCGCTGAAAGATCGCCTGGAAACGGAGAACATCTTTTTCCGCAAAGAAATGAAGAGGATGCACGCCTTCAACTACATCCTCGGACAGAGTGACGGCCTGAAGTACGTTCTCTACCGTGCGGAGCAGGTGGCGCCCATGGACACGACGGTCCTGGTCCTCGGGGAGACCGGAACGGGAAAGGAACTGATCGCGGCGGCCATCCACAACATGAGCCGTCGCAAGGACCGCCCTCTCATTACCGTGAACTGCGCGGCTCTGCCGCCAAACCTGATCGAAAGCGAACTTTTCGGACGCGAAAAAGGGGCATTTACCGGAGCCGACACGCGCCAGATCGGACGCTTCGAGTTCGCCAACGGCTCCACCCTTTGCCTGGACGAACTCGGCGAACTGCCGATGGAAGCGCAGGCAAAGCTGCTTCGAGTCATCCAGCACCAGGAATTCGAGCGCCTCGGGTCTCCCGCCACCATCAAGGTCGACGTGAGAATCATCGCGACGACCAACCGCAATCTCGAGGAAGAGGTGAGGAAGGGGCGGTTCCGGCAGGACCTCTACTATCGGCTGAACGTATTCCCCATCACGATCCCGCCCCTTCGCCAGCGAAAGGAGGACATTCCGATTCTCGTCCATACGTTCGTGGAGCGCTACGCCAAGAAACTGGGCAAACAGATCACGTCGATCAAAAAGGAGACCATGAACGCTCTCCAGGACTATCCCTGGCCCGGCAACGTGCGGGAACTGGAGAGCATCATCGAGCGCTCGGTGATCCTGTGCGAAGGCCCGGTCCTGCAGCTGGCGGACAAACTCGAGCTCCTGTCCTCACCGCTCTCCTCCAGCGCCAGGACGCTGGAACAGATGGAGCGAAACCAGATGCTCATGATCCTGCAGGAGACGGGGTGGCGCATCGAGGGCAAGGAAGGGGCGGCGGCGATCCTGGGACTCCACCCAAGCACCCTGAGGGCGCGGATGCAGAAGCTGGGGATCAAGCGTCCCAGGCCGGGCCAGGAATCATGAGGCCGAAAGGCGGCATCCATCCGATGCGGCAACCCTCCGGTACGGTTACGCCACACCGGTGCCCTCAATACCGTGAGGCCCCACCAAATGCTGAGGTCCGGCCCGAGGGGAGACGAACCGGGTCACGCAGGCCTCTGAGATGGATGTATCTGTATTTACTAATGAATATCCATGCCGCCGATCTTCGCGAATGTTGGCAGACTCCTTGCTCCGAGGGTGGTCATGATTACAACGATCGTACGCATGCACATCAGTCCGGACAAGCACCGGGAGCTCACGCAGACGCTGATGTCCCTGATCGAGTCGATACGGACCGAACAGGGGTGCAGGCGGTGCGATCTCTGGCAGAACGTGGAGGACGAAAACAGACTTTGCCTCCTGGAAGAGTGGGCCAGTCAGGCGGATCTGAAGAAACACATGAAATCGAGGAGTTTCAGGGTCCTGCGGGGGGCGATGAGCCTGCTGAAGGAGCAGCATGAAATCTCCTTCAGCACGCTCTTCGATCCGGACGAGCGGTAGATCGGGGCTCATGCCGAAAGGTCGGCAAATCAGGCAGGGTTGTGGACTTAAACATATTGTACGGAAGACGAATCGCGATGAAGCGAATGGAACGGACCAGAATTCGAGGTGACCCCAATCAGCTGATCGTTACGGGACGATAGAAGGGAGGTGCGCAAGGACTTTCGCGAAGCAGCGGTTTGAGAGACGGTCATGAACCATAAAAAAAAGAAAAGGAGGAAGATAAGATGAAGAGATTCTTTGTACCGATGCTGATCGCGCTGGCGATCGTGGCGGCTCCGGTCTATGCGGTGGGGGCGCAATACGTCGGTTCGATCCAGGGGTTCAACTGCGTGACCCAGGGCAAGCTTTGTCCGGTCGGCCAGGAAGACCCGGTGATCGCGGCCGAGAACGTGTTCGTGCTCCTGGTGGATGCAGCGAAGGGCGAGTACTACTTCGTCCCGAACCTGGATCGAGGGATCATGGCCCGGCACATCAATCAGACGGCGAGGATTACCGGAATGGCCAACATGAGTCTGAAATCCATCGTCGCGGAGAAGCTCGAAATCATGGGCGCCGACAGGTCCTGGAAGCAGGCCTGGACGAAGCAGTGGGAGGCAGACATGTACAAGCAGCTGCTCGGTACGCCCTATACGGGTCCGTAACAATGAATCGGACCATCGGAAAAAGCCCCCGGCCCGAGCCGGGGGCTTTTTTTCTCCAAGGTCCGCAGGCAGGAAGGCCGGGCGGAAAGGCCGCCGGAAGAAGAGCAGGCGGCTTCCGTCCGGGTCCCGACCGGCATATGGTTACGGATGCGGACGGGCTTCCCGCTCAAAACGACTCCCGGAAAGAGGATGAATCATGAAAACCGGCCTGGCGAAAGTCTCCGTACTGGTCCTTTTCTGGGCCCTGTTCATCTTCCTGGATCACCCGGCCAACAGTGCCGCGGGATTCTCCTCCTTCCCGGAGGCGCGGATGCCCGGCTCCGCGACGGAGCCGGACCTCCTTTCCATAGAGCTTCCGGTGCCGGACCAGGCGGCGGGAAAGACGTATCTGGGCGTTTCCGGTCCCGGCGGTTTCCGTCTCGGCGAGATCGATGCAGATGTCCTGATCGTCGAGATCTTCAGTCTTTACTGTCCCCATTGCCAACGGATGGCAAGCCGGGTTAATGATCTGTACAGGGAAATGGAGAAGCAGCCACCGCAGGGCCCCAGGGTCAAGATGATCGGAATCGGGGTGTCGAACACGGCTTTTGAAGTGGAGATGTTCCGGAATCGGTACGACACGCCTTTCCCGCTTTTCCCGGACAAGTCCATGGAGATATCGGGGCGCTTCGGGGCCAGAGGCACGCCGACCTTCGTAGGCCTGAGGCTGCGCGGAGAGGGACCGCTGGGGAAGTTCTACTGGGAGGAGGGCGGTTTTGAAGACGCCGCGGCTTTCCTCCAGGAAATCCTTCGGCTGTCCGGCTTCCGGCCGTAGCGGCAGTTACCGCCGGCCCGCGAGCGGGATGTTCCCGGCGTGCCCCCGGGGAGACACCGAGTTATGATCGAGCAGATTCAACATCTCATGGAGCAGGCCTTTCGCCAGGGCTCCATCACCGTCTTCTTCTTCATGTTCGGGGGCGGGGTCCTCGCCTCGCTGACACCCTGCACCTATCCGGTTCTCCCGCTGACGATCGGCTACATCGGCAACCAGGCGGGCGCCAGCCGCTGGCGGGTGTTTCTGCTCAGCCTCTCCATCGTGACCGGCATGGCGATTGTGTACGCCGTCATGGGGGCAATCGTGGCGGCCGTGGGCGGCACCTTCGGCTCCATCATGGGAAACGGCTGGATCCTCTACGGGATTGCCCTGTATTTCCTACTGATGGGTCTGTTTCTCCTGGATGTCTTCTATTTCCCGACTCCCCGCTTCCTCGCCGGGCTCCAGGCGAAGTCGGCCGACCGCAAGGGGATTCCGGGGGCGCTGGTGCTGGGCGGGGTGAGCGGCCTGATCGTCGGCCCTTGCACCGGGCCGATCCTGGCGGTGGCCCTCGGAACGATCGCCCTGACCCTGCAGAAGGCCCAGGGACTTGATTACGCACTGCAGATCGTGAAGGGAGGGGCTCTCCTGTTCCTGTTCGGCCTCGGGCAGGGGGCGCTGATCCTTGTCGCGGGGATGTTCACGGGCTTCCTCGTCATGCTGCCCCGGGCCGGCGCCTGGATGGTCGCCATTCAAAAGGGCTTTGCCTTCCTGATCATCCTGGCATCGACGCTCCTCTTCGTTTTCGTCGGCCAGCACACGAACTTCCCGAGCCTGACGGGCCTGCTTGCCGGATCCGGGGCGGTGGCGGTTCCCGAGCCGGCCGGGCCGGTCTCGCCTGCCGTCATTCCGGAGGCCGCTCCCGTCGAAAAGGCCGGGACGGCTCCACCGCAGGTGTCGGAGCGAAGAGACGCCGTGGCGAAGGGCGAGGCGCGGGAAAAGCAGGCTCGGCAGGAAGGAGCCGCAGGGAGTGCTCCGGCCTCAGGTCTCCCGGCGAAGACGGAAACACCGCCGCGAGGGGAAGCGGCCTCTCCGACCGGACCGATGACCGCCGTCCGGCCGGCCGGCCCGGAATCCGCCCCGACAACTGCGTCTCCCGCCGCGCCTCCGCGGCAGCCGCAGGCGATAACGCCCCCGGCACCCGGGGCCGTGAAGCCCCCCGCGCCCTCGGAAAGGACGGACGTTCGAAAAGGATCGGCAGGAAAGCCGGCGCCGGACTTCACACTTTCGACACTGACGGGCTCACGGCTCACGTTGAGCAGCTATCGGGGCAGGAAAGGGGTGGTCCTCGTGTTCTTTGCGACGTGGTGCGTCACCTGCATGAAGGAGGTGCCGGACGTGATCCGGCTGCACGAGTCTGCGAAAAACGACGACGTGGTCGTCCTGGCCGTGAACTACAAACAGTTCGAAGAGATCATCGAGCGGTCGAAGAGAAGCATGGGGATGACCTACGAGATCCTTCTCGACCGGGACGGGAAAGTGACGGAGCAACTCTACGGGATCTCGGGTCTGCCGCATATCGTGGGCATCGATGCCGGCGGTGCGATCATCTACCGCGGCAGCCACATCCCCCGGGACCAGGCGGAGTTCATCCGGTCACTCCGCCCCGCCCGCTGACGGCGCGGGTGGCAGACGCGGGCGGCCGGACCGTCAGGGAATATCCTTCAAAGGCATCTTCCGGACAATCCGTTCCAGAAACGAACGCCAGCCGCGACGGAGGTTCAACAGCGGGTCCTGCTTCCATCCGTCATTTATGCAGGCGATGATGGAAGCGAGGAGCGCGCATTCCATCTCTGTCGGCTCGTCGGGTTCCCAGGCGAAGCAATGGCGGGACGCCGGCGCCGGGCCGCAGACTCCCTCGCCTCATTCGATGATGTTCAGGCAGATTTCCAGAATGCGCCGCTTCGAGAGCACCTCTTCCAGGGCAAGCGTGATGAAGAGCGTCTCTTATTTGCGGTGGAAGCGTCCTTTCTGCATTTGGGACCGTTTCCACCTGACGCATGAAGAGCCCCGGGGGTGGACGGCGGCCGGGGCCTGCCCCCCCCGTGATTTTTTCCTTACATTCTATTCCGGCTTCGGGTAGGTTGCAAAACGTGTCTTTTGGGTGCGCCTGGGGTGCGTTTCACGCCCCTGAAACAGCCTTCTTTTCATTTTTTTACACCTGATGATCTCAAACTCTTACAATGCCCAGGGGGCCTGGCAGATCGAGCAGCAGTGCCCGCAGTGCGGGGCTCCCGTCATCCTGGACGAGACGGAGCGCCTTTTTCTTTGCGGGTACTGCCGGACGAAGCTCTATTTGGCCTCGGCAGGGCCTTTCCGGTATTACATTCCTCCTCCTCCCCTCCCGGGCAGGGAAATACTTTTCATTCCCTATTGGCGGCTCAAGGGGCTGGCCTACCGGATGGCCGACCTCGATTTTCAACAGCGCTTCGTGGATACGAACATCCTGGCCCTTGACGCGGCCGGACCTCCGGCATCGCTGGGTCTCCGTCCCCAGGCCATGAAGCTCCGTTTCGTGAGCGACAAGACGGAAGGCCGGTTCCTCGCAACAGGACGCCTGCCCAGGGAGGCGGCACCCCGATTCGACACCGACGGCCGCCCGACCCGCCTGGCCGACCAGGCCTACATCGGCGAAACGGTCAGCATTATATATACACCCGCATACCTGGAGGGAGACCGCCTGTGTGACGCGATCCTCCGGAAACCGTTCCCCAATTGCCAAGAGGAATTCCGGGATGCCCTTTCCTGTCTCCCCGCTGCCACCCCCTGGAATGTCCGTTTCGTTTCAACCCTTTGCCCCTATTGCGGCTGGGACATGGAGGGGGAAAGGGACGCCCTGGTCATGACCTGCCGGAACTGCAACTCCGCCTGGAGTTGCAACGGAGCGGAATTCCAACCTGTCCCGTTCGGCTGCCTGGAAAGCCCCTCCGAGCCATTCCTGTACCTTCCTTTCTGGCGCCTGACGGCTCGATTCGAAGGGATCCCCATGGATTCCATTGCCGACCTGATCCGCCTGGGCAATCTCCCGAGGGTGGCAACTCCAGCCCTGGAGGCAACTCCTGTCCATTTCTGGTCTCCCGCCTTCAAGGTGAATCCGGCCCTCTTCATCCGCTGGGCCCGACAAATGACAATCTTCCAGCCGGAGGGGAAGGAGCTGGATGTTCTGCCGAAGATCCCGGCCCACCCGGTCACCCTGCCGCTGTCCGAGGCCTTCGAGACCATTCCGATCACGATGGCCAATATCGCGGCGAACAAGCGGATGTTCCTGGCCGGACTACAGGACATCCGGATCCACCCCGGGGAATACCGGCTGATCTACCACCCGTTCATCCTGAAGCAGAACGAACTTGTCCATGCCGCCATGGGGCTCGCAGTGGACCGGCGGGCCCTCACGTTTGGCGGATTCCTGTGACGGGGAAACCTTCACCCGCAACTAACCCAGCATGAACCTGCCGAGCACGTCGGCGATGGTAATACCCCGCACCAGGGCCTTATCCCTGACCGGCACCAGTTCCCGGGCGCCGGCGAGGCGAGGCTCTTCGCATGCCGCTTTGTCTTTCATCCTCATCATGGTCATCACCTCCCTTCCCATGTTCTCTGTACGGAGGTGATTGTGCTCCCATGCACCATCATTTCAATCCGCAATCTTCGCAAAGATGCATCGGGCGACAAGGATGCTCCGGATCGGAGTCGGTCCGACGGGCGGAATGTGCCGATAAAAAGGGCCGCCCGGCAATGCCGGACGGCCCTTGTCTTTCAGGAATATTTCACCCCGATTAAATTACACCGAACCCCATCATGAGGGCAAAGACGGACAGCACGACACCGATCCAGATGAGAACCATGGTCGTGTAACCCATGATGTCCTTGGCGGAGAGACCCGCCAGGCCGAGAAGCGGCAGCGCCCAGAACGGCTGGATTGCGTTGGTCCACTGGTCACCCCAGGCCACCATCATGGCCGATTTCACCATGTCGATGTTCATCAACTTCGCTGCTTCCACGGTGATCGGGCCCTGCACGGCCCACTGGCCGCCGCCGGAAGGCACGAACACGTTAATGATGCCGGCTCCCCAGAACTGGAACATGTAGAAGGTCTCCGCCGTGGAGAAGGACACGAACCACCCGGCGATGATCTTGGCCAGGCCGGTGCCGATCATCATCCCCATGATACCGCCGTAGAGAGGGAACTGGAGGGCGATGCCGCCGCAGGAGCGGATGGCCTGGTTCATGGCCTTGACATAGTTGATGGGCTTTCCGTGGAGGATCACACCGAGCATGAAGAACGTGAAGATGACGATGTCCAGGTTCAGGTCCAGCCCCTTCGCAGAGAAATGGCTGTAGAGGTAGATCAGGCCCATCGCCGCAAAGATGAAATTGATGACGTAGCTGTGGTCCACCCGCTCCGCCATGGTCGGGCTGGCAGGCTTCTCGACGTGGACCGTCTCTCCCAGGAGCTCTTTCACCCTTTCCTCCGTGATCGTCTGGGTCTCCTCCTCCTTGGGGTGCATGAAGTAGAAGAGAATGGGAATCGTGAAGAGGAGGAGGAGCGCCGGGATCAGGTTCCAGTGGGCCAGAAGGGTATCCGATATCGGCGTGACTGCGCCCGTGGCTTTCTCGATCAGGTTCTGGGGATGCTTTGCCGTGGCCAGGAGGAGGGGGATGGAGCCGGAGAAGCCCATGTGCCAGATGCAAAGGCCGCTGTAGGCGCCGGCGATCAGGAGCGGAAAGTCGGATTTTCTTTGCCTGCGGGCGATTTCCAGGGCCAGGAAGCCGCCGATGATGAGGCCGAATCCCCAGTTGATCAGGCCGCCGAAGCTCCCGACAAAGGCGGTGATCATGGCCCCCTTGACAGGCGTTGTCGCCAGAGAGGCCACCCAGTCCAGGACCTTCTTGACGGGTGGGGTCAGGGCCAGGCAGTACCCCGTAACCAGGACCAGGATCATCTGCATGGTGAAGGCGAGGATTCCGTAGACACCCTTCCCCCAGGTCGTGATGACCTTCATGAAGTCAGCCCCGGCGAAAAGAAGGGCCAGGATGGCTGTCAGGAACGTCAGGAGAATGGCGAACAGGTAGGCATCCGGAAGGAAATGCCTCATGACGTAGGTGAAAAAACCGGCCAGCTTACGAATCATAGAACACCTCCTTATTGAAAGAACAGAACATGAGAAAGGCAGCCCCCCGGACAGGCAGGGCGTTTCTCAAAAAAAAACTCCAACTTCAGTACGGAAGTCGGAGTTCGCCCCTTGAAAACACCATCGCTTCTTCCTCCAGGATGAATTCTTGATGGTGATGCGCGCGGTTTATATCAAAAAACACCTATACTTGTCAAAGACAAACACCGATTGACAGCGTGTCGCTTCCATCGGCTCTCTTGTTCATCATCATATTATGCCGCGTTTCCTCAGATCGATTCTCGATCGGGTGTCAATCCGCATGGCCTCCAGCAACTCGTCCGTGTGCTCCCCCAATGCCGGCGGTGGCGTTCTCCAGCCGGGCTGCTCCCCGGAAACCCTGATGGGAAATGCCTGCTGCAGGATCTCGCCGTTTCCGGGCTTGAGCGCCTGAAACCAGAGCCCCCTGTGACGAACCTGCGGGTCGTCCAGGACCTCGTCCAGAGAATTCACCGTGGAGAAGCAGACGTCGAAACGGTCCAGGAGTTCCACCCATTCCCCCCTGGTCCGCTTCAGAAAGACGGCCCGAAGCTCCACGATGATCTCCGCCTGCCGGTCAAGCGGCGCCAGCAGATCATCTGCAAGATCATTGCGGTGGATTGCCCGACAGAAGGAATTCCAGAACTTTTCCTCCAGGCAGCCCAGGGCAATGCATCGGCCGTCTTTCGTTTCGTAGACATTGTAGCAGGCATAGCCTCCGCCGACCCTCGCTTCTCCCCTTCCCGGTGCGGCTCCGCGGACCGCGAACTCGGACATGATGAGCCCGAGGTAGGGAGACAGTCCATCCAGGAGAGATACATCGAGGTACTGTCCCTCCCCGCAAAGGCCGCGCCGTAGAAGCGCAGCCAGGATGCCCAGGGCGGCCAGGATCGCCCCTCCCGCCCCGGCGATCTGGACTGCCGGCACGATCGGTCGCCGGCCTCTTTCCCCCAGGAGATCGAGGATACCGGAAACAGCCAGGATGTTGATGTCGTGGGCTGGCTTCTGGCTGTACGGACCGTATTGGCCGAAACCGCTCAGGGAGCAATACACGAGGCGGGGATTCATCGCCCGGACCGCATCGAAGCCCAGTCCCCAGCCGCCCATTGTTCCCGGGCGAAAGTTCTCCACCAGAATGTCAGCCTCCGGGATCATGCGACGCAGGATCGCCCGCCCCTCCTCCTCTTGCATGTTGAGGGTCATGCTCCGCTTGTTGCGGTTGATGACGAGAAAAAAACTTCCCGTGTCTCCCATCAGGGGCGGCGACTTTCGAAAACCGTCCCCCCCCTTCGGATTCTCGATCTTGATCACATCGGCGCCGAGGTCCGCCAGAATCTGGGTGCACAGCCCACCCGGGAGTACCTGCGAGAGGTCCAGCACCCGGGTTCCTTCCAGAGGCAAAGTCATGGATACACTCCTCACACCTTTCATTCTTCCTGGTCCTGCCCAAGCGACAAATTCGGGAATGGCGTGAACGGGATCGAGAAAAGGGTGGAATGGAATGGCAGGCTGGGAGTGGTGTACGACCGGCTCATCCTATGTCTGCCGGCGGGACAGGAGCTGTTTAAGCCGCTCCAGGCCGCGATAAATCCGCATCTTCGCGGCACTGAGGGAGATGCCCATGACATCCGATGTCTCCTCCAGCGAAAGGCCCAGGTAGTACCGAAGCACCAGGACCTCCCGCTGATCCACCGGCAGACGTTCAAGGGCCCGTTCCAGCATCTGCGCCGCCCTCGCAACATCCATTCTTTCTTCCATACCCGGGGCGTCGTCATCCGCCCTTATGTCCGTCCAGTCCGAATCGACGAATCTTGTTTCCTCCCGTTGTTTCTTCTTCAGGTGGTTCCGAATACCGTTCAGCGCAACCGTGTACAGCCATGTGAAGAAAGGCCGTTCCTGATCATAGCGATGCAGATTCCGGAAGGCCCGGATAAATGCATCCTGGGCCAGATCATCGGCATCCGCCAGGCTTCCCGTCATCCGGTACGCCAACTGGACAATCGGATTCTTGTACGCATCGACCAAGAGGGCATAGGCATTCGTCTCCCCTTCCAGAATCCGCCGGACAACATCTTTTGCCTGCCGCTGATCCACCCTTCCCCTCCCGGTCCGGACATCGCAACGACGATCCCGTACCCTCCCGACGCGTCCTCCCGTATGTTTTCACTTTTGGATCCCGGCATCGAATCCTGCGAATGTGTTTTGATACCATGTTGCCGGCAGCATGACAATGAGGGAGGGAATCAGGCTTCTCCTCCGCATGAGCGGGATGCCTGCCGCCGGAATCCAGCCGGAAGCGCGTCCGGGATCCGGCGGGAAAGGCCTTTCATGATTGTGAAAAACTCAATTTCATGGTTGACAACCAGAATCCCTTGTTTTACAGTTCACGAACTTTTTTCGGGGTTTTTCGATGATGATGGCGATCGGGAAGGACAGTGCAAAGAGCATGACGCGGGATCTGCTGCTCCTATTGTGCCTTCCCCTGCTCCTTCTGGGGTCCCTTCCGACGCCCATCGTTTTTAGGAAGATCTGACCGAAACAAAGCAAGACGATCCTAAAGGCCATGGGTGAGCAGCCCATGGCCTTTTTGTTTGTAACGGACCACTCAGCCAACAGGGAGAATGCATGTACGAGATCATCTGGCACGGCAGGGGAGGCCAGGGCGTCGTCATCGCCGCACAGATGCTGGCGGAAGCGGCCTACCTGGAAGGATTCAAGGGTGTCACATCGGCTCCCACGTTCGGTCCGGAGCGGCGGGGAGCCCCGGTAACCGCCTCGACCCGGATCGCCGAGGAGCCGATCCGCACCTTTTCCCAGCTCGAGAAGGCGGACATTACGGTCGTTCTGGATGACACGCTGTTTCAGGTGGCGGACATCTGGGGACGCTCGAAACCGGGGGGCGTGGTCATCATCAACACGGCAAAGTCCCCGGATCAGTTTCCACACCCGGCGGGAATCCGGAAGGCCATTGTGGACGGGGCATCCATTGCCCTGAAGAATCACCTGGTCCGGGAAGGGGCCCCGATCATCAATACCCCAATGCTGGGGGCCTTCGCCAAAGCCACCGGTTTGGTAACCCTGGAAAACCTGGAAAAAGCGCTGGAGGAGAAGCTGTCCTCGGGGGCGGTCCGCCGGAACTTTGCGTCCGTTACGGAAGCCTACCGGGAAACGGCGATCATCAACGACTGACAGAGCAGCGGTCGCATTGCGGGAAGATGGAGACCCGGCAATCGACAAAGACTCTCCTGAAAATCGAGGCGGTTATGGAAAAACGAGACGAGAACATTTCGGCCATGTGCAAGCCCTCCATCGGGGAGGCGGGACGGACCGGAGACTGGCGCACCGTCCGTCCGGTCATCGATACGGCAAGATGCATCCCCGCCGTGAAGAAGAAGTCAGCCTGTTTCCTCTGCTGGCTTTACTGTCCCGAGGGTGTCGTCAAAGCCACCATCCCGGTCGAGATCGACCTGGACTACTGCAAGGGATGCGGCATCTGTGCCGAGGAGTGCCCGGCCAAGGCCATCCAGATGGTAAGGGAGGACCAGCCCGATGAGTAAGGTGCGGATCATGACGGGCAATTCGGCGGCGGCCGCCGCCGTGATGCTCTGTGACGTACAGGTGGTGGCGGCCTACCCGATCACCCCCCAGTCTCAGCTGGCGGAAATGATGTCCCAGTACATCGAAAGCGGAGAATTGAAGGCCGAATATGTCCGGGTCGAAGGAGAGCACACCGCCCTGACCGTCTGCATCTCCGCCTCCACCGTCGGTGCCCGGGTCTTTACCGCCACCAGCGCCAACGGCCTTCTGTACATGCACGAGCAGCTGCACTGGGCTGCGGGTGCCCGCCTTCCCATCGTCATGTGCTGCGTCAACCGGGGTGTCGGCGCCCCCTGGACCATCTTCAACGACCAGCAGGACTCCCTGGCCCAGCGGGACACGGGATGGATCCAGCTCTACTGCCGCAACAACCAGGAGATCCATGACACGATCCTGCAGGCCTACCGGATCGCCGAATCCGTTTATGTACCGGTGATGGTCTGCTACGACGGCTTCGTCCTCTCCCACACCATGATGCCCGTGGAGATGGCTGAGCAGGAAGCGGTGCGAGAGTACCTGCCCCCCTACAGACCCCACACGATCCTCACCCCCGAGGACCCCCGCTGCCTGAATCCGGTTCTCTTCCCAAACCGGCGGGCGGACAGCGAAGGGGTGCTCCGGGACGGATACATGGAGATGCGCTACAAACTGGAGGCCGCCCTGGAGGCCGCCCTGGAAGCCATCACCGACGCAAGCGACGAGTTCGCGAAACGCTTCGGAAGGGACCATGGCGGCCTGGTCTGGGATTACCGGACGGATGATGCGGAACTTCTCCTTGTCGCCATGGGCTCCCTCGCCAGTGAGGCCACCCTTGCGGCCGATGCTCTCCGAGACAGGGGAATCCGGGCCGGCGTGGCCGGAGTCCGAGCCTTCCGGCCCTTTCCGAAGGAAGCAGTGCGAAAGTCCCTGTCCAGGGCAAAGGCCGTGGTCGTCTTCGAAAAGAGCATCAGCTACGGCAACGAGGGAGCGCTCTGCACGGAAATCAAGGGAGCGCTGTTTGGAACGGAGAGCCGGCCTGCCATGTTCAACTACATCGCCGGCCTGGGGGGACGGGACGTGAAGTCCCGCGAACTGGAGGCTGCGGCCGCGGAGTGCTGGACCGATCTGGAAGCGGGCCGGCGGGAAAAGAAAACGACGTGGCTCAACTGCATCACGGGGTGAGACAATGCCGGAAAATCTCTTCAAGATCAACAGCAAGGAATACATCCTCCCGGGAAGCCGGGCCTGCCAGGGATGCGGGTTGTCCCTCTTCTACCGATATGCCCTGAAGGCACTCCGGGAAAACACGATCATCACCCTTCCGGCCTGCTGCCTGTGTGTCCTCCAGGGTCTCTACCCGAGCACGCCGGTTATGATGCCCGCCCTCAACAACTCCTTCGCCAGCACAGCGGCATCGGCATCCGGCCTGGTGGCGGGGCTCAGGGCCCTCAACAGAGCGGACACCACCGTTGTAGCCATCGCCGGGGACGGGGCAACCTTCGATATGGGGATCCAGGCCTTGAGCGGAGCTGCCGAGCGTGGAACGGATTTTATCTACGTCTGCTATGACAACGAAGGGTACATGAACACGGGAACCCAGCGCTCCAGCGCCACCCCCATGGGCGCCCTGACGACAACAACACCGATTCTCACGAAACAGCAGCCGAAAAAGGATTTCCTGAAGATCATGGAGGCTCACAACATCGCCTATCTCGCGACGGCCTCTCCATCTTATCCACTCGATCTGTATGACAAGTTTGTGAAGGCCAAGAAGATCCGGGGCACCCGGTACATGCACATTCATGTTCCCTGCCCGCCGGGCTGGGCGTATCCGCCCAAGGACACGGTAAAAATGGGCCGGCTGGCTGTGGAGACGGGTCTGTTCCCCCTGTTTGAGATGGAAAACGGGAAATTTCGGTTCACGGGCCGCAGCAAAACCCAGGCAGAGCGCGGCAATCGCCTGCCCGTTATCAACTATCTGGAAAAACAGGGGCGCTTCCGGAAGATGGATGCCGAGCAGTTGCGCCAGATGCAGGCCATGGTGGATGCCAAGTGGGAGGAGTACAGGAGGAAGCTGGAGGACTAAAACACGGGAAACGGCCCGGGAACCCGGATGGAAAGACTCTGCCCGCATGGCGGACTGTCACTTTTTTTCCAGTTGAATCCGAACCATGGCGGCATACCGCCGCGCCGCACCCATGTTGGCAATGACCGTATCCCGCCCGCGGCCGCCCCGGCGCGTCCTATCCTCCGGATCATCGAGAAGCCGGACGATTCCCTCATACAGATCGTTCCTGTTCTTCACCGTCAGACCGGCCCCCGCCTCCTCCATCAGCGCCTTTTCCTCCAGGAAATCCTCCATGGAGGGCCCGTAGAAGACAACCTTGCCCCAGGCGGCAGGCTCCAGGATGTTCTGGCCCCCCTTCGGGACAAGGCTTCCGCCGCAGTACACGATGGTGGCCACGCTGTAGAGCTTGAACAGTTCCCCGATGACATCCACCAGTACGACCCGTTCGGCCTGCCGTTGACGGCCTGCCTGGATCTCCGAGAGGGTGATCACATCGTCAAAGCCTGCTGAACGAACCAGCGAAAGCACCGCCTGGGCACGCTCGACATGCCGGGGAACCAGGATCAGCCTGAAACCGGGACGATTTTCCAGGAGGCGGCGATAGGTCTCCAGCACCACCACCTCCTCTCCCTCATGGGTGCTGCCCGCCACCAGCACCTCTTCCGAGCCGCTGAAATTCAGTTTCCGGATCGTCTCCTCATATAGCATCGGTGAGGCATTGGCGGCCAGGCCGTCGTATTTCGCATTGCCCAGGACATGCACGCGCCCTGCCGGCATACCCAGTTCCACGAGGCGGCGGGAATCCGTGGCGGAGATCACACCCACGTCCGCAATGGTATTCAGGAGAGGCTTCCAGAAAAAGCGCGTCAGGCGATAGCCGCGAAACGATCTCGGTGAAAGGCGGCCGTTCACCATGAGGGCACGGACCCCTTTGTCCCGGCAGATCCTCAGGAAATTCGGCCACAGCTCCGTCTCCACCATGATGAAGACATCCGGACGGACCCCGTTGAGCATCTTCCGGATGACCCACGGAATATCCAGAGGATAGTAAAGAAACGCCGAGGCTTCCTTGACCATGCGCCGGGCCATGTCCTGGCCCGTTTCCGTGCTCGTCGAGACAACCAGGCAGGCGCCTGGATAATGTTCCCGCAGGGATGCCACGATCGGAGCGGCGGCGGTCACCTCCCCGACTGAAACGGCATGAATCCATATCCGGGGGCTTCCCTGCAGATCCCGGAAAAACCCGGGATCGACATAGCCGAATTTCCGCGTCAGGCTCTTCCGGTATTTCCCGGTCGCCCACATTTTCACGGCATAGTAGGGAATCGCGAAAAGGCCGACGACAAACATCAGCAGGTTGTACAAAAAAAACATGAACGTCCCGTCACGTAATGATTTGCCCCTGCAGAACCGGGGATGCGGCGAGGATCTTGGTTCTTTTCCCGGTGGCTGTCAAGACCAATCAGCCCTCGCGCCCGGAACGGGCGGTTCACCCGCGGGACGCGGCCGGGCGGAGGAAAGAAAGGCTTGAATTGACAGGGGTATGCCAATTGTGTATGGAAACGGCAGACACAAGGGAGGACTCTTTGTGAAACGCATTGCCCCATCCATCCTTTCCGCCGACTTCAGCCGTCTCGGGGACGAGATCGCCGCCGTGGAGCAGGCCGGGGCGGACTGGATCCACATCGACGTCATGGACGGCCGCTTTGTCCCAAACATCACCATCGGGCCGGCCGTCGTCGGACATCTGCGAAGGTGTACAAAGCTCCCCTTTGACGTCCATCTGATGATCGAGGAACCGGAACGGTATGTCGACGCATTCTCAAAAGCCGGGAGCGATTACCTGACGGTCCATGCCGAGGCATCGCGACATCTGCACCGGACCCTGCATCAGATCCGTGAGGCAGGGATGAAACCAGGGGTCTCCGTGAACCCGTCGACCCCTCTGGCCATGGTGGAAGAAATCCTCCCGGACGTGGACCTGCTCCTGCTTATGACGGTGAACCCAGGATTCGGCGGACAGAAGTTCATCGCGAGCATGCTTCCCAAGATTCAAAAGGCGAAGGAGCTGATCGACCGGATCGCTCCCCGGGTCATTCTGGAGGTGGATGGAGGAATCACGCCGGAGAATATCGGAGAGGTTTCCGCGGCCGGGGCCGGGGTCTTCGTAGCGGGTGCGGCCGTGTTCGGGTTTCCGGACTATGCCGAAAGAATCCGTCTTCTGAAGAAAGCTGCAGGATAAGGAATTTCTATAGAAAAGGCCCCCTCCCTGAAGGGTGGGGGCCTTTTCTGTTTATGCCTCAAGCAATCTGCCGGCCCATCTTTTCCTGCACGGCCTTCGCTTCCGCCACCATTCGCTCGAAGAGCTCCGCCACCGTCGGCTCGTCGTGAATCAATCCGGTGTTCTGGCCGATGGGAAGAATGCCCTTCTCCACGTCGCCGTCCTCCGTCGCCGCCTTGAAGAACCGGAAGGCGTTGGCCATATAGGCAAGCTGTTTGGCGTTGCTGTATCCGGAAGCCAGGACTCCGAGGAACAGCTTGAAAAAAGGAACCTTGATCTGCCGGGCGATGTCCTGGGAGCTGAAAAAAGCCGAGATCCAGTCAAGGCCCTTCTTGGTCTGCTGACGTGCCGCATCCGTATCCAGAACGCGGCAATAGATGCCGTCGATCCGCTTGGAGAAGATCGTGTCGTACACGTCCTTCTCAATGGACAGCTTCTTGAAATTCGAATGAAGGGGGCTTTCCTTCGTATTCATCAGGCGTGTGCCCATGGCGATCCCCTCGGCCCCCAAGGCCAGGGCCGCTGCAAGCCCCCTGCCGTCGGCAAAGCCGCCAGCGGCGATGACGGGGATCTTCAGGACGTCCGCCAGGCTCGGTACCAGGACCAGGGAAGTGACTTCCTCGCCGTGGGCCGCCGCCTCGTTCCCGGTGGCGATGACACCATCGGACCCGTAATCCTGAGCCCGCAGGGCATGGCGTGCATTGACCACCGTGGCGATCACCTTGCCGCCGTATTCATGGGCGCGTTTGACGATCCAGTCTCCCTTTCCAAGGGCGAAATTGATGACCGGGACCTTCTCCTCCAGAAGAATCTTGGCGTTTTCCATGGCTCCCGGAAAGAGAAGGGAGGCGTTCGCACCGAAAGGCTTGTCCGTCAGCGTCCGGATCTCCCGGATGGCCTTGCGGGTCTCTTCCCCCCCCAACGCTCCGGTGGCCAGAATGCCAAGCCCTCCGGCGTTGGAAACGGCCGCCACCATTTTCGGTGTGCTGATCCAGCTCATGCCGGACAGCAGGATGGGATACTGAATTCCAAAAAGCTCCGTTATCTTCGTCTTCACAGCCTGACTCCTCGTACAGAAATCGATACCCCCCTCCCCGACGGGGAGAGGGGCTATGCTTAAATTGAAACCACTGTTTCTGCGGTTATCCCTATCTCGTCTGGAGATACCGACCGATGGTCATGATCTCCGCTTCCTTCGTCCCCTCGTACAGCTCCAGGATCTTTGCGTCCCGGTACCACTTCTGCACCGAGTACTCGTCGATGTACCCATAGCCTCCGTGAAGTTCGACGCCTGCGTTCGCGCAGAACACCGCCGTCTGGCCGCTGTAAAACTTCGCCATCGCCGCCAGCGTGTAGTCCGGCTTGCCGATATCGATCAGCCACGCCGACTTGTACACCAATCCTCGGAGCGCCTCAATCTGAATCACCATCTCCGTCAGCTTCTTCTGGGAGAGCTGGTAGTTCCCGATCGGCTGGCCGAACGCCGTGCGCTCCTTGCAGTACTTCACCGACGTCTCCAGGCACGCCTGCGAAAGCCCGAGCCCCTGAGCCGAGACCATGACGCGGGTCGTGTCGAAGAAGTGCATCAGCTGGATGAACCCCTTCCCTTCCTTCCCGATCAGGTTCGCCTGCGGAACACGAACGTCCTCCAGCGCGATCTCCGCCGTGTCGCTCGCCCGGATCCCAAGCTTCCCCTTGATCTTGTTCCGGGTGATCCCCGGGGTGTCCATCGGAACGATGATCAGGCTGAAGCTGTTGTGCTTCTTCTCATCCGGGTTCGTGATGCACGCCGTCACCATGAAGTCCGCAACCGTTCCGTTCGTGATGAACATCTTGTTCCCGTTGATCACGTAGTCCGACCCGTCCTTCACGGCCCGCGTCTTGTATCCTGATGCGTCCGTTCCCGCGTTCGGCTCCGTGTAGCCGCCCGAGCTGACCCAGTCACCCGCGCACACCGGCGGGATGTATTTCTTCTTCAACTCCTCGCTGCCGTACTGGAAGATCGACTCGCAGCCGAAGCACGCCGCCACCACGTTGAGCCCGATCCCCATGTCCACCTTCGACAGCTCCTCCGTGATCACCGCGTTCCCCAGCATCCCCGCGTTCGCCCCGCCGTACTCTTCCGGAACCCAGGCGCCAACCAGGCCGTTCTCGGCCGCCTTCTTCCGGATCTCCGGCGTGTACTTCTCGTGCTCGTCGCATTCCTTTGAAATCGGCGTGAACTCCGCCACCGCGAACTTGTACGCCATCTCCTTCAACATCTTCAGTTCTTCCGACAGCTCATAATCCATTTCAAACCTCCTGAGGTCTATGATTGCCCGTCCCTCCCGCCGGGAGGGGCAAGTCTCGGAACCATTATGCCCCGTACGTCTTCCGCAACGCAATCTTGTTGATCTTACCAACACTCGTTTTCGGAATTTCACTCACAATTTCAACCCGGTCCGGAATCCCGTATTTCGGAATCCGGCCGCCTTCGCTCATCTCCGTCAGGAATTTCTTCAGGTCATCCGAAGAAACCTTTCCCTGGAAGTCCGCCTTGAGCACGGCCACCATGAACGGTCGCTCACCCCACTTCGAGTCGGGAATGCCAATGGCCGCCGCCTCCAGCACCGCCTCATGCTGGCTGAGCAGGTTTTCCAACTCCAGGGAGGAGATCCACTCACCGCCCGTTTTGATGACATCCTTGATCCGGTCGGTGATCTGGAGGTACCCTTCCTCATCGATGTTCGCCACATCCCCCGTATGGAGCCATCCATCGCGCCAAAGCTCTTTGGTGCGCTCGGGATCCTTGTGATAGCCCTGGGTGAGCCAGGGGGCTCTGACCACCACTTCGCCGGCGGACTTTCCGTCGTGAGGCAATTCGTTTCCACGGGCATCACGGACGCGCACATAAACCAGCGGCGCCGGAATGCCGGTCTTGGTGTAGTAGTCCACGAGTTTTTCCTTCGGCAGGTCCAGCATCCAGGGCTTGACATTGCACAGGGTCAAAAGCGGACAGGTCTCCGACATCCCGTAGGCGGCATAGATCTGGATCCCCAGCTCCATGGCCGCCAGGGCCAGCCCCTTCGACAGAGCCGCCCCGCCGATGACGACCTTCCAGTGGCTCAGGTCGAGCTGCTTCACGAAAGGATTGGAAACAAGCATCTGGATGATGGTCGGCACACAGTGGGAGAAAGTGACCTTCTCCATGAGGATCAGCTTGAGGAGCATCTCCGGCTCGTAGCGCCCCGGATAGACCTGCTTCACGCCGATCATGGTCGCGGCATAGGGAACACCCCAGGCATGGACGTGGAACATGGGGGTCATGGGCATATACACGTCGGTTGAACGCATGCGCCCGATTCCTTCATAGGAACCGGTCACGATCATCAGGGCCTGGGCGTGAAGAACAAGCTGCCGGTGGGAGAAATACACACCCTTCGGGAGGCCTGTGGTTCCCGTGGTATAAAAGGTCGTCGCCCTCGTGTTTTCGTCAAAGTCCGGGAAATCATAGGACGGAGCGGCCCCGGCGAGAACTTCCTCGTATTCGGCGGCAAACGGAATTTTCGAGGCCGGCCGGCTGCCGTCCTCGGTGATCAGGATCACCGTCTTGACCGTCTGGATCTGATCCCACACGGCTTCCAGAAGCGGCAGGAAGTCCGTATGGATGAAGACGACCTTGTCCTCCGCGTGGTTCATCGTGTAGAGGATCTGGTCCGGTGAAAGGCGCCAGTTCTGGGTGTGCAGGACAGCTCCCATCATAGGCACCGCAAAGAAACACTCCAGGTACCGGTTGCTGTCGTAATCGAAAACGCAGACCACATCCCCTTTTTTGACACCCAGCTTCTCCAATCCCCCCGCGAGGCGGTGGATCCGTTCATTGAGCTGGCGATACGTCAGGCGGAGCTTGTCCCGGTAGACGATTTCCTGGTTGGGTGAAAACACCAGGGGCATTTCGAGGATGTGCTTGATGAGGAGTTGGTAATTATAGCTCTGTCCCGGTTCGTAAGTTGCCGACATGGGATGTCCCTCCTCTGGCGGAAAGCCGGGAACGGCCCCCCCGAGCCGTCCCCGGGATGTGAATGCGGACGTTACCCTTACTTGTAATTAAAAACGCCCTTTCCCACCTTTCGACCATACCGGCCTGCCCGTACAAGTTGCACCAGAAGCGGCGCCGGACGGTACTTATCTCCCAGTTCGCGATGGAGTCCTTCAATGACGCGCAGGAGCGTCTCGTTGCCCACCAGGTCCGAAAGGGCCAGGGGACCGATGGGATGGTTGCAGCCCAGGACCATCCCCTTGTCGACGTCCTCCGCACTGGCAAGCCCTTCGCCGAGCACGAAAAATGCCTCGTTCAGCATCGTGCACAGGATCCGATTGACCACGAAAGCGGGAGCCTCTTTCACAACCACCAGTTCCTTTCCGATTTTCTTTCCCCAGGCCTCGGCTGCCGCAAGGGTCTCCGCGCTTGTTTCATACCCCTTGATGATCTCCAGGAGCTTCATGACCGGAACGGGGTTGAAGAAGTGCGTCCCGATGAACTTCTCGGGCCGCTTGGTCACTGCTGCCATCTCCGTGATGCTCAAGCCTGATGTATTGGTGAAGAACAGGCAGTGGGCCGGAACGATTTCCTCCAGCTCCGCATAGACTTTCTTCTTCACGTCCATGACCTCGATGACCACCTCGACAACGATGTCGGCATTGGCGGCGGCTTCCTTCATGTCCAGCGTCGGTTTGATCCGGCCCAGAACGGCATTCATGTCATCCTGGGTCCGTTTGCCCTTCTCCACTTCCTTGGCCAGGTTCTTCCGAATCGTGTTCATACCCCCGTCAATGAAGCGCTGCTCGATGTCCCTGAGGGTGACCGAATACCCCGCCTGAGCACATACCTGCGCAATTCCATTGCCCATGAGACCTGCACCCAGCACACAAATGTTCTTGATCTCCATCTCCAACCTCCTTCCCGTGATTATGCGCGGACCGTACCCGCCTCCTGCGGATCGATCGTTGCTTGATGATGTGGATTCAGGATGGGCCGTGACAGCCGGGAAGCTTTCAGCTGTCGGTCCCTTGCAGACCGACGTGACAATGGCCTGCCGGAACGGGTGGAACGGGTGGACTTTTATCGGCCGTTGGACTACATGCTTATCATCACATGCGACGGCGTTTATAGCATATTCACCCGCCGGTGACAACGTCATGATTGACATTTCAGTCAAGATGCGTGCGATTTCATAGAGAGTTGTTATGCATGTTATCCTGGATGGTTACAATGTCATCCGCCAGTCCGACCTCTTGAGATCCTTTGAACGGAGGAGCCTCGAGGAGGCCCGCTCCGCACTGGTCCGTCTTGCGGCGGCATATCAGCGGAAGAAAGGCCACCGCGTCACCGTCGTTTTTGACGGATGGTCCGGCGGATTTCCACTGGAAGAGCGCGACCGTTACGGAAATGTAGACATCATCTATTCCCGGAAAGGAGAAAAGGCTGACGAAGTCATCAAGCGAATGGTCCATCGCAGCGGTGAGGAAATCATTGTCGTCACGTCCGACCGGGACGTGGCGGATTATGCGAATCGCCGCGGGGGAAGCGCCGTTTCCTCACAGGACTTTGAGCCCATTCTGACAAACGCCTCTCTGGAAGCAGGCATAACCGTCGGGTCGGCGGCTCCCGGCGAGGAAGAAGATCGTCCGGCCAAGGGAAAAGGCCCCTCCCGGCGTCCGTCGAAGAGGGAGAAGGCGTATAAGTCTCGATTTCGCAAGCTATAACCGGCAGGCTGTTGAAAAGGGGCGTCTGCGGCGTTCCCCTCGTCCTTCGCCATTCGACGTACCAAGGGGTACGACTCATGGCTCAGGACTGCGGGAGCCTTGCATCCATCCCCTTTTGAACAGCCTGGAAAAAGATCCGAACGACTGGCAGGCTGTTGAAAAGGGGCGTCTGCGGCATCCCTGAGATGCCTGACGGGGGAAAGGTGGCCTGTCAGCGGGAACAGACCCTGATCAGAAAACGTTCCAGCATGTGCCTGGGGTTGCGGGCAGTCGACTTCAAGGCCAGGTCCATCGCTGCCAGTTCGGCGATCCAGGCATTCAGATCACTGTCGGAGAATGAGCGGGCATTCCGCAGCGCCAGATAGATAACGTACGGGTGCTGGCTCCGGAAACCACCCTCCGGCGGGGCGGAACCGGCACCCGCCCGCAGGGCTGGATACACGGCACGCTGAAAGTCATGGTACTCCATGTCGGCCCGATAGGCGGGCGGAAGCTGCCCGGACCGGAGAAAAAGGGCGGCACCCCGGAGGTTACGAATCTCCCGGGCGACCATGGAGAGGATGAAGACGGGCGCTTCGCCTCTCAGGAAGAGTTCATCCAGGGTCAACAGGCATTGGGAAAGATCCCTGGCCGCCAGGGCCGTTGTCAGGTCGAAGACCGTGTCCTCTTTTGTCTTGCCGACCGCTTCTTCCACATCACGTGCTTCGATGATCGCCCGCTCTCCCGTATAGGCAATTAACTTTTCCACCATCTTCAGGGATTCGCGGAGTTGGAAACCGGTTTTCCGCCCGACGGCAAGTAAAGCGTCACCAGCCATCCTCTTGCCTGTCCCCGCCAGAAGATCCTCGACGGACCTGGCAAGGGATTGTTTTTGTCTCGTCTCCCCCTTCACCTGCGCAAAGGTCAGAACCCGGCTCTTTTCACTGATGATCTTGAACAGCCTCATCCGGCGGTCCGCCGCAGGAGCCGTCAGGATCAGGCAGACGTCGTCCGGCAGTCCGGCACGAAAAAAGTCCTCCAGACGTCCCGCACCATCTGCGGATGAAGATGCCGTCACCCCGATCCGTTCACACATCTCCAGGAGTCGGGGGAGCCAGGAAGAGAGATCCCGGGCGGCATCCGCGCCGGCAAAGCGAATCCATTCATCCGCGGAAAGATTTTTCCAGCCACCGTCTTTCAGATCGTTCGCCTGCAGGCCGCTGATCGTAAGAAACTGGGAAAAGGCCTGCACGGCCTGAGCCGGACTGCGATCCATGAGTTCCCGGACTTTCTGAATCAGCTGTGGAGTCGTGGCGGATGACTGAAACAGCCTGGTGTTCCTTACGATCACTACTTTGCGGCCGGGAATAAGTGCGGGGGTGTTCAGTTGCTCGAGGATGCGTGACGGAGTTTCCTGCTCTCCGTCAAGAATGAAGAGACTCCATTCCCGATCGGATTCCGGGACCAGTTCGTTGACGATCTTCTGGAGTGCATCCTGGATGAGAAATTCTTCATCGCCCAGGAGCAGATAGCAGGAAGCAACGGTCCCCTGCCGGATTTCCCGCAGGACGCCCGTCAACGAATCTCTGGTCTCCATGACTTTTTCCCCTGAAAAGGGAACGGCGGATATGCCGGATCTTCCCTCGGGAAGGGATGTGCGGAACGCAGGACGGGTTCAGAGGATGACGAATTTCTGGATATGCCTGACGGCATCCTCCGGGTCATCCGTGATTTTCAGAAGCCCCAGGTCCTCTGGATCGATCTTTCCTTCTTTCACCATCACCTTCTTGAGCCAGTCCAGCAGCCCCTGCCAGTAGGTCCGGCCCAGCAGGATGACGGGAAAGCTTCGGATTCTCTTTGTCTGAATCAGCGTGAGGGCCTCGAAAAGCTCATCCATGGTGCCGAAACCACCGGGGAAAATGACATAGGCCACGGCATATTTCACAAACATCACCTTCCTGACGAAGAAATACTTGAAGTCAAGACTGACATTCGCGTATTGATTCGGTTTTTGCTCATACGGAAGGTGGATATTCAACCCGACGGATTTGCCACCCGCAGCAGCGGCTCCTTTATTCGCCGCTTCCATGATTCCGGGACCACCACCGGTGATTACCCCGAACCCTTCTTCCGCCAGCTTCCGGGCGAGGATTTCCGCCTTCTCGTAATAGGGATCGGAGGGTGTCAGGCGGGCTGAACCAAAGATGGTGACCGCGTGCTTCACCTTGGAGAGGGACTCGATCGCCTCGACAAATTCCGCCATGATGCGGAAGATGCGCCACGACTCATCGATGGACAGAGCGTCTACAAGATACTGCTTTTCATCCATCATCCCGACCTCCCCTGGCGAAGAAATTCCACGCCAGTCGCCGGACCGAAGGCAACCGGCTCATTCCGTCCCGGATACAACAACCCCCTGTTTCAGGAATGACGGCGGCGCTGCACCTTCGCAAAACGTCGGCGGGCTTCGATGGCTTTTCTCTTTCGCCTTACGGAGGGTTTTTCATAGGCCCGACGCAACTTCAACTCTTTGAACAAGCCGCTCTTGGAAAGCTTGTTCTTGAGAATCTTCAAGGCCTTTTCCACATCATTATCAAATACCTTTACTTCCAAGGCCATCCATCCTTTCTTGTCATGGTTGACTCATTCCTGTCTCCCCGAATCCAGTTGATCCGGCTCCGCCATACTTAATATTATCCTTACATTTCAATAAGATATACACAATCGGGCATCGGGCACAAAAAAAGGGCAGTACGGCGCATCTGTCCTTATCGTGCCGTAAACCACCCTTTGACGCCGAGTATTCTAGATCACGCTCCTTATCGGCCCGAGACGAGAACGCTCCTGACAACTCTCAGGAACTCCCCGTTTTCTTTTCGCGTCCCGATCGTTACGCGAATGCCGCTGGCTCCCCCCGGCCGGACGATTTTCTTGACAAGAATACCCTCCCGGAGGAGCGCATCATATACGTCATCCTCTCGGTATTTGCAACAGAAAAATATGAAATTGGCATCTGTCGGATATGCCTGCACACCCTTGATGGAACGCAGAGAGTGCAACAACCTGTCCCGCTCCCGGCGGATTCTGGCGACCTGATCGAGAAAGACCGTCTCATGTTCCAGATAGAAAGACGCCGCAACCTGGGAGAGTGTATTCAGGTTATATGGCAGACGGACTTTATTCAGTTCCCGCACCAGTTCCGGAGCAGCGATTAAAAAACCGATCCTCATGGCGGCCAGGCCTATCTTGGACAAGGTTCTTAAAATCACGAGCCGGTCGTACTGTCTAAGTTTTGGGAGAAACGTTCTGCCGGAGAAATGATAATATGCCTCATCCACAACGACGACTCCGGGGGAGGCCTGGATCAGGCGTTCCACCCGTTCCGCATCAAAACAGGCACCGGTCGGATTGTTCGGATAACTCAGGAATGTGATGGCCGGCTTCTCGGTTTCCAACAACCGCTCCATCCTATTGAGATCAAGATCTCCCTGTCCATCCAGGGGAACATCGAAAACCCGGAGTCCGTTATTCATAGCCGAAATCCGATACATGGGAAACGTGGGCACCGGGATCAGGATCGCCGCCCCGGGTCTTGCTATGGCCGTGCAGAGAATGGCAATGGCCTCGTCGGATCCGTTGCCGACTATGATCATGTCTTCCCCGACCCCGAAATGTTTCGCATAGGCCTTCCGGAGGAGATGAGAACCAGGTTCCGGGTAGTGATGGAGGTCAACGGCCTTCATGGAAGCGAACAGTTTGCTTCGCAGCCGAAGGGGAAGCGGATAGGGGTTCTCATTCGCATCCAGCTTGATTCTTGCGGGCGTATCTTCAATGGAATATGCCTGCTGGCCGGCCACTTCATCCCGAATCAGGGACAGTACCGTTGTCATGTATTCATTCTCCTGCCGGAATTCCTGAAGGAGCACCGTTCTGACGCCTCTCGCGCCCGAGTTGCTCCACCAGGTTCCGTTCCCTTTCCGTTAAGTCCGATCCTGTGAAGGAAATCCCCCACTCCAGGATAAATGCATGTTCCAAACACCGGCTCAGAGCCAGGGGCGTTTCATCCCCTACGAGACGATAATCGCGAATGCAGGTCACCGAATCCGAAAGCGATCGGACCTGTGCAGCGGAATCCCCGCTGGCGCAGAGAAGCTCCACGGTCCTTTCCGCGTTGAAATCGATCAGCATCGATCCGTGCTGGAGAAAAGCGCCCTTTGACCGCGCCTGGGCGCTGCCGCAGATCTTGCGGCCGTTTACAAGCAGCTCATACCGGGACGGCTTGGCAAAGCAGGAAGCGTCCAGTAACGCCCCTGGTGAGGGCCTGCCCGATTCCGCATAGTCCACCGGGATACCCCAGTCCCTGAGAGCCCTGCCCAGGCATCGGCTGATCGCAAGGTAGGTTTGCAGGATTCCGGGCTCAAAACGTCCTTCCTGGCGGGCGATCACGGCATAGGTCAGATCGCCCTCGTGCAGGACTGCCTTCCCTCCGGTAGGGCGCCGAACGACGTCAATTCCGAGACGTCTGCAGGCGTCAAGGTTGACCTCTGAGCGGAGGTCCTGAAAATATCCGAGGGAAATGGATGGTTGACACCATCCATAGAATCGGATGGTCGGCGGCGAACGGTGGTCCTGAACTTCACGGAAAATGGCCTCGTCGACGGCCATGTTTTCGAATGCCGAGTGAACCTGATAGTGAAGGACTCTCCATGAAGACAAAGAAACCTCAGCCCGCCTCCCCTTCCTCGGCAATAAAGTCCTGGTAACCCCTGGCATCCAGAAGATCATCCAGTTCTTCGGGATCCTTCATGGCGACAACGATCATCCACCCCGTATCATGGGCGTCACTGTTGATGATTCCGATGTCATCGGACAGGTCTTCATTGACGTGAACAACGTCACCGGTCACGGGAGAAATCAACTCCACCACACCCTTTACCGCTTCAATGGTACCGAAGGGCTCATCCCGTTCCACCTCATCATCCGGATCAGGCAATTCAATGGCATGCACTTCACCAAGCCTCTCCTGGGCATAATCGGTGATCCCGACCGTTGCCAGATCCCCTTCGATGCGAACCCAGAGATGCTCCCGGCTATAAAACAAATCATCAGGAAATACTTTCATATATAGGCCCCTATTGTAAGAATTCCCCATTGTTGTCCGGTCAAGGATTGCCTCGCCCGGAACAACGATGCATCGTCATAAAATCTTCACTTCCTTTGGAACTCGGGAGAGGATCTCGATTCCATCGCGTTGGACCATCACCATTTCCTCAATCCGAATGCCCCATTTTCCCGGGAAATAAACGCCGGGCTCGACCGTTACCACCATCCCCTCTTCAAGCACCTCATCGGATCGTGATGACAATCGGGGCGCCTCGTGAACGTCCAGTCCGACACCATGCCCCGTTCCATGGGAGAAAAAAGGTCCCCACCCGGCTCGTTCAATCCTCTGGCGCGCCCTGCCGTCCACTTCCCTGCAGGAAACACCGGGACGGACTGCGTCAAGCGCCTCCAGAAGAGCCTCTCTCACAACCGTGTATGCCTCTTTCTTTTCTGAGTCCATTGGCCCCACGAAAACCGTCACGGTCTCGTCGGAGCAATAGCCCTCGAAGATCGACCCGCAATCGATGATCACGGCATCCCCGTTCTGAATGCGGCGAGGCCCCGGCGCAGCGTGCGGAAGCGCCGAATTCTCACCGGAAGCCGCTATGATTGGGAAAGAAGGGCCATCCGAGCCGTTCTTTCGCAGCAGATACTCAAGCTCGGCAGCAAGCTCCCGCTCGCTCACTCCCGGCACGATCAGGGGGAATAGAGCCATTACGGAATCAGAAGAAATGGCGGCAGCTTTCCGCATGAGATCGACTTCGCCATCCTCCTTGACAGCCCTGAGACGTTGAACCTCCTCTCCGAGAGGAGAAAGATTCCTGTGACCGGAGGATTTCTTCAAAGACAGGTAAAGATCCACGGACAGAGCGGAGGCGTCAAAGCCAAAGTTCCGTTGTCCTCCATCCGGTAATGCCTCCAGGAGACCCGTTACCTTGTCCTCGAACAGCCTGATCTCCACGCCGTCCGCCTGGCTGGCCGCTTGCGTTTTGTAACGGCCGTCCACCAAGAGAATCACCCGATCTGGCAGTAGCAGGAGCACTCCATCACTTCCTGAAAAGCCAGAAAGATAGCGGATTGTATGCAGATTAAAAAAAACGATCCCGTCGAGATGGAGCTCCGGGAGCATGGATCGGACCCGGGCCTGACGGTTACGGTGAGAACTGCCTTCACGAACCATGGGATTTCAGCCTGTTGATATTTTTGAGCCAGCGGGCAAGTTCCTCGGCCAGTTTCCTCTCCGAGCCTGCGCTTATCCCGGCATCTTCTCTCGGAAGCGATTCCAGTCTCATTCTGGCCTCCTCGTGAGCCGGATCCCGCTTCAGGATATCTTCCAGAACCCTCCGGGACATATCCGGATGCCCCTGGCGGGCATAGAGATCGGCCAGAGTGACGGTCCAGAACTGGCGGTCAATTTCTTCGATACGGACATGAGGACTGTCCGAATCGTTTTCGCCCATCAGGTTCAGATCACCGGCATCACTGATTCTGGCTGCAATTTCTTCCGCTTCGGATGCATCCGGATCCAGGTGCAGGAACTTCCTGTAGAAGCGGCCTGCATCGTCCAGACGTCCCTTCCTGGCAAAAGAGTTGCCTGCCTCAAGATAGATTCTGGCTGTAAAACGTATCCAGCGATCAATTTCATGGATCCACTGCTCAGCGGCGTCCAGGTCATCCATGCCTAGGAGAGCTCGGCACAGGACAATTCTCCCCTCGATGTCGGAGGGGAGGCGGGCCAGGTTCTCTTCCGCAAGCCGACGGGCACTGTCGTAGCGACCCTGCTCGAGCAGCAGTTCAGCTTCTTCCAGAAACAGAGAGTTTCCTTGAACGTCTCCTGGTTCCATCGATCAATGTATTCGAAATGTTTATGTTTTTAGCTACTAAATACGGCTCGGCGAACGCTAACATAGCCCCCCCGGAGTGTCAAGGAGGAAATCTCCACAACTCAATGAGATATGAGCGTCGTTAAAGAAACAAACACATGACTTGGTGAAAATGCCGTCCAAATGGTGAAAACCCCCGGTTGTATTGTTTCCCAGCGGGTCATGATCCCCTTTTTGGAAAAACCCATACACATACTTACACTATATATTACAGTAGTTTCAGTACAGTGGAAGTGAATCAGGGCTTTGATGGTCTGACAATTGCAAGGCTTGTCACACTGCCTGCAGAGGCAAACTGCCCGAAAGGGCAGGACGCAAAACCAGCGGCCTACGTCTTGAAAAGGATATGGTGGCAGGGTTACCGGGCGACCGCAGTCAACAACAGCTTTCCAACCCCGGGGTATTCCCGGCGGCTGTCCGGAAATCCCGCAAATCGCCCTTCAAGCCGTCGCTTGAAACAAACCGAAAAGGCTAATCCGTTTGCAGATACGCTTCTTGATTTTGCCGTTTGGATATGAGAATATTTATCTGATTTCAATCATATCCCCCCCTAAAGGAGATCAAGGAGCATGCAAATGACATCGTTTGAGCGGATCATGAAGCGAATCGTCCCGTTGATTCTTCTGGTGCTCGTTATGAGTCTGCCCGCTCTTTCAAACAGTCAGGACAAACCATCGACAAAAGACCCCTGCTCATCCATTACGGAAGCTGCTTTGCATGACATTTTTGACAAGATTGCACCGGGTGGCGTATCCATCCTTTCAAATCGCAAAAGCCCGGTGGACGGCTTCTGCGAAATCGTTCTCGGAAGCAAAATGAATCCGCAGATTGTCTATCTCGATTATACGAAAAATTTCATCCTCGCAGGCTCGCTGTTCGATGCAAAAAGCATGACCAATCTCAGCCTGATATCGAAAAACACGATTCAGGATCAGTTCCGGGTTGATGTTGCCAAGATCCCCCTAGACAATGCTTTATGGATGGGAAATGCAAAGGCAACAAAGAAAGTGATCGTGTTTACGGATCCCGAATGCCCGTTCTGCTCCTCCCTTCACAAGACCCTGAAGCAGATCGTGACGGAACGGCAGGATGCGGCTTTTCTGATCAAGCTCCTGCCCTTGCCCATGCACAAGGATGCCTACTGGAAATCGAAGAGCATCCTCTGCAACCGCTCTCTGAAAATGCTGGATGAAGCCTTTGAAAAGAAAGAAATAACCCGGACTGACTGCGCGACGGATGAACTGGAAAAGAATCTTCAGTTTGCTCAATCTTTCGACTTTGGAACCCCCACGTTAATTTTTCAGGACGGCTCCGTTATTCCAGGGGCCGTACCGAAAGATGAACTGCTGAAAAAGCTGGATTCGAAGAAATGACGACGTTACATCAAGGAAGAACATCTGGTGGTCAGGCGAAAGCAGTCGGGAGCACTGGCGAAGGCTTCCATCCCAAAGGGTTCAGCCTCGCCGAGCTCCTGATCGTCATTGCCATCATCGGCACACTGGCAGCCATCGCGGGTTATTCCTGGCAGCGTTACGTCACAAACTCCAATCTCCGGGCCGCAGCCCGCGAGATTGCCTCTGATTTTTCCGCGGCAAGGGAAAACGCCATCAAGGGAAGCCAGAACTACACGATCAACTTCGATGTGTCCGGCAATCAATACACGATTGCACCAGGACCAAAAGTCAAGACTCCTACATTCTTCGGCTCGGATATCCGCCTCACGGCTGCCAATTTCGGAATCGGGGGCACGACCATAACATTTCTGCCAAGAGGAACGGCCTCGGCCGGGAATGTGTCGCTTGTAAACAGTCGCGGGTCCACAGCGCAGATCATAGTAAACATTACAGGAAAGAACTATGTCCAGTTTGCGACGCAATGAGCGGGGGATCGGCCTCCCGGAGGTCATCATCGCCATTTTCCTGACCACCATCGGAGTTCTGGCTATTCTGTCCCTGCAGCCTTCTGCATGGAGAACCGTGGGGCGATCCGATTTCCTGGGTCGGGCAGCGGAGGTTCTCTACAAGGAGATGGACACCCGTGAAACCTGGATCATGAATCCCTGTAATGCCGTGGCAACGGGAACCACAACCACAGCGGTCAAAACCAGCGGCATGGCCGGAACAATCGCCGGGGACGCCACGTACACGGTAACCACAACGATCACCAGCATCGGGGCCGGCGTCTGGCGGGTAACGGTCCGGGTAACCTGGCCGATCAACCAGACCGGAATCTCAGAGAGCCTGGTGGTCACACGGCAGGAAAAATTCCGATTCCCGGAGGGGTGTCCAAGCGTATGAGAAGCCAGAAAGGATTTACCCTCATCGAATTGCTGATCACGTTGGTCATCGCCGTCATCCTCATGATGGCGATCTACGGGGCGATCAACACCGCACAGCGATCCACCCAAGGGATCGAGAGGAAGGTGACGGCCCAGCAGGACGCCCGCGCCGCCCTGGAGCTCATGGCCATGGAGATTCGCATGGCTTCGTACAACCCGAATGTTGTCACGAACCTGTGGGTTGACCCGGGTAACTGCTTCAGTGCGAGTGGAAACCAGACCTACCAGGGAATCCAGGCAGCCACGAACAATCTCATGACGATCGAGATGGACATCAACGAGAACTCCGTCATTACGAACAACAACAACACGGATCCCAACGAAACGATTGCCTACGTCTATGACGCAGCCAACCAATATATAACCAGGGCGACCAATTGCGGCACGGCACAGCCGTTTCTTGGGGAAACCGCTGCCAGCGGCCGCCCCCGGACGGTCCGGGTCATCAATGACATCAACGGAAACGGCGCATACGACGCGGGCGTGGATATCCCGATTTTCCGTTATTTCAACGGGAGCGGAGCCGAACTGACCAGTTTCCCGGCGGACATCCCGAATATCCGGAGGATCGACATCACGCTGGCAGTTGAGACAGCGGAAATCGATCCCATGACGAACCAGAGAAGACGCCTTGTCTACTCAACCAGTGTCACCCCGAGGAACCATGCTGCCAACTGATTCGAAACATCGGCGATATATCCCGTCGGAACGCGGGTTTGCAATGGTTGCGGCCATCATGGCCTGCTTGATCCTTTTGGCCATCGGCATGCTGGTCATCCACCTGTCCACAGGGGATTTGCGTACCAGCGCGATGACCGTGGGGGACAAAAAGGCCCTTGCCGCCGTGGAAACAGGGATCCACCGGCTCATGCAGACCTTCGACCCGGAAAACCTGTCGGCCACGACCTCCAGCACCCAGGTGGACTCGAGCAACGACCCGAATTCCTTCTATTCCATCGGAGCCGCGGTTTCACCCACTTCGGGGCCGTCCATCATCCCCATGGCAGGGTTTGCGATCGGCGGAGGACAACAATGGGGACAGGCCCGTTTTAATGTCGATATTACCGGAAGGAACACCACGTACAACTCTACCGTCACGGTCGGGATCGGCCTCGGCTACGGCCCGGTGGAGATCAGCCTGATGCATCGTTAGACCGGAGGAGACCCATGAAGCGTTCGGCGTTGTTTCTATGGATGCTGTTTTTTTGCCTGGTCCTGCCCTTGACGGCAATCGCGCAGGAAGACGAGGCGGACGAGTCCGCTCTGTTCACCTCCCTGGCGCCGGACGCACTGATCGTTCTTGACCTTTCGGGAAGCATGAACTGGGCGGCTGCCGGGGAATACATGTATGCAGCCAGCTGTTCCTCCGACGGGCCGTTCTATAACGATCCCGCTGCTGGTCTCACAAAGTGCACAATCAGCACGACCAACGTCCCCAAATACGGGACAACGAATTGTAACGGGGCTTTCTACAAGGCCAGCCGGTCCGGTTATACAACCGACTGCAGCCGCCTTTCCATCGCCAAGCGGGGGCTTTTCGAGATCCTGGACGATAACAACGATACATACATCAACCTTCAGGACTCCAACAGTCTTGGAATCCGACTCGGGTACATGCGCTATTACAATTGCGGATCCGATGAAAGCGGGAGTTATTCAAGCGGCTGCAACATGGTCCTGAAGACCATCGACACCAAGTACAGCTCCATCTATTGCGGCAAAACCTCGAGCTGCTCAACCACCGATGTCGGATCGAGCTCTACCATCTCAGGCGCAAGTGCCACCGGCGGAACGCCTCTGGCGGGCGCCCTGACAGAGGCCAAGGCTTATCTCGATTATCACAAAAACACGGACAGCGCGGCTCTATGCCGCTCGAAGTTCGCCATCCTGATCACCGACGGTGCAGACACCTTTGCCTGCAGCGGCAACGGTCAGGAAAACCAGGTGGATCAGTACAAGCGCCGGCGGGCCTTCGTGGAAAAAGCCAGGGCGCTTTCCGCAGCCGGTTATCGCACCTTTGTCATCGGCTTTGGTTCGGCCATGCCCCATTTCCTCAAGAATACCCTGAACTGGGCCGCCTATCTCGGAGGCACCGACAACCCCCAGGCAACCAATACCGGAGACCCGACGGCCTATACCGAGGTTACATCCCCGTGTACAGCCGTAACGGTCACCAGCGGCAGCCAGTGCCTGGCCACGGCGGATTACAATGCGGCGAATTCCATCTGCTACCATACCCTGACGGGTGAAGAGGGCCATTACTACTCACCCAACGATCCCGGGGAACTGTCCCTCTCCGGGTATGCCTTCATCGCCTCGAACCCGGCCGAGCTCTCCGCAGCCCTGAAGGCGGCCTTCACAATCATTCGTGAGGCCACCTATTCCTTCTCACAGGCCTCCGTCCAGTCGACCCGGACACAGGACGAAAACTACATCTATGAAGGCTCCTTCCAACCCGTGACAAACGATCCTTTCTGGCTCGGACACCTCAAAAAATACAACATCAACACCGACGGGAGCGTCGGCAGCATGATCTGGGACGCGGGCACGCTCCTCCAGGCAAGGGGGGCCGACACCCGGACCATGTATACGTACGTGGGAGGAGCACTTACCTCCTTCACGACGAGCATCGCCAGGGGCTATTTCAATGCCGATTCCGACACGGAACGGAACATGATCGTGGGATATATGCGTGGGGAATCCGCTTATAATTTCGATTACTGGAAGCTCGGGGACGTGTTCCGCTCCAATCCGATCACCATCAGCACACCGTCTTCCTTTTTCAATGACACCCGTGATGCCAACAACGCCTTTTCTACGTTCCGCTCCGGGCACGCCAGGACCTCCGCCATCGGCAACCGGGTCATCCTCGCCGGGGCCAACGACGCCCAGATGCATGCCTTCAAAACAAACGACGGCTCGGAGGCCTGGAGCTTCATCCCTCCCAATTTCCTGTACCGCCTCAAGTCCCTGGCCCATTCAACCCATCCCACGCTGCTGGCCCATGCCTATTATGTTGACGGTCAGGTGACCGTGTCCGAATACTGGACCGGCAGCGGCGATGGCACCAGCAAGACCTCAACCGACTGGAAAACCATCCTCGTCTTCGGTGAGGGAAGAGGCGGAAGCTCAACCCTCTGGAGTTCATCCGCATCCTGCGACACCGGCTTCAATTCCGCATACAGCACGACATACTCCAACTATTGTGGTTTCTATGCTCTAAACGTTACGAACCCGCTGACCCCGACATACCTGTGGCGCATCATGCCTACCAGCACCCAGGCACCATACCTTGGTGATCCCTGGAGCCGGATGCAGATCGGGCGGGTCAGCATCATGGGGAACGAAAAATGGGTGGGGTTCGTCGGAGCCGGCTACAATGCCTCAGAGTGCGCCGGCGGCGGCACCTGCGATCCCCGGGGTAAGGGGTTTTACGTTATTGACCTTGCAGACGGTACCGTCCTGTGGAGCTACACCCGGTCGGACAATACGAACATGAATTACAGCCTCCCGGCCCCTCCGGCCATTGCCGATACAGACAATGACAACTTCATCGACACGGTCTACATCGGAGACCTGGGAGGAAGCATGTGGCGTTTCAAAATGTGCTCCGCTGCGGATCTCGCCAGCAGCCCCTACTGCACGACATCGAGCTGGTCGGGAAGCTTTCTCTTTGCCGCCTCTACCGGTACGATACGGCCCATTTTCACGAGTCCCGCCGTCGCGAAAGACAAGCAGAATAATCTCTGGATCTACTGGGGTACGGGCGACAAGGCGGATCCGACGGCGTCCAACGCCCAGGAAAAGTTTTTTGGCCTCAAGGACAATGACCGAACGACAACGTACGGGATCAATGACCTGGACAATATAACAACGGGAACCTACGACACCGCCTCGACCACAAAGAAAGGGTGGTACATCAACCTCGCCGGCCAGGGTGAAAAGATGCTGGCGGATCCCACGGTCTATGGCGGCGTCGTTTATTTCACATCCTATACACCTCCGATCGGGAGCGACCTTTGCTCCCAGGCAGGCACTGCCACCCTTTATGGCGTGAACTACACGACAGGCGGCGCAGCCCTGACGACCGGTACGGGAACGGCCCGCAGTGTCACACTCGGCGTGGGGATCCCCTCCGCACCGGTCATCTCCCTGAAGCCGGGGTCGTCGCCGGTGCCGGATCTCTACGTGACTGTCAGCGGAGGTGCTGGAACAGGCGCCAGCACACTGCGAGCGAACATCAACCCCGTATCGCCATCCAATCGAACGAACATGCTCTACTGGAGGGACCGGCGACTGCAATAACGATCCTTCTGGCAAGAGACCGTTCTCGGGAGTCGATATCCAAATCCAAGAAAGGGGACAGACACGATGAGTCTGTCCCCTTTTCGCAGGGCTTGCCGTCGGCAATATTCATGAGCCACGCAGCAAAAGACAGGGACAACGCAAATTCTATCTCTGAGCACTCCTATCCATAATCTTATCAACAATCCGTTTCGTCAGTTCCTTGATAAAGCCGTCTGACCCGATCAGGTCCACCGGTTTTTGGTAATCCTTCAGAAGCTCCTCTAAAATTTCACCCTTGATGGCCATGGGTAATCCTCCTCTGTCGTTGACGTCTTACCCTGACTCACGCCATTTACGCAGAATTGCCATCCCCCCCGAATCCGGATCCGGACCGACAATGCCTTGGAAAGGATCATGAAGGAGATCCGGCGAAGCACCAGGGTTGTGGGCACCTGACCCGACGGTCATTCCGCCCTCATGCTCTGCGCGGCCCGGCTCCGGCACATGGCCGGCACCCAATGGGGATCACGACGGTGCCTGAACATGGATCTGCTCAAACAATAGGGCCTGGAACAAGCTATCGACCTTGTGGAGACAATCTAAACCCCGTCGGGCACTGCCACTACAAAAGCGAAAGATTCTCGACACTACCTTCTTGACACCCTCTTAGCACGATCCCCACTGATCAGGTGACCGCAATAATAAGCGCACAGGAGCGCATGACGCTCAAAAAAGAGAAAGCCCCTCCCCGAGCAATTATGCAGGGAGGGGCTTCCCATGTGTCCAGGTTCTGTTCTGCGCGCTCGTTTATCCTTCCGCTGACGTCAGCGGCTCGACAAAAACCGCTGTGTCCGTCGAATTGATGATCTTCGGCGTGACAAAGATAAGCAGCTGCGTTTTCTTCTTCGTGATGTCTTCCGTCTTGAAAAGCCAGCCCAGAACAGGGATCTTATGGATCCATGGAACCCCCGTTACAGCCTCCGTGTCCGTAGTTTTCATGATTCCGCCGATGACGATCGTATCCCCGTCCCTCACGACAACCGTGGATTCGATCTCGCTCTTGTTGATCGGGGGGTTGTTCTGCAGGCTGGCGGCCCGGGCATAGTCGGCGTAGTCGTTGGACGCCTTGATCTCCATCGAAATCTTTCCGTCCGGCGTCAGCCGGGGTTTCACCTCGAGCTTCAGGACCGCTTCCTTGAAGGATACCGTGGCCGGACTGGTTGAGGATGCCGGCGTCACGTACGGCACATCCTCCCCCTGCTTGATAATGGCCTTGACATTGTCCATCGTTGTGATCTTCGGAGAAGAGATAATGCGGGTCTCACTGATCGTTTCACTGGCAGCAAGCTGCACGTCCAAAACCGCCTTGGAGCTTCCCAGGACGATGCCGAGCGTCGGAGATGTTATGGTTGACGCCATGGGCAGGAAATTCACGGCCAAGGCCTCGCTGGTAAGACCTATCCCCGTGGGCGGAGTGGTCACGAGAGAATTCAGCAGGGATGGGTTGGTTCCCCCCGCCGCACCATAAGGATAACTATTTGCTCCACCCAATCCGGTGCCGCCGGCCGCCCATTGAACGCCCAGATTCCGGATGAAACTGTCCGTCGTCTCGATGATCTTCGCTTCAATAGACACCTGCCTCAGCCGACCCTTCTCGACGAGTTGTTTTTGTTCTTCCTCCTTACGGGCCAGCTCCGCTTTTCTCTGTTCTTCTTCGATGGCCTTTCTATCGGCTGTTTCTTTTTTCAGTTTGTCCTGGGTTATGATGGAGATTACATCACCCGATTCCTTTTTCGTCAGGCTGTTCAGGGAAAGGATTGTATCCAGGGCCTGATCCCATGGAACATTCTTCAGGGTAATGGTAACGCTCCCCTTGATGTCCTCGGCCGACACGATGTTTTTCCCACTCACCTCGGAAAGAAGACGAAAGACGGAACGGATGTTGGCATCCTGGAAATCGATGGAAATTCTCTGGCCTGTGTATTTCGGTTTTTCCCCGTCCGCCGCATCCAAGTCGTAAGATTTTGCTGCCTGCACCGGCTTGGCTTCCGCCGGTGCCTGCCCGAGAAGAAGCGCCTTGCTGGAAACCACCGGCGTTTTCGTTGAGACGGACGGCTTTATGGCCGGCACGGAAGGCTTTGCAACCGGTGCGGGAGACTTCGCGATCGCCAGCGTGGTCACATTGAAATCAACAAGTATGGAGCGACTGCTCTGCCTGACGATGAACGGTACCCGCTCCTTCAGACTGACATCCACAGCGACCCAGCTTCGACTCCCGGATCCTTTCCCGTCAGCGACAATGCTTTTGATGTTGTCTAATTCACCGGCTCCATGGGTCCGCTTGAGTTTGTCCGGCACGGAAGCCCCTTCCAGCCGAATTCGCACAACGTTTCCATCCCGTTCCTCCACCGTGAATGAAGCGGGTTTCGATACCAGGATATTGACTCGCTCCTTCCCGGTCGGATGATCGAATGTGATGCCTTCCAGTACAGCCGGATCGGCGGCATTTCCTCCGGGCAGAAGGACGGCCAGTACAAAGAAAACGACGAGTAGTCCCTCAATCAATCGCTTCATGGTTTCACCCCTTCATCCTTGTGAAGCAGAATCGGAATCCGCTTCGCTTTCGCCTTTCCCCCGCCCTCTCGCAACCTTTCCTCCACAATGATCCGATCGGCAAGGATCTCCACCACACGGCCATTGTTTTGCCCAATGTATGTGCCTGGCACCACGGGATAAAACTTCTTGGCGATTTTATCCTCCATCATGGCGACACGACTGGCTTTGCCAACGGCAATACCCACCAGGGAAAACTGCTCCAGTGACAGATTCTGCAACGGGGAGATGGGACCCGTTTTCCGTTGGCCGGTCGTCTTTTTAACCACCAACGGCTTGTTCAACTCGAGAAAGGGCTTGAACGGATCCGGCTTCCCCGCCGGCACATACCGGTACGTCTCCACCGGAACCTGCGGCTGTGGAACCGGCTGCACCGCCGTCTGGGTCCATCCGTCGGCCACCATCAACAGAACCGCACCGCAGGCGGCTATTCCCATCCAGCTACGGTTTTTTCTTTTCATCGGCCTTATCCAGGAACATGTATGTCTTGATGATGCAGGATGTTGTAAGGACCCTCTGACCTTTCAGATCCTTTCCCTCTCCCATGGTTATTTCTTCGACGTTCACGATTCGCGGAAGCTTGGCAACCTTGTCGAAGAAGACGGCCGCACTGTGAAACGGACCGTTCACGGAGACCTTAACAGGGATTTCCTCGTAGAACGATACAGGCTCAGCGGCTTTCCCCTTTGCTCCCTTGGCCGGATCCCCTGCCTTTGCATCCTGAGTCTTCTGTTCCGCCCGCTGGTCGGAAGGCTTCAGATTCTGAGCAATCTGCGGCTGTGCCTCCGTCTTCTTCTCCGGGGCTTTCGGCTCAAAGAGAACAAACTCAACCCCCGCCTCCTTTCCGGCTTCTGCAACAGCCAAGAAAAGTCCGGGGATCTCCCTCTGGTTCGGAAGCTTGGTGAGAGCCAGCTGGTATGCCTCCTTGAGGGCCTGCACTTCCTTTATGAACTTATCCCTCTGCTTTGCAATGCGATCTTTCTCGTCGATCTGCTGATCCAGGGTCGCCTTTTTTTCTTCCAGTCCTTTCTTCTTCTCCAGAGCAGCTTCCAGATAGAAGAACCAGAAAAAATACCCCAGCAGGAGAAGGACCGCGCAAAGAATTCCGATCTTTGCCGGCATGGACAACTTCTTCAGATCCTCCAGGGACGACAGGGCCATGGCTCACATGCTCCTTCTGGTGATGCACTTCAGGGTGAATTGCTGCAGTTTGCGGCCGGTGAGATCTTTCTGTCTGGAGGAGACGAGATCGACAGACTTGATGAATGATGCCGTTTCAAGACTCTTCATGAATCTGGCAACGGCAATGCTGTCCACGGCCATCCCCTCGATGGTCAGATTCGTCCCCGCTTCCGCAATCTTTTCGAGCCAAATCTCCTTGACCGGAACCAGGGATGTAAACTGGTCCAGCATTCGCACGGGATAAAGTCGGTTCTCCTCCAGCCTTTGGATTATGGAGAGCTTTTTCTCCATCAGCAGCTTGTCGGCCTTGAACGTTTCCACCTCGCCGACAATTTTGTTCAGAACCGCAAGTCTTTGTTCATTATTTGCAATATCCGATTCAAGGCTGCTCGTTGTCATGATCATGTAGGCCGCCACGGAACCCAGGAGGACAAGAAACAGGAGAATCACTCCGGCATAAACAAACAGCTCCGCTTTTGTGTCCTCTTTTTTCTTCTTCTCAACGTATGGGAGCAGATTGATGCGGATCATTAGTCGCCAATCCTCCTCAATGCGAGACCCACCCCTACCGCGGCAATCGAGGCGATGCGATCCATGGTGTCCGGATCCAGCTTCTTCCTGTTGATGCCGATCTTCCGAAAGGGATTGACAATCTCGGTTTCAATGTTGAGTCTCTGGTAGAGTTCTCCTGCTAGTCCCGGCAGGTTGGCTCCTCCACCGGAAAGAATGATCTTCTTGATGGATGCGCCTCCATAGGAGGACTGAAAATATTCAATGGATCGTTCTATCTCCAGGATCAGGGGCTCGGCGAAGGAAAGGAGACTGGCCATGACCTCACGTCGGGCAGTTTCGTCGAAGGCCATCTTTCCGGCTTTGACTTGTTCCGCTTCTTCGAACGTCAATCCGAACCGCTCTTGAATCGCCTCGGTTACGGCATTCCCTCCGAGCGTGAAATCACGTGTAAAAACAGAGGTTGCGCTTTTGATGACGCTTATGTTTGTAATGGTTGCCCCGATATTTACAATCACGACCATCTCGTTTTCCTGATAGTCGTAATTCTCTTCGAACATGGTCTCCAGGGCGAAGGAATCGACATCCATGATTGCCACGGAGAGGCCCGCGTCCATAAGGGCATCCACGAAGCTGTTGACCGCCTCTTTCTTGGCGGCAACGATGAGAACATCCATCTGGTTCGGATTGTATTCGGAGGCCCCGAGGATCTCGAAGTCAAAATTGATATCATCCATGTTGTCAAAGGGAAGGTACTTGGCCGCTTCATCCCGGATCAGCTCACGAAGTTCCTCCTCTTCCATGGTGGCAAAATTGACTTTCTTCACGATCACGGAATGGCCGGACAGGGATGTAACAATCGCTTTCTTGCTGCAGCCCGAATTTTTAAACAATTCTTTAACTTTTTCGGTGAGGGCTCTCTGGTCGACCAGCAAGCCGTCGACGATGATGCCTCTGGGAAGGGGGATCTGAGAAAAGTGATTTAAAAGATATCCATCGGCGGAATCCAGAACTTCCACCAGTTTCAGTGAACTGGACCCGATATCCAGTCCCACAACCTGTTTCTTTCCGGCAAACAAGTTTCTGATATCGAACATGGGATCACCACAAAAGAAATGGGTTCGTCACGTTCCTCCTGCCGGTCATGCCGGCAAGCGGGCCATTTCCGTCACACTTATTTCGGAAATCGATATACAACGTCTCCTTTCTTGACCATGCCCAACTCATTGCGGGCCACCATCTCAATGTAACCCAGATGGTTTTTCAGCAAATCGATTTTCTTCTGATACTCCCTGTTCTCTTGTACGATATCCTCATTCGCTTGCTGGATGGCTGCCAGCTTCTTGCCCATCCTGAAATTATCCAGCAACCCCCGGTTTCCGAAGGTGATGAGAATCGCCATAAACATTATGAATACGAAAAGATACCTACCTACCCGCATAATATTCAGATTGAGACAGGTATTTCGTTACGCAATTTGGATAGGAAATATAAAGCAAATTTAAACGCTTTGCAACATAAAATCAAATTTTGGATAAAATGATTGAGTTGGAACTTACAATTGGTCAAAAAATGTAAGGCAAAGGGTAGGATGGAATGCTTATTGAGCATCCGCCGTTGGCAGGCCCTGTTGAGGTTCGCCGAGCAAAAAATCTCCCCGCTCGATCCAATCCTTCAGGATGACTGCAATTTCCCTGGCTTTATACATACTGGACAACGGCGCTGTCGGCACATCTTTCTCAAACAGCCTAACCGAACCGCTCCGGAGTTCCTTGTAGTTTACTTCCGCCAGGCTTTTTGCTGCCCCTTTCGGATAATCCATTCCATAGTCATAAACCTGTGTAACGATCTCTTCATCCCGAACCGATGTGAAACGAGCCATTTCTTCGTTCAGGATGGGAATCGGAATACCGATCCCTACGAAAAGGGAAACGCCGTATCCGAGAATGCTTGCACCGACGATCCAATCCGGAGACATTTCCTTCAGGTTTCCAATCGTTGCGATTGTACCAGCCCCCTCCCGAGGTACACCGTTTTTCCCCCTCACTGCATTCGGATTATGCTGAGTCCCGGGCCAGGCACAGAATCCCTGGGCTCCGCCCAGGAAAATGCGTGTTCCGATTCCGATGGTCCGGTAGTAAGGGTCGTTAAAGAGCGGGCTGAGCTGGCCGGATGTCGAATAATTCGCATTCCCGGCCCGGGGTCGCAGCATCCCCATATAGGTGTAGATCGTGCGGTCCGAAAGATTCACGGCGCAGTTGTAGTTCTGATACGCATTCCGGGGATTGAAAAGAATCCCGTCTCTGAGGTCATGAACGGTGATGTTTTTCTCGAACTTGCGGAGGGGATAGCAGTCCGTTCCATAGGATTCAGCCCGCAGCCGGATCAGGTTTCCTGCAACCAGGTCTTCCATCACGTGGCCGCCGCCGTAGTTGAACTCACCCGGGTACACACTGTTGAGAGGATCGCCCTCCACCACCTCCGTCGCCCCGATGTAACAATCCACCGCGGCGATTCCGGCATAGGCCGGAACGTCGTTAAGCCATACCTTGGAAGCCTTGATTTTTGGGGAAGTGTGCCCAAAGTTCAGAAACGCACCGGATGAACACATGGGGCTGAACGTACCGGTCGTCACGACGTCGACCCGCCGAGCAGCCTCGACGTCCCCATGGCGGTCCACGATATCGATCATCTCTTCCGCCGTAACAACCACAGCGCGCCCCTGGCGGATTCGATCGTTGATCTCCCGATAGCTCTTGGTGACCCGATGCTTTTTCATGTCTCCACCCTCATTCCGTATGGCCGAATCCGCCTTCCCCCCGCATCGTGGAATCGAGGCACTCCCTCTCGACCCAGATCACTCTGGCCACTCGCTGCACAACGAGTTGCGCGATTCGATCCCCCCTTCGAACGGTGAAGGGGGCATGGCCGTGATTGATGAGGAGAATACCGATCTCTCCCCGGTAGTCGGCGTCAATGGTACCCGGGGTATTCACGAGTGTAATGCCGTGGTTGATAGCCAGTCCACTGCGGGGCCGAACCTGAGCCTCGAAGCCCGCCGGGAGGGAGATGGCGAATCCGGAGGGAATCCTCATTCTTTCTCCCGGCTGGATGACCATATCTTCAGTCACGGCCGCGTGAATATCCATCCCTGCGGAATGCATGGTCATATAACATGGAAATGGCAGTCCCGAACCACCGGGGAGACGCTGAATGGACAATTCCAGGATTTCCATGTCAGACGGATGCAATCACTGATGGAGGATGGAAAGGGTCAGATCCTTTTCGGAAACCCTCCCCGTTGCCGCCACCGAGATCTTGTCGGGATTGAACATTTCCCGGGCAAGTTCCAGGATATCCAGGCTTTCCACGGCATCAATGGCTGAGACGGTCTCTTCCGGTGGAATCTGCCGAGCGAAACAAATTTCGTTTTTTGCCAGCCTGGTCATATGGTTGTCGGTGCTTTCCATGCTCAAGAGGAAGTTACCCTTGATCAGTTCCTTGGCCCCTTGGAGTTCCTGGTTCGTCAAAGGCTCGCTGGCCAGACGCAGCATCTCGTCCAGAACCACCCCGACCACTTCCCGGACCTTGCTGTCACTTGTTCCCACATAGATGCCCAGCATCCCCGTGTCCAGATAGGGGGTCAGGTAGGAATGAACGGCATACGCCAATCCCCGTTTCTCGCGGATTTCCTGAAAGAGCCGGGAGCTCATGCTCCCGCCGAGAACGGCATTCATCAGGAAGCCGGCGTACCGTCTCGGATCGATGGATGCTGGAGCCGGCGTGCCGATAATCAGATGTACCTGTTCCAGGTCCTTTTCCAGGGATCCTATCCGGGGAGTGATCATGGGAACATTCGTCACCTCCCGGACGGCATCCCGTTGAAGTCCTGAAAAGGAGGACTTCACCAGGCGCACCAGCGCTTCATGTTCCAGCCGCCCCGCCGCCGAGATGACAAGATTCTCCCCGCGGTACCGCGGGGAGAAAAACTGCGTCAGGGACTCCCTGCTGAAGTCCTGGACTCTCTCCTTCGTCCCCAGTACGGGAAGCCCGAGCGGATGCCCATGCCAGAAGAGAGCTTCGAAGAAATCATGAATCTGCTCGTCCGGCGTGTCCTCCAGCATGTGAATTTCCTGGAGAACGACCGATTTCTCACGCTGGATCTCCTCCGGATCGAAAACCGATTCCTGAAGGATGTCAGCCAGGAGATCGATCGCCATGGGTAGATGGTAATCGGGGATCTTGACGTAGAGGGACGTCAGTTCTTTGCCTGTAAAAGCATTGAGGACGCCTCCGACTGAATCGATGGCCGATGCGATGTCGAAGGCGGATCGCTTCCGGGTCCCTTTGAAAAGCATGTGCTCCACAAAGTGAGACATGCCATTGGTCAATCCGTCTTCATACCGCGTCCCGCACTGAACCCATACCCCTATCGTGACCGACCGGACATGGTCGATGCTCTCCGACACGACCCGGATGCCGTTATCGAGAATGCTTTTCCGGATCATGCTTTCACAGGGCTTCCTTGCGGCTGAGGCGGATTTTTCCGGCCTTGTCGATCTCCAGGACCTTCACCATGACTTCATCCCCTTCCTGGAGAATGTCGGTTACCTTGTTCACCCGTTCCTTGGCCAGTTGGGAAATATGAATCAGGCCTTCGGTCCCCGGCAGAATTTCCACGAAGGCGCCGAAATCGACGATCTTTTTCACCGTTCCCCGATATATCTTGCCGATCTCCGCATCCTCGGTCAGCCACTTCACCATGGCCACGGCGCGGGCCGAAGCCTCAGCGTCGATGGAGGCAATCGTCACGGTCCCGTCGTCTTCCACGTCGATGGTCACACCCGTTTCACTGATGATCTGGCGGATATTCTTACCCCCCGTTCCGATGACGTCTCTCACCCGTTCCGGGCGAACCTTCACGGTCGTGATTCTCGGGGCATAAATGGAAATGTCGCTTCTCGCCTGGGAGAGCGTCTCCTTCAGTTTCCCGATGATATGCAAGCGGCCGTCCTTGGCCTGCTGCAGGGCCTGGCGGAGGATTGCCTCCGTGAGGCCGTCAATCTTGATGTCCATCTGCAGGGCTGTGACACCGTTTTTCGTGCCGCAGACCTTAAAGTCCATGTCACCCGCATGATCCTCGTCGCCCAGGATGTCCGACAGAACCGCCACATCTTCCCCTTCTTTCAGGAGACCCATGGCAATGCCGGCCACGACGTCCTTCACAGGAACACCGCCATCCATGAGGGCCAGAATGCCCCCGCAGACGGTGGCCATGGAAGACGAGCCATTCGAGGAGAGTATCTCGGAAACGATCCGAATCGTGTAGGGGAATTCCTCTGACGATGGCAATACCGGGACCAAGGCTCGCCGCGCCAGATTCCCGTGTCCGATCTCCCGACGGCCCGGGCTTCTCAGCGGTCTCGCCTCACCCACACTGTAAGGCGGGAAATTGTAGTGCAGAAGGAAGGACCTGAACTCCTCACCCATGATGAAGTCGAGTCTTTGTTCGTCGGACGAAGTGCCCAGCGTCAGGGAGGCTAACGCCTGGGTTTCACCCCTTGTGAACAGGGCCGAACCATGCGCTCTCGGCAGGATGCCCGCTTCCGACCATATCGGTCGGATTTCATTGTAAGCACGGCCATCGATTCTCTTCTTTTGTCCCAGGATCATACCCCGCAGGACCTGCCTTTCCAGGTCCTCAAAGATCCCCCGGGCCTGCGGCGCCGATGTCTCATTTTCTTCTGTAACCGTCTTCAGAACGGCATCCCGCAGGGCATCCAGTTGAGCATAACGGTCATGCTTCCCAGGCGTCACATAGGCCTGCTGCAATCCAGACAGGGCCAGTTCCTTGATCCGCTGCGCAAGCGCTTCATCAACCTTCGGCGGTTCTATCACCCGCTTCGGTTGACCGATGGCTTCCCGCATCTTGTCCTGGAGATCAATCACCGCCGCCAGTTCGTCCAAGCCACATTGTATGGCATCCACCAATACGTCTTCCGCGACTTCCCTGGCCTCCCCCTCCAGCATGACAAGGTTTATATCGTAGGGCTTTCCGCTGGTACCTGGAGTGACCTTACGTCCGACGAGAAAAAGGCTGAAGTCGCTCTGGGTCATCTGCTCCTGTGACGGATTGCAGACAAACCGGCCGTCGATCCTTCCCACCCGTATTCCACCAACGGGACCCTTGAAAGGAATGTCCGATATTTCCAGGGCTGCCGAGGCACCCAGCATGGCCGCCACATCCGGATTGTTCTCATTGTCCACCGACAGCACCGTCGCCACGATCTGGGTTTCGTAAACATATCCCTTTGGGAAAAGGGGACGGACGGAACGGTCGATGATGCGCGAGGTAAGAACTTCCCTTTCGTTAGGACGTCCTTCACGCTTGAAGAAGCCGCCGGGAATTTTTCCAGCGGCAGAAGTCATTTCCTGATAATCTACTGTGAGGGGTAGAAAATCGAGCCCTTCCCTCCTGCTTTTGACGGCCACGGCCGTCACGAGAACAACCGTGTCTCCATATTGGACGAGCGCACTGCCGTTAGCTTGGCCCGCCATGTAATTCACCTTGACCGAAATCGGTCTTCCGGCAAAATCTGTACTAAATACTTGACTCATCGTATTTTTCCTCTTTTTCAGTCGATCCTTGATCGGGCAAGGAATGTAAGGATTCCATGCATTCCTCTCCCGTTTCCGGGATCGGCGGCACGGTTTTCGGACCGCGCATTACTTCCGGAGACCCAGCCGGGAGATGATGCTTCGATAGCGATCCACATCGCTTTTCTTCAGGTAATCCAGCAGCCTCCGCCGCTGACCGACAAGCTTCAAGAGCCCCCTGCGGGAATGGTGATCTTTCTGGTGCATCTTAAAATGCTCCGTCAGATACTCGATGCGGGCACTGAGGAGGGCAATCTGCACCTCCGGGGAACCGGTATCTCCCTCATGGAGTTGGTAGCTCTTGATGATGTCTTTTCTCTTCTCCGTATCTAACACCTCTATATCCTCCCTCTTTCACTGATTTCTGTCTATGCTGGATGGAAGAAATACTCGCAGGAGCCTCGCCGCCTGAACATCTCCTTTTTCGGTCAGCAGTTCCTCCGAAGAAAAAAGCATCTCGGCAACGGCGACCAGTTCTCCTTGCACATTCAATACTTTTATCATATCTCCAGGGGCAAGAAAAGGGATATCAACCCCCCGGAGCGCATCCACCCTTGGCTGTCCGCCATTCAGGATTCTCCCCTCCTCATCCGCGTCGACGGTAACGGCGCGGACACCACCCCCCAAGGCTTCCGCCATGGGGATCACGGCCTCCAGCAGGACCCTCCTGGCCTCTTCCCGTGTCATGCCGTCGAAAAACACGGCATTTTCAACCGCAAAAGGGCCGTTTCGAAGGCGTCGCAACTCTGTCAGGCAGGCTCCGCAGCCAAGGGCTTCTCCGATGTCTGCACACAGAGACCGGATATAGGTCCCTTTGGAGCATGCAACCCGCAGGGTCAGGTACGGAAGCCGGATCTCTTCGACATCGAGACGGTATATATCAACCCATCTTGGAGGCGACGAAACGGCTTCCCCTCGCCTCACTCTCCTGTGGAGAGGCTCCCCCTGCAGTTTGATGGCGGAGTACACGGGGGGCACCTGTCGAATCCGGCCTATGAACCGGGGGATTACCTCCTCAACGTCTGCGGGTGAAACATGAACCTCCCGTTCTGAAAGGATCCGTCCCTCACGGTCCAGGGTATCCGTCGTTGTCCCCAGGAGCAGTGTCGACCGGTATTCCTTGCTCCCCTCCATTAGAAAAGGGGCCAGTTTGGTTGCCTCCCCCAGGCACACCGGAAGAACGCCCGTGGCAAGCGGATCCAGGGTCCCCGTATGGCCCGCTTTCCGGATGCCCAGCGTCTTCCTCACATCCTGAACGACGCGATGAGACGTCCTTCCCGCCGGTTTGTCCACGACTACGACACCATTCATTCCGACAGGACCGCTTCAATCTCCTCCAGGACCCGCCGCCTGACATCCGCCAGTTCACCCTCCAACCGGCAGGCAGCGGCATTCATGTGGCCCCCGCCGCCGAAAGACCGGGCCACCCGCTCGATATTGACCCTGCCTTTGGAGCGCAGACTGACCTTGTACGACCGCTCCGCGACCTCCGTGAACAGGACGGATACCTGCACCCCTCTGATACCCCGCGGAAAATCAACAAAGCCTTCCGTATGCTCAAACAGCGCTCCGGAGGTGGCAAAATCGGCCAGCGTCACAATCATCAGTCCGACCTTTCCGTCGAGCTGAAACTCCATTGCCGCAACCGCCCTCGCCAGAAGCCGGATTTTTTCAAGGGGCTTGCTTTCATACACATTTTCGGAAACCCATTGCGGATCGGCTCCTCTGGCCACCAGATTCGCCGCCGCGAACAGACTGTCCCTGCCGGTGTTGCTGTAACAGAATCCCCCCGTATCCGTGAGGATTCCCGTGTAAAGGCAGTCGGCGGCTTCTTTCGATAGTTCCCACCCCAGAGCAACCGCCAGCCGATAAAGGAGTTCGGCCGTCGAACTGGCTTGGGCGTCGATAAGGAATGCATCGGTGAACCGGTCATTGGAGATGTGGTGATCGATATTGACAAGCGGTCCGGCCTTGCTGATTTCCTCCCACCGGTCTCCAACCCGTTCCGGTTCGCTGCAGTCAAGAAGAAAAACGGCATCATAAATCCGGCCGGCCGGAAGATCGAACACGACCTCGCCGGAACCCGGCAGAAAGCGGTAGTTTTCAGGAATGGCGTCCTGGGAATAGGCAAGCGGTTCTTTTCCGGCGGTCTTCAGCATGTGGTAAAGTGCCAGCATGGATCCGACAGAGTCCCCATCGGGCCGGGCATGAGCAACGACGAGAAAAGACCGCCCCCGGTTGATGATGTCAAGAATCTTCTGCATCGTGCTCCGCATCTCTCTCATGAATTTCCTTGAGCAGTCCCTCGATCCGGCTCCCGTATGCAAAAGACGGGTCGTGCTTGAAAACAATGTCCGGTACGTAGCGAAGATGGAGCCTGTGCCCCAGCTCCCGTTTCAGAAAACCGGCGGCGCTTTCGAGTCCTTCCCAGGTCTCGGCGGCCACATCGTCCTTGCCGAGTTCGACGAAGAAAATTCGTGCCAGGCGAAGATCATCCGTCACACGGACATCCGTGATGGTAACGGAGCCGATCCTCGGATCACGGATCTGACGGCGGAGGATCTCCGAGATCTCCATCCGGATCTGGTCCGCCACCCTCTGTGCCCTCTTGAAGGGCTGCATATTTCCGTTCCTCGTAGAGTGCGGGGGACATCCGCTCCGACACACTGGTTATTTCGATCATGGTCTGCAGAATTTCGGCCAGTTGCTGTTCCTGAATGAAATTCAACACCATGTCGATCTTGCGGTTCACATAGGCCCGATCGTTGCCGACGATGCTGAACCCGATCCTCGCACGTCCCCACAAGTCCTGCAGGCCCACCTCGGCGATGGATATGTTGAACGTATTCTGCGTTCTCTTGAGGATCCGGTTCAGGACTCCCCGTTTGTCCTTCAGGGACCGGCTGTCGGGAATCAGGATTTCCAGGATGCCGGATCCGATGACCATCTTAACTCCCACCAGCCGGAATTCACATCCCGGTTGTTCATCCCTATAATTTCCGCTCGACCCGCTCCTTCACATAGGCCTCGATCACGTCCCCTTCACGGAGGTCGTTGAAGTTCTCGATACCGATCCCGCATTCATAACCGGTCTGGACCTCCTTGACGTCGTCTTTCAAGCGTTTGAGGGAAGCGAACCGGCCGTCATAGAGCACGACCCCCTGTCGAAGCAGCCTCAGTTGGGCGTTGCGGGAGATCTTGCCGTCCACGACATAGCTGCCGGCAATGGTCCCTGCCTTCGGAATCTTGAAGAGCTGGCGGACCTCCGCGTGTCCCTGAACCACATCCCGGTACTCCGGTTCCAGGAGCCCTTCCATGGCCGCCCTCATATCGGCGATTACATTGTAGATGATATCGTAAGGTTTGATCTCGACGCCTTCGTTTTCCGCGAGTTCGGCAACCCGCGCATCGGGCCGGACGTTGAAACCAATGATGATGGCATTGGAGGCAGAGGCCAGCATGACGTCCGTCTCCGTCACGGTGCCGGTGGAACTGTGAATGATCTTGACCTTGATTTCCTCCGTGCCGAGTTTATGGAGAGCGTCGGCAAGAGCCTCAACGGACCCCTGAACATCGGCCTTGAGGATGACGTTGAGTTCCTTGACGCCCTCCTTCATCCGTTGATAAAGTTGTTCCAGGGTGATCTTGGACGTGGAGGAAAGTTCTCTCTCCCGTTCCTTACGTACCCAGTATTCGCTGATGCCTTTGGCCTTCTTCTCGTCTTCAACGCCCACAAACTCGGCCCCTACGTGGGGAACGCCGGAAAAGCCGATGACAACAACAGGCATGGAGGGTGGGGCTTCCTTCACCCGGCGTCCCTGGTCGTCGATCATAGCCCTGACCCGTCCGAATTCCGTCCGGGAAACAAAGGTGTCCCCTTCTTTCAGCGTGCCTTCCTGAATCAGGACGGTCGCTACGGGCCCACGTCCACGGTCGAGCGTTGACTCGATGATAATACCCCGGGCCGACTGATCCGGATCGGCCTTCAGTTCCAGCACGTCCGCCTGGAGAAGAATCATTTCCAGGAGTTCCTCGATACCCTCCTGCTTTTTCGCGGACACTTCCGAGAAGATTGTATCCCCTCCCCATTCCTCGGAAACCAGGTTGTATTCCGTCAGCCCTTGCTTGATCCGCGCAATATCGGCATTGGGCTTGTCGATCTTGTTGATAGCCACCATGATGGGAACGCCGGCGGACCGGGCATGATTGATGGCCTCCACGGTCTGTTCCATGACGCCGTCGTCGGCGGCAACTACGAGAACGACGATGTCCGTGACTTGGGCTCCGCGGGCGCGCATGGCTGTAAACGCTTCGTGGCCGGGCGTGTCCAGGAATACGATGTCCCGATCCTTGATGTGGACGTGATAGGCACCAATCGCCTGGGTGATTCCGCCTGCCTCTCCTTCGATCACGTTGGTCTGGCGAATCGCGTCCAGGAGAGACGTCTTTCCGTGATCGACGTGCCCCATGATCGTCACGACAGGGGCCCGCGGCTTCAGATTCGCTGTAGCCGTCTCCGGACGCTGAATGGTTTCATCGTAATCAAAAGCGGCCGCTTCCACTTGATATCCGAAATCACCCGCGATCAGTGCGGCGGTGTCGAAGTCGATGGACTGATTGATCCCCGCCATCAGCCCCAGCCCGATCAGTTTGTTGATGACTTCACTGGCCTTGACGCCCATTTTCTTTGCCAGTTCCCCGACAGTGATGGCTTCCATCACCTTGATCCGCCGCTTGCTTGCCTTGGGAACCGTGATCTGGGGCTTCTGCATGCGGACAACCGTGGCCTTCTTATCATCACGCCAGTGCGCTGACCGATCGTCGGTATCCAGTTCCTGCCGGATGTCCCGCCGGTCAAGGGACTTGCGTGCCATGGATTTCTTCTTCTGACCCGGCTGCTCGCCCATGACCACTTCAATGGTCTTTTTCTTCTTATCGGCCACCCATCTCGGTTTCTTGTCCGGTGTCGCGCCCGCTGCGGGAGCTGCCGGGGGAACATCCCTCGTCACTTTGAGGTCGGGCCGGCGGGGCGCTTCTTTTCTCGCTCCCGGCGCGGCAGAGGCCTGCCTTGGCGGAACCGGCTCCCTCCTCACAAACGGTTTTCGGATCTCACCCGGGGCGGGCCTGGAAATGACCGTGGCAGTCGTGCCGCGGGAAGGAACCTCCGGAGGCTTTTCCGGCATCTTTTCCCCCACCGGAGGAGCGGTTGGCTCCGTGGCTGCGGGGACCGGTTCCATCAGCGGTTCGGCTTCCTTTTTAAGCGGCTCCGGCGGGGTCGCTGGTGCAGCCGCGGGTTGTACCGGTTCGGAAGGCTCCGGCAGGACCACTGCGGGCACCTCATCCGCAGACGCATCCGCATCCACTTCTACTTCGGCTTCCGCTTCCACAGCCGTTTGCTCGGTCATTGCAGCAGGTTCTTCTTCCGCAGCCGTTCGTATCGCACGGCGCCGGATCACCGTCGACTTGATCCGCTGCTCCACAACCTCCCGAGGCTCCGGCGCCAGCAATTCTTTCTGGATCCTCTCCAGGTCCGCCTCCTCGAGCGTGCTCGAGTGAGATTTCACGATGACACCGATCTTTTCCAGGCGGGAAATGAGCTCTTTGTTGTCAAGGCCCAGTTCCTTCGCCAGTTCGTATACCCTCTTCTTCGACATCCCGACTTCCTCCGACGAAGTCCAAACAGAGGAAAATACCCTGTTGGGTCTTTGATCACTCGCTTTTTTCGGCGACAGTAGCCTGCGTGATCATCCTTCCCGCTTCTTCAATCCATTGGGCAGCCATTTGAACGTCCATACCGGGCAGCACGGAGATCGCCTCCGGATTCGCGGCAGCCAGAGCCGCCACGGTCTTGAAACCGTGCTCATAAAGCTGTTCCGCCCGCTCTTCGCTCATCCCGGGAATCCCCATCAACTCCTTGTGTCCCGGATCCTCCTGAGAAGAAATAAGCGCTTCCGTCTTCACATCGATTTTCCAGCCTGTCAGCTTGACGGCCAGCCGAACATTCTGCCCGTTCTTGCCGATGGCCAAGGAAAGCTGATCATCGGGAACGATGATCTCCATGGCACGGTTTTCCTCGTCCATGAGCACTTTTTCCACCTTGGCCGGGGACAGGGCGCTGCAGACGAACTTGACCGGATCATCGGAATACGGAACGATGTCGATCTTCTCACCCCGCAGTTCCTGCACCACGCTCTGCACGCGGGATCCCCTCATGCCGACGCAGGCACCCACCGGATCGATATCCTTGTCCTTGGTGCGCACGGCGATTTTCGCCCGTTTCCCGGGTTCTCTCGCCACATTGACCAGTTCGATGAGTCCCTCGGAGATTTCCGGAACCTCGACCTCGAACAGGGCCCGCAGGAATCCTGGATGGGTCCTCGAGAGAATGATCTGCGGCCCTTTTGTAATCCGCTTCACTTCCAGGATATAGGCACGAATCCGCTCCCCCCGCTTGTACACTTCCTTGAAGATCTGTTCAGATACGGGAATGACGCCCTCCGCACGGCCGAGGTTTACAATGATGGATCCTCCCTCGAACCGCTGGACAAATCCGTTGATCAGTTCCCCTTTCCGGTCCTTATATTCGTCGTAGATGTTATCCCGCTCCGCATCCTTTACCCGCTGGATGATAATCTGCTTGGCTGTCTGAACGGCGATTCTTCCGAAGGTGCTTGTATCGATCTTTATCCCCAGGCTGTCCCCGGGCTCCGCCTCCTCGTCGAGCGTTTGCCTCGCTTCGTCCAGCAGGATATGAAGATCCGGATCGAGGATCTTGTCCACCACCATCTTGAACTGGAAAACCTCCACCTCGCCGGCTTCATCGTTATAGTGAGCCTCGATCTCCACGTGGGGACCCAGCTTCTTGCGCGCTGCCGTCAGCATCGCCGCCTCCAGGGCCTCGATGATGATCTGCTTGTCGATTCCCCGGTCTTTCCCCATCTGTTCGATCAGTCGTTTCAACTCCGGCAACATGAACGTTCCTCCGCTTACAAAATATGGCTCGTCACCAGGCACGCGATCGGGACGGATGGCAGGCCATTCATCTGTCCCGGGCGCCCGCCGGGGGCTGCCGTTTACAAGTCTGTCGCCGATCCGGAGACGAAAGGTGCCGCTCCGGCTGCGACTCAGTGACGGGCTTTCTTCTTTCCCTTTCGGGGGACCTCCGTACGACGGGTTTCTCCCTCAACATCAATAAGGTTTGCCTTCACAACGGCTTTTCTCGGGATGCGCCGGACCGCACCGTCAACCTCAACCAGGAGCATCCTTTCCGCCTCTCCGGAATCGTACTCCAGGAGGGTTCCGCGGACATTCCTCCGCCCGTCCAGCGAACCGTCCAGCCTCAACACCACCGGGCTTCCGCAAAAGCGGGCAAAATCGTGGTCCCGGAACAAAGGCCGGTTCGGACCTGGCGAGGAGACCTCCAGCGTGTAGGGCCCCGGCGGCAGATCATGGACCTCCAGGAGATCCCCCAGCACATGGCTGACCCGCGTGCAGTCATCCAGGGTAACACCCCCGGTCTTATCCAGGAAAATCCTCACGATCCAGCGGGTCTTCATACGGATGCACTCCACGTGGATCAATTCCACGCCCTCTGCATCCGCAGTGGGTTCCGCCAGATTCCAGATCGCTTCTTCGATGGACCTTCCGGTCGGGCCGTTTTCCATTGCTTTGAAAAAAAAAGTGGGCTCAGGCCCACTCATCAGAAATCCACGATGATCTGGCGGGGCGGTAACATATCCAAACCGCAATTTCAAGTGTTTTTTTCCGCAGGAAGCCCGGATTTGCCCCGAAAACAAAGGCTGGAGATACCCCATGGAGGAAGGAAATCAATGGAGCGGGCGATGGGAATCGAACCCACGACGTTCAGCTTGGGAAGCTGACATTCTACCTCTGAATTACGCCCGCCCTCGATGATTCCTGATGTTGAATGGGAGCGCCATCCTAATGGAGACCGTTTTTTTTATCAAGGCTTTTTTCCCGTTGTATCCTTTTCGAGAACTGATGATCGGGAATCCGGAGCCCCGGACGAAGTCCCTTCCATCCGGACGGATGCGGCCAACCCGTGTCCCGTCAGCCCCTCCATAGCCGCAAAAGCCGCAACCGAAGCTCCGTAGCGACCGAAGGCCTCCGGTGAAAACTGGATGATGCTTGTCCGCTTGAGGAAATCGTACACACCCAGCGGAGACGAGAAGCGGGCGGTCCCACCGGTAGGCAGGATGTGGTTCGGACCGGCGAGATAATCCCCGATCGCCTCGGGTGCATGCGCCCCCAGGAAGATGGAGCCGGCATGCCGGAACATGGGCAGGATGCTCCGGGGATTCTCCACCATCAGCTCCAGGTGCTCCGGCGCGAACCGGTTGGCGACGTTTGCCGCCTCCTCCAGGTCCTCCACCAGAAAGATCGCACCGTAACGCTCCAGGGATCGCGTCAGGATCTCCCTCCTGGACAGGCTGCTCACCAGCCGATCCACCTCTGCCGACACGTGGACGGCATACTCTGAATCGGGGGTAACCAGAACCGCGCTGGCCGATTCGTCATGCTCCGCCTGGGCGATAAGGTCCGCGGCGGCAAATGCCGCGGGGGCGCTGCCGTCGGCGACAATCAGAACTTCGCTGGGTCCGGCGATCATGTCGATGGAGACCTCCCCGAAGACGATCCGTTTGGCGGCGGCCACATATGCATTGCCGGGTCCCACGATCTTGTCGACCCTCGGCACCGAAGCGGTCCCGTACGCCAGGGCTGCAATGGCCTGCGCTCCGCCGATCTTGAGGATGCGTGTGACCCCGCAAAGCTTTGCCGCAGCGGCGATCAGGGGATGAAGGCGCCCATCCCGGACCGGCGAAGCGAGCAGGATTTCCTTCACCCCGGCGATCCGGGCAGGGATCGCGGCCATGAGCACCGTTGAGGGATAGGCCGCAAGTCCTCCGGGGGCATAGACGCCCACCCGGTCCAGAGGAAGAACCCGCTGTTCCAGGAGCACGCCCACCTCATCATCGATCCGCCAGTCCGGAAGAACCTGTCTCCGGTGATATCGCTCGATCCGCCCGGCGCTCAGGCGAAGGATCTCCCATTCCTGCGGGGAAACGGCGGACAGCGCGGTTTCGATCTCCGCCGGCGAAGCTTCAACCGCACCCGGAGAAAGAAGGCAGCCGTCGAATTGCTTTGTATAGGCGAAGAGTGCTTCATCGCCCCGGTCGGCCACATCCCGAACGATGCGGAACGTCGTGTTCCAGAGATCCTCGTCGAAGACCCGACCCCGTCCCGCGATCTGCCGGAACACCTCTTCAAACCGGGAATCGCCTGTGCGGATGATCCTCATCTCATGCCTTCTCCCTTTTCACATCGGCTCCGAGAGCGGAAAACTTCTTCTCCATGGACTCATACCCGCGATCCAGGTGGTAGACGCGGGCGACATCCGTCCGTCCCTCCGCAGCCAGCCCTGCCAGGACCAGGGACGCCGATGCCCGGAGGTCGGTGGCCATCACCGGTGCTCCGAGAAGCCGCGGGACCCCTCTTACGAAGGCGCTGCTCCCCTGGATATCAATGTCCGCACCCATCCGCAGCAGTTCGCTCACGTGCATGAAGCGGTTTTCGAAGACCGTCTCGGTCACGACGCTGAAACCCTGCCCGAGGGCCATCATCGCCATGATCTGCGCCTGGAGGTCCGTCGGAAACCCGGGATAGGGAAGGGTCTTCACATCGACGCTCGCGATCCGCCGGGTCCCGACAGCCCGGATTTCACCCGGCTCCGTCTCAATGGTCATGCCCGACTCCTGAAGTTTCACAATCAGCGCCTCAATGTGGCCGGGATCGCATCCCGTCAGGCGGATGTCCCCACCCGTCATGCCGGCGGCGATCAGGAACGTACCCGCCTCGATCCGGTCAGGGATGACAGAGGCTTCCACGGGGTGAAGGTGCGGAACCCCTTCAATCGTGATCACGTCCGTTCCCGCTCCATGGATGCGTGCGCCCATCCCGACCAGAACATCGGCCAGGTTGACCACTTCAGGCTCTTTCGCGGCATTCTGCAGGATGGTCGTCCCCTCGGCGAGGGTCGCGGCCATCATGATGTTCTCCGTTCCCGTTACGGTGGAGAGATCGAAGTAAATCCGCGCTCCTTTGAGCCTCCGCGCCCTTGCATCAATATACCCCTCCTCCAGGCGGATCTCCGCTCCCATCTCTTCCAGCGCCTTGATGTGCAGGTTGACGGGTCTCGCCCCGATGGCGCACCCGCCTGGCAGGGAGACCCTTGCCCGGCCCATCCTGGCTACCAGCGGCCCCAGGACCAGGATGGAGGCCCGCATCGTCTTCACCAGGTCATACGGAGCCTCGCAACTGGTAATCGTGGTGGCGTCCACCTGGATGGTTCCGTTTCCTTCCGTTCGCACACCGAGATTATGCAGCAGCCTGCGGGCCGTCTTGATGTCCACCAGGTTCGGGATGTTGCCGAACCGGTTCGTCCCCTCCGTCAGGAGCGCCGAAAACAGGATGGGCAGCGCCGCGTTCTTGGCGCCGCTGACGGGAACGTCCCCCTTCAGCTTCCTGCCCCCCTGAATGACGATTTTATCCATGATCGATCTCCATTTTCCTGGCCTTCACGACACGGTCCCGGCCCCCGTAGTCCTGCCGGATGCCGATGCGGTCATAACGGCCGTCATCCTTCAACGCTTCCGCGAGTTCTCCCGCCTGCCGATCGCCCGTCTCCAACAGGAGCCAGCCTCCCTCCTGAAGGACGGACGAGGCGCCCGCGATCAGCCGGCGGTGTACCGACGTTCCGTCACCGGGAGCCCACAGGGCTTCTTTCGGTTCATATTCCCTTACCCCGGGAGGCAGTTCCCTGAATTCATCCTCCGGAATGTAAGGGGGGTTTGAGACGATCAGATCAAAAGGTCCGCGCAGCGGCTCCAGGAGGTCCGCCACCACGATGGACACCCGATCCGCCACACCCGCCCGTTCCGCGTTTCCCGCCGCCGCCGTCGCGGCCTCGGGAGAGCGATCCGTCGCCACAATCCATGCCCGGGGTAGCTCCCGGGACAACGCCACAGCCACGGCACCGCTTCCCGTTCCCACATCCAGAATGCGGTCACGGGCCTGTGCCACCCGGAGGGCCTCTTCGACAAGAATTTCCGTGTCCGCCCGGGGAATCAGGACCCGCCGGTCAACGGCAAAGAGGATCGACCAGAACTCCTTTTCTCCGACGATGTAGGCGACCGGCTCCTGTCGCCGGCGCCTCTCCACCCATTCGCGAAACCTGCGGAGGGTGTCCAGACCGACGATCTCCTCGGGATGGGAATAAAGATGCGTGCGATCTGTCCCGAGAGACCGGCACAACAGGACTTCGGCGTCCAGGCGCGGGGTGGGCAAACCGTGTCGGCGAAGGAAGTCCGTCGCCTCGTGCAGGACGGAACGGATGGTTGCCATGAATCCCCCCGATTCACGACGGTCTCGGGACGAGCCGGCTTCAGGCGGGTGTCGCCGCCTTGAGGGCGTTCGCCTGGAAATGGGTCGTCAGGGTGTCGATAATCCCCTGAATCTCGCCGTCCAGGATGCTCTCCAGGTTGTACAGGGTCAGCCCGATGCGATGATCCGTGACCCGGCCCTGTGGAAAATTGTAGGTCCGGATGCGCTCGCTGCGGTCCCCGCTCCCCACCTGGCTTCGCCGGGCCTCCGTTATTTCGGCGTTCTGCTTCTGCACCATGATGTCCAGTAGCCTCGCCCGGAGCACCTTCATTGCCTTCGCCTTGTTCTTGAGCTGGGATTTTTCATCCTGGCAGGTGACGATCAGGCCGGTGGGCAGGTGGGTGATCCGCACCGCGGAATCGGTTGTGTTGACGCTCTGCCCGCCGTGGCCGCTGGAATGGTAGACATCGATCCGCAGATCGTTCGGGTCGATCTGAAGGTCCACCTCCTCGGCCTCCGGAAGAATCGCCACCGTCACCGCCGAGGTGTGGATCCGGCCCTGGGACTCCGTAACGGGAACCCGCTGCACCCGGTGGACGCCGCTCTCGTACTTGAGACGGCTGTAGGCTCCGCGGCCCTCGATCATGGCGATGATTTCCTTGAAACCGCCCACCCCTCCGGACGGGCTGCCGCTGATCACCTCGACCTTCCAGCCGGACCGCTCGGCATAGCGGGCGTACATGCGGAAGAGATCGGCGGCGAAGAGCCCCGCCTCGTCGCCGCCCGTACCCGCGCGGATTTCCAGGAGAACGTTTCTCTCGTCGTTCGGGTCTTTCGGAAGCAGGAGGATTTTCAGGCGCTCTTCCAGGAGTGCCCTCTGTTCCTTGAGCCGGGGCAGCTCTTCCCGCACCAGTTCCTTCAGCTCCTCGTCGTCCTCCCGGAGGATCCGCTGGTCCTCCTCTATTTGCCCGCCCAGCTTTTCATATTCCCGCCAGGCCTCCACCAGGTCGTGCAGGTCGGAATGCTCCTTGGCATATTTCTGGTACAGGGAAGGTTTGGTGACCACGTCGGAACTGCTCAGCAAACCCTCCAGTTCCTGAAACCGCTGATCTATGTCTTTCAGTCTCTTGAACATGGAGTTACCGAGAATCCGGGAGAAGGGGCGGGAATTCCGGGCATGCGGGCCTGCCTGTCACGGCCGTGCCTGCCTGGAAGACTTCGGGGGACTTTGCCCCGGGAAAGCTGGAACACCGGTGGGCGGATCGGGATGCAACGGAACCGGACCGTCTCTTCCTGTCGATCACTCCACAAAACCGGTCGCCTGACCGGTCTCATGAACACCCCCGGCAGGGGGAGAATTCGCTTACTTTTCCTTATTCTGCTCCAGGGATGCATACTTTTTCTTGAATCGCTCGACCCTTCCGGCCGTATCGACGATTTTCTGCTTTCCCGTCATAAAGGGATGGCAGTTGGAGCAGATTTCGACCTTGATGTCCTGCCGGGTGGACTTCGTTTCAATGACATTCCCGCAGACGCAGGTGATGGTCGTATTCTTGTATTCCGGATGGATTCCCTCTTTCATGGGATTCTGTCTCCTTTTCCCTTTTTTATCCGAACCGTTTCACGAAAGGGTGTGCATCTAATCAAATCGGCCGGAAAATTCAAGCGGTATTTTACTGGTTCATGGAATCCAGGAACAGCTGGTTCGTATCGGTCTTCCGGATCTTGTCGGTGATGAACTCGATGGCGTCCAGGGGATTCATCTCCTGGAGGAGCCTCCGCAGGATCCAGACCCGGTTTAGATAGTTCTTCGCAATCAGGAGCTCTTCCTTGCGGGTTCCGGAGCGGATCAGGTCGAAGGCCGGGAAGATCCGGCGGTCGGCAATGCGGCGATCCAGGTGCAGCTCCATGTTGCCGGTCCCCTTGAACTCCTCGAAGATGACCTCGTCCATCCGGCTTCCCGTATCGATGAGGGCCGTGGAGATGATGGTCAGGCTCCCGCCGTTTTCAATGTTGCGAGCCGCTCCGAAGAAGCGTTTCGGCTTGTGGAGAGCGTTGGAATCGACGCCGCCGGAGAGGACCTTCCCGCTGGGCGGAACCACGGTGTTGTATGCCCGGGCCAGCCGGGTGATGCTGTCCAGCAGGATGACCACGTCGCGCTTGTGCTCCACGAGCCGTTTCGCCTTCTCGATGACCATCTCCGCCACCTGGACGTGTCGGGTGGCCGGTTCGTCGAACGTGGAGGAGATGACCTCCCCCTGGACGCTCCGCTGCATGTCCGTGACTTCCTCCGGCCGCTCGTCGATGAGCAGGACCATGAGGATCACTTCCTTGTGGTTCTTGGCGATGCTGTGGGCGATATCCTGCAGGAGAACCGTTTTCCCCGCCCGGGGGGGAGACACGATCAAGCCCCGCTGCCCTTTCCCGATGGGCGTGAAGAGATCCATGATGCGGGTCGAGAAGTTCTCCGAATCCGATTCCAGGGCCAGTTTTTCCTGGGGATACAGCGGTGTCAGGTTGTCAAAGAGGATCTTGTCCCTGGCGGCGTCTGGATGTTCATAGTTGACTGAATCGACCTTCAGCAGGGCGAAGTATTTCTCGCCCTCCTTGGGGGGCCGGACCTCTCCGGAAATCGTGTCGCCGGTCCGCAGGCTGAAGCGCCGGATCTGGGAAGGGGATACATAGATGTCGTCGGGGCTGGGAAGATAGTTGTAGTCTACGGCGCGAAGGAATCCGAACCCGTCCGGAAGGATCTCCAGAACGCCGGTTCCTGAGATGACGCCGTTCTTGTCCGACTGTGCCTGCAGGATGGAAAAGATGAGGTCCTGCCGCCGCATGCCTCCGGCGCCCGGCACATTGAGATCCTTCGCCAGGCCGGCCAATTCGCTGATGGGGAGTCTCTTGATTTCCTCGATGTTCATGTCGATTTCCTTTCCGTGTCGCTGCACGGATTCAGCCGGAACGTCATCATGCGCCGACACGCATGACCGTTCCCGGCACCATGTTTCCCACTGTCTTCACGTGGAATTGGCCATGAGTCAGAAATACAAATCTGGATTCGAACCGGTTTGCCAATTGGAACGCTGGAAACACTTGAAAAGGGAGGCTTAGACGTTACCTTTCAAAATTCCCGACTCCCTCTACCCGATGCCCTATAAAGTGTCAAGGCTTTTTTATCTTACAGGATATCCGGCATCCGGTCCATCAAAATGAAATTCAGGTGCCGGCCCGAGCGCCCCGCGTCCCGGCGGTGGGAAAACCAGTGTTCGGTCCCGCAGGAAGTGCAGGTACCGGACAGATAGACCCTTTCCGGAGAAAGGCCGCGTTCCAGCAACTGGGAACGATTCGCCGCCGCCAGGTCGAGCCTCCACTTCCCCGGCCCCGTCGGGGTCAGAAACGACGTCTGGCCGGGTCCCAGGTCCTCCATGGCCCGGTGGACGGGCGCATCCACCTCGTAGCAGCACGGCCCGATGGCCGGCCCCACCGCTGCCAGGAGATCCCGCGGATCGGACGAAAAGCGGTCCCGGAAACAGTCGACCGCCCGCCCTGTGACACCCAGGGAGGTCCCCCGCCAGCCTGCGTGAACCGCCGCGATCACCCCTTTCCGGGGGTCCGCCAACAGGATGGGAACGCAGTCCGCCGTCCGGATGCAGAGGGCCAGGCCCGGCCGGGTCGTAACGATGGCATCGCAGCGGAGGGGCTGGCAGGTGAAGGTCATGAACGCTGGATCATCGATGACCAGGACGTCGTTCCCGTGCACCTGGTGAACGTTGAAAAACTGCCGCCGGGTCAGGCCGAAGGCCTCCGCCGTCCGGTCCCAGTTCGCCCGGACACATTCCTCCGGGTCCCCCTCGGAAGTACTGAAGTTGAGGCTTTCGAAAGGTCCGGAGCTGACGCCTTCCCGGCGCGTGCAGAAGGCATGGGTCACGAAACCCAGTTCCCTCAGGGGCACACATTCAAGGTACGATACGGATCCTCTCTGCACGAGATCAAACATGCGTCCGCCTCCCCCGGAGGGCTTCGCACAGTCCCGCCATGTCCGCAGGCAGGGGGGACTCGAACGACAGGGAAACTCCCTGAAGGGGATGCCGGAAGGCGATCCGGGCTGCGTGCAGGGCCTGGCGTTTCATTCCCCGGAGAATCGACCGGGTTTCCATGTCCGCAACCGACTTCAGCAGGCCGGACCGTCCGTAAACCGCGTCTCCTACGACGGGATACCCCTGGGAAGCAAGGTGTACCCGGATCTGGTGGGTCCTGCCCGTCAGGAGGCCGACCTCCAGCAGCGTCGCGGCGCCGAAGCGCTCCCGCACGCGCCAGCGGGTGACGGCCTCCCGGCCCCGGGAACTCCGGGTGGACATCTTCTTCCGGTCCGACGGATGCCGCCCCACGGGCAGGAGCACCTCCCCGGCATCGGCCGGAGGCGCTCCCAGCACCACGGCCAGATAGGTCTTGTCGATGCTGCGCTCCCTGAACTGCGCGGTAAGACCCCGATGAGCCCCGTCCGTCTTCGCAACCAGGAGCAGCCCGGACGTGTCGCGGTCCAGACGGTGGACGATCCCGGGCCGGAGCACCCCGCCGATCCCGGACAGATCCCGGCAGTGATGAAGAAGGGCATGCACGAGGGTACCACTGGAATGGCCCGCTGCGGGGTGGACCACCATTCCCGCCGGCTTGTCCACCACCAGCAGGTGAGCATCCTCGAAAAGGACGGACAGGGGAATCGCTTCCGGCTGAACATCCAGCGGAGCTGGCTCGGGTATCGCCAGGTCCACGGCCTCCCCCTCGCGAAGCCGATGCCCCGCCTTGACCTGCCGGCCGTTGACGAGGACCCGGCCCTCCTCCACGGCCTTCCGGATCTGCGATCTTGAAAGGCCCGCGTCCCTGCAGGCCAGGTACACGTCCAACCGCACGCCCTCGCCATCCGCCGCGACCGTATACCGCTCCATCTTCGGGTCCGCTGTCACGACGCCGACACCGCCCGCAGGGCATCCCGGACGGCGTGGAGGTCTCCCTCGTCCAGGGTGCGGGCGTCCAGGAGGACTTCCTCGTCGGCGATCCGGACGACCACCGGCAGCGGCAGCCGCCGGAGCCGGTCACCAAGGGAAGCCGACGACAGGCCGGCCATCCGGACGCCGATCAGCCAGGTGGGGATGTCCCGGGCGGGAAGAGAGCCTCCTCCGGCCATGGCGGTTCCCGGTTTCAGGGACAGGGTGATCCCCTCGATCCCCGCCCGCCGGAGGAGTGTCAGGAGCCGTCGGGCACGTCTCCGAACTGCCTCCGGGGGCTCCGAGAGGGCCTTCAGGACCCGGATTTCCTCCAGGGCCCGATCGGGTTTCAGATATGCAGCCAGGGTCGCCTCGAGGGCTGCCAGGGTCAGCTTGTCGATCCGGAGGGCCCGGTTCAGGGGATTCCGGCGGATTCTCTCCACGCTCTCCCTCCGGCCGAGGATGATCCCAGCCTGCGGCCCGCCGAGAAGCTTGTCTCCGCTGAATGTCACCACGTCCGCCCCGGAGGCGACGGCCTCCCGGACGGTGGGCTCCCGCTCCAGCCCGAAGGGCTCCAGGTCGATCAGGCATCCGCTTCCCAGGTCATGCATGACCGGGATTCCGGCTCTGCGCCCCAGCGCAACGAGGTCGGAAACGTCCACTTCCTCGGTAAATCCGACCACCCTGAAATTGCTTGTATGCACTTTCAGGATCAGGCCCGTCTGCTCCGTGACAGCCCGTTCGTAGTCTCCCAGGCGGGTCCGGTTGGTCGTGCCGACCTCCCGGAGACGGACGCCGCTTTTCTCCATGACCTCCGGAATCCGGAACTCGCCGCCGATCTCGACCAGTTCCCCCCGGGAGACAACGGCCTCCCTCCCCTCCGCCAGGGTGTTCAGAACAAGGAGGACCGCGGCGGCGTTGTTGTTCACTACGAGGGCCTCCTCCGCACCGGTCAGGAGAAGCAGCAGATCCCGGACGTGGTCGTACCGGAGTCCCCGCTCTCCCTTCTCCAGGTCAAACTCCAGATTCGAGTATCCCCCGGCTACTTCCGCCACCCGGCGAACCGCCTCCCGGCTCAAGGGGGCCCGCCCGAGATTCGTGTGAAGAATCACGCCGGTGGCATTGATAACCCGCTTGAGCCGGGGGGATTCCAGGTCGGCCATTCTCTTTTCAATGCCCTCGGCCACCGCCTGCCGGTCCGGAACGGGAAATTCCTCGCCTGCACCCGAAGCCAGGATCCGGCGCCGCAGGTCGTCCACGGCGGTGCGGCATGCCTCCCGGACGAATTCCCGGGGAATCTGCCGGAGGAGACCCCGCTTTTCCAGCGACAGCATCAACTCGTCGATCTTCGGCAGTTTCCGCAGCCGGGATTTTGTCCCTTCTTCCATGTTGATTTCCCTCCCTCACGGAATCCGGCTTTTCCAATCACGCCCCTCCCGCCTGCACGGCGGGAAGGTGAATCCGCGACGCGGCGGTTTCGGCCGCACGGCCCGGATCACCCGGCCACGGGAAAGGCGGGCTTCACCATACCAGCGGAGAAACGATGGCGTCGCGGCAGAAATCGCGGAAATTGTTCACCGCCGTGAAAAACTCGCGCATCAGAATGACCCAGTAGTAGCATCCCCGTTCCGTCAGGATAAACGTGCCATTCCGCCGGCGGAGCCCTCCAGCCGCGGCGAAGGCCGCAATGTCTTTCCAGAGATACGGGTACACAGCCCCAAACTTTTCCTTCAGGTACGACTCCTTCAATTCCATGCCGAACAGCTTCATCATGAAATCGTAACGGATCCTCTCCTCAAGGCTGAAGGTCCGGGAGGCCATCAGCGGCGGCTCTCCCCGACCGATCCGGGTGACGTAGTCGGCCACGTCGAAGGTGTTGGCATAGCACGTCCCGTGGAGATACCCGATGGATCCGCTGCCCAGGCCGGCATACTCGCTGTAATCCACGATGTACTCATCGATGAGGGAGGGTTTGCGGCAGAAGCACCAGGCCGAGGACATCCGGTAGGCAGGCCGGAGCCGTTCGAGAATGCGCCGGTAGAAAAGGGCCTCCTGCTTCATGTCCACGTACCCGAGCGTCCGGGTGACCATCTGGCGTGTTGAATCAGACACCATCAGGGGGTAATATGTCACCTGGTCCACACCGCTCCCCAGCAGGACGTCCAGATCCCGGTCGAGCATCTTGGGCGTCTGGGTGGGGAAATTGAACATCATGTCGGCGTTGAGCGTATCGAACGCTCCCTGGTACGTCCGGAGGCGAGCGAGAATCTCCTCCCCGCCCCCGTACTTGTCGCGCCGCTCCATCTGCCGCAGGAGCCCGTCATCGAAGCTCTGGATGCCCACGGAAAGGCGGTTCACCCCCGCCTTCTGCAGGATTTCAACGTTCCGGTCCGTCAGGTGATTCGGGTTTGTCTCCACGGAGATCTCGCGGACCCCGAATGTTTCCCGCGCCAGGTGAAGCGTTTCCGCCAGTTCGTCCGGCAGGACCGTCGGTGTGCCGCCCCCGACGTAGATGCCCTGGAAATCATAGCCCCGGGCCCGGTAGAGGCCCATCTCTTTCCTCAGGGCCTTGAAATAGCGGCGGCAGACCTTTTCCTGGAAGACAAACCGGTTGAACGAGCAGTAGGGACACAGCCGTTCGCAAAAGGGAATGTGAAGATAGAGAAGGCGGGACTCCGAGTCGTTGCAGGCCGGCAGTTCCGGGGGCGGGCCGGCCTGGAAATTCACGGCCCTGGAAAATTCCTTTTTTGCCTGCCTGCTGATCATCCGGTGAATCAATGAGGTCAACATGGGTTCTTCCGTCGGTGAGGGGCAGAGGCTAACAGACACTCCACAAATAATCAAGGAGTTTCGCCCACTCCCTTGCATCACGGGGCGCCTGGTGCTATAGGCTCGCAAGATTCATGAAAAGAAAGGAATGGAAGGCATGGAGGGGAAACGAGTCCTGACCCTGTGGACCGAAACCGGAAAAAATGCCGGCGATGCTGCCATCCTGAGAACTCCCTGCCGGGAGGCGGTATTCCCGTTCACTCCGGAAACGATCCGGAACATCGAGACGCTGGTGAAAACCTTTCTCGATCGCAATGACGCCCTGGGCCTGGCGGCCCCGCAGATCGGCATCAGCGAGAGGATCGTGGTGTTCCGGAACAAGGGTTTCGACGAGAAGACCTGGTCGAAGAAGGAGGACGATTTCGACGTCCTGGTCAACCCGCGGATCACCCAGTCCCGGGGGGAACCGGTGAAGGGGGCGGAGGGATGCCTTTCCTGCCCCGACATCCAGGTGGAGATCGACCGGTTCCCGGAGATCAAGGTCCGGGCCCTGGACCGCCACGGGAAAAAGATCAACCGGCGCTACCTGGATTTCCTGGCCCGCATCGCCCAGCACGAGATTGACCACCTGGACGGCAGGCTCATTGTCGATTACGAAGGCAGTCTCTGGTATCCAAAGAAGAAGGAACGCTTCTTCGCGGAGATACTCCAGGAACGCTTTTAGAAAAACAAGGCCGTTTTCTTTTTGCAGACGGAACCAGGCTGTGCCATCGGAATTCTTCGTTTCCCCTCGACAAAGATGACATAGCAATGATATGAATTCTGCCAAGATATCCATTTCACAGGTCTGACCTCGATATTCGTGCCCGCGATCACCGAACCCCCTGCCTCGTTGATCCCCGGGAGTATCCGAAACCCGAGCGGAATCGGAGTTCGGATGCACCCCGGGCGAATACGGGAAAACAATCTTTTCGAAGTGTCCCCATCGCAAGTTTTCCTGCCACCGGCTGACCGGACCGGGAGGCCGGCCTGGAATTCCATGATGCACCGGGGTGCTGATTCTCCGAAGGACATTCAGCACGACGGATGGAGGGCCTTTTTCCCGGAATTCCTTCTCAATTCATATACCCAGGCCTTTCCTTTAATGCAGGACAGGGCCCGGACAGGTACAATGCGAAGTCTCCGGTTTTCCAGGAGGCAACATCTGACGGGGTTCTCCATTCGGAAGGAGGGATCGGGACATGAATAAGACCTTGATTCAACACGTACTCTCACGTCTCTCGGCCATCGGCATCAACGACATTTTCGGGGTGCCGGGAGACTTTGCCTTTCCTGTCAACGATGCAATCTGCACGGACGGCAGCTTCCGCTGGATCGGCAACTGCAACGAACTGAACGCCGCCTACGCGGCGGACGGATACGCCCGGATCCGGGGCGCCGCTGCATTGAGCACCACCTACGGGGTGGGTGAGCTCAGCGCCGTCAACGGGATTGCCGGCTCCTATGCGGAGCACCTTCCGGTCTTTCACCTGGTGGGAATGCCGTCGAGCGGGACCAGGAAATCCCGACGTCTGGTTCATCACACGTTCGGCAACGGCCAATTCGATTTTTTTTATCATATGACCGAGCCGGTGGTCTGCGGACGGGCGATCCTGACGCCGGACAACTGCATCGGTGAAACGGAGCGGCTGATTGCGGCGGCTTTCTATCACCGTCGACCGGTCTATATGGGCCTCCCCGCCGATTATGCGGATATGCCGGTGAACGGATCGGTTCCGGCCGTCGAGACCCGCGAAAGCGACCCTTCGGCTCTCGAAAAGGCGGCGGACGCCATCGTCGATGCCGTGTCCCGCGCTGGATCCGCCTGCTTCCTGCCGGGCATCATCCTTTCCCGCTGCGGGCTGAAAGAAGCCGCAACCGATCTGGTGACCGCTTCGGGGCTGCCGTTTGCCGCCATGATCATGGACAAGTCCGTGCTTGACGAATCCCATCCGGGATACATCGGCATCTATGACGGACGGCTCATGAACGAGGAGGTTCGCGAATTTGTCGAAGGATGCGACTGCGTCATCGAAATCGGCGCGCTCATGACGGACCTGAGTTCCGGCGGCTTCACCGCAAGGATCGACCCGGCAAAGAGCATCAACATTATGCTCCATCATGTACGGGTGGGGTATGCCGTCTACAACAACGTGGAAATCCGGGATGTGCTGACGGCGCTGGCGGGAAGGCTCCCCCGGCGCACGGACGTGAAAGCCCCGCGGGTCCAGAGTCTCGGCGACCCGGAAGGCAGCCCGGCCGGCAAAATCACCTCGTCCTTCCTGTACCCGCGACTGGAACGGATGTTGAAACCGGGAGACATCGTGATGGTCGAGACGGGCACCGCGTCCATGGGATTCGCGTTCGCCCGGATGCCTGCAGGCTCGACGTTTCACAATCAGTCTCTGTGGGGCTCCATCGGCTGGGCTACACCGGCCGCCTTCGGCGCGGCTCTGGCCGACCCGGGCCGGAGGACCATCCTTGTCACCGGCGAAGGCTCCCACCAGCTCACGGCCCAGGAGATCTGCATGTTCCACCGCTATGGACTGAAGCCGATCCTGTTCGTGATCAACAACAACGGATACCTGATCGAGCGTCTTCTCTGCAGGGATCCCGGCATATACTATAACGACCTGGCGCAATGGAATTACCACAGGCTGCCCGAGGCACTGGGATGCGAAGGCTGGTTTGCCGCCCGGGCGACCACCTGCGGCGAGCTCGACGAAGCCGTGAGAAAGGCGGAGGGATGCGGCAGCGGGGCCTACATAGAGGTCGTCACGGACACGTATGAGGCGCCGCCCCTGCCGCGGAAATTCAAAAACGCCAAGTGAAGCGGCGGGACCGCATCTCACGGGGAATCAGGGCAAAGCGTTTTCCGCTTCCCGAGGAATGATGGAAACGCAGCAGACGGGCGCTTTTTCAACGGCCCGCAAGGGCCAGCCTCTTCTCCAGCCACCTCGACAGGGTCGTGAAGGCAAAACAGATGATGAAATAGACGATGGAGATGAACAAAAAGATCTCCGCCGGGTAGATCATGGTCCGGTTGTTCACCTGTGTGGCCACGTGGGTCAGCTCCGACACACCGACAATGAATGCCAGCGACGTGTCCTTGATCATGGAGACGAACTGGTTGACGAACGACGGGATCATGTTCCGCAGGGCCTGGGGCAGGACGATGAAAACCATGGCCATCCAGGGGTGAAGGCCTGTCGAGAGGGCCGCTTCGGTCTGCCCTTTCGGGATCCCCTCAATCCCCGCCTGAACAATCTGGGACATGTAGGCGGAGGTGAAGATCGAGAGGGCCGCAATGACCGTCCAGGCCTCCGGCATCGTCCGTCCCATGACGAAGGGCAGGAGGAAATACATCCAGAAAATCACGAGCAGAAGCGGGATTCCCCGAACCAGGTTGACCACTGCCAGGGTAGGGTAACGGATCAGCGGATTCCGGACCACGCACATCAGCCCCAGGATCATCCCTCCGAGAAAGGACAGGAAGAGGGACACGATCGCCAGGTAGAGCGTCAGAAGCACCCCGCCCATGGGCCCGCTGGGGTAGCGGCCGACCATGAAGTGGGCGATGTTGGTCCAGATTACGGTGAAGTCAAAGCCCCCGTCCACGGTCACTTTCCTCCCATCATGGGACTGAGAACTTTCCGGTTGTAGATCGTCATCATCCCTGCGATGACCAGCGACAGGATCAGGTATACCAGCGTCGCCGCCGTGAACGCCTCAAAGCCCTTGAAGGTGTAACTCTCCACCTGCCTTGCCTGGTAGGTGATCTCCGCCACCCCGATCGTCATGGCCAGGGACGAGTTCTTCGTCACGTTGAGGAACTGGTTGATCAGGGGCGGAATCGTCAGCCGGACCGCCTGGGGCAGGACAATGTACAGCATGGAGCGGATATACGAGAATCCGGAACTGCGGGCGGCCTCCATCTGCTCTTTCGGGATGGAGCGGACCCCGGAGCGGATGTCCTCGGCAATGAAGGCGGAGGTGTAGATCGTGAGCGCAATGACAGCCGCGGCAAACTCGAAATTCACGCTGTTGAGCCAGTCGTTCACGGCCTTCGGCAGGATCTGGTAGGACCCGAAATACCAGAAAAAGATCTGGACCAAAAGCGGTGTGTTCCGGAAGAATTCCAGGTACGCGTGGGAAAACCAGAGAATGGGCCTGACATTGCTCATCCTCATGACGGCAATGATCAGGCCCAGCAGAAAGGAAAGGACAATCGACCAGACGGAGAGCTCAAGCGTGATCTTGAGCCCCGACACGAGCCATTCGAAATACTGGCCCGAAGTGACGACCGACCAGTCGAACTGATAGCTGAACACCGCTTATTACTTCTCCCAGGGCTCTTTCTTCGTCGTGATCTTGAAGGTGCGAGCCATGTGGAAGGCCATCCCCTTGGGTCCAAACCACTTGTCGAAGATCTTCTTCGCTTCGCCCTTTTTCTCCATCTCCACGAGCGTCTTGTTCACGAAATCGACCAGGTTCTTGTCGCCCTTCCGCATCCCGAGGCCATAGGGCTCGTCGGAGATCTGGATGTCGGGAATCTCGTACTTGGTCTTGTCCGGGGCTTTGTCCAGGATGTTGGCCAGGATCGACTCGTCGGTGGTCACCGCTGCGACCTTGCCCTGCTGCAGGGCCAGAAACGCCTGGGGATAATCGTCGAAGGACAGGATGGTTGCCGTCGGCAGGGCCTTCTTGGCGTTCTGCTCGGAGGTCGAGCCCTTGGCGGTTCCGATTCTCTTGCCCGCCAGGTCCTGCAGCTTCTTCACCTCTCCCTTCCGGGTGATGAACTTCTGCCCGGTGAAGAAGTAGGTGTAGCTGAAGTCGATCTGCTTGGCCCGATCCGCCGTTTTGGTCATCGTGGCGGCGATCATGTCGATGTTGCCGGCGATGAGCTGGGGGATCCGTGAGGCCGAGGTGACGGGTTTCAACTCCAGCCTGACGCCCATCTTCTTCGCGATGGCCCGGCAGAAATCGACATCATAACCGACGATGTCCCGGCTTTTTTCATCGATGTAACCGAACCCGGGCGTGGAATCCTTCACGCCGCAGACGAAGACGCCCTTCTTCTTCGCGTCCACCAGCGTGTCGGCCGCTGCAGCCGCGCCGCAGAGGGCCACGAAGAAAAGCACCGCCATCAACCATACCGCCGTCCTTTTCATGTTCCTTCCTCCTTCTATTATTTAAGGTTAGTGCATGGGCGACAGGATCTCTTTCAGGAAGAGCTGAGCCCTTTCATGTTTTGGATTCCGGAAGAACTCCTCCGGAGCGGCCTCCTCGAGAACAACCCCGTAATCCATGAAGATGACGCGGTCCGCCACTTCCCGGGCAAACCCCATCTCGTGGGTGACCACCATCAGGGTCATGCCCGTGTGGGCGAGCCCCTGCATGACCTGGAGCACCTCGCCGATCATTTCCGGGTCCAGGGCCGAGGTGGGCTCGTCGAAGCACATGATCTTGGGCTTCATGGCCAGCCCCCTGGCGATGGCAACCCGCTGCTGCTGCCCGCCGGAGAGCTGGGAGGGATAGGAATCCCGACGGTCCGCCAGCCCCACGCGCTCCAGGAGCGCCATCGCTTCCTCTTCCGCCTGTTTTTTCGGAAGTTTGCGGATCTTGATGGGAGCCAGGGTGATGTTTTTGATGGCGGTCAGGTGGGGATAGAGATTGAACTGCTGAAAGACAAAGCCGATTTCAGCCCGGAGCCTGTTGATGTCCGTCTTCCGGTCCGAAAGGTCCTTGCCGTCGACGACAAGCCGGCCTTTCTGGATGGGCTCCAGCTTGTTGATCGTCCGGATGAGGGTCGATTTCCCCGATCCCGAGGGGCCGCAGACGACGACGACCTCGCCCTGCTTCACATGGAGATTGATGTCATTGAGAACGTGCAGATCCTTGAACCACTTGTGGACGGCATCGAACCGGATCATCGTGAACTCCGCGTTTCACTTGTCATTTCACGGGAGCGGCAGGGGGTGCAGGCATGGAATGCCTGCAGGGTCCCATGAAACGGAAGCAACCTATAACCCATTCCACCGAACAAATCAACGGCCGCGTTTCCCGACCCCGGGGAGATCCTTTTCCCCGCCGCCCCGGCCGTGCCTCCGGTTCCGTCGCCAAGCGCCCTCGCGGGTTTCCGGCGTTTTGTTCCTTGAAATGGGGCGGGAATTGGTGTACGTGTGAAGCGCAAACGGAATCCCGTTTCCCGCAGGCAACTCCCTTATCCCGTTCATGGAGACGTTTCATGCAGAAGATCACCTGTCCTCTCTGTCAGAAGAGTTTCATCTGGACCGACAACATGGACCCCAAGGGGAGATGTCCCACCGAAGACTGCGAATGGCGGTACGACATCCACGAAGAGCTGCGGAAAAGCGTCGCCCAGAAGCTCCCCCAAGCCGACGGGAAGAAGGCGTGCCCGCACTGCGGGGCTCCCGTCGAAGGAGGACTCGTCGTCTGCGACGGCTGCGGCTACGTCGTGGCCGGAGCGAAAGCCTATAAAAAAGTGGATGTATTCATCTTTGTCGCCGTCATCCTCCTGGCCCTGTCCATCATCTACCGGTTCCTGTAGCGGCGGGCCCCGACCATGAGCCGTCGGCACTCCGAACAGAAGCATCTCGGGAACAAACCATGAACAGAACCCCTCTCTTCAGCCGCCATGAAGCCCTTGGGGCCCGGATCATCGATTTCGGGGGCTGGGCCATGCCGGTCCAGTACACCAACGTGATCGAGGAGCACCATGCCACCCGGGAGCGGGTCACCCTGTTCGACACCTGCCACATGGGCGAGATCGACGTATCGGGCTCCGAGGCCCTGCCGTTCCTCCAGATGGCCCTGACCCGCGACCTGGCTCCGCTCGAGACGGGCCAGATGCGCCTGAGCCTTCTGGTGAACGAGAAGGGCGGGATCCTGGACGACCTGACGGTATACCGTTTCGGCCTGGATCGATACCGCCTGGTGACCAATGCCTCCACCCTGGAAAAGGATTTCCGCTGGCTCATGAATCTGCGGGAACGGACGGGGCACCGGGTCGACATCACCGACCGGAGCGACGCCATCGGCAAGATCGACATCCAGGGACCCCGGGCGGAGGGGATTCTCCAGGGACTCGTTCCGGTCCTTCTCAAGCCGCTGTCCTACTACACGTTCCTGGAAACCTCCGTCGGGTCCGTCCCGGCTGTGATCTCCCGGAGCGGCTACACCGGGGAGGACGGCTTCGAGGTCTATGTGGCGTCGGAGGAGGCGGGAAACGTCTGGGATCTCCTTCTCGACGCCGGCAGGGCTCATGGGATCCGGCCCGCCGGGCTCGGCGCCCGCGACACGCTTCGCCTGGAAGCGGGCATGATGCTTTACGGGAACGAGATGTGCGAAGGCGTCACCCCCTACGAGGTCGTCTACGGCTGGCTGGTGAACCTCGAGAAGGACTTCGTCGGCCGCGACGCCCTGGCCAGGCAGAAGCAGGAAGGAATTCGCCGCAAACTGGTGGGATTCCAGATGGAAGACCGGGGGATCGCCCGCCATGGATACCAGGTCATCCGGGACGGCGCGGTCATCGGCGACGTGACCTCCGGGACCTTTGCGCCGACCCTGCAGCGGGCCGTGGGATTGGCCTTCGTCCCTCCCGACTGCCGCGAGCCGGGGACCCCGCTCACGATCCGGATCCGGCAGAGCGACGCCCGGGCGACCGTCGTCCCGCTTCCCTTCTACCGGAAGGAAAAGAAAAACGAATTCTACAACACCTTTATATAAGGAGCACCTATGGCCAAACCGAATCCGACGGATCGCAGATACTCCCGGGAGCACGAATGGGCCCTGGCCGGGCCTGACGGAACGGTCACCGTGGGCATCACCGACTATGCCCAGGAGATGTTGACGGACATCGTCTTCGTGGAGCTGCCGCAGACGGGAAGAAAGGTCCGCCAGGCAGAGGCCTTCGCCGTGGTGGAATCGGTGAAGTCCGTATCCGACATCTACGCCCCCGTAAGCGGCGAGGTCATTGCCGTCAATTCCGAACTGGAAAGCAGGCCCGAACTGGTCAACCAGGACGCCTTCGGCGAGGGGTGGATCGCCCGGATCAAAATGGACGATCCGAAGGAGCTGGACGGACTGATGGACGCGGCGGCGTATAGTGAGATGATCCTGCAGGAACCCCACTGACAGGCTGCTGAAGAGGGGTCGTCTGCTGTGTTGCCCTCGTCCCCTGCCGTTCGACGTACGAAAAAGTACGCCTCACGGCCCGGAACTTCGGGCGCCTTGCATCCAACCCCTCTTGAGCAGCTTGAGCAAAGGCATCTTCATACAAAACCGGCCGGGCAAGATCGCGGGCATGGATGACGAACGTGCCCGCCGGCTTAAGAAAGTGGAAATCCTTTTCAGGACGGTGCCATGGAATACGTGCCCCACACAGAGCGTGACAGGCGGCGGATGCTGGAAACCATCGGTGTCGCCTCCGTGGAGGATCTGTTTTCTGACATCCCGGAACCCTTCCGGCTGAAGGCCCCCCTGAACCTGCCGTCGCCCCTGGCGGAGCAGGAGGCCTTCTCCCTGCTGGAGGAGATGGCATCACGGAACCGTCCGGGCCGCATCGTCCTGGCCGGGGCGGGCGCTTACCGGCACTACATTCCCGCCGTCGTGGGCCATGTTACGGGCCGTTCCGAATTTTACACCGCCTACACGCCCTACCAGGCGGAGATCAGCCAGGGTATCCTCCAGGCCATCTACGAATACCAGACCATGATCGCCGGCCTGACGGGAATGCAGGTGGCCAACGCGTCCATGTACGACGGCGCCTCCGCCGTCGCGGAAGCGGCGGTCCTGGCCGCCAAGACCCTGGGACGGAGCCGCCTTGTCACCGCCCGGTCCGTCCATCCCGAGTATCGCCGGGTCCTCTCGACCTATGCCTGGGCGAACGGGTACGACGTAGAGGAGGTCCCCTTCGGCGCCGACGGCCGGGTCGACGGGAAAGCGCTGCAGGAAGCCGTCGACGAACGGACGGCGGCGGTCGTCATCCAGTCCCCCAATTTCTTCGGGGTCATCGAAGACCTCGCCGCCCTCGAGCCGGCGGTCCACGGCCCCGGCGCGCTCCTCGTCGCCGGATTCACCGAGGCCCTGTCGCTGGGTCTCCTGAAGCCTCCCGGGGCATCGGGGGCGGACATCGTCGCGGGAGAGGGGCAGAGCTTCGGCAATCCCATGGCCTACGGCGGTCCCTACCTGGGAATCTTCGCCGCCTCGGAAAAGCTGCTGCGCAAGATTCCGGGGCGCCTCGCCGGGGCCACGGTGGATCGGGACGGGAAACGGGCCTTTGTCCTGACCCTGCAGACAAGAGAGCAGCACATCCGCCGGGAGAAGGCCACCTCCAACATCTGCTCCAATGAGGCCCTCTGCGCACTCGCCGCCTCGGTCTACCTCGCCGGCCTGGGGAAGAACCTGAGAAAGCTGGCCGAGCTGAATGTCTGGAAGGCCCTCTTCCTGAAGGATCTTCTCCTCGGGTTGCCGGGCTGGAAGCCCGTCTTCAGCGGCCCCGTGTTCAACGAATTCGTGCTCCGCTGCCCGGACCCCCGGGGCACCAATGCGGCCCTTGAAAGGGGGGGGATCGTCGGCGGCTTCGAGCTGGGGCGCGGTTATCCGGAGTTGGAGGGCTGCCTGCTCTTCTGCGCAACGGAGATGCTCTCCAGGGGCGACATGGAAAGAGCGGCGGAGATTCTGGCCGGCGCTCGGAGCTCCTGATCATAAATGGAAAAAATCATGGCCGATTCCAGACCTCCCACTCATGTGGTCACCCGGCTTGTCAAGAGCGAGGACCTGAACCATCACGGCACCCTCTTCGCGGGCCGGAACGCCGAATGGTTCGTGGAGGCGGGCTTCATCGCCGCCGCGGGCATCACCTCCCCGGCGAACGTCCTGTGCGTCAACATCCACGGCCTGGTGTTCAAGAAGCCCGTGCCCAGCGGCTCCATCATCCGCTACGAGAGCCGCATCGTGAAGGCCGGGCTGACCAGTCTCTTGGCCTACATCCAGGTGTTCCTGCAGAACGATATGAGGCTGCTCGTGGACGGCTTCCTGACCTTCGTTCACGTGAACCGGGAGGGACGGCCATTCCCCCACGGCGTCGTCGTCCCGGAAACCCCGGGAGACCGCCCCATCCTGGAGCGGCTCCGCACCATTTCCGCGTGACGCGGGGAGGAAGACCCCTTCCGGTCCCGAACCATTTCCAGCGAACAAGGAGGACATGATGAAAACGGCATCGTACTTCCGGAAATTCCGGCTCCCTCTGACCCTTCTTTCCGCCTTCCTGTTTCTGGCTGCCGCCCTGGCCGCCCCGCCGGCTTCCTTCGCGGCCTCCTCCAGGACTGCAGACGAAGCCATGCTCACGTTCGACCGGTTCATCGATCTCTACATCAAGAAGGATCTGAAAGGGATCATGGCCCTTCACGACGACAGCGTCACGGCCATCGGTACGAACCTCGACGAGCAGTTCATCGGCCGGGAGGCGATGAGCAAGGCCTACGCCCGGGACTTCGCCCGCATCGACAAGATCAAGTCGATCGGCTGGTCCGTCCTGTCCTCCGGGGCACAGGGATCCGTTGCCTGGGTGGCCGCGGATCTCCGAATTTCCTGCATCATGGGTGGCGCTGACCGGAACATCGGCGGCCGCCTGACCGCGGTCCTCCGGAAGAAAGGAAAGAACTGGCTGATCGTTCAGACCCACTACTCCCTGCCGGCGGACAGGATCGTACGGATGGACGCCATGGTCACCTTCGGGCAGATCGATGTCAACAGCGACGGCAAGATCAGCTTCGAGGAAATCAAGATCTGGATCCGGGACGTCACCCCCGAGGCCTTCCGGAACGCCGACCGGAACGGTGACGGGTACCTGAACCGGGAAGAGTACGATCTCCTTCGCAAAAAATAGGACAGCCCGAGGACTGCCATGGAACTGATCTTCGAAAAAAGCCGGCCCGGCCGGCAGGCTACCGCCGTTCCGGCGAGCGACGTTCCCGCCCCGCCCCTGGAGGGTGTGATCGGCCCGGACCTGCTGCGGGGTGACGTGGACCTGCCGGAGGTGGCGGAAGTGGATCTGATCCGCCACTACACGGCCCTCTCCCGGCGCAATTTCGGCGTCGACATGGGGTTCTACCCCCTGGGCTCCTGCACCATGAAGTACAACCCCAAGCTCAACGAGGAGACGGCGCGGCTGGCGGGCTTTGCAGGCCTCCATCCGTATGTCCCGGAGTCCTACGCCCAGGGTACCCTGCAACTCCTCTTCGAACTGAAGGAGGCCCTGGCGGAAATCTTCGGCATGGCCGATTTTACCCTTCAGCCCGCCGCGGGCGCCCACGGGGAGCTGACAGGCGTCATGATGATCAAGAAATGCTTCGAGAAACGGGGGGAACGGCGGTCGCGAATCCTGATCCCCGATTCCGCCCACGGCACGAACCCCGCCTCGGGGGCCCTCTGCGGCTACTCCGTGACGACGGTCCGATCCAATGGCGAGGGCGGCGTGGACCTGGACCATCTCCGGTCGCTCATGACGGAGGAGGTCGCCGGGCTCATGCTGACGAACCCGAACACCCTGGGGCTCTTCGAGCGCAACATCACCGGGGTGGCGGCCATCGTCCACGAACGGGGGGGACTCCTCTACGGCGACGGCGCCAACGCCAACGCCTTCCTGGGCATAGCCCGGCCGGGAGATCTCGGATTCGACGTGATCCAGCTCAACCTGCACAAGACCTTCTCCACCCCACACGGGTGCGGGGGGCCCGGGAGCGGACCCGTCGGGGTATCAAAGGAACTGATCCCCTTCCTGCCCGTTCCCCGGGTCGTCAAGACCGACGAAGGGTACGGGTGGGAGTATGCGGCTCCGGACACCATCGGTCGCGTCCGGGCCTTTTACGGCAACGCGGGCGTCATGGTGAAGGCCTATACGTACATCCGGACCCTCGGGGCGGAGGGGCTCCGGCACGTCGCCGAAACGGCCGTGCTGAACGCCAACTATGTGAAGGCACGCCTCGAACCCCATTTCGATCTCCCGTACCCGCGGACATGCATGCACGAATGCGTCTTCTCCGGTCGCCGGCAGGTCCGGGAGAGCGGCGTTCATACCTCGGACATGGCCAAGCGCCTCCTGGACTACGGCTTCCACCCGCCCACCATCTATTTTCCCCTGATCGTCCCCGAGGCGATCATGATCGAGCCGGGCGAGACGGAAAGCATCGAGACGCTGGATTCCTTCTGCGACGCCATGATCGCCATCGCCGGAGAGGCCCGGGACAATCCGGACCAGGTCCGCTCGGCCCCGCTCACGACGCCGGTCCGCCGCCTCGACGAGGTGAAGGCGGCCCGGGATCCAGACGTCGTCTGGAAACGCCCCCCCACGGAGACCCCTGCATGAAGAAATTCCTGGAGCCGCGCTCCGTCGCCCTGATCGGCGTTCCCCGGGCCTCGGGCCCCGACAGCTACAACAACGCCGAGACCATGCTCCGCTACGGCTATGAAGGCCGCCTCTACCCCATCAACCCCAACGCCGAAGAGATCTACGGACGGAAATCCTACAAAAGCGTCCTGGACCTCCCCGAACCGGCGGACCTGGCGGTCATTTCCACCGGCCGGGACCGGGTCCTGCCGGCCCTTAAGGACTGCATCCGCGCCGGCATCGACCGGGTTGTCGTCATCACCCAGGGTTTCTCCGACGCGGACGCACAGGGAAAAGCGATGCAGGAGGAGATCGTTCGGACCGCCCGGGAGGGCGGCGTCCGGGTCCTGGGCCCGAACACAATGGGGATTCTGAACAACTTCAGAAACTTCACCACGGCCTTCATGGACACGGAGCGCCCCCGGGCCTACCCACCCGTCTCCGTCATCGCCCAGACGGGCTTCATCCAGATGGCGGCCCCGAACATGGGCTACCGGCACTGGGGAAAGGCCATCGACATCGGCAACGGCGCCGACGTGGACGTCGTGGACGCCCTGGAATACCTGGAAGACGATCCGGAAACGGAGATCATTTTCATTTACATGGAGGGCGTCTCCCGGGGCGCGGCGTTCCTGGAGACGGCAGCCCGGATCACCCGCCGGAAGCCCGTCCTGGTCTTCAAGTCGGGTCGCACCGGGGCAGGGGCGCGGGCGGCCCTTTCCCACACGGGCTCCCTCGTGGGGGAGGACGCCGTCTTCGAGGCGGCCTTCCGCCGGACGGGAGTTCTCCGTGTGAACGACGGCTCCGAACTGACCGACGCCGTCCATGCCCTCCTCATGCTGGGTGAAATGAAAGGCCCCCGCGTCGCCGTCCTGACGATCACCGGGGCGGGCGGCATCATGGTGGTCGACGCCTGCGAGCCCCTGGGGCTCACCCTGGCGAATCTCCCCGAAGGTCTGGCAAAGGAGTTGAAGCAGGGGATCCCCGACTGGATCGGCGTCGGCAACCCCCTGGACATCTGGCCCATCGGCATGATCGGCGGCGACTACCCGGGTGCCTTCGGCAAGGCCCTGACGGGTTTCCTTCGCGACCCCGGCGTGGACGGCGTCATGGCCATCCTGCCGGCCACGGTCTCCCCGCTTCACCAGTCCATGAATCTCGTGGAGGTGTGCGAGCGGTCCCGGCGGGAAGCGGGCAACGGGAAACCCGTGGCCATGTGGGTCTACATCGACGTGGAGCCCTTCCTGGACCGCTACGAGGCCATCCCGGGAATCGGTTGCTTTCCCACGATCGAGCAGTCCGTCCGGGCCCTCTCCTTCTGCCGGCGCTGGCACGAGGCGAAAAACCGGAGGGAGCCGCGCCCGCGATCATTCCCGGTGGATCGAACCGCCCTCGATCCGCTCCTCGCGAAAGGACGGGAGCGGGGAGTCCTTCTCGGCGAAGACGCCCTGGCGGTCCTGAAGGCCTTCGGAATCCCGGTAGCGCAGGGAGCCATCGCGGCCGGCCGCTCCGAACTGGAGGCCCTTGCCCCCCGTTTCCGCTACCCCGTGGTCCTGAAGCTGGCAGGCGACGCTTTCCTTCACAAGACCGAGTGGAACGGCGTCATCTCCGGCATCGCCCGGCCCGAAGAGCTGGCCGACGCCTACGAGCGGCTCCTGGAGAACGTCCGGCGCCGCAGTCCGGACATGGCCGTGGAGGCCGTCCAGATCCAGGAGCAGGCCTCCGGCCTGGAGATCCTCCTGGGGATCAGGCGGGATACCCAGTTCGGCCCGGTTGTCGCCTGCGGCCTGGGAGGCATCCACGCGGAGGTCTTCCGTGACGTGAGCCGCGCCCTGGCCCCTGTGGACGCGGAGGAGGCCGAGGAGATGCTCCGCTCCCTGAAGAGCGCCCCGCTCATCGAGGGAACCCGGGGCCGCCCGGGAGCCGACCGGAAGGCCCTGATCGACGTCCTGGAGCGCCTGTCTTTCCTGGCCCTGGAGATCCCGGACATCGCCGAGCTGGACGTCAACCCCCTGATGGCCTCCCCGGAGGGCTGCCTCGCCGTGGACGCGCGGATCGTCTGGCACGGACCCCGCTGACCGGCCATTCCGATCATCCGGTCCTGGGGAACATACGGCGCCTATTCCCTGAGGAGCCGGTGGGCTTCGTCCCTTGACTCGAAGAGATGGGGCGCCACGTTCCGTTTCGCCAGTTCGTCGCCGAGCTTCATGCGCAGAAACGTGCTGGTTGTGTAGCGGGTCACCTTCTCGTAGAACTGCATCACGTACTTGACCATCTCCGCGTACTCGTCCACCAGCTCGGGAAGGATGTTGAAGTTGTCGTAGTTGACAATCGTGTAGACCTTCTTTCCCAGCGGCTTCAACATGCTCTCGACATGATCCTGGATGCCGCGGATCTGCTCGACGGACTTCACATAGAAATTCTCGAAATTCACGTAGAACGTGTTTTCCCGGGCATCGTACACCAGCCGGTCTTCGATCGGGATATCCAGGAGCTCCCGGATGATCCCCATGGGTGCGAGGCCGAAGATCCGTGAGTCCATGAGCCTTGGGGGCGTCTTCATCACCGGCTGGAAGCCCATCCTGGAAAGAATGTCCCTGTCCAGGTCCACCCCGGGGGCGATCTCGACAAGCTCCATCCCGTCCTGCGTGAGGCTGAAGACACACCGCTCCGTGACGTACAGAACGGGCTGGCGCCTCAGGGCGGCGTATTTGCCGCTGAAGGTGATCTGCTCCACCTGTTTGACGAACTTCTGTTCCCGCCCCTCCCGGTCGATCCGGAGCCGGCCGTCGGCCACGGACACCTGAAGCCCCCCCGCCGTGAATGTGCCCAGGAAAACGATCTTCTTCGCGTTCTGGCTGATGTTGATGAAGCCTCCCGGTCCGACGAACCGGGGTCCGAACTTGCTCACGTTGACATTGCCCGCCTCGTCCATCTCCGCGGAGCCGAGGAAAGCGATGTCCAAGCCGCCCCCGTCGTAGAAATCGAACTGGTAGGGCTGGTCGATGAGGGCGTCGATGTTCGTGCCGGTCCCGAAATTGAGGCCGCCGTTGGGCATCCCGCCGATCACGCCCGGCTCCGCTGTCAGCGTGAGCAGGTCCAGGATGCCCTCTTCGTTGGCGATGCGGGCGACGCCCTCGGGCATCCCGATGCCGAGATTCACCACCTGGTTGGGCCGAAGCTCAAAGGCGGCGCGTCTCGCAATCACCTTGCGCGGTCCCGGGTCCATGGGCGGAACGGAGGCCATGGGCACGCGGATCTCGCCCGTGAATCCGGGGTTGTACGGCTCCAGGAACGTCAGCTTGTGGTTCTCCGGCCTGGCGACCACGACGCAGTCCACCATGATTCCGGGAATCTTGACGCTCTTCGGGTTCATGGTGTGCCGGTCGGCGATCCGCTCCACCTGCGCGATGACAAACCCGCCGCAGTTCTTTGCGGCCATGGCCTGGGCCAGCATCTCAATCGTCAGGGCTTCCCTTTCCATGGTGATGTTCCCGTCCGTGTCGGCGGTCGTCCCCCGGATGATGGCCACATCGATCGGAGGCAGCTTGTAAAAGAGGATCTCCCGTCCCTCGATCTCCATCAGCTTCACCAGGTCCTCGCCTTCCCGTTTCGTCCTCTCGTTCAGCTTGCCGCCGTCCAGCCGGGGATCGATGAAGGTTCCCAGCCCCACATAGGACAGCAGGCCCGGCTTCTGCGCGGCCAGGTCGCGGAAGAGGGTGCTGATGACCCCCTGGGGGAAATTGTAGGCGAGGACCTTTTCCTCCCGGATGAGCGTCTGGAGCTGCGGTGCGAGACCGATGTGCCCGCCGATGATGCGGCCGATCAGACCCTCGTATCCCAGATGATTCAGGCCCCGGGTCTTGCCGTCGCCCTGGCCGGCCGCGTAGATGAGCGTCAGGTCCAGGGGGTGGCCCTCCTGCCTGAAGCGTTCTTCGAGATAAATGAGGATATCCTCGGGAACGCCCGCGCTCACGAAGCCGCCGGTGGTAACGACGTCGCCGTCCCGGATGATCGCGACGGCCTGCTCGCCCGACACGATCTTTCCCTTGCGGCGGATCTGGGCCCGGATTTCGTCCAGGATCGGATGCTCCATCTTTTTTTCCATCTCCCGCGAACGATCGGAATCAAATCCACTCTCGATCTGGTCCATGCCTGCCCTCCTTTTGCGTGCCTGGAATCTACTGCAGGGAACCCCTTTCATCCCGGCGGACCCAAAAAGAGGATCCCGGTCCGCCGCAATTGCCCTATCCGTCCGTGCCCGCTGCCGGCACCCGGATCCGTCTCGCCTCCGCTCGGAGAGTGCAGGATGTCTTCCCGATTCCGTGTGAGACGCATTTCATCCTTTCCGGGGACCGTTGCATTTCCGTCCCCGGAAAAGGCGCTTTCGTACAGTTTTTCAGCGGGCGAGCCACCGGCTCAGTAGAGCCCGGTTAAATGGTAGAGCAGAATCATGCTGAATACGGCCATCGTCTTGATGAGGGTGATCATCCCGATGTCAGGATACGATTGCCTGTGGGTCAGTCCACAGACGGCCAGGAGGGTGATGACAGCCCCGTTGTGAAGCAATGTATCACATACCACCGATGCCATGGAAGCGGCCCGATGAAGAATATCCGGAGACATGCCGATCGGATTTGCCCGGGCCGCCCGATTCCTGGACATCAGGCCCAGGGCGATGGACAGGCCGCCCGGGGCCGAATCCGTAATGCCCGCCGGCCTCGTCACGGACACGGCCTCCGATACGAGCGGATTTACAGAAGATACGACCGTCCCGAACAATGCGTTGTCTGCACGGGATGAAATCCCGGGGAGCACCATTGAACCCTTAAGCAGGCTGTCCTCCGTTGACTTCCATCCCTGGAACGGTATAGGATCGCACAAAAATGAACCGGGAATCCGCGCCCGGCGTGTCGGCGGCGAAACCACCGAACATTCAACCTCCTGAAAAAAAAACAACGGTACCCATGAAGAAACTGCTGACTCTGTCCAGGAAGGAACTGGTGGCCAGGCTCTGGGCCGCCGACCCGAACATCCACCGGATGCTCCGCGACTCGAAGCATGTCGAGGAAGCCAGGCATCTCCTCTTCGACTACTTCAACAGCCTCGACCGCTCGATGTTCAACATGAAGCCGGGGACGTTCTTCTCGAACATGAACATCATCGAGAAGAGAAACGCCAAGGAGTGCATCCGGGTCTTCGCCAACACGATCCGCACGGAGAACGAGCACATCACGGGTGTCTCGCCGCTGACCCTCCTGTGCAACCTCGCCCAGGAAAAGGAAGGGGCGGTCGACGCGGTCACGGAGGCCTTTCTCTGCGAATACCTGGCCCTCTTTCTCGGGATCACCGGCAAGTACGGCAAACACACCAGGGACCGCGATATCTTCCGGATGGCCGACGGCCGGGAAGCCGCCCTCATCCGCTCCGCCCAGCTGGACGAGTACGGGGCCTTCATCCGGAAATTCCTGAAGCGCTACCGGACCGGTCGGGACAAGGCCCTGGTGAAGGAGCGGGCGAAGCTCCGGGACGACATCCTCCGCCACTTCGGGGCTTCCGAGGCGGATTGGGGGAACTATCTCTGGCACCTCAAGCACGTGATCCGGGACCTGGAAACCCTTCGAGCGCTGGTCACCCTCCAGGCCGACGAGATCGAGGGGATCGAGGCGGCAAAGGAGGCCGGCATCCCCTTCGAGATCACACCCTATTACCTGTCCCTGTTCCACAAGGAGGGCCGGGTCGACCACGACCGCCAGATCCGCGCCCAGGTCATCCCGAGTGCGCGCTACTGCACCGGGGTCGTCGAGAGCGCCCGGTCGGGGGTGGACCTGGACTTCATGGGCGAGAAGTCCACGAGCCCCATCGACGGCATCACCCGGCGGTATCCCGAGATCGTCATTCTCAAGCCCTACAACTCATGTCCACAGATCTGCGTCTACTGCCAGCGGAACTGGGAGATCAAGGCCATGGACCAGCGGGAGGTCCAGTTGAGCCGGGCCAAGGTCCGGGAGGCCCTGGGGTGGATCCGGGACACCGAGTCCATCACGGAGGTTCTCGTGACCGGCGGGGATCCGTTGACCCTGCGGAACGAATACCTCGACTGGCTCCTGGGCGAGATCGCCGCCATCGAGCACGTGGAGCGGATCCGCATCGGGACCCGGATTCCCGTCACCCTGCCGTTCCGGATCAACGACGGGCTCCTGGAGATTTTCCGCAGGTACCACCAGTGGGGAAAGCGGGAACTGGCGATCGTGACGCACTTCGAGCATCCGACGGAGATGACGGAGGACTCCCTGGCGGCTGTGGGGAAGATCAAGGCCCTGGGCATGAACGTCTACAACCAGCAGGTCTTCACCTATTACAACAGCCGCCGGTTCGAGACATGCCTGCTCCGGAAGGTCCTCAAACTCTCCGGGATCGACCCCTACTACACCTTCAGCACCAAGGGGAAGGAAGAGACCGTCGATTTCCGGGTCCCCATCGCCCGCATCGAGCAGGAGCGGCGGGAAGAGGCACGCCTGCTGCCGGGGCTCGTCCGCACCGACGAGCCGGTCTTCAACCTGCCCCGCCTGGGCAAGTCGAACCTGAGGGCCTGGCAGGATCACGAGGTCATCATGATCCTGCCCAACGGCCACCGGATGTACCGGTTCTACTCCTGGGAGGTGCGCCTGGTCACGGCTTTCGACTACGTCTACACGGACGTGCCCATTTACGAGTATCTCCAGCGCCTGGCCCGGGACGGGGAGAACGTGAACGACTACGCGACGATCTGGTATCATTTCTGACGGCCTTGCGAACAGTCCCCGGTCTCGTGCTTCCTTGCGGCCAGGGCTTTCGCCGGTTCGTCCTCAGCTGCTTAAAAAAGGACGGAGGAAAAGGGGACGGATGTTTAAACCCGTCCCCTTTTCCCTTCCTATCCCTGATCATCGGAAAGAACACCTCATGCCCGAAACGCCCCTCCGAAAACCTCCCTGGCTGAAAGTCCCCCTCCCCCGGGGACCGGCCTTTGCAGCCGTAGACCGGACACTGGCCGACCTGGATCTCCACACTGTCTGCCGGGAAGCCCGCTGTCCCAACCGGGGGGAGTGCTTCTCCGCCGGAACGGCCACGTTCCTGATCCTGGGCGACACCTGCACCCGGAACTGCCGTTACTGCAACGTCCGTCACGGGATTCCGGAGCATCCCGCTCCGGAAGAGCCGGAGCGCGTCGCCGAGGCCGCCAGGCGGCTCCGTCTCCGTTACGTCGTCGTCACCTCCGTCACCCGGGACGACCTGCCGGATGGAGGCGCCTCGGCCTTCGCTGCCTGCATCGGAGCCCTGCGCCGCGAGATCCCCCGCTGCCGCGTCGAGGTCCTCGTTCCCGATTTCCGCGGGGACCGGACCGCCCTGGAGTGCATTCTCCAAGCGGGGCCCGACGTGATCAACCACAACGTCGAGGTGGTCCCCCGGCTGTTCCCGGCCCTTCGTCCCCAGGGGAACTATCGGATATCGCTGGAGCTGCTCCGCCGGGTCGGCGAAGGGAAAATCACGGGCGAGAGGCGCCCCGCGGCCAAATCCGGCCTGATGGTGGGCCTGGGGGAAACCCGGGAGGAAATCTCGCAGGTCCTGGAGGATCTCCTGGAAACCGGATGCCGGCACCTGACGGTGGGCCAGTACCAGCAGCCGACGCGGGAGCACTGGCCCGTGGCCCGCTGGTGGACCCCGGAGGAGTTCGCCGGGATCGAAGAAGATGCCCGGAACATGGGATTCCGGCGCGTGGCGTCGGGACCGCTGGTGCGGTCTTCCTACCGGGCCGCGGAGGCATTCCCGGAAGCGCCGGGACCGAAAGCCGTCCCGTAATCTCTCGGGCGGGCACGACCCGAGGCTTGGATTCCCCTGTGACGGACAAAATAACTGTGAGCAACGAACGCAAGATCATTCTATACACCTGCTGGGCCCATTCCCTGTTCCACTGCTTCGAGGTGGCCTTCCCCGCCCTGGCCATCCCACTGACCCTGGCCCTCGGCCTGGATCTGGCGGCCGTCCTGGCCCTGGGATTCCCCATGTATCTCCTCTTCGGGCTCTGCTCCCTCCCGTGGGGGGTCGCTGCCGACCGTTTCGGGAACCGCCGCATCCTGGTCCTGGCCCTCTTCGGCAGCGCCGCCGGCGCCCTTTGGACCGCCCTGGCCGATTCCCCGACCGCCATTGCCGCTTCCCTGGCCGTGACGGGGGCCTTCATCTCGGCGAGCCATCCCGCCGGCATGGGATTCATCACCGGGGGCGTGAAGAACCGCGGCACCGCCCTGGGCATCAATGCCGTGGCGGGCAGCGTCGGACTCGTCGCTGCGCCCTTCCTGGCGGGACTGTTGAACTGGCTCTCCGGCTGGAGGGTCGTCTACGGGGTCCTGGGCCTGGCGGCCCTCCTGGGTGGCATTGCGCTGGCTGCGGCGAAGATCGACGAAACGCCCATTCCCGGCCAGGGCCGCTTCGCGCTCCCTCCGGCAAAGGATCGGAGCGCCGGCGTCCGGCGGCTGATCCTGTTCTTCTGGATCGTCACCCTCGGGGGCCTGGCCTACCGGATCAACATCATCTCCCTGCCGGCGTACCTGGAGTATCACGCCCCGTTCCTCCTGGAATTCCTGCGGGCGATCCGTCTCCCGGATCACCCGGCAACGGCCACCTTTGCCGCCGCCGCCCTCACATCCCTCGTTTACGTCGCCGGGATCTTCGGCCAGCTCACGGGGGGCAGGCTGGCGGACCGGCGTGAGCTGATCAAGCTCTATCTCCTGTTCAACATCGTCTCGATCCCCTTTGTCCTCGGGATGGGCCTGTTCCGGGAGCAGCCGCTGTTTCTCGCCGCCTGCCTTTACGTCTTCTTCGCCCTGGGCATCCAGCCCATCGAGAACAGCCTGATCGCCCTGTTCACGCCGCCGGCCTGGCGAAGCACGGGATTCGGCATCGCCTCCGTGCTGATCTTCGGCGTCGGGTCCACCGCGGTGTACCTCGTGGGGGGACTGAAGGACTCCTGGGGATTCCCTTCGGTCTACTGGGCCGCCGGGAGTCTGATGGGCCTGATTGTCCTCCATATTCTGCTCTTGAAGAGCTGGACTAAGGGCGCATCCTTCCGCAACCTGTGACGGGCCGTTGAAAAACATCCGTCTGCTTCGTTTCTCTCGTCCCTCACCACTCGACGTACCAAGGGGTACGACTCGTGGCTTGGGACTTCGAGGGCCTCGCATCCGAACGTTTTTGACCGGCCCTGGAAGAGGATCTTGCGGACAGGCTGTTGAAAGGGGTACGACTCACGGCTCAGGATTTCAGGCGCCTTGCATCCAATCCCTTTTGAACAGCCTGGGAAACAAACCTGTGACGGGCCGTTGAAAAACATCCGTCTGCTTCGTTCCTCTTGTCCCTCACCACTCGACGTACCAAGGGGTACGACTCGTGGCTTGGGACTTCGAGGGCCTCGCATCCGAACGTTTTTGACCGGCCCTGGAAGAGGATCTTACGGACAGGCTGTTGAAAGGGGTACGACTCACGGCTCAGTATTTCGGGCACCTTGCATCCAATCCCTTTTGAACAGCCTGGGAAACAAACCTGTGACGGGCCGTTGAAAAACATCCGTCTGCTTCGTTTCTCTCGTCCCTCACCACTCGACGTACCAAGGGGTACGACTCGTGGCTTGGGACTTCGAGGGCCTCGCATCCGAACGTTTTTGACCGGCCCTGGAAGAGGATCTTACGGACAGGCTGTTGAAAGGGGTACGACTCATGGCTCAGTATTTCGGGCACCTTGCATCCAATCCCTTTTGAACAGCCTGGGAAACAAACCTGTGACGGCCGTTGAAAAACATCCGTCTGCTTCGTTCCTCTCGGCTTTCGCTGCGGATGACGGTTTTTCCGTTTACACCGGGGTGTGCTTCGTCTATGCAGAACACAGCCGTTCCGGCGACCTGTGGTTGATAGAGAGCCGATTCCCGAACGGACGGAACAGGAAGAATCATGGAATCATTCGATCTGATCGTCATCGGCGGCGGCCCCGGCGGACACGCCGTGGCGGAGGAAGCCGCGCGCCTCGGGGCGCGCACCGTCATCCTGGAGCGCGGCGGATGGGGAGGGACCTGCACGCACCGCGGCTGCATCCCCACGAAGGCCCTCCTGGCCTGCAGCCGGGTTCGTTCCACCCTGAAAAAGGCGGGGCGTCTGGGCGTGAAGGTCCCCGACGCCGCGCTCGATTTCGCGGCGGCTCGCCGGCACATGGAGCAGATGGTCCGGGTCTCCGCCCTGGGGGCCCAACAGTCTCTTAAAGATGCCGGTGCGGACTGCCGGGTCGGCACGGGATCCCTGAAGGCCCCGGGGCAAGTGGAATGGACCGCCCCGGACGGGAAGGTTTCCGTTCTTCAGGCCCCGTTCATCTCAATCGCCTGGGGCTCCGAACCATCCATCCCACCGGGCATCACGCCCTCCCCGCGGGTCCTGACTTCCGACGGGTTCCTCGAGTGCCGGGAGCTTCCGGCAAGCGCCCTCGTCCTGGGCGGCAGCTTCATCGGCGTGGAGTTCGCCACGTTCCTGGCCGAGGCGGGATGCAAGGTCACGCTGGCGGAGGCCCTTGACCGGATCCTTCCCATGGAGGACGACGACGTCTCCTCCTTTATTCTCAAGGAGATGTCCCGCCTGGGGATCGCCGTTCACACTTCCGCCGCTGTCGAATCCATCCGCGAGGAAGAGGGAAGCATCCGGGGCCGGCTGGCGGGTGAAGCCGGTCCGCTGGAGATGGAGGCCGCGGTCGCCCTCGTCTGTACGGGACGTCGGCCGCTCCTCGACAAGGAGCAGTTGGACCGGCTCGGTATCGCCTTCGACCGGCAGGGCATCCGGGTAAATGAAGACCTGGAGACCACCTGCAGGGGAATCTTCGCCGTCGGGGACGTGACGGGAGGGGTGCTCCTGGCCCACCGGGCGGCGCAGCAGGGAAAGGCCCTGGCCAGCCGCCTCTTCGGCGACGGCTCGGTCCGCCAAGACGATGCGTTCGTACCCTCCGTCGTCTACACCCACCCGCCGGCCGCCCGGGTCGGACTCACAGAGCGGCAGGCCGCCGAACGGGGTCTCGCGGTCCGGGTGACCCGGTCCGATTACGGGGCCAACATTCTTGCCCGAACCGAGCTGGCGGGCCCGGGGTTCGCCAAGGCCGTTTTCCGGGGGGATCGCCTGGCGGGGGCCGCCATCGCCGGCGAGGGTGCGGGAGAGTTGATCGCGCCGCTGACGCTGGCCGTCCGGTCCGGCCTGGAGAGGACGGCGCTCAGGAACTGGGTCCTGCCGCATCCGGGCTACAGCGAGGTCTTTCAGGGGTTATTCCGGGACTGAAGCGACACCGGAACGGTCCCCGTGAGCCACGCCTGTATCTCCCGGCGCGCGGAAGCTGCAGCAGCAGCGGAATGATCCCGGTTTCCGGATCACGCTCTTCCGAAGGCTTTCAGGTTCCGTCTTCCAGCAGATAGGAAAAGATGAGCGGCGCCACGATCGTGGCATCGGACTCGATGACGAAGCGGGGCGTCTCCGGATTCAGCTTTCCCCAGGTGATCTTCTCGTTCGGCACCGCACCCGAGTATGATCCATAGCTTGTCGTGGAATCGCTGATCTGGCAGAAATATCCCCAGACGGGGGTCTCCCGGATCTTCAGGTCTTCCCGGATCAGGGGAACGACGCAGATGGCGAAGTCTCCGGCGATGCCTCCGCCGATCTGGAAGAAGCCGAACGGCCCCGCCTGCGAGGCCTCCCGATACCACCGGACCAGTTCCGTCATGTATTCCATGCCGGTCCGGACGGTGTGGACGTTTCCCACCTTGCCCTGGACGCACAGCGAGGCATAGGCGTTCCCTAACGTGGAATCCTCCCAGCCGGGTACGAAAATCGGAAGGTTCCGGTCACAGGCGGCCATGAGCCAGCTGTCCGCCGGGTCCGCCTGGCACAGCGTTTCCCGGTGGACGCGGATGCAGCGGTACAGGAATTCGTGGGGGAAGAACCGCCTCCCGTCCCGGTCGCAGGCCATCCAGTCCTCGCTGATCAGCCCTTCCAGACTTCGCATGGCCTCCGTGGAGACACTGGTGTCCGTCACCCGGTGGAGTTGCCGGTCGTAAAGATCCTTCTCCTGTTCGGGGGTCAGGAATCGGTAATCGGGAAGGTCCAGGCGGCGGGTCTCCACCAGGTTGAAGAGGTCTTCCTCAAGGTTGGCCCCGGTGCAGGAGATGGCGTGGATCTTGTCGCGGCGGATCATCTCGGCGAGGGAAATACCCAGACGTGCGGTGCTCATGGCCCCGGCGAGGCTGACCATCATCCGGCCTCCCGCCTCCAGGAAGCGCCGGTAGGCCTCGGCCGCTTCCACCACCACGGCGGCGTTGAAATGCCGGTAATGCCGCTTCATGAATGCCTGGATGCTCACCGTCATCCTCCATCGCGCGCCACCTCCGTCGTTTTCAAGAGCCCTGGCCGTAAAAGGCAGGCTCGGCCGCATCCGGAAAGGCTCCGGATACGGACGGGCCAAAGGAAAGATGACCGTCTATAGAAAATTTTTAACCCAAGCGTCAAGGAAAAGAATGCATAAATCCGGAGGAACCGCAGGACTGGTGCGGGTTTGAAAGATTACAGCAGGGAGCATGGACACCGGTCAGGGAAGGAGAAGCTGGTTTTCCCGGGACCGCGATTCCCCCACGGACAGGACATAGATGGCGGGCATCCCCAGGACAGGGCAGCGGTTCTCGCAGATTCCGCATCCGATGCAGCGCTCCAGGTCCACCCGGGGCTGCTTCACCGTCACCGGGCGTCCGTCCCGGTCCTTCACCGTGACCTCTTCGAGCAGCACGGCCTTCTGCGGCGTCGGGCACACCTCCTCGCAGACAATGCACGGAACGGCATGCGACCAGGGAAGGCAGCGGCCCTGATCGATCATGGCCAGGCCGATCTTGATCTCCGTCTTCTCCTGCAGCTTCAGGCTTCGGATGGCCCCCGTCGGGCACACCTGCCCGCAGAGCGTGCAGCGATATTCACAGTAGCCGACCCGGGGCACCAGGACGGGAGACCAGATCCCCTCCAGGGAGGCCTCCGCCAGGGCCGGCTGGAGACCGCCGGTGATGCAGACCTTCATGCACTCGCCGCACTTGACGCAGCGCCGCAGGAATTCCCTTTCCTCGAGCGATCCGGGAGGCCGGATCAGTAGCGGGTCCGTCTGGCCCGCCCTGGACGGACCGATCCGGAGAAGCGGCACCGCCGCAATCCCCGCGGCGGCGGCGGCGACAACGCGGCGGCGTCCCAGGTCCAGCGACGCCCCTCCCGCCTTCCTGCCGAAGCCGAAGGAAACGGCGTTCTTCGGGCAGGCATCGTCGCAGTTCCCGCACAGGTAGCATTCGGCCTTCCGCCATTTGTCGAGGCTCTGGGGGGAGCATCCTCCCTCGCACCCGGGGACGCAGGCGCCACAGGAATCGCATCCCTCGCTGACGGAGCGGGACAGCAGGGACCAGCGGGAGAGGATTCCCAGGAGCGCGCCGAGCGGGCAGAGATAGCGGCACCAGTAGCGCCGCTCGACCCAGTTGAGCGCCAGGATGCCGAGGAACAGGAGACCCAGGAAGAAACCCTGGCTGAACGAGGGCTGCCGGAGGGACAGGACGCCCTTGTGGAGGATCCCGAGCAGCCAGTCCGCCGCCGGCGCCAGCCCCGGGACCGGCCAGCGGGACAGCGCATCGAGAAAGGACGTCACCCCGTACTGGAAGGCCGGATGGACCGAGAGGGACAGGGAGCGGATCAGAAGGCTCAGGGGATCGAATATGCCGGTGATCTGAAGGGTGAAAGCGGAGGAGGCCAGCAGAAAGACCAGGAGCAGGTACTTCAGGCGGAAGCTGCCCTTCGGGACGACCCGCCGGCGCTTCCGGACGGCGGCGCCCGCGAGGTTGTGAAGCGTCCCCAGGGGGCATACCCAGCCGCAGAAGAACCGGCCCAGGAAGACCGTCGCCAGGGCCACCGCTCCCGCCAGCAGCATCGAGGGAAGAAACGACCGGCTTGACAGGATCGCCGTCAGCGCCAGCAGGGGATCGGCGTCGAGAAAAAACTTGACCGGATAGCCGAGCTGGTCCGCCCCTTTCGACTCCGTCTGGAAAAAGAGCCACAGGAACAGGAGCAGGAACAGGGCCTGCGAGGCAAGTCGCGCTTTTCGGATCACCGCTCCTCCGTTTTCAGGGGCTGGGGCAATCTCCGTTCCCGCAAAGGCGAGGGCCGGAACGCGTTTTTCACGCCTGGATCCGCCGGATTTTCTGCCTGGACAGCCGCATGTTCCCCAGGCCGGCCTGATGGCCGAGGCGGACGCACCCCAGGGCGTCTTCCTTGAGGCCGAACAGGGTGCTGCCGAAGGCATCCACGGCGACCTGGTCCTGGCCGACCGCCACCGTGTTGAGCAGGCGAACATCCGACAGGTCCCCGCCCGTCGGCCCGTTGGCGACCAGAATCCGCACGGCGTCGAGAACCACCAGCGTGGGCCGGACCGTCCGGGCCATGTCGACAAGACAGGGATCGATCCGCTGGTGAATCCGTCCGCGCGATCCCCCCATCACCCCCATCCAGTTCTTCATCCCCAGGGTCAGGATGGACGTCCCGTGGACCTTGGCGATGGGGACGTTGATGATCTTGTCGGCCTCGAAGACCTCCGTGTAAAGGGGCCAGGACTTCAGGGTCTCACCCTGGATCTTCATCTCCTTGAATTTCCGGTCCTCCACGAAGGACAGCTCCGCCCCTGCCGCCCCCGCCGCATCGGCAATGCCGCTCTGCTTGTAGGCCCGACGGGGACTGCTGACGGTATGATCGAAGACCTTCACCTTCTTCGCCCCGGCCTCGAAGCACATCCGGACCAAGGCTCCCACCACCTCGGGATTCGTGGTGGCGGCGTATTCGGGCGTCCGGTCCCAGCCGATATTGGGCTTGATTACGACGACGTCCCCCCGGGAAACGAACCGCCGCATCCCCCCGAAGGCATCCACTGCCGCCCGGGTGATCCGGGCCGGCGAAGGCCCCTTCGCCACGACCATGTCCGGTTTCTCGGCGGCGGCCGGGCCGTCCGGCATCAGGAGACCCGGCAGTGCCAGGGTCGCCCCGGTAACGGCGGCCGTTTTCAGGAACTCCCTGCGGTTCATATCGCATTCCTCCCGGGTTTTATTTTCATGAATCCTGAACAGGGGGTCAACAGAAAAAACAGGGACTTGCGCAACTCCCCGGAAACAATTGGATTGACTCGTCCTGACTCTCTGTATGATAATGCCCGCGTACATTTGGGAACTTCAAACCGTCTGCCGCAGCAGGGAATCCCATGAGCAAAGGCACGATTCACCCCGGCCCCCTGGAAACGCGATACCGGACCGCCCTGGAGGAGGCCCGGAGCGCCTCCGTGCGGTCGCGCCTCCGGCGGAAGGATCCGTCCCTCTGGCCGGGACCGGCTGCGGAAACCGCCCATCGCCTGGGCTGGCTGGACTGCCCGCAGTCCATGATCCCGCATCTTCCGGACATGGAGGCTTTTGCAGAAACCATACGGGGGGAAGGCTTCCGGCGGGTTCTCCTCCTGGGTATGGGAGGGTCCAGCCTCGCCCCGGACCTGTTCGCACGGCTCCTGGGCACGGAGCGGGGGCTGCCCCTGGAGATCCTCGACACGACGGACCCGGCGACAATCAGGTCCTGCACGGATCGCTTCCCGCCGGAGGAGACCCTCTTCATCGCCTCCACCAAGTCGGGAGGGACCGTCGAGACCCTGTCCCTGCTGAAGCATTTCTATCGCCGTGCCGTGCACCGGCTCGGGGTGGAGCGGGCCGGCGGCCATTTCTGCGCGATCACCGACCCGGGCAGCGGCCTGGCATCGCTCGCCGAGGCCTGCCGGTTCCGGAAAATTTTCCTGAACGACCCGGACATCGGCGGCCGCTTTTCCGCCCTCTCCCTGTTCGGCCTCGTTCCCGCAACCCTGGCGGGCGCCTCACCCCGCCGGCTGCTGGAGGACGCCGCCATGGCCGCGGAGAGAGAGTGGCGGGAAACGGAGCCGCGTTCCACCGGGGGGCTGGAGCTGGGGATTTTCCTGGGCGAGGCGGCGGCGGTGGGACGGGACAGGCTGGTCCTGTGCCATCCCCCGGAGCTGGCACCCCTCGCGGACTGGCTGGAACAGCTCCTGGCGGAGAGCACCGGCAAGGACGGGAAAGGAATCCTGCCCGTTCCCGGCGAGGTCCCGGACGGGCATCCCCTGTCCTGGGAAAACGGCGTCTTCGCCTTCCTGTACCCCGGGGAAACCGGGCCTCCCGCTGGCCGGCTCCGTCAGGCCGAACGGTGCGGCTGCCCCTGGGTTGCGCTCGATGCGGACCCCCGGCGAGACCTGGGTGCCTTCCTGTACCTCTGGGAAACGGCCACGGCCTGTGCCTGCTGGAGGCTGGGGGTGAATCCCTTCGACCAGCCCGACGTGGAATCCGCCAAGGAAGGAGCCCGCCGGTTCCTCCAGGATCCCGCCCGGGCGGGGCGGGTTTCCGGCGAGCCGCCCCTTGATTCCGGAGAAAGACGGGAAGACCGGGCGGCGGAGGACCTCCGGGAGTTTCTCGGGGATCCCTCACCGCATGGATACACCGCCCTCCAGGCGTTTCTCCCCTGCGAGCCCGAGATCCGGTCCGCCCTGGAGGATCTCCGCCGGGCGGCCCAGGGCCTGTCAGGCCATCCGGTGACGGCCGGTTTCGGCCCCCGCTATCTTCACTCGACGGGACAGCTCCACAAGGGTGATGCCGGGCAGGGCCGCTTCATCCAGATCACCGCCGACGACCGGGAGGACCTCCCGATCCCCGGGACCATGGACAGCGACGAGTCGACCCTGACCTTCGGAACACTGAAGGCCGCCCAGGCAGCGGGCGACCGCGAGGCCCTCGCGACGGCCGGCCGCCGGGTCTTCCACCTGCACCTGGGTCATGATCCGGCGGAGCGGCTGTACGATCTGACGAAGCGTCTCCGGGGCTGACCGGCCCGGAGTGAACGATGGATGCTCCCAGGCAGGCGGCATCCTGCCGCAGGCCCCCCGAAACAGCAAAGGACGGATTCATGGCTGAAACAAACCGCCTTGCCGGCGAAAAGAGCCCTTACCTCCTGCAGCACGCCTCCAATCCCGTGGACTGGTACCCGTGGGGAGAGGAGGCCTTCACCCGGGCCAGGCGCGAAGACCGCCCCGTTTTCCTCTCCATCGGCTACTCCACATGTCACTGGTGCCACGTCATGGCCCACGAGTCCTTCGAAAACGAGGAGGCGGCCGCCCTGCTGAACGGGGCCTTCGTCTGCGTCAAGGTGGACCGTGAGGAGCGGCCGGACCTGGACCATCTCTACATGACGGCCTGCCAGATGATGACGGGATCCGGAGGCTGGCCCCTGACGGTCGTCCTGACACCGGACAGGCGACCCTTCTTTGCCGCCACCTACATCCCCCGGGAGACCCGCCTGGGCCGCACCGGCCTGATGGACCTCGTTCCGCGGATCGTCCATCTCTGGCGGACCCGCCGGCAGGACGTCCTTGAATCCGCCGGCAGGGTGCTGCAGGCGCTCCAGGAGTCCGGGAAAGACGCCCCCGAAGAGGATCTCCCGAAGGACATCCTCGATCGGGCCTATGGCGAGCTGCGGGACCGTTTCGATCCCGAGTCCGGGGGCTTCGGGGATCGTCCCAAGTTCCCGATCCCCCACCAGATCCTCTTTCTGCTCCGCTATTCCCGGTCGACCCGGACCGGCTGGGCACTGGAGATGGCGGAGCGGACCCTGAAGGCCATGCGGGCGGGGGGGATCTGGGACCACCTGGGCTTCGGCTTCCACCGCTACAGCACCGACGACCAGTGGCACCTGCCCCACTTCGAGAAGATGCTCTACGACCAGGCCCTTCAGGCCCTGGCATATACGGAAGCCTTCCAGGCCTCGGGGAATCCCCTGTACCGTTCCGTCGCCGGAGACATCGTGACCTACGTGCTTCGGGATCTGGCGGACCCGGGCGGAGGGTTTTGCAGTGCCGAGGACGCCGACAGCGAGGGTGAAGAAGGAACCTTCTATGTGTGGAAAGCGGATGAGATCCGGCGGATTCTGGGGAAAGAGGCGGCCCGGGCCTTCGGGGAGGCCTACCAGGTCCGCGAGGAGGGCAACTACATCGAGGAGGCCACGGGACAGCGGACGGACAGGAACATCCTCCACTGGAGGGGGGACCCCCCGGCGGAACTTCCGCCCGATCTGGAAAAGGCCCGGCGGACGCTCCTCGCCGCCCGGGAGAAACGACCCCGCCCCCACCGGGACGACAAGGTCCTGACGGACTGGAACGGCCTGATGCTGGCCGCCCTGGCCAGGGCGGCGGCATCCGGCGACTCCCGCTGCGCCCAGGCCTACCGGCGCTGCCTTTCCTTCTTCTCGGAGACGATGCTCAGAAACGGGATGCTGCTCCACCGCTGGCGGGACGGAGAAGCGGCCATTCCGGCCAACGTGGACGACTACTCCTTCCTGATCCGGGGGCTCATCGAGGGCTACCAGGCCTTCCTGGACCCGTCCCTTCTGGCGGCGGCGATCCGCCTTCAGGCGGAGCAGGACCGCCGTTTCTGGGACGACGGCCTGGGGGGATACTTTTTCTCACCCGCGGAAAACCGCGACCTCCTGGTCCGGAAAAAGCAGATCTACGACGGCGCCATCCCGTCGGGCAACTCCGTCTCGGCACTGAACCTGGCCCTCCTGGGCCGGCTGACCGGCGAGAGCGGCCATGAGGAGCGGGCCGTACGGATCCTGCGCTGCTTCTCTTCCGCCGTCGCCGCGATGCCCTCGGCCTATACCATGCTCATGGCGGCGCTGGACTTTCTCACCAATCCATCCTATGAAATCGTCATTGCCGGAGACCCCGCCGCCCCGGACACGGCGGCCCTGCTGACAGTCGTCCGGGAGCGGTATCTTCCCGGCGAGACGATCCTGCTCCGGCCCCCGGGGAGAAGCGCCGGGGAAATCGGGAAGATCGCCCCCTTCGTAAAGGACATGAAACCGGTCGGAGGCAAGGCGGCGGTCTACGTGTGCCGGCATTTCAGCTGCCGGGAGCCGGTCACGGATCCCCGGAAGCTCCGGGACGTCCTGGAAGAGGAAGAATCATGAGCACGATGGAGACCTGGCAAGAGCGGTACCCGGAGAAATTCGCCCCGGAAGATGTGATTTTCGGCCACATCCACCGGGGAGACGTAATCTTCATCGGGTCCGCCTGCGCGGAGCCGCAGTACCTGGTCCATTCCCTGATCCGGTACGTCAAGGCCCACCCGAAGGCCTTCTTCGACGCAGAGGTCCTCCACATCCGGACCCTCGGCGTGGCACCCTACGCCTACGAGCGGTTCAGGCAGAACTTCCGCCACAATTCCTTCTTCATCGGCGAGACCACCCGGGACGCCGTCAACCAGGGCGTGGCGGACTACACGCCCATATCCCTCTCCAAGGTTCCGGAACTGTTCTACCGCGGGCTGGCAAACGTGGACATCGCCCTGATCCAGGTCTCGCCGCCCGACGACCACGGATACGTGAGCCTGGGGGTCAGCGTCGACATCGTCAAGGCCGCCGTGGATCAGGCCAGCCTGATCGTGGCCCAGGTGAACCGGTATATGCCACGGGTTCACGGAGACGGATTCCTCCACGTGGAAGACGTTGACTTCCTGGTGCCCCACGACGAGCCTCTCCTGGAGTACGCCCCCGAGGCGGACACGGAGATCATCCAGCGTATCGGCCGCTACGTCTCGAAGCTCATCCAGGACGGGGACACGATCCAGGTGGGACTGGGGAGCCTGCCCAACGGCGTCTTCACCCACCTGGGGGACAAGCAGCACCTGGGGATCCACACGGAGCTCCTGGGCGACGGGATCGCGGACCTGATGCGCCGCGGCGTCGTGGACAATTCCCGGAAGACCGTCGACCGGGGGAAAACCGTGGCCACCTTCTGCATGGGCCACCGGGACACCTACGAGTACATCCACGACAATCCCGCCGTCGAGTTCAAGGCCATCGACTACACGAACAACCCCCTCGTCATCGCCCGGCAGGACAACATGGTGGCCATCAACAGCGCCCTGGAGATCGACCTGACGGGGCAGGCCACGGCGGAGTCCATCGGCCGGAGGTTCTACAGCGGGATCGGAGGACAGGCGGACTTCATGCGGGGCGCCTCCCTGGCACGGAACGGGAAGACCATCCTGGCGCTCCAGTCGACGGCCTCGGCAGAGATGATCTCGCGGATCGTACCGTTCCTCAGGGAAGGAGCGGGGGCCACCCTCATCCGGGGGGATGTCCAGTACGTGGTGACCGAGTACGGCATCGCCTATCTCCACGGGAAGAACGTCCGGGAACGGGCCATGGAGCTCATCGGCATCGCTCATCCGAAGTTTCGTGCCCGGTTGATGGAGGAGGCGAAGAAGGCCGGCCTGGTCTACCGCGACCAGGCCTACATCCCCGGGGAGCGGGGGATGTATCCGGAACACCTGGAGTCCTACCGGACCACCCGGAAGGGCTTCAACATCTACTTCCGGCCCATCAAGATCAGCGACGAGCCGCGCCTGAAGGACTTCATCTACTCCCTGTCGGAGCAGAGCATGTACCGGCGCTTCATTTCGTCGCGGAAAGACATGCCCCATGAACGGCTGCAGCCCCTGGTGATCATCGACTACACCAAGGAGATGGCCATCCTGGCCGTGACCGGGACGGAAGAGAAGGAGACCATCGTGGGCGTGGGCCGCTACTACATCGAGCCGGACAGCCACTCTGCGGAAGTGGCCTTCGCCGTGCGGGACGACCAGCAGAACCGGGGAATCGGCCTCGAGCTCCTGTCGTACCTGACGTTCCTCGCCAAGCGCCAGGGTCTCCTGGGCTTCACCGCCACCGTCGTGGCGGGGAACGAGCCGATGCTCCACGTCTTTGAAAAAGGGCGGCTTCGAGATCGAGCGGCGCAGCGGCGGCGGCATCCACGAATTGAAGATGACCTTCCGGGAGGAGGGTTACAATCAGGGAATGCGTTGAAAGGAACGTTGCAATGAAATTGGCGGGGGTCGAAGAGATCCGGGCGATGGACCGGTGGGCGATCGAGAAGCTGGGAATCCCGGAAGAAATCCTGATGGAAAACGCGGGCCTGGCCGCGGTTGCGCTGCTGGACCGGAAAGTCGGTATCGCCGGGAAGCGCTTCGTCGTCCTCTGCGGAAGCGGAAACAACGGAGGGGACGGGCTGGTCGTGGCCCGGAAGATCCATTCCCTGGGCGGAATCCCCAAGGTCTTCCTCCTGGGCGATCCGGACCGGTTCCGGGGGGCCTCGGCGACGAACTTCGGGATTCTCCGGCGCCTGCCCGTGGACATGCGCCCCGCGGAAGACCTCCTGGAGATCCGGAAGTACATCGTCCACGCCGACGCCGTCGTCGACGCCCTGCTCGGCACCGGCCTCGACCGGGATGTGTCCGGTCTCTACCGGGAGGCCATCGACCTCATCAACGACAGCGGACGAAGGACCCTCAGCCTGGACATCCCCTCGGGCGTCAACGGAGATACGGGAGAGATCATGGGCACCGCCGTGAAGGCCTCCTGGACGGTGACCTTCGGACTTCCCAAGCCCGGGAACGTTCTATACCCGGGGTTCGGCTGCTGCGGGGAACTCGCCGTCTCCGGCATTTCCTTCCCGCCGGAGCTGACCGGCCGGGAGGAGCTGAAGATCGCACTGAACGGTTTCATCCCCCTGCCTCCCCGGGACCCGGAGGCCCACAAGGGAACCGTCGGGGACGCTCTCTTTATCGCCGGTGCCGCGGGCTACCTCGGAGCACCCCAGTTTGCCGCCCTGTCGTTCCTGAAGGCCGGCGGAGGCTACGCCCGGCTGGCGGCGCCCGCCTCGATCGTGCCCTTCCTGGCCCAGGGCGCCGCCGAGGCGGTCTTCATCCCCCAGCGGGAGACTGCCTCCGGCAGCCTGTCCCGGAGGAGCAAGGCGGACCTCCTGGCCGTTGCCGGGAAGGTGGACATGGTGGTCCTGGGACCGGGCCTTTCCCTGGCGGCGGAGACACAGACGCTGGCGCGGGAACTGGTCAAGGGGATCGGGAAACCCGTCCTGGTCGACGGCGACGGCCTGACGGCCCTGGCGGCGGACCCTGGAATCCTTCGGAAACGGAAGGCATCGACGGTCCTGACGCCGCATCCCGGCGAGATGTCCAGATTGACGGGAAAGACCGCGGCCGACATCCGCCGGAACCGGATCGCCGTCCTCCAGGCCGCCGCTCGGGACCTGAAATCCATCATCGTGCTGAAGGGCGCCCACAGCCTGATCGGCTGTCCCGACGGCCGCGTCTTCGTCAACCTGAGCGGAAACACCGGGATGGCCACGGCGGGATCGGGGGATGTCCTCACGGGGACGATCGCCGCCATGTTCGGGATGGGCCTGCCGATGGAAGAGGCCGTCCGGAAGGGGGTCTTCCTCCACGGCCTGGCGGGGGACCTGGCGGCCGCGGCAAAGGGGGAGGACGGCATCACCGCCCGGGACATCCTGGAATTCCTGCCCGCCGCCCTGAAGCAGGACCGGGAGACGCCGCCGGAACGGGAGCCTGCCCACTGCCGGTTTCCGACCGTCATCGGCTGACGGGTCTCCGGAAAAGCTTTTTTCGGTGAATCAGGTCCGCCGTTCGAGGATAAACCCGGCGATGGCGAGCAGATGCTGCCTGGCCTCGGAGGAATCGAATCCGTCCAGGCATGCCCTCGCCTCCGCCACGAACGCCTCCGCCTTCCCGAGGGTATAGGAAATGCCGCCGTGACGGCGGATGCAGTCCACCACTTCCCCGACCCCGTCAGCGCCGCCCGTTCGCTTCATCTCCTCGACCAGGCCGATGACCCGGTTGCGCTCCGCTTCGGGGCAGCGAGCCAGTGCCGCAATCAGCGGCAGGGTCAGTTTTCCCTCCTGGAGGTCCTTGCCGACGGTCTTGCCGAAGAGGGCCTCCTCGGCCATGTAGTCCAGGGTGTCGTCGGTCATCTGGAAAGCCATGCCCAGGAGAAGGCCGAAGCGCCGGAGCGCCTCCACGCCCGCCGCCCCCCGGTCACCCAGAATCCCGCCGATGGCGCAGGCCGCCGCCATCAGGATGGCCGTCTTCTTCTCGATGATGGTCAGGTAGTCCTCTTCCGTGATGCGGACGTCCCCGCTCCGGATAAGCTGAAAGACTTCCCCCTCGGACATGATGTTTGTCGTCTCCGACATCAGGCGGAGCACGTCGATGCTCCCGTCGTCCGAGAGGATGCGGAAGGACTTGGAATAGAGAAAATCCCCGACGAGAACGCTGGCGGCGTTGCCCCAGACCGTGTTGGCCGAGGCCTTGCCCCGGCGGAGCTGTCCCTCGTCGATGACGTCGTCGTGGAGAAGGGTGGCCGTGTGGATGAACTCCAGTACCGCGGCAAGGCGGGCGCATCGTTCGCCCCGGTATCCGCTCAGGTCGGCGCAGGCAATCAGAAGCAGGGGCCGGAAACGCTTCCCGCCGCTGCCGATCAGGTAGCGCGAGATCTCCGGAATCAGGGCCACCTCGGAGCGGAGCTCCCGCTCCATGAAGGTCTCGACCTGCCGGAGATCGCCGGCGTAATGCTGGAAGACATCCTGGATCGTCATGGAAACCACCGGTTGGAAGTGAGCCCGATGATAGGGAAGAGGGGGAGTCTTGTCAATCCGAATCGGGCAAAAAAAAGGCGCCGGCCTCAGGGCCGGCGCCGCTTCAGTCTGCTTGGAGTTTCAAGACTCCAGGATCAATCAGGCCTTGGAAGGCTGCTTCAGCATCCATATGATGGCAATGGATGCCAGGCACATGACACCGGAAATGATGAAGGACGTAGAGTAGTCGCCGGCGCCGTACTGCTTCACCACTTGGACCCCCTTGTCCATGGCCTCGTAGGGAATCTGGCCGACGATGGACATAAGCTTCGGGGCCAGCCAGGGACCGAACAGGCCGCCGGCACCGTAGGCCGCGAACATCAGGCCGTAGTTGGCGCCCACATTCTTCGTCCCGAAGTAGTCCGCCGTGATCGCCGGGTAGAGCCCGAGGTAACCACCGAAGCAGAACCCGATGGAGCACACGCCGAAGAGATACAGGGGGTAGCTGGTGAACATCTTGAGGACCAGCATGATGACGCCGGCAAAGGCAAAGAGAATGTACAGGGTGTTCTTGCGGCCGATGACGTCGGAAACCTGGCCCCAGACAAGGCGTCCGGCCGCATTCAGGATCGCGACGATCATGACGGCCAGCGCTCCCTGGTCGGCAATGGTCTTGAAGGCGTCCTTCGTGATCGTGGGCATTGTCTTCGCCATCTCGATCATGGACGGAGCCTGCCACATGTTCGTGATGTTCATGATGATCATGAGGCCGGCCGTACAACCGGCAAAATAGGTGATCCAGAGAAAATAGAACTGGGGCGTTTTGAGCATTTCGCCGGTCGTGAAATCGCTTCCGGACGATGCTTTCGCACCAACGGCCGGTGCCGGTGGATTCCATCCCTCAGGCTTGTAGCCGGCCGGGGGAACCACCATGAGCTGGGCGCCAAGAATGACGGCAACCAGGAAAATGATACCAAGATACATGAAGGTCGGCATGATGCCCGAAGAGGCGATGAACGCCTTGGCGATGGGGGTGAAAACCAGGGCGCCGGCACCGAACCCGGCCACAGCCAGCCCCGTAATCATGCCGCGTTTGTCCGGGAACCACTTCACACAGGTGGCGATGGGACAGACATAAGCGGCGCCGATGCCGATGCCGCCTATGACTGCGAAGGACAGGGTGAACATCATGAGGCTGTCCGCGAAGGACGCAAGGATAAGGCCGAGGCCAAGCATGGCGCCGCCCACGGTGGCAACGATCCGGGGCCCGATCTTATCCTGAATCTTGCCGGCAAAGATAACGCCCATGGCAAAGAAAGCCAGAATCAACTGGGCAGGGAGCGCCAGGTCGGTGGCACTCCAGGTTGGAAATCGGGCACTCAGGCCCGGCTTGAAGACACTGTAAATGTAAACGGCGCCCAAACTGACCTGGATCAGCATCGCGCCCACAACCACCAGCCACCGATTGAAGGTCTTCTCTGCCATGAAAGCGATTCCTCCTTTTATAAAATGCGCCGCTATCTAACACACATGTCCCCGGATGTCCAACACATATTTCCAGTTGGACCATTGCAGGATCGAGCATGAAATCTGTTGCTTTACGTTCTTTTCGGGAGATCCCGGAGCTGTTCCCGGGTGTTGACGTTGAGGAAGGGGTCCCGGCCGGCGAAAAACGGCGCTGTTTCCGCTTCCCCGACGGTGCGGACTCGAAATCCTTTATAAAATCCCGTGACTTTCCGTTCGTTCCGCTCCAGAAGGCCCCGGATGACGGGCAGGCATTTCCGGCTGTAGACGGCATGCAGAGGCTCCGGGCGATCGCTCCGGCAGGGAACGACGATGTCGTATCCCTCTGCCAGGGACACCAGGTGGCGGATGAAGGAGTCGTCCAGGTACGGCATGTCGCAGGCGCAGACAAAGGCCCGCGGAGCCTTGGCGTGGAAGAGGCCGGAATGGATTCCCGCAAGAGGTCCCATTCCCTTGAAGATGTCCGTCACTACGGTGACGCCGAGATCCAGGTACTCCAGGGGCTCGTTCGTCACGACCAGGATCTCGTCGCAGACATCCCCGAGGATCCGGACGGCCCGGTCGATCAGCCGCTCCCCTTCCACTTCCAGGAAGGCCTTGTTGGTCCCCATCCGGATGTTTTTCCCGCCCGACAGGATGATTCCCGCAGTGTGTTCCACGTTCCAGGCTCCGGATTTCAATTCATGCCGGGATACAGTTTCCGGGACCGGTCGACGATCCTCTCGATGGCGTCGGTCAGGGCACCGTTCAACTGCGCCTGCAGGGTTTCCCGGGAGAAACCGATGTCCTTGAGGGAGGCGGTGCTCTCCACCGTCGTCCGGTGGACGATCTTCCTGCTTTTGATGTCGGCCATGACCAGCGTCAGCTTGACCTTCGCCTGGTAGCGGTTGACGGGATTGAAGCGATCCGAGCGGTCACAGGTCACGTCCAGGGCGTCGATGGTTCCCCCCACCAGGACGTCTCCCCACTCGGGCCGGATCGTCTCCGTTCGGAGATCCCAGACCGGCGAGATGCCCGCTACGGAACAGCCGGAGCGCAGGAGGTAGGAGCGGATGCCCGCTGAAACGGCCTCCCCGGCGGTCACCCGCTCGGGCAGGACCGGGATCCGGCTCCCCCCGGCGTCGATCACCGTTCCGATCCGCAGGGGATCTCCGGAGGGCCTGGCGTCGCGGAGGGCCGCCACGGCCACCAGCCGGTCCCCGCAGGGCCTCTCCTGGACCGTGATCGGTTTTGTGGGCATGTACCGCAAGTCGATGCTGTAAAGGCTTGTCCCGGCACATCCCCCGAGGGCGGCCGCGAAGAACAGGATCACGCAGGCCGCCGAAAACATTTCAATGATTCCTTTGTGCTTCATTTCTCACCTCTTGCGGATTCAGGAGATGTCCCGGCCGGATCCCGGCGGCGTTGAAATTCCCCTCCAGGGAAACTCTCGAACAATGGCGACGCCTCCGGCGCCCTGTCCTCTACGCGTTGTCCAGATCGACCGCCTCTGTCAGCCGGCCGGAGAAATCCGGGATTGCCGCGGCAACCCGCACCCAGGCGCTCATGAGCGGAATGCCGACCGGATCCGCCTGGAATTTTTCCTGGGCCCGGCGAAGGGATCCGACGAAGGCCTCTGAGGCCTCGATCTCGCTGTGCCGGTCATACACGAGCCCGTTGATGAGGGAAAGAGCGTGGTACTTTTCCACGGTCACCCTGGAGTCCTCGATGTAGGCAGCGCACAGGGTCCGGTAGAACGCCTGGCTCATGACGACGCCGTCCTGGCTCAAGACCCGGAAGAGGGCCTCCGCAATGTCCGTGGCCATCCGGATCAAGCCTTCATCCGGCTTCTGCCGGTCGAGGGATTGATGCTTGTGTTCATAGGTGTCGGCGATCTCCACCTGGCAAATCCGGTTGACCGACGCCCTCCGGTACACCTCGGAGAGGAGGGAAACCTCCAGGCCCCAGGTCGGGGAGATGCGCATGCCCCGGGCAAGGGTGGAGATAAAAGCGAATTCGCCCGAAAGGGGATAGCGGAAATTGCCCAGGTAGTCGAGAAACGCGTTGTACTCCAGGATCCGCTTCAGTGACCGGATCAGCGGCATGTAAAAGAGCCGCGTCACCCGGCCGTAGAGCCGGTCGGTCACCCGTGCATAATATCCCTTGCTGAACTCGAAATCAACGGCCGGGTGAACGACGGGATAGACCAGGCGGGCCAGCATCTCCGAACGGTAGTTCCGGATGTCCGTATCGTGAAGCGCCATGGCATAGACGCTCTCGTCCGCGAGGATGTAACCGATCGTCATCCAGACGGAGCGTCCCTTGCCGGGGGTGTCGAGATTGAAGTCGCTGCCCCGGAGCTCGTCATAGAGGGCCTGCATGCGGGGGCCGTCGTGCCAGACAATGCGGACTTCCGTCGGCAGGTCGGAGAGCAGACGCCGGACACGCCGAAAATCCGCCTCGTTCGCCCGATCGAGCGAAAGAACGATGCGATGCAGGAATGTGACCTTTTTCAGCTCTTCCAGGATGGCCGGCATGGATGGCGTGTCGAACTCGCTGATGAGGGCCGGCAGGAGCAGGGCGATCTTTCTCCGCCGGGCGATGGCCATGAGCTCCTCGTTCAGTTCGCCGGCGGGCCGTTCCCTCAGTTTTTGAAGCGTCGTGATCATTCCGTGCTGATAGAAATCGGACATGGTCTTTCCTCCTCATGTTTTATTCCAGTGTTCCAGGAGATAGGGCTTCATTTCCTCGAAGGTTCGCGCCTGGTCCGCGAATAGCTTCTCCGCCCGGTCCGGATCCGCATCCTCCAATTCCAGGACGAGGGAGGCGACGCGCGCGTTGTAAAGGGGGATCATCGTGTCGAGGAGCTTCATGCGCTGCCGGGGCGCGGCGTGAAAAGCCGCGGCATAACGATAGACGATCCGCACCCAGGTCTCGATGGGCAGGATGAAGCGGGATGTGCCGCCGGCCTCGGCCAGGTCCCGGATGACGGCATAGTCCGCCTCCTCGATGACCTGCCGCCACAATTCGCCGAAATGGAAGAATCCGACCCGGAAATACTCGATCAGGGCTTCCTGGTTGACCGTGAACGGCTCTGGCGTTCCCCCGTCGCTCGTCCCGACCGTCGGGATATCACTGGACCCGTGGATGCCCTTCCAGAACGCGTCATGGGTTTCCATCATCTGAAAAATTGTCCCCACAACCTGCCGGAACATGGGGCTCAGATCCGCCGCAGGATCCTTCCGGTCGTGGACCTTCACACCCATTTTGGCCTGACAGAGGCGGAAGCCGTCGACAATGGCCGTGGTGGTCATCCAGATGTCTATCCCGAAGCGGGCCACATCGGTCTCCCAGACGTCCTGTCTCAGAAAATGCCTGGCCATGGCTCCCGACAGCCCGAAGTCGCCGCCGATGGGCTGGCGGATTCGCCGGCCGTAGAGGGCCCGCGTCAGGTTGTGGGCGATCGTGTTGGTAATGGTCCCATCCAGCTTGAACCGATCGTAATCGGGGGCTACAAAGTCGTACCCCTCGAAGACCGGCTCCAGGAGATTCCGGACCCATTGGGGCGAGATGGAGATCAGGTCGGAGTCGAAAACGGCCAGTGCCCTGGGCCGGAGAAAGTCGGCGGCCTCGAAGATCGCCCGCAGGGCCGATCCCTTGCCGGGGACCCCGCGATAGATCGTGACAACCTTTGCAATCAGGAATGTCTTCTCGTCAAACATATCGGCGATCTCCCGGGTGTCATCGGTGGATCCCCCATCGGAAACCATGATCAGGGAGTTGGCATTGGGATAATGCGTGGCCAGTCCATGAAAAACCATCTCCAGAACATGTTGGACGGTTTTCCCGCTCTGGTAGCAGGGGATCCCGACAATAACATCCGCCTCTCCGAGGTGCTCGATCTGCCTCCTCACCCCATTCCTCAATGCCGTGCTGAAACGCTGATCCGGATTCATGGTATCTCCTTTCCGCCGCGTTCGTCCCCTGTTCTGTCATCGACCTGCCCATTCCGTCCGTTTCCGGCGTTCGTCCCGTCCGATGCCCCGGTCCACCCCAGGATACCTTCAACCGCCCGCCGCCAGCCGAGGCTGCCGGGGACGTCCGCAACCATCAGCCCGGGGATTTGGAACCGCAGTCCCTTCCCGCCGGGTGAGGGGATCTGGACCGGATCGTCCACGGCCATGAGCAGAGGAATGTCGTTCCGGCTGTCTCCCAGACCGATGGTCCGGATCTCATCGCTCCAGGTCCTCTGGAAAAATTCCTTCACGAACCGTGCGGCGGTTCCCTTGTCCTGACCGCGGCGGACGAGGTGAAAAAAGCGCCCCCCCCGGGTGACGGAAAGGCCGATCTCCTCCGCCAGGCCGATCAGCTCGGGGAGCCGCTCCCCGTCGTCCAGAAGAAAGGGCTCGGAAAACTCCCTTTCCTTTGCCAGGCGCGCCCGTTCCAGGGGAAGGTCCGTCAGCCGCGCTACTTCTTCGACGGGCATGTCTCCAAAGCCGCGGAGAGGAATCCTCTGCCGAATCCGGGTCACAAACTCCCGAATTTCCCCATACGGCATGCCCAGCCGGACGGCAAAATAGGGTTCGCGCGCCGATCCCGGCATATATGGAATCCCCCGACAGCCCCTTGGGAAATAGATGCCGCCTCCATTCTCAACGATGAAAGGCATCCGGAGCCCCATTTCATCCTGGATCGCTTCCACCTCCGCCCGGGTCTTGCTGGATGCGATCACGAGAGGAATGCCTTCCCGCCGGATCCGTTCCAGAACCGGCCGGGCATCCTCGAAGGAATAGTCATCGTGATTCAGGAGCGTCCCGTCGAGATCGGAAAACAGAAGCCATTTCATCTGGATATCCCTTAACTGCAGCCTGTTTCGGCCATGCCGGGGTCTGCCTGCTTACCCGGGAGCCACTCCTGGAGGGTTTCCGGGAAGCCACCGAACGGGGAAGAGTCTTCTTGTCCTGATAATGAGGCGATACGGGTGATAAACAGGAGTGGAAACGGAAACAAATGGAGAATTTTTCCCACCGTTATCGTAGTCACCCCGATCGTGTCAGACCACTCATGGTTCCCTCTTTTTCGGTTCGGGTGCAGGAGAGTCCCCCCCCGGCACATTCCATTCCGGGGATCGGATCAGCTGTGGCGGCACTTTGCTGGCACCGAAGATCGCCACCAGTTGCGTGAGGCCGAGGTTGATGTCCCGGAGTTTTTCCCCGCCGATCGTTTCAAGCCCGGCAGCCAGAAGGCCCTGGGCCACTTCGGGTGCCGAGGAGAGAAGGCCTCTTCCCTTCTCTGTCAGTTCCACCCAGACGACCCGCCGGTCGTCCCCGGAGCGCCTCCGCAGCAGGTAGCCCCGCGCCTCAAGGCGGTCCAGAATGCCTACCACGGTGGCCGGGTGCAGGTACACACGCTTGGCCAGATCAAGCACCCGAACGGGTGAGGATTCGGCAATGGCCTTGATTGTCCAGAGCTGAGGCCCCGTCAGTCCCGTTTCCCGCTCCACCTTCTTCGACTGTTCGTTCAGAATCTGAAAGATTCTCCTTACATTATCGATGATATCCGCGATGGTCCGATGCTTTTCGTCCAAGGAAGAAACCTCAAAAAAGGAGTTGCAGGCAGCACAACAATTTGTTAGTTGCAGATCAAATAGTTTGCATAGAAATTATATAGCAGTGTCGGTTCCATTCGTCAACAGAGGCCTCGCACAGCGACTCAATACCATAATGAAACGACACATTTCCATATATGCCCTTGTTCTCCTTCTCGGTTTTTTCTCCGGAACAGCCGTCCCGGCGGATTATGCGATCCCGGACCTGCGGGGGAGCTGGACAGGATGTTCAACGCTGAAGGCGGACCAAACGGGTTTCGCCCCCGTCCCTTCAACCTTTCTGATGGAGATCGAGGACCAGTCGAACCGCCAATTCAGCGGACGCCTCACCGACGACGACCAGGCACCGGCCTGGCGGAAATTCCAGGGAACACTGGATGACCAGGGGCGTTTTTTGACCGTCCTGCTCTCGGACCGCACGGTCAACATCGGTTACATCATCAGTAGAAACCGCCTTCGGCTCATTTATTACGGCGCCCCGGAGGACGGAGTGGTTGCGATCCATGTCCTGAAAAGGGAACATCCTCGAAGCGCCGCTCTTGGCAGGCAACGGTAAGACCCGTTCGGCAGAGCAGGGTGTCACAGGTCAGGGACAAACAGCCTCCTCATTCTTTCTGTGTTCGTCCAACCCTGCTCTGCTTTTTCATGATCCGCACCCGGCCTGTCAGGTCAATCCCGAGGTCAGGCCGTTCCTGCCCGTTTTGATCTTCTCGATCCGATCATAATAGGTTCGAATAATGTCCTTTCGGCTGATCATGGAAATCAGCTTTCCGGGGTCGCCGGGATCCACGATGGGCAATTCACGGATTTCCGCTTTCGTCATCATCCGGAGAGCCGTCTTCAGGTCGTCGCCGGGAGTTACGGTCAAGACATGATCCGTTGCCATGTCCTTCGCCACGACCAGGTTGTGAAGCTCCTGATCCAGCATGACCCGGCGCACGTCGGAGATGGAGAGGATCCCAGTCAGACGGCCGGCCGCATCCACAACGGGGAAATTGGATTGCGTGGAATCGACGATCCGCTGGAGCAGCGCATCGAACCGGCAGTTCTCCGGGATGGTCTCCACGTTCCTCTCCGGCGGCACAGCGTCCGACACGGTTACATGTTCGAGCATATCCACAGCGAAATCCCCGAGATGAGCCGGCGAGTCGATGCGTGCGGACACCTGCTTTTCATACAGGGAAACATCTCCCAGCAGGAGGTAGGAGATGATCGAAACAATCATCAGCGGCACGATCAGGCTGTAGCCGCCGGTCATCTCCGCCACCATGATCAGGGCGGCGATGGGAACCTTGGCCACACCGGCAAAGAAGCCGCCCATTCCGACCAGGACGAAGGCGCCGGGGTGGAGGGGCCACTGGTCGAAGATGTTTCCGCACAGGAGGCCGTAGGCCCCTCCCAGCATGGCCCCGATGAAGAGTGAAGGCGCGAAGACGCCCCCGCTCCCTCCCGAGCCGATCGTGAGGGACGTGGAGAGGATCTTGGCAAAGACCAGGATCAGCATCAGGTGCATGGCCATCTTTCCGTCGATGGCGGACTGAATCCAATCGTAGCCCCCTCCCAGGACTTCGGGAAGAAAAAACGCAACCATCCCCAGCAAGAGTCCTCCAACGGCCGGACGGTACATTTTGTTCATCCGGAGCCGGCCGGCGAACAGATCGCGCATGCCGTAGAAAACCCGGACGTACACGTACCCCACCGCGGCACACAGGATGCCGAAGATTCCGTAGAGGAGCAGTTCCGCCGGGTCCGTAACGGGGGCCAGGCTGGGAATGGTGAAGATCGTGCCGTAACCCGCGTACAGCGAATAGACGGTGAAGGCCACAATCGATGAGATGATGCAGGGGATGATCCCCTCGAATTCAAATTCCGGTTTCCGGTAGAGCACTTCCGTGGCGAAAAGGGCCGCCCCCAGCGGCGCCTTGAATATGGCACCGATTCCTCCCGCGGCGCCGGCCAGCAGCATGAGCCGGCGGCTCGGCTCGTCCATTTTCAGGAGCGTAGCCAGGATGGAGGCAAAGCCCGAACCGATCTGGGCGATGGGGCCTTCCTTCCCGGCCGATCCGCCGGAGCCGATGGTGATCGCCGAGGCGACGGTCTTGATCACCGGAACCGGCGGGCGGACCGCCCCTCCCTTCCGGTGAAAGCTGTCGATCATGGCGTCGGTTCCGTGCCCTTCCGCCTCCGGGGCAAACCGGTAGACCAGGAATCCGGAGAGCAGTCCGCCCAGCGCCGGGATGGCGATCAGCAGCCACTTGGCAAGAGGGAATCCGAAGAGGCGTGCAGACCGGTAGGATTCGGGGATCAGCCAGGCGGCCAGATCATTCATGAAGAACCGTGTGCCGCTCGTCAGCAGAAAATTGAAGAGAATGGCCCCCAGCCCGGAAACCACGCCGACCGTCATTCCCAGGAGAATCCACCTTCCAATGGATTTCATCCGCATGGTCGAAAATGACCGCCTGTAGCTGCCGAAACGAATGTCCATCCGCCTTCTCCCGGACCGGTGTTCGCGAGACATTAGTTTGTATCGCAATTAATGTCAACCATGGACGAATCCAAACGACCTGATTCCCGCCTTATTTTACAACCGGACCCATGACGATGCTCCCGGCGGATGGAAGGCCGGACGGTCTTCCGGCATCGCCCGGGCCCGCAGCCAGCCTGCATCGGCGGCATCCAGGGGAGATTTGTCTTGCGAAAACACCGGCCCTCTTGTAGGAATTTTCCACGGACAATCAGCGGGAGGCAAGCGATGTACTGGGAAAAAGAACTGGAAACGATGGACCGCGGACGCCTGGCGGCCCTGCAGCTGGAGCGGCTCCGGGAAACCGCGAAACGGGCCGTCCAATCCTTTTATTATGGGAAGGCCTTCTCGGATGCGGGCCTCCACCCGGAGGACATCCGGACCCTCGACGACCTGCAGAAAATCCCCTTCACCACCAAAGACGATCTCCGGGAAAACTGGCCCTACGGATTCCTGGCCGTCCCGAAGGACGATCTGATCCGCATGCACTCGTCTTCGGGGACCACGGGCCGGGCCACCGTCATTTTCCACACAAAAAATGACGTCGACGCCTGGACGAATCTGGTGGCCCGCTGCATGTATATGACGGGGCTCCGCAAGAGCGACGTCTTCCAGAACATGATGACCTACGGCCTTTTCACCGGCGGCCTGGGCTTCCATTACGGAGCGGAGCGGGTCGGCGCCCTCACGATTCCCGCCGGGGCGGGCAACAGCAAGCGCCAGATCCAGCTCATGCGGGACTTCGACACGACGGCCATCCATATCATCCCCAGCTACGCCCTGCATCTCTACACCGTCTTCGAGGATCTCGGCCTCAAGCCGGCAAAGGACACAAAGGTCCGCATGGCCTTCATCGGCGCGGAGCCCCACTCGGAGAAAATGCGGAAGCGCATCGAGGAGTTCTACGGATTCAAGGCCTTCAACTCCTACGGCCTTTCGGAGATGAACGGGCCCGGCGTGGCCTTCGAGTGTCCCGAGCAGAACGGGATGCACATCTGGGAGGACAACTTCATCGTCGAGATCATCGACCCCGTTACCCTCCAGGCCGTCCCGGACGGCCAGGAGGGGGAACTGGTCATGACCACCCTGCTCCGGGAGGGCATGCCGGTCCTGCGGTACCGGACGAAGGACCTGACCCGCATCCTGCCCGGCGATTGCCCCTGCGGGCGCACCCATCGCCGCATCGAGCGGATCACCGGCCGTACCGACGACATGATGATCCTGAAAGGGGTCAACATCTTCCCCATCCAGATCGAGAAGAAGCTCATGGAGATCCCGGGGGTAGGCAGGAATTTCGTCATCCTCCTGGAACGGGAAGGCTTCAACGACCTGATGCACATCAAGGTTGAGGTGGAGCGGGATTACTTCAGCGGCGAGCTTCGCCACCTGGAGGCCCTGCGGCGCCGCATCGTGGAGGAGCTCAAGAGCGACATCCTCATCACGCCCAAAGTGGATCTTGTGGAACCCGACAGCCTCCCGAAGACGGAGGGCAAGGCTGTACGGGTCATCGACAACCGCGAGAAGTGACGGCCCTGGAAATTGTCCGGAGACTGCGTTGCGCTGCATCCCTCGTCGTTGCGACGTACTCTGGACACGCCGGTGGTCCCGGTTTGAAAGGCAGCAAGGAGGAATCGTTTCATGATCGCACATCAGCTTTCCATTTTCGCTGAGAACAAGCCCGGCAAGCTCGCCGCCGTAACTTCCATCCTGGCCAAGGCCAAGATCAGCATCCGGGCGACCACGATCGCCACGACAGACACCTTCGGCGTCATCAACCTGATCGTGGACGATCCCAAGGAGGCCCAGGCCGCCCTGACCAAAGCAGGGATGATGGTGAAGCTGAGGCCCGTCCTGGCGATCCTCATCGACGACAGGCCCGGCGGGCTGGACCGGCTCACCCAGCTTCTCTTCAAGGAAGGCGTCAACGTGAACAATGCCTATGGCTTCGTCCTGGAAAGCCGGGAAAAGGCCGTGTTCGTGGTGGACGTGGACCAGATGGACAAGGCGGAAAAACTGATTGAAAAGAACGGATTCCGGACACTGGATACGGAGGCCCTGTCGGCCATCGAACCGTTTCACTACATGAAGTACTGACCGCGGGCCACCCGTCGCCGGCGGGAGGATGCGAAAGGACCGGGGAGGCTTTTTCAACGCCGCCCCACATACTCAAGCAGTCGCACAGAAGAGGGGGAGAGACATGAAACAAGAGAACAAGAGTTCCTTCAAAGACAAGCACCCGAATGCCGAACCGGACCCGGAAATCGCCGAGGCCCTGCGAAACGCATCCGAGAAGGGAACCCTCTCCTGCGCCGCCGCGGCCAAAATGGCGGATTATCTCCGGAAGGACATGGCCACGATCGGCATGCACCTGGACCTGCTGAACATCCAGCTAACCCGGTGCCAGCTCGGTCTCTTCGGGTACCCCCAGGGCAGGATTGTGAATGCCGCCCTCGCGGCCCCGCCGGACATCGAGAGGGCCATCCGGGCGGCCCTCCGTGACGGGCGCCTGCCCTGCATCGACTCCTGGGAAATCGCACGCCGGTTTGCCGTCCCGAAGATGGAAGTGGCCGCCATCTGCGAGGCCCTGAAGATCAAGGTCAAACCCTGCCAGCTCGGGGCTTTCTGAGGAGTCCACTCGCGCTTCGTGGCAGACCGCTTCGCCGTCAAAGAGAATTCGCCCCGTGACCCTGTTCGTCCGATGGTTCGGTCATGCCCGGGTCCGGCAAGCCTCCCGCTTGTTCATACCGGTTCCCTCCCCTCTCTTTTGCCCGATACATTGCTTCGTCGGCTTTCCTGAGGAGGGTCCTGCCATCCTTTCCGTCTTCCGGAAAGCGGGCGATCCCGATGCTCGTTGAGGACCGGATTGCGTGACCTTCCAGAACGAAATCCTCCCCGAAGGCCGCCAGGATTTTATCCGCCACCCGTATGACCGCCTTGTCCTTTCTGATTTCGGGAAGAAAAACCACGAACTCGTCCCCTCCGAGACGGGCCACCGTATCGCTCTCCCGCACCGCCTGACGGAGCCGGCCGGCCACATCCATCAGGAGTTGATCTCCCAGGGCATGCCCAAAGGTGTCATTCACCTCCTTGAACCGGTCCATGTCGAGCATCATGAGCGCCGCGTGGCGATTTCCGCGGACAGCGGCCGCCAGGGCCGTATCAATACGGTCCTGCAGCAGGGCACGGTTGGGAAGCCCGGTCAGGGGATCGTGGTACGCCATATACCGGGCCGCCTCCTGGGCCTGAATGTGACTCGTCACATCGATGACGGTTCCCATCAGGGCCGGCTTCCCCCGGTATATGATCATGGAGGAGTGCACTTCCACGTTGATCACGGTCCCATCCTTGCGCAGGGCGCGGTAGAGTACGTGGGTCTTGCTCCAGTCTCCGGCTATTCTCCGTTGTAAATTCTCTTCCAGAACAGGACGGTCTTCCGGAACAAGGAAATCCGCCGGCGACAGGTTGTCTCCCAATTCCTCCAGGTGGTAGCCCAACATCTCGGCCACGCGGCGGTTCAGATAGCAGATGCGGCCATCCTGAATGACCAGTACCCCGACAATGGATTCTTCCGCCAGGTTCCTGAACTGCTCCTCCGATTCCCGGAGGGCCGCCTCGCTCGATTTCAGGCTCCGGAAGAGGACTTCATAGGGCCTGCGGAGTCCCGTATGGATCAAGGCCAGATAGAGGAGCCAGAAAGAGACGACCTTGACGAAATGTCCCAGGGCATTGAAAAAACCGTACACGTCGACGTAGAGCGTGAAAGCCATCTCCTGGACGATCTTGATCAGGATAGCGGCCAGCACCAGGTGATAGACGCCGGGTTCAAAGGCTTCCCGGACCCGGACCAGGAGGACCGTCGCCGCCAGCAGAATCACGCAGATCACATATTCACTGGCAACCTTGAAGGGCGTCAGCCCGGATCCTTCCCGGAAGCATTCAGGAAATCCTCCCGGCGTGAATACGGCGAAGAGGAGGGCCGCCGTCGCCGTCACGTACAGGAAAAGCGTCAACCGGTCGGGAAGACGCCGTTGTACGAAGAATGGGGCCGCCAGGAGAGAAAGACTATCGACATAGCGCGCAGCGATCCAGAGCTGTGTCGGGAGATTGGCTCCATATTCCGGAAAGATCCCCATCCCCCTGTAGGACAGGACATGCACGAAATCGAGGGCCGCCGCCGACAGAAGGGAGATGCCGACGAGCAGAAAATAGTGATTGTCCAGAATCCGGCGGGCGTTCCAGGCAATCACGAAAATCATGCAGGCGATGACAATGGAGAAGCCTTCGGAAATGGCGTGGAAGAGAAGATAGCTGTACGTCTTGGCCAGGAAAAGACCCGCCAGGAGAAGACCCGCCAGGAGAAGATTCCATGCTGCCCGCTTCATAACCGGCTGCCTTCCAGATCTTCCTTGCACCCCGTCCGTGCAGCCGGCACGACAGCCGACTGCTCCGAACGGACCTTTTACCCGTTTTGTTCTTCGTAACGGGCCAGTGTGAAAAGCATGTCCGCGAGCCGGTTCATGTATTCATGGATGGCATCGTTCTTCACGAGATCCTCCGCCTTGAGCAGGGCGGCCTTCCGCTCCGCCCGCCGGATGACGGTGCGGGCCACGTCGATCTGGGCGGAGACGACCGTTTTCCCCGGGTAGATGAATTCTCTTCCCAGCATCACATCCTTCTGGAGCTCGTCGATGAGGTCCTCCAGCCGTTTCGCATCCTGCGGGCCGATGCGGCGAGACAGCTTCGGCAGGTCTTCCGGAAGGGCCGACAGCTCCGCCCCCAGAACGAGGAGGTCCTTTTGAACGCCCAGCAGAATATCCTTGATGTTCGCGTTCCCCGTCATCGCCCGGGCAACTCCCATGACGGAGCTGGCCTCGTCGAGAACCCCGTACGTCTCCGGCCGGGGATCGTATTTCGGTACCCTCTGTCCTCCGAGGAGACTTGTCTCCCCACCGTCGCCCTTCTTCGAAAATTTCATTCGCTCCCCCTCCTTTTCTCCAGCAGCCTCTTGACGATTTGCACGACGGCCTCGGCGTTCTCCCGGGCGCATCGGCTGATTTCCTTCATGGTCAGGGGTTTCTCCCCGATCCCGTGAGCGAAATTGTCGACGGAACAGAGAGATGCGTAATCGAGGTCCAGCTCCTTCGCCACGGAAGCCTCTCCGCCTAAGGTCATCCCGACGATGTCGGCGAAGGCGGATGCCATGCGGACTTCCGCTTTTGTCTCGAGCCTCGGACCCGTTGAATGCCAGTACACACCGCCATTGATCGCGGTCAGGCCGCACTCTGCCGCAGCCGACAGCAGCTCCTCCCGGAGATCCTCAGACAGCCCCGGGGTCACGTGGACCGGCCGGTCGTGGAACACCGTCGGCGAGGCGGCCAGCATGATGTAATCGTCCGGCACGACCAAGGTTCCCGGCGGAAAGGCCGCTTTCAGCGATCCCGTGGAATTGGCCGATACGACCTGACGGACCCCCAGATCCCGGAGGGCGGCCATATTTGCCGCATGGTTGATCCGGTGGGGAAGGATATAGGGCTCCCCGTCCAGGCCGTGGCGGGGAACAAAGGCGACGTCATCGGAGAGAAGGATCATGGCGGGTCCGAAGGGCGTCTCCACCATGTTCGGCTTCAGCCTTCCCAGGACATGGCTTTTGAGGAGCATGGGGCCGGAGATGATTCCCAGGAGCGGCATGACGTTCCCTCCAGATGAAGAATGGCCAAGCGGGTTGATATTACCCCAGAAATGCCCTGTGCGGCAAGGAATCCTTTCCGGATGCCCGATGCGCGGGCGGTGCGGCGGCAAAGGGATTGACAGCCTCTTTCTTTGTATGCCATAGGCACAGAAAAAACTGGGAGGAAACGCCATGGCGGAAGGAAAACTTTTCGAAGCCGGCGATGACAACTTCGATCAGGAAATCCTGAAGGCCGACAGGCCGGCCCTGGTTGATTTCTGGGCGCCCTGGTGCGGTCCCTGCAAGGCCCTCGGGCCGATCGTGGAGGAAGTCGCGGCGGTGTACGGGGACCGGATCCGGTTCGCCAAGGTCAATGTGGATGACAACCCCAGGATATCCGCCACATACGGGATTCGCAGCATTCCCACACTGCTCCTCTTCAAGGACGGGAAGGTATTGGATACCCTGATCGGGCTGGCGCCGAAGGATAAGGTGGAAACCTTCGTAAAGAAGGGGCTGTGATGCATAATATGAGAAAAAGACAGGCTGTCCTGCTGATCCTGATCGTCCTGATTTTCATGATGACGGGCTGCGGATGGGTGAAAGGCCTCTTTACGAAGAGGGACATGAGCCGCTCCACCCCGGACGCCATCTACGCCCGGGGGTACGAGGACTACCAGGAGGGCCGCTACGAGAAGGCCGTCGAATCGTTCCAGCGGCTCAAGGAGGTCTACCCCCTGAGCCCTCTGGCCATTCTGGCCGAAATGGGCATCGCCGACGCCCACTTCAGCAACAAGTCCTATGCAGAGGCGGAGGTGGCCTACGCAGACTTTTATAACCTGCATCCCACCAACGAGAACATTCCCTACGTCCTGTACCAGATCGGGATGTGCCACTTCAACCAGATGCCGACCATTGACCGGGACCAGTCGGAGGCCCTGAGGGCGAGAAAGGACTTCGAACGGCTCATCGCCCGATTCCCCAACAGCAAATTCGCGTTCCAGGCGGAAAAACGACTTCGGGAAGTCAAACAGCACCTGGCGGAACACGAGTTTTACGTCGGCCAGTTTTATTACCGGACGAAGAAATACAAGGCCGCCCTGAGGCGGTTCGAGGGCATTGCCAAGGAATATCCGGGCCTCGGGCTGGACTACAAGCTCAACTGGTACCTTGCCGAGACGAAAAAACTCGCCGCCGTACAGGAGATGGAGGAGCAGAAGGAAAAGGAAAAGAAGCGGCTCAAGGAAGCAAAAGAGAGAGAAAAAGAGGAGAAAAAGGACAAGGCAAAGAACGGGGAAGAGAACCGGAACAACAAGGAAAAGCAAAGCGGCTGAAACGGCTGCATGTGGCAGGCCGCCGGCGGAAATACAGAAAGGAGCCCGAGAGGCTCCTTTTTTTTTGCGGCGTCATCATAAGGGATGGCCGGGCATGCCGCAGTCAAGCGGACAGTCCGCTCGCGTATCACGCACGGGTCCGGTTTCATTCCTCCGGGAAACGAAGTTGGCGCAGCGCCCGGTCGGCCGCCTCCGCCGGGGAGACATCCGTTTCCACGATGCCGTGGCACCCCTTCGGCAGTTCCCGGACGGCGTCGTAATCCGCCTGCTGCTGCCGGAAGATCTCCCAGCGCCCGTCGGAGGGCTCGCCCGCTTCCGACTGCCGGGACTCAAGCCTTTGCCGTACCTTCTCTTCATCGCATCGGCATTCCAGGACGATGAAATCCGCTCCCAGGTTCCGGGCCGCCTCCTGCGCCCGCAGTCGCTCCTCCCGCCTCTTGTAGGAGCCGTCGATGACGGCCGACCGGCCCGACCGGATCGCCGCCGCAGCGCGGTCCAGGGCGGCCGCGTACGTCCTGCGCGAGACCTCTTCCGAATAGAGGCCCGCGCCGAAAGCCTCGGGACGCTTTTCCCCCGGCTTGAGTCCAGCCATCTCCTTGCGCAGGGCATCCATCTGAATGAGGAGCGCGTCCAGACGGGGAGCAACCTGCCGCGCCACAACGCTCTTGCCGGTCCCCATGAGCCCCGCCGTCAGGATCAGCATGGGCCGTTCCGGTCGGGCGGCGTACGTATAGGCCCAGTCGAAGTATTTCTCCGCCATCTCCCGGGCATCCCGGCGCCCTTCCTCGCCGATGGCCGGGTCGTCGAGGCGAAAGCTGACCACCTTGCCCCGGACAAAGGCATAATAGCATTTGTAGAAATTCAGGAGCCTCTGCACGTCATCGTCTCCGGAATGGCGTATGTAGGCCTTCACGAAGGCATCCGCCCACTGCGGGTAGCCGTTGTAGTCCAGGTCCATGGCGAGAAAGGCGGCCTCCGCCGCGGTGTCCTCGAAGCGGAAGCGCTCGTTGAATTCGATGCAGTCGAAGATGACGATCTCCCCCGCCAGGCAGATATGCTCCAGGTGCAGGTCCCCGTGGCAGTCCCGGATCCGGTGCTCCGACACCCGGCGAAGCAGCAGGTCACGGTTCCGATCCATGAAAAAGGCGACGTAATCCCGAATGAAGGTCCACTGGTGGATCGGAATGGTCACCCCCCGATACTTCGCCGTCTGGTCGAAATTCTCGTCGTGATTGTGCCGGATCGTGTCGATCCCCCCCACCTCGTCGATGCGCCCGCCCGTCTCGGCGGCGGCGTGAAACGCGGCGACCGTTCGCGCCACGTCGTCCATGACGGAGATGTCCACGGAGCCGTCCAGAAGCAGCCCTTTCAGCATTCTGTCCTGGGGCAGCCGCTTCATCCGGACGGCGTATTCGACCACAAGCCCGTCCCCGGAGAGAGACAGGCCGCCGGCCTTCTCCTCGCGGATCTCCGCCACGCCCAGGTAAGTATCGCCCGCCAACCGCCGGTTCAGCCGGACCTCCTCGCCGCAGTAGAATTTCCTTTTCTCCGGCGTGGTGAAATCGAGAAATCCGAAGTCCACGGGCTTCTTCACCTTGTAGACCTCTCCGCCGGCGATGAAAACATAGGAGATGTGGGTCTGGACCAGCTCGACCGTCTCCGGCCGGTGGGGATAGAAGTCGGGGTGCAACATGCATGCGACAAGTTTCGGGTGGGTCATGGCTTCACGCGTTCTCCTCACGAATGATTTCTTCTTTGTTCAGCCCGGGGGCGTCCCGGCAAGCGCCGGGAAACCGGCCCCTGCGGAGCGATGCATTCCTTTGGCAGCGTGGCGACGGACGGGCCCGCCGGCGACGCGGCGGTGGGGGATTCGGAACCTTCACGCTTTTCCGGTAATCCCGCCTTCTACTCCTTTTCCAGGCGCTCCTTCCATTCCTGGATGCGCTGCAGGGCCTCCAGGGGCGTCATGTTCAGGGGATCCGCCGCCCGGATCTCCTCCAGGAGGTCGTCCCGGACGCCCGCGAAAAGGCTGAGCTGGTTCGACTCCTTCCGAGACGCCCGCTTTCCCCGGGCAAGGCGGGGCATCCCGCCCTCGTCGAACTCGCCGTTCTCGATGTTGTGCAGGATCTCCCGGGCCCGCTGGATCACGTCCTCGGGGACGCCGGCGATGCGGGCCACCTGGATGCCGTAGCTCCGGTTCGTCCCGCCCTCCATGATCTTCCGGAGGAAGATGATCCGGTCCCCCCATTCCCGGACGGCGATGTTGTAGTTCTTTACGCCCTCCTTCGCGGCGGCCATTTCCGTGAGCTGGTGGTAGTGCGTGGCGAAGAGGGTCCGGCACCGGAGGCCCGGCGCGTCGTGGAGATGCTCCGCCACGGCCCAGGCGATGGACAGGCCGTCGAAGGTGCTGGTCCCGCGCCCCACCTCGTCGAGGATGACGAGGCTCCGGGGCGTGCCGTGCCGGAGGATGCCGGCGACCTCGTTCATCTCCACCATGAAGGTGCTCTGGCCCCGGGCCAGGTTGTCGGCGGCGCCGATGCGCGTGAAGATCCGGTCCGCCACCCCGATCCGGGCGGAGGCGGCGGGAACGAACCCCCCCATCTGGGCCAGGATCACGATGAGCGCCACCTGCCGGATGTAGGTGGACTTGCCGGCCATATTGGGCCCCGTGATGATGAGGAAGCGGTTCTCCCTCCCATCCAGGCGGGTGTCATTGGGGACGAAGGTCTCGGGGAAGACCGCCTTTTCGACGACAGGATGACGGCCGTCCCGGATGTCGATGACGTCCCCGTCATCCACCTCGGGACGGCAGAAATTGTCTCGCTGGGCCACCTCCGCCAGGGAGGCCAGGGCATCCAGGTCGGCCAGGGCCGAGGCGGTGGCCTGGATCCGCCGCACCTGCCGGGCCGCCTCGTCGCGGACCGCCGTGAAGAGCTCATATTCCCGCTCCCGCCGGCGCTCCTCCGCGTGGAGAACGGAGTGCTCGTATTCCTTCAGCTCCTGGTTGATGTAGCGCTCCGCGTTCACCAGGGTCTGCTTGCGGACGTACTCCGGAGGCACCCGGTCGGCGTTGGCCTTTGTCACCTCGATGTAGTAGCCGAAAACGCTGTTGTAGCCCACTTTCAGCGTGGAGATGCCTGTCTTCCTCCGCTCCGTCTCCTCCAGCGAGGCGATTCCCCGCTTTCCGTCGCGGCTCAGGGCGATGAGCCCGTCCAGGTCGGCATCGTACCCCTCCCGGATGATCCCGCCCTCTCGGACGGTGAAGGGAGGATCGTCCACGATGGCCCTCCCGATCAGCTCCCGCAGGTCTGCCATCTCGTCGACGTCCGCCTTCAGGGAAGCGGCCAGCGGCGCCGTCCATTCCTCCATGGCCGCCAGGACCGCCGGCACCTGCTCCAGGGAGGAGCGGAGGGCCGCCAGGTCCCGGCCGTTGGCCACTCCCATGGAGACCCGGGCCGCCAGGCGCTCCAGGTCCTGCACTCCCGCCAGGGACTTGCGGAGGCGGTCCCGGAGGAGGTTCCGCTCCCGGATCGCATCGACCGCCTCCAGGCGCTCGTTGATTCGCAGGGGATTCACCAGGGGGTAGGAAAGCCACCAGCGGAGACGCCTTCCCCCCATGGGAGTGACCGTCTCGTCCAGGGCATGAAAGAGCGACCCCGCCTTCTTCTGCTCGCGGATCGTGTCAGGCGTAATCTATTCGGCGACACAAATTAATATAATCGGCGACAACGAAACAGAATCGGCGACAACCTGAACACGGGTGTGCGAAGGGCGCACAAAACCTGTCCGATTTATTAAGGGATCTGAAATCGGCAGGTTAAGTGCTTTTTTATGCCTTCAGACGGTCGATCAGCGACCGTTGATCTCGTAGTTGCGAATCAGTAGTTCTGCTGCCCTCTTTTGATGGTTTCCACCGGCTATTGTGTAGGAAGTCGAAACTTCCTCCAGGACAAATCCTCTAAATATCTGCCGGATCTCGGGAACGTCATTTATTGAGAGCATGAACTTTCCCTTAACTCCCCGTAGAACATCTGCCAGCTTAGTGAAGTCTTCCCTTTTAAAGATCCCGGGGCCGTAATAGTCCTCAAAACCGTAGTATGGCGGATCCAGATAAAAGAAAGTAAAAGGCTTATCAACCCTGCTTATCAATTTCTCATAAGGCAGATTCTCTATATAAACCCTGGCCAGGCGAAGATGGGCCGCCGACAGGTCTTCTTCAATCCGCAGAAGGTTGAAGCTGGGGCGGCCGGTTGCCTTCATACTGAAGCTGGGCGCCACTATATGGCCCGCATAACCGTTTCGGAGTAGATAGTAGAACCTGACGGCCCGTTGGATGTCCGTCAGAGTATCCGGGCTTTCCTCCTTGAAGCGTTCGAATTCCTCTCTCGATACGAGAAGCCACCGCAGATAGCGAATGAACTCGTCCAAGTGATGCTTGACCACCCGATAAAGGGTCACCAGGTCGGTGTTGATGTCATTGATGATCTCCACCGGGGACTCTTCCTTCTTGAATAGGACCCAGGCTGCACCGGCGAATACTTCACAATAGCAGCGGTGCTCGGGGATCCGTTCAATAATGTGCTTCGCAAGTAACGATTTGCCGCCTACATAAGCCAGCATGCTCTTCATCGGTCCTCCTCAGATTGTAATCCGGGACGGACCCTGCTATAAACCGCGCGCGTGCCCACGCACAGCGGATGGCAGCGGGTCATCCCGTCATGTGCTTGCTACACATGGTCTGGGGAGGTGCAACTCCCTGGAATGCTGTCCGCTTCTTATTTAAAGATCTCAGGTCAGGCTGTTGGCGGCGATGAAATCCTCACCTTCCTGCAGGATGACTGCCCGGGCGGCAATAAAGGTGTCCCAGATGGCGCATGCCTCCGTCCCGGCAAGGATCTTCTCTGTTTTGGCCTTTTCCTCGCCGAGATCCACAATCCTCTGGCGTGTGACCCGGTCGACGTCGGCCTTCGATGCGACTACCACTCCGCCATAAACGAGGGCCGTCTCGATCCACTGTGATCCGTCCCACTGGGGCTGAAAGAGTCCGGATGTCGGTTCCGTCGCCACGAAATCCGCGTCGAGGGCGCCCAGATCCTGAATGGTCACCTCCTCGCCGGTGTCCTTGTTCCAGTATTTCTGCCCGCGGTAATCGTCCACCAGGCTCCAGGCCCCATCGCGACAAACGGCCGCCTGGTGCTCGCCGGCAGTCGGAGGGGCGTCCGGAGTTGAATTCGCCGGCCGGAGGTAGACAGGACTCCCGGTCTTTTTCGTTTCCAGGGGGTCGATTCGGGCCTCGGAAGCCCGCAGGAATTCGCCCGTCTCACCGCTGTAATGGTAGATCTGCATGCATAGGCCCTCCCTTCAATACTTGATGATGGGCATATAAGCCCGGTTGATGGGCCGCGTTTCATTGCCACCAAGGGCGCCATAGGTGAGTGCTCCAGCCGCTCCGAAATTGACCGAGCCACCAGATTTGATGTGACTGGAATGGCTCTCGAATTCGTCGGCCTGCATGGTTCCCACATGGTCTCCCGTGGTCCCATCCCCCCGATTCGTTCGGGATGTACGGTCCGGATCGTTCGTGGAGCCATGCGCCCAGCCGCGCTCAAATAAGCCCCGATCGTCCGGAAGGTTGAAGGTCGTGCTTCCATCCCCGACGCCGTACATCGTCCCAATGGCCGCGAACAGGCTGGCATACGTTGTCCTGGAAACAGCGGAGCCGTCCCGCTCCAGCCAGCCTTCCGGCGGGGTCTCCGTCGGCCAATACATGATGGCTCCGGCGGGAACAGAGGATCCCGGGACCACCGTGACAAACTGAAAATTCGTGCCGTCGTAAATGACGACGACAAGCTGACCGTTCTCGATGTCCCCTGCGGCCAGGTCCTCGTCGATGTTCTTCTTGATGGCCTGGGCCGTCATGCCGCAGACGGCCAGGGTGGCCGCCCCGGTATTGGCATGGTTGGCCTTGAAGACGATGGGCATTCCGGCGATGTAGGCGTCCATCGCGGGTGTGAGGGTGATCGCGTAGGCCCCGCCACTCCCCGTGGCCACCGCATAGTCGAGGGCGCCGTCACCGTCCTGGTCAAGACCGCGGTGGCGGTGATTGTTAACGGCATTAAGAAACTCAGCCGTTACGACGGTTCCCTGGATCCCCTGGCTGGGATCGCCGTTTACGAATACTGTCTTCCCCATAGGGCCTCCTTATTCATAGTTGAAGAAAACATAGGTGTGGGCTGGCTTCAGCTCGTTGAGCAACGCCTCCAGGTCGGCGTAGGGAATCCACCAAGTGAGCATCTCCCCCGCCGCGGACACGCCCGACCGGAAGCGGTAAACGGCATTTCCGGACACGTTGACCCGCCAGATGAAGCAGGCCGATTCTTCATACAGGGTATCGCCGGCGCGGCTGCAGCCCGCCATGAACGGCTTCAACTCGTCGATCGTGATCGTCCAGCCGAAGGTTGCCGCCATCTCGATAAAATACTGCCTGGAAAGCCCGCCGATGCTCCGCAGCAGCCTCAGGACGGCATCCCTCCGGGCCTGCAGGGGATCCGTCTCCCCGGGAGTGAGCCCGCAGACCCGTTCCCAATCCGGAAGGAGCGAATCGGCTCGATCCGGAAACATCTCCCGAAGGAGCAGGGCGGCCGATGCTTCCGCCTCGTCCAAGACGACGCCCTCCAGGGCCGTGTCCTGGGCAAAGACTCCCGCCAGTTCGATGGGAAACAGCAGCTTCAATGCGTCCGCGTGATTCATGGCGCCTCACTGCACCGCTATGGTGCCCGGCCGGATCATCTCGTAAGTATCCGGCACGACGTCGGCCGCAGGCAGGTCGACCACGGCGTTCGTCGCGCCTTCCTGGATCGCCGCGGCGATCAGGCGGCTCCGGTAGAGCGTTTCACCCGGGGTCATGGCGTTCAGGATGGCCGTAATCTCCGCCGCGATCGCCGCCTTGTCGACACCGGAGCCGGAGACGGTCACCGTAACGTCCTGGGCGGAAATCGTCGGGGCCAGAACGCGCACCGTGGAGGCCGTGACGGGTCGGACGTCGTCGATGTAGTCCCGCACCTGGGCGATCAGGGACTGGATCGTGTAGGCCTGGCCGGTGGCCGTGAAGATGTCGGCGGCCAGGGTCAGCTGGGTGGCGGAATCGATCGCCGTGACCGCCGCCTCCGTGGCCAGGTCGTCATTGACGACGATGTCACCGATCCGGACGGGATCCCCGGAGGCGGTGAAGTCGGCTGCCGAATCGACCAGCTTCGATTCCGTCAGGGAGGTCGCCGTCCCCGTCATGGCATGGCCGCTGGGGATCTCGGAGCCCGTCGCGTCCGCATCGGCCGTGATCACGACGTCCACCGTACCCAGCCCCTGGGCCAGGGGGAAACACCAGGCCTTCTCCACACCGTCGATCGACAGCGCCCACTTGATGTAGTCGTATTGATTGCCCCCCGCCGGTGGCCGCCGGATGTAGTCCAGAAGCCGGTTCAGGAGTTCTTCGTCCGTCTCACCGGTCTTCCGGGAGAGTCCCCGGACCCAGGCGTGATGCTCCAACTGCGCCGTTTCGGCCGTGTCCGGGAAGATCTGCCGGGCGATCCAATCCTGATACTTGTATATTCCCCAGAGGGTGGAGGCCAGGCAGGCGACTTTCAGGTAGATCAGGCTGCCTTTCGACAGGTCCGCCTCGGGAAACTGGTTCTGCCAGTCCCGGAGGATCCCGGCGAACAGGTCGTCAAAGTCTTTCTCAAAGGACATGATTCCCTCACACGACGTTTACGAAGGTTGAGAAGGCCACGGGTTCTTCCCCGTTCGCCGGCGTCACTTCCACCAGGAGCTTCATCCGGTACAGATTCACCGTCCGGTCCCGCTCGGCCCAGACGTTGACATTGATGGCCTTCCCGGTATCCAGCATCCACTGCAGCGCCTCCCGGCAATAATCCACGGCCAGGCGCTTCGTCGTCTCGGTGTTCTTAGCCCGCTGGAGCAGGTGGAGCCGGGAACCGAAGGAGGGATCTGCAAAGAAACTCCCCCGTTTCACCATCAGGGACAGGAAAACGTTGTTCATCAGCGTCGTCGCCTTGGTGAAGGTCATGGCGGCCAGGCCCGTCCGGTTGTCGATCGATAGTGCAAAATCCATTACTTCCCCTTGACCACGGTGGTAGCGACGTTCCCCACGCTCAGCTGCGTGTCGGGAACCGCTCCGCCGGAGTGGGTGTGGCTGTTAAAATACGCGACGAGCCGTTCATCGATGAGCGCCCGAAGTTCCGATCGATCCCCCCCGAGGTTGATCAGGGGGCTTGTGACGGTGCAGCTCGTCTCGGCGTTGGCGGTGACGACGGGGGCTGTCACGGCGGCCGATTCGGACGCAGTCACGACGGCCCGGGTCGTGGTGATCTCCACGTCATTGGCCACCTCTGCCAGGAGCTTGTTCCCGCTCACGATGTGGATGGTCTTGTCCCGTTTGAAGTGGATCCTGTCGCCCTCGTCGGTGTAGAGGGCCACCTCGCCGGCCTCGACGGCCAGGCGGTAGCGGCGATCTTCCGAGGCGACGGCGATGTAGTGGTTCCCCTCGTTGATGACGATGATCTCGGCGCCGGCCAGGGGCCTGGAGGTGAAGCCGTAATGCTGCATGTACTCGCGGCTGTCGAAGGTTTCCCCCGTCCGGCCGGAGCAGGAAAACAATTTCACGAGCCCTTCGGTCACACTCTTGACGATGCCCCGGATCATCTCACGCCACCATCCCCAGGGGGCCGAGCTTCAGCCTCGTCGTCGGCCCTTCCTCTTTCCTCAGTTCGAACGTTCTCCCGAAGATCAGGTATGTGCCCTTCAGGTTCCTCACTTCGTCTTCCACCCGGCACAGCTCGTTGATCGTCCAGTTCCGGCCGTCCTGGCTGTGGCGGGGCGTCCGGTAGACGAGCTGGTCCCCCTCCCGGCGCTGTTTCTCCAGGAGGAGTCTGGCATGCTCCTTCGGGCTCAGGCTGTCGTTGTTGTTCTTCGTCACGAAGGGCTTGTAGAAAGGAAAGGAATCGTCCGACCGGACGGCCTTCGTGTTGATCTGGGAGGCGCCCGAGAGGGAATCCGCCCCCTGCTGCTGGCCGACCACGGTCACCTTGGAATAGCGTTTCGAGATGTCCTCGATCCGCTCGCCTTCCAAGGCGGTGTTCCCCGCGCCGTCCCTGCGCATGGTGATCGAAAACAGGGGCTCTCCCGCCGCCTTCGGCCGACCGAAGATGAATGTCCCGTCGGGCAGGGCGAAGAAAATCATCCCGCGGCTGACGGCGTAGCCCTTCAGGACCTCGAAGATCCGCATGCCCGGTTCAATCTGGGAGAGCTTCTGCGGGGCGTCCAGGGCCGCCAGGAAGCCTCCCGAACATCCTTTCCGGCGCCCCTTGCCCTTCATCAGCCTCCCCACGAGGTTCTCCTCGTACAGGACCTGGGACCGATTGATGAAGGGGACGTCGGCCAGGAGCAACTCCGCCAACTGCTTCATGGTCTTCCCGGCCACGGTGACAAACTTCTCGCAGTACGAATCCACGAGAAGTCCCATCAGGTCACGCCCCTCCACCATCAGGGAATTCCCCCGTTTCGTGGTTTTGTGGACGATCCGGTCGACGATCCCCGTCAGTTCCAGCCGGTCGTTTACCCACAGCTCGCAGCGTCCCCCCGCGCGGATCTCCGCCTCCGGGTTGGCCAACTCCAGGCGGAAGGCGTCCGCGGGTGTGTAAATGTCCGCATCGAGGTGATAGGAGAGGAAATGCGTCTCGACCTGGTCGAGAGACGCCTCGCCGGGCTTTCCGAACTTGAGGGCGATCTTATCGGACATAGACGAGGACCTCGCCGCTCGTGAAATTGGGGTTCCGGATCCCGCGGTTGACCGCGAGCAGCCGTTCCGCGTCCGTGTAGGGCAGGCCGTGGCGCAGGCAGACCAGGTGGAGCGGCATCGGGTTGTCCAGATCCGCGGCGATCATCTTCTCCCGCTCCAGCCGAACCCGGTTGACGTGAGAAAGCAGTGATGCCGCCATGATTTTGAGGCTTTCCATCTCCCGGGCGCTCCCCACGGCCGCTTCGATCCGTGTCCGGACCAGGGCCAGGGTCTCCTCCAGCTCCCGCATGTTCATCACCTGGAAGTCCTCGCCGCCCTCGCTGAAGGCCGTCTCGTCGGCGGAATACAAGGATGCCGCTTCCAGGGCCAGGCGCTGGGCGCAGGCGATCGACAGGTGGTTCGTCATCGTCGCCCCGGCCGACGTGCCGGCGGTCGACGTGTCGTCGCTGCCGAACTCGTTGAAGGCGTCCTGGAGATCGTCGAGGGCGTCGTCGAGGGCGGAGAGGAACCGGGTGGGAAAATTCTTCAGGGAGTCGTACGTCCGCGCCACCTTCTCGACCGCGGCGGTGATGGATCCCAGGATCCGCCCGGGGAGACTGGTGGCGTAAGTGATCGTCGCCTGCAGGCTGTCGACGGGGCTTGTGACCTGGCTGACAAGCGCCTCGGCCGTGGCGATGTATCCCTCCACCTTGCCCACGTAAGACCGGGCCTTGGCGGAATATCCCTGCACCTGCTCCAGGAGACCCAGGGAGGAATCCAGGGTTTTCGTCGCGGCGCCGGCGTCGGCCTTCGGGAGATCCTGCTTGACGTCGGCGGCGAGCTTTTCCTGCTGTTCCTCCTGGCCCTGCAGGTAGGCCGCCTCCAGGGAAGAAAGAAGCGGCGGCTGCAGCAGGGGCTCCAGCGCGGCGCGCATCTGTTCGACGAATGTCAGGTCCACCTCGGCGCACCGTTCCCGATCGTCGTGACGAACCACAACAGATTCGATCTTTCCCTTCAAAAGCCCGTACTTCGGATGGACAAAATCGACCAGGGCGCGGGATGCAAGGCCGTTCACCAGCAGGATATGGTGATTGTACGTCTCCTGTTCCGCGTCATCCCAGAAGTAACAGCGAACACGGAGCACATGCGCCCTCTGCCCCAGATCTTCCAGGTCGGCCCCGTCGGCATAGGGATACTCGTAACGGGCGATCGCCTTCTCGAAGGTGTCCTCGATGGTTTCAATGGCCAGGGAATACCCGTTGGCCAGGGCCTCCTTCGGCTGGAGCAGCGTTCCCTCCACGGCCTTCGCCGGCATGGTGGCGCCGCCGGCGTCAGGGTACGGAGCGGGACGGGGGGCAGGCGTCAGGCTTGCGGAGGATGATTTCGCCGGCTGGGAGGATGACCCGGCAACGACGGATTGAGCAATCCTGCTTGCAGAACTGGCTGCCTGGGATGCCATCTCCTCCACTTTCGCGGCCATTCCGGACATCTTCTCAGCCGCCCCCCCGGCAATCGATGCAGCCGTTCCTGAGAAGCTGATGAAGGCCGGCTCCAGGGTCTTCTCGGCCTGCTTTAGCAGCCCCGGGGCCTGATCCATCGCTTTCTGCAAAGCCGAGAAGGTTTCGTTGATTTCGTCCGCCATGATGTGTCCTTAGAAGGCTCCCCGCTCCAGCGTCGGATGGATCTCCGTGTTCATGTTGCCCGTGTTCGCTACAAGACGACCATCCCGGTCGATCTTGATCTCCAGATGGATATTGTTCTTCACCTCGGGCTTGATGGCCGAGACGGCGGCTGTCAGTGCGGCGTCCCGATGCTTCATGTCGTAGACCATCTGCCCCAGCCAGCCGGCGCCGGCGTATTTTCCGCCGGAGGCCCGTTCCGCAATCGCCCCGGCTCCGCGGTTGAGGAGCCAGCCGGCGCCATATCCGGCCGCTGCAGGAAGGAGGACCTGGCGGGGAAGGAAGGGTAGGTTCCGCATGGCCAGCCAGTCCTTGATCCGGGGCAGCGAGGCCTTGAGCCCCTCCAGGATCTGCTTGCCCCGGCTCGCCGCCACGGCCCCGCCGGCGCCGGTTGCGAGATCCTTCGCCGTTTCGGCGACGCCCCGGCCTCCCTTCAGCCCCTCCGGCCAGTTCGTCACATAGACAGGCAGCAGGTTGACGCCGATCTTTTGCGCCCCCGCCTGGACGGCCAGGAACTCAGCGATCCGGCCCGCCGTGGCGCCGCGCTCTTTCAGAAAGCCGGCAGCGCCCCCGGCAATCTGGCCGCCCGGGACTCCCCGGAGCCATTCGAAGGCTTTCGCGCCATACCGGGCCAGCGCCCAGGTCCCCAGGGCGCCGGCGGTGCCGTAACCGACAATCTCTTTCCCGGAGAGACCCAGGCCACCGTTCTTTTTGGAATCCAGTCCCCACTTGATCAGGTCCGCCAGGACCCGGTTGATCGGCCGGGCGAAGTTATCCGCCGCCTCCCGCAGGGACGCCTTCAGGCGCCCCGTCTGGTCGACCAGGTTCGAAGTGGCGTCGTTCAGGTCACGCTTCAGGGTGCCGCTGGCGCCGGCGATATTTCCCGAGAAGCTGTCGATCTTGGCCAGGGCGTCCCCCGAAAGGAGGGTCCGGAGCCCCTTGATCGTGTCCAGGTCGGCCTTGCCGAAGGCCTTCTGAATGAAGGCGGCCCTCGCCATGTCCGTCTTCATCGTGTCGTACTTCGCCTTGATGTCCTTCAGGACCGCCACCGCGTCGCGGCGGGATCCGTCCTTGTCGAAGAACCGGACGCCCGTGGCCTTCTGGGCCTCGGCCATGTAACGCATATTCGTGAAGACCCGGAGGGTCGAGTCGGCGAGGGTAGCCAGGCGTTCCGGCTGCCGTTCCACCATCGAGAGCGCCTCGATGAAGGCGAGGGTCTTCTCGAAGCTCATGCCGGCTGCATTTGCATTGACGCCGGTCCGGGCGAAGATGTCGGAGAGGTTCTCCAGTTCCGCATTTCCCAGGCGCCCCGCCACGACCATCTTGTCGAGGATCTCAATCGCCTTGCCGGGCTTGGCCAGGTCGAACTGGAAAGCCGTCCCGGCCACGGTGAGGCCGTTGGCCAGGGTCCGGGCCTCCGCTCCCGTGACGGCCATCGCCAGGTTGACACCCTTGATGGTCTCCCGGGCCTCCTTCATGTTCTGGCCGCTCTGGATCAGAACATCGACCCCCTGCTTGAGATTGTCCACCTCCTGCCCCGTGTCCTTGGCGTGTCCGAAGAGTTCGCCGCGAAGCCCGGCGACCTCCTTCGCAGTCTCTCCCGACGTCTGGCCGATCTGGGTCAGGGACTTGTCCAGCTTCCCCGACTGCCACAGGGAGGCGCCCATGCCGACGGACAGCCCGAGCGCCGCCACGCGGCCCGCCAGGGAATCGTAGATGCTCCGGATCGCCCGCGCCTCGTCCCGGGCCGCTTTTCCCCAACTGGAGATGTCCCCGCTGGATCTCCGCAGGGCATTGCGCAGCTTTGCGCCGTCGCCAGCGATTTCCAGGAAGAGCTTGAGGGAGTTGGACATAACGTTACTTCCTCCGGACCTTGTACTTCCGGGTGGTCGTGGCTTCCGGATCGTTCAGATCGTTGAATGTCTCAACCAGCATCCGGGCCTCCTCGTCGGGCATCTCCAGAATGGTCCGGTAGTCGAGTCCCATCGACAGAAGGGAAACGATCAGGCGCCGCCTATTGCGCCTCGCCTCCGCGAAAGGTGGCCCTGCGGGCCGCCAGTACCTTCTCCGCCTTGTTGATGACGGCCATGTCTGCCTGGTGCATCTCCATGAGCATGTCCGCCGTGACGGCTTCCCTGGGAATGGTGCCGATCGTGAGCTGCTTGGCGACGATGCACAGCCCCATGTAGGCGTCGTTCTTTTCCGCCCGGGCGACCAGCTCCGGATCGTCGTAAATCTCCACGGTGTCCCGGACGAGCTGTTCGCGAATCTCGAACTCCCGGTGGACCGTCCCTTCAAACTCGACGCCGACGGGCAGTGTTCCTTTCTCGGTCAGCATGGTGTCCTCACTTTCTGTCCTTCGCGCTGAACTCGATGGTCTTGGTGGTTTCTTTCTCGCCGTCGTGCTTGGCGGCCCCGATCTTCAGGACGTAGACGCCGCTGTAGGACACGCGGGTGCCGTTCTGGTAGTCGATGACGATTTTCCCGCCCTTGACCTGGCTGAAATCGAACTCCGGTGTATCCTTGGGGAGGACGTACTCCAGGTTGACGCCGTAGCGGGGCCTCGTGGTGATGTGCCCCGTGGTGTTCATGAGGTTCACCGTCTTGTGCAGCTCGTAGTCCTTCTCCTCGACGCTCTTGAAGTCGGTGATGCTCTTGCCGTCGATCTCCAGAAGCACCTGGGAAACGTATTCTTCGGCCATGACAGCCTCCTTTCTTCTCGTTGCTTACAGCAGCAGGTCGATCCGGCCGGCAAAGACATGGAGCCCGTTCACCACGTCCACGGGGATCTTCGCGTTCAGCCGGTTCACGTCCTGCAGGTCGCGCTCGACGACGACGCCGTCGGCATTCGCCGCGACCTCCTCGACGATCTCCAGGTCCTCCAGCTTCTCCAGAACATCCAGGATCTGGTCCCGCACCTGGGGAGGGGTCTTCGAGGAGAGCTTCTCCCTGGGGAACCGGAGGGCGATCCGTTCCCGCAGGGCCTTCCGGACGTAGTCCAGGGTCCGGATGGTGGTCGCGTCCAGGAGCGAGACGTCGCTGATGCCCTGGGCGTCCACCGTGTAGGTCGTGACGGCCCGGACAATCTGGACCTTCTCGCCGGGGCCGATCTCCAGGGGCGTGACCCCGTTGTGCAGCAGGTTTTCCTGTTCCGTCCGGGAGAAGCGCTGGCCGATCGGCGCCGCCGCGATCCCCTTCAGCTCCAGGGTGTTGAGCGGCCGGGCGGGATCCTCCTCGTAGGCCATGACGGCGGCCATCGCCGCGGCGATCTCGTAGGCCGGGCTCCGGGTTCCCCGCAGGTAGGCGCAGACCACGCGGCCGGAATTTACGCCCGAGGCGAGGGTCGTGCAGCTTGCCAGGGAACCGTCGTAACCGTAGACGCCCACCCCGGGCCGCTGCTCCAGCGGGCCGCTCACGTTGTCCAGGTGGTCGATCAGATCGTCCAGGGAGTCGGCGTCGATGAACGGCGTTGCAATCAGGTGGTACTGCTCCCCGGCAACGGCCGCCAGGGCCGACGCGAGATCGGGATCCACGGATCCCGGGGTGGTCTGGGCGAAGGATGCCGTGGTGCCGGCCGCGGTGACCTCGGCGGAGAAGTCCACCTGGTTGGCCACGGTGCCGGCATTCTTCGCGGTGAAGATGATCTTGTGGGTGTTGGACTCCGTGCCCTGGGCCGCCGTGAACGGCAGGTCCGGATGGTTCGCCAGTTCCGCCGCCAGGGCCGTGGCGATCGCGACGGCCGTGTCCCCGGAGGCAATGCCCACCTGGATCTTGTCGTTGCCGACGTAGATCGTGATCATCCCGGACGATGTGGCCTCGTTTGTCAGGGTGAGGGTCTCCACGGCGGCCACGGGGCTTCCCGAGGCGTCCGCCACGGCGCAAACCGTCAGGTCGATGTAGGGATTCGCCTTGATGGCCGCCCGGGCCATCCGGTGGGCGATGGAGCCCTCCCCGAAGTAGGCCGCGGCCTCCGTGTCGGAGAAGACCTGCGTGGGCGTATGGACCGCCACGGATCCCGCCGACAGTTTCTGGGCGATGACGAGCATCTTCTGCTCGTTCGTCGTCAGGGTCCGGACGGCCAGCTTCGTGTTGAATTCGAAATACTTCCCCGGTTTGCGGATGCTCGCAGGGATCTGGTCGAAAGAGACGTTTTCCGATGCCATTACTCATTTCCTCCCTTCTTGCCCGCCTTGGAGGATGCCGCGTCGGCGCCGGCCTCGACCAGGGATCCGTCCGCGAGGAGGCGCCGGTAATAGGCGCTGTCCTTCACGTCGACGGGGGCGCTGTCGGTGATGTATTCTTTCGGCTTGCCTTCCTTGGGGCATTTCGTGCCCGGCGCCGCCTTGACTCTCATGGGTTCCTCCTTTCGCGGATCACAGATCGGTGTCCGCCGTTCGCGTCAACGTGTCCTCGGCGGCTTCCTCCTCGCCGAGATAATAGGCAAGGCCGACCTTGAGCAGATCCAGCGCGGTCTCCTCGTCCAGTTTCTTGATGTTGTATTCCGTCCGCAGCTTGAGCGAATACGCGATCAGCCCCCGCTCCTTCTGTTCCTGCGTGGTCATGTTCCAGAAACCCACAGGAACGATGGGCGCGATTGCCAGGTCCAACTTCTGGAGGAGCAGGCATTGGACGATCCCCTGCAGGATCGGGTAGATGCCCTTCCGGCGCTGGGCCTCGCTCTGCAGGTCGGCGAAGACAATGTCGACCCAGACAATCGTCTCCTGGCCGTAGGTATCGGACGTGACTTTCCGGAAGCTCCCTTCCTCGGCGGATACATAAACCGCCGGCTGGGCGATCCCCTCGATGCCCCGTTTGATCTCCAGGTGGCCCGCCGCCTCGGCCAGCGTCGACTGGATCCGTGCGACGGCAGCTTCCTCGATGGCACTCAACATGTCAGTAGCCTCCCAGGGTATGCCGGTTAAAGATCCGCCCGCCGGGTGTGCTGACGGCTGCCATGTCCGCGGATGTCTCCGGGGTTACGGCGGAGCCTGCTCCCAGGGTGATCTTGCCGTCCTGGATCTTCTCCAGGAGCTTCAGGGCGTTCCGATAGCGTTCCGCGACGCCTTCCGGCGGGTCCAGACGGGACCGGCGGGCATAGAGGCGATAGACGGCGATGTCGCAGGCCAGGGTACCAATCAGGCCGGGAACCGGCGAAAGGGGAAGGCTGTACCGCTCCCGGAGATAGCCGTCCATCAGCTCTCCGGCGTCGGCGATGGCCCGGTCCACGTTGTCCGTATTGATAGTCGTTGCCGGCACCGAATCGTCCGTGAGTTGGATCAGGTCCTGCTCGGGCACAACCTTTTTCAAATCCGCAATCGTGATGTAAACCATCTCATCCTCCAGTGCCTCGACTTGCATTTCGCCCGTTCCCGGTCAGATCACGCCATCCCGGGGAGGTTTTGTGCCATCCCCGGGATGGTAATGAATCAGGATGCGTAGGTATCCTTGAATAGGTAACCGAGATCGGCATGGACCAGAACGATGTCTGTCTCTTCCGCCGCTTCGTAGACGTCCTGGTGTTCCGCGGCTTCCCGCCAGGTGGTTACCCGCCGCGGCTGCCCGTCCTCGTAGGCCAGCCGGACCTGCAGACCCGCCGTCGCCGTCTTCAGCCCGACCTTCTTCGGCCGGTGAAAGAGGAAGCCCATGCCCTTGCCGGCATTGACTTCCCAGATGTTGACGCCCGTGAACTCCGTCCCGGTCTTGGTCTCCTTCGCCGTGTTCTTGATGGACCCTCCGACCAGGACCTCGTCGAGCTCCAGGAGAGCGGCCAGCAGGTCCTTGCCGAGGACGCCCCGCTGGGTGTACTTGACCTTGTCCAGGATCGCCTCGCACTCCTTCAGGGCCAGGTAGGTCGCCTCGTCCAGGACGAGAACGTTCGCCTTCTTGCCGGTCTTGCTCTTGATGGCCTTCTTGGCCTTGGTGATGTCCGCCAGGAAGGTGTTGGTCGCCCCGGCCGGCGACCAGAGCCCTTCCGCGTCCTCGCCGCCGGCATTGCCGTCGGCCCAGGTCCCGGTCGTGATCAACTCGCCGGTGCGGATTTCCTTCTTGAGATCGACCTTGTCGGTGGCGAACTCGATGGCGTCCTGGTCCGGCTGGAGGGGCGGCGCGTTCTTGGATTTGGCGAACCTCCGGTCCTCGTCGGTCACTTCCTTGGCGAAGGCGTACTCCTTGGTCGAAAAGGACACCTCGTCCAGCTTGTACCCGCCCCGCTTCGCCCGGGTTCCCGCCGTGCGGATCCCCGCCTCGTCCCGGAACCAGTCGGCGCGGTTGTAGATGGTGATCTTCGCCTTCGGATCCGCCCCGTCAATAATGGGGAAGACCCGGTCGGCGATATAGTCCTCGTTGCGGAACTGGATGGAGACGTTCTGCAGGGGTCCCGCAACGATCTGCTCCTTCACGTTCGGCTGCGGCATGTCTTTGTTCTCCTTTCATCGGGATGTCCGTTCCCCGGCGCGCAGGCGGGGGGACGGACCGCCGTTTTTAGTGGACCGTGGTTCCCAGGCTGTAGATCGTGACCGCCTCCGTGCCGGAACCGACGTTTGTGAGGACAGCCCGGAACCGCTTGGAGTTGTTCTGGGCGATCGTCATGGTGCCGCTCAAGCTCACGCCGGAACCCGCCGTGAGGGTGATCGTCTCGGCCCCGTCCGCCGTGTTGCGGATGATGAACTCGAAGCTGGAGTCCGCGATCGCCCCGGCAACGGCCCCGACGATCTGGGCCGCCGCGGGCGTGACGTCGCTTCGGCCGGAGCCGTTGGGATCCCGCAGGATGAGGCCGCCGACCAGTTCCGCCGCCGTGTAGGTGACCACGTCGGCGGTGTTCTTGGTCGTAACGGTGGTAAGCCCCTTCACCGCGTCGTTGATGGCCGGCACCATGCCTAGGAGCAGACAGGAACCCAGGCCGTCCTCCGCCTCGGCGGCCTCCAGGACATAGCCGCGCGCGTAGGCCAGGTTCCCAGCGTTGTCCTGGGCTTTGCCGGCATCCGCCGCGGAGACGTATTCCGGGCCGATGAAGGTCCCGACCCCAATGGCCGCGTTGGCCTGGAACTTCGAGATACCGATGATCCGTACAGCCGCCGCCTCGCCCGCGACCGGCGCGTTCTGGAGGATCCCCAGGGCCACCTCCGAGGCGCTGTCGGGCCGGCGGACCTGTTCGCTAGTGTTGAGGACCACAAACCGATACTGGTCGTTGGAAAGGTCCTCCGCCGCCGGAAAGGAAAGGTCCAAGATCTTGTTTTCCGATGCCATGTTGAAATGCTCCTTTCCCGGCGGGACTCAGCCGCCGATCTCCTGGAGGTATTCCCGGGCCAGGTCGGGGTTCTCCCGCTGGACCTCGGCGAATGCCGCGCTGTACGTCAGGGTCTTGTCGGCCTCCTGTTTCTTGGCGACGAGGGCGCTGAGCCTTGCTCCCGCATCCCCCTGGCCGCCCGGATCCTTGTCCCGGGTGGCGATCTCCTTGAACTCGATCACCTTCGGCATCTCCGTCTCGAAGAAGGCCTTGAATCGATCATAGAGGGTGGCCTTGACCTTGCCGTCCCCCTCGCCGAACTCGATCTCGCCCTCCATGCCGGCGAAGGCGAGCATCATGTCCGGCACGCCGTACTTGACCCACGCGGGCGTCATCTTCCCCGCCTTGATCATGGACTCGCACCAGCCGGCGATCTCCGCTTTACGGGCATTCTGGCGCGCCGTGCGCTCCTTTTCGGCGAATTCGGCGGTCAGCTTTTCCCGCTCCTGGCGGGCCGCCTCGTCGGCTGCCTGCTTTCGGGCCGCCTCGATGTCCGTCTCCGAGAAGGTCTTCCCGGCGGGCGGATCCGCGGCCTGGGTGTCCACGCTGGAGACCAATTCTTTCAGCCTCTGAATGAATTCCTTAAACTGCATGCTTCGTTCCTCCTTCCTGGTTTCGGAATAGGTTGCGATGTTGTTGACCGGATCCGCCGGCGCGGCCCGGATATCCTCGATCGTCCAGTTGGGGACCACCCGGTCCGCCGTGTCCTGGTCGAATTTTTCGATCATCCACTCCCGAAGCCGCCGGAAGACGTCCCCGAGGGCGCCCCGGAAATAGCCGTCCTCGGCGAACTCGAAGACGGTTGCATCGCCTTCACCAAAGGCCACTTCGGCCAAGCCTTTTACCGCCGGCGGTGTTGCGCCCAGGAACCCCACATGGCGCAGGGATCCGTCGGGATAAAAGGCGGCGCTCCGTTTCTTGAACCGGCCGCTCTTGACCATCTCCTCGAACTCCGGGACCACCTGCTTGAACTTGGCGGACAGGAACGCCGTCCCGTTCCGGACGTCCTTCCGCAGCCCCTCGACCCAGCCGTAGGCCGGGGCGTCATGGGCAGGATGGCCGATCACCGCCGGCGGCTCGTGCCGGGAGGCGTTGAAGGTGGCGACGGCCTTGTCGATCAGGGCGTTCCCGTCGTGTTCGACGCCCTGGCTGTCGGTCTGCCGGCCCCCCTTGAAGATCTCGATCCAGCCGTTAAAGCCCTTGAATTCCGTCATGGGTCACCTCTTCGACAGATAGTGGTTGACGATGCCGACGATCTCCTCGCTGTCCCCGGCACTCACACCGAGGAACGGCCGGGCGGGAATCACCGATCCGGGATGGCGGACCGAATGCACCGGGTGGGCGGCTCCCGGCCAGAACAGGGCCTTCTTCCGGGTGGGAACGATCGTTCGCGCCGGCGTCCGGCCACCGAACTGATGAATCGCCCCGTGGACCATGTTCGTCCCGATGGCCAGGCTGTTCTCCCCCACCAGCTGATATCGGATGCTACCCCGCAGGTGGCCGGACTCCGTCAGGATCTTGTGGTGCTTCTTCCGGGCGAGGGTGGACGGCTTCAGGCGCGCCCAGGGCGTCCCGTCCGGCGCCGGTCCCTGCCGGTGGAAACGGTCCTCCGTCGAGCGCACCATGTACTCCCCGACGACCTTCAGGACCGGCGAGAGTTTCCTCCCTTTTTCGGCCAGCTCGCCCAGGGCGTCGGTTACGGGTTTGTCTTGGATTTCCAGCCTGATTTCCGTCATGTCTTCCTTCCCACCCCTGAAATAATGTTTGACAAATGCAATACAATGTATATCGTTATGCCATGAAGAAAACGGAGTCTCTCCCGCTCCGGGTCGATCCGGAAACGCGGCGCATGGCCTTTGAGAAAGCCGAAATGCTGGGCATCAGCGTTGCGGCATACATCCGCATGTTGATCCGCCTGGACAACAGACGGGAGACCGCCGACAGAAAACGAGAGGTGTAAGAACGGCCGCCATGTGGGTTTTCACCAACAGGGGTTTTCTTTCCATGAATCGATCTTCGAAAAGGTGTGGACATGATCAAACGTGAACCGACCCTTCCAATGGAGGAGCTGAAGCGAAGATATGAGGCTCTGGGACCGATCGAGGAGCCGATCGGCGAACGGTCGTATGCAGGGCGCTGCAGCACGTTCGAATCGTTCCTGGAGTACGGTCCGGTGTTTGCGCTGGACCTGTCCCTTGGAAATCCTGTGGGCGACGTTGCCATCCAATATCCCCGCCTGGTTGATCTCGTCATGCTCGCCTGGCCTCAGAAATAAGAGCCGTTTTTCTTGATGATGCGGGCTTCTCTCGGCCGGCCGAGGAAGATGTACTCGTGTTCGGCCATGCCGTTCGCCTTGCCGGCATCCGGCAGAGCCTCTTTCCCCGTGTATTCGCCGGCGTGATAGAACCTCATGTACCGGGGACCCTGCCTCCAGGTTTTGATGAAGTCCTCGACCCTTGCCGTGATCTCCAATGCCTCCGTGTTCCTGTACGTCCCGGCCGGGTAAGCCGTGCACGTCGCCGTTCCGTACTGGTACTTCCCGTTCCGGAATGTGCGGGACATCTCCTTCTTGCTCATCTCCCGGACGACCGAGAACTCCTCGTAGCCGTGCAATCTCCGCAGGTAGTACTGATGGAACTCAAACTCCGCATCGAGGAGGTTGAACAGGGTCTCCCGCGGGAGTTTCGAGGCCTTGGAAACCCGCTCGGCATGCGTTCGTGCCAGGTTTCGTGCGGTCATTCCCTTGCTGCCGGAATGGTACGTTACGTTCAGCCCGAGTCGCTCCTCAGTCCATTGCTTGACCAGGCCCGCCGCCACGCTCTGCGAGGATCCGCTCCATTCGTTGAACCATCGCTGCAGGGCGGAAACGCCCTCTTTGCCGAACATGCGTTCGATGTACTGTTCGAATCGTTCCCGTACGATGAGAGGGATCGAGTCGGTTGCTTCCTGTTCCGATAGAGCCGTCACACCCCACTTCTTGAACTCCTCCAGATGCTTTCCAAATCCCGGGGGAACCAGCCTGTTCTCCAGGTCATAGCGATCGATCAGCGCCTGGCGTCGCTTCCAGAGGGTGTCCGTCAGGTCCTTGGCTTCCGCCTTGGCGAAGCCGGCCCGCTCGAACACCTTCTTCACTTCCGCCTTGTTCAGGTTGAGGAGTCCTTCCGCTCCCTCCCGCTCCAGCCAGACGTTTTTCCCGAAGACGGCATTGAAAACCGAGGCCGACTGCGGATTCATCCTCGCATCCCGCAGGGTCTTCACTTCATCAACAGCGGCTTCGTATGCCTTCGCGCCACCCCGGGCGCGATATTTGAAGCTCCCGCCGGCGTCGATCATGACGAGGCGCCCGTTTTTCCCGACCAGGACGTTGTCAAATTCCAGCCCGACCACGTCCCAATTTTTCGTGAGGACAGAGGCGTGGAAGATCCTCGCCATATCGTCGGGATGGACGATCATGTCGGCGGCCTTCATGGCCTTCAGATCCGTCCTCCACCGGCTCACCAGGGCCAGCTTCCCGTCCCAGTCCCGAAGGGCCAGCTCGGGCATCTCAACGCCAAGCATCTTGTAGACGGCATTGGCTGCAAATTCCGTCCGGGCCTGGTTTTCGTCCGTGTAAAACTTGACGTAGTAGCGCTGCTTGTCCGGGGCCTCGTACAGCCCGCCGGGATTCGATCCCTTCTGCTCCCCGACCTTCTTCCAGAGGCGGATGTCGTCGGCCGCTCCGGCCGCCGGCGCCGCCTTCTTTTGCACGGTTCTCCGGACGCGCCGGGCGACCTTGGCCGCCTCCTTGTCCCTGGCCTCGATCTCGCCGAGGAGCGCCTGGGCGATGTCCTCCGGTAGCCGTTCCAAGGCGCTTTCGAGGACCTTGTATTTCGCCTGGGCGGCCTTCCCGACGTTGTAGCCCCAGCCCTTGTCAATCCCGACGGGCTCGCCGGTCTTCGGATCGATGGGGGAGGGGGGAGCCTTTCCCAGCCCATCCTTTAACGCCCGGGCGTGATCCTGTTTCGTCGCCGCCAGGACCCGGCATTTGCAGCCCCAGCCGTTGGGAACGTAATGACTGTCCCACCAGGGATCGTCCGCCGGGAGGATGATGCCGTTCCAGGCCAGGTGCTGGGGCCGCGGCACCCGGCTGTCGCCGTGGCGGTATTCCAGGTAGCCGTAGAACTTCTTCACGTCCGGATCCTGGAGCTGCTCCCAGCGCCCCGCCGCATAGGACGTCCGGATGTTCGTGGAGTAGATCACCTCGCTCCGCCAGTTCCGGGACCCGTTGTAGGACCAGCCGTGCTTGGCGACGATCCCGTCGAAATCCTTCCGGAACATCTCCAGGGTCTTGCCCTGGGTGATGGCCTTCTCCACGGCACCCCGGAAGTCCGCCAGGAGATCCGCCTTGTAGGCCCCGGCGATCATGAACCCCTTCGCGTGTTGGTCCTTCCAGAGGTCCGTCCACTTCCGGGTCGGGATGTTCAGCTTGTTTTGAAAGAACGTTTCCTGCTCCCGGAAGGGCAGGTTCAGGGCTGCCAGAAGTCCCGGCGCGATGGCGTCTTCGGCGAATTCAGGGCTTTTTTTTTATCCCCGAGGGTCCCCGTCTCCGCCCCGACCTCGTATTGCCCGCTCACCTCCGCCAACATCAGCCCCCGGGACACGATGACGCCCAACTCGTCGGAGGGCATCTCGCCCCACAAATCGAGGATCCGGTCGCGGAGATCGTCCAGGGAGTCCGCCTCGTCCACCAGGCGCTTGAGAGGCACCATGTAGACGGCATCGGTCGTCTTCAGGGCCTGACGGGCCGTCCGGTCGGCGATATGATCGGCGGCGTCCTTTGTATCCGGATCTTCCGCGAACTCCCCGCCCTTGGGCACCGCCGGCGCCTTCGGCGGCGCGTTCACCAACTCCTCACCCTCTACGGGCGCCGGGATCCCGTAGGTCTCGTAAAAGTAGGCCGTTCCCACGGGGAGGCCGATGTCCACGACCAGGGTCTTGTCGATCTCGGACTGCTGCTTCAGGTTTGGCTTCGCCGCCGCATAGGTCTTGAGCTTCGGGTAAGCTGCCGTTCCGGGGAAGTTGAAGTCCACGATCCAGCGGACCAGGGTCTCATTCAGGCAGGCGTCCAGGAGATCCGCGTCGGCCTCGATCAGCTCCTGGCGGACGTTCTCCTGGGACTCCTCGTTGCCGAGTTTCCCGGGGGTCCCCTCCGTCGAGGCGGTCTGTCCCAGGACGGCCTTCGAGATCTGGCGGTCCATGTAGTTGCAGAGCTGCTCATGGGTCACCGTGCCAGCCCGGGAGGCCTCCAGGAACTCCACGTCCATCGTGTCGGGCATGGTGAGTCCTGTATCGTTCTGGATCGCCTCGATGGCATCCAGGAGCGCCTTCTTCTGCTCGGGACCCGTCCCCGCCGGGTACTTGCCCTTCACCGTGGGCATGCCGAACTTCTCCAGGAAGACGAGCCAGAACTTGACGCCGTGCTTCTTAAACCAGACGGGCCACCAGAGCTTTTGGCCAAGGCCCCGGCCGTAGGGGTTGTCGGAGTCGCCCCAGGTGAGGAACACGAACTTCCGCTCCGGAAGGGACTCTCCGTCCACCATGTTGTCGGTCGTAAGGAGGCGCGGCTCCCGCTCGGGTGTGAAAACGAACCGCCGGGGATGCTTGCCCAGGATCTTCCGGATGACGATCGACGCATCCTTCGGCTCCCAGAGGGTTTCGAAGCTGTAGAAACCGTAGAGGACCGCCTTCAGGATCTCCTGGCGGGCCTGGTCGAAGTTGCAGTCCTCCAGGACCTGCGAAACAAAATCGGCGACAACCTGCTCCTGGGACGTGGCGGCCGGCCGGCCCTGTTTCCGGGCGGATTTGGCCGGGATGACGTCCCATTCCTTCCCCACAACGGCGAGGATCCGCTGCTGCAGCACGCTTCCCGCATGGGCGTCCCGGTCCACCTCGTCGTAGAGCTTGAGGCCCTTTCCGGCTGCCTCGGTACGGAGGACCGGGTCCGGATTCTCCAGGCGCTTCAGCCAGCCGGCGAAGATGTCGATGTCCTTCTCGATGGTGGCGACTTCGTCGGTGACAACGGGCGGGCGTTTCGTCTCTTCGGCCATGTCACTGCCTCATGTAGTTTGCCATGCTGGTCCCGGCGGTCGTGCGCCGGACGCCGGTGGACTCGAACTCGATGTCCCCGCCCCATTCGGTGTGGACGGCATGCCAGGCCATCGCCCCCGCGATGCCGGAGTCCCCGTGGCGCTGCTTTTTGTCCTGGCCCTTAGTCTTCGTCTCCGGCAGCTTCGCCACGCCCCGGACCACCTTGAAGGCCCGGTGGTCCTCGATGACGTCGGCGTCCTTCGCCAGGAGGATGGCCCGGTCTTCAAAGGCCGCCTTGTAACGGGGCATGTTCTCCCGGTACCAGGGCTCCGTCAGCATGACCTGGGCGATCCGGGAGGCGCCGTAGCGCTGCATGGCCCGTTCGGCCAGGTACTGGCCGTTCCCCCGGGCATCGAAGGCGCCGTAGCGGAACCGCGGGAGGCGGTCGCAGATGTAGTAGAGGATCTGTTCCTGCTGCTGGAACGGCATGTTCCGGAGCTCCAGGTGGAAGACGGCCCTCCAGTTGGCGTTCTGTTGTTCCTCCAGAGGAATGAAGACGGACAGGTCGCCGGTCCGGCCGAAGTCCTCGCCCACCACGGAATTGCACTCCCACCGCAGGGGTTTCAGGAGGGGAAGCAGGGTCTCCTCGCACCAGTCCCGGACCTCGGCATAGCGGAGGTGGTCCGCCAGCTCGGCGAAGGATTTCGGCTGCTCGTACCGGATCACCGGGATCTCTTCGGACAGGCAGGTCTCAATGAGGGCGCGGGTCAGGAAGGTGCCGCTCCCCTGGCTGGGGACGCAGAACAGCTCCTCCTCGGCATCCTCGCCGTAGAAGTCGATCACCTCCTGGCGCCAGGTCGCCTCGGCCTCGGGACTCCAGGGCCGCCCCAGGACCTCGCAGATCCGGCGATAAAGCCCGTCCGCCAGGGCCTCGTCGAAATCCACCCGGTGGAGGCTGTAAGGCTTCCGGCCGGACCGGATGTCCTGGACCAGGCCGTTGAAGGGGTTGTCGTCGCCGTTGTGGGTGGAGATGATCCGGACCTCGCCGCCCCAGATGAGAAGCGCCAGGGCTGCCTTCAGGAGCCCCGCCAGGTCGTCGTGGAAGGCCGCCTCGTCGATGATCACCCGGCCCTGCTTCCCGCGAAGGTTCGAGGGCCGGCTGGAAAGCGCCGTGATCCGCCAGCCCGACTGGAAGGTGATCCGGAAGGCCAGGATCTTCTTCTCCTGGACGACGCCTTCGTACTCCTCCTGGTCGACCTCTTCGTATTCCTCCATCCCGGAGGCGGCCAGGTTGTAGGCCCTGGCCCAATTTGCGCAGTCGTTGATGAACTCCAGGGCCATGTCCTTCGTGTAGCCGATGTACCAGACGTTCCGTTTCTCCCCCTTGCCCCGTTCGGAGGCGTACAGGGTGGAGTCCGCCGCCTCGCCCCAGGAGATCCCGATCCGGCGGGACTTCTCCATGACCTTGACGGGGGCGCGATCGGCCGCCCAGCGCCCCTGGTAGGGAAGGAGGATTCCCATCCCCTGCCGGGCCTGGTCGAAATCGTTCTGGAGGGTGCCCACTGTCATACGATCCCCAGAATCCGCCGGCGGATCTCCTCGGCCTTCTCTTCCGAGAGCCCGCCCTGCTTGGCCGTCTGGACCACTTCATCTGCGGCGGCCCGGGCCTTGGACCGGACTTCCGCCATCCACTTCTTCTGATCCACGGAGGTCTTGTTCAGCTTGGCCACGGCCACGGTCAGCTTGTTGAAGTCGATGCTTTCCGGATCCAAGGACTGCATCTCCACCAGGACCTGGAAGGCCTTCTCCTGGCAGAGGCGGGTCAGGGCGTCGCCCATGACGCCCTCTTCGTCCCCCACGGCCTCGGTGATGGCCCGGGCCTGCTCCGTGGCGATCCGGAGGGCCGAGAGCTTCTCCTCGAACTCCTGGCCGTAGCGGTGGATCGCCGAACGGGAGATCTCGAAGCCCTGCTCCCCCAGCCAATCGGCCAGGGAGGTGTAGTCGGCAAAGCCGCCGCCGATCAGGCGCCGGTCCAGCTCGGCCTTCACCTCCGGGGGCAGTTTCGTGATCTTCGATCGCGCCGGCATGCTCACCACCACTTTTTCGGCCGGGCGATGCCGGGATCGCATTCCACGGTGTACTCGACGACATCAACGCCGTCCCGGGTCAGCTCCGCGGTCCAGCCGTGGCAGGTGTCCTTTCCCTTGATCTCCAGGAGTCTCCGGTGGTCCAGGTAGTCGAGCTCCCGGCGGATATCGAGGAGGGTCACGTCCCGGATCACTTCCTGGACCGTAGACAGGATCAGCCGCTCGTTGGCGCCGATGGGCCGGGCCGCGTCGAGGGTCGCCAGGATCAGCCAGCGGGTGCTCTCGCGCTGCACCTTCTTCAGGTCGATTTCACTCATCGGATCCTCTCATTGCTCGAAGCTCGTCGATCTTCTCCGCCAGCCGGTCCAGCTTGGCGTTGATGGTCACCTGCTGCCGGATGTCGTCCTCCTTCCGCACGTACTGAAGCGGCAGCTCCGCCTTCAGCTCCAGGAAGGACCGTTCCAGCCGGGCATAGTCCTTGGCGGTCTCTCCCGCGCCGGTGAAGCGTTTGTCGGTCTCCTCCTGGTTTCGGTTCATCCATGCCTTCACGACTCCCAGAAGGATCAGGCTCCAGGCCGCCACAAGGCCCGCCAGGAACAGGAAGAGCGGCCACTGCTCACCCATGCCGGCGCCCCCTTTCCCGGCTCCGCTGGCAGTCGACACACAGGGTTGCCTCGGGGACCGCCTCCAGCCGCTCCGGCTCGATCTCCTCGCCGCACCGCCGGCACAGCCTCCGGCCCGGTCCCGCCCCTTGCGGATGCGGGCCGGGCCTTTGGCACTCTTCAAGGAGGGTATTCGGCCGTCCGGCGAAGTGGGCCTTCAGGGCCTGCTGCCGGTACATTTCGTCGTGCTGTTGGGCTAGGTCGATGTCGTCCATGATCGTTCTCAGTCCGGGATAAACCGGCCGTAGACGTCGTAAATGCCCCGGGAATCCAGCCAGCGGTTCACGTCGGCCGGGTCGGGGTGCTTCAGGTTGTATTCGGGGTCCACCAGGGAGAGGTAGCCGGCCCGGTCGGAGCAGATGTTGACCCAGGGGAGTTGGATCCAGTCCAGGTGCAGGGCCTGGCCGACGATCGCCACGGGGTCGTACAGGCGGCGGTACCAGGGAAGCTCAAGATCCGCTTCGATGGCATGAAGGATCCGCAGCCGCTCTTCGTTGCTCCACCGGGGATTGGTCCAGAACTTCAAGCGGTGGGCGCCCTGGAGATAATCAGAGAGGGGAACCGTCTTAAACGTCGCATCCTGGGAGGCCAGAACGCCGGGCGCCTTGAGCCACATGACGTGGTTGTAGCTCCAGGCCTGGTGGACCTTGATGGCTGTCCCGATCCAGGAACAGAGGGCATCCGAGAAGACAATCATCGGGAACGTCTGGATCTCCAGGATGTCTTCAATGGTCAGAACACGGTTCGGGTCCTTCATAATTCACCCCCCCGTCAGGTCAGCTCAAAATGGACGTAGTCGGGCTTCCGGAAGCGGCCGCCCCATTTGAGGCCGACGGATTCTCCAATCCGGCCGGCTTCCACGTAATCAGGGATGTCATTGTCGTTGACGTCGGCCTTGAGATCCCAACTGGGCTGCCGGTCCTTCTCGATGGCGATATCGAAGGCCCGGGCCTTGTCGTTGTCCGGGTTCCCGTCGTCCAGGTCTACGATGTGCTTTGAAGCCAGGGTCCAGGTGACCTTCTTCCGGTTCTCGAATAATTTAATGGGGAGCAGCCCAGCCAACTTCCTGAGCAAGTTCGTTTTGGGCAGTGCTTCACGGCCCTGGGCATACAGGGCGATCTGTTCCTTGACCGTCCTGGCCGTGCAGGTGAGGCGGTAGGGGATTCCCGCCGCCCTCATCCGCTCGTCGAAGAGCCGGAACTTTGCCTGCAGGGCCGGAGTCAGGTCTTCAGGATTGCGGCTGGCCATCGTCCCTCCGGTGCTTGTGGTTCAGGATCAGGTACGTCAGGATGGTTCCCGCGTCCTCCAGCTCGGCCAGCACCTGCTCCCGGGTGTAGACCGCGGATCCGGCAAAGTGATCCCGGGCAATGCGGGCGCTGAGTCGAGCCTGGTAGAGCATGTTGATCGTGTCGTCGTCGGCCATGTGTAGAAAACAAAAAAGCCCGGCCCCGGAGACGTTGTCTCCGGAACCGGGCTTCGTGAGCCTCTCTCCGCCACCGAATCAATCAGGCGGCTGCGCAATTATAGGCGGTCTGACCGCTCGAAAATGTGATTGTAATTTTACGATATTGTTGTCATAAGTCAAGCGGTTTTTTGTTTACAAAATAACAATATCTCATCCATCTGAAAGATAACAATGATTCATAATATTCAAGTCTTGCGTGGGGTGGCCGCTTTGGCCGTTGTTTACTACCACACAGGATTTTTGCTTTATAAAAATGTTCATACAGATTTTCAAGGTGTAAGTATTTTCTTTGTTATTAGCGGATTTATAATGACATATATTACCCAAGATGCAGATAATAAATTCCTTATACGTCGAATAATAAGAATCGTTCCTTTGTATTGGATTATAACTGCAGTTGCGTTTCTCTGCTTTAGCCTTCTGTTTCCAACCATGGGGCATTTTTTACACAATCGTGATTCACTGAATGAAGCGGGTTTCATCAATCTTTTGGTAGGCAACGCAGGGGCATTCTCATCACACTTTTTAGTTTTATTAAAGAGCTTTTTCTTCATTCCTTACCAGAATGAGGCAGGGAATTTACATCCTTATTTAGAAGTCGGATGGACTCTGAATCTTGAAATGCTTTTTTATTTAATCATAGGAGTTATGTTGCTTTTTAAAACAAAGAGGGCAACAATACTAGCATGCTTCGTACTCATTGGAATAAAGGTTCTTGATTTTTCATTAACTCATAGTAGCAAGGTTCTTGATTTTTATAGCCACGGTTATACAACTTTCTTCATTCTTGGTGTTTTCTCGTATTACGCTTGGTTGATACTTGGTAGAATTCATTTTCTAAGAAAAAAACTTGTCCTTTTTCCTATTGGTTTTGTTGTACTGTGTGCATATTTGGCTATAAATACATTCGGGTGTCATCGTTATTATTCGTCGTACATAATTCCATTCAGTGTCATTTTGATGGCATTACTTTTACACTCATCTGGCTTACGATACGCTTGGAAGCCATCAATAATTTTAGGCGATGCCTCTTACGCCTTATACCTTACTCATACCGTATGGATAGGAATACAACAACCTCTCTCAATTAAGATGATACCTATCCTGAAGACAGACACAATAATTGGAATGTTTGTTGCGCTCATCATGTCATGTATTATTGCTATATTTGTTCATTATAAAATCGAGAAACCGACTATCAGAATGCTTCAAAGAAGATTCATTACAAGGAGTTCGAGTGTATAATCCTGAGTAGATTTGTTGTTCTCTTCTTATAAATATTAATAATTTAGATATCTAATTAATGCATAGTTTCAAACCAGTCGAAGATAACAGCCGCATTTCGGGCATTTGATCTCTAGACTCTTCACCTCGCCCTTCAAAAGCAGACGTCGGCAGCGAGGACAGCGGATTTCAGGGAGAACCGCGAGTCCTTTGCTTACCCTTAGGCAGTTACCAATTTTCGGTAGAGAATTCACCCTGCTCTTCATGATCACCCGCCCAAGGACGCGAGCAGTCCTTTGACCCGCCGCTTGTTTTCCTCGATCTGTTCATCTGTGAGCGCAATCACAGGCATGTCCAAGCCGATGGACGGAAGCTCCACCCGTTGTTCGGAGACGTGGTCGTTGTTCTTCCGACCACCTCCCGCCCTCTGTATCTCCTCCTGGTGTTTCAGCCCCTTTTCAGTTGATCGCCCAGCCTCCCGAGCCTCCCGTTCGGCGATCGTGATCATGATCTTCTTCAGATAGTTGTGGTTCTCTAGGGGGTCGTCAAAGTGGCGGTGGACGATAATATTCAGAGACTCGGCGATACCCTGAGTGCTGATCCGGTACGTCCGGCGATTATATAAGAAGGCTTCTGCCTGGAAGAGGTTCTTCAGTTCTTCCTGCAGGACCCGGATCTTCTTCATCCTGGATCGCATGGGCCGGATGCCGAAAAGCTCTGTGTAGGCCCAGACCAGGTGGGTGTGCTTGCCGAAGACGGTCTGCATCTTGATGATGGCCAGGAGATCTTCCTCCAGCCGGATCTCCAGGTAGTCATATTCCCTGGAACAGTGGGGACACCGAAATTTCATCGTTTCAGCTCGTACTCAAATTTCTCGCCGGGTTTCCGTGTGGCGCCGATCAGGAAGAGGCGCTCGTCGGGCCATTTCTCAACGGCATCGCGGTCCAGGCTCTTGACGGTCTTGATCACGTCCGTGAGGCCCAACTCCTCGCACTTGGCCAGGGCGGTCTTGGGGATGGTCACCTTGTCGCCGGCCTCCCGGATCAGGGTGCCGTTGACTAGGCGAACGACGTCCGTCCCGTCGAAGAGGACCGTCTTGTTCGCCTTCATGAGACCCTGGAGGGCTTTCCCGTCCCGTTCCACTGTGGCCTTCATCGGGGCCATCATCCCTTCGTAATGAGCCTTCAGGCGTTCGAGCTCCTCATTAAATTGTTCCGTCAGCAGGTCGATGCCCGTCTGTGAGACGGCGATGGCCAGCAGCAACTCCTCGGCCTCGCTCTTGACCTTGTCGATCGGTTCAGGCTGCTTCTTCACGCTTCCCCTCCATGCCCAGCTTGATCTGCCCCAGGTAATTGGGGAGAGAGATTTTCTTGATCCGGGCGTTCCTGGACAGGATGGACAATGCCCGCCGTTCCCCCCGGCGGAGGTAGTCTGTCAGCTCGCTTCCTGCCGCGGCCAGGTAGTACCCGCCGCCGCTCTGGGAAGACACGGAGCAGATGGGCACCCCTTCTTCTCGCAGGATTGTCACGAGATGGCGCAGATCCCGGGTGTCGTTGATCTTGTGGTTCCAGGGACGGCCGAAGACCGCCTCGTATAGTTCCGCCATGCCCACAGCATTGTGGGCGCCGATATGCTCCGTCAGTTTCCCCAGGAGCCGCATCCGATTGTCCGGGCTGTTGATGATGTTTTCCGTCATGATGAAACCTCCCTTTCCGGTCAGGTTGTCGCCGATTCTGTTTCCTTGATCTTCCCCAGGACAGCCAGAAGCCTCTCCAATTTGCCGGCATCCCGGCACCAGGCAAGCTGGCCGGTCCCGCAGATCCGTTCCGCCAGGCCCACCAGGCGCTTCTCCCCGTTCCGGATCTCGCCGGCCAGCTCCAGGCATCGGGACCTCAGGGCCTCGATGTGCTCCGCCCTGCCGGCGGGACGCCGCGTCTTGACGGGTTTCCAGCCATAATGCTTCAGGAGCTTCACCAGGTCTTCCAGTTGCGGGAGCGTGAGATCCGCCGCCGTGGAAACCTTGAACGCCCGGAGGATCATCTCGTACTCGCCTTCGTTGAGCCCCATCTCCTTTCGGGCGATGTGGATCTTGGCCAGGAGCCCCCGGCGCTGCTTCGCCTGGGCGTCCGACCGGATGGGCGGTGGTCCTTTCCGTTCGTGAATAGGGAAGGGAAAGGTCGTCCCGGGGATCGTTGCGGCATTCATTCCATGACCTCCAGACGGAAACGGTTCGTGTCGATGATCCGGTACAGAGGCTGCTGTCCATTACCGGAGGGGTGGGGACGGAAACCTTCCTGCCTCAAATACCCCTCTTCACAGAGGCGGCAGATAATCCTTTGGATGTAGTTCTTTCTTGCTCCGCTGATACGCTCGATGTCCGTCACAGCGAAGGGCTCATGGAAGCTGATCATCCGCATGGCCTTGAGGACTTTGCCGCGAAGCACCGAAGGCCTCCTCCCGAATGTTTTGGAAGACACGTAGCGGTAGCGTGCAACAGGTTGTCGCCGAATTCGTTTGTCCCGAACAGGGACCAGTTCGCCCCGGATATGGAATTCCCGAAGCGCACTCTGGACCTTTCCTCTTTCAAGTCCGGGGGGAATGTTCAGGCTGTCGCATATCTGCCGGCATGTGAAAGCCTCATTGTGGTCTTTCATCCACTCCCGAATGCGCCGGGTCAGGCCGGTTTTAGGCGTTCCGGAGGACATCTTTCACCAGCTCCAGGGTGCATTCATCGAGACCCGAGGCCTTCAGCGCCCGCTCGACGCCGATGGCCGCCGTCAGGACCGGCCGCCAGTCGCCCCGGCCGTGCTTATGGATCAGGGCCGCCACGTCGGGTGTCAGTTTCAGATCCAGGCAGCGTTTGAAGAAGAAGGCCACGTCCTGCTGGGTCACCGGGGTGAACTCCATCCGCCGGCGGATCCGGCTGGCCAGGCGCCGGCGGGACTCGATCTTCCCCTTCAGCTCGTCCTCGCCGATCAGGACCAGGGGGCAGGCGTACCGCTCATTCAGGTTCCGGAGCATCTCCAGGATGGTCATGGGCAGGAGATCCGCCTCGTCGATGAAGATCAGGCGGCGTTCCTTGGCCATCTCCTCGCCGATGACGGCCAGGCAGGCCTCGGATCGGACCGGCCGGACCTTTCCCAGCTCGAAGGCGATCTCCCGGAGGATCATCGCCGGGGTCCGGGTGTTCAAGGGCGGGATGTAGACCGCGCTGGAATGGACGGCGTAGTGTTTGGCCGCCTCCGTCTTCCCGCGCCCCGCCGGACCGGTGACCATCGCCAGGGACGGACCCGCCAGGGAGGAGGGATCCTCCATCTCCTGGCAGAGGGACCGGAACTTGTTGACGTTCGCTGTGTCGATAAATTCGTTTTTCATTCAGCCTCCATAAGATACGTAAGAGTCCCAATAGTCCCGCTGTCCTTCCGAGAGTCCCGCCATGTAGCGGGTTCGGAAGGCCTCGTCCTCCTCCGCCAGGGTGCCCCCCGCCTGGAGGAAGTTCATGATCCATTCGAATCGGCTGAAGTCGTCCAGGAAGTAGGTCGGACGGCCCGGCAGGGGTTTCGATGCCTTTGCCGGCAAGGGGATCCCCTGTTCCATCCGCTCGACCGCCCGGTCCAGCTCTTCCTGGCTCAAAGGCCGGTGGAATTCCTTCTGCTCGATGGCCCGGCGCTTCCGGTCCTCGCCGATGATCGCCGCCGCCCGTTCCATCTCGGGGACCTTGGAGTATTCCCGGAAATCCGGGGCCAGGGAGGAGATCCGCTTGAACTCCTCGGCGAAGCGTTTCCGCCGCTCCCGTTTCTCGGCGATCTTCCGGGCCGCCAGGTCCATGTCCTTCATGCTGGACCGCTCCACCGGGACGGCGGTGCAGAGGTACCGGCCGCCCCGGAAGACGTGGAGCTCGTCCATCGTCATGGGGTTGTAACGCAGGTCGACCTTCTCCTTGTGGAGCTCCAGGAGGGCGTCATGTTCGTAGAAATCGTTGTCGAAGGCGATCCGGCCCATGTGGACGGTCCGGCTGCCCCGGGCCAGGAAGATCAGGTCCGCCGCCTCGGCGGAGATCATCCGGGGCCGCCATCCCTCTTCGTAGCAGGCCTTCAGGCAGTCGTAGGGAGTGGCCTCTTTAGGCCGCGGCTTCCAGGACCATTCCCGGAGGACGCCTCGGTGGGTCTTCTTCCGGTTGTAGTGGTCGCAGGCCTTGTACAGCGCCAGGGCGAATTCCCGGGCGGTCAGGAGTTTCCCCGCCTTGGCCAGGGCCAGGGCTTCCTGGTGATCGATGTCCTGGGCATGAATGTCGTCGGTGAGGCGTTTCGTGTGCCCGGGGAGGGCGAGACGGCTGGCCATGATCGTCTCCAGGTTGTCGAAGGTCTTCTCGATCATCTTGGCCTTGGCGTTCTTGACGACGGCTTTCCGGTGGGTCCCTGGGAGGATGATGTTCGGGGCGATGTCCTCCCCGTCCAGGTCCAGGACGTCCATCATGACCTCGGAGGTGCGTTCCCATTCCATCCCCAGGGAGCGGAGGTTCGCCAGGATCCCGGTCAAAAACTTCGAGCACTCGGGCTTGCCGTTGTCGGTGTAGACGCTGGTGAAGGCGCCGTAGCAGGCGACGCCGATCCGGAGGGCCAGGCCGATCAGCCAGGCATCATACCGGCGGTCGACCGCGGCGCCATAGATGGTCCGGGTACGGAGATCCTGCCAGAGGTAACCTTCAGGCCGGTAGACCTCGCCGGTCTCTTCGTCCACCACCCAGCGGTCGAAACGGTGCTGGTCGCCGACGATGATTTCGAAGGGGGCCAAGTCCGAATAATCCCGGAGGACCGGGGGCAGGACATTGTCAAGAGCCCGGAGGCCGCCCTTCTGCATGGCCTCCATGAGGGGATTCCAGCGCTTCTCGAACCACCAGTTGGCGGACTCATACCCGCCGATACGCCAGCCCCGCCGTGTTGCCTCCACAACCAGGATATCGTATAGGTCCCGGCGCTTCATGGCCCTGTGCTCCCGCTTCGCGCAGAGGGAGATCCAGAAGTCCACCGCTTCTGGGGACCATTTCCGGGGCTGGTCCTTCGATGATTTCCGGTGGCAGATGCCGGCGATGCCCCGCTGGTCGTACTTCTTCATCCAGCGATAGATGGCCTGCCAGGTGACGCCATGCTTGAAGGCGACGGCCTCGATCCATTTCCGCTTACCCTTCGTCCAGATCCGCGGGACCGTCTCCGCCTCCCGGAGGATGGACATGATCCGCCGGACCCGGGGATCCTGCAGATCCTGTTCGCTGATTGCCGTCTCGGGGGTCCAGGAAGGGCGCTTCTCAGCGATGGCCTCGGAAAAAGTGGGGATCATCATCTGGCCCCCGGCAATGGAGGTTAGGGCTTGCGAAGCCGCCGCTGGCGTCAGGGCGGGAAGCATCTCGGCGATCCGGCCGAAGGATGCCGGTTTATTAACCTTACTATTATGGGGGACGGGGACGGCGGCCGGAACTTGCCGGGAGGTTTTCGGCCCAGCCGCAACGCTGTCCCCGGCCTTGTGTTCAACGGAAGGTGTCAGGGTAGCCTGAACCAGGGCTTCCTGGATATCGGACGGAAGGGAGGGAAGGGGATACTTTTTCGTCTTGCCGTTTTCGGCGGTGGCCCATGCCTCTTTAGCCGCCCGCTTGTTGATGGCTCGTTTCGTGATTCCCATCGCCGCGGCGATTTCGATGGCAGTGTATGTCCCAACAGCGGTCATTCCATCACCTCGACAGGATTTGAACAACTGCCGGAGAGAAATACAGGACGGCCAGGATGATTATTGCCCAACAAGCGCTCTCGAAGCCGGGGCTTTCGAAAAATCGGTCCATCCAGTCCAACGTTTCATCTCTCAGAGTTTCCGGTTTCATCTCATCCCTCCATCTCTTTGAGGAACAGCAGCCGCTTCCGCTTTTCATTCTGCTTCCGGGCGATTTCTTCCTCGATCCGTTGGATCTCCGCCCGGAGCGCTTCCGGACCGGGGAGAACGAATGCGCCGATCAGGCTGCCAAGCATCTTCAGGGGTTCATTCGTACCGACGGCCTCGCAGAAGGCCGGAAGAAAGATGGCCGGAAAACGGTGCTGCTCCTTTGATTCCGCAGTCCAGCTATCCAGCATGGTTTTTGTGATATCGGTGCCTGTCAGTTCGGACATTCGGGCTGTGACCTGGTAACGCGACAAGGGGGTCTTCCTGAGTGCCTCGCTGATCGCTTCGCGGAACGGTCTGTCTATATTGAAGCTGCCGATGGGAATGGATGCGGGCTTGTCATTCTGGAGGTTCCGAATGACCTCGAAGAGGGAAAGCTGCCGGTTGTCGATTCTTTTCCCCTTTTTTGTCATTGACTTACCCAGCTTGTTAGCTTAGATATACGCCAAAAGAATAAAGCATCCCGAATGCTCACGGCTCAGGCCGCCAAACCGGCCTTGCTCGTCTTTCTCTTCGGCGCCCGGAGGTAGTATTCCGGGAAGACCAGACGCACATCCTCACCGATTGCCGCGGCGATACCGCGCATGATTCGGTCACTAACCCGGTGACCGTTTATAACGTCAGAAACGGAGATGTCTTTCACGCCAAGATCGACGGCGATCTGGTGCTGGGTGATGCCTCTTCTCTTCAGGGCAAACTGTCGATCCAGGGGTTTCATGGTCATTCTCCATTCTGGGGTTCCCCGTTCCGGGCTTTCCTCCCGGAAGGGGCATTGTCTATTTTCGGTCGGCTTATGGATAAGGCTTATAAACCGAGATTATCGCCTAGTCAAGCGAATTTCTCGGTTCCCGATTATTTGCAGCGATACATGGCGGTCATCGATAATATCTACTTAATATTTAAGAGCTAATCTCTGATCGGGAACCGGTTCCCGATCTAGTTCCCGGTCACTTTCGTCATCGGGAACCAGAAAAATGAGCGAGTGATGCTGGAAAGTTTAACCGATAAAATCGCCTGGGCGATAAAAACGATTAAAGATGACCGGGATCTCGATAAGGGTATTACAGACATTGATCTTGCTAAAGTTCTTGGGACGAATAAAGACACCCTAGCGGGATATCGACGAGGAAAGGGTCTTCTTAAGGGTGAGGTGATCGAGCGTCTTGTTGCACACTATCAGTTTAATCCACTTTGGCTTTTTAAAGGTGATGGTGAGCCTTTCCCGGGAGCCCGCGCAAAATACCCGGAGGTCTGTGGCACTGAATCAACCATAAAGGCACCAACTGCCCCGGACCTTCCGTCTGATGACTTCGTCTTCATCCGCCAAGTCCGGGGCAAGATCAGCGCCGGCGGAGGCCTTTCTCCCGACAACGCGGTGGACCTTATGCTTGCCTTCCGGAAGGATTGGATCAAGCGCAAGGGCAAGCCAGAGAATATGTCCCTGATCAAGGTCCAGGGCGACAGTATGGAGCCCACACTATTCTCCGGCGATCTTGTCCTGGTGGACCACAGCAAGACCTCCATTGCGCCACAGGGAGGCATCTATGCGATCTCCATCAATCACGAAATTATGATCAAGCGCGTCCAGATCCTCTTCCTTGAAGGCCGGCTCCGTATCATCAGCGATAATAAGCAGTACGAACCAATCGACGCACCTGTAGATCAAGTACGCGTCAATGGTAAAGTGATTTGGTATGGGAGAGATTTAGAGCGGTAGTTAAGGATTCCACATGATTGCCTGTAGGGGAGGGGGACGGAGGCGAAAATGTCGAAACCAACTGCTCCGTATTATTACAAAGATGGAAGTGACACGTATCACTGGGAAACATCATGTTCGAAAAACAACTATCCGGCACCAGGATGGCAGAAAGTGTATACGGTGCCTTCAGGAAAAGAACAGTGTAACGAATGTAAATCAAAATAACCCATAAAACCCCCTCCCCTCTTTATTTACTATATAATCAACATGTATTCAAAGGTAATTTTGCATGGGAGGGATTTGAAATGATAAGTATCTAAAGGAGAAGCATTTATCATGTCGCCACCAACTTCTGAACGAAATGAATTATTTTACAAAGGTTTTATTATAGTAGCATATCCGTTGAAGCTAGCGGATACAGGCTATTGGACTCATGATATAACAATTGAACGTCATACAGGCCAAGGAGTGTCAATGCGAAATTTCGGTACAACAAAGTCATTTCCTACAGAAGATAATGCTATTGTGCATTGTTTCGAATTAGGCAGAATGATTATTGATGGCGAAATAAAACATTGCTCAGTAATGGATCTGTGAAATAAATGAATACACTATATTATGGTGATAATCTAGATATTCTTAAGAAGTATATTCCTGATGAATCAGTTGACTTGATATATCTCGATCCGCCCTTTAATTCAAAGGCCGATTACAATATCCTCTATCGAGAACCCACAGGCGAAAAATCATCTGCTCAGATCACCGCATTCGAAGACACTTGGCACTGGACAGAGGAGGCCCAAAGGGTTTTTCAGGAGATTATTGAAACGGCTCCTGTTAATGTTGTTGAAATGATGAAAGCCCTGAAGGGCTTTATTGGAATGAACGATATGATGGCCTACCTGACCATGATGTGCATCCGCCTCATAGAACTTCGCAGAGTTCTAAAAGATACTGGTTCTCTTTATCTGCATTGTGACCCAACTGCAAGTCATTATTTAAAAATTCTATTGGATGCAATTATGGGGAAACAATATTTTCGTAATGAAATAACATGGAAACGCTCAAGCGCTCATAATGATCCCTCAAGTCGATTCGGACGAATATCAGATATTATATTTTTTTATACGAAAACGAAGAAAAACACTTTTAATAGATTATATACTCCATATACTGAAAAATATATATCTAGTGAATGGGTAAAGCTTCCAAGTGGCAGATATTATAAAGCAGAAAATATGTTAGATCCACAAAATCGAATGGAACTTTATGACTTTATGGGAACATCAGCTCGATGGAGAACGGGTCCCGATAAAATGCTGGCTTTATGGAATATGCCTCAAACAGAAGTTCCTGGAAGTCACGGTCGTATTAAGTTGGGGAGAAATGGAAAACCAACAAAGCGGTGTCGAATTGTATTTCTTGACGAAATGCCAGGAGTACCGCTGCAGGATTTTTGGGACGACATCTCCTATATACCTGGAGGAGCAGACGAACGTTTAGGATATCCGACGCAGAAACCAGAGGCTTTGCTTGAAAGAATTATTGAAGCAAGTTCAAATGATGGGGATATTGTTCTTGATCCATTCTGTGGCTGTGGTACGGCAGTATCAGCTGCACAAAAGCTCAGACGCAAATGGGTTGGAATTGATGTAACACACCTCTCTATTAATCTCATTAAAGGTCGTCTAAAATATGCGTTTGGAATTGAACCCGGGCGTGATTATAAAGTAGTTGGGGAACCACAGGATCTTAATGGATCGCGACAGCTTGCGACTCAAAATAGGTACCAATTTCAGTGGTGGGCGTTATCTCTAATCGATGCAAGGCCTTATGGAGATCGGAAAAAAGGAGCCGATACTGGCATAGATGGTTTTATTTACTTCAGCGATGAGAAGAATGAATACAAGAAGGCAATTGTACAGGTAAAAAGTGGTTCTATATCCGTCAAAGATATACGTGATCTTGGCCATGTTATAGATCGAGAGAAAGCTGAAATTGGCATCTTCCTCACACTGGATAACCCAACACGAAACATGACGACAGAAGCCATTGGAAAAGGATCATACAGGTCAGCGACTTGGAATCAAGATTTTCCTAGGATCCAGATTTTGACTATCGGAGAGCTTTTGGCGGGGAAAAAACCAAGAATTCCTGCGACACTGCCTTCACATAAAAAGGCCAGGGTCATTGGCCATGAACAAGAAACTTTTCAATATTAATTTTACGAAAGAAGATTAAATAATGCCAGAAACAACAAATATAGCAAAAATGGCAGAAAAGTTATCAATAGAACTATTTGATGTATTCTTTTGGAAACAGGTAGGTCCACATAATCATAGTTGGTCATGTGAGGAGAGAGAGTTGCACAGTTCGAAAACTCACCCATCAGATGTTGTCTTTTATTACGATGAACCATACTCACCCGAGAGAGCATACATTAATTGCGACTTGAAGAGTTATGGAACGGGATCGATTAACACAAATAGCGTTAAATCAGCTATCGAAAGCCTAGCTCGTGCATTAACTTGTGCTGAGAAGAGCGAAGAATGGCGAACCAATTACATTCATAATCATGTTTCTGCAAAGATATATGGCCTTCTCTTCGTTTATAATCATGATGGCGAATATGATAAGGATTTTAATAAACACTTGGATGCTATTCAGCATGAGAAACTTAATATACCCAAAAAATCAAAGATTGTTGTTCTTGGTCCCAAGGAAATTTTTTGGCTCAACAATGTTCGCAATGAGATAGTGCAAATGCGCGGAACAAAAGAATTACCAGACAGTGAATATTGTAAATATTTCTACCCTCATCTTACTCTCAAAAAGAAGATTCATTTTGATCAAGCAAAAGCGGCGACATTAGAAATGCTGACTGCTCCATGGATCATTCTTTCCTATAACAATCCAAAGATTCAAAACCACAAAGGCTTTATAATTTTCTATAAGCGGCGGGGGGATAGCACTGAAGAGTTTCTTTATCTTATTGATTATCTAATGTACTATCAAATATTGGATGAGGGCACCGATATACAAATCAAATCTTTAGATCCGCACCCCAGTTCGGCAGCGCATTTCAATAAAGCAATTGACCAATACATAGACGAGATTCATGGAACAGAGGAAACCATAAAAATACTTACTTCAATTAAGTATTCACAGATTAATCAGGTTCAAACAAAATTTTCTGCAATCGAAATAGGTATGGAAAATGTCTGATAAAAAGCATATTTATTACGCTACGGACAAAGAAATTTATGATGTGCTTATGTCTTCAAAGCAGCGCATCACAGAATCAATCTTGCTAGAAATCGCAAAAGATAGAGGAATATTATATTCTCCTTTAGATGCGCGCGAGACCCTCGCGAGGAGTATCTCATGTTTGTTGCATGATTATTACGATCTAACATATATTCTTGATCAGCGTGGGCAATCTAATAGAGTTGAGAAATCTACATCTATAATTCTTAAAGCGAAGCTTACCATTGATGACCTTAGAGAGGTGTCAGATGAGTACAAAGAACATGTTCAAAGTGAAGAGACCATTATAAATAATCAGCACGGTCCTAATAAATATAATTTGTTAGTGAAGTATTCAGAACTAGACTATTCAAAAACTCGCTTAGTGCAACGGCGCGAAAAAGAAGCCAACATTGAATTCATAATTCAAGATGATCAGGTTATCGTAAGGATGCCGGCAAATGAAAAAGCGAAAGAGGTGGTCAATAACATAAAAAATAGGCTTGATTCTATAATAAAAACTGATATACCTACTGACAAGATAGAATTAACAGGTCTTCAATCATCTTTGGAAAGAACGGAGTTTTTCACAACATTGATTAGTAATTTACCTGGTTTCTCATTGTACGACGTAACAAGTGTCAAGGTAGATTCAGGTATAAAGGAAGAAGATTATGATGATCTTGACATCGATGATGAGTATGATGATGATCAGGAAGCGGAGCAGTCAGAGCATGAAAAACTTGCGTTGGCTATGGTAAAAAACGTAGCCCTTAAAGGTAAGAGCTTACTTACATCAGCAGAATATCAGCAGTTGAAGGGCAAGGGGTTCTACATTACTTCTATTACTTGGCGATCGAAAAAAATTAGTACCACAAGCCCTATCGTGGAGTTCGAAGCTAATTTCGACGAACCAGAAGTCGGAAAGGGTTTCAAGTATGGCATTCATGGTGCTCTTCACTTCAAAAAAAATGAATACACAAAACATATCAGGCCGATATCTACCGATGAAAGGCAACAGTATCTTGCTTTAATTGAGGGTGCAGCACAAAAAACGCTCGCGGATCTGCGCGAGAAAGCTTTTACAAACGATAACATGAGTGAAATGCCCTAGGAGACAATCCGTGAAGCGCATTCGCTGGTTAAACACTCAATGGCCAAATTCTTTCAAGACTCTTGCTTCAAAATTGAAATCTTATGCCTTTACACATGATGGTTATGAAGGCTTTGTGGTGGAGCGAGTAAGAGACACATCAATTGAAGCACGGTACATCGAAAAGCTGACATTCCAAGAATCTGTAAAGGACCCTTTCGGAAATGTGGAGATATATGACCGTATCATATATCGTCAGGTCGCCTTTAATTTGTATGATGAAACCCCAAGCATTGAATTACTGGATGCGCCGAGAAGCGTTTATGCTTATATAAGTAAAATTAATGAAGTAAATAATTTTTCACTGGCAATAACAAACCTACAAGTAAATTTACTGACATGGGTCGATGTTTTTCAAGCACTTATAAATAAAGATATCATCATAGATTCATTACAAATATCTGGTCTTGAGTTAGAACAAGGAATATTCGCCAAGGTTTTGATTCATGGTAATCAAGATGTTCGCGCAGCACTAAGAAACTTTACAAAGAAAAAGCAATATTCGCTGGAAAAGATACAATTTAAGATTCTACATGATAGCTATTCTAACGCGATCAACCTGACAAGCTCTGGGACTGCGAAGCTGACAGAACTTGCACTTGAGGAGTATTTGCCATTGCTCCGCACCTCTCTGTCGAAATCAATAAGCAAGGGATAGGAGCTTTTCTTTCAAGTTTGTCGCCGATTGTGTTTCATTATCTGCATTTATTTCAATAAATGAATTCTGTTACTTGATCGTGTGGAACGTGCTTTTTGCAACACGTTACGTATTTGGCCAAAGTTTTCTAACCCTTCAATCCATTTAACAAAAGGCCACAAGGCGATCAGCATCTGATTGCGGCATGTCCTGCCATATCCCGGATAATCTCATTGTAACCGAATAGCTTACGTCCTTCAGATCGTCGTGAAGAGCTCCAGGTTCTCCCGGGCCGTCTCGTCCAGGACGAGGTATTCCGAGGCATCCTGAAATTGGATCTCCCGGAGATGCGCCAGGCGCTCCTTCTGGGTCTCCTCCACGTAGCGGAGCAGCGCCCCCGCGGCTCCCGCCGGGGCCGGCTCGACGGCGAGGCCCTGCCTGTCCGGGGACTCGCTGGGGAAATAGGAATCCAGGCGATCCCGGGCGGCATCACCATCAAAGTAGTCCGACGGCAGAAAATTCACGAGCAGCGGCCCGGACCTCTGCCGGAGAGCCTTGAGCCACGGATCCGTCCGGTCCTCTTCCCCGGCAATCATCTCCCGGAAACCCAGTCCCGCCGCCTCGGCCAGAAAGAACTCCCGGTCCCGGAATCGGGTGACCCGGAAGTCGCCGGTGGAGATGTCCAGGAAAGCCAGTCCGTATGTGCCCTCGCGGACACAGACGGAGGCGAGGAAGTTGTTCTCCTTGGCCCGGAGGTTGTCCGGCTCCAGGACCAGACCCGGCGTCACAACGCGGACCACATCCCGCTTCACGACCCCTTTTGCCTGCCGCGGATCTTCCATCTGCTCGCAGACGGCGACCTTGAATCCGTTCTCGATGAGCCGGGCGATGTAACCGGACGCGGAGTGCCAGGGTACGCCGCAGAGGGGAACGGCGTCCTCCTTCCCCTTGTTACGCGACGTCAGGGCGATGTCCAGGACGGGCGCCGCCGTGACGGCGTCGTCGAAGAACATCTCGTAGAAGTCGCCCATCCGGAAGAAGAGAATGCAGTCGGGATACTTCTCCTTGAGCGCCACATACTGGCGCATGGCGGGGGTCAGGTCCCCTACTCCCATCGGTCGCCTCCCCGGCGCGTGAGGTCGATGGTGCCGTTCCCGGAACGGCGGGGTCCCGGACCGGAGCGGAATCCGGGACCGGGTCCTGAGAAGAAGGAATTGAGAATCCAGCTGACGATGCTGATCAGGAGAGCACCCAGGACGGCAGGCCAGAATCCCTGGACGTCGAATCCGGGAATCACCCCCGAGGCCATTTTCAGGAGCAGCGCGTTGATGACCAGGGTGAACAGCCCCAGGGTGAGGATATTCACCGGCAGCGTGACGATGATGAGGACGGGCTTGAGGATGGTGTTCAGGATCCCCAGGGTGGCGGCTGCGAAAAAGGCGGACCAGAAGCTTGCCACGTGGATGCCTTCCACGAAGTAGGCCGCCGCGAGGACGGCAACGGTGAGGATCAGCCAGCGAATGAACATTCCTGTCATGGTTAGGCCTTCCCGGTCGCGGCCGGGCCCGGAGAAAGAAAACCCCGCCTCGCCCGCAACGGATACTGCGGGCAATACGCGCGGGTTTCGTGGGATGAGCCCCGGCGCCTTGTCAACCGCGGCGGCGGGGCATGACGGGCGGCGGGACGGCCGGACCTGTTCAGGCTGCCGTCACACCTTGGTAAAGTACTCCGGCTTGGCGGAGCAGACGGGGCATCGGTCCGGGAGGACGCCATCGGAGACATAACCGCAGATCGTGCAGACGTGGTACGTCGTCTCCCGCTCTTCCATGAAGTGGCCCATGGCCTCCTTGTACAGCTTCGCATGGACCTCCTCGACGTCCCGGCTCTGGCTGAAGTGCAGGGCGGCGCCGCGGTTTCCCTCTTCATTGGCGATTTTGATGAAGGCGTCGTAGGCCACGCCGGCCACCTTCGTCTCCGACTCGAAACTCGCCGCCAGGTTCTCCTCGGTGCTCCTGATCTCCTTGAGGAGCCGCAAGGCCCGGGTTCCATGCACCTCCTCCGACAGGGCGATGGCCCGAAACAGCCTGGCCATCTGGGGATACCCTTCCTTCTCCGCCTTGTCGGCGTAGACTTTCAGCCGCAGGACCGCCTTGGCCTCGCCGGTGTAGGCCTGGTGGAGAATCTCCATGATCTTGCTCATCGAACCTTCCTATTCTTCCGGCGCGAAGACGTCCTTGCCGGAACCGCAGATCGGGCAGACCCAGTCTTCCGGCAGATCTTCAAAGGACGTTCCGGGCGCGATGCCGGCATCGGGGTCCCCCTTCGCCGGGTCGTACACATAGCCGCACACATCACAGACATATTTCTTCATGATTTCCTCCACGATTGCTTGATTCTTTCATCCCTGGGAAACAGCTTCCTTCACCGCCGCGGCCACCTGCCGTCCCTGCTCGAAACAGCGAGCCAGCGTGTCCCGGTCCGGGACGTGCTTCGCCCGGATCGCCTCGCCGACGATGTTCATCTTCGTGTCTTCCAGGTATTCCTGGACCTGCTTCGCCGACTCGCCGCTCCAGCCATAGGAGCCGAAGGCGCACCCCAGCAGGTTGGCCGGCCGGAGCCCCTTCAGGTATGTCAGGACGTCGGCCATCTGGGGAAGCAGGTTGTTGTTCAGGGTGGGGGAGCCGGCGCAGATGGCCCCCGCTTCCAGGGTCTCGTAAACCACGTCGCTCCGGTGGACCTCGTCCATGTTCATGAGCTTCACCCGGAGTCCCCCGTCGGCCAGCCCTTCGGCCACAGCCCGGGCCATCTTCTCGGTGCTCTTCCACATGGTGGCGTAGACCACGACGGCCTTGGCCTCCGGCTTCTGGGCGGCCCAACGTCCGTAGCGGCCGAGGATCCCCTTCAAATCCTTCCGCCAGACGGGTCCGTGGTCCGGGGCGATGACATCGATGGCCAGGCCCGAGGCGGCGACCCGCTCCAGGAGCTTCAGGACCTGCGGTGAATAAGGCAGGAGGATATTGGCGAAGTACGTGGCCGCCTCGAACTCGAGGATGGCCGGTTCGATCTCGTCGTCGAACCGCTCCGACGTGGCCAGGTGCATGCCGAAACCGTCCTGGGAAAAGAGCAGCCTGTCCTCCTGGAGATAGCTGAACATGCTGTCGGGCCAGTGGAGCATCCGCGTCTCCAGGAAGTCCAGGGTCGCGTTGCCCAGGCTGAGGCGGCTGCCGTCCTTCAGGGGAACGATCTCCGCCCGGTGGTGGAAAAGCTCCTGCAGGGTCTTCACCCCCATGGGGGATGCAAAGACCTTCTCCGGCCGGATCATGTCGATGATCTCGGGCAGGCATCCCGTGTGGTCCATCTCCGAGTGGTTGGAGACGATGTAGCGGATTTCCCTCGGGTCCACAACGGAGGCGATCCGGGAGAGCATCTCCTCCCGGAACGGGGCCTTTACCGTGTCCATCAAGGTGATCTTGTCGGCCATTACCAGGTAGGCGTTGTAGGTGCTTCCCCGGCGGGTCGTGTATCCATGGAAATCCCGGATGTTCCAGTCGATCGCCCCGACCCACCAGACCCGGTCGGTGATCTTCACAGCCTTGTAGAAATCGATGGTATTCATGGGCTTACCTCGCATCACGATGGGGATGGGAAATGCCGGGCATTGGATAGCATTACCCCGAGGGAGGTGTCAATCCCGACGGCGTCGGGAGAGCCGCTCCCTGTCGGCCCGCTTCTTCACCCCTTTTCCGGTCCCGGGAAGTCGGTGAAGACGCCGTCGACGCCCATGGCTTCCACGGTCCGGAAGTCCTCCTGCCGGTTGACGGTGTAGACAAACACCTTCAGGCCTCGCCGGTGCGCCCCTTCCACGAAACGGGAAGTTACCCGGTCCAGGCGGATATGGATGGAAAAGGGGGCCAATTCCGCCAGGAGCCGCTTCGACGGGAGGATTGGAGAGCGCGTCAGGAGTCCCCGGGGAATCCGGGGCGCCTCCCGCCCGGCGACGGAAAGCTCGCGATGCAGAAAGGACGAAAAGAGAACGTTCCCGTAGTCCCATCCCCGGTCCCTTACATACATCTCCACCAGGGCCGCCGCCGGACCGGCCGTTCCGGGTCCCTTCAATTCCACGTTGACCACGACCCGCCGGTTCACCAGGTCCAGGACCTCGTGGAGAAACGGAATTCGTTCTCCCTGTCCTGCATCGAGGGAGCGCAGATAAGCAAGGGAGGAGGCCATGACCCGGCCCCGCCCGTTCGTGGTCCGCTCCAGCCGGGAATCGTGGATCACGACCAGTTCCCCCTCGACGGCATACACGTCGATCTCGATGCCTTCCGCCCCCAGGGCGATGGCCTCCTCGACCGCCCGCAAGGTGTTCTCCGGGGCCCGGCCGGAGGCTCCGCGATGGGCAAAGCGGAAAAGGCGGCCGGTGGAGGTATGGGGTTCGAATCGATTGGCAGTTTCCCGCACGGTCTGCTCCACGATCACCAGGGATGCCTGCGGTTCCGTGAAAACGTGAGGGGAGGACGCCCGGACTTTACCATGCGGAGCCTTCGGAATCGCCGGGGAGTCATGCCGTCGCGGTTCCCCGGACCAGCGCCTTCAAGTCCGGAAAGACGGCGCGGTCCCCGTCCCAGGCATAGGGCAGGATTTCCAGGCCGAGGGCCTTCAGGGGCTCCTCCAGGGCAGCCGGCAGGGCGTCCGGAACAGCCAGGGCCAAGCGGGATTTCTGCGCCAGGGAAACGCTGTCCACCAGGAGCCTCGCCGCCCCCTCGAGGACCTCATCCTCCCGGATGCCCGCCAGGACCCTGAACAGGATGGTCATGTGACCCTGGCGGTCCACGGCGAAGCAATCCCGCCCATCTCCGTTTCCCGCCCCGATTCCCAGCGTGCGGAGGGCCTCCGCCAGGTCCCGGGCCACCAGGCTCCGGTCGCAAACCCGGGAAAGGCTGTCGGGAGCCGGCAGGAAGGCATCCCCGGTAAATTCCTCCCGAAAGGCCACCTCCGGGAAGGCAATGGCCAGCTGCGGATCCCGCGAAGCGGCCAGGTCCTTCATTTTCTGCACCTTGCGGACAAACTGCCCGAGCTGGCGGACGAAACGGGGGGAGAAAAGGGCGCCCACGACGGCCACCGTCGCCCGCTCGTCGCCGTCCTCCATCAGAGCCCAGACACCGCGGTAGCGGCTCCCGAACAGGGTTTTCCCGATACCCTTCCGGCTGCCCCCGAGACGGCCCCGGTGGACGACATAAACCGTCCCTTCCAGGTCCCGGGCCAATGCGCCGCCGATCTTCCGGTCGATCCCGCGGATGGGGAAATTGATCTCGCAGGTGATGGCGACGCGCCCTTCGGGAACCGGTTTGCCGATCCCCAGGACATTCCAGTGATTCCTCTCCTGGACCCGCTTCGAATAAAGCCAGAGGCCCAGTTCGTCCGACCAGTGCACGGAGGCCCGGAAGCTTGCCCCGGGGTGTCCCACCCGGACGGGCAGCCGGAGGTCCGCGACGGCCCGAAAGCATCGGTTGAACTGTTGCTGGCAGCGCCGGATGGTGGCTTCGTCCTCGATGACCTTCAGCATGGCTCCTTCTTCTCCGACCGGACTCCATTCAGGCAGGCGGAGCCCCGGATCGAAACGGCGTTCCCCAAGGGTTGCTTTTTCTACCATGGGAATTCGGCCACGGCAACGCACATCACGCGAATACAGAAGAATTTCTTCATGAAAGGCATCAGAAGGACCGGATCGGGCTCGGCAAAAAGATAACTATGATATTACCAATTGACATATATCGTAACGTTGTTTATTTAAAAACCGCTTCTCGAAACGATGTTATTCCTTTGGAGGTGATCAAGATGACTTGGACAAGCCTTACACAGACCTGGCACTACGTCGAAAAGTGGGCCTCAAGGAAGCCGGAGGCCGAAGCTCTGGTCTTCGGGGACGAGCGCCTCACCTGGGGTGATTTCAAGACCCGTATGGACGGCATCGCACGGGCCTTCCTGGCGGCGGGCGTCCAGCCGGGGGATCGGGTGGCCCTCCTGTCGGCGGCCCGGAACGAATTTCTCACCACCTACATGGCCGCGGGAAAGGTCGGGGCCATGTGGCTCGGCCTGAATCCGAAGTTCACCCTGGAGGAGCTGCGCTACCAGGTGGGCGACGCGAAGCCCGTCGTCCTCATGGCCGTCCGCACGTTCCTCGGCAACGACCTGGCCCCGACCATCGAGGCCCTGAAGAGCGAGTTCTCCTTCCTGAAGAAGGTCCTCGTCATCGGCGAGCCTGTCCCGGGAACGGAGGATTTCGCGGCCTTCACGACCCTGCCCCGGCCGGAGCTGGACGCCGCCCTGGCAGAACGGGCCGCCGGTGTGAAGGACACCGGCGACGCGCTCCTCATGTACACCTCCGGCTCGACGGGCAAACCCAAGGGCGTCGTCCACACCCACCGGAGCATCGTGGAGAACATCAAGGTGGAGGTACAGAAGTTCTATGTCGGCGAGGACATGAGGGCGCTTCTCCACTTTCCCATCAACCACGTGGCGGCGGACGTGGAGATCGGCTTCGCCGCCATCCTGGCGGGCGGCTGCACCGTCTTCATGGACTCCTTCGATCCCGCGGGCTCCCTGAAGACCATCGAGAAGGAGCGGATCACCATGTTCGGGCAGCTCCCGGTCATGTTCCTCCTCCAGATGCGGCAGCCCGAGTTCTTTAAAACCGACTTCAGCGCCGTGAAGCTCGTCGCCTGGGCCGGCGCGGCGGCCCCGAAGGTCATGCTGGACGTCCTCGCGGGGATCTGCGCGCAAACGGGGGCAATGCTGATCACCGGCTACGGCAGCACGGAGGTCTGCGGCTTCGTCACCTACACGGAGAAGGGCGACGACATGGAGACCCTCATGAAGACCGCCGGGAAGATCGCGCCTCCCTTCGAGCTCAGAATCGTCGACGGGGAGCGCCGGGAGCTGCCCGACGGCCAGGTCGGCGAGATCGCCGTCCGGGGTCCCTTCATGTTCAAGGGATACCTGAATAACCCGAAGGCCACGGCGGAGGTGCTGGACAAGGACGGCTGGTACTACACCACCGACCTCGCCTGGAAGGACGACCGGGGCTACATTTACATCACCGGCCGCAAGTCGGAGATGTTCAAGACAGGCGGGGAGAACGTCTATCCCCGGGAGATCGAGGAGATCCTGGAGGTCCAGGGGAAAGTCCTTTTCTCCGCCGTCATCGGGGTGCCCGACGAGATCTACCAGGAGGTCGGCTGGGCCTTCGTCATGCCCATGCCGGGCCAGGAGGTCACGGAGGAGGAGCTCCGGGAATACTGCAAGGGGAAGATGGCCAACTACAAGGTCCCGAAGAAGTTCATCATCCGTCCGCTCCTGCCTCTCCTGGCCAACGGCAAGGTGAACAAGCTGGCGCTGAAGGACGAGATCCGGAACATTTCCGGTACCAAATAACGGTGAGGCATGTACGATGAAACTGAGTTCCAGTTTTGCGGGTACCCCGCTTCGTGAATACGAAACCACCGTCCACTGGCGCAACACCATGAATTACGCCGCCGCGGTCGGCGACAACAATCCCCTCTATTTCGACGACGAGCGGGAGCAGGGGGTCATCTCCCCGCCCATGTTCGCCGTGGCCCTTACCTGGCCGATATCGGAGCACCTCTACGACTTCATCGAGGATAGGAGTTTCCCGGCGGCGGTGCTGCAGAGGCAGGTGCATTACCGGGAGCACCTGGAGTTCATGAGGCCCATCGTCCCCGGCGACCGCCTCCGGATCAAAGGGCGCCTGGCCGCCATCACCCCCCATCCGGCGGGGACAAGCCTGGTCATCCGCTACGATGCCCTCGACGCCCGGGGAGAACCCGTTTTTACGGAGCACATCACCGGCCTGCTCAGGGACGTCAGCTGCGAGGGGGAAGGAAGAGGTGCGGAATCCCTCCCCGCCCGGGACGGGGATGCCGGAAACGGGGAGGCATTGTGGACCTCCCGGATCGACATCGACCCCTTGTGTCCGTTCGTTTACGACGGCTGCACGCGCATCCACTTCCCGATTCACACATCGAAGAAATTCGCACACCGGGTGGGACTTCCCGACATCATCCTGCAGGGCACCGCGACGCTGGCCTTCGCGGTCCGTGAAGTCACGCGCCGGGAGCCCGCCGCCGATCCTTCGAAGATCCGGAGCATTTCCTGCCGATTTGCCGGCATGGTGTTTCCGGGTGAACGGATCGAAGTCCAGCTGACCGGAAAAGAATCACAGGGAAGCGAGGCGCACCTGTTTTTCAGGGTTCTCAACGAGAAAGGCAAGCCGGCCCTCCAGGACGGCCGGGTGACGGTCCTTCCCTGACCCGGAAAGGAGCGGGGGTGTCCGTCCATCCCGGGGATGCCCTGACGCCGCTGCCGGCCGCTGCCGCCGATTGCATTCGGAGAGAGAAGGTGGTATCGCTCTTCCACTTTCTCTCTCTTCGGCAGGCCGGCACATGACCACGGAAAAGAAGACACCCGCGGCGGCGGAGAAGCCGTCCCTTCCCGCGAAAGTCAAGGAACGCCTGTATCCGGCGGTCCTCGATCTCTTCTCCCAGCACGACTTTCACCAGGTCAACCTGCGGGAGATCTACCGCCGGTCCGGCATCAGTCCCAGCACGATCTACAAGTATTTTCCCTCCAAGGAGGCGCTCCTCTTCGCCATCCTCGACGAAAAGATCACCGAGGTCGGCCGGCTGGCCGAGATCCACATCAAGGGAATCGAGAGTACCCGGGAGATTCTCCGCAAGATCTTCTGGGTGACCCTGGATTTCTACGACCAGAACCCGGGAGTCGCGATCACGGCCTTCATCACGGTCCCCATGAGAACCTGGATGCGGGAGCAGTCCTACATCCGGGAAGACGCCACCCGGATGTTCGAGATCGTCTTCGATCACGGATGCAAACGAGGGGAGATCGACCCGGCCATCCGGCCGCGGGACATCATGGACCTGTATTTCATGTTCTGTTACCGGCAGATCCACATGTGGTTCTTCCAGGGCATGAAATGGAAACTGGCGGACACCCTCCCCGCGTTCTATCCCATGTTCTGGAAGATCGTCTCGGCCGAGGGCGCGCCGCTGCCGGTCCGGACGGATTGACGGGAAAAGCACCGTGGAAGGAAAGGCTTCGGCGAGCGGGCCCGGCTCCGGGCATGGATCCAGACGGACGAAGTGAACATGCCGCACGGGTCCGGGAGCATCAAGACGCCAGGAAATTGCAGACCAGGCGCTCCTGGCCTGCCGTGCTCTACGTTAGAAAATACTCGCCCCGAATCCTGACGATCGCCCCACCCCCGAACCAAACGCGCATGCCGGCCCCGTCGTCCCGGGCCAGCAGCCGGACGATGTTCGGCCTGGCATAATCGCCGTTCTGCTCCAGGCTGACGGACGATCCGTCCCAATACCCGTTCTTCAGGAGATAACAGCCGAAGGCCGCGTTGCCGGATCCCGTGGCGGGGTCTTCGAGATACCCGAAGGTCGGCGCGAACACGCGCGTCCGGTAGGCGTTCGCCCCGTCCGCCGTTTCACGGGAATACACCGTCACGATATCGACCGCGTGAGCCTCGCAGAAGGACTTCAACTCCTCCAGGCGCGGTGACATTCCCAGCACCGCATCCAGCCTCCGGATCGGAACGATCAGCGTCTGAAGGCCCGCGTTCACGACGGATACCGGACGATCCCGATCCAGCTCGCCGGGATCGAGGCCCGCGGCCTCGGCAAAGCCGGTCCCGTCGATCCGGACGCTGGAGAAAACGGGCTCGGGCGCTGCAACGAACACGGCGTTTTCCCCCTCGATCCTGTTTTCCACCGTCAGCGTCCCCATGTTGTTGACGATCCGGATGCTTTTCCGGCCGAGAAGGGCAGGGTCGTTCAAGATCAGATCGTACGTGACGGCAATGGTCGCATGGCCGCAGAACGCCACTTCCCGCTCCGACGAGTAATACTTCAGGCCGTACATTCCATCCTCGATTTTCCAGAGATACCCCACTTCGGAAACGAACCCCTTCAGCTCCCGGGCAATTCTCAGCATTTCATCGGCCGTGATCTCACCCGGTGCGTTCAGGTAGACCGCTCCGGCGGGATTCCCCGCCGATGCGGCTGTCGCAAAGGCGTCGATCTTCTTGAAGGAAAACGTTTTTTGCAAAGACGAAACAGGCATGGATTCACCTCCGGTTGAGGGGATCGGTCATAGCCGGCAGGACGGCTGGCCTGGAAACCGTCTCGCCTCCCCGGCCTGCCGGACGAGGAAAGCGCAAAGACTATCTAACTCCCGTTTCGGCCGGGCCTCTCCGGGAAAAGCCTCGACGACCGGAGACCCCACCGGGCCAGTCGGAACTCCAGCGCCGTCCGGAGGCAGCCCAGGCCGTATTCCACGCTCCGCCTGAAATTGATGGATGATGCCTCGGCGAAATACCGGGTGGGGCAACTCACCTCGGCGACGATGTAGCCGAGCCAGACGACTTGGGCCAGCATCTGGTTGTCAAAGACGAAATCGTCCGAATTCCCGTCCAGGGGGAGCCTCTCCAGGAGTTCCCGGGAAAAAGCCCGATAGCCCGTGTGGTATTCCGACAGCTTGGCTCCGATCAGGAAATTCTCCACCAGTGTCAGGAACCGGTTGGCGGCGTACTTCCACAGGGGCATGCCGCCCGTGAGCGCGTATCCCCCCAGGATCCTGGACCCCAGGACACAGGAATACAGGCCGCCGGCGATCATGGACGCCATGGCGGGGATGAGCTTCGGCGTATACTGGTAATCCGGGTGAACCATGATGACAATGTCCGCTCCCTCCGCCAGCGCCAGACGATAGCAGCTCTTCTGGTTCGCCCCGTAGCCGCGGTTCTCGCCATGGACCAACACCTTCGTCTTCGGCAGCGCGGCGGCGATCTCCGCCGTTTCGTCATGGCTGGCATCGTCCACCAGGATCACGAGATCCACGATCTCCTGCTCCATCACCTCTTCGTAGGTCTTTTTCAGGGTCTTCGCCGCGTTGTAAGCAGGCATGACCACGACGATTTTTTTATCAAGCAGCATGCTTTCTCCATCTAAAAACCCGTTTCCAATGACGACGGGAGCAGGGATCCGGATGCAATCAGCCTCGAATAAGCGAAATCACTTCCGCGATTTGCGATATGCTATGAGTTCCGCCCGGAGCCACGGACCGCTCTCGGCAATCTTCCCCCCGCCGCAGCGTACCTGATAAGGCTTCCCGCTGGAGCTGCTTTTGGCGGCGGCCCGCTCGATGAACTCCTCGGCGGATGATACCAGGCCTTTTTCGAGGAGATACTGATACTTTCTCCGGAGGTGCGCCGCCGCCTCCCGGCTGCCGTACCGGGAGCCGTTCCGGTAGAAGTCGCAGCCGGAGTTTTCCAGGTAGGCAAAGAGATGTGCGATCTCCGCCCCTGCGGCAGGAGGAGGCTCCCCCGCATGGGATACAGAGGCCATCAGCAGGGATACGGCGAGAAACATAATTCTCACCATGGTCCAGCAGGATAACGATGAATGCCGTCTCATTTTCCGATCCACAGCAGAAGGTTCAGATCGCATGCCGATGCATAGCGTTTCAGCCCGGCGATTGCAACGGGGTTCCTCACAAAGACAATCCGGCGCCAGGGGTTGCCTGGCGCCGGACCGGGGAAATCCCTTCCCGATCGGTTTCGGGAAGGGGGAGAGGCAATTTGCAGATTATCCGTTTCCTGCCTTCTGCTCGTTCACCGATTTGTGTTTCCTCCTGCCGGATATGATCCTTCCCGGTCGTAGGCCCGGGCCAGGAGCGATATGTAATGGCCGGCGGCAATCGGCCGTCCTGCCCGGGCAAGCCCCTCGGAGATCTGCATCATGCAGCCGGGACATCCCGTGACGACCCGGTCGGCGCCCGTTGAGAGAACATCCTCGATCTTCCGGCCGGTGATCCGGAGGGACGTCTCCGGATGGGTGATCGTGTAGGATCCGCCGCTTCCGCAACAGGCGTCCGGCCTCGCCATTTCCGTGAATTTCACGCCTGGGATCGACTCCAGGAGAATCCGGGGCTCCGCGAAGACCTTCATGACTTTCTTCAAGTGACACGAATCATGGTATGTGACGGTCTCCTCCACGCGCCCTTCCGGTATCCGGAACGGAACGATACCCGTCAGAAAGGTGGAGATGTCGAAGGTGCGGCTCTGCCAGAAGGCCGCCCTGGGGCCATAGACCGGATCGTCCGCCAGGAGCTTCTGGAATCCGTGCTGCCAGGATTCGCCGCAGGATCCGCAGGCCGTCACGATCTGAGAGGCTCCGCAGGCCTCCATGGCGTCGAGGTTTTTCCGTGCCAGGTCCCTTGCCCCTTCCACGTCGCCGTGGGCGAGCAGGGCGATGCCGCAGCACTGCTGGCCCCCGGGAACAAGAACCTCCACGTCGTTGGCATTCAGCACCTTGACCACGTCCCAGGCGACGTCCGGGAAAATGTAGTTGAAGGTGCACCCGGTGAAAAAGGCAACAGCCGCTTTCGGGTTATGAAAGGAGATCCGCTCCGGAGCCTGCTCGCGAAAGGGCGTGGCGGCCAGTCCGGGGAAGATCCGTTTCGTCAGAGGGCCGGCGTTGAAGCGCAGCTCGTACCCGGCGCCTCCGGGAATCCGGTGCAGGCCCAGTCCCTGCAGGGAGGCTCCCGTCTTCATCAGCCGGTTGAAGAGAGGCTGGTTTCTCAGGGTCCGGAAAATCATCTGCTTGACCGCATGGAGGCCCTTCTCCCTGGCCATGGCGGCCCGGAGGGCGATCACGATGCCCCCCACGTCCACGCCGCAGGGGCAGTTCTGCATGCAGGAGGTGCAGACAAGGCAGTTGAAGAGCTTATCCTGGACGCTTTCGTCATCGAGACGGAGGTCGCCCCGGAGGATCGCCTCCGCAATGGCAAGTTTCCCCCGGGCGTAAGAAGCTTCCCGTTTATCCGTCGGATACACGGGACAGACGGCCATGCAGTTGCCGCATTTCATGCACTTTGCAAGGGCGTCGGCCACGCCGTCCAACGTGTCGTAGAGGGCCGCCTTCATCTCAAGGATTCCTTTTCAGAGGCACCATCTTGGCCGGATTCAGAATGGAATCGGGATCCAGGGCATCTTTCAGGCGGCGCATCAGGTTGAGCCCGCTGCCGTTCAGTTCGTCCCCGAGGTATTTCATCTTGGCCACCCCGATCCCGTGCTCGCCGGACAGGGTTCCGCCCAGCCGGAGGGCCGTGGAGAAAATCTCGTCCACGGCCCGGTGGACCCGCTCCATTTCCTCCCCGTTTCGCACATCCGTCAAAATGGTGGGGTGAAGATTCCCGTCGCCGGCATGCCCGAAGGTCCCGATCCGGAGGCGATGCCGGCGTGCGATGTCCTGAACGGCCGTGAGCATGTCGGCCACGCGGTTCCTGGGTACCGTCGCGTCCTCCAGGATGGTCGTGGGACTGACCTGTGCCAATGCAGGAAGGGCAGCCCTCCGGGCGGCCCAGATCCGGTCTCTCTCCATCTCCGACTGGGCAATCCGGGCCTTCCCTCCATGCTCACCGATGACGTTCAGCACGGCCTCCGCCTCGGCATCCACCAGGTCCCGGGAGCAGCCGTCCACCTCGATCAGGAGAAGCGCCTCCGCATCCGTCGGCAGTCCAACCTTCGCGTAGCTCTCGACGGTCTGAATGGTCACCCGGTCCATGATCTCCAGGGTGGCGGGGATGATGTGGGCCTTGATGATGCCCGTCACCGTGTTTCCGGCGTCTTCGAGCCGCTGAAACGTCGCCAGCATGGCCTTTCGGTACTTGGGAGGCGGGACGAGCCTGACGGTGATCTGGGTGATGATCCCCAGGGTGCCTTCGGAGCCGACGAAGAGGGAGGCGAAATCGTAGGCGGTGACGTTCTTCACCGTCTTCCCGCCGAACCTGAAGATTTCCCCCGAGGCCAAAACGACCTCCATCCCCAGGACATAATGTTTGGTCACACCGTATTTCAGTCCCCGCAGTCCTCCCGCGCATTCCGCGACGGACCCGCCCATGGTCGCCGTCGTCACCGTCCCCGGGTCGGGGGGATACATCAGCCCGTGCGGCGCCACGGCGTCGTTGAGGGCCTGGATGATCACGCCCGCCTGCACCGTGGCCGTCAGGTTTTCCGGGTCCACGTCCAGGATCCGGTCCATCCTCTGAAACGACAGGACGATGCCGCCCTGCAGCGGAATCGTCCCGCCGCTCAGGTTGGTGCCCGCTCCGCGGGGATAAATGGCCAGCCCGTTGTTCCTGGCGATCAGGACGATGTTCCGGACTTCCGCGGTGGTCGCGGGCAGCGCAATCACGTCGGGCATCCGGCTCGGCAGATCGGGCGTGGCATCGTAGCTGTATGTAACGAGGTCGGCCCTGTCCCTCAGGACATTCGATTCACCCAGGATGTCCTTCAACTGGGCGATTACGGAATCATCGACCATATTCTCCTTCTCCTTGAACGAATGGTTCAGCCCGATTTTTTTCCGCCGGTCCGGTTCCCGGCGCCCGATTCATCTCCCCGCGGGTCTGCACGGAGACGAATCGGCGCACAGTTCCCGAATCAGTGTCTCCGGACGGTCTCCCGGACGACGGCCGGCTCCGCCTCCCTCGCGTTTCTGGCGATGAAGGTAAGAACGACAACGGCGGCCACGGCGACGCCCAGCCAGACCACCCCGCCTCCCGACAGGGACGACGGTGCCGCAGCGGCAGCAGGTACCGCGGCCTTTTCATAGACCGGAACGATCCACTGGATGACATAGGCCTGCAGATAGGCCATCACGCCGATGACCGTCGTGAGAATGAGCGAATGCATGACGGTGAAGCGGAAAATGTCGGCCTCCCGTCCCACCTGGTTCGTCGCCGCCGTGGCCACGGAGAGCGACTGGGGCGAGATCATCTTGCCGCAGACGCCGCCGGAGGAATTGGCAGCCACCGTAACCACCGGATCGACGCCGATCTGGGTGGCAGTAACCTCCTGGAGCTTTCCGAACAGGGCGTTTGCCGACGTGTCCGAACCGGTCATGAACACGCCCAGCCAGCCGAGAAACGCCGCGAAGAACGGGAACAGAACGCCCGTTTTCGAAAAGGCGTCCCCCAGGGTGACGGCCATGCCCGAGAAGTTCATGATGTAGGCGAATCCCAGGATCGCCGCGATCGTAAAAATCGGCCAGCGAAGCGTTTTCAGGGTCTGGAGGGCCACCTGCCCCGCCGTGCGGAGGGAGGCCTTCATGACGGGGATCGAGAAAATGCCGGCAAAGAGAATGGCCGTGCCGGCGGCACTCAGGATGTTGAACATGTAAACGGCCGCCATGGGCTTGTCGCCCCGGATCACCATGTTGTGCAGGCCTTCGATGGGAATCCCGACGAGCGAGTACTGGTCCAGGAGCATCTTAATCGGCTTCACCCCCCAGGCGGCGACAAAGATCGACAGGATGATGAACGGCGTCCAGGCCCGGAATACCTGGTCTCCGGTGTACAGAAGCTTCGCGCGGCCGCTGCTTTTGGGCTCGCCGTCAAAGTGCCAGCTCTCTTTCGGCTGCCAGAAGCGGAGGAACACGACCAGGCAGACAATGGAGACGATGGAGGCGATGATGTCCGGCAGCAGGGGTCCCACAAAATTGGCCGTCAGGAACTGGGCGACGGCAAAGGATCCGCCGCTGACGAAGGCCGCCGGCCAGACCTCGAGGCCCTTTTTCCATCCGCTCATGAGGACGACCATGTAGAGGGGAATCAGTACGCTCACGAAAGGAAGCGTCCGGCCGACCATCTGGCTCAGGGCCATTGGATCGACACCCGACACCTGGGAACCCACGATGATGGGGATACCGATGGCGCCGAAGGCGACCGGGGCGGTGTTGGCGATCAGGCAGATGCCCGCGGCGTAAAGGGGCTTGAATCCCAGTCCGGCCAGCATGGCGGCTGTGATGGCCACGGGCGTGCCGAACCCCGCGGCCCCCTCGATGAAGGCGCCGAAGGAAAAGGCGATCAGGAGGGCCTGGATGCGCCGGTCGTCGGAGATGGTCGCCAGCGAGTTCTTGATGATCTCGAACTCGCCCGTCTTCACGGACAGATTATAGATGAAGACCGCCGTGACGACGATCCAGCAGACGGGCCAGAGTCCGAAGAGCATGCCGTACCCGGCGGAGTAGAGGCTCAGCTTCGCGGGCATGCCGTACACGAAGACGGAGATGACCACGGCGATCGCCAGCGCGCTCACCGCCGCCCAATGGCCCTTCATGCGCCGGAAGGCGAGGGCCCAGAACAGATAAAGGATCGGAATCGCCGCCACCAGGGACGACAGGGCAAGGTTTTCGAGCGGATTGGTGTTGATGGTCCAAGGCATGATCGAAATTTCACACTCCCTTCTGTCTTGAATTGACGGGGGCGGGGATATGGCCCCACAGTCGGACGTTCCTTTTCAGATGTTCTTTTTCGTGAGAGCGCCCGGAAACCGATCCAGCCGGACAGGCAACCAAGGCAGCGCGGCAGCGCCCGGGATCACGAATATCCGGATTCCTCCCTGCCGTGACCGCGGGTACTCCGCGGGAATAATCGGACCCGGGGGAAATCGGGGCTTTTCACGAACCGGTCTGAGCGGGCAGGTGGATAACGTCGGGCAGGATTCTTAACACCATAGGAAAAGATCGCAATGCCGGAAGATCTGCTAATGAATGGCAACAGTATATAAGTATCGAGCTGCAGGCGATCCGAGAAGCGGTTGATCGGGACGGGGTTCGCTTACTCGAATGGTCATCCTGACCTGCACCCTGCCTTCCGGCCAAGTTCACAAACAAGCCTTTCCCGACACGTCCGGCAGCGGGGAAATGGATCAAAACGCCGCGCCCACAGGAATCGTTCCTCACCTCGATCCAACTGTTGCGGTGCATCGAACTGGCGCAATCCCGCCGATGTGTGCTAAAGTTCGCACATGATTGAAAAAGTCGTGAAAAAAGGACCTCTTCAGAAGAGCGGCTCCATCCGGGACGACCTGTCCTGCTGGTTGAGCAGGACGCCGGAGGAACGGATCGCCGCCGTCGATGAACTCCGCAGGCAACAGCATGGAAACACAGCCCGACTTCAAAGAGTTGCTCGCACGGTTCAACGCCCATCGCGTTGAGTATCTCATCGTGGGGGGCTATGCCCTGGCATTCCACGGTGCGCCCCGCTTCACCGGAGATCTGGATCTTCTCGTCAAGGCCGATTCCGCCAATGCCCGGCGGATCCTGGCCGCCCTCGAGGCCTTCGGTTTCGGATCGCTGGGCCTTACGGAGAGCGATTTCGAACACCCCGAACGGACCGTGCAGCTCGGCGTTCCTCCCGTCCGCATCGACCTGATCACCTCGCTGACCGGCGTTTCATGGGACGAGGCATGGGCAGGGAGGGTCTCCGGCAGGTACGGGGACATCCCTGCTCCATTCATCGGGCGGAAGCAGTTTGTCATCAACAAGCGGGCAACGGGACGACTCAGGGATCTGGCAGATCTGGAAGGGCTCGGGGAAACATAGCGCAGCCGTCTGATCGCCGGGCGTTTTACCCTCCCATCAGGCCGAGCAAGAGCTGGAACAGGCCGAAGCCGGCCAGGGCGAGGGCGGAGACGCCGACGAGGGCGCGGTTCACCCTCGGCCCGAGTCTCCGGGCGGTGCCGAACAGGAGAATGATCCCCGCCAGGGTGAGGATGATGGCGGCATAGAAGCCGGCGAGGAAGGCGATCCCGTCGGCCGGGGCGCTGCGCCAGCCCTTCAGTAGGATCGGCCCCGTCACAAGGCTCCAGTAAAGGTAGGGGCTGGGATTGGCGGCATTTATCAGGGCGGCGTGCAGGACGGTCTGTCTCGCCGCCTTTTCGTCCGCGGCGGGGATGCCCTCGAAGGCCCGCCAGGCCCGGAAGGCGCCGCAGGCAAGATAGAGGACGAACAGGCCGCCGGCAAGATACAGGAAACGCTGGAACCAGAGCGGCACCCGGCTCAGGACGAAGAGGCACAGGACGATGATGGGGCCGTCGCTGACCAGCGGCGCCAGGGCCGCCGGAAGCGTGCGGCGCCATCCCCGGGCGATGGTCCGGGAGATAAGATACGCCTGGAACGGCCCCGGTTGCACCGCCGCGGCGAATCCCAGGCCGATCCCCTGGATCAGGAAGGCCCACGTCGTCATGGCGGCCCCCGGCGGGCGTTCACGTCTTTTCCCCGAAGGCCTTGAAGAAGGTGTAGCAGAACACACCGTCGGATGCCGCGGTCCGGTAGAGATCCACGACACCCCGGTCGAAATCCTCCGGGGCGGCGAGGCCGGCCTTCAGGGCGGACTCCCTCACTCCCTCAATCATTGCCGTGAAGGTCTTCTTCGTGAATCCCTCGACCAGCTCAGGCCGGCTGGAGTCGACGTAGACCATCCGCGGCGATACGCGGACGGAGCCGAAGCCCGCCCGGCACAGGAGCGGATACAGCTCCCTCCCCACATTGGCGTTCCCTCCGCCCCTTCTCTGCAGCTCCACCTGGCACTGGATCGCCCGGTGCGCCGCCTCGCTGTCGGGATGGAAGAAGGTCGAGCCGTGGTCCCCCTCGATGACCGTGATCGTCCCGCCCGTCCGGAGTAGCCCTTTGAGCGCCAGCAGCGCATCGACGGGCCTCGGCAGATGCTCCAGGACAAAGCACACAAAGACGTGGTCGAAGGATTCCGCCTCAAACGGCAGGCGGAAGATGTCGGCCTGGCGGAACGTCACGTTCATCAGCCCTGCCGCCGTCACCTTCGCCTCGGCCTCCCGGACGGATGCCTCCGAAATGTCGATGGAGGTGATCCGGGCTTCGGGGCTGTTCCGGGCGAGGGGGATCGTCTGGGCGCCGACGCCGCAGCCGGCTTCCAGCACGCGGCTCCCCGCCGGGTAGGCGGTATCGGAATGGAGCAGGTGGACCAGCGTGGACGCCTGGTCCTGAAGCCGGATGTTTTCCAGCGGATCGTAGCCGTGCACGTACCCGTGACTCATGGTTCCTCCGCTATCTCGGGATTGCGGCGATCGCAGGGAAGGCTTTGCGGCAGCCGCCGCAGGACTTGTATCAAAAGCGCCGGGAAACCGCCAGCCCGGCAACCGGGCAGCGGACCGCACCTTCGAGAGATGACACAGCCTCAAGAAGGCCTGGCAATGCCCTTCTCTTTGTAAATCGGCCGGACGATGGAACGGAGCAGGGGAAGCTTGCCGGCAAAGAAGATGGCCCCGGCGATGCAGAAGACCCCTCCGATCGCCATGGTGGCGGTGATGCCGATCGCCTGGGCCACCGAACCCGCCATCAGGCTGCCCAGGGGCGCCATCCCCAGGAACGCGACGGCGAAAAAGCTCATCACGCGCCCGCGCTTGCCGTCCTCCACGAGCGTCTGCAGCATCGTGTTGCAGGATGCCACGTGGATCATGATGCCGATGCCGACGACGAGCATCAGGAACAGGGAAATCCAGAGGGTGCGAGAGAAGGCGAAGGCGATCAGTCCCGCGCCGAAGATGCCCCCCGACAGCGGTATGATCCGGCCCAGCCCGAGGACCGACGTCCTCGACGCCAGGTAAATGGCCCCCATAAAAGCCCCCACGCCGGCCGCGGACATCAGGAAGCCCAGGGTATGGGGACCTCCGTGCAGGACGTCCCGGGCGAAGGCGGGCATCAGAACCGCGTAGGGAACCCCCATGAAGCTCGTCAGGGCCAGGAGCAGGAGAATGAACCGGATCGGCTTGAATTCGTAGGCGTACCGGAGCCCTTCCGCGAGCTCCTGGAGGATGTTGGTGCTCTTTTTCACCGGGGCCGCCGGGGACATCTTCATGGCAAGAAGCGCCGCGATGACGGCGAGATAGCTCAGGCCGTTCAGGAGAAAGCAGACTCCCTCTCCCACCAGGGCGATGAGGATGCCCGCCACGGAGGGTCCGAGAAACCTCGCGCCGTTGAACATGGCGGAGTTCAGGGCGATGGCGTTGCCCAGGTCCCTCTTGTCGTCGATCATGTGAATGACGAAGGACTGCCGCGTCGGGATGTCCAGGGCATTCACGCAGCCCAGGAAGAGGCTCAGCAGGATGATGTGCCAGACCGCCACGGCGCCCGTCAGGACGAGGGCCGCCAGCGTCAGGGCCTGCGCCATGGACAGCGCCTGGGTCAGGATCAGGGTCCGGTGGCGGTTCCAGCGGTCCGACAGGACCCCCGCGAACGGAGAGACGATGAACGTGGGGAACTGGCCTGCAAAGCCGACCACTCCCAACAGGAAAACCGAATCGGTCAGGCGGTAGACCAGCCAGCTGAGCGCCACCTGCTGCATCCAGGTGCCGATCAGGGAAACGCCCTGGCCCGCGAAGAACAGTCGGTAATTCGGGGACTTGAGCGTTCGGAAGATCACCCTGAAGGGTCCGGATTGTTCGGAAGCCATTCCTCTCGTCGCCCTGGGAGGATCGCCATCCTCCCGGCCGGCCGGCGATCCAGCCGCGTTCATGACAGGGGTCGTTCCTTTTCCGAATTCTAGCTGATGTCGATGATCCGATAAAACAGGCCGTCCCGGAACTCGAACTCGGACCGACCGCTGAGGGAAAGCGTGTCGCCGGCCTTCGGACCGCCCGGCACGTCCAAGGCCAGGACGCCCTCGAAATCGACGCTCGCCGACGCCCGGTCGCCCTCGATCGACAGGTTCGCGATCTCCTGGCGGCGGGAGGCAAACAGCCCTTTCGACTGGACCGCCAGGGCGCGGAGCGCCCCGATTCCATCCGCCTCGGCGGTGACCGTCCCGCCGGCCACGTTTCTGAACAGCACGTCCGGATGCATCAGGGCGAGCATGCCTTCCACGTCGAGGGCGTTGTAGGCCGCGATGTACCGTTCGATCAGCGCCTGAATTTCCTTTGCAGTCATGGGCAACGGGCCTCCTCAGGACAGGGAACCGCGGGCGCTCAGCAAGGCCTCGACTTCCTCCGCCGTCCGGACGTCTCCGAAGAACAGCATCGTGTTCCTGAGGGCATTCTCCATAAGGGCGTCCGACGTGGCGGTCGTGCCGTCGGCCACCAGGATCACCTCGTAATCCATCTGCATGGCGTCCCGGACCGTCGATTCGACGCAGACGTTGGCGGCCACTCCGGCCACGATCAACTGCGTCCGCTTCAGGGCATCCAGCTTCTCCCTAAGACCCGGTGGCCGCGACAGGAGCGCGCTATAGCGGTTCTTGAACACAACATGATCGCGGGCGGGATCGAGATGCATCTCCGGGAAGATCTCCGTTCCCGGGCCCATGTTGGCCTCGTTCTTCCAGTGCTTCTCGTCGTGGAAGGCCGGATAAAGGCCTCCGTCGTGCCTGCCCGGCTTCTCGGTGATGTTCTGCCGCACCCAGATCACGGGGATGTCCGCCGTGCGGCAGAAATCGGCCAGCCGGTTGATCCGCCCGACGACCAGGCCGATCCGCGGCATGGCCTCATGGGACACGGGGGCGCAGGAGAAGTTCTGCATGTCGATGACCACCAAGGCGGCCTTCGCGGCGCTCGGGGAAAACAGGCATTCCGGCCGTCCCCACTGCCGGAACAGGGGGTACAGCTCGGCCCGAAGCTTCCGGAGCATTCCGTCGGCCGCCGCCGCGTCCCGTTCGATGTCGCTGTTTTTCATCATTCGCTCCATCCTTATCGCAATCGCCGCCGGCAACGAATCATGCAGCCGGCATCCGGCTCTGTCAAGACGTGAGCCTGCACCAGGCAATAAATCGTGTCATAATTGAAAGTCAGAATCTCAATCGGCAAAGAAAAGAAGGGGCGGCAAATAGCTCTATTTCCCCATATTTCCCGGTTTCCGCTTCACCGCCGGCGAGTCGCAAGCGTCAACTCTGCCCTGCAAGCATGCGGGACATGAAGGTCACGCGGAAAGGCAGGTGAGGATATTCCTTCGTGACGCCCTCGACAAAACCGAACCCCTTGTACCACGCCTTGAGCTCTTCCTGCTCCGCGATCATGGCAATGCCCACGCGGCGGAGGCCGAGACGCCGGGCCTCGGCAAAGACATGCTCCACCAGTACCTTGCCCAGTCCCTGCCGCCGGTGTCCCGGCAATACCGACAGGCGCTCCAGGTAGCAGCCTGCATCATCGACCCGTTCGAGGGCGACGCATCCGGCGACGCGGCCCCCGATCTCCAGGGCGTAATACACGACGCCCCGCTCCATGTCCTTCCGGACCCAGTCCTCCTCGCAGTTGGAGGGATGCCGGGCCGCGTTCTCCTTCGTCAGGCCGAACCGCTCCGCCACCGTCCGGAAAGACGTCCGGATCGTTACGGCCAGCAATGCGCAGTCTTTGATTATACAGGTACGGATTGTGAAGTTCATATCCTAATCCAGCCGCTTCCGGAACCGCACCGTGGCTCCCGCGAAGACGGCGGTTCCCAGGATGATGAGGGCTATATACTGGGGCCAGAGGACGCCCAGGCCCACGCCCTTCAGGAAGATTCCCCGGATGATGACGAGGAAATAGCGGAGCGGGTTCAGGAAGGTCAGCCACTGGACCGGCTCGGGCATGTTGGCGATGGGGAAGACGAACCCCGAGAGCAGGAAGATGGGCAGGATGACGAAGAAGGTCGCCATCATGGCCTGCTGCTGCGTCGAGGAGACCGTGGAGATGAAGAGGCCCATGCCGAGGGTGGAGAGAAGAAAGAGGCAGGTGGCAACGGCCAGGAGGCCGATCGAGCCCTCCAGCGGGATCTCGAACCAGAAGACCGCCAGGACCGTCACCACGATCATCTGGGCCAGGGAGATGACGATGTAGGGGATCGTCTTGCCGATGATCAGCTCCACCGGCTTGAGCGGCGTGACGATGAGCTGCTCCATCGTCCCGGCCTCCTTTTCTTTAATGATGGCGATGGAGGTGAGGAGCAGCGAGATCAGCATCACGATGAAGGCGACGATCCCGGGAACGAAGAAGTGGGGGCTGTCCAGGTTCGCGTTGTACCAGGTGCGGATCCGGGCGTCCACCCGGGCATAGTCCATGTGCATCGGGTTGAGCTCCCGGATCAGGGTCCGGTTGTACCGGTCCAGGACGGTCATGGTGTAGGCGATCCGGACCGAGGCCATGTTGCTCATGGTGCCGTCGGCCAGGATCTGGACCTCCGACGTGTCGCCCCGGCGAACCTGCCGGCTCATGTCCGGGGCCACCTTGACCGCCAGGTCCACCTTTCCCTTGAGGAGAAGGTCTTCCAGCGCCCGGGAATCCCGGACGGGGTGGGTGATGTCGAAGATGCCGTTCCCCACGAAATGCTCCGCCAGGAGGCGGCTCTCCCGGGTCTGCGCCTGGTCCAGCCAGGCGACCCGGATGTGGCGGATGTCGTAGTTCACCACGTAGCCGAAGACGAGGATCTGGATGATGGGCGCAATGACGAGGATGCGCCGGTTCTTCGGGTCCCGGAAGAGGCTGAGGAACTCCTTGCGGACGAGTTCGCGGATGCGGAGCCGGTTCATCCTACAGGCCCTCCTTTTTCAGGAGCACGCCGCTGATCGCCGCCAGGACCAGGAACATGGCGCCCAGGACCGCGAAGTTCGACCACATCTGGGCAAGCCCCAGGTTTTTCAGGTAGATGCCGCTCAGGATCTCGATGTAGTAGTTCGCCGGCACGATGTACGTCAGAAGCTGGAGCGCCTTCGGCATGTTGGCGATGGGAAAGACGAAGTTCGACAGCAGGAGCGACGGCAGGTAGGTGAGGAGGATCGCCCCCTGGTTGGCCACGAGCTGGTTCTTGGTGACCGTGGAGATGAGAAGCCCCAGGGCCAGGGCCACCGCCAGGTAGAGCGACGAGGCCAGGATCATGACCCAGAAACTTGCCTTCATGACGATGCCGAAGAGGACCTGCCCCATGAAGACGGCGATCAGCACATCGATCAGGCCGATGAAGAAGTAGGGAACCGCCTTGCCCACCAGGAGCTCCATCCCCGTTACGGGAAGGGACTTCAGCGTCTCCATGGTCCCGCTCTCATACTCCCGGGCGATGACCAGGGAGGTCAGGATCGCCCCGACGATCATGATGATGAGGGCGATGATCCCGGGGACGATGAAGTTCCGGCTCTCCAGGTCCTCGTTGAACCAGATCCGGATGCGCCCCTCCACGGGGGCCCGGATCGGCTCGACCCCCTGGCGGCTGAGGAAATCCGACAGGAGCTTCCCGTTGTACTGCTCGACGAAGGCGTTGACGTAGCCCCGGGCAATGTTGGCGAAGTTCGGGTCGCTGCCGTCCAGGAGGATCTGCAGCGGCGCCTCCCGGTCGCTCCGGAGCTTTTCCGTCCAGTCCGGGGGAATCACGACCGCCACGGTCGCCCGGTCCCGGTCGAGCCAGTCGGCGACGAGGCGCGTGTCCTTGAGATGAGCCTTCACGTGGAAATAGGGCGAGGCGTCGAGGCGCCGGATGAAGTCCCGGCTCAGGTCGGTCCGGTCCTGGTCCACCACTACCGTCTCGACGTTGTCCACGTCGAGGCTCAGGGCGTAGCCGAACAGGAGGATCAGAAGAAGCGGGATCGCGAAGGCCAGGTAGAGGCTCCGGTAGTCCCGGATCAGGTGATAGAACTCCTTGCGGATGATGGCCTGGACGCGGACGGGATTCATGCTCGTTCCTCAGGCAATTGCCTTCCCGAAAACCGGGACGCGGCGGCGGTTGCGCGCTTTCCCCAGTCGTCTCCCGGCGGATCGTTCCGGAGAGCCGGCCGGCGACACGGCCGCGCAACCTCGCGGCGCCCCGCTCAACAGCTTCACTTCACGTTGACCTTGAAGACCGCCTTCCGGGCAGGCTCGACGCCCTTTTCCCAGGAGCGGACATACACCATCCGGATCTCCGCCGTTCCCGGCTTCACGGCCTGGAACCACCAGACTTCCTGCCCGCCGGCCCCGGGACGCCTCACCTTCAGCGCCCGATAGCGATTGTTGACCTTCTTCACCACGGCCTCGTCGGGCATCTCCGCGAGCTGCCACCCGTAGCCCGTCGTCCGGTTGGAGTCGAGTACGATGCGGAAGGTCTCCCCCGCCGCCACTTCGATGGGCTGGTTCGGATCCGTGATGACCGGCCCTTTTCCCCCGATCCGGCCCGTCCCCATCCGGTCGTCTCCCGGCGCGGCCTGAACCGCCGGAGCCAGCATCACCGCAACAGCCAGAACCAGAAACAGCAGCCATCCCCTTTTCATGTCCCGATCCTCCTTTCTTTTTTTGCCGCTCTCATCAGCAGGGCTTCCGGGCCATCAGGCTGATGAAGGCGTCATTGAGGTCCGCATCCTCCCGGTCCGGGCAGGCCATGCCGACGATCTCCCCGGGGCTCCCCTGCGCCACGATGGCGCCCTGGTCGATGAGGACCAGACGCTCGCAGTTCTTCGCCTCGTCCATGTAGTGGGTCGTGACGAACACCGTGATGCCTTCGTCCGCCAACTGCCGGATGAAGTCCCAGAAGTGACGGCGCGTCACCGGATCGACCCCGGACGTCGGCTCGTCCAGGAACAGGATCTCCGGCCGGTGCAGGAGGGCGCACCCCAGCGCCAGCCGCTGCTTCCAGCCCTGCGGCAGGTCCCCCGTGGGGCGGTCCTTCACCGCCTCCAGTCGCGCCATGGAGAGGACCCAGCGGGTCCGCTCCCGCCAAAGCTCCGGCGAGACCGCGTAGATCCCCAGGTAGAAGCGGAGGTTCTCCGCGGGCGTCAGGTCCTCGTAGAGGGAGAACTTCTGGGACATGTAGCCGATCACGCTCTTGACCCGCTCGGGCTCCCGGAAGATGTCGATCCCCGCCACCTCCCCCTGACCCGAGGTGGGACTGAGGATGCCGCAGAGCATGCGGATTGTCGTGGACTTGCCCGAGCCGTTGGAGCCGAGGAAGCCGAAGATCTCGCCCCGCTTCACCGAGAAGGTGATCCGGTTCACCGCGACGAAGTCGCCGAAGCGCTTTTCCAGCTCCCGGACGGCGATGGCGTCACCGCTGAAAGGCTTCATTGGCCAGCTCCTCGTCCACGTCCCGGATCCGGGCGATCATGGCCTCCTCCAGGGAGGGGTAATCCGCCCGGACATCCGCCGGGGCGGCCGTTTCGATCAAGCCTGCCTTGTGCATCAGGGCCAGGCGGTCGCACTTCTCCCCCTCGTCCAGGTAGGCCGTCGAGACCAGGATCGTCATGCCCTCCTGCCGCATCTGCTTCAGGATGTCCCAGAATTCCTGCCGCGAGACGGGATCGACGCCGTTGGTCGGCTCGTCGAGGATCAGGACCCTGGGCTCGTGGACCAGCACGCAGGCCAGCCCCAGTTTCTGCTTCATTCCGCCGGAGAGGTTTCCCGCCGGACGGTCGGCGAAGGGAAGGAGGTTGGAGAACCCGAGGTACTTCTCCCTGCGGCGGATCCGCTCCGACCGGGGGATGTTGAAGACGTCCATGAAGAAGCGCAGGTTCTCGTCCACCGTCAGGTCCGCGTAGAGGCCGAAGCGCTGGGGCATGTAGCCGATGAGGGGCTTCACCTTCTTCCGGTCCTTCACGACGTCGAACCCGCCGATGGCGATCCGCCCGGCCAGCGGCGCGATCATGGTGGCGGCCATGCGCAGCAGGGTCGATTTCCCCGCCCCGTCGGAGCCCACCAGGCCGAAGAGGGTCCCCTCCTCCACGGCCAGGGAAACGTCCCGGACGGCCTCGACGGTGCCGAACCGCATGGACACGTTCTCCACGGAGACAAAGGGCGCCACGTCGCTCCTCACTTCAGCCAGGCGTCCGCCGGCATGCCCGATTTCAGCTCCAGGTCCGGGTTCGGCACGCTCACCTTCACTAAGTAGACCAGCTTCACCCGCTCCTTCTTCGTCTGGATGATCTTGGGCGTAAACTCCCCTTCGGGGGAAATGAAGGTTACCCGCCCCTCGAAGGCCTTCTTCGGGAAGGTGTCCACCTTCACCTCAACCCTCTGGCCCGGCTTCACCTTGCCGATCTCCGTCTCGCCCACGAAGATCTTCAGGTCCACCGTGGAGAGATCGGTGACGGTCAGGACCTCCCGCCCCGCCGTTACGACCTCGCCGGGCTCGACGTTCCGGCTGGTGACGATCCCCGCGAAGGGAGCGGAGAGCTTCGCGTAGCCCGACTGGATTGCAGCCTGGTCGAGCGTAGCCCGGGCCGCCTCCGCGGCGGAGCGGGCGCTCTCCAGGTCCTTCTGCGCCGCGACGATCTTTTTCAGGTTCGACCTGGCCTGGACGAGGACCGCCTCGGCCTCGGCCAGCCGCTCCCGGTCTGTGTCGGCTTTGAGCCGGACGGTGTCCCGTTCCTTCTCCGTCACGACCCCCCGGGAAAAGAGCTGCTCGTACCGGGCGGCGTTCTTCCGGCTGTCCTCCGCACTGCTCCGGAGGGCCTTGAGGTTCGCCTCGGCCCGGAGCACATCCGCGGGCAGGGTCTCCCGGTAGAGGCTCTGCATCGTTCCCGCCTGCTCCTGGACCCGCAGGGACCGCTCCAGGTTCGCCTTCGCCTGGTCCTGCCGGGCCTTCAGCTCCGAAGGATCCAGCTCCGCCAGGACCTGGTCCTTCGCCACGGTCTCCCCTTCCTTCACGGCAACCCGGACGACCCGCCCAGGGGCCTGGAAGGCGAGGTTGGCGTTCGTGGCCTCGATGGTTCCCGAATAGGAAAGCTCCTGCCGCTGGTTTCTCCACTGGCCCCAGTAGACCAGGGTGCCCACGCCTACCAGGAGGGCCAGGAAAATCGCAATGACGATCCGTTTCTTCTTCATGACGCTGCTCCCCGCCTATCGGCGGCCCGTGGCCCGCTCCAGCCGGGCCAGGCTGATGTGGTAGTCCGCCAGGGCGCCGGCATGGTCGGACCGGGCCCGGGTCAGGAGTGTCTGGGCGTCCAGGACCTCCGTGGCCGTCCCGACCTGCTCGCGATAGCGCTCCTGGCTCATACGGAAGTTCTCCTCCGCCTGTTCGATGGCCTTCTTCGTCACCCCCACCTGCTTGCGCGCCTCTTCAAGCTGGAGCCAGGCGTTCTTGACCTCCAGGGTCACCTGGTCCTTCAGGCCCTCCAGGGCATTCTGCGCCTGGTTCCGGCGGCTCTTTACGGCATCCACCCGGTACTTCGTGCGGCCCCATTCCCAGAAGTTCCAGCTCAGCATCCCACCGACATACCAGCTTTCGGCATCCTGGTAGGGGCTCCCGGACACCCCCGGGGTGTCGCCGAAGCGCTCGTAGTGGCCGACGGCGCTGATGGTGGGAAAGAACTCGCTCCGGGCCGCGTCCACGTACCGGTCGGCCTGCTCGGTCTTCATGGCGTAGGACTTGATTTCCGGACGGCCTTCCAGGGCCTGCTTCCGGATGTCCGCCAGGGATCCGTCGACGGGCCGGAGATCCGGCATGTCCTCCAGGACGACCGGCTCGTTGACGTCCCGGCGCAGGACGGTGTTGAAGTTCGCCCGGGTCATTTCGAGGGCGTTCTCCACCTTCGTCAGGTTGTACGTCCCGTTGGCCAGCTCCACCTCCGCCCGGAGGACGTCGTTCTTGGGAACCATGCCCACGTCAAAGAAGTCCTTCGCCATGTTCCGGTGGGCCTGGAGCAGCTCCACCGCCTGCCGGGCCGCTTCCGCGAGGCGCTGCGCCTTGAGGACGCTGAAATAAGCCGTCTTGACGTCCAGGACGAGGTCGTTGACGGCGGCCTGCTCGTCCGTGCGGGCGATCTCCGCGCCGAGCCTGCCGGCGCGCCAGTTCGCCACGATCCCGCCGCCGGCGAAGAGGGGCTGCCGGACCTCCGTGGCCCAGGTGTAGTTGTCCCGGGTTCCCGTCGTGAACGAGCCGAGGCCGGTGACGGTCATGCCGGGATCCTCATTGAGGCGGGTGTAACCGTAGGACGTCGAGAACTTCGGCAGGAATCCCGTGAAGGCCTCCCGCTCCTGGGCCCGGGCCCCCGCGACGCCCTCCCGGGCCGAATGGACGATCAGGCTCTGCTTCAGGGCGATGTCGATGCTCTCCTGAAGCGTCATCTTCTCCGCCGCAAGACAGGACGGGCCTCCCGAGAGCAGGAGCAGCCCGGCCAGGATCGTGGACAAAGAAATCGAATATCTTCTCATGGTGCGCCCTCCTTATTTCCTGATGGCCCTCAAAACCATTTCCTCGACGTCTCCGAGAACGGAGCCGGAAATCTCAGGCGGCATCCGGCGGACTTCCTCGGGGATGAATTCCGCCCGCTCCCGGACCGGCGCCGCCACCTTGTAGACGATAAAGGCCCCCGCCACCATCATGTGGACGAGAAAGGGGTTGATGGGCCGGAAGGCACCCTTCGCGACCCCCTCGTCCAGGATGCCGCCGATGAGCGATATGACCCGGGCCACGCCTTCCAGCGCCGACTGGGGCAGCGTGCTCCCGCCCGAGGCGAGCTCCCGCATCATGATGGGCGGCATGAGGGGATTCCGGTCCAGGGTCTCGGCGAAGCGGCGCATGTAGATCCGCATCTTGTCTTCGGGGTTTAGGGCCTGCCGGATCTCCTCCTCGAGACGCGCCGCCGTCTCGACGATGATGCTCCGGATGACTGCCTCGTAGAGGTCCTTCTTGTCGCCCACGTGATAATACAGCATGGCCTTGTTGACGCCGGCGCGCCGGGCGATCTCGTCGACCCGGGCCCCGGGGAATCCCGATTCAGCGAAGACTTCGGCGGCGGCGCGCAGGATCCGCTCCACCGTGTCTCCCGACTTGTCGCTGCGGGTCGCTTCCTCCATGATTCACCTCCGTCGAATGGCCTGAAACCCATCAACCAACCAAATGTTAAAACCAAACCGGTTGGTCTAACTGTATGGTTGCATACCCTCTCCCCTTTTCCCTGTCAAGAGATTTTTTCCGGCCGTTGCACCGCATCCGGAGGTAGGCTATAGAGAACCTTCGTGAAATACACGCCATTCGGGAGGCAAGCCATGTCCGATCAAAACAGCAGCCCCGCGCCGGTCCTTGCAACGGGCGACATTTACGAAGGATTCCGCGTGCACCGCGTGGAGCCCGTCGAGGATATCCGCGTCACCGCCTACCTGTTGGAGCACCAGAAAACAGGGGCCCGGGTCCTCCACCTCCACAGCCGGGACCGGGAAAACCTCTTCGCCGTGGCGTTCCCGACACCGCCTGCCGATTCGACGGGCCTCCCCCACATCCTGGAGCACTCCGTCCTGGCGGGCTCGCGGACCTATCCCGTGAAGGACGCCTTCAACGAGCTGATGAAGGGCTCGCTGCAGACCTTCATCAACGCCTTCACCTACCCCGACAAGACGGTCTATCCCGTGGCCAGCCAGACCCCGGCGGACTTCTACAATCTGGCCCGGGTTTACGCGGACCTGGTGTTCCATCCCCGCCTGCTCCCGGAAACCTTCCGGCAGGAAGGGCACCACCTGGAGCCGGCGGATCCGGACGACCCCACCGGCGGCCTGACCGTCTCGGGCATCGTCTTCAACGAGATGAAGGGGGCCTATTCCTCCCCGGAATCGCTGCTGTACAAGGCCATCCAGGAAAACCTGTACCCCGCCACGCCGTACGTTCACGACTCCGGCGGCAGCCCCGAGGAAATCCCCTCCCTGACCTACAAGCAGTTCCGGGCGTTCCATCGGGCCCGCTACGCCCCGTCGAACGCCTTCTTCTTTCTCTACGGCGACATCCCGCCCCAGGAGCACCTGGCGTTCCTGAAGACGATCCTCGACGACGCGGAGCGGACCGAGGCCGCGGAGGAGATCCCCGGGCAGGACCGCTGGACGGAGCCCCGGTCGGTCCGGGCCTTCTACCCCGTGGGCAAAGACGAGCCCCGGGAGCGGAAGACCACCGTCAACATCGCCTGGATGCTCTCCGACAGCCGGGATTCGGAGACGGCCATCCTCCTGGAGATCGTGGCGGGAATCCTCGTGGGCAGCGCCGCAGGCCCGCTCCGGAAGGCCCTTGTCGATTCGGGTCTCGGCGAGGACCTGTCACCCGTGACGGGCATGGAGCGGGACCTGAAGCAGACGTTTTTCTCCACAGGCCTGCGGGGAACCGACCCGGAGAAGGCCGTCGGCATCGAGCAGCTGATCCTGGACACGCTGGAGGCCGAAACGGAGAAGGGGTTCGACCGGGAGCTGATCGAGGGAACCCTGCACCAGGTGGAGTTCCATGGGCGGGAAATCAAAAGGAAAACGTACCCCTACGGAATCACGCTGATGGGACGGGCCTTCCACGGCTGGCTCTACGGCGGCGATCCCCTGGCGGGCCTGAATTTCCCGGCCATCATCAGCGGCATCCGCCGGAAATGGGAGGCGGACCCCCGCCTCTTCGAAAAAACCGCCCGGACGTGGCTGATCGAGAACCCCCACCGCCTCCTGGCCGTCCTCGAACCGAGCGCGACCGTGCAGGAGGAGCGGGAGGCGGTATTCCACGAGCGGATGAAGCGTCTGCGCGCGACCCTGTCCGACGGCGACATGGAGCGGATCCGGCGGGAGGCGGAGGACCTGCGGCGCTACCAGTCGGAGCCGGACCCGCCCGAGGCGGCGGCGACCCTGCCCCGGCTCGCGATCGCCGACATCCCCGTCGAGCCGGAATATATCCCGACGGAAGATTCCCTGCTGGCGGGCGTCCCGACCCTGCGGCACGATCTGTACACCAACGGGATCGCATACTGGTCCCTGGCCTTCGACATCTCGGATGTACCGGAAGATCTCCAGCCCCTCCTGCCCCTCCTCGGGAAGCTGACCCTCAACATGGGCGCCGCGGGCCGATCCTATGAGGAGATGGCCAAGCGGCTTGCCTTGAAGACGGGCGGCCTCCGCTTCTCCCTCTCGGCGGGCTTCGGACGGAAGGGGGAAGGGACCTGGCAGAAACTGATCGTCGAGGGGAAGGCCCTCTACCGGAACGTCCCGGACGCCTTGGCAATCGTGAAGGACCTCCTCCTGGCGGGCGACCTGGGCGACCGGACCCGCATGCGGGACCTGATCCTGGAGAAGAAGAACCGCCTCCAGGCCGCGGTCATCCCTTCGGGACACTCCTTTGCCAAGATGGCGGCGGCGGCAGCCCTCGGCCTGCCGGCCTGGCGGGACGAGCAGTGGCACGGCCGCTCCCAGCTCCGCTTCGCCGCCCGGACGGCCGAATCCCTGGACAGGGACGCGGCATCCCTGGAGGAAACGCTGAACTGGCTGAAAACGGCGGTGTTCCGCCGGGCGGGCCTGACGGTCGATCTGGCCGCCGACCGGGAAGGGCTCTCGATCCTCTCGGCGGAACTGGGCACCCTCATCACGGATCTCCCTGCAGGAAAGACGTCGCCTCCCGTTGAGACGGCCCTGAAGCCGTCGCGGCCGGGCGTCGCCATTCCCGCCGACGTGAATTATGTGGCCCGGGTCCTGCCGGCGCCGGTCCACGGGGATCCGCAGGCGGCGGCCCTCCTGGTCCTGGCCCGCTACCTGTCGAGCGGCTATCTCTACAAGCGGATCCGCGTCCAGGGCGGGGCCTACGGCGGCATGTGCGGCTACGACTCGATGAACGGACTGTTCTCCTTCCTGTCCTACCGGGATCCCCATCTCGTCGAGACCCTGGACGTCTATGAAGGCGTGCCCGACGAAATCCGGCGGGGAATCGACCCGGGGGAGCTGGAGAAGGCCGTCATCGGCACGATCGGCCTCCTGGACCGCCCGACGGACCCCTCGGGGAAAGCCCACACGGCGCTGATCCGTCACATCGCCGGCGTGACCGACGACGACCGGCGTGCCCTCAGGCGGCGGATCCTGGACATGACGCCGGAGACGCTGCAGTCGGCGGCGGAGGAATTCCTGGCCGAATCGATGGACCGGTCGTCCGTCTCGGTGTTCGCCCCGGAGGAGAAGCTGCGAAAGGCCAATGAGAGCCTGCGGGAAGCCCTGGAAGTGGAGCCGCTGGTCCAGGCGAAGGCCTGACGCGGCGGAAGGCAAGATCCGGACGGGAAGGACATCCGGGATGCCCGGGACCCGCGGAGTTTCGGATTACGGCCGGGGCGTTTTCCCTCCCCCGGAGGAAAAGAGGGAGCAGCACGCGGAAAGGGCCGCCACGGCGGCACAGACGATAAATCCGCCTTGAAAGGCCGTGGTCAGCTCCGCCATCGGCAGGGCGCGCCACCGGGAGATCGATTCAACCGTCTCCGGGAGGCCGTCCCGGAGCACCGCCTCCGCCAGGGCCACCCCCAGCGGCTGCCCGAGGTAGAACAGCAGGCGCAGAACGCCGGACGCGCTTCCCTGCCCTTCCGGCGGCGCCAGGTTCAGGATCTGCCGGTTGTTCGGCGAGAGGTATGAGCCGTAGGCAACCCCCAGGAGAACAAGGAGGACGACGGGGGCCGCCATGGACGGGGCACCGGCCAGGCACGTGAAGACGAAGAGCCCGCCCGCCGCCAGGACCATGCCTCCCGTCGTCAGAAGCCGCACCCCGATCCGGTCCGACATCCTTCCCGCCACCGGACTCACCAGCACATAAACGCCGCTGAAGAAAATCAGGACCGCTCCCGTCGCCGCCTGGCCCAGGCCCTGCACGTAAATGAGATAAAAGGGGAACAGGAAGTTCACCCCCGCAACGAGCATGGACGTGAAGAAATTCGCCAGGTTGGCGGCCAGGAAGCGGCGATCGCGAAAGAGGCCCCAGTCCAGGAGCGGATCCGGGCTCCGGCGCTCCCGGAACAGAAAGGCAACGAAGAAACCGACACCGGAGAGAACGCTCCCCAGCACCGGCGGGGAGAGCCAGCCGTCCTCGGGCCCTCGGGAAATCCCGTAGAGCAGGCTTCCGAGGGCGATCACGCTGAGCAGGACGCTTGCCGGATCGATCCCGATCGTCCTCCGGTTCCGGCCTGACACGGTTTTCGCGTCCCGGGGGAACCGGAAGGAAACGATGTACCAGGCAAACAGGCCGACGGGGAGATTCACCAGGAAGATCCACCGCCATCCCGCCGTTTCCGAAAGGATTCCCCCGAGCGGCGCTCCCAGCATGGCGCCGAGTGCCGACGCGGCGCTGACGATGCCGATGCCCCACCCCCGACGCTCCGGGGGGAGGTAGCTGCCGACGGCGCCGAGCGACGTGGCGGAGAGCATCCCGCCGCCGATCCCCTGCAGGAGCCGCCCGGCCACGAGGACCGTCGCGGTGGGGGCAAGCCCGCAGAGGAGGGAACTGCCCGTGAACAGGAGATATCCCCAGGTCATGACGCGGCCCATCCCGATCCGGTCGGCCAGCTTGCCGAACGCCAGGACCGTTCCCGCCAGCGTGACGGAATAGGCCAGGATAATCCAGACGCCGACGTCGGTGTCGACCCCCAGGTCGTGCACCACCGACGGCAGCGAGACGTTGACAATGGTCCCGTCGAGAATGTTCATGAAGGCGGCGCAGCCCGCCGCGAGGATGACCAGGCGGCTCCGTCCGGCGTCACGGGAAGTTGTGGATCTGCTCATGAGCGATGTCGCGGCATCTTGGGGGAACGGGAAGTCACGGTCTTCTCTCCAATCTTTCCGGACCCGCCCGTAATGTCGAGTCCTGCTTCCACTTTTTTTTAAAATCACAAATCTTCGGATCGATTTATCCCATTTGACGGAGCCCGCACAATAACTGCGGATCCGTTAATTTTCAACCGCATATTACCTATTGATATTTAAGCGATATTTCCTGTTGATCCTCCGGGATTTTCCTTGAATACTGACCACGAGCCGCCAGCCGAATCATTGCAGAAAAACATTCGTCACGTCCCGCCAGCACCATGGACGGAGAAAGGACATCATGAAAAAAACCATTTGTGCGCTCTTTCTTGGAATCCTCTTCCTGCTGTCTGCAGGCCCGGCCGTGTCGCAGGCAGAGGAGACCGTCCTTCGCAGCTACTCCCTGTCCGATTTCGGAATTCTTCAGTTTCAGGTGCCTGCAGACTGGAAAGACGATGTCTCTCGGTCCAAGGATCGCCCGGAGCCGACGATCTCCTTCAAGCCGAAAAGCGGCAAGCCCTTCAACATCCTGGTGACGCCGCACTGGCCTCCCGGCAGGGGCATGTCGCCCCCCGGCGCTGACGCCCTGTACAGGCGGGTTCAAAAGCGCGCCGAGGAGATCAAATCCGGGGCCGTAGAAGACAGAATTGATATTCGCAAACTGGAGGGGACCTCCGCAACCGGTTACTACTTTTCCGCAACGGACCGGGCTCCGGAGGAGGGCGGATACAAATACATGACCCAGGGCATCGCCCGGACCGGGAACGTGCTCATGCATTTCACGATCCTGGCCAACGAGGATCGGAAGGCCGTCGTCTCTTCCGGACTGGCCATGGTGGGCGGCGCTGTCTGCAAGGAAAGTGAAGTCCGCAAGGATGCGGGGGCATCACCACAGGCTGTGCGGATCGACAAGAGAGACGGCCGGTATGTGCTGACCGTTCCCTCCAGCCATCTCGTCCTGAGCTTTCCCCAAGACGGCCTCATCCAGGACAAGTCGGCCGGGGGCGGAAGCGGCCCCGACCACCCCGGGTACTTCTTTTTTTCCGGGGGCGGCAGCGGAATCATCCTCTCCGGGTGGTTCGAACCGGCGTGGGAATTCGAAGGCAGAGAAAAATACTTCGCCACGATCAGGGAAAAGCTCTCCCATCTCGGGCCGGTCCTCGTGGAAGACATTTCCACCCGGAAAATCGGCCCATGGGATGTCATGACTTATTCTTTGTTCCCCAAAGAAAAGCCGGAATGGGTCCAGTTCAATCTACGGGCCAGCTGTGTCCGGGAGGGCACCTGGATCGACCTTCACATCTCCTCCAGCATCAGCCGTGACAAACTGATCGCTTTCCTGAAAAGCGTCCAAATCGAAACAAAGCAGCAATAAAGGCAGTGAGGACCGGAACTTGCGGGACAGCGGAAAATCGATCTCAGGCAGCGGATGTTCAACCGGACAAATCAAAGAAAGGAGAAAGATCGACATGTACAAAAACAAGAAGGCGGTTTTGTTTGCGGTATGGTTCGTTTCGGCAATTTTCATCTGTCTGACGGCAGAGGGCGCAGATGCCTTTTGTGTCTACAACAATTCGGACTTGAAATTTCAGGTCCAGGAAACGCATGGTGGAAGGAAGTTCAAGGAATTTATAAAGATAATCAGCCCGGGAGACCATGCCTGCTGCAACTGGAAAAACAAGGACTGCAACGAGAAAGGGAAGAAAGACAGTACAGTAAAGTTCCTTGTCGCGTTCACGGAGGTGCTCCCGATTAACCTCTGTGTCGACTTTCCCGTCAAGGCGGGTGGATGGCTGTCGGTATCCGGTGATCGAAACCACCAATATAAGTGTGAAGCGTACTTTGATGAATCCTGGGACAAAGACGGTGAAGATGAATAAGCGTTTGGGCAACGGTGAAAAGCGGCATGCCTCGACAGACCCATTTCGTACATTGAATGTTCACGCAGAAAATCGATTACAAGGAGGATCGTTTTCCATGTACAGAAAGAAGAGCCTCGTTTTGACGGTATTGATTCTGTCCGTGTTCGGTTTTTGTCTGATGACGGGGAGCGCGGGTGCATTTTGTGTCTATAACAACATCGACCGGCCGATCCACGTCAAGGAAACGGACGGCTGCAAAATGGAAAGGTGCGCAGAATGGTGGGGCGTCCAGCCCGGAGATCACGTCTGCTGTAACTGGAAGAACAAGGACTGCAACAGGGAAGGGAAGAGAGACAGCACCGTCAAGTTCATGATCCACGACATGAAACCGCAAAGCTTTGTGTGTCTGGGATTCCCGGCCAAGGCGGGCGGATGGGTGTCGGTCACCGGGACCGAAGGGAATCGCCACTGCGAAGCGTTTTTCGACGAATCGTCCGACAAGTGAAGTACCGGCCGGGGAATGCCGGCGGCCTCCCGCGCCGTCGGTGCCCCGGTCGCAGATCAACCCTTTGCAAGGAGCAGGCAGCATGAAGAAGGAAACCATCTGCGTTCACGACGGCACGTACCACCGAACCAGGACGCCGTGGTCCACAAACTCTGCGCGCTGGAAGGTGTTGATCTGCGCCCCCACCGGGACATCCCACGCGAAGATCTCCCCGGAAGAGCGCCGGAGGATCGGCATTTCCGACTCGCTCCTACGGCTCTCCGTCGGGATTGAAGATGCGGACGACCTGATCGCGGATCTGGACCAGGCGATGAAAGAAGTGTAAAAGCCGGCCATGGAAACGAATCCGCATCTCCCCGCGCTCGTGCCGGCCGGTCCCGAGCACGCCCAGGCCGCATCCCGGCTCATCTACAGCACGGATCCCCACCTCTGGGACTGCCTCTTCGAAAACAATTTCGACCGTTTTCTCCGCTTCTTCACCGCCATGTGGAAAGAGAAGGAGAGCCTGTACAGCCACACCAACGCCACCGTCGCCGTCACCGGCGGCAGGATCGCCGGCCTGGAAGTCGGATACGACCGGGAAAGGCAGCACCGGATGATCCCCAACATGGTAAAGCGGACCCCGGAGATCCTGGCGCCCGGAGAATTGCGGCACTACGTGGAAATCACCGGATACATCCGGTATCTCACGCCGCCGATCCCGAATCATGCCTATTACGTGCTTTTCCTGGCGACGGATCCCGCGGAGCAGGGAAAAGGCATCGGCGAGAGGCTGCTGACCGCCGCGTTCGACCGCGCCCGCGAGAGAGGCTATGACGCCTGCCATCTCGACGTGGCCGGCGACAACCCGGCGGTCCGGTTTTACCGGCGGCTGGGGATGGAGATCCTCTCCGAGAGCCGCGTTCTTCCCCTGGAGGAGCGGGGCGTGAAAAGCCACTACCGGATGGTGAAGAGGCTGCGATAGCAGACACCGGTTCCGCAAATCTTCCATGATGCTCGTCTCTTTCGGTGAACGCACCCGCCCATGAATGATCCGCCCTTCTTCCATCTTCGCGTGACTCCCTTCGGCCCCGTGGCCGTCCTCTGGTCCGCCGGGAGAGGCAGGCCCGAAGTCCGTCGCATCCTGATCTCCCGGCCGGCCAATCCGGCGGGGCAGGCGGTCAGCGTGATCTCCCCGAATGCCGTCCCCTCTTCCTGCCGGGAAGTTGACGACCTCCTCGACCGCATCGAATCGTTTCTGAACGGCGAGGACGTCCGGTTCTCCCTCGAGGCGGTCCGCCTCGATCTCTGCTCTCCCTTCCAGCGGAGCGTCCTGCTCGCCGAATACACGATCCCCAGGGGAAGCGTCAGCACGTACAGCCTCATCGCCAGGCACCTGGGAAACCCGAAGGGTGCCCGCGCCGTCGGCACGGCCCTGGCAACGAATCCCTTTCCCCTGGTCATCCCCTGCCATCGGGCGATCCGCTCCGACGGCTCTCTGGGGGGCTACCAGGGCGGCCTCGGCATGAAGCGTGCCCTGCTGGCAATGGAAGGGGTTGCCTTTTGTGATGAAAATCGTGTAGCCATACGAACATTTCATTACGGAGGACCCCCTTGACGCTCTATCCGCTCTTCCTGCTCGTGGCCGCGCTGACCGTGCTCAGCCCGGGACCGGGCGTCGTCATGACCCTTACGAACTCCCTTCGCTACGGCATGAAGGGAACCTTCGGCGGGATTCTCGGCATCTCCTTCGGCGCCCTCGCGGTCGCCGCTATCTCGGCAACGAGCCTGGGGATCCTGCTGGCCGCCTCCGCTCTGGCATTCACGATCCTCAAGTTCATCGGGGCCGCCTACCTTTTCTACCTGGGCATCCGGCTCTGGCGCGCTCCGGCGATGCGTTTCCAGGAGCAGGCGTCCCGCGAGGCCGGGTTCGGCAGGCGCTTCCTGGAGGGACTGTCCCTGCAGCTCACAAATCCCAAGGTGATCTTCTTTTTCCTTTCCATCTTTCCCCAGTTCATCGACCTGTCGAAGAACTACTGGTCCCAGTTTGCCCTCCAGGTCCTGACGTACAGCATGCTGGTCGTCGTCATCCACTGCCTTTACGCGCTGTTTGCCGGCACGGCCAGGCGCTGGCTCGTGTCGGAGCGGGGTGGACGGGCCATCAACCGGCTGGGCGGGGCCACGTTCATGTTTTTCGGGGCCGCCCTGATCGCCGCCAAAAAGTGAATCCGCCACACCGGCCAGAAATGCGATTTGCCGATCCGGTAACCTCGGGAAAGGACTGTCATTTGAAGGCCGCTGATATCCAGCGCCGACTGCAAGAATTGAGCAACCCCGAGCGGGTCCGGATCCTGCAGCGGTTTTTCAAGACGGCCAAGGGGGAGTACGGCGAAGGGGATGTCTTCGTCGGCCTCTACGTTCCGGAGATCCGAAAACTCGCCCGGGAGTACCGGGATCTCCCCCTGCCGGAGGCCGTCGATCTGCTCCATTCCCCCATCCACGAGGCAAGACTCCTGGCGCTTCTCATCCTGGTCGGCGCCTATGCCCGGGGGAATGCCGCGCTGCGGGAGCGGATCTACCGCCTGTACCTGGATCACAAGCGGTTCATCAACAACTGGGACCTGGTCGACGCCTCGGCCGAGCACGTTGTGGGCCGTCATCTTCTGGACCGCAGCCGCGCGCCGCTTCATGCCCTGGCGGCTTCCGGGCTGCTCTGGGACCGGAGGATCTCCGTCATGGCGACCTTCCACTTCATCAAGCGGGGCGAATTCGCCGAGACGCTGCGCATTGCCGAGCGGCTCCTCCGGGACCGGGAGGACCTGATCCAAAAAGCCACGGGCTGGATGCTCCGGGAGATCGGCAAGCGCGACCGGGCGGCGGAAGAGGCGTTTCTGAAGGTTCATTGCCGGATCATGCCGCGGACGATGCTCCGGTACGCCATCGAGAAGTTTCCCGAGGAGCTGAGACAGCGGTATCTGCGCGGGGAAGTATCGTAAGACAAATTGTGATGCACGACAAATCGATGCAACGGGGTCCTGAAGGAGGTGGACACCATGATCACGGTACTGGTTCAGTTCAAGCTCCCGCAACCGTTTACCCGTAAAAAGGCGAGAGAGGCATTCTCGGCAACAGCACCAAAGTATAGAGAGATTCGGGGCCTCATCAGGAAGTACTACCTCCTGTCGCAAGACGGCGGGACTGCGGGTGGTGTCTATCTATGGAAGTCTCTGGAAGATGCAGAGCGCTTCTATACCAGTGAATGGGAAAACTTTATCATCGAGAAATACGGGGTGCTTCCGTCGGTGACCTTCTTTGAAAGCCCCGTCATTGTTGATAATGAAATTGGGAGTATCGTCAACGACTGAAACGGATTCGCAATTATATTTCCGGACCATGAGACTCAAAGACATACCAAATCGAACGATCCCCCCGGCTTCCTGGGCCGAGGGGGAGAATATCCCCTGGAACGACCCGGACTTCAGCCGGCGCATGCTGGCAGAGCATCTCTCCCAGGAGCACAACCTGGCAAGCCGCTGTTTCGAGATCATCGACCGGCAGGTCGGCTGGATTCATGAAGAACTGCTGGGCGGCAGGCCGACACGGATCCTGGAGCTGGCCTGCGGGCCCGGGCTGTACACGAGCCGCCTGGCAAGGCTGGGGCATGCGTGCGTCGGCATCGATTACGCCCCCGAGCCGATCCGTTACGCACGGGACACCGCCATGCAGGAAGGGCTGGCCTGCCGCTACCGGCTGGAGGACCTGCGACAGGCGGATTACGGCGGCGGGTACGGCCTGGTCATGATGATCTTCGGCCAGTTCAACGTCTTCCGGAGAAGCGACGCGCGCCGGATCCTCGAGAAGGCCCTCTCTGCCCTCGCCCCGGACGGCCTGCTGCTGCTTGAACCGCAGAGGTACGACACGGTCATGAAACAGGGGCAGGCGGGAAGCTCCTGGTATGCCTGCGGCGAAGGCGGCGGTCTGTTCTCGGACCGCCCGCATCTCTGCCTGACCGAAAGTTACTGGGACAGCATCGGGCAGGCGGCAACGCAGCGCTTTTTCATCGTAGACGCCGGGACGGGTGCCGTGTCCCGCCACGCAATGACCAGTGAAGCCTACACGGACGACCAGTTCCGGGAAACGCTCACCGGGACCGGTTTCGAAGATGTCCGATTTTATCCTTCCCTCACGGGCGTCGAGGTCGAAGAGGAAAGCCAGTCCGCGAATCTGGCGATTGTCGCGCGAAGGGGAACGTCCTGAGCAGTCCGAGGTCGGTTTGCGGGAGGATCGAATGGAAACGAGAGAGCTCCGGGAAGGGGAACTGGACAACCTGCTCGCCCTCTATTCACATATGCATGCCTCCGACGATCCGCTGCCGGAAAGGCGGGAGGTGGAGGCCGTCTGGAAGCAGATCCGGGACAGCCGGTCCTTCCGGTACCTGGGCGTCTTCGTGGACGGCGGGCTCGTCTCCTCCTGCACCCTGAACATCATCCCGAATCTCAGCCGGGGCTGCCGGCCGTTCGGTGTCATCGAGAATGTGGTCACCCACACCGCACATCGACGAAGGGGATACGGCACGGCCGTTCTGAAGGAAGCGCTGGCGCTGGCCCGGGAGAACCGCTGTTACAAAGTCATGCTGTGCACGGGACGTACAAGCGAAGAGATCGGATCGTTCTATGAATCCGCCGGATTCGACGGGCGGATCAAGCGGGCGTTCCTGGCAAAGCCGTGACGGGACGTTCCGTGGCAGGCGAAGAGCGGTCCCTACCCGCCCGATCCCGTTCTTTTCTCCCCCGATTCTCCCATCCCCGCCTTCACATAATCGAAGAGCAGCCTCCCGAATTCATCGAAAAACTGCAGCCGGTCCGGATCGAAGGGGCAGTGAAGCCGCTGGAGTCGCAGGCTGTCGCCGTCCGGGGCCTCCCGGGGCCGGAGCCCCGAAAAAAAGAATCCCGCCTCCTCCGCCTTCTCGCAGAGCAGGGCCGCCGCGGGCTGCGCGAGGGGAAGGTCGAGGTTCACCACCTCCGCACCCGCGTATTCCGCCAGATCGTCCGCCGCCCGGAGGAGCTCCGGCCACTGGCGCTCGTCGGCCTGCATCACCCGGATGATCCCCTTCTGCACCGACTTGTCGAAGTCGATCCGATACTCCCCCGGCGCCGAGGCCGGGGCCGGGTCGCCGAAGGTGCAGGGCTGGGCGAGGCCTTCGTAGATGCGGGAAACGATCTCCCGGTGGCGGGGCGGGACATGGACCTTCACCGGCACAGGGGCGTCGAAGTAGCGGAAGCAGTGGAGGCAGGACTCCCGCTGGGGCGTTGCCGCTTCGGGGCCGAGGGCCTTGAACAGCCGGGGAGGGCTGGCGGCCAGGTCCAGGCCGCAGGGCCTGCCCCCTTGCCGCATCACGTCCCGCTGGCTGATGGCATGGCTCGTGACGGGATTGAGGGACATTCCGAGCAGCCCCATCTCCAGGGCCCTGGCCTCGCTGGCCCTGGACAGCATCTCCATCAGCCCGCGGCCCCGGTGGGCCGGGCTGATCACCAGCAGGGCCGCCTCGGCCATGGGCGCCGGCGTCGGCCGCAGGATGCCGACGTGCCCCACGACTTCGCCGTCTTCGGTCACGGCGACGGTGCTGACCACACGGCCGCTTCCCACAAGGTGCAGGAGGCCTTCCGGGCGGTAAAAATTCTCGTTTTTGTAGGAATAGCCGTATGCCAGCCAGAAGATCCGGGCCACCTGGATGGCCTCCTCGGGCTTCATGAGCCGGATCTCGTACGGCTGCGGGGGGGCCGGCTCGATCCTCGGCGGCAGGCGCTCCGGCTCCGGCTCGGCGGGTGCGGCCAGCCGCTTGACGAGGCGCAGGGCCTTCCCCCGGCGGCCGAGGTTTTCAAAGCGGGCCTCGTCCACCTCGTGACGAATGATCCGCAGCCCCAGGCCCTGTGCCGAAAACTCGTCGGCGGCCGTCCCGGAAACACCGGCCGGCTCCAGATCCGGATCAAAGGGCAGCCCCTCGTCCCGGATGGACAGGACCAGCTCCGTCCGCCCGATCTCCGCCTTCAGGAAGATGTCTCCCGGTCGGCCGTCCGGATAGGCGTGCTCGATGGTGTTGACGGAGGCCTCTTCGGCGGCCAGCTCCAGCCCCAGAACCTCCCTCTGGGAGAGCCCGGCGGTTGAGGCCAGCTCCCGAACAAATCCCCGGATCGTCTCCAGGAAGCGCATGTCCGCCGGAACGGCAAGACGCACGATGGAAGGGTTCACAGGTCTCCTCCTCGGGAATGCCGGATGATGCCTCCCGTGCGGGATCGATCCCTGCCGCGGCGGAGGGATCTTGCATTTGACACGATCCGGCGGCACCGTTATAGTTCGCAACTCAAGGGAAGCCGCATCCGGTTCCGCGCTTATACCCGCAAACCCGCCGAAAAGCAAAGCGCTGTCACGACCTGGAGGAACAACGGAGGCTCCTCACCTCCCGGCGGGCTCGCACCCGGCATAATGTCTATGAACCGCTTTCAGCTCACATCGGAATTCCAGCCCGCCGGCGACCAGCCCCAGGCCATCGAGGCGCTGGCGGAGGGCGTCCTCCGGGGCGATCCCCACCAGGTGCTCCTGGGGGTCACCGGGTCGGGGAAGACCTTCACCGTGGCCCAGGTCATCCAGGCGGTCCAGCGGCCCGCCCTCATCATGGCCCACAACAAGACCCTGGCGGCCCAGCTCTACGGCGAGTTCAAGGCCCTCTTCCCGGAGAACGCCGTTCATTACTTCGTCAGCTACTACGACTACTACCAGCCCGAGGCCTACCTCCCCAGCACGGACACCTATATCGAGAAGGACTCGTCCATCAACGAGGAAATCGACAAGCTGCGCCACGCCGCCACCCACGCCCTCTTCGAGCGGAGCGACGTGATCATCGTGGCCAGCGTCTCCTGCATCTACGGCCTGGGCTCCCCGGAGTCCTACTCGGGGATGCAGGTGAACCTGGCGGAGGGCCTGGAGCTCCCCCGGGACGACCTGCTGCGACATCTCGTGGCGATCCAGTACGAGCGCAACGACATCGACTTCCACCGGGGAACCTTCCGGGTCCGGGGGGATACGGTGGAGATCTTCCCGGCCTACGAGGAGGACCGGGCCGTCCGGATCGAGTTCTTCGGCGACACGATCGAGGCCATCTCCTGGGTGGATCCCCTGCGGGGGAAGAGGCTCATGAAGGTGGACAAGATGGCCGTCTATCCCGGGAGCCACTACGTCACGACGCGGGACAACCTGGAGCGGGCCGTGAAGGACATCCGGGTCGAGCTGAAGGAGCGCCTGGCCTGGCTCAAGGAACAGGGCAAGCTCCTGGAGGCACAGCGGCTGGAGCAGAGAACCCTCTTCGACCTGGAGATGATGGAGGAGATGGGCTACTGCCAGGGAATCGAGAACTACTCGCGGCACCTGACGGGCCGGGAGCCCGGGGAGCCGCCGCCCACCCTCGTGGAGTACCTGCCGAAGGACGCCCTCATCATCGTCGACGAGAGCCACGCCACGATCCCCCAGTTGAACGGCATGTACCGGGGGGACCGGTCCCGGAAGGAGACCCTGGTGAACCACGGTTTCCGCCTGCCCTCGGCGCTGGACAACCGGCCGCTCCGGTTCGACGAGTACGAGGCCTTCCCCCAGCAGCGCCTCTACATCTCCGCCACCCCGGCCGAGTATGAAATCAAAAAGGCCCGGGGGCGCGTCGTCGAGCAGATCATCCGCCCCACGGGGCTCATGGACCCGGAGCTCGCCGTCAAGCCCGTGGCGGGCCAGGTGGACGACCTCCTGGCGGAGATCCGCGAGCGGACGGACAAAGGGGAGCGGGTCCTCGTGACGACCCTGACGAAGCGGATGGCAGAGCACCTGACCCGCTACTACGAGGAACTGGGCGTCCGGGTCCGCTATCTCCACTCGGACATCCAGACCCTCGAGCGGGTGGCCATCATCCGGGACCTCCGCCTCGGCGAGTTCGACGTCCTGGTGGGGGTGAACCTCCTACGGGAGGGGCTGGACATCCCGGAGGTGTCCCTGGTGGCAATCCTGGACGCCGACAAGGAGGGCTTCCTGCGGTCCGAGCGGTCCCTCATCCAGACCAGCGGCCGGGCCGCCCGGAACATCGCCGGCCGGGTTATCCTGTACGCCGACCGGGAGACCCAGGCCATCCGGGCCTGCCTGGAGGAGACGAAGCGCCGCCGGGAGCTTCAGCACCGCTTCAACGAGGAGCACGGCATCACCCCCGAGAGCATCCGGAAGTCCATCTCCGACGTCCTCTCATCGGTGTACGAGGCGGACTACGTCACCGTCCCCGTCGTGAAGGAGCCCGGGGCGGCCTACGGCACGGAGGAGGAGATCACCGCCGTCATCGAGCGTCTGAAGAAGGAGATGAAGGCCGCGGCGAAGGACCTGGAGTTCGAGAAGGCGGCGGAGCTGCGGGACCGCATCAAGGAGCTGACCGGCCTGATGCTGGCCATGGGGGAGATGGGCTGAGAGCGGGCGGCGGGCTTCACCACCGGGGTTCCGACGATCCGGCGGCATCCCGCCGAACCGTCCGCGCGGAAATCATGATCCGGGTCTGACGGCGATTCCTACTTCCACTCCCGCTCGTCGACGATCCGCTTGTCGTCGTCCGTGAGCGTCCCCGGCTTCAGGAGCTCGATCCGGTCGATCCGGACGGTGCAGATCTCCCGGAAGACCTTATGAAAGGCCTGCTCCAGGGAGGAGGGGTCGCCCGGCGCCTCCAGCGGGTCGATGCGGACGTCCAGACTGTCCTTGTCGCCGCTGCGGCCGACGACGACCTGGAACTTCCGGATCTCCGGGAATTTTGCACCCACCTGCTGGAGCTGGCTCGGGGCGACGAAGAGCCCCCGGACCTTCACGGCATCCCCCACCCGGCCCAGGATCCCGGCGAGGCGCAGGGACGTCCGGCCGCACGGGCAGGGCTCCTCGACGATTCGGGAGAGGTCGCCCGTGCCGAAGCGGAACAGGTAGAAGACGTCGTTGAACCGCGTCACGACGATTTCTCCCGGGGTCCCCGGGGGAACGGCCTTCCCCGTCGCGGGATCGACGATCTCGACATAGACCTCCTCGCAGAGGTGCCAGCCCTTCTTTTCCCGGCACTCGTAGGCGACATCCCCCACCTCCGTCGCGCCGTACATCTGGTAGGTGTCGATGCCGAACTCCGTCTCGAAGCGCGTCCGCATGGCCGGAAACAGGGGTTCGGCGGCGAAGCAGGCCTTCCGGACCCGGAAGTCCTTCCCGAAGTCGTACCCCATCTCCTTTGCCTTCTCGATGATCGCCATCAGGAAACTCGGCGTCCCCGTGTAGGCCGTGGCACCGAGGTCCCGGATCAGCTGCACCTGGGCCTGGGCGCTCGAGGCCCCCGACGGGATGACCGTCGCGCCGACCTTGCGCAGCCCCCCGTGGAACGTAAGCCCCGCGGCGACCATGTGATAGGAGAAGGCGTTCAGGACCACGTCGCCCTTTCCGAGACCGGCGGCCTTGTAGGCCCGGGCCCAGAGGACATCCTCCTCGCCCAGGTGGGGCTCGTAGACGGGACCGGGGGAAATGAAGATCCGGTCGATGGGTGCGTCGGGGTTTTCCAGGCCCGCGTACGGCGGGTGTTTCAGTTCCATCTCCACGAGCCGTTCCCGCGAGACCACCGGCAGTCGCTCGAAATCCGCCGCCGTTTTGATGTCGGACGGGCTGATCTTCAGGTCTTCGAACTGTCTCCGCAGGACCGGCGACCGGCGGCCGGCATTCTCCATCATCCGGGAAAGCGCCTCCACCTGCATGCGGAGCCGTTCCTCCCGGCTCAGGGTTTCCCGGTCGTCGAAATAGGATTCCATGATGTCCTCCCCGGCATGTTGATCATCGGAAGGCATCCCCGACGCGGATCGCTGTCCCCGGGATTCTTCCTGCCCGGATATGTAGTGGAAAGCCTTTTGCTTGTCAAACGCGCTTCCCGTTCTATTCCGGTTTTCCTCATATTTCCCGCCTTCCGGTTCACACCGCACGTTTGCAACAAATCCGTGCCATCGCGTTCATTCGGAACATTTCCGTTCGGCATCCCAGGGGGCAGAGTCGCGCAACCAGCTGATATTACACACGTCGAAACCTGGCCGGCAAATTGCTTTTATTTGATCCATTTAACGAAGGAGCGGAGATTATGAATACCCCCATCAATGCGGGCGACACCGCCTGGATCCTCGTGTGCTGTTCCCTGGTCCTCCTGATGACCCCGGCCCTGGCGTTCTTTTACGGAGGGATGGTCCGGAGGAAAAACGTCCTGTCCACCCTGACCTTGAGCTATGTCTTCATGGCCCTGATCGGTGTCCAGTGGGTCCTCTTCGGCTACTCGCTCGCCTTCGGCACGTCCATCAACGGGCTGATCGGAGGGCTCAACTTCCTGGGCTTTGAGGGCGTCGGCGCCGCCCCCAACGCGGACTACAGCAAAACCATCCCCCACAGCCTCTTCGCCGCCTTCCAGATGATGTTCGCGGTCATCACGCCGGCCCTCATCACCGGCGCTTTCGTCGAGCGTGTCAAGTTCAAGGGCTTTCTTCTTTTCAGCCTCCTCTGGGCGACCCTGGTCTACGATCCCCTTTGCCACTGGGTCTGGGGCCAGGGCGGCTGGCTGAAGAGCATGGGCGTCCTGGATTTCGCCGGCGGCACCGTGGTCCACATCGCCGCCGGGTTCTCGGCCCTGGCCTTCGCGCTGGTGATCGGCCCGCGGCGCGGTTTCGGAAAGTCCCCCATGGAGCCCAACAACATTCCCCTGACCGTTCTGGGAGCGGGGCTTCTATGGGTGGGATGGTTCGGCTTCAATGCCGGCAGCGCCCTCGCCGCCAATGGAACAGCCGTGAATGCCCTGCTCACGACGAACACCTCGGCGGCGTCAGCAGGACTGGTGTGGATGCTCCTCTCCTGGCTGGACGGGCGGCCCAGCACCCTCGGAATCGCCACGGGCATGGTCGTGGGCCTCGCAGCGGTGACGCCCGCCTCGGGCTTCATCACCCCCCTGGCCGCCATGGTCGTCGGCGCCGTCGCGGCGCCCCTGTCCTATTACGCCATGCGCTTCCGGGACCGCCGCAAGCTCGACGAGTCCCTCGACGTCTGGGCCTGCCACGGCATCGCCAGCACCTGGGGCATGATCGCCGCGGGCCTGTTCGCCACGACGGCCGTCAACGGCGACGGCGCCAACGGCCTCTTCTTCGGCAATCCCGGCCAGGTCGGCGTCCAGATCGTTGCGATCCTCGTCACCATCGCCTTCTCCTTCGGGATGACCTACGTGCTGGCCAAGCTTCTCCACTGGAGCATGGGACTCCGCGTCTCCCCCATGGAAGAGGAAGTGGGGCTGGACATCAGCTCCCATGGGGAGAGGTCCTATTCGTAGCATCCAGGAATCGAAACCCGAATATTAAATAGATTTCAAAGACATCTTGGAGAGACAACCATGCTGAAGAAGATCGAGGCGATCATTCGCGAAGACAAGGTCTGCGACGTGAAGGAGGCCCTGGCGGGGATCGGCATCGTGGGAATGAATATGTTCGAGGTCCGGGGTCACGGGCGCCAGGGCGGTGTACAACTGGTCGGCCGCGCCGGAACCTACCAGGTCAACGTGCTGCCCAAGATCCAGGTCAACATCGTCCTGTCGGACCGCAACCTGGAGGCCGCCCTGGAGGCCATCCTCACATCCGCCTACACCGGCGAGCCCGGCGACGGGATCATCTTCGTCACCCCCGTGGAAGAGGTCATCCGCGTCCGGACCCGCGAGCGGGGCCAGGATGCGATGATGTACCCCGGCGACATCGACGCGCGGAAGTCCGGCACACAGGGGTGAAAGAAAACGGGAGGGAGGGAGGATGGGCGGGCGCTCCGTTCAAGGGGGCGTGCAGACCCGGTCCCGGCCCTCCTGCTTGGCCCGCTTCACCGCCAGGCGGACAGCCTGGAGAATGTCTCCCGCCGTCTCCCCGTTCTCCGGCGAGGAGGCCACGCCCATGGACAGGGTCACCCGCCGCATGTGCTGATGCCCGGCCACCCGTTCCTGCTCCTTAAGCATCGCCCGCAGGTTCTCCGCCCGCCGCCGCGTCGTGTCCAGATCGCTCCCCGGAAGAATCAGGACAAATTCGTCCGCCCCCCAGCGGCAGGCAATATCCTCGTCCCGTACGTTGCCGCCCACGAACGCGCCCAGGTCGCGGATGATCCGCTCCCCCTCCTCGATGCCGTACGTCTGGTTGATGTGCCCCAGGTGATCGACATCCATGAACACAACACCCAGGGGCTGTCCCTGCCGTTTTGCCTTCTTCAGCTCCCGCTCCAGCGTCGTCTCCAGAAATCGCCGGTTGAGGAGGCCCGTCAGGGCGTCCCGGGTTGAAAGGCTGCTCAACTCCTCCCGGAGCTGGATGTTCCTCAGGGCCAGCCGGACCTGCTGGGCCGCCAGGACGGCCAGTTGCTCCGCCGCGTCGACGGCCCGCCGCGATTCCACGGAGGGCAGGTCGAAGCGGATGTGGAGCAGTCCCAGAAACTCGCCGTATACCGTCATGGGTACACAGACGGAGGCCCTGCCGTCGGTCTCCGCCTCGGCGTGTCGGCAGGGCATGCCCTTGGCCGTTCCGGCCACCAGGTGGGGCCGGTTTCTCCGGATCCCGTGGCAGTCCGCAGGTGCGAAGACGGCCTCCCGGGGCGACATCCCCCAGGACGCCTCGGCTTCCAGCAGGTCCCGTGCGGCCTGATGCCGGTAAAAGACACCGGCGGGGAACAGCCGGGGCATTTCCCGGACCAGAATCCCGCAGGCCTCCTCCATGTTGAAGGAGGCAGAGAGGAAATCCGCCATCTTGATCAGCCGTTTCACCTTATCCTTTGCGATGGCCATGGAGCCCTCCTTCGATTTTTCTTCGATAGGCCTCGGGGGCGACGATTCCCAGTTCCTTGAGGCCGGCATCGAATTCTCTCATGGTCCCGACCGCGGCGGCGATGTCGAGAAAAATCTCCATGTAGGTGCCGCCGGTCCCCTCAATCTCCCCGCGGAACGCCCGGTCCGCATCGAGCCGTCCCTCCACCGCGGGTGCAGCACCGGGTGCGAGCAGGCGTCCCACGGACCGGTACGCGGTGAACCGCTGCAGCGCGTCGCACTCGTAGTCCTTCGTACAGATGCTCCGATTCACCCGCTCCAAGTCGATGCCGTCGACGACAGCGGCACCGGGAAAGGCCTCCAGGTCCGGCCGAAGCGCCTCCAACGCCTCTTCGAACCAGGGACCCGCACCACCCTCACCCTTCTCCTTTTCCGGAGAATCATTGCGGTGGAGATAGACGACCAGATCCAGATGCGGCATTGACCCGGAGGGGACGGGATCGCCGCCGCTCACGAGATCCACCCCCGCGCAGATGTCGAGGCTTGCCCCGATCCGTCCGCAGGCCTCAACGACATGCGCCTGCAGAGGTCCCGCACCGGCCATCCCGCCGGGGCCGGGAAAGAACCGCGCCATGAGGGAGATCAGGCGTGTCCTCGGTTCCCGGCTGTCCCCCCTCCCCTCCCGGTCGACGGATTTTCCCAAGAGGAGCGCTCCATAACGGTCGCGGTCCAGCACGGCCCTGGTCCATCCATTTCCGCCGGGCTCGAAGGCGACGACATCATGGACTCCCTGCCGGGTCAGCTTGCGAAGGACGATCCGCTCCAACCGGCGATCCCCGGTTTCGACGGCGTAGAAAAACCCCCCTTCGGAGATCCTGCCGCCGGGTTCTTGGACCTCTCCGAAATTGGAGGGGTTGAGATAAACCGTTCCGTCGATCTCCTCGAATCCCCACTGGTCGTGCAGATGGCCCGTCAGGCACAGGATCGCCCCGCTCTCCTCGCAGTAGCGCCGCAGCTCCGGCGATCCGCTCTCTCCCCGCGACGGGAGATGGTCGAGGACGCCGTGGGCCGGCTTGTGGGTCGCCACGATGTCCGGCCGCGCCTCGCCGAAGAACCGGGCCATCTCGCTGACGCCCCGGTCGGCCAGATACTTCACCGCATACTGCTCGGGAATGCCGGGGGTCACGATGTCGGCCCCCCCGTAGCCGGCGATCCTCAGCCCCCCGGCCTGAATCCAGTGCCGGTGCAGGTCCCGCTCATGGAGAGAGGTGTATTGGAGGTCCATGTCGTAGTTCCCCGGCAGGCAGAGGATCCGGGCACCCGTCTTGAGGCGCAGGATGCTCTCGAGGATCTTGTACTTCTGCTGCATGACCCGGCGGCCCCGGACGGTCTCCTCCCGGAATTCCTCTGCCTGCCGCCGGACGTCGTCCGGCACGCCGGTTCGCTCCAGGAGAGCGGAGACGAAATCCTCCATGTCCATCTCCCCGTCGCCGAGCCGGTGGCGGAGCGCGGAGAAGGACGCCTGCCTTTTCCGGTATCGGGCTGACATCTCCTGCGTGTAGAAGGGGCGATCGATCAGATCGCCCGCAATGACGTAAATGTCAGCGTCCGTCCGGGACAGGAGTTCCCTGACCCGGTCGAAGGCGTCGTGGACATCGGAGAGATAGACGATCTCCATGGCTCGATCCATAGGGGGTTTGTCTCTTTATAGCACGATTCCGTATCCCGGTCAGTACCGGCATCCATCGATGCCCGGACCGGCAGCCGCTCCAAAAGACCGGTGTAAGCCCAAGGTACAGTCCCGCCCCGCAGTACAACTCCACCAGATCCGCATTGAACAATGGGGGCGATTCTCCTATAATGAGCCGGTTTTTCAGGAACTACCGCACAGGAGGCATGGATGAGGCACCCGGATGTCCAACCCAAGGGGAATACGGTGGAAGACACAACCGTCCGGTCCGACCGGAATTCGCAGAAAGACGCTCCACTCCGTACCGTCTGCTTCGACGAGCGGATTCCCGTCCCCCGCAGCCTCCTTGCAAACCTCAAGCACGAATACCTGCACCGCGAGGGCTGGGTTCCCCTGGAGCGGCGGGAGGGGCGAATTTCCGTCCTCGTGGACAACCCGGCCGACCTGCCGCGTCGGGACAGCATCGAAAGCCTGCTGAAAACGAAGCAGATCGAGTACTGCGTGGCCTCCCGGGAAGACATCCTGAAGTTCATCGACCATTTCTACGGGACCTGCTACCTGAAGGAGGCCCGGGCCGAAGAGAGCGCGGCGGAAAACGGCGACCGGCGGGAGGAGTTCGCGGACGTCAGCGAGACGGACGGAACCATCGTCCGGCTGGTGAACGAGATCATCAACGAGGCCTGCCTGCGCCGCGCCTCGGACATCCACATCGAGCCGGACATCCGGGACAGGGAGGTCCTCGTACGGTTTCGGGTCGACGGAGAGTGTTTTCCGTACCGGACCTTGCCGTACGACTACCGGGCGGCGATCATCTCCCGCATCAAGATCCTCTCCAGCCTGGACATCACCGAGCGGCGCCTGCCCCAGGACGGAAAGATCCGGCACACAAGGCCCAACGGCGAGGAGATCGAGCTGCGGGTGGCCACCATGCCGACCCACGGCTACGTGGAGGACGTGGTCCTGAGGATCCTGACCCGCGGAAAGATCATGACCCTGGGCGAACTGGGGATGCCGCAGGAGATCCTGACCCGGTTCGTCGAGCAGCTCGACAAGCCCTACGGGCTGATCCTGATCGTCGGCCCCACCGGCTCCGGCAAGACCACGACGGCCCACGCCGCCCTTCACCGCCTGAACCGTCCCAACACCAAGATCTGGACCGCCGAAGACCCCGTCGAGATCACGCAGAAGGGGATCCGCCAGGTCCAGATGCACCACAAGATCGGCCTGGACTTCAGCACCGCCATGCGGGCCTTCCTCAGGTCCGATCCGGACATCATCATGGTGGGGGAGATGCGGGACTACGAAACGGCCAAGATGGGCGTCGAGGCGTCCACGACGGGCCACCTCGTCCTGTCCACCCTGCACACGAACAACGCCCCGGAGACCATTGTCCGCCTCCTGGACATGGGCATCGATCCCTTCGGCTTCGCCGATTCACTCTTGTGCGTCCTGGCCCAGCGCCTCGTCCGCCGCCTCTGCACCCATTGCCGCGAATCCGTTCCCGTCGGCCGCGAGGAATGGGACGAGATGGCACACCAGTACGGAGAGAAGGCCTTCGAGGCACTGGGAATGGAGTTTTCGGACAAGCGGAAAATCAGCCGGGCGAAAGGCTGTCCCGAATGCAATGACACCGGCTACCGGGGGATGATGGGCATCTACGAGCTCCTGGTAGCCAGCGACAGCATCAAGCAGATGATCATCAGCAGGAAATCCATCGCGGCCATCCGCAAGGCGGCCTCGTCGGAGGGCATGAACACATTGCTGCAGAGCGGGATCCGGAAGGTCCTGGAGGGGGAAACCGACCTCATCGAGATCCTGAGCGTCTGCCTCCGCTGATCAGAGCTCCCGGCCCGCCCGGTCGCCCTCGTGAATGGCCTCCAGGAGGCGCCGCGGCCCCGCCGCGTCTCCGACGGTCCGCCAGGGGATGCCCAGCTCTCGCAGCACATCTTCCAGCCCGTTCTCTGTCCGGGCCCCCAGGGCCGTGATCACCGAGGCGGCGGGGACGGTTTCTTCCTTCTCCCCCTGCCGGCAGGAAACGGTATTCTCCCCGATCCCCGTCACCGTCGCACCGAGGAGGATCCGGGCACCCCGCTCCTTCAGCCGCAGATGCAGCCAGTACCCATGGGACGTGAGCTTGCCCACCGGATAAACGGGCTTCATCTCGAGGACCGTGACATCGATGCCCCGGGCCAGGAGGTAATCCGCCGTCTCCATGCCTACGTATCCTGCACCGAGGACGGCTGCGGGCGCCACCGGGGTCGCCTTGCCCGTCAGAACGTCCCGGGCATCAAGAACATGACAGCGGTGGATGCCCGGGATCTTCGGTACCGACGGAGAAGCACCGGCGGCCAGGACGACCGCGTCGGGACGCCCTGCCTTGAGAAGGTCCGCGTCGGCCTCCCGGCCGCAGTGAACGACCACACCCCGTTCCTTCGCCCGACGGACCGCCCAGCTCACCCAGTCCAGGAAGGCCTCCTTGTGGGGCGGCCGGCCGGCCGGCAGGATCTGCCCCCCCGGGACCTCTTCCTTCTCGAAGACCTCCACCTTGAAGCCGCGCTCTGCCGCGGCCAGGGCGGTGGAAAGTCCCGCCGGACCGGCGCCGATCACCCACAGGCGCCGCCCCTGCGCGTCCGGTGCCGCCGGTTCGCGCTCGTTCCCGCACTCGGGGTTGAACGTGCAGGTGACGGGCTGCATCTCGAACATCAGCCGCTCGATGCAGCCCTGGTTGCAGGAGACGCACCAGCGGATGTCGTCCCATCGCCCTTCCCGGGCCTTGGCGAGGAAATCCGGATCCGCCAGGTGCTGGCGGCCGAAGCTCACCAGGTCGGCATCGCCCGCCGCGATGGCCCGGTCGGCCAGCCGCGGGTCGTTGATGCGCCCCACGGCAATGACCGGCACCTCCACCCGCTCCCGGATCGCCCGGGCGCGGAAGAGGTTGAACCCGGCCTCCGTGTCCATGGACACGATGCTCAGGTTGCCCGGGGTGGAATAGACACCCACCGAGGCGTGGATGGCATCGGCCCCGGCGGACACAAGGCGCGGCGCCAGCCGTCTCGCGAACTCAAGGTCGTAGCCGCCCTTGATCAGCTCATCCGCGGAGATCCGGACGAGGACCGGGAAACGGTCCCCCACGGCCCGCCTCACCGCCGCGACGACCTCCAGGACGAAGCGCATCCGGTTCTCCTCGGATCCTCCGTACCGGTCCGTCCGTGCGTTGGAAAAGGGCGACAGGAACTGGGTCAGGAGATACCCGTGGGCGCCGTGGATCTCCACGGCATCCAGGCCCGCCTTCCGGGCCCGCACCGCCGCGGAGGCGAAGGCATCGACCACCTCGGCAATCCGGTCCGCGCTCATCTCCTCGCAGGGCTGCCTCATGATGACGCTGGGAATGGGCGACGGCGCCTCGGGTGTTCCGCCGGCGGCGGCGGCAAAGGTCTCACGGCCGGCATGGTGGATCTGCAGGGCGACCTTCGCCCCTTCGCGGTGGACCGCCTCGGCCAGGCCCGCCAGGCCGGGGATGAAATCGTCGCTCCAGGCTCCGATCTCCCGGAGGAAGCCCTTTCCCCGGGGCGCAACCGCGCAGACCTCCGTTATGATGAGGCCCGCACCGCCCCTTGCCCGCCGGGCGAGATACCGGACCAGGCGGTCGCTGACGGTGCCGTCGGTGTTGCCGTAGCCGCTCCCCATGGCAGGCATGACGGCTCGGTTCCGAAGGGTCATTCCATTGATCGTGACGGGTGAAAACAGGGTTTCCAGGCTCATGGCTGCTCCATTTCCTCTTTGATGCGCCCCTCAACGAAGCCGGGTTTCGTGAAACGGGGCCCCGGGTAGGCATAGAAACCCCGCCCCGCTTTCTGGCCCAGTTCTCCCCTGTCCACCCGGCTTTTCAGGAAGGCGGCGTTCTTCATCGCCTGCGGGTCCCGGGTCATGGACGCCCAGAATTCGACGACCTTCCACACGGTATCGAGTCCGACGTGGTCCATGAGCCCGAAGGGACCGATGGGCATGTTGAACACCCCCATCCAGGCTCGGTCGATGTCCTCCACCTCGGCGATCCCACCGGCCGCCAGGGTCTGGGCCGCCCCCAGGAGGGCCATGAACATGGAATTGAAGAGGTAACCGGGATACTCCTTTTGCAGGACGATGGGGATCAGGTTCATCCGCTCGCAGAATTCCCGGACGACACGCACCACCCCCTCATCCGTCCCGGGGTGCGGCATGACGTCCACAATCCGGTTGTGAAAAAGGTCGTGGAAGTGAAGGGCCAGGAACCGTTCCGGCCGGCCGGTCTCGGCGGCGAACATGGAGGGGACAAGCGAGGAGGTGTTGGTGGTGAAGAGGGTCCGGTCCGGACAGAGGCCGTGGAAAAGGGAAAAGACCCTCCCCTTGAGGACCGGGTCTTCCGGGACGGACTCGCTGATCAGGTCGGCACCGTCCGCCGCCTTCGCGGCGTCGGTTGTCGTGAAGATCCTTCCGACGGCCGTTCGTGCTTCCGTCTTCTCTACCAGCCCCTGCCTGACCATCCGTTCAGCCGTTTTGCGGATCGCCGCCAGCGCCCGCTCCAGGACGGCGTCTTCCAGGTCATACAGGACGGGTTCGCAGCCCCGGAGGGCGAAATACAGGGCGATCTGGCGCCCCATGGTGCCGGCGCCGAGCACCAGCACCCGATGGATATCCGCTGCATTCATGGACCCGCTTGTCCCCTTTCCGACTCAATGTCCGATCACCTGCGCATGCGCGGCCGGGGAAACGGTGGCCGTCGCCCCCCGTCTGTACGCCTCTCCGAGCCGCTTACAGGGAAACTTCGTGCCCCATGCCGCGCAGATATTCCTTCACCTGCCGGATGCTGAACGTGCGGTAGTGGAACACCGAGGCCGCCAGGAGAACGCTCGCCCCGCCCTCGACGATCGCGGCGTGGAAGTCTTCGAGCTTTCCGGCGCCGCCGGAGGCGATGACCGGAACCCCGACCGCCGCCGATATGGCACGGGTGAAGGCCAGGTCGTACCCTTTCCGGGTGCCGTCGCCGTCCATGCTGGTCGGCAGGATCACGCCGGCGCCGCGCTCTTCGCATTCCTTCGCCCAGGCCACGGCGTCCCTTCCGACAGGCTTCGTTCCTCCCGCTACGACCACCTCGAATCCCGAAGGCATGGCCGGGTTCCGGCAACCATCCACGGCGACGGTGATGCACTCCGAACCGTACTCCTTCGCCGCCTCGCCGACGAGGTCCGGGCGGCTCACCGCCGCACTGTTCATGGAGACCTTGGCGGCCCCCGCCTCCAGGAGAAGGCGGATATCATCGAGGGAAGAGATGCCGCCTCCCACGGTGAGGGGAATCGCAATGACGGAGGCCACGCCCTTCACCCACTCCAGGCGGGTCTTGCGATTCTCCAGCGTTGCCGCGATGTCCAGCATGGCCAGCTCGTCGGCCCCCTCCTGGGAATAGAAGGCGGCGTTCTCCACGGGGTTTCCCGCGTCCTTCAGGTCCACAAAGTGGATCCCCTTGACGACGCGGCCGTTCTTCATGTCCAGGCAGGGCATGATCCTGATCATGGAAATGTTCCTCCCGCTGTCATTCGCTTTCGATGATGGTGACCCGATCCATTCGGTCGCCCTGGCGGATTGCGTCGACGACGTCCAGTCCCGCCACGACCTTCCCGAATACCGTGTGCATTCCGTTCAGGTGAGGCTGCGGGGAGTGAGTGATGAAAAATTGGCTGCCGTTCGTGCCGGGGCCGGCATTGGCCATGGAGAGAACGCCCCGCTCATGGATCAGCGGGTTTCCAGCACACTCGTCCTCGAAGCGGTATCCGGGTCCGCCCCGTCCGGTTCCGGTGGGATCACCCCCCTGGATCACGAAATCGGGAATCACCCGGTGAAAGACCACCCCGTCATAAAAGCCTTCGCGGGCCAGAAAGACGAAGTTGTTCACAGTGAGCGGGGCATGCTGCGGATAGAACTCGATCTCGATGACCCCCCGCGCGGTCTCGATCTTTCCACGGTATTTCCGGTCCGGGTCGATCAGCATCTCCGGCGGACGGTCCCATTGCTTCATAGCCATCGTTTCCTCCTCCTCCTCTAAAAATTCCGGCGACTCCTCCCGGATCGCCGGAGCGGGCGGGCACTGTATCCTTTGCGGTGCCTGCGGTTACGGCTGTATGCCCGAAACAGGCCCTCCTGTCACGATCATTTTCCGTCTGCCGGCATGCGCTGCATCCACACGGTGTCCACGAGACGCCCTTTTTTCCGGAAGACCTCGCGAAACCGGCCGCACTCGGTGAACCCGTGGCTGCGGTGAAACCGGATGCTTGGTTCGTTAACCGCTGAAATGGCTGCAAGAACGGTATGGATCCCCTTCAGCGCAGCGGCTTCCAGGAGATGGTCCAGCAGGATTCCGCCGATTCCCTGCCCGCAATGATCCGGATGCAGGAAATAGGAGACCTCCGCCGTCCCCGCCATGGTCGGGATCGGGCTGTGCGGACGCAGGAACCCGAATCCGATGACATCCCCTGTCTCCGTCTTCACGGCCGCGGAGGGATAGCCTTCCGCCGTCTTGAGCAGAACGTTGAAGAAGGCATAGGGAACCGGGGTTTCCAGGAACGCGGCAAAGGTGTGTTCGATGTAGTGATTGAAGATATCGATGACCGGCCGGCCGTGGTCCGGCGACAGGGGTTCCATTTCCAGATTCATTTCCGGCACCTCGCTTTTCAGTTGGTTGAGGCAGGCATTCCTCCCCGGCCTCAGGACGTTCAGGATACAGCCTTTCCGGCAACCCGGACGAGTTCGTCCACAACGGACCGGAACTCCCCTGCCAGCCTTCGGTGTTTTCCGGTGCGTTCGAAGGCCTCCGCCAGGGTTTCATAATACCAGAGGGTCCCGTCCCGACCGCCGCGGAACCGCTCCCACAGGTCCTCGCCCACGGTCCGGTAATCCCTCAGGATCGCCCGGGCGTTGTGAAGCTTGTCCGCCAGGGAGACCAGGAGAACACCCTCGGGAACCGCCGCCAGGTGCTCGATATAGCACTCTTTCCGCTCCCGCCACGGAGGCTTTGGCGACTCGGTGGTATCCGAACAGGCCGCCACGATGGCCGCCACGGACTCTCCGCACAGGGAGCGGATCCGCGCCAGGATCTCCTCGCCGCCCTGGTCCTCCGCCGCATCATGAAGGAGTGCCGCGATGACGAGATCCTCGCTACCCCCCTCCTCGATCACAGTGGCGGCCACGGTCAGCAGGTGCGCCACATAGGGAATCCCCGATCCCTTGCGGACCTGGTCCGCGTGAAGGATGGCCGCCAGGGCGAGGGCGTCCCGGAAGCGAGCGGTCAGGACGGTCCCGTTACAGCCGTGGTTTCCCATTTCCATCACTTCCCCTTTCCCCTCTCCCGAAGATTCTTCTCCATCTCTGTTTCGGACAGCCGGGCACACGATGTATCTATATATCGTTCCCGGCCCTCAAGATCAACCGGCCTCGTTAAGACCGATACCCCCACGAAACAGCCGATTCCAGGACGACATGATCATGAATAAATACAGTCATATACGATCCGTGATTGACTTCGGATCGTCAGTCGGCGTAAGAAAAAGCCGTTTATCCGGCAGAAACGGATAAACCAAAGCAGGAAAAGAGGGGTTGTACGGGGGGATAATAACCCATCCATGCGAATGGAAATTCAGGAGGTATGACATGTTGGAAGAAACAAAAACCCCGAAAGCAATGACGAGAAGAACCTTTTTGAAAACGAGCGGCGCGGCTGCAGCTGCGGGCGTCGCAGCGGGCACACTCGCGATGAAGCCCTGGAATGCCGAGGCGGCTCCCATGCCGAAGAAGTGGCAGGAGACCTTCGATGTCGTCGTCATCGGCAGCGGTTTCGCCGGACTGGCGGCGGCCTATGAGGCCAAGAAGGCCGGCGCCTCCGTGGTGGTCCTCGAAAAAATGCCGACCCCGGGCGGCAACTCCATCATCAACGGCGGCGTCGTATCGGCGGCGGGTTCACCCATGGAGGAGAAGGAAGGAATCAAGGATTCCCCGGAGCTGCTCCTGAAGGATATGCTCGCGGCGGGATTGAACCTGAACCACGTGGAGCTGGCAAAGATGGTGGCGGACCAGTCCGTCAGCACCGTGATGTGGACCATCAACGAGTTGGGTGTCAAGTACAAGGACAAGCTGACCCAGGAGGGCGGCCATTCCGTCCCGCGGATGTACAGCACCTACAACCAGAGCGGCTCGGCCATCGTGCAGCAGCAGCTCCTGAAGCTGAAGGAGCTGGGTGTCGTGCCCCGTACCCGGGCTTACCTGACGCAGATCTACCGGGACGCCGACGGTCGGGTGAAGGGCGTCCAGGTTCGCGAGGGCTACACCTTCCCGAAGGCGGGCAGCGGCAAGGTGAAGGACATCAAGGCCAGGAAGGCCGTTGTCCTGGCCACGGGCGGATTCGGCGCCGACGTGGCCTTCCGGACCCTTCAGGATCCCCGATTGACGACGGAAATGCAGACGACCAACCAGCCCGGCGCCACCGCCGAGGCCCTGCGGGAAGCCTTCCGGATCGGCTGCACGCCCATCCAGCTCTCCTGGATCCAGTTGGGTCCCTGGGGCAGCCCGGATGAAAAGGGAATGGGCCTCTCCCCCTTCTTCGCCCAGCTCTGCGCCGCCATGTACGGCCTCTGGATCGACACCAAGACGGGCAAGCGCTTCGTCAATGAGCTGGCGGACCGGAAAATCCGGGCCGACGCGATCATCAAGGCGGGGAACAAGTGCATCGCCATGACGGACGCGAACGGGTACGCCATCGGCAAAAAGCTGCTGGCAGAGTACATGCCGAAGCTGATGGAGCGGGGCGTCGTGAAGGAGTACAAGACGCTGGAAGAGATGGCGGCGGCTTATAACGTTCCCTTGGAGCCCCTGAAGAAGACCATCGACACATGGAACAAGAGCGTCCTGGCGGGCAAGGACGAGGAGTGGGGCCGGTACCTGCAGAAGAACCAGAAGCCCCTCGGCCCCGGCCCCTGGTATGCCCTGCGGCTCATGCCCAAGGTTCACCACACAATGGGCGGCATCAACATGAACACCAAGGCCCAGGCCACGGATGTCTCGACGGACAAGCCCATCGCGGGTCTTTACTGCGCCGGCGAGGTGACCGGCGGCGTCCACGGCGCCGTCCGCCTGGGCAGCTGCGCCACGCTGGACTGCCTCGTCTTCGGCCGGATCGCCGGCAAAAACGCGGCGGCGGAAAAAGCGTGGGGTTGATCGTTCCCAACCCGTAACAAGCGAGGGGGCGCCGATCCGGCGCCCCCTTTTCTCATCCGCTCCCAGCCAGCCAATCATCGAAACACACGTGCATCGACCACCACAATTTCGCCCCGATCTCCCGGAACGGGACAATATTGTCGAGTTCCTATCCCCGCCGTCAACTCATTCCGGCAGACCGTTTTCCTGCTGAATCAAAAGGTTACAGATCGAACGTCCCCGTGGCACAGTCCTTGAGAAATGCACTTCATTCTGTTCGCAAGGAGGAATGAATCATGTTCTACGGGAAAAGGATCTTCATCACCCTGTGCTGCGCCATCGCGGCGGTTTTCCTGATCCAGACGGCAGTGGCGGCGGAAGAAAAGCCGGCCGAAACGAAACCGGCCGCGGCCGAGGCGGCGGCCCCCGCCGTGGAAGCGGCCACGGGCGACGTCTCGGTCTCCGTCCTGAGCCAGTACATCTGGAGGGGCTATGAGCTGAGCCGGAACAGCATCGTCATCCAGCCGTCCGCCACGGTCGGCTGGAAGGGCTTCTCCATCAACCTGTGGGGAAACGTCGACACGAATCCCTACTACGGCGGCACCGACGGGAAGAGCTACCACGGGACCTGGAACGAGACGGACCTGACGCTTTCGTACTCGAAGGCGATCGGGCCCGTGAACCTCGGCGTCGGCTACATCTATTACAGCCTGGCGCCGCTGAACCGGGACGGGCTCGACCGGGCCGACGCCCAGGAGATCTTCGCCTCCGTCGGCCTCAATACGATCCTGTCGCCGACCCTCACGGTGTATAAGGAGATCGACCATTACCGGAACTGGTATTTCCTGCTCGGGATCTCCCACGTCTTTGAGCTGAACAAGATGGTGTCCCTGAAGCTCGCGGCATCGGCCAGCTATCTCCTCAGCACCTACGCGGACGCCACCCTGTTCAACGCCGGCGCCGGCTACGGCGGATACCCGAAGTTCGATGGCGACAGCCTGGCAACGGACGACAAGTTCAGCAACTTCCACGACGGCGTCGTCACCGCCAGCCTGCCCATCAAGGCCACGGACAGGATCACCGTCACGCCGACCCTGTCCTACGTGTTCCCCCTGTCCAACGAGGCGCGGCTGGAAATGAAGGGCCAGGGACTGAAGGGAACGGCAACGCCTGCCGAACGGGACAGTTCCTACCTCTACGGCGGCCTGACCATGAGCTTCTCCTTCTGAAAAACATATCGTGCCTGTCGAGTCCCGCCCCCCCGTGGGGCGGGACCGTGTTCTCCGGCGGTGGAGGTGGAACCAATCCGGAAGGACCTCTCCCGCCATCGGTGCGAAAAAGGATGGAGAATCCATTCCTTCGACATCTCCCCGGCCTGATTGTTTTTCTTGAAAGTGTCGCTTCGTGCTGATATAGGGCGCGCCGGAACAGGCAAGGGGAACAATCATGGAGCTTGGAATTATTGGGCTTCCCCAGAGCGGGAAGAGCACATTGTTTGAAATCATGACCGGTACGAACAGCCGGGACGCCTTCGGGGAGACCTGCGTCCGCGGACAGGCCGTCGTGCCGGACGACCGTTTCGATCACCTCGTTTCGATTTTCCATCCAGCCAAAGTATCTCCGGCCAGGGCACCCTTCGTGGACGTCCATGCAGCCGGGGAAAAGGCCTGGCAGACGGTCCGCCAGAGCCTGGCCGGCGTCGACGGGCTCCTGCACGTGGTGGATGGGTTTACCGCCGTGGATGTGCAGGAAATGGTCCTGCGGTGGCGCCAGTTGGAAGACGAACTGATCCTCTCCGATCTGATGGTCGTCGAAAACCGGGGGGAACGGCTCCGGAAGATTCCCCGCAAGGCCCTGAATCCGCAGGAACTGCTCCAGGCGGACCTGCTGCCGAGGCTCCAGGAGCAGCTCGAAGGAAGCCGGCCGCTCCGCGAGTTGAATCTCACTCCCGAGGAAATGGTCGCCCTCCGCAGTTTTTCCTTCTGGACCCTGCGACCGGAGCTGGTTGTCCTGAACACAGCCGAGGGAGACGCGCCGCAGGCCGAGGCATTTCAGCAGAAGGCAGGCCTGATGGATCCCGTCATCGGCATCTGCGGTAAGCTGGAAGCGGAAATGCTGGAGCTTCCTGCGGAGGAGCAGAAGGATTTTCTCGAGGCGCTCGGCCTGACGGAGCCGGCATTCACCCGCGTCATCCGGGCCGCTTTCGAAATGCTCGGCCGGATCCAGTACTTCACCGTCGGCGAGGACGAGGTGAAGTCCTGGGTGATTCCCGCGGAATCGAGGGCTCCCAAGGCGGCCGCCGCCATCCACAAAGACTTCGAGCGGGGCTTCATCAAGGCGGAGGTCGTCGGATACGAGGACTTCATCGCCTGCGGCGGGGGTCTCGCCGCCGCGAAGGCCGCCGGACGCCTGCGCCTGGAGGGAAAGGAATACATCGTCCGGGACGGGGATATCGTGACCTTCCGCTTCAACGTGTAATCAGGCTCTTGAAAGGGATCGCCTGCCACGCCCCCCTCGTCCTTCGCCGCTCGACGTGCGAGGGAATGGACTGACAGGCCATCGGACAAGAAAGTCAAAAACAAACGGATATCAAATCCGCTCCTCTTCCTTTTTTCTTTTCCTTTCGTACCAAGCCGAATCCCCTTTCCTGTGCATTCAGCGCATTGGCGCAGGGGGCTGCCACGGGGGCTCCCGCCGTCGCGAAAACGTTTCCAGTCTTCGCCTTCTGAAACCGAAGAGCCTGGGGTCCGGAAACGTTTTCTAATTGCTCCTCTGGGAACCCCCGGTCGCGCCCCCGCGAACGTTCGTCCGGGAGAGGGGGCTTCCCGGAGCGCGAATAGCGGCTTTTTCGGGGTACCCTGCCGTCGCAGCGCAGCGCCCGCAAAGTCATCTGTCTGAGCGCCCCTGGGCGCGAGTTATGACTTTGCAGCGGAGCGAGACGATGCAGGGTCGAAAAAACGCTTCTGAGCGCGAGGGAAGTCCCCCTCCCACATGCCAGCCATTATCCGCATCTGATTTTCTGTAAAAAAAAGGGGAAAAATAGAGGTAGGAGGAACGGATTTGATATCCGTTCCTCCTTTGCTTTTCCGGGTCGTCCGGCCGCGCTACCGGTTCTTCCAGACCCGCCGGAGGCGCAGGGAGTTGGTGACTACGGAGACGGAGCTGAAGGCCATGGCCGCGGCGGCGAACTCCGGGTTCAGGAGGACTCCGAAAAAGGGATAGAGAACGCCTGCTGCCACGGGAATGCCGACGACGTTGTAAATGAAGGCCCAGAAGAGGTTCTGGCGGATGACTCTCATCGTCGCCAGGGAAAGAGCGATGGACCGGGGAACAAGGGTCAGGTCGCTCCGCATGAGGGTCAGGTCGCTCGCCTCGACGGCCACGTCCGTTCCCGTACCGATGGCAATGCCTATGTCGGCCGCGGCAAGGGCCGGGGCGTCGTTGATCCCGTCTCCCACCATGGCCACCACCTCTCCCGCCTCCTGGAGTCGCCGGATCTCCTGCGCCTTGTCTCCCGGCAGGACCTCCGCCAGGACACGGTCGATCCCGAGGGCGCGTCCCGCCGCCTCCCCGGCCGCCCGGTTGTCCCCCGTGATCAGGGCGACCCGAAGTCCCATTTTCTTCAGGGCGACAACGGCGGCCCCTGACGACTCCCGGGGGGTGTCCGCCAAGGCGATGATTCCGGCGGCGCGGCCTCCGGCGGCCAGGAAGACGGAGGTCTTCCCCTCCCCGGACAGCCGTTCCCCGACCTCTCGAAGCCCCAAGAGATCGATCCCCTCCTGCTCCATCAGGCGGAGGTTCCCGATGAGATGCCGGTCGCCGGCCAGCACGGCCCGCGCGCCCATTCCCGGAAGGGCCTCAAATTCCTCCAGCGGCTGTGGAGTCAGTCCTTCCTCTTTTCCCCTGGCCAGGATCGCCGCTGCCAGAGGGTGCTCCGATCCGACCTCGAGGGACATAGCCGCCTGCAGAACGTCCTCCCGGACAAAGCCGGGAGCGGGAATGATGTCCGTCACCTCCGGCTCCCCCTTCGTCAGGGTGCCCGTCTTGTCGAAGACGACCGTCGTCAGCCGGCCCGCCCGCTCCAGGCTCTCGCCGCCCTTGATGAGAATGCCGTTCTCCGCGCCGAGGCCGGTGCCGACCATGACCGCCGTGGGGGTGGCCAGACCGAGGGCGCAGGGGCAGGCGATGACGAGCACGGATACGAAGTTCAGGAGGGCCAGGCTGAAGAGCGGGTCCGGAACGAAAAACATCCACACGGCGAAGGTGACGAGGGCGATGGCGAACACGACGGGAACGAAAATCGATGCCACCCGATCGGCCAGGCGCTGGACCGGCGCCTTCGATCCCTGGGCAGCCTCCACAAGCCGGATGATCTGGGCCAGGACCGTCTCCCTCCCCACCCGGGTCGCCCGGAAGGTAAAGGTTCCCGTCCGGTTCAGCGTGGCGGCAAAGACCTCCGCCCCCTCCTCCTTGGATACGGGAAGGCTTTCACCAGTGAGCATCGATTCGTCCACGGCGGAGGCACCCGAAAGCACGACGCCGTCGACGGGGATCTTCTCCCCCGGCCGCACCCGGATGCGGTCTCCGGGAGCGACGGCCTCCACGGGAAGGTCCGTTTCCTCCTCTCCCCGGAGGACCCGGGCCGTCTTCGGCTTCAGGCCCACGAGGCGCTGAATCGCCCGGGAAGTCCTTCCCTTGGCCCTTGCCTCCAGGAGCCGTCCCAGGAGGATGAGGGTCACGATAAATGCGGCGCCGTCGAAGTAGACGTGCGGCGCCACGCCGGCCGCGGCGAAAAAGCCGGGGAAGAACGTGGCTCCGGAGGAATAGAGGAACGCTGACAGGGCCCCCACGGCCACCAGGGTGTTCATGTCGCTGGTCTTCTGGAGGGCGGCCTTCCAGGCGCCGACCAGGAACCGCTCCCCGACCCAGAAGATCACCGGAACCGTCAGGAAGAACAGGACCACGCGCAGGGGCGCATGGGGGACATCCCGAAGGAATGGAAACCAGTGCTGCATGGAGCCCAGGAAAATCAGGATGCTCAGGACGATGCCAACGGAGAAACGGACCGTCAGGTCCCTGATCTCCCGCTCCCGTGCCTCCGTGATGGGGTCCTCCCGGTCTTCGTCGGGGATGCCCAGGTACTCGTAGCCGCTATCCGTGACGACTTCCCGGACAGCCTCCACGCCCGCCCAGGCTCCCTCGTGAACAAGGGTGGCCCGGGCGGTGGCCAGGTTCACCGAAACGTCCGTCACGCCGGGGATCTCCTTCAGGGCGTTTTCCACCCGGCGGACGCAAGCGGCGCAGGTCATCCCGCCGACCGAGACGGTCGTCGATTCCATGGGCTCTTACTCCGCTTTATACCCGGCTTTCCGGACGGCTTCGCGGAGCAGTTCGATATCGACGGGCTTATCCTCCTCATAGGTCGCCTCGCCCCGCGCCAGATCGACCTTCACGTTCCGGATACCCGCCACGGCACTCAGGGCCTTCGTGACAGCCATGACGCAGTGCTGGCAGCTCATCCCTTCGATTCGAATCGTCTTCATCGTATTCCATCTCCTTTCACAAACGTCTGGAGTTTAAAAATAGGCCGCCATGATCCCATTGTAAAGGAGGCGATCCGCTTTTGCCCTTTTCAGCAGAACTCCGGTCTGCTACAGGGATGGCACTCAACAGGGAGATTGCCGATGGACAAACACGAAGAGCTGGCCCCGGCATTCCGGGACGCCCTGCTCACGAAAATGCGGACATCCTCGCCATACTGGGAACTCCTGGGCCTGGAGCTGACGGACGTGAAGAAAGGATGGGCCCGGGTTCGACTCGCCTTCGACCGGAAGCTCGTTCATCCCCTGGGCATCGCCCATGGCGGGGCCGTCTTCTCCGCCGCGGACTCCGCGGTGGCCATGGCCCTCATCGGGCTGGTGGACCGCTCGGAGACATTCACGACGGTCGAGATGAAGCTGAACTACCTGAAGCCTTTCGAACGCGGCGCCATCACGGCGGAGGCCGTCATCACCCACAAGGGCAGCCGGACGGCCCTGGGAGAGGTGGACGTCCGGGACGACGAGGGAAACCTCGTGGCAAAAGGCCTCGCCACGTACATGATTCTTGACGCCTCCTGGCGGACCGGAATGCCCGAACGGTAAAGAGACTTCGTGAGCCGGGGAACCGGTTTTCCATCCGGACAGGGCCGCCCGCGAGGGGCCGTTCCCGGCCCGCCCCATCTCCGCGTCCGCCGGGTAAGGACCTTTCCTTCTGTTTCTTAAATATAAGGGAACACGTTCCGGATCACGATTTCGAAGTTCCGCTTGACCGCCTCCGCCCCGTCCACGATGCCCATGTGCCCGGGCAGGAGGGCATCCAGATCCAGTCCCGCCAGGGAGCGAATGCTCTTCTTCAGGAGAGACCCGTCGCCGCCGGGGAAATCGGTGCGCCCCACGTTCTGCTCGAAAATCACGTCACCACAGAAGACGATCCTGCGCTCCGGGCTGTAGAGACCGATGGATCCAGGCGAGTGTCCCGGAAGGAGGAGAACCTGAAACGTTTCCCCGCCCAGGACCAACTCCTCGCCGTCCAGCGGCAGATCGATGTGAATCCGGGGCCGCGGCATCCCGAAGAGGGAATAGAGCTGCACGCCGGGGCCGTTCAGGAATTCGATCTCCTTCTGGTGCAGGGCGATCTTCGCCCCCGATCCTGCAAAGAACGACGAACCCTCGAAATGGTCCGGGTGGGAGTGGGTGTTGACGATGTAGCGGATGTCGTCCGGCTCGATCCCGTCCAGGCGCATCTGCTCCAGGAGCTGGGGAACGTAGCGGGTCAGGCCGGGATCGATGAGGGCCCCGACCTCGCCGCCGATGTAGAAGCTGTTGCAATTGTTATCGAAATAGTCGGTCCACTCGTACGCGTAAACATCTTCGGAAATTCGCATCGTACCTCCTTCATTTCTTTTTTGTCTCCCTCGGACGCCTTGGAAGGGGGCATCTGAACAATGGAGGGAAGATGGTCTCCCCCACGCGCCGGTAAGGCTCACCCCCAACATTCGCGGGGGCGCGGCCGGGGGTTTCAAAAGGAGCGGGAACAGCCTGCCCAGTCCACCATCCGAAGGCTGTTCAAAAAGGGTTGAATGCAAGGCGCCCGAAATCCCGCGCCGCGAGTCGTACTCTTTTGTACGTCGAGCGGGGCGGGATGAGGGCAACGCAGCAGACACCCTTTTTCAACAGCCTTCCATCTTTACGGCTTGTCCGCCCAAACCCACGCCCGAAATCCCCCTCCCCGCTCGATGGACGCCGTCATGCCATGGGACTCGATGCGCTCCCGGATCCTCTCCGGCGTTTCGAAGCGGCTCCTCATCAGGAACATCTTTTCCAGAACCGCCACGGCTTTCACGACGGGCAGCCTCAGGTCCGGCTCCTCGATGAGAAGCCGGCCGCCGGGTCGGAGAACCCGGAGCAGGTCGGCGACTGCCTCCCCGGCATCACAGAAATGGTGCAGGGCGTCAACCACCATGACGCGGTCGAAGGATCCGTCCCGGAAGGGGAGGTGTTCGGCATGGGCCCTCACGGGCTGAATCGCCTTTTTCATGCCGGCCCGGTTCAGCATTCCCCAGGACAGGTCGCTGACCACGACGCCTCCGGTCCAGGGCCGCAGGTGAAACGACACGCGCCCCGTCCCTCCCCCGGCATCCAGCAGCCATCCCGGCGCGGGCAGCCGGAGCAGCCGTTTCAGCCGATTGATGTCCGGCTTTCCCAGAAGCCGGTCGTAGACGAAGGCGATCCAGTCGAAATGGTCGAACATGCGCTTCCATCGAAACGGACTTCCACCGGGGGGGTGTGACGCCTTAGTCCGCCTGCAGCATCTCCGAGAGGATCCGGCGCTTTGCCTCACACCTCTTCCCGGCCCAGCAGGAACGGAATACCATCCGTTCCACCCCGTCCTTTAATATCCGAATCTCGTAAGGCTTCTTCATCATGACGCCATGAACGTAGGTGGCGAACGCCTCGGCAAAGTCGTCGTAGGGATTGGTCGCTCCGTAGAGGGTCGCGAAGTTCGTCGCCGCCAGTGCCCGATAGACCTCCGGGACGACCGCTCCGTCCAGCCTCGGTGTCCCATAGAAAACCACGTCTTTCCGGTACGGAAACTCGTTTTCATACCGGGACGCAAACTCCTTTCGCCCGGGGGCGACCGTCCAGGAGAGGTCCAGGAAGGGATAATCCCCCTTTCTATTAACGGCCTGTGGACCTTTGAACCAGAAGGGATGGAAACGCTCCCCCACGGACAGGAGATGGCCGATTTCATGGAGCAGAATGAACTGGATGGCGTTCTTGCGGTTGTCGCCGGCCCTGGTTTCGATCTTTCCTTCCAGGCGGTATCTCGGATCGAGCCGAAACGGCGTGCTTTCCCGCCAGGTGAACCAGGCATTGGCCGTTCTTGTCAGGACGTTTTCATCCAGGACGATGAAACCCGCCGCCGGGGTCTCGCGCTCATCGAGAACGGCCTCCAGGTAGCCCGTGCCGCCAAGGTTCCGGACAACGAAGATGCCGGCAAGTTTCGGTTCCATGAGGCCGCGAACGACGGCCGGCAACTCTTCGACGGCCGCCTTCAGATCGGCGTCGAATCCAGGAGAAATCTCCACCGGTTCGGGGGTTTCCGCAAACCCGTTCAACCGGTTGTCAAGGATCAGGTAATCGATGAGCTCCGCCGGCGCCCGGTAAATCCGGTCCGCCGCCACACCCTTCATGAAGGGCTTCCAGAAAGCGATCCGGCGGACGGCATGCCCCTCCACCGCCCGTCGCAGGCAGGCTTGATCGGAATCCGCGCAGGGCAGCGCGAAGGACGGGGATGAAACCAGCAGGGCCAGGAAGACGGCAAGCGGCCCGAAACGGGAATGGATGATCCGGTTCATGCCAGGGCGCTCCCGGGTCGCCGGAGGATGGAGGGTCATTTCCGGGGATACCCGACGGACTGGGCAAGCAGGATCTTCTGTTCCGGTCGCAACCCCATGGCCGCGGCCAGAGCGGAGCGATCGATGGAGGCCCGGACGACCGTGGCCAGTCCCTCGGATGCGCAATACAGATAGACGTTCTGGGCTATGGCGCCGGCCGTTACGGAGGAGAACAGGTCGCGTTCCTCCGGTGCCACGCCTTCCATTCTCCGTCCGTCGGACACGAAGACAAGGTTTACGGCGGCATCCCTGACATACGGCTGCGTACCCGTGAGAGCCCGGACATCCCGTTCCGACACGAGGCTCAGGACATGGTTCTTCGCGTCATACAGGTAAACCCCCTTGGGAAGCGCAACGTAGACGTCCACTTCCTGCATGTTTCTGGCCGACGGGGCCGTTCTGCCGTCCGAACCCGGACGGTTGACGCCGTTGGCGGCCCAAAGGAGTCCGGAAAGAACGCGGATGGGGAGTTTTGCCTTGCTGAAAGACCGGGAAGATTTGCGCTCCTTCAGAACATGCATGAGGAGCCGTCCGCTGTCCATCTGGGGCTTGAGCAGGGAAATCGACTTTTTCTCCTCGGCCCCGGCTGCACCGGCCAGGAACATGACGATCGCGGCCGCAAGGACCCATCGCCCGGAACCCTTCATCAGGTCTTTACCTCCCCTCTGCAGGCTTCTGCCCCGCCTCGGTCTGCATGGCGCGCGGCCGACAGGATCAGCCTACTTGCTCGGGCCACGACGGTCAAGAAGAAACCGGATTCCGCAATTACAGGAAATCCATCGGATCCACGTCTATTTTCAATTCCACACCCTTGAACCGACGGGCCAGCAGCGCCTCCGCGACGGTATGGACGGCCCGGCTGTCCTTCCCCTTCAGCAGGATCTGCCAGCGATGCCGGTTCCTGACCCGGGCTACGGGAGCCTCCGCGGGTCCAAGGATTTCAACCCTTCCCGACAGGCCCCGTTCGGCCGCGAAACGGGATGCAAAGGAGGCCGCCGCCCCGGCTTCCTCCCGGGTCCTCTGCGGATCCAGTCCCGAGAGCCTCACCTGGGCCAGCCGGGAGAAGGGCGGATAGAACAGGGATTGCCGCTGGGGGATCTCATCGCGGTAAAAGGCTTCGAAGTCGTGACTGCGGGCATGCCGGACCGCGTAATGCCCCGGGTTGTAGGTCTGAATGACCACCCGGCCCGGCTTTTCGCCGCGGCCGCTGCGCCCGGACACCTGCGTGAGGAGCTGAAAGGTCCGCTCGGCGGCCCGGAAATCGGCCGTGTGCAGACTCGTATCGGCGGAGACAACCCCCACGAGGGTAATGCCCGGGATGTCGTGGCCCTTGGTGATCATCTGGGTTCCCACGAGAATGTCGATCTCCCCGCGCAGGAGCCTCCTCAGGATATCGGCGGAAGCGCCCCTCCGTGCCGTAGTGTCGCTGTCCATGCGACCCACCCGCGCCTGCGGGAACAGGGTCCGGACGGCCCCTTCGACCCGCTCCGTTCCAAGGCCGTGGCGAACGAGGCCGGGACTGCCGCAGGCGGGACAGGCCGTAGGCGAAGGCATGGTAAAATCGCAGGCATGGCAGCGGAGAACATTCGCCCGGACATGCGAGATCAATGAAAGGCTGCAGTTCCTGCAGGCAAAGACGTGGCCGCAGGAAGCGCAAAACAGGTGCGTGTGGAAACCCCGCCTGTTCAGGAAGAGGAGGGTCTGTCCCCGGGCGGTGAGGTTGTCCCGCATTGCTTCCTGCAGGGTGTAGGAGAGAATCGGCAGTTCGCCGGCCCTCCATCCTTCCACCCTCATGTCCACGATCTCCACGGCCGGCAGGTCCCGGTCCTCCACCCGGAGGGGCAGGGTCCGGCGCAGGTATCGTCCCGATTCGGCATTGAAATACGTCTGGACGGAAGGGGTCGCAGATCCCAGGATCACCGTGGCGGAGGCCATCTTCCCCCGGACGACGGCCATGTCCCGGGCGGAGTAGCACAGCCGTTCGTCCTGCTTGTAGGAGGGATCGTGCTCCTCGTCCACGATGATGAGCTTCAGGTTTTTCAGGGGTGCAAAAAGGGCCGAGCGGGCACCCACGACAACGTCCACGTCTCCCCGCTGGATGCGCCGCCACTGGGAATAACGGTCGGCCCGCGAGACTCCGCTGTGGAGAACGGCGATCCGGCCCGCATCGAAGAAGGATGCCACCCGGTTCAGCAGCTGCGGGGTCAGGGCGATCTCCGGCACCAGGAAAAGCACGCTCCCCCCCCTCTCAAGCACCTCGGCGGCGGCCCGGAGATACACTTCCGTCTTTCCGCTGCCGGTCACCCCGTGAAGCAGGATGACGGATGCCGAGTCCCGGGCAAGGTCCGAGCGCACGGCCTCCAGGGCGGAGGCCTGATCCGGGCTGAGCGAGAGATCGATCCGCGGCCCCTCGATTAAGGGAACGAGGCCCGGCAGGTGGATGAGCGGCCTCTCCTCGACAAGGACGATCCCCTTCTTTTTCAGGGTGGCGAGGATGGTCCCGCTTCCCGGGAGAATCCGGGAAAATTCGGCGGCAGGAACGGCGCCGAGCCCCCGGAGGACCCGGACGGCCTCCTCCTGTCGTGGCGACAGCCCTTCCGGGCTGCCCGACGCCAGGGACAACACCCGTTCCGTGCGATGTCGGATGGCAGGCCCCCGGGCGCCCTCGGAGATACGGATCCACCCGCGATCCTCCATCTCTTCCAGGAGCCCAGCCATCTCCCGGATCATCACCATCTCCTTCAGCCGCTTCACGGTCAGCCCACGAGGGCATTCCCGCAGGAGTTGCAGGATTCGCTCTTTCGGGGGGGGGATGGTTCCGGCGTCTGCCGGGGGAATTCCGCGGTTGAGGGTCACCCGGGTTCTGTCCCGCGCGGGAATGCTGCCGGGCAGAATCTCTCCCAGAGCCCTTCCAACGGGATACAGGTAATAATAGGCAATCCAGGCATAGAACAGGAAATCCTCCCTGGAGAAGAGGGGGTCCTCGTCAAGGATCTCAAGGACATCCCGGACGGAGTCACAATCGGGGACCGTCAGGATCCCAACGATGTATCCCGTCAGCCTTCTGCGGCCCAGGGGGACCAGAACGCGCTTGCCCACGGCGGCGAAGAGGTCCATTCCCTCCGGCACCCGGTACGTAAACGTCTGCCGTGCCGGAACGTTGAGTGCCACCTGAACAAAGGACATGATTCATTCCCGGAGATGAAATCCCAGGGGGATTTCAAGGACAGGATCGGAGGAAGGGAAACGGCTCGAAGGCCCCGGTCTGAAGCCGCCGCATCACAATACCGGATCGTCCAGGCCGTTCCGCCGCCCGGCTATCGATCGAGCCTGAAGACGGGCGCTACTCGCCCTTGAGCTTTTCGAGACGTTCCTGCTTCGTCTTGCAGTCGATGCAGGAGGTCGTGACCGGCCTGGCCTGGAGGCGTTTTTCGGAGATGGGATTCCCACACATCTCGCAGATGCCGTACGTGCCATCATCGATCCGCTTGATGGCTTCCTGCATCTTGGCGATGAGCTTCCGCTCCCGGTCCCGGATTCGCAACTCAAAATTCCGGTCTGCTTCCAGGGAAGCCCGGTCTGTGGGATCTGGATAGTTTTCCTTGCCGTCGGTCATTTCAGAAACGGTCTTCTCCGCTTCATTAAGAAGCTCGTTGATTTTCGATATCAACAAGTTCCTGAAATATAACAGTTTGTCCGGCTTCAGGGAAGACATTGGCAACACCTCACGCAAATGGAACCCAAAAGGGGAATTCGTCATACATAAACGGTGTTTCTTTGTAAAGAAAAAACTGGATGACGGGGTCGTGCATCTCTGCCTTCCTGCCGATATCCAACGAATAAAAAAATGCTTGCCGAACGGAAACGATTCGATTAGGTGTAAATACTTTATTGAAACATGCTCCCGGATGGCTTGGAGGTCCCTGGTGACGGAACCCGATTTTGACAAAGGGAAAGGATTGATCCCGGCGGTGGTCCAGGATGCGTCCACCGGTGAAGTCCTGATGATGGCCTACATGAACCGCCTGGCCTGGCAGAAAACCCTGGAGACGGGCATTGCCACCTACTGGAGCCGGTCGCGGAACTCCCTGTGGGTGAAAGGCGAAACGTCCGGCAACATGCAGAAAGTGCATGCCGTCTATATCGACTGCGACAACGACACGGTCCTCCTGAAGGTCGACCAGGTGGGAGGAGCGGCCTGCCACACGGGATACCGCTCCTGTTTCTACCGCCGCGTCTTCCCCGACGGCGAGGAAATCGTAGGCGAGCGCGTGTTCAACCCGGAAGAGGTCTACCGATGAGGACGCTGAAGCTCGGGATCCCCAAGGGAAGCCTGGAGGCAAGCACCGTCGACCTGTTCCGGAAGGCGGGCTGGCGGATCACCTACGACGGCCGCAGCTATTTCCCCGATATCGATGACGACGAGATTTCCTGCTCCCTGGTCCGGGCGCAGGAGATGTCCCGTTACATCGAAAGCGGGGTTCTCGATCTCGGCCTCACGGGTCGGGACTGGATCCTCGAAAACGAGTCGGACGTTGTTGTCGTTGAAAACCTTGTTTATTCAAAAGTTTCCGCCCGCCAAGCCCGCTGGGTGCTGGTCGTCCGGGAGGATTCGACCGTCCGCACCATCGAGGATCTGGAGGGAAAACGCATCTCAACCGAGTTGGTGAACTTCACAAAGAAATATTTCCAGGAACGGAACATCCGCGTCCATGTCGAATTCTCCTGGGGCGCCACAGAGGCCAAGGTGGCGGACGGTCTCGTGGACGCCATCGTGGAGGTGACGGAGACGGGTTCCACCCTGCGGGCCAACAAGCTGCGCATCGTCGAGGAAATGATGAGAACCAATACGCAGCTTGTGGCCAATCGGGACGCCTTCGAAGATCCGTGGAAACGGCAGAAAATTGAACAGATCCGGACGCTTCTCGTTGGATCGCTGCTGGCCATGGGAAAGGTGGGCATCAAGCTGAACGTATCCAAGGAAAATCTGGGACGGGTGATCCTTCTCCTCCCGTCCCTGAAGGCACCCACCATTTCGAGCCTGTTCTCCGAAGAATGGCATGCCGTGGAAACGATCGTGGACGCAGGCATCGTCCGGGACCTGATTCCGCTTCTCAAGGAAGCAGGGGCGGAGGGAATCATCGAATATTCTCTCAACAAGGTCATCTGACCGGAAGGGATTCCCATGGCGAGGAAGGCGAAAATCAAGCGGAAGACCACGGAGACCGAAATCGCCCTGGAACTGGGGTTGGATGGATCGGGAAAAGGGACTCTCTCCACATCCATCCCTTTTCTGGACCACATGCTGAACCTTTTCAGCCGGCACGGCCTGTTCGACCTGACCGTGCGGGGAAAAGGGGACCGCGAAGTCGACGACCACCACCTCGTGGAAGATCTCGGCATCTGCATGGGAGAGGCCCTGAAGCAGTCCCTTGGGAATAAGCGCGGCCTGGAACGCTTCGGCGAGGCCACCGTGCCCATGGATGAGAGTCTGTGCCGGGTCGTGATGGACCTGTCAGGCCGGCCCTTCCTGGTTTTCGAAGCCGATTTCGGAGACGGCCGGATCGGGGATTTCGATCCCTCGCTCATCCGCGAATTCTTCAAGGCGTTTGCAGACCACAGCGGAACGACGCTTCACATCCAGATTATCCACGGCGGAAACAGCCACCACATGGCCGAGGCGATCTTCAAGGCCTTCGCCCGTGCCCTGAGAAAGGCCGTTACCCCCAACGAGCGGATCCAAGGGATTCCGTCCACAAAGGGCAGCCTCTGACCGGTCCCGACCGTCGGACTTGCCCGTCCGTAAGGAGGTGACCTTTTGCACAGATCAACCATCGCGGAGCGGTTTGCCCGTATCCTGATCGCGATTATTCCAGTCCTGATGATCGCCGGCTGCGCCTCTTCCCGGACCTCCGTCCCGGCAGCAGGAGGTGAGATCACCGTCCGCCGGATTGCCGTGCTTCCGTTCCAGAAAGCCTCTCCGTCGGAAGTGGCGGTCCGGGTGGCCAGAGAGCCTGTCATCCTGGGGGACATGGGAGCCGATCGGCCGGAAGACTCGCCGGAACGAATCACAGAGCGCATATTCCTCGATCGCCAGAAAGCCCTGGGCAGGATCCAGATCGTGTACCCGGATCGGGCAGGTGCCGCTTACCAGAGCGCATCGTCCGGTTCTTTCACGATGAAAGCCGCCGAGATCCTTCGCAAGATGGGCAGTGACCTGGAAGTCGACGGAATCGTTGCGGGTTATGTATATCGGTGGCGCGAGCGGAAAGGCCTCGCCTACTCCGTTGAGAAACCGGCCTCCGTCGCCTTTGACATCCACCTGTACCGGGCCGGCGACGGCGCCCTTCTCTGGCGCGGCCTCTTCGACCAGACCCAGGCGTCGCTGATGGAGGACATGCTTCAGATGCCCTTCTTCTTCAAGGAAAAGGGGAGGTGGCTCACTGCGGAAGAACTGACCGCGGCAGGCATGGAGGAAGTGTGCAAGACGTTCCCGGCGGCGCCTTGAACAGGGTGCGGCGGGGAGGAGTAAGGGATCGGCTCCGGCGTCCGGAAGGGAGATTACATCTTGATCATCATCCCCGCCATTGATCTGAAGGACGGCCGCTGCGTCCGGCTGGCCCAGGGAGACTTTCAGCGGGTAACCGTGTACGGCGAAGATCCCGTCCAGGTGGCCCGGATGTGGAAGGACAGTGGAGCCTCCCGGCTGCATATGGTCGATCTGGACGGATCCCTGGCGGGAAAGCCCAGGAACGGCGACGCCGTCGCGGCCGCAGTGAAAGCCACCGGGCTACCGGTCCAGATCGGCGGCGGCATTCGCAGCATGGAAACCATCGTTTCCTACATCGAGGCCGGTGTTGCCTGGGTCATCCTGGGCAGCGCGCTTCTGAAGGATGAATCCCTGGTCCGGGAAGCCTGCCGGCGCTATCCTGGCCGGATCATCCTGGGGATCGACGCCCGCGGAGGCCGGGTCTCCGTCGAAGGCTGGACGGAACAATCGGACATTCCCGCCGTCGAACTGGCGAACCGGTACCGGCAGGAGGCCCTTCATGCCATCGTCTACACGGACATTCACCGGGACGGCATGGAGCAGGGAGTCAACGTTGAGGCCACGCGCGCCCTGGCGGATGAGACGGGCCTCCCGGTCATCGCCTCCGGAGGCGTATCCGGGATGAAGGACATCCAGCGGCTGCTGGCATCCGGAGGTCCCGGCATCCTGGGGGTTATCGTGGGCCGGGCGCTTTATACGGGAGCCCTGAAACTGGAGGACGCGGTCGCCGAGACGCTCAAAATCAACATCGCAGCAGCCGGAAAGGAGGATTGAAGCCATGGACGACTGCATTTTTTGTAAAATCATCGCCGGATCGATCCCCTGCACCAAGGTCTACGAGGACGAATGGGCCCTTGCCTTCGACGACATCCATCCGGTGGCCCCGGTTCATGTCGTGATTGTACCGAAGGAACACGTTCCCACCCTCCTCGATGTGAAGGACGAAAAGACGAGGCTGCTCCCTCATCTGATCCATGCGGTTCAGGAAGTGGCCCGGCTCAAGGGAATCGACCAGCGGGGTTTCAAGACCGTCATCAACACCAATAAGGAAGGCGGACAGGTCATCTTCCACCTCCATGTCCACGTTGTGGGAGGAGGACCGATCCGCATGAAGGATATGTAAGGAACCATCCGGCCCCTGTTGACAACAGAGGCAACGGGAAACAAATTTAACAAACAGGTGCGTGCGATGACAGTGAAAAAGCAGGTGGAACAGGGAATGATCGAGGCGGCGAAAGCCAGGGACAAGATCCGGCTTTCCGCGTTGCGCCTGATCAAGACGGCCATGCATAATCGGGAGATCGACCTCAAGCGTGAGCTGAACGAAACGGAGATCCTCCAGCTTCTCTCCGGAATGGCAAAGCAGAGGAAAGACTCGATCGAGCAGTTTGCCAAGGGCGGACGGGCGGACCTGGTGGCCCAGGAAGAGGCCGAGCTCGCCATCATCCAATCCTTCATGCCCCAGCAGCTTTCCCGGGAGGATCTCGAGGCAGAAATCGACAAGGCGGTCGGTGAAGTGGGGGCTTCGTCCGTCAAGGATATGGGCAAGGTCATGAAGGTCCTGATGCCCCGAATCACCGGCAAGGCGGACGGCAAATTGGTGGGAGACCTTGTCAAGGCCAGACTGGCCGGTTAGCCCACGGGTTGTTAAAACGTGATTCTGTCCGCGGGGCGGGCACCGGTGACGGGCTGTACGAAGAAGAGGTTCCTGCCGAAGAGGATCGATCGGCAACAGGGATTCAAGCAAGGGGCGAAACATATCCATGGGCTTGATACCCGAAGAGAAAGTGGAGGAAATCAAAAGCCGCGCGGACATCGTGGAGGTCGTATCGGATTTTGTGACCCTGCGGAAGGCCGGCCGGAACTATGTGGGCCTGTGCCCTTTCCACCAGGAGAAAACCCCGTCCTTCACGGTCAATCCGGAAAAGCAGATCTTTCATTGCTTCGGCTGCGGTGAGGGAGGAAACGCCGTCACCTTCCTGATGAAGGTGAACGCCATGACCTACCCGGAGGCCCTGCGGCACCTGGCGGGCAAGATGGGGATCCACATCCCCCGCAAGCCTTCGCCCCCCGGGGAAACTCGGGGGGTGCGCAGCGCCATCCTGGACATGAACGAAAAGGCCGCCGCCTTCTTCACGGGCAACCTTCAAAGTCCGGGAGGGAGGGATGCCCGCGAGTACCTTGAAAGAAGAGGGATCCGCGAGGAGACGCGGAAGTCCTTTCGCCTCGGCTTCGCAAGAAACGAGTGGACGGGTCTCCGGAAAGCACTGGAGAGGGCGGGGGTCCCCCTGGATATGGCGAAACAGGCGGGACTGCTTCTGTCCCGCGAAGACGGCAGTTCCTACGACCGCTTCAGGGGACGCGTCATGTTTCCGATCGAAGACGCCTCGGGCCGCGTGATCGCCTTCGGCGGCCGCGTGATCGGTGACGGTGAGCCAAAGTATCTGAATTCACCGGAGACAGCCGTCTTCATCAAGGGGCGCAACCTGTTCGGGATTAGGCAGGCAAAGGAAGCGATCCGACGCAAAGGCTATGCTGTTCTCGTGGAAGGATACTTCGACGTCATCTCCCTTTGGAACGCCGGAGTACGGAACGCCCTTGCTTCCCTGGGCACGGCCCTGACATCGGATCAGGTTCACCTGCTCAAGCGCTATACAAGGGACGTTGCCGTGATATTCGATTCCGATCCGGCGGGCCGCAAGGCCCTGGACCGGAGCCTCGAATTGTTTCTGGCGGCCGACGTGGAGGCCCGGGCCGTATTTCTGCCCGATGGAGCGGATCCGGACGACTTCGTCCGGTCTTCCGGGGCAGAGCCGCTGGAAGAACTGGTGCAGGGATCCCCGACGTTCATGGATTATTACCTGGAGACGCTGGCCGGCAGCGGAAGCACCGTCAGTGCAAGGACGACGGCGGCACAGAGCGCCGTGGCCATGCTGGCCAAAGTTGACGATCCCATCAAGCGGAACCTGCTTTTGAAACGGGTATCCGAAAAGACGGGCCTCGACCAGTCGGTGCTGAAAAGGCAGGTCGGCAAAACCGTGGGTACTCGGGAAACGACCGTAGCCGCAGGGAATCCAAAGGACCCGCAGCCTGAACCGGACCCGCTGGAGCTGACTCTGGTTCTGCTCATGATCGAGCATCCGTTCCGGATTCCCGACGTGATCGGATCGGGCGTTCTGGACCATTTTGCAGACGGGGCCCTGCATGCCTTCGCGGAGACCCTTGCCGACGCTTTCAGCAGAGACGGACGGATCGACGTGGCCACACTGGCCATGGAAATCCCCGAGGAAGGGGTCCGGCAGAGCATTTTGAGATCGCTCGTCCAGAAACAGCCGCTGGATGAAACCCTGGTGGAGCGGTTTCTAAGTGACAGCATCGGACAGATTCGTCGGAAATGGTTTCGCAGGCAGCACGAGCAGTTAAGGCAAAACCTGCTCGGCGCGCAGGAACGGGAAGACGGGGTCCTTTGTGAAGCCCTGCTCCGGGAGAAAGAGCGGCTGCTGAACATGGAAAGGAATCTGCGGAAGGGAATCTGAAAGCTCGTTTCCATCCGGTTTGATGATCCGGCAAAAAACAGGGAGAGAATATATGGCGAAAGACATTCAGTCCGATGAGTTCAAAAAGCTGATTACCCTCGGCGAGGAGAAGGGTTTTCTCACATACGACGACGTGAACGATCTGTTGCCGTCGGATATCGTCTCCTCCGATCAGATCGATGACATCATTATGCTCTTTGGAGAAAAGAACATCGATATCATCGATACGGACAAGGGCGACAAGCTGATTGTCAAGAAGGCCGCCGACGAAATCATCGAAACGAAGGAGGAAGACGTTCTCACCCTGATGCCGATCGCCGGGAAGACCGGTGACCCGGTAAAAATGTACCTTCGGGAGATGGGAATGGTGTCCCTGCTCAGCCGCGAGGGGGAGGTTGAGATCGCCAAGAAGATTGAGGCGGGCGACAAGGTCGTCATGGACTCGGTCTTCAGCGTGGACTGTTGCATCAAATACGTGGTCGAGCTGGGCGCGAAACTGAAACGGGACGAGATCCGCATCAAGAGCGTCATCGACAATCTGGAAGACGAGGATGGTTTCGTCGAGGAAGACCTCCACAAGCAGAGAGTCGTCAAGCTGATCGACCGGGTCGCCACCGTGGACCGGAAAAATGACCAGATTCACAAACGACTCAAGGAAAAGGGTCTCGAGGAGGAAATCCGCAAAGAACTCCGGGACGACCTTGAGAAAAACAGGAAGAACATCGTTCGCCTCTGCCGTAAGGTCCGGTTCAGCAAAAGGCAGACCCATTCCATGGTTGCCGTACTGAAGGAATATATCGCCGGAGTGGAGGAGGCCGACTGGATGATCCGCCAGTGCAAGGAGAAAACGGGTCTTCCTGTCAAGGAAATGGAGAAAATCTGGTCACGCCTGCGGCAATCCCCCAAGGAGGCCAAGGCCATCGCGAAGAGCCTGCGGATCTCGCAGGAGCGCCTCAGGGAGTGCGAGGAGCAGTACCGGGAAGCGACCCGGAAGATCAAGGCCGTGATCCAGGCGACGGGCCTCCCGGCGGCCACGTTGAAGAAGGTTGTCTACCTGATCGAAACGGGGGAATATGAAGCGGAGATCGCCAAGCGGAAACTCGTCGAGGCGAATCTCCGCCTTGTGGTCAGTATTGCGAAGAAATACACGAATCGGGGCCTTCAGTTTCTGGATCTGATCCAGGAAGGAAACATTGGCCTCATGAAGGCTGTGGACAAGTTCGAATACCAACGGGGCTACAAGTTCTCCACGTATGCCACCTGGTGGATCCGCCAGGCCATCACGAGGGCCATCGCGGACCAGGCCCGAACGATCCGGATCCCGGTGCACATGATCGAAACGATCAACAAACTGATCCGCACCTCCCGGTACCTTGTGCAGGAACTGGGTCGGGAACCCACACCCGAGGAAATCGCCAACAAGATGGAGTACCCGCTGGAAAAGGTCCGCAAGGTATTGAAAATCGCCAAAGAGCCCATCTCCCTGGAGACTCCCATCGGAGAGGAGGAGGACAGCCATCTCGGTGACTTCATCGAGGACAAGAAGATCATGTCCCCCTCCGAGGCGACCATCAGCATGGACCTCGCGGAACAGACAAGAAAAATCCTGGCGACCCTGACCCCGCGGGAAGAAAAGGTGCTCCGCATGCGGTTCGGCATCAGTGAGCGAATGGACTATACCGACGAGGAAACCCGAGAGCTCCTCGAATCCTCGCGACGGGAGACCCCGCGTCCACTGCCGGCATCTACGGGGAAAAAAATGATCAACCCGCCCCGGAGACGGGTCCTCAAACTTGTGACAAAATAGACCATTGACAGCGTCAACCATCGGGTATAGCAAACAGACGCGCCGTGGATGGATGGACCATGCGTTCACGGACGCAGGGTAAATAGAGAGGGCCCATAGCTCAACTGGTAGAGCCACCGGCTCATAACCGGTCGGTCCCTGGTTCGATCCCAGGTGGGCCCACCATTCGTTTTTTCAAGGCCATGAAGATACCAGAACACTCATCGGCGGTTTCAACCGCAAGCGGCAGGAAGGGGCGGACCGTTCGATCGACAATCGCCGGCGGTGCAAGTTCCCGACAGGGAACCCCCGTCCCGCAGGAATGAATGAATGCACCGGTCTCGGTGCATTTTTTTTGACTCTTTGTTTGAAAGGGGAATGATCCTTGAAAGAACTGCTTTCTCTCTTAAGAGATCTGCAGAACGTCGATTCCGCAATCGAGAAGATTCAGGGCCGGAAGACCCAATTACCCAGCCTGCTGGAGGCACTGGATGGGAAATTCACGGCGTCCCGGACTGAGATGGAAGAACAGAAAGAAAGGCTTCAGGAAGCAACCAAAAAACACAGGGAAAAGGAAGAACTCCTTCGGCGGGGACAGGAATCCCTGAAAAAAGCAAAGGCTCGCCAGTTTGAAGTCAAGACCAATAAGGAGTACGAGGCCATCCTGAAGGAAGTCGAGACCCTGGAAATCAGAAACAGCCAGATGGAGGATGAGATTCTCGATGCAATGGAGGAAATCGAACGGGTACGCGGCCTCGTACAGAACATCGAGCGAGACTTCGATCAGGCCAGGATGCGCTACGAGGGGGAGCGGAAAGAACGGGCCGACGAACTCGCCCTTGCCGATGAAGATCTGCGTGTGACCAGAGAAAAGAACCAGGCATTGCGAGAAAAGGTCCCCCCTGGCATCCTCAAAAGGTACGATACGATCCGCAACGCCAATGCCGGCGTAGCCGTCATCGGCGTCTGGAAGGAAGTCTGCCAGGGGTGCCGGATGAACCTTCCTCCTCAGCTTTACAATGAGATACAGCGGGAGGAAGAAATCCGGTACTGTCCCAATTGCAACCGGATCCTCTACTGGGACGACCAGAGCAACGGTGACAATGAAAAGAACCATCGGGGCTCTTGATTCCACCTTCCTGATGGGATATTTTACGGTACAGGCTCATTCCGCATGTTGAAGCGGAACAGGAAGGGATCTTTGAAAAGGTGCCGGAGCAGATCAGGTGGTCGCCGTTCCCTCGAGGGAACGGAGGAAAGTCCGAGCTCCACAGGGCAGGATGGTCGCTAACGGCGACTGGGGGCGACCCTAAGGAAAGTGCCACAGAAAATATACCGCCTGCATTGCAGGTAAGGGTGAAAAGGCGAGGTAAGAGCTCACCAGTTTCCCGGGTGACCGGGAAAGCTTGGTAAACCCCATCCGGAGCAAGACCGAATAGGAGAACGCTTGAGGACGGCCCGTCCGAGGTTCTCGGGTAGCGTCGCTTGAGGCGGCAGGCAACTGCCGTCCCAGATGAATGGCCACCACCGCCCGGCTGGCAACGGCCGCACGGAACAGAACTCGGCTTACGATCTGGTCCGGCACCCTCCTTCCTACCAAAGACCGTCAAAAGCATCCCGGAAAATCTCGATCCGGGTTCCCGAGACATCCATCTTGACCGATACAACGTCAAAACGGCATTTCTCGTTCACGAGTCCCTTCCAGTTCAGGTAATGAAGGGATACCCTCGTGAGCCTCCGCTGTTTTTCCGGTCCCACGGACTCCTCCGGCTCCCCGAAGGCGCCGGAGCGCCGGGTTTTCACCTCCACGAAAACAAGAACATCACCCTCCCTGGCGATGATATCCATCTCGCCGGCTGAACACCGGTAATTTCTTTCAACGATCGCATATCCGGCTTTTTTCAGGTGAGCCGCCGCCAGTTCTTCCCCAATGGCGCCTCTTCGCGGGGTCGGCGCCTCTTTTTTCAGTTCCGGCAGGCGCCTCATGAAAAGGGGAGAAGCTCCGAGGGAGATGATGAGGCCTTCCCCTTCAGGTGAAAGGATTTGCGGTGAATCTTGGAGGCCCCGTAAACCTGGATGGCGTTCCGGTGTTCCTCCGTTCCGTATCCTTTGTTCCGGAGAAAATTGTACTGCGGAAACTGGTGATGATAGATTTCCATGATCTTGTCGCGGGAGACCTTGGCCACAATGGAAGCCGCGGCAATGGACACGCTCAGGCGGTCTCCTCCGACGATGACCTTTTGATGAAAGTCCAGGGGGATTGCATTCCGGCCGTCGATCAGGAGGTAATCCGGCCGTCGGGACAGGCTGAGGACGGCATCCTTCATCGCGGCCAGCGTCGCCTGCAGGATGTTGATCCGGTCGATCACCTGCGCTTCGATCACTCCAATGCCGACCGCCAGAGCGTCCTGGTGGATCCGGTCATGGAGAGCTTCCCGGACCTGCGGGCGCAGCAGCTTGGAATCTTTGATGTCGGGATTCCTGTATCCGGAAGGAAAAATGACGGCGGCGGCAACGACGGGTCCGCAAAGAGCCCCCCGGCCGGCTTCATCAACGCCGGCAATGGAGGAAAAACCCTCCTGAAGAGCCTTGCGTTCGAAATGATCCATCGCTCCCTTCGGCGGAGGTCCCCGTAAGAGACCCCGCCGCCGCGGGATGGAGTGCGCCTGTCCCGCTGTTTCAGATCCTGCTTGCGTCCTTGATCCGGGCCTTCTTTCCTCTCAGACCTCTCAGGTAGTAGAGCCGGGACCGGCGGACCTTGCCGCGGCTGATCACCTCGATCCGGTCGATGACGGGGGAATGAAGCGGAAACGTTCGTTCGACTCCAATGCCGTAGGAGATCTTCCGGACGGTGAAGCTGGAACGGTTGCTTCCACGCCTTTTCCGGATCACGACTCCTTCGAAGGCCTGAATTCGTTGCTTCTGGCCTTCGACGATCCGGACGTATACTTTCACCGTATCACCGGACTTGAACTCGGGGATGTCGCCCCGCATTTGCTCCTTTTCAATCATATCCAATACATTCATGGCTAAAGCCTCCTTCTATCCCTTCAAGGCAATCCCTGTAAAAGCCTTTGGTCGACCTGTCTCTCTCTGTCCGCCGTCGTGGAATCGAAAACCGGCGTTACAGACCTTCCCGTTCCTTCTCCAGGACCAGGCTCTGCAGCATTTTCCGGTCTTCGTCCCGCAGCGGTGCCGTTTCAAGGAGGTCCCTGCGCCTCTGCCAGGTCCTCTTCAACGCTTCCCTTCTCCTCCAGTCTTCAATGGCCTTGTGATGGCCCGACAACAGAATGTCCGGGACTTTCCATCCCCGGAAGTCTTCCGGTCTCGTATACTGCGGGTATTCGAGAAGCCCGTTGGAAAAGGAGTCGGCCTGGGGTGACGCGCTATTTCCCAGAACACCGGGAACCAAGCGGGCAACTGCATCCACAAGGACCATGGCCGCCAGTTCCCCGCCCGTCAGGATATAATCGCCGATGGAGATCTCCCGGTCGACCAAATGCGTCCGGATGCGCTCGTCCACCCCCTCGTAATGCCCGCAGATCATGACCAGCCTGGACCACGAGGCCAGCTCCCTAACCAGTTCCTGCCGAAGTGGCTCTCCCTGGGGAGTGAGGAGCACGACGAGAGCCCCTTCCCGGTCCGGCACAACGGTTTCCAGTGCCCGGGCCACCGGCTCCACCTTCATGACCATCCCGCCACCGCCGCCATATGGATAGTCATCGGTCATCCGGTGCTTTCCCTCGGCGTAATCCCGGATGTCGTGCAGGTGGATCTGGATTATCCCCTTATCTCTGGCCTTCCCGATGAGGCTGGCATCGAAGGGAGATCGGAACATCTCAGGGAAAATCGACAGGATATCGAAGCGGAGCATGGCGGATCAAAGTCCCTCGAGGATCCGGACGCTCATGAATCCTCTCTCCGTGTCAATCTCCCGAATCACGTCAGCAATGGCCGGGAGCAGGATCTCCCTTTCGCCCCCCCGGCAGACGTAAACATCGTTGCTGCCCGTGGGAAGGATCTCTTCGATGAATCCAAGAAATCGGCCATCGTCCGATCGGACCTCCAAGCCGATGAGCTGCCACCAGTAATACTCGCCTTCGGGCAGTTTCTCCAAGCGATCCGCCGGGATCCAGACTCTGCATCCCAGAAGGGAATCCGCCTGCTCAATCCGGGAAACTCCCTCCAAGGCAAGTAAAAATGCCCGCTTGAGCGGGTCTATTGTCTTGATCCGGTACGGAACGGCCGATGCGTCATCCTTCCCGATATACACTTCACGGATGACTTCCAGCGTCCGCTTTCCCTCCAGGAAGGAGAGCACCTTCACAGCTCCCTGCAACCCGTGACATTTGACGATGCGTCCTATTTCCAGCAGCTTCATGCATCATTCAATGATCTCTAGGACCGTTCTCTTGCGGATTTTCGTGGACGCGGCGCTTAATATGGCCCGCATTGCCTTGGCGGTTCGTCCCTGTTTTCCGATGACTTTCCCCAAGTCCTCCTTGGCTACTCTCAATTCGATCACCGAGGTTTGTTCGCCAACGATTTCATTCACTTCCACCTGATCAGGATGATCCACCAAAGCCTGCGCCATGTACTTGATGAGCTCCTTCATCGTTCCCACCTCCGTGATGTCTGCAAAGATTGAAGCGTCACGAATATCGATTCTCGCCGGCTGCCCATCGGCAGCCTGGGATCTCCTGCATGCACGATCGATCGTGGGTCGGAAGCGCCCGAAACATGCCGTTGGTCCGGGGATAACGGGCAGCAACTATCCTTTCAGTGGGATTCCCTTTTTCTTAAGCAGCTGGGAAACGGTAAGCGTAGGTTTCGCTCCCTTGGAGAGCCAATCCCGGACGCGCTCATCCTTTACGGTTACTTCGGCCGGTTCTTTTTTCGGGTCGTAGTGACCGACGATCTCGATGAATCTCCCGTCTCTGGGAAATTCGGAATCGGCTACTACGATACGGTAGAAAGGCCTGCTCCGTGATCCCATACGTGCCAGTCTTATCTTTGTTGCCATCCTATCTGCTTGTAACCTCCTCCGAAAATGGTTTTGCCAACGAAAAGGGTGATTGATTAACACATCTTTTTCAGAATGAAAAGGGAAAATTCCCCCTGCGGAGGGCCTTCATTCCGTCCTTGGAGGTCATCCGTTTCATCATTTTTCTCATCTCAATGTAATTTTTCAACAGCCGGTTCACGTCCTGTACGGAGGTCCCGCTTCCCCGGGCAATCCTTTTGCGCCTGGAGCCTTCGATGATCAGGTAGTTCGCCCGTTCCTGCCGGGTCATGGAGTCGATGATGGCAGAGATCCGGACGAGTTCCTTTTCATCGGGCATGGTATCCTTCATCGCCTTCATTCGCCCCAGGCCGGGAATCATGCCCAGAATGTCCTGGAGCGATCCCATCTTTCGGATCTGAGACAACTGGTCGCGGAAGTCTTCAAGGGTGAATTCATTCTTACGGATTTTCCGCTCCAGTTCAAGGGCCTTCTTCTGATCGACGACCGTCTGGGCCTTCTCCACCAGGGTCAGAATATCGCCCATCCCGAGGATCCGGGAAGCCATCCGCTCCGGGTGGAACGGCTCCAGCGCGTCCACCTTCTCCCCTACACCGACAAATTTGATCGGTTTTCCGATCACCGCGCGCAGCGAAAGGGCCGCACCGCCCCTGGCATCCCCGTCCATCTTCGTCATGATGACGCCATCGATGCCGAGGCTCTCGTCGAACTTCGCCGCTACGTTTACCGCTTCCTGACCGGTCATCGCATCGGCCACGAAAAGAATCTCCCCGGGCTGGACGGCTTCCTTGATGCGCCGCAGCTCGTCCATCATTTCTTCGTCGATGTGAAGTCGACCCGCGGTGTCGATGATCAGGACCTCATACCCTTTCGAACGGGCCTCATCGACGGCGTTCATGCAGATTTTCACGGGATCCTTCAGGTCATCCGCCCGGTGGAAACCGGCACCGATGGACCCGGTCAGGACCCGCAACTGTTCGATGGCAGCGGGCCGATAGACGTCAGCGGAAACGAGAGATACCCGCTTCCCCTGAGCCGCCAGGAAACGGGCCAGCTTCACAGACGTTGTCGTCTTTCCACACCCTTGGAGACCCACCATCATGACCGGCGTCGGGATCCGATTCCCGAAGCGCATCGCGCTTCCCGTCGTGCCCATGAGCTCCACGAGGCGGTCGTGGACGATCTTGACGACCTGCTGCCCCGGCGACAGGCTTTCCAGAACGTGCTGGCCGACCGCGCGGGTGCGGACCTCCTCAACAAAATCACGGACGACCCGGAAGTTTACATCCGCTTCGAGAAGAGCCATGCGGATCTCCCGCATGGCCTCCTGGATGTTCTCCTCTGTCAATACGCCGTGGCCTCTGAGCTTCTTGAAGATTCCTTCCAGTTTTTCCGTCAGATTTTCGAACATGATCGTCAGCCTTCGCTGCATGCCTTCGGCACTTTCGTTCCGGAATGCATGCGACACGGCACGCAACCGTCTCCGAACCTTCGCAGAGACAGCCCGTTCCCCTGTAAAAATCAGATTTTGCGGATGATGCAGCTTGCTCCCTGGATCTTCTTCGCGATCCGATCGGCGGCCTTTTGCGCCGCCTCCCGGGACTCAAATCCACCGACGACAATGCGGTACCAGCGCCCTTTCGCCGGCAGGTCAACAGCCAGAACACGCGGCTTGAATCCGAGGGACCCCAGTTTTTTCGCCGTCTCTTCAGCTTTCGCTTTTTCCTTGTAGGAGGCGACCTGCAGACTGAAGGATTCTTTCCCCTTCCCGGTCTCCTTCGCCGGTTCGGCCGATTTTCCGGGAGTCGCGCTCCCCGTCGCCACCCCAGGGACAGGTGCAGGTGGCGCGGTCGCCTTCGCGGTCTTTTTCTCCGCAGCCGTATCCTTCGAACCCGCCGGTGCACGTTCAGTCGCACTTGCCGGAGGGGCCGCCCCTTTCTGTGCTGCCGTAGCACCTGACGGTGGAGAGGGTGCGGCAGCCGGCGAGGGCACCGGCGGCCGGACGGCCGCCTGGGCCGATTGAGCCGGAGGAACCGTGCCGGAAGAGGCCGCCTGCCCCACCGGGGCGACACCGGGTGACACGGCTGCAGCCTTCTCATCTCCCGCGGGCGGTGTCTCAACGGCTTTTGCCGGAGCTGTCGCCGTCGTTCCTCCCTTTTCTGCCCCGGCCGGGGATGACCGGCTGATCCGGATGGCCGGATTCTCCATATCCCGGCCCATCTGCAGGCCCACCCAGAAGGAGGCAAAGACGAGAACTGACATTCCCGCGGCAAAGAGCAGCAATCCGCGTTTTCCCAACCGGAATTCGAATCGCTTTTCGTTCCTCGGGGGCATGCCGCCGTTCTCCATACTGCTGCGGGAATAACCGGATTTTACATTGCTTCGGGCGCCGCCACACCGAGCAGGTTCAATCCGTTGCGGATCACCGTCTGGATGCAGGCGACCAGGAAGAGACGTGCCCTGCTCAGGGACTCGTCCTCGGAAAGAACCTTGTTCCGGTTGTAGTAACTGTGAAACAGTCCTGCAAGATCGTTCAGATAAAAGGTCAGGCGGTGCGGTTCCAGGGTAAGGGACGCCGCTTCCACGACCTCCGGATAGCGGACGATCGTCTTGATGAGGGCGATTTCCTCGTCCAGCTTCAGGACCGACGGATCCACCTCCCTGCGCACGGGCCTGACGACATTCCGTTCTGCCGCGGTCCTGAAGATGCTGCAGATCCGGGCATGGGCGTACTGGACATAATAAACAGGGTTCTCGTTGGACTGGCGCTTTGCCACTTCCAGATCGAAATCCAGGTGGCTGTCGGAGCGGCGCATCAGGAAATTGTACCGGGCCGCGTCCTTTCCCACCTCGTCGACCACCTGCCTGAGCGTAACGAACTCGCCGGCCCGGGTGGACATGGCCACCGGCTTCCCGTCGCGGAGCAGGTTGACGAGTTGCACGAGAATCACCTGCAGTGCATCGCGTTCGTGACCGATGGCCTGAACGCCGGCCATCATCCGGGGAATGTATCCGTGATGATCGGCTCCCCAGATGTCGATGACCGTATCGAACCCCCGGGCGAACTTGTTCCGGTGATAGGCGATGTCGGCTGCAAAATACGTCGGCTCGCCGTTCTGACGCACCACCACCCGGTCCTTCTCGTCTCCATACGAGGTCGTCCGGAACCACAGGGTTCCTTCCTCTTCGTAGATGAATCCCTTCTTCTTCAACTCATCGAGGAGTCTTGCGACGCCGTCGTCCTTGTAGAGTTCCCGTTCGCTGAAATAGAGATCGAAGACCACGCCGAAGGCCTTCAGGTCGTCCTTGATCCCCTCCAGGATCACACCGCCGGCGTCGGCAGACAGGAGCGGCACGGACTCCTGTTCTCCCAGGGTCCGGTAGCGGTCTCCGTCCCGGTCCAGGATCTCCCGGGCGAGTTCCGTAATGTAATCTCCCTGGTACCCGTTTTCCGGGAATACGACATCCTCCTCCAGGAGTTGCAGGTATCGGTAATACACGGAGCGTCCCAGGTTGTTCATCTGGTTGCCCGCATCGTTGATATAGTACTCCCGGAAAACCGAGTGTCCCGTGGCGGCAAGGATGTTTGCGACGACGTCCCCCACCACGGCACCGCGGGCATGCCCGATGTGCAGGGGCCCGGTCGGATTGGCACTGACGAATTCAACCTGCATTCTCCGGTTCCGGCCGAGGTCCGACATTCCGTACCGTTCACCCCTCTCCTCAACCTCCCCGAGCTTCCGGTACCATTGGGCCGGCGCAATGAAAAAGTTGATAAAACCGGGACCGGCGATTTCCATCTTCTGGATGACTCCCCCGGAATCGCCGAGCTTCGCCACAAGGATATCCGCTATCTGGCGCGGCTTTCTCTTCAGGCGGGAGGCCAGGACCATGGCCGCGTTGGAGGCATAGTCACCGTGGGCGGGATCTTTCGTCCAGTCCACATCAAGGCCAGGAACGTCACACGACGGCAGGAGCCCTTCCCGAAAAGAGGCCATCAGGGCCTCGGACAGCATGTTTTGCAGTGTTCGTTTCATACCGGTTTCTTTAAAAAATCCCCTTCAGGACAGCAAAAAGGCTGGCACGGGGCCAACCTTTTCATAACCGTTGGTTCAGAAACTCACCCTTGGGATCCGCATCGAGAAATCCAATGCCTGCAAGCCCGGATCCCGCCGGGGGTCCGTTCCTATTCGTCGAATTTCTTCTTCGCCTTTTCGATATCCTGGTCCTTGATCGCCAGATCTCTCGTGTAATCGGGGCAATGCACGTTCCCCGAGGAATCCGTCGAGACGCTGAACCGCTTCTGGCAGGTGCCTCGCCACGCACAGATAGCACAGTATTTTTTATCCGTTCCCATTGAGATCCCCCTTTTCAGCCTTCGATCAACTTCGCGTCCGGAAATCAGCCCTCAACAGGCGCCGGTTCCTTACCGCTCGGGCGATACATCTATCCGCACCACCCGATGAAGTCAAGCCTTTTTGATCCTCACGCACGCGTCAGGAGCCAGCGCAGAAACGGCTCCCCGGCAAAAAGATAACCAAGAGCCCCAAGGCAGAGGAAAGGGCCGAACGGGATGGGAGTCTCCCGGCCCTTCTTTTTCAGCAGGATGTATCCCACCCCGGCCAGCGCACCGGTGAAGGAGCTCGCCAGGATAATAAAGAGCAATGATTTCCAGCCGAAAAAAGCGCCCAGCATGGCCAGCAGGTTGACGTCTCCACCGCCCATGCCCTCCCTTCCCGTGATGGCCTCGAAGTAAACGGCCACGAAATAGAGGGTGCCTGCGCCGATCATGATCCCCAGAAAGGAATCCACCGCTGGAATCCGCATAATGAAGACGGCCGCCAGAAAACAGAGCGGGATTCCCGGCAGCGTGATCGCATGGGGAATGATCTGGTGGTCCAGGTCGATGAAGGTAATGACGATGAGGGCAGAGACAAACAGGAAGGCTGCCAGAAAGGGAAGACTCAGGCCGAACACCTTGAAAAGCAGCCACCCCAGAAGGGCCGTCAACGCCTCCACCAGGGGATACCGGAAGGAGATGGGCTCTCCGCAGTCCCGGCATTTCCCCCTCAAAATCAACCAGCTGATGATCGGGATGTTGTCGTAGATGCGAATCGGGTGCCCGCACCGGGGGCACCGCGACGCGGGCTTCACGATGGACTGTCCTTCGACGGGCATCCGGGCGATGCAGACGTTGAGAAAGCTGCCGATGCAGGCCGCCGCGACTGCGATGAAGATGTCCATGAATACGGCCATGGTCGCCTTTCTCTATCCGTCCTTCCGGTCCCAGCTGTACGGAATGTCGTTGTCATGGGGATCGGCCCGGTATTCATCCGGATCGTCGTAGCGGTACACCCGGTCGGGCACATTCACCACGATCGCTTCCTCCGGGGAGATGCATTTGAAGCCATGATAGACAAAAGGCGGTATGTGAACCAGGATGGGGTTGTGCTCCCCGGCGAAATACTGGTTCACTTCCCCGCAGGTGGGAGAATCCTTTCGGGAATCGTAGAGAACGATCTTCATCATCCCCCGGACGACGGCCATGTTGTCCGACTGCACCTTGTGATAATGCCAGCCTTTGACAACCCCGGGATAGGCGGTGGTCATGTAGACCTGCCCGAAGGTCAGGAACATCTCGTCGTCCGCGCGGAGGATCTCCATGAGCCGTCCCCGCTCGTCGGGGATTACCTTGAGCTTCTTGATCTTGACGCCGTCGATCATGAGGCCTCTCCGTTCACGTTCAATCCCACCCCTTCACTCAAGGTGGTTCGCCCCCGTCCTGGCCACCATGTTGGAGGCATAGAGAAGGGATTCGAAGGTACCTGCATCGGACCACCAGCCGTCCAGGATGTTCCACTCCATCTTTCCTTCCCGGATGTAGAAGTTGTTCACGTCGGTGATCTCCAACTCCCCCCGCTGGGAAGGCTTCAGGGTCTTGATGAAATCGAACACGCGGCGGTCGTACATATAAATACCGATGACGGCATACGAAGAAGCCGGATTCGCTGGTTTCTCTTCCACTCGGACGATGCGATCCCCTTCGAACACAGGAACCCCAAACCGCTGCGGATCGGAAACTTCCTTGAGAAGGATCCGGGCACCCTCCTTCTGCTCCCGGAAGGCCTGCACGGCCTGGCGGATGTTTTTCTCAATGACGTTGTCGCCCAGGATCACGATGATGCGGTCGTCATCGGCAAAGTACTCCGCCAGGCTCAAGGCGGCGGCAATGCCCCCTTCCCCTTCCTGGTAGGTATAGTTGATATGCCTGAGTCCGAAGTCCTTGCCGTTGCCCAGCAGTCTGAGAAAATCGCCTGAATTCCCGCCGCCCGTCACGATCAGGATCTCGTCGATGCCCGCATTGACGAGGGCTTTGATGGGATAATAAATCATCGGTTCGTTATAGACGGGCAGGAGGTGCTTGTTGGTCACTTTGGTCAGGGGAAACATCCGGGTCCCCAGCCCTCCCGCCAGGACAATCCCTTTCATACAGAGTCTCCTTTCATTTCACCGGTTCTTTCAATGGCGCGGGATGTATACCATAAATCCCCCGGATGCCCAACAAAAAGCGTTTTTCCTTCCAGGCCGTGCATGATATAGGTCGGCGACCGCGGCAGCGAAGGAGAAAATCCGGATGAACAGCGACGAACGTTATATGAAGAGGGCTCTTTCCCTGGCGGGAAGAGGCGAATGCCGGGTCACTCCAAATCCGATGGTGGGTGCTGTCATCGTCCGGGACGGCCGGATTATCGGAGAAGGGTACCACCGATGCTGCGGCAGGGAACATGCGGAGATCAATGCTCTCCGAGCGGCCTCGGAGCCTGTCGAGGGGGCGACCGTTTATGTCACGCTGGAACCGTGCAGCCATCATGGCCGGACCCCTCCATGCGTCGAGGCCCTGATCAAACACAAACCGGCCCGCGTCGTCATCGGCACACCGGATCCGAATCCCTTGGTTGCGGGTACCGGAATCGCCGCCCTGGGGCGGGCCGGCATCCGGACGACCGTGGGCGTCCTTGAATCCCGATGCCGGGCACTGAACGAGCGCTTCTTCAAATTTATGGAGACGGGGCGCCCCTTCGTCACACTGAAATTCGCCCAGACGCTGGACGGCCGGATCGCCACCCACACCGGGCATTCCCGCTGGATCAGCTCTCCCCCGTCCCTCGCATTCGCCCATCGCCTGCGCAGTTCCCATGATGCAATTCTCGTCGGAGCCGGAACTGTCCTGGCGGACGATCCGGAGCTGACGGTCCGCCTGGTGCGGGGACACAACCCTCTCCGGGTCGTTGTCGACGGCTCCCTGCGAATCCCCCTGAAGGCCCGGATTCTTCAGGATCTAAGCACCGCCGGGACCCTCGTCGCCGTTACCGAACGGGCCTCCCGGCAGAAGATCGAGCAGATCAGACAGAAGGGCGCTGACGTTTTGCAGGTTTCGAAGGATGCGGCGGGCCGTGTCGATCTGTCCGATCTCTTTATCGCTCTGGGACGCAAGGGAATCACGTCAGTGCTCGTGGAGGGCGGAGCCGGGGTGATCACGTCGGTCCTTCGGGAACGTCTGGCAGACCGGATTGTCGTCGTCGTCGCTCCGAAGATCGTCGGCAGGGGGATCGAAGCGGTGGGAGACCTGGGCATAAGAAGGATGGAGGATTCCCTCGGGCTTGCCTGGCGAAGGATCTTCCGGCGGGGGAACGACATGATCTTCGATGGCCGTCTTCGGGACCGTCCGATGCCGCCGGGCAATTCGGACGCTCTCTCCGGCGATTCAGAAAACTTACACAAATAGGGACTCCCGGGACATGCCCTGGTATGCCATCCATACGAAAAGCCGGCACGAAGACAAGGTCCTCCTGGGGCTGACCCAGAAGGCGATCGACGCCTTTCTGCCGAAAATGGAGGTATGGAGCAAACGCAAAGACCGGCGGAAAAAAATCCATATCCCCATGTTTTCGGGATACCTCTTTGCAGAAACGGCCGAGATGGACAACCAGACCCGCCTCGACATCCTCAAGACGGTCGGCGTCGTGCGCATCCTCGGCCGGCCGAACGGCCAGGATCCGATTCCCGTTCCCGACGACAAGATCGACGCCATCCGGCGCCTGGTCGCCTCCCGCGTGGAGATCCAGCAGATTCAGTACCCGAAGGTGGGAGAGCGGGCCTGCATTGTCGACGGCCCTTTCCGGGGCATCGAGGGTGTCGTCCTGAAGGCTGACTACCAGCAGGAGCTGTTCGTGGTTTCCATCGAGCTCCTTCAGCGTTCCGTGGCAATCCGGCTGGAGGGCTTCCAGGTGGCAAGGATCTGATCCGAAGTTTCGCCTTGACTTTCGGGCCGGTTTTTGAATAAAGGCCCTCCTGTTTTCTACCTATTCTCCCCCCTACAGGAGACGGAATGGCACCGAAGGGAAAGATCGTCATTGACCGGAACCTGTGCAAGGAATGCCACCTCTGCATCCAGGCCTGCAAGCAGGGAAACATACATCCGGGCAAGGAATTCAACCAGAAAGGGTACCGCCCCGTGGAGGCGGTGGAAGACGGTAAATGCACCGGCTGCGCCCTGTGCGGCGTGATCTGTCCGGAGGTGGCCATCGAGGTGTACCGTGAATAAGGTCCTGATGCAGGGAAACTGCGTGATCGGCGAGGCCGCCATCCGTGCGGGCTGCCGCTTCTATGCCGGCTATCCCATCACCCCCCAGAACGAGTTGACGGAGTACATGGCGGAGAACCTCCGCAAGGCGGATGGCGGTGTTTTCATCCAGTCGGAGAGCGAGATCGCCGCGATCAACATGATCGCCGGAGCCAGCGCCGCCGGAGCCAGGGTGATGACCTCGTCCTCCAGCCCCGGCATATCCCTCAAGCAGGAAGGCATCTCCTCCATGGCCGCCTGCGAGCTTCCCGGCGTGATCGTCAACATGATGCGCGGCGGCCCCGGCCTGGGAAACATCCGCCCCTCCCAGGGCGACTATTTCCAGGCCACCCGAGGCGGCGGTCACGGCGACTACCGGACGATCGTCCTGGCCCCCGCCACGGGCCAGGAGTTGGCGGACCTGACCATGGACGCCTTCGATCTGGCGGACAAGTACCGGACGCCGGTCATGATCCTCGCCGATGGAATGATGGGCCAGATGATGGAGCCGGTGGTGTTCCGGAAACCCAAGCCTCGTCAATACCCGGATTGCTACGTCCTGAAGGGGGCGGGCGACGGAAAGAGCAAATTCATCCGCGGGCTGATCCTCGATGCCATCGAGATGGAGGAGCACAACTGGAAGCTGGCCCGGAAGTACAACCTGATCAGCCGGCAGGAGACCCGCTGCGAGATTCACGAGGCGAAGGACGCGGAGATGATGATCGTCGCCTATGGAACCGCCGCCCGGGTCGCCAAGGGCGCCATCCGCCGCCTCCGCGGCATGGACCTGAAAGTGGGGCTGTTCCGGCCCATCAGCCTGTGGCCTTTTCCCACCCGCGAACTCCGGGAGCTGTCGGAGCACATCAAGCACTTCATCGTCTTCGAAATGAGCACGGGACAGATGCTGGACGACGTCCGCCTTGCCCTTCAGGGATTCGCCAACATCGATTTCTTCGGCCGTCCCGGCGGTGTCGTCCCGACTCCGGCGGAACTGTCCAATGTCGTATCCCGCCGGTATCCGCAGAAGGATGCCTACGTGGATCGCTTCCTCCGGTTCAAGGTCGTGGAAGGTCCGTTCGGACCATAATCCCGGACCAGCCTGTCAAGGATCCGACAAGTCATGAAAAAGATCTTCGGAAGACCCAGAAGCCTCAAAGCCGCCCCCTACCATTACTGTCCGGGGTGCGGGCACAGCATCGTCCATCGTCTGGTGGCCGAAGTCATCGACGAAATGGACATGCGCAGCAGTTCCATCGGCGTTCCCCCGGCGGGATGCGCCGTTCTGGCATACTTCTATTTTGATATCGACATGATCGAGGCTCCCCACGGCCGCGGGCCGGCCCTGGCCACGGGGGTCAAGCGGGTCCTGCCGAAACACCTTGTCTTTTCGTACCAGGGCGACGGCGACCTCGCGGCCATCGGCACCGCGGAGAGCTTCCATGCCGCCAACCGGGGAGAAAACATCACCATCATCTTCATCAACAACGCCGTCTACGGGATGACGGGCGGCCAGATGGCCCCCACGACCATTCTCGGGCAGAAGACCACGACGTCTCCCCCGGGCCGGACCCCGCTTCTGGACGGATACCCCGTACGGATCAGCGAGATCCTCGCCCAGCTCAGGGGATCGGCCTACATCGAGCGCTGCGCCGTCAACAGTCCCGCCGCGGTCATGAAGACCAAACGGTCCATCCGGAAGGCCTTCCAGTATCAGATGGACAACCGCGGCTTCAGCATGGTGGAAATCCTTTCCCCCTGCCCCACGAACTGGAAGATGAGCGCCGTCGACGCCTGCAAGTGGATCGACGAGGTCATGACGAAGGAATTCCCCCTGGGTGTCCTCAAAGACATCGGCGCCAAAGAAGCCGGGAAGGAGAAGCAGTCATGAACGTCAAGACCATCTTCTCGGGTTTCGGTGGCCAGGGTGTGCTCATGATGGGATACAGCCTCGCCCACGGAGCCATGTCGCAGGGTTTCCATGTGACCTACCTGCCTGCCTACGGGGCCGAGATGCGAGGCGGAACGGCCAACTGCACGATCTCCCTCGGGGACGAGGAGATCGCCTCCCCCATCGCCTCGGAGCCGGATTACCTGGTCGTCATGAACGCGCCGTCCCTTTACACGTTCCAGAACCGCCTGGCCAAGGGCGGCATCCTGTTCCTGAACGCCTCCATCATCGAGGCCCGGCCGACCCGCCGGGATATCACCTTCTACGCCGTCCCCTGCGCGGAGATGGCGGAGGAAGTCGGCAACCCGAGGGCCGCCAACGTCGTCATGATGGGGGCTTTCCTGCAGAAGACAGGGATCATCCGGCCGGAGACATACATGAAGAGCCTGGAGACCATCATGGGAAGCAAGAAGAAGACGATGCACGATTCGAACCGTAAAGCCTTTGACGCCGGGTTCCGCTTTCTCGAATCCGTCGACAGGGAGGCCGGCCGATGAAGATCGTCAACCAGATCTCGGTTCTGCTGGACAACGTTCCGGGAACGCTTCTGAAGCTCTCGAACATCCTGGACAACGAAGGCGTCAGCGCCAAGGCGCTGCTCACGGCCAGCACGGCCGAAAGCAGCATGGTCCGGCTGGTGGTGAACGAGCCGGAACGGGCCGCCGCCATCCTGACGACATTCGGGTATAACTATGAAGTAACGGCGGTCCTGGCGGCGGAGGTGCCCGACCACCCGGGAGGAATGAACGCCATCCTCAAGCCCCTGGCCGGCAGCGACGTCAACGTCCATTACCTCTATACAACCATCAATCGCATCGGCCGGGAGACCATTGTGATCCTGGGCGTGGACAAGATTGAAGAAGCGGCCCGAATCCTGAAGCAAAACTGGGTGCGCATCGTGGGCGAAGAAATTTACTCGTTATAGTCTTCAGGCTGTTAAAAAGAGCGGCCCTGTGCCGCGTCCTGAAATGAGAAAAGGGGGATCGATTCCAATCGGTCCCCCTTTTCTCATCCGAGATGTTCCTGAATCCATCAACTCATTCTGCAGGCACTCAGAGCACCCGCCGGCGGATTTCTCCCCACAGGGCGTTTTTGCCGGCTCCCGTTCGGGCTGAAACCATCGGGAGAGGATCCGTCCACCCGATCGCCGAACGAATCACTCGCTCCCGTGCCAGTTGCTGCGTCCGCGAAAGGGTGTCGACTTTCGTGAGGACGACCAGCGTCGGATTCTTCTTGAGAGCGAGCCACTCCAATAGCGCCTGATCGTCGGCGGTGACGTCGCGGCGGATGTCCAGCAGGAGAATGAGGAGTTTCAAGGGCTCCCTGTCCGTCAGGTACCCCTCGATCAGGGGACCCCAATCCTCCCGAAGGGACCGGGCGACCCTGGCGAAGCCATACCCGGGAAGGTCTGCAAACAAAAAATCGTTGTCGACGCGGAAAAACTGGATCGCCCTTGTCTTTCCGGGGGCCTTGCTTGTTCTGGCCAGGCCCCGGCGATTCAGAAGAGCGTTGATCAGGGATGATTTCCCGACATTGGAGCGGCCGGCAAAGGCGATCTCGGGGAGCCCCTCCCGGGGGAACTGGGAGGGATCGGCGGCGGTTCCTGCAAAAACGGCCTGGGTCATTCTGAAGGACTTTCCGGTTTGGATCGGCTGGCTCGTAAGCCGCCAGACTCATTCCTTTTCAAAGTTGATGCCGTACTTCTCGAGCTTCCGCTCGAATGTGGGCCGGGAGATGCCGAGGCTTTCACAGATTTCCCCCTTGTTCCTGCCTCCGTCGGCCAGAATTCTCCGGATCTGGTCCTCCTCCAGTTCATCCAGGGTCATGATCTTCCCCGAGGAACTCCGGTACGGCAGTTTCGCTTTCTCCGCTTTTTCTCCTGGACCCGCCCCGGCCTTCTCGTCCTCCAGAAGTTCCGGGAAATCGCTCTTTCCCAGGACCTGCCCCTTGGCGACAACCGCCGCCCGGACCAGCAGGTTTTCCAACTCCCGGACGTTGCCGGGCCAGTCGTACTTCATGAAGACGTCCATCATTTCCTCGGACACGCTCACGATTCGCTTGTGGAGGTCCACATTGATCTTCGCCAGGAGGTAGTCGACGAGGGAGGGGATATCCTCCCTGCGCTCCCGCAGGGCGGGAATGCGGATCGACACGATGTTCAGCCGGTAATAGAGATCCTCCCTGAATTTCCCCTCCTCCACCAGGTTCTTCAGATCCCGGTTGGTTGCGGCGATGACCCGGGCGTGAACGGGCACCCGGTCCTTTCCCCCCACCCTCTCGAACTCCATCTCCTGAAGAATCCGGAGGAGCTTGGCCTGAAGGTTGAGGGACATTTCGCTGATCTCGTCGAGGAAGACCGTTCCCTGCCTGGCCAACTCAAATTTTCCAAGTTTGCGCGTGAACGCACCCGTGAAGGATCCCTTCTCGTGGCCGAAGAGCTCCGATTCCAGCAGGGTCTCGACGATGGCGGAACAGTTGATGGCGATATACGGTTCGTCGGGCGACGTATTGTTGTGAATGACCCGGGCAATCAGCTCCTTGCCGGTACCACTCTCGCCCTGGACCAGGACGGTGGTCTTGCTCTGGGAGACCACGCCGATGGTCTTGAAGATCTCCCTCATCAGCCGTCCCGCGCCGATGATGTCTCCCACCTTGAAGCGCCGGGAGGGCTCCATGAGGAGGCCGTCGATCTTCTTTTCCATCTCGTTGGTCTTGAGGGCCTTTTTAATGGCCACGTCCAGTTCGTCGACATTGACGGGCTTGTGGATGTAATCGAAGGCGCCGCCTTTCATGGCCTTGATGGTCGAGTCCATGTCGTGGTGGGCCGTGATCATGATGACTTTCACGCTCTCGTTTTCTTCCCGGAGATCCTCCAGAACGGTGAAGCCGTCGATGTCCGGCAGACGGATGTCCAGGATTACCACGTCGGTGGGCCCCTCCACATATCGGTTGAGACCGGATGTACCGGTATTGGCCGTCACCACTTCATATCCCTCTTCAGAGAGGTACATCTCGAGGGTTTCACAGATGGATTCGTCGTCATCGATGACAAGAATCTTGGCCATTCCGTCGCTCCTCTGGATCCGGCTCAATTCCCGTTCCTCTCAACCGCAGGGCCGGCCGCTTTGCCGTTTCCCATGCCAAGCGGAAGCGTCACGATCACCCGGGTCCCCTCTCCCCTGCGGCTCCGGATCTCAATGTTTCCCCGATGAAGATCCACGATCTTCTTGACCTGTGTCAGCCCCAGCCCCGTTCCGTAGCTTTTACGGGTAAAAAAGGGATTGAATACATGCGGCATCGCTTCCTCATCGATCCCGCAGCCGTTGTCTTCCACCTCCACGACAAGCACGGGCGGTCCTTCCTCTGCCCGCATCATTGTGCTCACGACCAGCCTGCCGTCAGCCTCCATGGCGTCGATGGCATTCCGGTACAGGTTTTGGAACGACTGCTCCAGCATGGCCCCATCGACGGCGGCGACAGGAACATCCTCGGCGAAGCGGTATTCAACCTGTATATTCTTGTCCGCCAGGGATTTTTCCACCATCTCCATGGCATTTTCCAGAACCCGGCGGACATCCGTCATCCTCTTTCTCGGCTCCTCCGGGCGCGCGAAAATGAGCACGTCGTTCACCAGGTGCTCCAGGTGCTCTACTTCCCGCTGCGCGATTCTGAAGCGTTTGAGATCGTTTCCGGTAGGCTGCAGCCTCTTTTCGAGAATCTGCAGGCTCATCTTGATGGAAGAAAGGGGATTCCGGACTTCGTGGGCAATGCCGGCTGAAAGCTGGCCGACAGCCGCCAGCTTCTGGCTCTCGTAGAACTTCTCCTCCAGCTCCTTGAACTCCGTAATGTCCCGTTCGACCACCACGAGCCGGTTCGTTCCCCGGAGAGGACGTGCAGTGAGAAGGAGGTTCCGGCGGGTTCCATCACTCAGGGCCACCTCCATTTCAAACGGCGTAAAAACCCCTCTTTTGGCATCCTCGAACCGGGCCAGCAGATCGTCCCGATGTTCGGATCCCACAAAATCCGTGAAGTGCCGGCCCTTCATTTCTTCGGCTGTCAGTCCATTCATGAACTTCGGGATGCGGCTGATGAAGTTGACCGTTCCGTCGGGTCCAAGATCAAAGAGGTTATCCGGAGAGCTTTCAACAATGGACCGGAGATAATTATGAACCGCTTCGATCTGATGGCGGAGGTTGACGTTCTCCGTGACCTCATTCTCCAGGGTCTCGGCGTATTCCTTCATGTTGTTGGACATCTCCACTTCGCGGGTGACGTCCTGAAGCGTTTCGATGGCCGCAATGACCTGTCCCTTTTCGTCGAAGATCGGCGCCGCCAGGAAATACAGGTGGCGAGGCTTGCCGCCGAGATCTTCGTAATAATCCCGGGCCTCGTAAGCGCCCTTGACCACGGTGGAGGGACGAACCATTTTTTTTGCATAATAGCGATCCAGCTCCGCGATATTGTTATCCACAATCAGGTCCGCGACGAGTGGGCGCTTTTCCTTGTAGAATGGAAGGTATTGCCGGTCCGTCCCGATCATTTCATTGACGCCGTAACCGCTCATTTCCGTCAGTGCACGATTCCAGAAGATGATTCGATGCGAGCGGTCGATAACGAACATCGGGATGGGTGAGCCCTCGATGACTCCCTCAACGGTTTTCTTTTCCCTGGCCAGCTGCTCCTGCGAATCCCTGAGGTGCTGTGCCATCTCCACTTCCTGGGTTACATCCTGAAGGGTCTCAATGGCGGCGATGATCTGACCTTTCTCGTCAAAGATCGGCGCGGCAAGAAAATAGAGGTGCCGGGGCTTGCCTCCCAGATTGTTATAATAGTCTCTGGCTTCGTAGGCTCCCTCCACCTGTTTAGACGGCTGAACTTTCTTCTTGCCATAAAACTGCTCCAGTCCCGGCATATCCTGATCCACGATCAGGTCGGCAATCACCGGACGCTTCTGGTCCGGACCATAAAAAGGAATATACTGTTTGTCCGTTCCGATCATGTCGGCCTGCTCCAGGCCGGTCAGATCGGCACAGGCCTTGTTCCAGAGAATGATGCGGTGGTCGCGGTCGATGACGAAGGTGGGAATGGGGGAACCCTCTATGATTCCCTCGACAGTCTTTTTCTCGCGGAGGAGTCGTTCCTCCCAGGCCTCCACCTCCTGCAGGCGGGCCAGTTCCTCACGAATGAATTTTCTTCGCCGGGCCATGTAAGCCAGGGTGACTCCACCTGCGAACAGGATAAGGATCAGCCCCGCCGCGGAAAGGGCAAAGGTCAACTCCTGCCGGCTGAACGGTTCCGCCACCCCTTTACGCAGGGCGTGATTCACCGTCAATGCCATGAGGACCAGGAAAAGCAGAAGGAAAAAGGTCGTCAGCCAGACGGGAAATTTGATATTGGGTCGCTGAAGCATCCGGTTATCGGGCTTTCCCATGAAGGCATACAGAGCGATCGGGTCCTGACGGGCCAGCTTGTCATCCGCTGGTCCCGACGGATGCAAACTCCAACAGTGTCGGCATACTACAGGGGGGCCTCCAAAAATTCAACCGAAAATGCTACAGGATTTCAGGACATCTGCCCCTTTCCAAGCCAGGGGAGCAAGCCCCGGGGCGTCCCCCGGACACATGTCAAAGAAAGGGCGAGCCGCCGCGAGCGGATGCCCTCTGTATGGATTCCGCTGCAATCCGAAAGAGGAGAACTGTGATCATGCCCGTACGCCGTGAAAAATATCAGGAACTGACCGAGCGGATGGCCAGTCTCGGAGTTTCGGAAAGCGATTTCCGGGAGCACTTCACCCGCTCATCGGGTCCTGGAGGGCAAAAGACCAACAAGACTGCCACCTGCGTACACCTCGTTCACGTTCCCACCGGCCTGTCCGTGAAGTGCCAGGAGGAGCGATCCCAGGCACTGAACCGTTTCCTCGCCCGGCGGATTCTTCTGGACCGGATCGAGAGCAGGCAGAAAGGGATCTTGAGTGAAGAGAGACGGAGGTGGGAAAGGATCCGTCGGCAGAAGCGACGCCGGTCTCAGCGCGCCAAGGAGAGGATGCTGCAGGATAAGCATCACCAGTCCGAGAAAAAGCGCCTCCGATCGTCTGCGTCGGAGGATGAGCGCGGTTAAGGGCAAAAAAAACGGGAGCAAGGAGCATTATTTGCGGCGCTCCTTCTCCCGTTTTTTCTATAATAACAGGATCGCTCTTGCTCTATGCAATGAGCTTCAGCAGCGGATTCGCGTAAAGCAGAATCAGCGCGATAACCAGGGCGTAAATAGCCAGCGATTCGATCATGGCCAGACCCACCATCATGGTGAGAAGGATCTTGCCCTGGGCTTCGGGGTTACGACCAACGGCGCTCGTGGCTCCGCCAAGACCATGTCCCATACCGGTTCCGGTTCCGTTTGCTGCGATTCCAACACCAAGGCCGGCCGCCAGCACGCTGCAGCCGATAATGATGGCCTTCGTGTAGTTCACCGCCGCTCCCGGTGCCGCCGCTTCCGCCGCCATGGCCAACGGAGCCCACAGCAACACGATCAACAAACCAGCAGCTGCATACATCATCCTCTTTTTCCTCATCATCTACCTCCTTGCAGGATTTCCCGTCCCGTCGAAGCGCCGCCAATCCTTGCCTGGTGAAGCTTCGCGGCCGAGTGCCACATTCCTAATCTCCGTTGACAAAAATGTCAAGCCAAATTTCCGCACCGATACGGGAAAAACTTGTTGCCCCGACTTGACAGGGGAAAATTCATGTTTAATATATCCGCGAATTACAACATCCTGTCAGAAATTCTTGTAAAAATAAGAGATTAACCAAAGAAAGGAGAGGTTGGAGAATGAAGATCAGGCCGCTTCAGGATCGGGTCATCGTCGAGAGGGTGGACGAGGAGCAGAAGACCAAGGGAGGCATCATCATCCCTGACACCGCCAAGGAAAAACCGATGGAAGGCAAGGTCGTCGCCGTGGGAAAAGGCCGCACCGCAGAGGATGGAAAGCTGATCAAGCTGGACGTCAAGGCCGGTGACCGAATCCTCTTCAGCAAGTACGCCGGTACGGAAGTCAAGGTGGAAGGCAAGGAATACCTCATCATGCGAGAGGATGACATTCTGGGAGTCATTGAAAAGTAAATAAAGGTCAGAAGGAGGAGGATAGAATGGGATCAAAAGTTTTACAGTACGATGAGGAGGCCAGGAAGTCGATCCTCAAGGGTGTCAATACCCTGGCCGATGCCGTAAAGGTCACACTGGGCCCCAAGGGAAGAAACGTAATTCTGGATAAGTCATTCGGCGCCCCCACCGTGACAAAGGACGGCGTTACCGTAGCCAAGGAAATCGAGCTGGAAGACAAATTCGAGAACATGGGCGCTCAGATGGTTCGCGAGGTTGCAAGCAAGACCAGCGACGTCGCGGGAGACGGGACGACGACCGCCACCATCCTGGCACAGGCCATTTACCGTGAAGGCGCCAAAACCGTAGCCGCCGGCAGCAATCCCATGGATCTCAAGCGGGGAATCGACAAGGCCGTGGAAGCGGTAGTCGGTGAACTGAAGAAACTGAGCAAACCCACAAAGGATCAGAAGGAAATCGCCCAGGTTGGAACGATCTCCGCCAACAACGACACGGGCATCGGGAACATCATCGCCGAGGCCATGAGCAAGGTTGGCAAGGAAGGCGTCATCACCGTGGAAGAGGCGAAAGGCCTCGAAACGGAGTTGGAGATCGTGGAAGGCATGCAGTTCGACCGCGGCTACATATCTCCCTACTTCGTGACCAATCCCGAAAAGATGGAAGTGGTTCTCGAAGATGCCTTCATCCTCATCAACGAGAAGAAGATCAGCAGCATGAAAGACCTCCTGCCGATTCTCGAGCAGATCGCCAAGATGGGAAGGCCCCTCCTGATCATCGCGGAGGACGTCGAGGGTGAAGCCCTGGCGACCCTGGTGGTGAACAAGATCCGCGGAACCCTCCATGTGGCATCCGTAAAAGCCCCCGGCTTCGGCGACCGCCGGAAAGCCATGCTCGAAGACATCGCCATCCTGACGGGCGGTAAGATGCTCTCCGAAGACATCGGCTCGAAGCTTGAGAACGCCCGCCTGGAAGACCTGGGACGTGCCAAGAAGATCATCATCGACAAGGACAACACCACAATCATCGACGGAGCCGGGGATCGCAAGTCGCTGGAAGGCCGTGTGAAGCAGATCCGCGCACAGGTCGAAGAGACCACCTCCGACTATGACCGGGAAAAGCTCCAGGAGCGCCTGGCGAAGCTCGTCGGCGGGGTGGCCGTGATCCGCGTGGGCGCCGCCACAGAGACCGAAATGAAGGAAAAGAAGGCCCGCGTCGAAGACGCCCTGAACGCAACCCGTGCGGCGGTCGAGGAGGGCATCGTTCCCGGGGGCGGCGTGGCATACGTCCGCTGCATCCAGGCCCTGGACAAGCTGAAACTTACCGGGGACCAGCAGATCGGCATCAATATTGTCAAGAAGTCCCTGGAGGAGCCTCTCAAGATGATTGCCTCCAACGCCGGGTGGGAAGGCTCCATCGTGGTGGAAAAGGTCAAGGAAAAGAAGGGGGCCTTCGGGTTCAACGCCGCCAACGAAAAATTCGAGGACATGATCCAGGCCGGCGTTATCGATCCCACCAAGGTCACCCGTTTCGCCCTCCAGAATGCCGCGTCCGTGGCGTCCCTGATGCTGACAACCCAGTGCATGATCGCGGACAAGCCGGAAGAGAAGGGCGCGGGAATGCCCCCCATGCCCGGCGGAGGATATCCCGGCATGGGCATGTAAGAAATCTGCAGCAACCGAAACGTTCTCTCTGAAGGGCTCCCGGCCGACCGCCGGGGGCCCTTTCTTATTCTTGAAAATCCATACCTTTCTGTGGTAGGCGTCATCGGACATAAAACCCTGAAACAGGAGCGGATGATGGACTACAAGGGCAGCCTGAACCTACCGAAGACGGATTTCCCGATGAAAGCCAACCTGGCGCAGCGGGAACCTGAAATGCTGCGCGCCTGGGACGAAGCGGATATCTACGGCAAAATCCGCGATGTCTCCAAGGGGCGGCCGGCATACATCCTCCACGACGGGCCTCCCTATGCGAACGGGAACATCCATCTTGGAACCGCGCTCAACAAGATCATCAAGGACATGGTCATCAAGTCCAGGAACATGGCGGGATTCGACAGCATTTACGTACCCGGATGGGACTGTCACGGTCTGCCCATCGAACACCAGGTCGACAAGGAACTGGGTGAAAAGCGATACGACATGTCCCAGGCGGACAAGCGGAGATTCTGCCGGGCCTATGCGGAAAAGTTCGTGGACATCCAGCGGCAGCAGTTCAAGCGGCTGGGGGTCTTCGGCGACTGGCCGAATCCCTACCTGACCATGACCTATGACTACGAAGCCATAACGGTTGCCGAATTCGGGAAGCTCTGGCTGGGCGGAAGCGTCTACAAGGGGAAGAAACCGGTTTACTGGTGCGCTTCCTGCAAAACGGCACTTGCCGAGGCGGAAGTGGAGTACGGCGACCATACGACGCCCTCCATCTATGTAAAGTTCCCCATGATTTCCGACATCGGCGCGGTTCGGCCCGCCCTGAAGGGCGAGAAGGTGAATGTCGTCATCTGGACGACCACCCCCTGGACGATTCCCGCCAACCTGGCCATCGCCTTTCACGAAGAGTTCCTCTACGTTGCGGTCAAGATCGAGGATGAGGTCCTGATCCTGGCCAAAGACCTCCTGGACTACTGCCTGGACGCCTTCGGCTGGAAGGGGAAGCCCTATGAGATCCTGGACGAGTTTCCCGGCCGGGAAATGGAAGGGCTCAAGTGCCGGCATCCTCTCATCGATCGCGAAAGCCTTCTCATCCTCGCCCCGTTCGTAACCCTGGAAGCGGGGACCGGATGCGTCCACATCGCCCCGGGACACGGCCAGGAAGACTATGAGATCGGAATGGAATACGGGCTGGACAACTACGCCCCCGTGGACGAGGACGGCAAGTTCACCCCCGACGTGGCAGACTTTGCCGGCCAGTTCGTCTTCGACGCCAACGGCCCGGTCAACGAGAAGCTGCGGGAGAAAGGCGCCCTCCTTGGCCTGGTGGACATCGAGCATTCCTATCCCCACTGCTGGCGCTGCAAGCAACCCATCATCTTCCGGTCCACGGAGCAGTGGTTCATCTCCATGGAGCGCAACGACCTGCGGAAGAAAACCCTGGAAGCCATCGACACGGTGCGCTGGATCCCCTCCTGGGGACGGGACCGGATCTACGGCATGGTCGAGAACCGCCCGGACTGGTGCATCTCCCGCCAGCGACTGTGGGGAGTGCCGATCACGATTTTCTACTGCACGGCGTGCCAGAACGAATTCCTGACGAAGGAGATGCTGGATTACGTCGTCTCCCTTGTCCGCCAATACGGGGCAGACGTCTGGTACGAACGGGAGGCAAAGGATCTGATGCCGTCCGGGACGGTCTGCCCTCACTGCCAGGGAACCGAATTCCGCAAGGAGACCAACATCCTGGACGTCTGGTTCGACTCCGGAGTCAGCCACGCCGCGGTTCTGGAAACCTGGTCGAACCTTCACTCCCCCGCGGACATGTACCTCGAAGGAAGCGACCAGCACCGCGGCTGGTTCCACTCGTCCCTGCTGGAATCCGTTGGAAGCAGGAACCGGGCTCCCTACCGGAACGTCCTGACCCATGGATTCGTCGTCGACGGAGAGGGCAAGAAAATGTCCAAGTCCGTCGGCAACGTCGTGGACCCCCAGGACATCATCGACAAATACGGCGCCGAAATCCTCCGCCTGTGGGTGGCCGCCGAGGACTACACGGTGGACATCCGGATCTCGGAAGAGATTCTCAAACGCCTCGTCGAGGCCTACCGGCGTATCCGCAACACGAGCCGGTTCATCCTCGGTAACCTTTACGATTTCGACCGCCGGAAAGATTCGGTCGCTTACGACGACATGGAGGAAATGGACCGCTGGGCCCTCCATCGCCTCCAGGAGATCACACAGAGGGTCGTGGACGCATACGAAAACTTCCAGTTCCACGTCGCCTTTTACACCCTGCACAACTTCTGTACGGTGGACCTGAGCGCCCTGTACCTGGATGTCCTGAAGGACCGCTTCTACACATCCAAAGCGGCGTCCCGGGAGCGCCGCTCCGCCCAGACGGCCGTCACGATCATTCTCGACGCCATGGCCCGCCTGCTGGCTCCGATCATGACCTTCACCGCGGAAGAGATCTGGTCCGCCCTGCCGGCCTGGGATGGAAAGGCCGCCAGCGTCCACCTGACGGATTTCCCAAAGGCCGACCCGGCGTTCCTGAAAGCGGAGCTCGGAGAGCAGTGGAAAGCTCTGATCACCCTGAAGGGCGAAATCGCCAAGGCCCTGGAGCTGGCCAGAAAAGAAAAAACGATCGGCCACTCCCTCGATGCCCGGGTCCGGATTGCTCCTCCGGAAGGACACCGGTCCCTCCTGGCGTCGCACCTGGAGGATCTGCGGGCACTCCTGATTGTCTCCCAGATCGAGCTGAGCGAGCGGAGCGCCCTTGAGAACCCTTACGAAAGCCAGGAAATCGAGGGGCTGGCGGTTGGAGTCGTCCGTGCGACGGGAAACAAATGCCAGCGCTGCTGGAACTACAGCGACACGGTGGGAACGGCCGCCGCTCACCCCGACCTGTGTGATCGCTGCCTGCGCAACCTGCCGTAGAAACGGGACGGTCTCTCAAGGGATCCGGGAACGATTCCCCGCAGGCCGAAGGCAACGGACATGACGACTCTAAGGAAACAGGCGCCCCTTCTGGCGATCGTGATTCTGGTGGTACTGGCCGACCAGGTCACCAAGGCGTGGGTGACCACCACCATGAACCTTCATGAGTCCATCCAGGTCATTCCGGGCCTGTTCAGCATCACCTACGTTCGCAACCCCGGGGCGGCCTTCGGTTTCCTGGCCGGGGCGTCACCGCTGGTCCGTCTCTCCTTCTTCATCGCGGTGACCCTCCTCGCCATCGGCCTGATCGTGTACTCCCTCTTCAAGGACCGATTCATCCAGGCATCCTGGAGAATTCCCCTGGTCCTCATCCTGTCCGGGGCACTGGGCAATCTGGCCGACCGGGTCCGCTTCGGGGAGGTTGTCGACTTCCTGGATTTCTACATCGGATCGGCACACTGGCCCGCATTCAATGTTGCCGATTCCGCCATTACGGTGGGAGCCGTCCTGCTCACGATCCTTGCCTTCCGGGGTGAAAAGGACGTCCTCGAGACCGGTTCCTGATTCCCGAAGGGATCGACAACCATGTCCTTCAGGCCGGCACTGTTCCTCTCCAGGCTCCTGTCTTCGGCAAGGCTGTTCATCCTGAGCTTTGCGCTTCTGATCCTGATTGGCGCACTGTTTCTGTGGCACCCCGTCTGCGCCGCGAAGACCCCTCTCTCCTTCATCGATGCCCTGTTCATGTCGGCTTCCGCAGTCTGTGTCACGGGGCTGGCCACCATCGACATCGGCCGGGATCTCTCCCTGACCGGCCAGATCGTGACGCTGGTCCTGTTTCAGCTCGGCGGGCTGGGCATCATCACGTTTTCCACCGTTCTTCTCGGAATCGTGGGCCTGGGAGTCCCCTTCAAGGGGAGGGAAATCATCCAGTCCACCTTTCTCCATACGCCCCGCCGTGATTTCCTGATGATTGCGAAGTGGGTCCTTCTGTACACCCTCGTGATCGAGAGCACCGGAACGGTGCTGCTGTTTCTCCGCTTCATCCGGGAACAGCCCGCCGGGCAGGCGGCCTACTCGGCGATCTACCACGCCGTATCGGCTTTCAACAACTGCGGCTACACCCTGTTCACGGACAGCCTTGTCCGGTACCAGGGGGACTGGCTGGTGAATGCCACCGTCATTGCCCTTATCATCCTGGGCGGGATCGGATTCATCGTCCAGTACGAAATCTTCTCGAAATTCCGGGGGCGGCAGCAGCGCCTGTCGGTGCACACCCGGATTGTCCTGTTGACGACCTCCATCCTGATCGCCGCCGGGACCCTGTTTTTCTACCTCTTCGAATTCAGCCACGTCCTGAAGGGCATGCCGGCGGATGAGCAGTTCCTGGTCGCCGTTTTCCAATCCGTGACGACCCGGACGGCGGGATTCAACACAGTGGATATCGGACAGCTGACCAATGGAACGATTCTCGTCATGATGATCCTGATGTTCATCGGTGCCTCCCCGGGATCGACCGGTGGAGGGGTCAAGACCACCAGTTTCGCCCTCTTGATGCTCATGATCTGGAACCGGATGAAGGGGTTCGATACGGTCAGCATCTACAACCGGACCATGCCGGCGGAGATCCTGACCAAGACGATCCTGATCATTTTCGCTTCGGCTTTCTCCGTCTGCCTCATTACCTCGTTTCTCCTGCTGGTGGGATCCAATCCGGGACAGGACCCCGCCCTGACCCGCCATTTCTTCGTCGAATACAGTTTTGAAACCGTCTCCGCATTCGGGACCGTGGGGCTGTCCATGGGCATCACGCCGAAGCTGAGCGACCTGCAGAAACTGGCCATTGTGCTCATGATGTTTGCCGGCCGGCTGGGGCCCCTCACCCTGGCCTTCTCCTGGAGCCGGACGAAACGGGGAGTGACCTATGCGGAAGAATCCGTCATGGTTGGATAAGGAGGTATCTCGATGAAACGGGTCATCGTGATCGGGCTGGGCATTTTCGGCTTCAACATCGCGAAGGAGCTCTTCGAGAACGGCTTTGAGGTCATCGCCGTCGACAAGAACAAGGACGCCGTGCAGCGGATCCGCGACTATGCCACGAAGGCCGTGCTCGCCGACGGGACGGACCGGGATATCATGGACATGATCGGGATCCAGGAAGACGATCTGGTGATCGTCTCCTTCGGAGAAGACCTGGCCGCCAGCACGCTCATCACGCTGCACCTGAAGCAGCTGGGTGTGAAGACCATCATCACCAAGGCCGTCAGCGAGGACCACAAGCTGATCCTGGAACGCGTGGGCGCCACCGAGGCGATCATCCCGGAAAAGGTCATGGCCGCCAAGCTGGCCAGAAGTCTCCGGTACCCGAACGTCCTGGATTACATTCCCCTTTCGGACGATTACATGATCTCCGAGATCGCCCCCCCGTCCGGGTTTCTCGGAAAATCCATCGGCGAACTGCAGCTCCGCGGCCGGTACAACATCGAGGTCATCGCGGTGCGGGACGTCCTCACGGACCGGATTTCCATGGTCCCCACCGCCGGTTACGTGCTCAAGGACGGCGAGGCCCTGGTCGTCGTCGGAAGGGACAGGGATATCGAGAAGATCAAGTGAGCCGGAACAACCGGCGTTATGGCGCCGCCTTTCCCGGTTTTTCGATCCCGTCCAGGATAATCGTGGCATCCACGGCACAAAGGCCTTCCCGCGTAACAAGGAGCGGATTGATATCGATCTCCCGGATCCGCGAAACCGCCAGCCCGAGGTCTCCCAGGGCAATCAGCACCCTGGCCAGATGCTCCCGGTCGACCGACGGAGCACCGCGATAGCCGTTCAGAAGTGCCTGTCCCCGGATGCGCCCGATGAGCCCGAGCGCCTCGTCCATACCCAGCGGAGCCACGGCGAAGGCGGTGTCCCGGAGGACCTCCGTCAGCGTTCCGCCGAGGCCGAACAGGACGCAGGGGCCGAACTGGGGATCCCGGACCAGTCCCGCGATGAGTTCCCCTTCCCCCCGCACCTGCCGCTGGACCAGGACCTCCCCGGCATCCGTCAGACCGTTCCGGATCGCGCCGTATGCCTCACGGAGTCCGTGGGCATCCCGGATGTTCAGGCGCACCAGACCGGCCTCGCTCTTGTGCACCAGGCCGGGCTGCAGGCCTTTGAGCACCACGGGATAACCGATCCGTTCCGCTTCCTTCAGGCATTCCTCCTCGCTTGCGACCCGCGTCTCTTCCACGGTTGGAATTCCCCGGGAACGGAGAATCCGTTTGGACACCTCCTCATCCAGGGTTCCCCGGGCGTCCCGAATCAATGTCTCGATTTCCAGTGCGATCCGTCCCGGTGACGGCAGCGGATGCTTCGGTACTATCGTTTCCCCGGCGGGCCGCCTCCTCAGGACGGCTTCGAGGCATTCCACGGCGCGATACAGCTCCTGAAACGCCAGCACGCCGAAGGAGCGGGCCTGCTGCTGAAACTCTGAGACCTTGTCGCGCGTTCCCAGGAGCCATAGAAAGACGGGTTTCCCGGCCTTCCGCGACTGGGCGGCCAAGTCTTCCAGGTCCATGGTGATGCGGAAGTTGCCGACAAAAGCCAGGAGCAGGACGCCGTCCACCCCCGGATCCGCCAGGATGGACCGCAGGGCCGTGCCGTAGACATCCACGCCGGTCCCCATGTTTTTTTCCATGGCGGGCCAGACGTCCACCGGGTTGGCGACGGGCATCCAGGAAGGGAAAAGCTCCTGCACGGCGGCGGTGGTCTCTTCGGACAGGTCGGCCACCTCCAGCCCCACGTCCTCGAAGAAATCCGCCGCCATGATCCCCGCCCCGCCGCTGAAGGTGAGAACGGCGATCCTCCCCTTCCCGGAAGCCGCCGGCGGAGCGGCGGCCAGGGACCGGCAGAGATCCATCCACTGCTTGAAGTCTCTTGCCTCGGTAACCCCCGCCTGGGCCAGGGCACCGGCGATGACGGCATGGTTTCCCGCCAGGGAGGCGGTATGGCTCATGGCGGCCTTCGCGCCCCGGCTGCTCCTCCCGCCCTTCAGCACGACAACCGGCTTGGGGCATGAGCGGCAAAGCTCCAGAAACCGGCGGCCGTCCCGGAAGGATTCCAGGTACAGGCCGATCACCCTCGTGTCCGGATCCCCCACCAGGTACTCCAGCAGGTCGTTTTCGTCCACGTCGGCCTTGTTTCCGATGGAGCATGCCTTGCTGATGCCCATCACCCCGTGGGTCATGAGGTCCACCAGGAATCCCGCCGAGAGGAGGCCGCTCTGAACGACCAGGGACACGTCTCCCGGAACCAGGCCCCGGAGGAGGGCATTGGGATCCATGAACGAAAAGACATGGCTGCGGACGGCGTCGACAAGGCCCATGCAGTTGGGGCCCCAGATCCGGAGCCCCAGTTCCCGTCCCCTGGCGACCATCCGGTCCTGTAGTTTCCGGCCTTCCGGGCCTGTCTCCGCGAACCCCCCGGACTCGACGATCACACCCCGGATCCCCGTGCCGGCACACTCGTCCAGGGCCGTGAGAACCTGCGGGGCCGGAACGAACAGGATCGCCAGGTCCGCGGAACCGGGCACCTCCCGAAGGGAAGGGACACAGGGGATCCCCTCGATTTCAGAGTACTTCGGGTTAACCGGGCAGATCACTCCCCGATAACCCGTAATCAGGTTCTTCAGGATGGCGTTTCCTCCCTTCGAGGGGTTCGGGGTGGCCCCGACAACGGCGATCCCCCGGGGTTCGAAAAAGAATTTCATACGATTCCTCCCGTTGAATGAATGAGCGACGTGTATCCGTATTACAAAACGGGAATGAATGGAAGTCTGCATAAGGTTGGATCATCGCAGGCTTCGATTGGACAGCCGGAGGTTTCCTGTGCTATGAGAATCAGGAATTGCGTTCTGCAATTTCTTCTTTCGAGAGTCGCCCAGGAACAATAAGTCTTCAGGATTCAAGCACAATCGGGAAGGAGGTGAAGAAGCCAGAGATCTTGCATGGAGCCAGCTGACCGACACAAGGGGGAAACGTCCACTCAATCAATGTCGACCAATCCATTCACCATCGGAACGGATTAAGGAGGGATCGCATGAGCTGGAAGGATGTTTACAACAGCAGGCTGATGTCGGCACAGGACGCGGCTAAGATCGTTCAATCAGGCGACCGTTTTTGGACCCCTTTGCTTCTGGGACAACCGTCCATGCTGATCATGGACGCCATCGCAGACCGTAAGGACGAACTCAAGGACGTGGAGTACTGTTTCGCTCTCGTCCTCCGGCCTTACAAACTCTTCAAACCGGAATACCGGGATGCCTTCAAGCTGGTCTGCGGATTCTACAGCACACCGCATCTCCAGGAGCTTGCCAAAACGGAATGGTCCAACTTCTGGCCCGCCCAGAGCTCGGATATCTCCGTCAAGAACATGCACCGCCAGCGGACCTATCCCCGCCGCGGAGGCATCGTCCTGCAGGTCACACCCCCGGACGAGCACGGCTACGTGAACCTCGGGCTGGATACGTTCTATACCGAACAGATCATGGATCAGTCCGACTGGATCATCGCCGAGGTGAACGAGAACATGCCCCGGACCTACGGACAGACAAACTTCCACGTCTCCCGCTTCACCGCCTTCGTTGAAAATCCCAACCCGGTCATTGCCGTCCCCACCCCGCCGCCCTCGGATGTGGAAATCAAGATGGCGGAAAACGTCGTGAAGCTCCTTCGGGATCGGGACTGCATCCAGGTGGGCATCGGCGCCGTTCCGGCCATGATCAGCAAGCTCCTTGAGCACTCGGGGCTGAAGGACATGGGCATCCACACGGAGATGGCCCCGGCGGGAACCCACAAACTGGTCGAAAAGGGGGTTGTCACCTGCAAGTACAAGAAAGTGAACAACGGCAAGATCATCCTGGCCTTCACCATGGGGGACAAGGAGCTCTACGACTTCCTGGCCAACAACCCCATGGTGGAATACCGTCCGACCCTCTATGCGAACTACATCCCGACCCTCGCCCAGGAGGAGAACGTCGTGGCCATCAACGGCTCCATCGAGGTGGACCTGACAGGGCAGATTGTCTCCGAGTCCGTCGGGAACCTGATGCGGACAGGAACGGGAGGCCAGCTGGACTTCGTCATCGGGGCCTTCTGGTCGAAGGGCGGCCGGGCCATCAACCTGGTCCCGTCAACGACCCTGAACGACACAGTATCCAGAATCGTCCCCTACATTTCATGGGGTTCCAGGGTCACGGTGCCCCGTCATTACGCGGGTTATGTCGTCACGGAATACGGGGTGGCGGATCTGTACGGCCGGACGGAACCGGAGCGGGCGGAGGAGCTGATCAAGATCGCCCACCCGAAATTCCGGGAGGAGTTGGAAAAGGCCGGACGAGAACGGGGCCTGATCAAGAAGAAATCCTTCTGAGCCGGCATGGGGAATCAACCTCCCTGCCGGCAGGAAAGCAGCGGGAGAATACACGGGGGTGGCCGATACGGCTCCCCCGTTTTTTTTGTCATTGCACGAAACCCGGCAGCCAAAGGGCGATGGATGGAAACAAGATCAGCAGGAGCGCCATGACCAGTTGCGCCAGGAGGAGTTTCGTTGCCCCGCTGAAAATGACCTGGAGCGGAACATCCTTGGCCACACCGGCCACGACATAAACGTTGATGCCGACCGGCGGCGTGATCACACCCATGCCGGTGATCAGAACGATGACGACGCCGAACCAGATCGGATCGTAGCCCAGGGTGGTAACCACGGGAAAGAAGATCGGGATCGTGAGCATGATCATGGCCAGGGAATCCATCAGGCACCCCAGCAGAAGGTACGTCAGGATGATGAGGCCGATGATCAGGGGCGGAGGAAGGGCCAACCCCGACACCCAGCCGCCCACCTCCGAGGGAATGGTCGTCACGGCCAGGAAATGGCCGAAAACCGTGGCCCCCGCCACGATGACCATGATCATGCAGGAGATCCTCGCCGTCTCCTTGAGGGACAGGACGAATTTCCTCCAGGTGATGTTTCTTCCCGCCGCAGCGATGAGGATCGTGCCCAGGGAGCCGATGCCGGCCGCTTCCGTGGGGGTGAAGATGCCGATGAACAGCCCTCCCATGACCATGACAAACAGGGCCAGCGTTTCGATCACGCCGGCCAGCGAGGAGATCTTCTCGCGCCAGGGAGCCCGGACGTCCTTCCGGCAGAGATCCGGACGGAGCGCGGTCCAAATTGCGACAACGAGAACAAACAGAAGCGCAAGCAGGATTCCTGGCAGGACGCCCGCCAGGAACAGCTTCCCGATGGACTGCTCCGTCATGATCCCGTAGACAATGAAGATCGTGCTGGGCGGGATCAGAATGCCGAGGCTCCCTCCCGCCGCAACCACACCCGTTGCCAGGGCCGGGTCGTAGCCCCTCTTTTTCATCTCCGGCAGCGCCACGGACGACATGGTGGCCGCCGTGGCGCTCGTGGAGCCGCAAATGGCCGAAAAAGCGGCACAGGCGCCGATGGTGGCAATCGCCAGACCGCCTCTCATATGTCCGAAGAACTTGTGAGCGGAGTTGAACAGGCGACCGCTGATCCCCGAGTGGAAGGCCACCTGGCCCATGAGCACGAACAGGGGAATGACCGTCAGGTTGTAGGAGCTGAAGACGGAAAAGACATCCCGGGCCATGAGATTCAGGGCCGCATTCCAGGACACAAGGACCCCGAAGCCGAGGAATCCCACGATGGCCATCGTGAAACCGACGGGGATCCGCAGGAACATCAGCAGGATGAGCAAAACGAAACCTGCAATTCCGATGGTGATGGGTGTCACGACAACACGACCCTCCTGATAAAACGAACCAGGTCAACGATCAAAACGCAACAGAGGATAGCGCAGCCGATGGCGATTCCCCAGGCAAACGGCGAAATCGGCATGGCCAGCGTCAAGGACACCTCGCCGCTGGCCTGCAGGTCCCGGGCGTAGACGGCGCTCTGCCAGGCCAGGATACCGAACAGCAAGGTGCCGGCCGCTGCCTCCAGGCCGTCGATGCACAGTTGCCAGCGGGTCGGCAACCTGGAGGTCAGGAACTCCACGGCGATATGTCCCCGCTCAACGGATGTCTGCCCCAAGGCAAACGCCGCGACGACCGTTCCCAGAAAACCCACGATTTCATACGTCCCGGGAATGGGATACCGTGCCAGGCGCAGGATGACATCCGCGCAGGTCAAGAGCATCATGGCCACAATGCCCGCGCAGGCAATGCCGTTGGCAAACCCGATTGTCTTCAGGTATCTCCGTTTCCAGGGCATGGCGTTCTCCTCTGCTGCACGTCTCCGGGCGGTCCGCTACTTCTTCTTGGCCGGACGACCCGACTTTCCGATCAGGAGCTCGGCTTCCTGGACCACCGATTTCCCGGACACCCCGCTCGCCTTCACGGTTTTCACATATTCGTCGATCACGGGATCGACTGCCTTCCTCCAGCGAAGACTCTCGGCCTTCGAAAGCGGGATGATTTTGTTGCCAAGCTTGAGGCTGTACGCCCTTCCCTCGGCATCGATGTCGTCCCAGGCCTTGCCGTGCACGTCGATCCATTCGGTACTCACGTCCTCGATGGCCTTCCGGACGTTCGGGGGCAGCGAGTTCCACTTCTTGAGGTTCATGACCACGAACATCGCCGTGGTGTAGCCGATATCACGGCATTCCGTCGTATTCTTGATCACCTCCGCCTGCTTCCATCCCTTGAGGACCTCGATGGGGCCGATCGTCCCTTCCACAACCCCCTTCTGCAGGGATTCATAGGTCGACCCCTGGGGCATGGCCACGGGAACAGCGCCCAGAGCACTGATGACCTTCGCACTGAGCCCCGTCGAACGGATCTTCATGCCCCTCAGATCTTCAAGCGTCCGTACCGGCTTCACCGTATGCAGGAGCCCCGGTCCATGGGCGTGCAGGTAGAGAACCTTCACCTGGTTCAGTTCCCGGGGTTTCAGCTTCTGATAGAACTCGTTGGCCACCCTGGTGGCGGTCCGGCCGTTCGGGTATCCGAGGGGAAGATCCAGGGCCTCCATAACGGGGAAACGGCCGCGGGTGTATGCGAACGCGGACATGCACATGTCGGAGATTCCCTTGACGACGCCGTCGTAGCACTGATCCGCCTGGGTAAGGGATCCTCCGGCGAAGACCTGGATCTTCACCTGCCCCTGGGTTCGCTTTTCCACTTCCTTGGCCCATGTGTCGGCAGCCTTTTTCTGGCCATGATTCGGCGGGAAAAAGATGCTGTAGGTCAACTGGGTCGGCCCCGCCCAGGCGGCGGTCAGGCCGGAGAACACCCCCAGCAAGAGGACTGCCAATGCGATCCGGATGATTCTTTTCATGATTTCTCTCCCTCCTGGTGATGAAGAATGGTCGTTATGTCAGCCGGCCGGCACGGTTCCCGGATTCCGGGGATCCGTGCCACAGCCGCCGTCTCCGCTTATGAAAGGCCTGCCTGTTCGCTCGACGGTCGGACAGGCAGGCCGCCGGTAGGCATAACAGGTGGAACAGAAATAAAATCGGGCCTGGATGCTGTAAAACATCATGAAACCGCAATTTCCCGTTTCGGGTTATGAATTTGTAGGATGAAAGGGGCGGACGATAAAGCTGGGAGAAGCCTGCTTTCCCACCGGGCAGCGGCGGGAAGCAGGCATCAATACATATAAGGCTGGACGAGAAGGGTTTTCATGGATGCTCGGAATGTGCCGTCCGAAATCACGTCTGGTTCCTCAAAGCAAAAAATAGGTTTTCACTCCTATGGGATCGACCGTTGCCTGTCAAGCATTATTATCCGTCCGGGATTGATTCTGCTGGCTGACCTCGCGGCGCAGCCGCTCCACCTCTTCCCGGTACTGCTCGGCCCTGGCCTTGGCGAGCTCGATCTCTTCCCTGGCCTTGTCAAGCTTTTCTTCGTTCTTGTGGCGATCCTCCCGGATCTTGTCCTGAATGTCGTCGAATCCGACATACATGGCAAGAATGCCGCCCATGATCAGAACAACGGGCAGCCCGCCCTGGACAATGACGAGAAACTGGTGCCCCCAGAACATGATCCCGATGAGACCGAAGACCGTGGCAACGGCGCCGCCAATGAGAAGAGTCATTCCCGTTCACCTCCCGCAACGGACCCTGTTTGCACCAGGTTTTTTCTTTTTTGCCGCGCATTGACTCGAAACCGTCAATATCATAGAGAAGTGTTGCAGGCAAGGCGAAACGATCCACCGGGAGGCTTCCCGACGTGCCATTTTCGATACCTATCGACCCGAAATAACAGTATAATTTCTCGACCTTATTTTCGTTGACATTCGCCGGTGGCCATGATAGGGGGCGCGATGAAATGGGACAAATCAGACAGGCAGTCCCTGATCCAGTTGGCCTACGCAAGCACCATCGGAATCGCGATGGTATTGACCATTTTCGGTGGGCTCTATTTCGGAGCCTGGCTGGACCGGAAACTGGGAACGGATAATCATTACTTCATGTTCCTGTTTCTGGCGGTCGGCGTGATCGTCGGATTCCGGAACATCTACCTGATGATTCAGAGAAGCGCGACGGATGAGGAACCCGTCATCCGATACATTAAAAGTGAACCGCATCGAAAAAGACCCCCTCCAGGCAAGAATTGAAATCACGAACTGGCTCGTGCTGGCAGTTTGTCTGATCATCAGTGTTTTGCTGATGTCCGCATCGTTCACTTATGGAATCCTTCTGGGCGGTTTCATCAGCATCGTCAATTTCCACTGGCTCGACCGGGACCTGCGGAAAATATTCTCGAACCTCTCCGGGAAAGCCAAGTCCGCCCTGCTGCTGAAATACTACCTGCGCCTCGCCGTAACGGCCGTGGTGCTTTACATCCTGATCAGCCAGTCCCTTGTGGATATCATCGGCCTGCTTGTCGGTCTTTCCGTGGTGGTCATGAACATCGTGCTGACGGCGGTTCTGGTATTCTCAAAAAAAAATTGCGTTGAGGAGGTTTTATAGAACATGCACGGCGAATTTCTGTTTGTTCACATTCCCGGCGTTGCCGACCATGTCACGCATACGTGGCTGATTATGGCGCTTCTCGCTCTCTGTGGTTTTCTGGCCACCCGTAGAATGTCGGTTTATCCGGGGCGTTTCCAGAACGTCATGGAGGTCGTCGTGGGAGCCCTCAACTCGCTGCTCGTCGATACCATGGGGGAACAGGGCAAAAGATTCTTCCCGCTGATCGCGACGCTGGGACTCTTCATTCTGGTTTCCAACCTCCTCGGTCTTGTCCCCGGATTCATCTCTCCGACATCAAGCTTGAACATGACCATCGCCATGGCGCTCATCGTATTCGTGTTGACTCACGTGGTGGGCGTCCAGATCCAGGGCCTCAAGTACTTCAAGCAGTTCCTCGGACCGGTCTGGTGGCTCATCCCCCTGATGCTGCCCATCGAGATCATCAGCCACCTGTCCCGTCCCCTGTCCCTGTCGGTGCGGCTCTTCGGTAACATCGAAGGCGGGCACATCGTGATCATCGTCCTGTTGATCCTCGTTCCGCTCCTGATCCCGCTGCCCATCTACATCCTGAAGGTTCTGATCTCCTTCATCCAGACCCTCGTATTCATGCTTCTTTCCATGATGTACATTGCAGGGGCCATGGAAGAGCATCACTGATCCGGCAGAAATCAACGCAACAAAAAAGCGCCTCACATTGAGGCGCTTTTTTTATTTCTTTCCGCAATCCCGGGGTTCCGTCCTTTCCCGGGATCGCTTCCCGTTCCATCGGCTTTGGGAACCACCTTCCCGAACCGGGACGAATTCACCCCTCGGAACTTCTATTTTCCCGAGAGGTAGGCGTCGATGGCCTGGGCCGCTTTCCGACCCGCCCCCATGGCCAGGATGACCGTGGCCGACCCGGTGACGATGTCTCCGCCGGCATAGACGCCCTTCCGCGTCGTCTCCCCGGACTCCCCCCTCGTGATTATATAGCCCCAGCGGTTCGTCTCGAGGCCCGGGGTTGTGGAGGGAACAATGGGATTGGCCATGGTCCCGACGGCCACGACCACCGTGTCGACGTCGATGACGAATTCGGAACCCGGGACGGGAACTGGACTTCTCCTCCCCGAGGCATCCGGTTCACCCAGCTCCATGCGCAGGCAACGGATCCCCGTCACCCATCCATCCTTGTCGCCGATATATTCGACCGGATTCGTCAGCAGCCTGAACTGCACGCCCTCCTCCTTGGCGTGGTGAACTTCTTCGATCCGGGCAGGCATCTCCGCCTCGCTCCGCCGGTAAATGATGTATGCATTCTCCGCCCCCAGGCGCAGGGCCGTTCTCACGGAATCCATGGCCACGTTGCCCCCGCCTATGACGGCCACATTCTTCCCCCGGACGATGGGGGTGTCGTACTCGGGAAACCGGTAGGCCTTCATGAGGTTCGACCGGGTCAGGTACTCGTTGGCCGAGTAGATGCCGCTCAGGTTCTCCCCGGGAATGTTCATGAAGACGGGGGCGCCGGCACCCACTGCAAGATAGATGGCGTCATAGCCCTCCTCGAAAAGTTCGTCCACCGTCTTGATCCGTCCGATCAGGGAATTCAGGACGATCTTGACTCCCAGGCTGCGGAGGTAATCCACCTCCGCCTCCACGATGGCCTTGGGCAGTCGGAACTCGGGGATACCGTACACCAGGACGCCGCCCGCCTTGTGGAGGGCCTCATAAATGGTGACCTCGTAGCCCAGTTTCACCAGGTCTCCGGCGATGGTCAGCCCGGACGGACCCGCTCCCACAACGGCGATCTTCCTGCCGTTCGGAGCCGGCTTTTCCGGGGCAGCCACCTGGCCTGTGTTCCGTTCGTAGTCCGCGGCGAACCGCTCGAGGCGGCCGATGGCCACCGGCTCGCCCTTCTTCCCCAGGATGCAGAATTTCTCGCACTGGTCTTCCTGCGGGCAGACCCGGCCGCAGACGGCGGGCAGGCTGTTCGTTTCCTTCAGCGTGCGGGCGGCGCCCAGGAAATCCCCTTCGGCGATCCGCTTGATGAACTCGGGAATCCGGACGTCGACGGGACATCCCTCGATGCATCCGGGCTTCTTGCACTGGATACAGCGCTTCGCCTCGAGAATCGCCGTCTCGGAATCATATCCGATAGGAACTTCGTCAAAGTTCCTGATCCGGTCCGCCGGAGCCTGCTCCGGCATTGCCTGCCGGGGGATCTTCTCCTTCTTTTCCTTTTTCGGTTCAGTTTCCATGCGACCCGCACCTGTGTTTTTCGTAGGACTGCTTTTCCTCTTCGCAGTACATCCTGAGACGGCTGGCAAGAAGGTCGAAGTTCACCTGGTGCCCGTCGAACTCCGGTCCATCAACGCAGGTGAATTTCGTCTTCCCGCCGACTTCCACCCGGCAGGCACCACACATCCCGGTGGCATCCACCATGATCGGGTTCAGGCTGACGGTCGTCGGAATGGCGTAAGGCCGTGTCAGATTTGCAATCACCCTCATCATGGGAACCGGGCCGATGGCAAAGACATGGTCGACCTTTTCGCCGCGGTCGATGATCTGCTGCAGGACGGCGCTGACAAAGCCGTGGAATCCGTAGCTCCCGTCATCCGTGCAGACCACCAGTTCGTCGCTGGCGGCGCGCATTTCCTCTTCGAGAATGATCAGGTCCTTCGTCCGGGCACCGATGATGGAGGTCACCCGGTTCCCCTTTTCCTTGAGGGCCTTCGTGATGGGGTAGATAACCCCGACGCCTACGCCTCCGCCGACGCAGACGGCATGGCCGAAGATCTCAATGTCCGTTGGATTTCCCAGGGGACCCTGAACGTCCTGGAAGGCATCCCCCGCCTTCAGGGCGGACATGGCCGCCGTCGTTTTCCCCACGACCTGGTAAATGATCGTGATCGTACCCCGGCCTGCATCCGACTCGACGATGGTCAGCGGGATGCGCTCTCCCCTCTCGTCGATCTTGAGGATCACGAACTGACCGGCTTTTCTTTTCCGGGCAATCTCGGGTGCCAGAATCTCCATCCGGAAGACCGCCTCGGACAATTGCCGCGCTTCCACCACCGTGTACAAGGTCATTTCCCCCTTGACAGAAAAAGGGGAGCCCTGAAGCTCCCCAGAATCGACCTCCGTTGCGGCTGCAGGATTGAGCCGACCATTTCCCGAAAAGCCTGTCGCCTCAGTATTCCTTCGTCAGCTTGTCCAGCTCCGCCAGGGTGAACACGGGGCCGTCCTTGCAGACGTACTTGCTGCCGACGTTGCAGCGACCGCACTTCCCGATGCCGCATTTCATCCTCATTTCGAGGGACGTGATAATGTTCTCCTTGGAGAACCCAAGATCGAAAAAGACCGGCAGGGTGAAGCGGATCATGACCGGCGGACCGCAGATGACCGTCACGGCGTTTTCCGAACTGGGGGCCACCTCCTTGCAGACCGTGGGAACGAATCCCTCCCGTCCCTTCCAGCCCGCGTCGCCCTTGTCGACGGTCACGTTCAGATCGATGTCGTCCCGCTTGGACCAGGCCTCCAACTCATCCTTGTAGATGAGGAGTCCCGGGTTGCGGGCGCCGTAAACCACGGTGATTTTGCCGAAGCGTTTCCGGTTGTCTCCATGGATCATGTAGTTGATCAGGGAGCGCAGCGTCGTGAAGGCGAATCCGCCGCCTACAATGACGATGTTCTTACCCTCCAGGAATTCGATGGGCCAGGAGTTGCCCAGGGGTCCGCGGAGCCCCATCCGGGTTCCTTCCTCCATTTCGTGGAGGGCCGACGTGACGACACCGGCCTTCTGAACCGTGAATTCGACGTATCCCTTCTGGGTGGGAGATGACGCGATTCCGATGGGGGACTCGCCCTTGCCGAAGATGGACAGCTCCCCGAACTGGCCGGGGGTGTACCGGAACTTTTCCTCGTCCTCCTTGTTGAGGAAGGCGAAGCGGAAGGTCTTGATGTCCTTGGTGTCCACCTCGGTGACAATCTTGATCACTTCCACGGGGTAGGGTACGTATGGATTCTGCATTGCGCTCTCCCGAAATTATAGTTTCGAAATGTCCTCGATGATTTTCCGGATATCGATGTTGACGGGGCAGTACATCACGCATCGCCCGCAGCCCACGCAGGCAATCGCGTCGAAATTGTCAACATAGTACTTGAACTTGTGCATGGTCCGCTGGCGCCAGCGCTCTTTCTGGCTCGGTCGCGGGTTGTGTCCTGAGGTTTCCTTCGTGAAGAGCCAGTACATGCAGGAGTCCCAGTTCCGCAGGCGCCGGCCGTCGCCGTACTTCATCTCGTCGCTGATGTCGAAGCAGTGGCAGGTGGGACACAGGTACGTACAGGTCCCGCAGGCAAGGCATTTCTGATGGATTGTGTTCCAGAAGGGATGCTCGAAGTTCACATCCAGGATCGGCTTGATCTCCTTCGCGGGGATCTTCGACGAAATGGCCTGCTCCGCCTGCGCGGCGATCTCTTCCTTCTTCTTCGCCGCCCCTTCATCCGCCTGGACATCACCGAAATACTTCAGGAGTTTTGCCCCCTTTTCGGTCACGAATTCCGCCAGGAACTGATCTCCCAGATCCGTCAGGAGAACGTCGGCCCCCTCGGATGAAACCGGGTGCCCCCCCACGGACGTGCAGAAGCAGGTCGTGTAGGGAGGACGGCTGCAGGCCATGGCCACGATCGTCGTCTTGTTCCGCTTGTCGATCCAGAAGGGATCTTTGTATTTTTCCTGATCGAAGAGCATGTCCAGGAGAACAAAGCTGCGGGCGTCGCAGGGGCGCACGCCGAAGAGGACGGCCTGTCCGCTGTCCGCTTCCAGGCTCGCGAACTCCGTCCCTTTCGGGGTCCGCGTGTAGCGCATCATCACTTCCGTCCGCGGGAAAAAGAAGTTCTTCGGTGCGTTCTTGCTGTTGGAATAGGCCGTGAGGGGCTCGTCCCCTTTTTCCAGCAGCTTGAAGAGGACGTTGTCCTCCACCTTCACCGGCGCGAACACAGGTCCGTCCTCACCGATCTTCCTGATGATGCCCCCGAGGGCGTCCTTCTTGATCAACCGTTTTTCCATAACGTCCCTTTTTCTTCTGTCTGAAAGATGTTTGTCACCGCCGGTTCGCGGCGGCCGGCCGAAAGGGTCTTGTCGCTACAGGAGGCCCAGCCCGCTCACCAGGGGAGTCGGATCCACGTTGTGGAGCTTGAACCAGGTCGCGGGCCCCTGGAGTCCCATGGCCAGAGCCACCAGTTCTGTGAAATAGAAAACGGGCAGGCGGACATTCTCGCTGGCCCTCATGTCCAGGTTGGCCATGCAGACGGGACAGGCGGTCACGACACAGTTTGCTCCGGCTTCCCGGGCCATGGCAACCAGCTTGTCCACCATCTTGATCACGATGTCCGTCCGGCTGATGGTCAGGCTGCCGCCGCAGCAGTCGGTCTTGTAGGACCAGGGACGGACGTCGGCACCCATCGTTCGCAGGATCTTGTCCAGGAGAACGGGATTTTCATAGTCGTCGAACTGGCACACTTCCGGGGGCCGCAGCAGGAGGCACCCATAATAGGAAACGGGCTTCAGGCCGGTCAGCTTCCGGGTGACCTTTCCTTCCAGGGCATCCAGCCCGATGTCCTTGCAGATGATATCGATGGGGTTGCGGACGGAAACCGTCCCCTCGACTTTGCGTCCCAGGATCTTTTCAACATCCGCCTTCAGGGCGGCATCATGCCCCAGGTGGTGCTGGGCCGACTTGAAGCGGTTGAAGCAGGCGGCACAGGGGACCATGACCTCCTTGACATCCGATTTCTCGGCAGCCGCCAGGTTCCGGGCGGGAAGAGCCACGGACAGCCTGAAATTCGTGGCGTGGGCCGATGTCGCCCCGCAGCAGGACCAGTCCTCCACTTCCTTCAACTCGATCCCGAGGGCCCGACTGACCGCCTTGACGGACTGGTCATATTCCTTCGCCGTCCCGTGGAGGGAACATCCCGGATAATATTGAACTTTCAACGCGTGCCTCCTTCAGGTGGACTGTTGCATCAGGCATTCTTCGTCTTGTCGAAGATGCCCCGCACGGACTGGATATCCTTTGTCTTGGGAGAAATAAGGGCGAGCTTCCCTTTCATGAACATGCTCAACCCCATCGCGGCATCCGAGAAGAGATCTCCCGACTTGAGCTTGTAGTTGACCGTCATCATCGTCTCGTTGATGCGGCCGTTGGAACGGATGTTCGCCAGGAAGGCCTCGTGGAAATGGAGAACGTTCTTCTCCCGGGCTCCGACACCGGAGACGATGGCCATCTCACGGAGGGCGTCCATCATGCGGGCAATGTCCACCTCGTTCGGGCAGCGGGTGATGCAGGTCTCGCAGGAGGCGCACAGCCAGATGGTGGAACTGCCCAGAACCTTGTCCTTCATCCCCAGCTGGATCATCTTGATGATCTTGTTGGGGTTGTATTCCATGACGGAGGCCAGGGGGCAGCCGGCGGTGCATTTCCGGCAGTGGTAGCATCGCTGGATCGGAACGCCGTTTATTCTTTCGTTCACTTCATCGAGAAATGTCTTCATGTCCTCTCCGTTCGTCTCGCTATCTTCGGTCAGCGGCCAGCACCCGAAGGATTTGACCAGTACCTTGCTCATTTCTCTACGGGTTGAAGATAAAATCGTCCTTGTCGTTTTCGCTGTAGGCCGACAGCGGCGGGACATCTTCCATCGAGGAGCCGGCCCGGTTGTTGAACATCTCCAGGCAGTCCTTGTCGAGCTTCTTGAGGAACTTTCTCAAGTCCACCCCCATGGGGCAGACGGACACACAGGAGCCGCAGTCCACGCAGCGCCCAACCATGTGGAAGAGGCGCATGAACTGGAAGACCTGGGTGTCGGTGGCGTCCTCGCCGATGCCAACCCATTGAGGCTGGCTCTGGTCCTGGAAGCAGATGGCGCAGTAGCAGGAAGGACAGGCCTGGCGGCAGGCATAGCAGCGGATGCACTTGGCCATTTCCTTCGTGAAATAGGCCCAGCGCTCTTCGATCGGCAGGTTCTCGAAGGCCGTCACCTCATCATATTCCCGGTCTGCATCCATGGGCGGGGCCTTCTCTCCAAGCATCACGTCCGAGATCACCGGATTGTTGAAGCGGCAGGTAAGGCAGCAGTCCGCCAGGGCGTCCTTCAGGGCGAGCTTCTTATCGCCGGCGGCGGTTTTCACGGTGATGGAGTCACCCGACACCGCCGCATCGAGGACCTCTTCCCCTCCCAGGGCGGCGGAGAATTTCTTGCGCTCGATATAACCTGTGCAGGGCACGCCAAGGACCACGACCTCGTCCCGCTCATACTGCCTTTCCTGAAGACACAGGACAATCGACCGGGTCGTACACCCCCGGGCCACGACACCGACGACCTTTTTCTTTCGGTCCTCCGGCTTGACCCGCTTCTGTGCGTTGCGGTGCTGGGAGATCAGGTCGTGGACGAACTTGGCGAGGTTCTGGGTGCAGAAGGAGTTCCACACCAGCTTCTGGGCTTCTTCCGGGAGGGTAATGAAGCAGGGGGTCGCCGTTGCGGGCAGTGTTCCCGCTTCGTAGCCGACGATGACATCCACCTTCTTCTCCTCCAGGAGCCTGCCTGCCTCTTCCCGCAGCTTTTTCTGAATGTTTTCCACTTTGTTCGAGTCCTCGTCTTCGAGTTATATACGAAATGATGCCTGGCACCCTGCGCCCCGCCCAACCGTTCCGGTTATGGATCTCCAGATCGTCCGGGACGGCCCGCGCGGCTCAGAGTTTCTTCACCAGCTTGTTCGCCGGGCCGAGGGCGGTCACCCGCTCCGTCACTCCCTTGATGACCTTGGCGAATCGCTCCCCTTCGGAGGCGGACACCCAGGTAAAGATCGTCCGGTCTCCCTCCACGCCGATGTAGGAAAGGAAACGTTTCAGCGCGGCGAATTTCCGCCGGGCCGAGAGGTTGCCCGTCAGGTAGTGGCATTCCCCAGGGTGGCAGCCGGAAATCAGGACGCCGTCGGCCCCTTCCTGGAGGGCCTTCACGACGTAAAAGGGATTGATCCGTCCCGTGCAGGGGACGCGGATGATGCGAACGTTCGGGGGATACTGGATCCGGCTGATCCCGGCCAGGTCCGCCCCGGCGTAGGTGCACCAGTTGCAGACGATGGCCACGATTTTCGGCTCCCAGTTTCCCTTGGCTTCTTGTCCAGACATATCGGCTCCGTTTCTCTTGGAATTCAATCCTTGCTTCGCGCTACATGGCGGAGATCTGCGCCAGCACCTCTTCGTTGTTGAAGCCGTTCAGGTCCACGGCGTTCATGCGACAGGAGGCTGTGCAGACCCCGCAGCCCTTGCAGAGCACGGTGTTGACCACCGCGCACCCCTCGGCGAGGTCCACGGCAATGGCTCTGAAGGGGCAGTTGACCTCGCAGAGCCCGCAGGCGGCGCACCGTTCCTTGTTGACATAGGCCGTCTTGCCCTCGGCTTCGATGAAGTCCTTCGTGAGGATCGTGCAGGCCCGGGAGACTGCCGCGTTGGCCTGGACGATGGAGTCCTCGCTCAACTTCGGCGCGTGGGACATACCGCACATGAAGACGCCGTCGGTGGCGAAATCGACCGGACGGAGCTTCACGTGGGCCTCCAGGAAGAACCCGTCCTGGTTGGTCGGCACCTTCAGCATCTTTCCGATTTCCTCGTTCTCCGGGTTCGGAACCGTGCCGACGCTGAGGGCCAGGAGATCCGTCTTCAACTCCACCGTCTCGTTGAGGATGGGATCGAGCAGACGGATCACCACCTTGTCACCCTCGGTCCTGATCTCGGGTTTCCGGTCCTCATCATAGCGGACGAACTTGACGTTCAGCTCCCGGGCCTTCTTGTAGTAGTCCTCCTTGAGGCCGAAGGTCCGGATGTCGCGATAGAGAATCGTGATGTCCTTCTCCGGGTCCGCTTCCTTGAGCTTCAGGGCGTTCTTGATCGCCTCGGAGCAGCAGTAGCGGCTGCAGTAAGGCCGCTCGGGGATGCGGGAACCTACGCACTGGATCATGGTGACGCTCTTGGCCGCCGCCGCCTTGGCATCCTTCTCGGCGATCAGCTTCTCCAACTCCCGCTGGGTCAGGACGCGGTCCGACTGGCCGTAGAGGTACTCTTTCGTCTCCAACTCGTACCCGCCGGTGGCCACGATGACCACTCCGTGCTCGAACTGCTCTTCCCCGTCCTTCGTCTTGACGGTGGTCTTGTAGTTGCCGATGAAGCCCTCAATCTTCCCGATTTCCGCTCCCGTGAAGACCGTGATCAGGTCACTCTTCTTCACGCGATCGATCAGGCCCGCCAGGTGCTTCTTCGTATCCAGGCCTTCGAGGGTAAAGTAAAGGTTTGCATAGTTGCCGCCGAGGGACGGCTTCTTCTCGACGACGTAGGACTTGAATCCCTGGTCCGCGAAGGAGAGGGCCGCCGTGATGCCCGCCAGCCCGCCGCCGATGATCAGGACGTTCTTGTTGACGTTCAGCTGACCCGGCTTCAGGGGCTTCAGGAACTGGGCCTTGGCGATGGACATCCTCACCAGGTCCTTGGCCTTCTCGGTGGCCGCCTCGGGCTCGTGCATGTGAACCCACGAATCCTGGTCCCGGATGTTCGCCATCTCGAAGAGGTAGCGGTTGAGTCCCGCCTTCTCGCAGTTCTCCTGGAAGAGCCCCTCGTGGGTCCGGGGGGAGCAGGAGGCAACGACGACGCGGGTCAGGTTTTGCTCCTTGATGACCTCGCCCATTTTCACGGCTGTATCCTGGGAGCAGGTGAACAGATTGTCCGTGGCAAAGACCACATTGGGCAGGCTCTTGGCATACTCGACGACCTCCGGAACGTTGACCACGCCGCCGATGTTGATGCCGCAGTGGCAGACAAAAACGCCCGTCCGGGGGCCGACCCCGCGGATGTCCGACTCCAGGGGCAGTTCCTCCTCGGTGATCATCGTTCCCCGGCGCTCCGACAGGAGGCCGGCGGCGCAGGCCGCGGCGCTCGACGCCTCCATGACCGTCTCGGGAATGTCCTTGGGCCCGCCGAAGGCGCCGCAGACGAAGACGCCGCTCCGGCTGGTCTGAACGGGGTTTTCGAGGGCGGTCTGGCAAAAGCCGTGCTCTTCGAGATTGATTCCCAGAGCCTTGGCAAGTTTCGCTGCCTCCGGGGGAGGCGTCAGACCGACCGAGAGGACCACCATTTCAAACTCTTCCTCGACGAGCTTGCCGTCCTCGGTCACGTATTTGATCAGCAGGTTCTTGGACTGCTGGAGCTCCTTCACGCTGGAGGGCATGGAGCGGACGTAACGGATCCCGTACTCGTTCTTCGCCCGGTTGACGAACCGGTCGAAATCCTTGCCGTGGGCCCGGATGTCCATGAAGAAGATGGTCGGCTCCAGGTCCTTGGCGTGCTCTTTGCCGATGATGGCTTCTTTCGTGGCATACATGCAGCACACGGAGGAGCACCAGCTGTTGCCGCAGGAGGTGTCCCGGGAGCCCACGCACTGGATGAAGGCGATCTTCCGGGGCTCCTTGCCGTCGGAGATGCGCTGGACGTGTCCGAAGTAGGGACCCGAAGCGGAGAGGATGCGCTCAAACTGGATCGCCGTCACAACGTTGGCGTAGGTACCGAAGCCATATTCGCCGCGGACGGATGCGTCGAAGGTCTCGAAGCCCGGAGCGGCGATGACGGCGCCGACCTCGATGGTCTCTTCCTCGAAGGTATCGTCATGGTTGATCGCCTTCGCGATGCAGGCATCGACGCACTGATAGCACTCGGAGCAGATGCCGCAGGCCAGGCAGCGCTGGGCCTCGCGGACGGCCTCTTCCTCGCCGAAGCCGATGCCGACTTCCTGGAAGGTCGTCCTCCGTTCGTCCGGTTTCATGTGCGGATACTTCGCCCTGGGAGCCTTCGGAACGGCGCTCACGTCGGCCTTGTCGGCCAGATTCTTCGTCCAGTCCTTCGCCCGGCCCGCCGCCATGTCCTCGCCCTGGAGATACCGGTCGATGGACACGGCCGCTTCCTTTCCGGCGAAGACGGCCTTGACAACCGTCTGGGGACCCGTGACCACGTCGCCGCCGGCGAAGACGCCGGGGACGTTCGTCGCGAAGGTAACCGCGTCGACGTCGAAATTCTTCCACTTGTTGATGGAGATGCCGCTCTCGGCGGGTACGAAATCAAGGTCCGCCTCCTGGCCGATGGCCGGGATCAGGGCGTCGCAGGGAACGACGAACTCGGAGCCCTTGATCTCGATGGGACGGCGGCGGCCGCTGGCGTCGGGCTCGCCCAGCTCCATCCGGGTGCACTCGATGCCCGTCACCTTTCCATTCTCCCCGACGACCCGCTTGGGGGCCACGAGGAACTCCATCTTGATGCCCTCTTCCAGGGCCTCCTCGATCTCCTCCGGAGAGGCGGGCATTTCGGCCCGGGACCGGCGGTAGAGGATGAAGACGTCTTTCGAGCCCGTGCGGATGGCCGTCCGGACGGCGTCCATGGCCACGTTCCCGCCGCCGACGACGGCAACCTTGTCGCCCAGGAAGACCTTCTCGCCCAGGTTCACCCGTTTCAGGTAATCCACGCCGTGGATGACGCCCTGCATGTCCTCCCCGGGGATGTTCAGCTTGCTGCTGTTGACGGTGCCGCAGCCGATGAAGACGGCATCGAAGTCCTTCTGGAGTTGGGCGAAGGGGAGATCCTTGCCCACAGGCCTGTTCAAGTGGATCTTGACCCCCAGGTCCTCGATGACCTTGATCTCGGCCCGGAGGACGTCCTTGGGGAGGCGGTACTCGGGAATGCCGACCGCCAGCCAGCCGCCCGCCACGGGCAGGGACTCGAAGACCTCGCAGTCGTAGCCTTCGGCAGCCAGGTAGTAGGCGCAGGTGAGGCCCGCCGGACCGGCGCCGACGATGGCCACCTTCTTCCCCTTGCTCTCCTTCTTCTCGGGGATGTAGCGGGTCTCGTCCTTCAGGTCCAGGTCGGCGACGAAGCGCTTCAGGTGCATGATGTCGATGGGCTCGTCCACCTTGCCGCGCATGCAGGCCGTCTCGCAGGGGTGGTTACAGACCCGGCCGCATACGATGGGGAACGGGTTGTCCTTCTTGATGAGCTTCAGGGCTTCCTTGAATTTCCCCGTGGCGATGAGGGCGACATACCCCTGGACGCTGATGTGGGTCGGGCAGCTCGCCTTGCAGGGGGAGGTGCCGAGCTTGTCGATGGCGAAGCCGCTGGGAATGGCCTGGGGGAAATGCCGGTAGGTGGCCTTCCGCTCGCTCAGGTTCTCGTTGAAGTCGGAGGGTACCGAGATGGGGCAGACGTTGGCGCAGTCGCCGCAGCCGGTGCACTTGGAGAGGTCGATGAAGCGCGGCGCCTTCGTCATCCGGACCTTGAAGCGGCCCGGCTCGCCCTCGACGGATTCCACGGTCCGCCGGGTGAGGATCTCCACGTTGGGATGGCGGCCTACTTCTACCAGTTTCGGGGAGAGGATGCAGGCGGAACAGTCGTTGGTGGGAAAGGTCTTGTCCAGCTGCGCCATGACGCCGCCGATGCTGATCCCTTTTTCCACCAGGTAAACCTTCAAGCCTGAGTTCGCCAGATCCAGGGACGCCTGAATGCCGGCGATACCGGATCCCACCACCATGACCGCACCGATTTTTTCATTTGATTGAGCCACTGGACACCACCTCGGGATATCTCAGAATGTTTGCGTCCGTCCCGTCATCGCGCCCGGGGAAGATCCTGAATCTGAAATGGGCGGGAATGCGGACCTTATTGAGAGAACATGCTTGACACCCAGCCACCTGTTGATGGGGGCTGAACCGTCGGTGCCGCTACCATGATTAGGGCGTTCTGTCAAGTCGATTTCACCCCTCCGGGGAACCCGGATGCACACCCCCCGAAGAAGAACAACCACTTGCAACATAAAGGTTTTTTTGTTACATCCCCGAGGCGCGGCGGCCGCCCGCGGAAGCACCCGGAGAGGCGCGAAACGACCATTGCCGCCACGGTGGAAATCATGACAAAACCATCTCCACGACAGGAACCTGCCGGGAGCCGTCTGGTCCGGGCCATCTCCGAAGACGGTTCAATTCTGGCCCTGGCCTGCGACACCACGGAACCGGCCGCCCGATCCGCCGGCCGCCACGGGACCTCCCCCGTCGCCGCCGCCGCCCTTGGACGTGCACTGACCGGCGGGGCGCTCCTGGCTTCCCTGCTCAAGGAAGGACAGAGCGTGGCCCTGAAGTTCGAGGCCGACGGCCCGCTGGGCAGGCTCGTGGTGGAGGCCGAACGGAACGGTCATGTCCGGGGGTACGTCCAGAATCCCGGCGCCGATGTGCCGGACCGGGAAGGAAAGCTGGACGTCTCCGGGGCACTGGGAACCAACGGTTTCCTTACGGTCCTGAAAGACCTCGGCCTGAAGGAGCCCTACCAGGGGATCGTCAGCCTCCGCTCCGGCGAGATCGCCCAGGACATCGCCCACTACCTCCTCGAGTCGGAGCAGGTCCCCTCCGCCGTTGCCCTGGGTACCTACGTGGAGGCCGACGGCCGCGTATCGGCCGCCGGGGGATTCCTGGTCCAGTCGCTCCCCCCTCCGGATCCGGACGCGGTGGAGCGCATCGCCTCCCGCCTGGAGGCGATGCCCCCCGTAACCACCCTGCTCAGGCAGGGGAAGACGCCGGAAGACCTGCTCCGGGACATCTTCTCCGACATCCCGTACCGCATCCTGGAGACGCAGCGCCTGATGCTCCGGTGCTCCTGCAGCCGCAGCCGGATTGAGCGGGTCCTGGTCAGCCTGGGAGCTCTGGAGCTCCAAGAAATGCTGGAGGAACGGGGAGAAGCCGAGGTGAGCTGCCAGTTCTGCCGGACCGTATACCGGTTCAACCGGGAGGAGCTGGCGGAGCTGATCGGGCGCGCCGCCTGACCGGCTGAGCCCCTGCTTTCGCCCCCGGACGAAACGGCCGGTCATGCCGCATGCACGACCGATCACACCCTCTCCTGAGAGAAAGGAGCCCGCCATGAAAATCGACCGCATCGAACTCTTCCACGTAGCCATTCCCCTTCCCAAGCCCTTCTGGCCGTCCTGGATCCCCGGCTATCCCCAGACGGTGAACCGCTTCACCCTGATCCGCCTCACCACCGACGGGGGGCTCCAGGGCCTGGCGGCGGGCATGGCCTTCGAGCGGGAGCGGGAGGGCCTGGGAGGACTCATCGGGCCGTACCTGATCGGCCTGGACCCGACGGACATCGACCTGGTCCGCCGGCGGCTCCGGGAGGTCGGCTACCTGGGCTGGCGGAACTACTGGATCGAGGCGGCCTGCTGGGACATCCGGGGCAAGGCGGAGGGAAAGCCCGTCTGGGCGCTCCTGGGCGGCATGGATGACCGGCCCGTCCCCGTCTACGCCTCCACCGGCGAGGTCCATCCCCCGGCGCAGCGGGCCGAGGAGGTGATCCGCCTCCGGGAGATGGGCTTCCGGACGGTGAAGCTCCGGGTTCACGGCGCCACGATCCGGGAGGACATCGCCCAGGTGGAGGCGGTCCGCCGGGCCGTCGGCGACACGATGGAGATCGGCGTCGACGCCAACCAGGGCTGGCCCGTCACGATCATCGAAAAGCCGCCGGTCTGGGACCTCGAGCGGGCGACCGAATTCGCCCGGGCCGGCAAGGACCTGAATGTCTCCTGGCTCGAGGAGCCCCTGGACATGTATGCCTGGGACGAATTGGCGGAGCTCCGCCGCCGCTCCGACGTTCCGATCGCCGGGGCGGAGCTCAACGCCGGCTGGCAGGAGTACAAAATCATGCTGGAGAAGGGGAGCTTCGACATCTACCAGCCCGACGCCACCATGGGCGGCGGTATCGGCGACTCGAAGAAGGTCCTGGACGCCTGCACGGCCCAGGGACTCGACTTCAGCCCCCACACCTGGACGAACGGCCTCGGCTTCCTCATAAATCTGCATCTTTATGCCGCGAGTCCCCGGAAGCACTCCCTCGAATACCCTTACGAGCCGCCCGCCTGGATCCCCGAGTACCGGGACGGGATCCTGGCGGAGCCGATCCGGGTCTCTCCCGAAGGCACCGTGGAGATCCCGAAGGGACCCGGCCTCGGCATCGTCCTGGACGAGGACAGGCTCGCCCGCTACGGGGAGAAGTTCTTCGAGATCACCCCCGGCGGAATCGCCGCGAAGGCCATCCGCGAAAAAGGGCTCTTCACGGCCATCAAGCTGGCCATGAAGAAGGGGAAATAGGGACTTACGCCATGAAGGCGATGATCCTGAAGGGCATATCCAGTCTCCGGGAGAACCCCGCGCCCCTGGAGACTGCCGACGTTCCGGCCCCGGAGCCGGGCGACGGGGAGGTCCTTCTCCGGGTCTCCGCCTGCGGGGTCTGCCACACGGAACTGGACGAGATCGAAGGCCGGACGCCGCCGCCCCGGTTCCCCGTCATCCCGGGCCACCAGGTGGTCGGCCGGGTCGTCGGTCACGGACGCGGGGCGGAGCGGATTCCGGTCGGAGAACGGGTCGGTGTCGGCTGGATCTACCGGGCCTGCGGCCGCTGCCCGTTCTGCCTGGAGGGAAACGAAAATCTATGCCCGGGCTTCGAGGCGACGGGACGGGACACGGATGGAGGGTACGCGGAATACATGACCGTTCCGGAGGCCTTCGTCCATCCCCTGCCGCCGGCCTTCACCGACGTCGAGGCGGCTCCGCTCCTGTGCGCCGGGGCCATCGGCTGGCGGTCCCTCCGGCTGACGGGCCTGCGGAACGGACAACGCCTCGGCCTGACGGGATTCGGCGCCTCGGCCCACCTGGTGCTGCGGCTGGTGCAGCACCTTTTCCCCGACACGCCCGTCTTCGTCTTCGCCCGGAGCGATCGGGAGCGGGCCTTTGCCCGGGAACTGGGTGCCGTCTGGACGGGGAACACGGCCGATACCGCCCCGGAGCGGCTGGATGCGGTGATCGACACGACCCCGGCCTGGAAGCCTGTCGTGGAGGCCCTGAGAAACCTGACCCCGGGGGGCCGCCTGGTGGTCAACGCGATCCGCAAGGAGGAGGGCGACAAAACAGCTCTCCTCGCTCTCCAATATCCCGAGCATCTCTGGATGGAGAAGGAGATCAAAAGCGTGGCCAACGTGGCCCGGCGGGACGTCTCGGAATTTCTGGCCATGGCGGCGGAGATTCCCATCCGGCCGGAGGTGCAGGCGTATCCCCTGGCGGAGGCGAACCGCGCTCTGGTGGAATTGAAGGAAGGAAAGATCCGGGGGGCGAAGGTGCTCGTGATGGGGAATTGATGAGGCGGGTCCGCGACACCGGCTGTGGATGGACCTGCGTACGGAGCTTCCGGTCCATGGCCGGGGAGTTTCTCCCATCAAAGAAAACAGAGACCCGCCGGGTCGTTCCGGATCCGCTTGCGTCTGCTATTGGTCTCCGCTTTCCTTCTTCTTGCGGTGTTCCCGGACGGCGATGAAGACATAAACGCCCACGGCCGCCCCCAGCGAGATGATCAGGTTCACCAGCCCGCTCTCGATCCCGAGGACCCGCTCACAGAGGAGCCAGACCACCAGGTAGGTGACGGCCGTCAAGATTTCCTGCATTTCGGAACCTTCCCTCCCAGCGTGGATTCCTGCGGCCCCCGCCGATGATCCCTCTACGCGAAGGCCGGGTGTTTCCGGACGATCAGTATGGCCGTATACCTATCCGTCTTCCAAAACACAACGAAAAACTCCCCCCGCCTGGACTACGATCAGGCATCGTCCCGTAAATTCGAGCCGTTCCGCCGCCCCGGAAGGCAAGGCATTCTTCCATTTCCATCCCCCAAATGCATTTGACCTATGCCGGGGGTCGGACGGCCCAGGCAAGCCGCGCCCGTCCGAGGGCCCGGCCGAAGCAGGCAACCGCATTCGGCAGGGGTGCCGCGGGATCCCGGTGAAAGAGATAGATCCTCTCCACCCCCAGACGGGCGGCGTTTTCGGCCAACCCCCGGTGTGCCTCCGCCGGGGCGTCCGCAGGCAGGAACAGATGGATGGGGATGCCCAGCCCCTGCACGGCCCGGATCCGCCCCAGGGCGTCTCTAAGGCCGCCCGGCATCCCCGCCTCGTCAAGCGGCATCATCACCCGGATGGCACGGATGGGAAAGGAGCGCAGCCGTTCCCGGAAGGCCGGATCCTCCGGCAGCCAGCATCCCGTCGTCCAGAGGGTGATACCCGTGCCACGGGGAACCCGGCCGAGGATGCCGATCAGATCGGCCCGGAGGAGCGCATCCCCGCCATAGAACTCGATGCTCCGGTAGTTCGGGTCCACGGCCTCAAGGTCGCGGATCACCGCCTCGACAGGCCTGCGCGGCGGCCTTCCTGCGGCATTGCAGCCGGAGCAGTCCGGCGGGCAGGGGGCGCCGAGATCCACCTGGTTTTCCGAAGCGATGGGATAGAAAGGACGTCCCGGGCCCATCGGCCGGATGTGCTCCTCGATGTAGTCGGGGTTCCGCATCGGGCAGGTATCTCCGCCCAGCCGGACCAGCGGATGGGATTGCATCCGCTCGAACACTTCCACCACGGACTCACGCGTCGCGTCGCCGAAGACGAGGGGCAGATACGGGCAGGGTGCGATCCAGCCGTTGCTCATGACGTGGCAGAAGATGTTCTTCGCCGTGCACTTGTTCGTCTCCCCCACCGGCGTTCCGGGTGTGTGGACATAAATGTGGGGGACATATTCGGGGTCGATGCAGGCAAACAGGTCCCGCTCCCGGCGAGCCGCAAAGGGGGTTCCGTCGGGACGGGCCGACCGTCCGGAAAAGCGGGGCAGGAGGAGCCTCACCTTCCCGGCACCCTTCTCAAGGACAAAAGCCATGAACCGGTTCATGTCGCCGCCGGTGAAAAAGTCGGCCGTCTGCGGCACGATGGAGACGTGCACGGCCATGGAGGTCGCCGCCCCCAGCTCCAGCGCCCGGACTGCCCGCTCGAAGCTCCCCGCCCTTCCCCGCCGCCGGTCGTGCTCCTCCGGCCGGTAGTCATCCAGGCTGAGGTAGATCTGATCCAGTCCCGATGCCTCCAGTCCGCGGACGAAGGCCCCATCCAGGAGCCAGCCGTTCGTCTCCAGGGACATGATGAATCCGGAAGCCTTCCCGCGTCGGATGACCTCGAACAGGTCCTTCCGGAGCGTCGGCTCGCCGCCGAAGAGGTCCACCACCAGGCAGCCGGCCAGCCGAAGGTCCCGGAAGATGTCGTCGATCTGCTCCAGGGTCAGCTCGCCGGGCATGACATTCCGGAGCTCCGCCACCCCGCAGTGCCCGCAATTGAGCTGGCACCGGTTGGTGAGGGTGAGCTGGACGACTTTGATGAGCGGCAGGGCCATGTCAGGTACCCCGATCCCGGCTGAGATTGTAGGGGAGTTCGCAGTCGAAATCCCGGATCACCACCCCCCGTCCCCGGGCGTTCACGAAGTCCGCTGCGGCATCCAGCCGCCACAGCGCCTCCTCCGGCAGGATCTTCGGCAAGAGCCGGGCCGCCGGGGTCCCCCGGTTGTCCGAATAGTGGAGAAAGTATGTGTCGCTGAAGGCGTCCGCCAGGGCGAGGGACGCCCGGAAGTCCTCCCGGGTCTCCGTGGGAAAGTTGACGAGCACGTGCGTGCAGAGGAGGGACCCGGGGGCGATTTCCCGGAGCCGCCGCACGCACTCCACGACCCGGTCGATCGGGTAGCGCCGGTTCATCAGGTCCAGGATGCGCTGCGAGCCCGACTGGAGCGGGATGTTGGCGTAGCGGATCCGCCCGGTGGCGAAGAGGGGCGCCAGTTCGTCGATGCGCTCGTCCACAAAGGCCGGGAACACGTAGCTCAGCTTGAGCGTCAGGCCGCCGTCCAACCCGAGGAGCCGGGCCACAAGCTCGACCAGATCGCTCCCGATGTCCCGGCCGTAGCTGGCGCAGTCGTCCGCCAAGAGGGCGAAATCAAGCACGCCGCGGTCGAGCCCGCTGCGGGCCCGGGAGAGGACCGCCTCCACAGGCACACTCGCCAGGCCCCCCTTCGCGCGGCGGATGTTGCAGTAGGAACAGGCGTTCACGCATCCCTGGCCGATGAAGAGGAAGGCGTCCTGCGGCCCGAGATGCTGGCCCGGCAGGAAGAACTCCGGCGGCAGGCGGCTCGCCGCGGCCGCCCGGACGGGGATCCGGTGGGGGAATTGCGCATCGAGAAGGTCCAGGTCCTTCGGCCCGATGCACAGCACTCCTTTCGGATCGAACGGGGCGTCCGGCAGGCCGGCCAGGCAGCCCAGGAGAACCACGGTTTTTCCTTTCCCCTGAGCCCTGGCCGTCTCCAGCGCCGCCAGGGATGAGCCGATCTTCCCCTCCGTGACACAGCAGGAGTTCACCAGGAGGATCCCGGCGTCCCGGACGTCCCGCACCAGGGGGTGGCCGTTCAGCAGGAAGAAGCGGACCGCCTGGGTGAAGAGGTACGCGCCGGGGGCGCAGCGCCGGCTCGGATTGAAGACGAAGATGCCGGGCTTCGGGGCTGCGGCGGGCTCAGGCATAGGGCACCACGAACGAGGCGAGCTTTCCCTCCGACACCAGCCGTTCCAGGTAATCCGCCTTCGCCTGCCGGTCCCGGTCGTCGTACCGGGAGGCCAGGGCCGCCGCCCGGGTCAGGCGGTTTCCGCCATAGCCGATGAAAACGGAGTGGTCGAAGAGGCCGGAGAAGGAGACGCTCTCCGCCAATTCCTCCCAGGTCTCCGTGGGAAACGCAAAGATGAAGTGGGAATAGACGAAGACGCCGGGATCGAGGGAGCGGAGCCGGAGAACCGCGTCCGCCAGGCGGCCCGGATCGTAGCGGCGATTCATCAGGGCCAGGATGCGCGGGGAGGCAGACTGGGCGGGCAGGCAGACGTAAGGGATGCGTCCGGCGGCGAAAAACGGCTCCAGCCGGTCGGCATAGTTCAGGAACAGGGCCGGGAACACCGTGTAGAGCTTGATCCGGAGGTCCGGGGCGATCCCGCAGATCTGCCCGAGCAGCCCTGGGAGGTCGTCGCCCCGGTCGAGGCCGTAGGAACCGCAGTCGTCCGCGAGCAAGGTCACGGTCCGGACGCCCTCTTCATACAGTTCGCGGGCCTCCGCCTCGATCTCCTCCGCCGGCCGGCTCCGGACCCGCCCCTTGGCCAGCCGGATGCTGCAGTAGCTGCAGTCGTTGATGCATCCCTGAGCGATCAGGAGGTAGCGGTCGTCCGGCCCCATGCAGGGCTGGTAGGGCCGATGCCCGTCCAGGCAAGAGACGTGGACGGTCTCGAAAGGAACGCGCGCCCCGATGAAAGCGTCCAACTCGACACTCGCATGGTAAGGGATGAACCGAATCCGGTCGGCTTCCCCGCCCAGCGCCGCCTTCAGGTCATCGGGAAAGGCCGCCAGGCAGCCGAAAACGACAAAACGCGCCCGCGGATGGCGTTTCATCGCCCCGGCGATGGCCGCCTCGCACCGCCGCCTCATCCCGTCTGTCACGACGCAGGCCCCCACGAACACCAAGTCCGCTTCCCCGTCGCCACCAACCCCATGGCCGTTCAATTCGAAGTACCGCCGGGCCCGGGTAAGAAACAGGGCGTTGTTCTCGCACCCCGGGTGAAGATTGACGATCAGGACGTTCATGGCTGGCCATCCCATCTGACTTGTTTCATGGGTGCCACTTTCATCAGATCATCAATCCGTTATCAACCATGAATTTCAATCAATACCTGCATTTCAGCAAATGCTGAAATCGCTTTGGAAGACTGAACCGGGATTTTTCTTTCAGGAAACCTGGAGAATCATTTCCATTCAAGACGATGCACCGGGAGATAGTTCATGAAGTGCATCCCTGAAAATTTGAAAGCTTTTCGAAGTGTTTCGGAGGGGTTGCATGTTCTTTGAAATATTTCTTGCCACTTCCACCTTTGGCATTCCACCGGGATAATAGCCGGCTTTCATCAAAACGCGTTCCAATGCCTCCCATGTGCCACCGGCAATCGCGTCAGGTTCGCGATACGGGGCTCTATTACCGATATTGCCGGATACCCTCGGATATGCCTCTTTCAGCGCTATTGGATCACCAAAGAACCACGCCTCCAACTCTTCAATCGCGATTCGGTTCAAAACCTCAAACTGTCCGCTCACCGCCGCGGCCGTTTTTGATGTGAAGCCGGCTTGACGAACCATCCTTTCCAGTTCAGCCTTCAATTTATAGCAATCGTCCGTGTCCCGATCGACCAGAACAACAATCCGAGAATCTTCCGGTAACCATGCCCGGTAGCCTTTCAGCCGATTCGGCAGACAGGCCAACAAATCATGTTTCCCATTGAAAGCATGTATATCAAAGGTCATCTTCCCTTGAAGAATCAGAGGAAGAATGTTCCTTAGTGCTTCTTCCGCCGAGTATTCCTCCACCAGGAATTCAACATGCATGGATTCTTTACTCCTTCACCGATCGGTGCAGGAGCTTCGGCCTGCTCTTTGGACCGCCGGCACCGTTCAACGGATCACCGACGTCAAAATGCCCTTCCATCCACAATTGTCCCAGTTGCGCGCCGTTCTCCATGAAAGCGTTGACACCCGGCATATCGAACGCCCGCCTGGCCTGAGTGAAACCCCGTTCGTCGCGGTAGAGAACCCATAGTTCCCGGGGTCGCAGGCTGTTCACAAAGTAGGGCGAATGCGTCGTAATGAATAGCTGGGATCTTGCTGCAGCATTTCTGCATTCTTCGGCCAATTCAGGCAACAGCCTTGGGTGCAGCTGATTCTCCGGTTCCTCTATCCCGATCAGTTGCGGCGGTTCCGGGTCATACAGCAAAGTAAGATAAGCCAGCATCTTCAAGGTACCGTCCGAGGCAAAACGGGCCAATACCGGCCGCTCAAACGGCGCATCCTTGATCTGCAGGAGGAGCCTCCCATCCTGCATCGGCTCCGCCTCAACCTTCTCCAGCCGCGGGACCCTGGCGGAAAGCGTTTTCAGAATCTGGTCCAGTCGATCCGGTCGCTGTTCTTTCAGGTACTGGATTACATTCGGGAGATTATCGCCGATGGAACTCAGGCGCTCCTGCGGCCCGGCTTCCGGAAGCCCCCTCGTGGTATCGGCGCTCAGATAGGAAAGATACCAGCCCGTGACGAACCTGCGCAGTGCGCTGACACGAGGATGCTTGGCAAACTGTCCCAGGGTGTTGACGGCCAGCATTTCCGGGGAATCCAGCTGCTCGTCGATTCGCTCGTCCCGATCATCCGGCAATTCCCCCGAAATGACCCGCCCCCGGCCTTTTCCAAAGTCAAGAAACCGAAAAGGCTTGCCGTGGCCGCCTCTGCGCCACTGCAGCCATTCTTCCGCAACATAAGGACCTTTCGAATTCTCATCGATTGCAAGGTGGTAGGTGACAACGGGCAGCCTTGGTTTTTCACGGTATTTCAATTGAATAACGACAGGTCCCTCTTCCCCCCGTGTCCGCAATTCCCGGAAACGCCCTCGTTTGTCCCATGCCCGGCGCAAACCGGTGACGAAGCACTCCGACAGAAAAGCAAACACGTCAAAGATGGTTGACTTGCCGCTGCCGTTCGGCCCGAGAAATACAGTGAACGGTGTAATATCCTTCAATTCGAGATCACATAGCGCACGATAATTCTTGACCTTCAGATATTCAATGCGTGGCACGCTCTGGCCGATCGGCGCTTTGATTGTCATGATAAACTCCTGTCGGTTGACGGTTGGATGCTGCCTTGTATCATATGGAAACAATTATTGAAAGAAGATCAACCGGGCACATTGTCAATCGATGCCGGACAATTGTTGATCGGGCATTTGCTCCTTTTATTCTTGTTCATACCCCCGACATCCGGGCGATGATGCCCTTCATGATCTCGTTGGTGCCGGCGAGGATGCGGGTGACGCGGAGGTCCCGCCAGGCCCGGGCGAGGGGACCGCTCTCGTCGAGGCCCAGGCGGCCGTGGAGCTGGAGGCAGCGGTCGGCGATCCGCCAGGCCGTCTCGGTGGTCCACCACTTGGCCATGGAGACCTCCCGGACGACGTTCTTCCCCTCGATGTGGTCGGCAATGAGCTTGTCCACAAACGTCCGGCCGATCCGGACCTCCGTCGCCATTTCGGCGATCTCGAAGCGGACGTGCTGGAACGAAGACAGGGCCCTGCCCGAGACGTCCGTCCCCTTCACGTGGGAAATCGTGTGCTCCAGGACCCACTCCGCCGCGGAGACGGCGCCGATGGCCACGACGAGGCGCTCCGGCTGGAGGTGACGCATCAGGTTCTTGAATCCCGAACCCTTCCCGCCGAGGCGGTGGGTCAGGGGCACCCGGCAGTCGTTCAAGAAGATCTCCGTCGTGTCCTGGCTGTGCCAGCCCGCCTTTTTCAGGCGTCGTCCCCGCTCAAAGCCAGGGGTCCTCCCTTCCACCAGGTAGATGTCCACGGCCCGGTGGGGGTCCTCCGCGGCCGGGTCCTTCGCGGCCACCACGAAGAGGTCGCCGTTGGTTCCATTGGAGATGAAGGTCTTCTGGCCGTTCAGGACCACGACATCGCCGTCCTCCACTGCACTCGTCCGGATGGCCACCACGTCGCTCCCGGCGTGGGGCTCCGTCATGGCGATGCCGGTGACGATCTCGCCGGCGATGCACCCGGGAAGATAGCGGTGCTTGAGCTCTTCCGAGGCGAAGGACGTGATGTAGGGAACGACCACGTTGCTGTGGAGCCGGGGGGAGAGGCCGTAGCAGTTCGTCTTCGCCATCTCGTCCACGACGATGACGGAATGGAGGAAGTCGAGGCCCCGGCCGCCGTACTCCCGGGGCACGTCGGTGCAGAGAAATCCCGCCGCGCCCATGGCCCGCCAGGCCGATCGCGGAACGATGCCGTCGGCCTCCCACCGGTCCACGAAGGGGATGACCTCTTTCGCCAGGAACCACCGGAACTCCTCGCGGAAGGCCTGGTGCTCACCGGTCCAGGGCAGGATCTCCATCATCCCTCCCGCAGGCGCTTCTGGAGGATGCGCTTGAGGACCTTGCCGCCGGGATTCCGGGGAAAGGACTCGACGAAGAAGACCCGCTTCGGCATCTTGAAGGGGGCGATCTTCCCCTGGAGTCCCGCCAGGATCTCGTCTTCCGTCACGGTCTCGCCTTCCTTCAGCAGCACAAACGCCGCCACCACCTCGCCCCGCTTCGGGTCCGGCATGCCCACGGCCGCCGCCTCCTTCACCGCCGGGAGGGATTGGATCGCCCGCTCCACCTCGGCGGGGTAGATGTTCTCCCCGGAGGAGATGATCATCTCCACCTTGCGGCCGATGATGTAGAGAAACCCGTCCCCGTCCCGCCGCCCCATGTCGCCCGTCCGGAACCAGCCGTCCTTCCTGGCCAGGGCGGTCTCCTTCGGCTTCCGCCAGTAACCGGAGAAGACGTTGGGGCCTTTCACGACGATTTCCCCGGGCTCCCCCGGGGCGACGTCCCGGTCCTCCTCGTCGATGATGCGGAGCCGCACGTGGAAGACCTCCTTGCCGACGGACCCGGCCTTCCGGACGGCGTCCTCCAGGTCCAGCGACGTGAGCCGCCCTGTTTCCGTGAGGGCGTATCCCTGGACGAAGCCGATCCCCTTCTCGTCCTGGTATTTCCGGATGACCGGGAGCGGGATCGGCGCGCCGCCGGAGATGAAGAAGTGGACGTGCGACAGGTCCGCCCCGGCCCACTCGGGCGTGTCCGCCATGAGCTGGAACATGACCGGGACGGCGAACATGTAGTTGATCCGCTCCCGGACGATGGTCAGGAGGACCTCCGAGGCATTGAAGAACCCCGACAGGACGACGGATCCGCCGGCGTAGATGACCGGTGTGACGGACGCCGCCAGGGCGCCGATGTGGAAGAGGGGCGCCACGACGAGGGACCGGTAGGTCCGGTTGACGCCGTAGCCGATGAGGGAATGGACGGCCCCGAAGAGGATGTTCCCGTGGGTGAGGACGGCCCCCTTGGGGTCGCCCGTCGTCCCGGAGGTGTACATGATGAACAGCGGATCCTCGTCTGTTACGTCCTCCACGGGTGCGGGCTCGACATCCGGCTCCGCCGCCGTCAGGTCCGACAGAAGCGACTCGCCGGGGAGGGGGTCCCCTTCGTGGCGGATCCAGTGGCGCATCCCCAGGTTTGCGTCTTTCAGGGGCAGCGCCTTCTCAGCGAATTCGGCGGCATAGACAAGCCCCCGGGGGGCCGAGTCCCGGAGGATGTATTCGATCTCCGGTCCCGCCAGGCGGTGGTTCACCGGCACCAGGATGGCTCCCGTCTTGGCGCAGGCGAAGAAGATCTCCAGAAACTCGCTTGTGTTGCCCATGATGAGCGCCAGGCGCTCGCCCTTCACGATGTCCAGGTGCTGAAGCGCCCGGGCCGTCCGGTTGACCCGCTCATTGAAAGACCGGTTGCTGAAGACCCGCTCCCCGTCCTTCAGGAATTCCCGGTCCGGGTGGGTGAAGGCCCTCTTTTCAATCCACTCTCCGATGTTCATGATTCTTCCCCGATATTGGAAAACAGAAGGGAGACGTACGTCCCCCCGTGGGAGATCCCGTTCAGGAGCCCTCTTTGCACCTTCGCCCGAGCGACCTGTCCCGTCACGAAATGCAGCGGCCGGACCGGCTCCTCCAGGCCCAGGGTGGGAGGCACGGCACCGTCCCGGATTGCCAGGGCCAGGGCCGCCGCCCGCATGCCCCCGGAGGTGAAGCTCTCCCCGAGGGCGCCCTTCAGGGCCGTTACGAGCGGCCTCTTTCCAGCCGGTCCGAAAACCTGCTCCAGCCCTTCCGCCTCCAGGAGGTCCGGCTGGAGGCCGCCTCCGGCTGCGGCGAAGACCGCGTCCATGTCTTCCGGCCCGCACCCGGCGGACCGAAGCGCCCGGCGGACCGCCAGGACAACGCCCCGGGGATCGGTCGGCCAACCGGTCATGGGAGCCGGCGACGAGGCCATTCCCTCCCCGGCGATCTCCGCATAGACAGTCGCACCCCGCTCCCGGGCCGCCTCCAGAGGCTCCAGGCAGAGGATCCCGCAGCCCTCCCCGGCCACCGGCCCGTTCCGCCGGAGGTCGAAGGGTCGGGCGCCTTCGGAGCCGCCGCCCTGGAGCGGCGACAGGGCCTTGAAGCGCGTCAGGGACTCGAAATAGAAAGGGGCCAGGACGTCGGCCCCGCCGGCCAGCAGGACGTCCGCGGCGCCCCGCCGGATCTCCTGGGCCCCGTAGGTCAGGGCCGATTCCGCCGAGACGGCGTAGTGGTTGACCGTCGTGTTGATCCCCCGGAATCCCAGCTCGATGGAGGCGTGCCCCGCCGGGGCGTTCATGACCACGTTGGGCACGAGGATCGGGTTGGCCGAGCCGGGCCCCTCCGTCACGAGGACCCTGGCAAAGGAGACCGTCACGTCGGTGCCGCCCCAGGCCGTCCCCAGGATCATGCCCGTGCGGTCCCGGTTGGCCGGCGTGATCGCCAGCCCCGCGTCGTCCAGGGCCATCCGGGCCGCCGCCGTCGCCACGGCGGAGAGGCGGTCCATCCGCCGGAGGTTCTTGACGGAAACGAAATCCCTCGCCTGGAAATCGCGGATCTCCGCCGCCAGCCGGCAGGGGAGCGCCTGCACGGGGAATGCGGCCACGGGGGCGATCCCGGATGCTCCGGCAAGGACGGCTTCCCAGAAGGCCTCGCGGCCGGAGCCGAGGGGGGAGACGATGCCGATGCCGGTGATCGCGACGCGCCGGTCCATGCTACCCGTTCCCTCCCTCGAACCGCCCGATGACGAGCGAGGTGTTGTTCCCGCCGAAGGCAAAGGAATTGGACAGGACCACCGAGAGGTCCGCCTCCCGCGCCCCTTCCGTGACGTAGTCGAGGTCGCATTCGGAGTCCGGCACGGCGCAGTGGATCGTCGGCGGGATGAAGCGGTGGCGGATCGCCAGGACGGACGCGACCGCCTCGAGGGCCCCCGAGGCGCCCAGGGTGTGGCCCGTCATGGACTTCGTGGAGCTGACGGGGATCCGCCCGGCCCGGTCTCCGAAGACGTGCCGGATGGCCCGGCTCTCCATGACGTCGTTGGCCGGCGTGGCGGTGCCGTGGGCATTGATGTAGTCGATCTGCTCCAGCGAAATCCCGGCATCACGCAAGGCCTCCCGCATCGACCGGACCGCCCCGGAGGCCTCCGGGTCGGGGGCCGTCATGTGGTGCGAGTCGCAGGTGACGCCGTATCCCAGCACCTCGGCATGGATCCGGGCCCCCGGCTCCGGGCGTGGGAGAGGGATTCCAGGATCAGGATTCCCGCCGCCTCCCCCAGGGAGAGGCCGGCCCGGTTGCCGGCGAAGGGCTTGCAGGGCTCGGTGTCCACCGCCTGGAGGGCGTTGAAGGCGGCATAAGTGATGCGGCAGAGGGGCTCGGTCCCGCCGGCGATGACAACGGGCGCCTTTCCCCCCCGGATCAGGTCCCGGGCATAGCCGATCGCCGTGGCCCCGGACGAGCAGGCCGTCATGAAGGATGTTTTGGGCCCCCAGAGCCCCAGCAGGGTGGCTATCCGGTCGGCCGAGGAGGCGCAGTAGACCGCCGACAGGGCCGAAAAGCGGGCCAGACGGCCCCCGGTCCGCAGATAGTCCCCGTAGAACCGCTCTCCCTCCAGCAGCCCGCCGCCTCCGCCGCCGATGACGACGCCCGTCTCCTCCGCCAGCTCCGGCGGAAGCGGGTCCAGCCCGGCGTCCTTCATGGCCTCCAGGGTCGCGGCGAATCCGAGCAGGTCCGCCCGGGACATGCGCTTGAGCGGGTACGGCCGGGGGATGTGGTCGCGGGGATGGAAATCCTTCACTTCGGCGGCGATCTGCGTCCGGAAAGTAGAAGGGTCGAAGACCGAAAACGGCCCGATGCCGCAGCGGCCCTCCCGCAGGGCCCCGGCGAATTCCGGAGCGCTCCTGGCGATGGCGTTGAGGGTTCCCAACCCGGTGATGACGACCCGTTCCATCATTCAGAGTTTCACCAGCTCGACGTGGCCGATCGTCCGGCCGAGAAACCGTTCGGCCATGGTCTGGAACCGGAAGGGTACGTCGGAAACGAAGCAGGAATAGGGCGGTTTCTCCCGGCGCGGATTCCACAGGTGAAGGTCCGTCAGGAGATCCGCCGCGACCTCCGCCATCGCCTCCCCCGAATCCACCAGGTGAACCTCGGGACCGGCAATCTCTGCGAGGAGTGGCTTCAGCAGGGGATAATGGGTGCACCCCAGGACCAGGGTGTCCAGGTGCTCGGCCAGGACGGGCTTCAGGTATTCGTTGGCCGTGATCCGCGTCACCGTGTGATCGAGCCACCCTTCCTCCACGAGGGGCACGAAGAGCGGACAGGCCTGGGAAAAGATGCGGGTCGCCGGATCCAGGGCGTGGATGGCCCGGGCATAGGCGTTGCTGTTGATCGTGGCGGGGGTCCCGATGACGCCGATATGGTGGGAGCGTGTCTCCCGGACGGCGGACCGGGCGCCGGCGTCGATGACGTCCAGGACCGGCACGGGCGAGCGGCTCCGCACCGCCTCGCCGGCCACGGCGGCGACGGTGTTGCAGGCAATGACGAGGAGCTTGACTCCCTTCTTCAACAGGAAGTCCGTGATCTCGATGGCGTACTGGGTCACCGTCTCGACGGATTTGACGCCGTAGGGAACCCGGGCGGTATCTCCGAAATAAACGATACCCTCGAAGGGTAGCCGCTCCATGAGCGCCCGCACCACCGTGAGCCCTCCCACACCGGAGTCGAACACGCCGATGGGATGTTTTGTCATGTCGCCCATGAGATTCTCCGCGCCGAAACGATGAACCTCTTCTTACCCTACGGAAGAGGAAAATTCAAACGCCGCGGTCCGGCTTCCGGCTGCCTTCGTAGAGGTCGTACAGGAGGAGCCGGCATTCGATGTCCCCGTTGTAGAAGGGGATTCTCCGGCTGGTGCGGAGGCCGACCCGCTTGGCCAGGGCCAGGTTCCCCGTGAAGACGGCCCCGGTGTAGCCCCGGCAGGATTTTTTCAGGAAGTCGCCCACGCGACCGTACAATTCCCCCAGGCCGGCCTGGTCCCCCAGGCGCTCCCCGTAGGGCGGGTTGAAAACAACGAGGCCGCCTCCCGGAGGCGCCTCTGTTCTCATGAAATCACCGGCGGAGAAGGAGATGTGCTCCTCGACGCCGGCCCTCCGGGCGTTCTGCCGGGCCGCCACCACGGCCTCCCGGTCGATGTCGGTGGCGACGATCCGGCCCCGGAAACTTCGCTTCGCGTTTTTCCGGGCCTGGCGGAGGAGAGCGTCCCATTCCTTCCCGGGGAAGCCCCGAATCGACATGAACCCGAAATGCTCTCGCAGGAGGCCCGGGGCACGGTTCAGGGCCATCAGGGCCCCCTCGACGGCCAGGGTGCCGCTCCCGCACATGGGATTGACGAGGTTCCCCTCCCCACTCCATCCCGCCGCCATCAGGACTCCCGCCGCCAGGGTCTCCTGCATGGGCGCAGCCATGGGGATCCGCCGGTATCCCCGGCGGGACAGGGGCTCCCCGGACGTGTGGAGAAAGATATCGGCCCGGTTGCCCTGCCAGTGGACGTGGACGACCGCCCCGGTTCGTTCCGGCCCGGAATCGGGACGGCGGCCGCGACGGGCCGTCATGCGGTCCACGATGGCGTCCTTCGCCCTCATGTTCACGAAGCGGGAGTCATTGATGGTGGGGTGGTTCACCGTGCAGGTCACCGTCAGGTAGCCGTCCTCGTGGAGATACTCCTCCCAGGGCAGGTCCGTGATCCCCCCGTAGAGTGCGCCCGGGCCGTCGGCCGCGACGCTCTCGAGATGATACAGGACCCGGTGGGCCGTCCGGAGCCGGAGGTTCAGCCGCAGGCAGTCCAGAAGGGTGCCTTCCGCTTCCACGGCCGTGTCCGTCTCCATGCGGACGGGAACACCCAGCCCGGCGACTTCCTCAAGGAGGTAAGGAACCATGCCCCGGGCGCAGGTGAGGACGATGCGGCGCGGCGTTTTCCAAGGATTCATGGGTCTCCTCCTATCACACCTCCCGGAAAAGGCAAAGCAAACCGGGGTTTGCCCGGACCGGCGGTCCCGTTTTTTCCCTTTCCATCGAGTCCCTCATCATGTATAAGCATCCCTTGTTTCAACACCTTGGCCGCTTCGGCGGCGGAACAGGAGGGAAAAAACGATGATCCGACCGTTTACCTATACGGGGGCAAAAAAGATCGTCTTCGGTACGGGCTCCTTCCGCGGCCTGGCCGACCACATCCGGGAACTGGGGGCGGCCCGGCCCCTGGTCGTTCTCGACCATGCCCTTGCCGAGGCGGGCTTCCGCAAGACCGTGAAGGACCTGCTCGACAAGAGCGGCCTGCGCTATTCGCTGTTTGACGGAGTGGAGCCGGAGCCGGCCCTGGAGCGGGCCGACGAGGGAGCCAAGGCCGCCCTGAAGGGCAAGTGCGATCTCGTCGTGGGGATCGGCGGCGGCAGCTCCATGGACGTGGCCAAGGCCGTGGCCGCCCTGGCCGGCAACAAGGGCAAGGCCGTCGATTACTTAGGCCTGAACAAGGTCCCCGGCCCGGGACTCCCGACCATCATGGTCCCCACCACCGCCGGCACCGGCAGCGAAGTCACGTTCACGGCCGTCTTCGTCCGAAAGAACCTGAAGAAGAAAGAGGGCATGAACAGCCCATACCTGTACCCCGAGGTCGCCCTCCTGGACCCGGAGCTGACCCTGAGCCTCCCCGCGCAGGCCACCGCCTCCACGGGGATCGACGCCCTCTGCCACGCCATCGAGTCGTACACCTCCATCAACGCGTCGCCCATGAGTGAGATGATCTCCCTGGAGGCCGTCGGCCTCATCGCCGAGAACCTGCGCACCTGCGTCCACAACGGCAGCGACCTGGAAGCCCGGGAGCGCATGCTCCTGGGGAGCCTCTACGCGGGCCTCGGGCTGGCGAACGCCGGCGTCACGGCGGTCCACTCCCTCTCCTATCCCCTCGGCGGCGCCTGGGGCATCCCCCACGGGATGGCCAACACCCTGATGCTTCCCGCGGTGATGGCTTTCAACCTCCCCGGGACCATCGAGAAGTTCGCCGTCCTGGCCGATGCCATGGGACAGGAAGTGGAGGATCTCTCGATGCGGGACGCCGCCACCCTCGCCCTGGACGCGGTGGAGCTTCTCATCGAGGACTGCGGCCTGGCGATGACCCTGGAGGAGTTCGGCATCGCCGAGAAGGACCTGCCGGCCCTGGCGGACGTGGCCCTCACCGTGGCGCGCCCCCTGGCCAACAACCCCCGGAAAGTCACCCGGGAGGACGCCATCGACATTTACCGGGATGCCCTCTGAGCGTCCCTTCCCACGATCAAAAACGATAAGGATGGAGAAAAAGCCATGTCCGGAATGGAATTGATCGGCAGCGAGGAAAAACAGGAAGTACTGGACGTCCTGGAGACGGGCGTCTTCATGCGTTACGGCTTCGACCAGGAGCGGAAGGGCGTCTTCAAGGTCCGCCAGTTCGAGGAGGAGTTCAAGCGCTATCACGGAGCCGCCCATGCCCTGGGCGTCACGTCCGGATCGGCGGCCCTGAAGGTGGCCCTCTCGGCCATGGGCGTCGGCCCCGGCGACGAGGTCCTCGTCCCGGCTTTTACATTCATCGCCACCTACGAGTCCGTCCTGGAGGTGGGGGCCATCCCGGTCGCCACCGACATCGACGCGTCCCTGAACATGGACCCCGCCGACATCGCCCGGAAGGTCACGCCCTACACGAAGGCCGTCATCCCCGTCCACATGTGCGGCGCCCCGGCGGACATCGGCCGGATCATGGAGGTCTGCCGCGGCCTGTACCTGATGGTCCTGGAGGACAACGCCCAGGCCGTCGGCGGGAGCTACAAGGGCAAAAAGCTGGCCACGTTCGGGGAGATGGGCACCTTCAGCCTCGATTACTACAAGACGCTGACCACCGGCGAGGGCGGGATGATCCTGACGGACCGGAAGGACCTCTACGACCGGGCCGACTGGTACCACGACCACGGGCACGACCACAATCCGAAGGTCAGCCGGGCCATGGAAGGACGCACCATCCTCGGCTTCAACTACCGGATGAACGAGTTCCAGGGAGCCCTGGGCCTCGCCCAGCTCCGCAAGCTCGACTTCATCATCGCGGAGCAGAAGAAGAACAAGGCCGCCGTGAAGGAGATCCTCTCGGGTGTCCCGGGGATCGGCTTCCGGGCGATCCCGGACCCGGATGGCGACACGGCGACGCACCTGGCCTTTCACTTCGCCACGGAGGCGCAGGCGGAGGCCTTCCAGGCGGCCCTCGGCGCGGGCGGCGTCGACACGGTCTGCTTCAAGAAGAACAAGTGGCACTACCTGGCCAACTGGGAGCACCTGATCGCCTGGTCCACGGCCAACCCGAAGAGCTTCCCCTTCACGAATCCCATCTACCGGGGGAAGGTGGACTACAGCATCCGCCAATATCCGCAGGCCCACGACCTCCTGGGGCGGACCCTCTTCCTGGGCCTCCCGATCCGGATGCCCGAGGGGCGGCTGGATCAGATCCGGGCGGCGGTGAAGAAGGCGGCCGAGGCCCTGTAGCGGGGCCGGGAAGCACGAAAGGCGTTACAGCCATGCGGAAAGAAGACACGGGCATGATCGTCGTCACCGGCGGCGCCGGCTTCATCGGCAGCGCCTTCGTGTGGAAGCTCAACAGCGAGGGCATCGAGGACATCGTCGTCGTCGACCGCCTGGGGACGTCCGACAAGTGGAAGAACCTCGTGAACCGGCGGTTCGTCGAGTACATCCACAAGGACGACTTCCTCAAGATGATCTACGCCGACCAGGTGCCCTTCACCGTCCGGGCCGTGGTCCACATGGGCGCCTGTTCGTCCACGACGGAGAAGGACGCCGACTACCTCTGGACAAACAACTACCTGTACTCCTGCCGCCTCGCCGACTGGGCGATCCGGAACGGCATCCGCTTCCTCTACGCCAGCTCCGCAGCCACCTACGGCGACGGCTCTCTGGGCTTTTCCGACGACGACGAGACCACGGCGCTCCTCCGGCCCATCAACATGTACGGCTACTCGAAGCAGGTCTTCGACCTCTGGGCGCTCAAGCGCGGCGCCGACCGGCATATGGCGGGCCTGAAGTTTTTCAACGTCTTCGGCCCCAACGAATACCACAAGGGCGACATGACGAGCGTCGTCTTCAAGGCCTTCCACCAGATCCGTGAAACCGGGAAGGTCCGGCTGTTCAAGTCGTACCGCCCCGAGTATCCCGACGGCGGGCAGATGCGGGACTTCGTCTACGTGAAGGACTGCGTCGAGGCAATGTGGTGGCTCCTGAACCACCGGGAGGCCAACGGGATCTTCAACCTGGGGAGCGGTAAGGCCCGGACCTGGAACGACCTGATGGCGGCGGTCTTCCGGGCCATGGACCGGCCCGCGAACATCGACTACATCGACATGCCCCCGGGGCTGGACGAGCAGTACCAGTACTTCACGGAAGCGAAGACGGACCGCCTCGCCGGAACGGGCTGTCCCGTCCCGTCGACCTCCCTGGAGGATGCCGTGCGGGATTATGTCGTAAGCCACCTTGCACAGCATGACCCCCACCTGGGCATGTGCTGCGCCATTCAGTGACCATGACCATCGCCGTCATCATCCCCTCGCGGTACGAATCGACGCGCTTCCCGGGCAAGCCCCTGGCGGATCTGGCGGGGAAGCCCATGATCCAGCACGTCTACGAGCGCGTCCTTCAGTCCGGCACGGCAAGCCTCGCCGCCGTCGCCACGGACGATCCCCGCATCTTCGCGGCCGTCACGGCCTTCGGAGGGCGGGCCGTCATGACGGCGGACACGCACCACTCCGGCTCGGACCGGATCGCCGAGGCGGCGGGGATCCTGGGCCTCGCGGAAGACGACATCGTGGTAAACGTCCAGGGCGACCAGCCCGTCTTCGAGCCGGTCCAGATCGACGAGGTCGTCGCACCGCTCGTAGAAGACCCCTCTCTGCCCATGTCCACCCTCATCTACCGGATCCGGCGGGACGAGGAGATCACCCACCCGAATGCCGTGAAGACGGTCTTCGACCGGAACGGGAACGCCCTCTACTTCTCCCGCTCCACCATCCCCTTCGTCCGGGACCGGGGAAAGACGGCGGACTACTTCAAGCACCACGGCATCTACGCCTACCGGAAACACTTTCTCGACACCTTCACGAAGCTCCCCGAGGGGAGCCTCGAGCGCCTCGAATCCCTGGAGCAGCTCCGGGCCCTGGAGCACGGCTATCGCATCCGGGTTGTCATCACGGAGCACGACTCCATTGAAGTGGACACGCCCCAGGAGCTGGACCGGATCCGGCGGCTCCTGGAAGAAGGCGGATCATCCTGAAGGAGGCAGGAACGAAGAAGGAGGGAACGGAACCATGGTGGACCTGGAATACCTCAAGAACATCAACCTTGTATCGGATCCCCGAACGCAGAAGATCGTGGGCACACTCTTTTTGAAGCCCAATTACGAGATCTTCCGCAAGGTGGACATCCGGTTCGAGAACATCGACCGGATCCCCCGGGACGAGAACGTCATTTTTGCCATGAACCACACGGACCGCTTCAACTACTGGCCTTTCCAGTACAAGCTGTGGCGGATGAAATACCCTTTCACGACGGTCTGGGTGAAAGGCAAGTACTACCGGAACTCCCTGCTCGCCAAGGGGCTTGATCTCTGTAACCTGATCCCGGTGCCCTCCATGGGCTACCTCATCGAGGAGTTCTACAAGAAGCGCTTCGGCAAACGGATCGACCGGGAGGAGTACCGGAAGATCCGCGACGTCATCGACGAAAAATACGAGGACCTGGAGACGTACCGGCAAAATCTGGCGGAAATAACCCAACTGATGGGGGAAAGTTTCGTGGATTTCATCCGCGACCTCTACGAGAGGATCATGGAGAAGGTGGCGGACCTGAGCATTTACGCTCTCTTCGAGAAGGGGCTGAGCGTCATCATCTTCCCCGAGGGAACCCGGGGGTCCCAGCTCGGGGAAGGGCGGACGGGGATCGCGCAGGTGGCCCTGCACACGGGAAAGACCATTGTGCCGGTGGGGTGCAACAATTCCGACGCCATCTATCCCGGCAGCAGTCCCGTTGCACAGAGCGGCTGGATCACCTACCGGATCGGCGAGCCCCTCACGCTGGCCGACCAGTTGAAGGAGTTTCGAATCTCCGAGAAATTCAAGCTCCTGTCCCGGGAATCGCAGCAGAAATACAGGGAGAAGTTTGAAGGGGCCACGGCCGTCATCATGAAGGCGATCAATGCCCAACTGGACGAGAAATACCGGCGATGAGTACGGGTCGAACGGGAAGGAGGAGAACCATGAGAAGCAGCATCCTTCGGTGGAGAATCCTGCCCGGCGCGGCAGCGGTTCTTCTATTCCTGCTGGCCGCCATCCCAGCTGTTTCCGCGGCCCCCGCCCGGAAGGGCGACGCCGCCGACCGGCACTGGTGGGAGCGGCCGAAAGTCGTCAAGATGCTGCAGATCTCGGAGGAACAGGTCGGCCGCATCCGGCAGGCGACCCGGAGCGACCTCCGGAAAAGCGCCGAGTTGAAAAAGGCCTTCCGGCAGGAGCAGGACGCTCTGGATCAACTGGTTGCCGCGGAGAAGCTGGACGAGAAGGCCGTCCTCAGGCAGACGGAAAAGCTGCTTTCGGTCCTGGCCGGGTTCACGAAAATCGAGGCGGAGATCCAGTTCAAGGCCATGAAGGAGCTCACGGCAAAGCAGCGCCGCGAACTGATGGAGATGGTCCGGGCCAAAAAGGACTGGGCCATGGAGAAGATTCGCAAGACGGTTCAGGACGGCAACAACGGACGATCCACGGAGGATTGAGGTGGACCGGATATCACCGGGAGCGGTCCGGACACGGCGGACGCCTCCCGAAGTCCGCTCTGGTGAGCAGGCTTCACCGGCCCGTTCCGTTTTGACGCCCCGGATTTACAGCTCGAAGGTGGCGTCGATCTTGTAGGTCTTGACCGCACGGAGGCTCAGGATCTCGATCCCCGTCTTCTCCCGGATCTCCGCAAGGGCCGTCTCCAGGGCCTCCTCGGACGGGGCGATGAAGGTGAACCAGCAGTTGTACTCGTGATCCCGGCGGTAGTGGTGGGTGACGCCGGGATAGGCGTTGACGGTCGTCACGAAGTTGCCGGCCTTCCCTTCGGGGACCCGGGCGGCGCAGAGGGTGCTGACGAATCCCAGTTTCCGGGGGTTGAAGGACGCCCCGATGCGCCGGATCACCCCCTTCTCCCGGAGTTCGCGGACCCGGCGCAGGACTTCCCCCTCCGGGAGGCCCACGGCCTCCCCGACCGCCCGGAAAGGCGATGCTTCCAGAGGGAATTCCTTCTGGAGGATGTTCAGAATCTCCCGATCTTTTCCGTCCATTGTTCCCCGGTGGTAACAAGTGATTCGGACATCCATCAAGGCAATCGTCAGAAATAGACGCGGAACAGCGGACTGATCTCGGGCGCCCGGCGGACTTTGCTTTCCGGCACGTCAATGGAGCCGTCCCGGTTCCGGTCCAGGTACTTGTATTTTTTATCCGCCGACTTCCTGAGCTCGTCCATGGACAGCTTGCCGTCCTTGTTCCTGTCCAGATCCCTGAACTTCGACCGCGCTCCCTGGATGGCCTTGAACTCCTGCTCGCTCAGATAGCCGTCCCGGTCCTTGTCGGCCTCCTGGAACACCTTTTCCGCCGCCGCGTCGATCTCCTGGCGGGACAGCTTGCCGTCCCCGTCCGTGTCCAGCTCCTCAAAGGAAGGCCCCGCGGCCAGGGCCGTCCCGGCCAGAAAGGTGAGGATCAACAGCGTCGTCAGCCACACGTTCTTCATCGTTTCACTCCGTTCTCCCAGTCGGCGCATCCCCTGCGCCCCGTTGTTCCGCTTCCTCCGGTCCGGGCATGCTCCCGGCCCGCCTTCTATCGACCGCCTCCCGGCTCATAAATGCAGAGAGGCTCCTCCGCCAGGTAATCCCCCGTCGCCTCGTAGGCCCGGGCGCGGCAGCCGCCGCAGACGCGGATGAACTCGCAGCGCCCGCACTTGCCGCCGTAGCGGTTCAGGTCCCGCAGGTCCCGGAAGACCGCCGATTCCTTCCACACCGCCTCGAATCCCCGCTCCCGGATCTGCCCGCAGTCCACCTCCAGGTAGCCGCAGGGCTGTACCTGGCCGGTGTGCGAGATGAAGCAGAAGGCGCTTCCCCCCAGGCAGCCCCGGGTCACGGCGTGGAGGGGGTGGCCCTGGGGAGCCGATCCCGCTGCACCGCCGCGAGTCGCTTCGGCCGGACCGGCATCTTCACCTCCCGCCGTCTTCTTTCGCTGGCGCACGACCCGGAAATAGTGGGGGGCGCAGGTGGCCTTGAGCTGGATGGGCGCCCGATGCTCCTGTTCGGCAAACCATTTCAGGGTCTCTTCGTACTCCTCCGCCGAGATGGTCTGGTCGGCCATCTCCCGTCCCCGCCCCGTCGGGACCAGGAGGAAGATGTGGTGGGCCGCCGCCCCGATCCGGACGGCCAGATCGAGAATTTGCGCAATCGAAGCCCGGTTCGCCCGGGTGATCGTCGTGTTGATCTGGAATTCAAGGCCCACCCGCTTCATGGCCTCGATGCCCGCCATGGCACCCGCAAAGGCCCCGGGGACGCAGCGGAAGGCGTCGTGGCTCGCCGCGTCGGCCCCGTCGAGGCTGATGCTGACCCGCTGGATGCCCGCTCCGATCATCCGCCGGGCCGCGTCCTCCGTCACGAGGGTGCCGTTCGTGGCCAGGACCATCCGCAGGCCCTTCTTCGTCCCGTACGCGGCCAGGTCGTAGACATCCTCCCGGAGCAGGGGCTCGCCTCCCGTGAGGATGATGACGGGTCGGCTGAAGCCGGCGATTTCGTCCAGGAGTCGCAGGCCTTCATCCGTGGTCAGCTCGCCCGGGTAGGGTCCCCGCTCGGAGGAGGCCCGGCAGTGCACGCAGGCGAGGTTGCATCGCCGGGTGATCTCCCAGGCCACCATGCGGAGCGTATCTTCCAAGACGGGCAGGCGCCTGTCTTTACCGGTGTCGGCCATGCTCAATCCGTTTCTTCGCCGCTCCCGGACACCGGGAGCAGATGACGGAATCCCTTCGGAAAAACTCAGCGGGCGAGGACCTTCGCCGCCTCGGGGGCAAAGTAGGTGATGATGATGTCCGCCCCGGCACGCCGGATCGAGGTCAGGCACTCCATCATGGCCCGCTCGCCGTCCAGCCATCCCATCTGGGCGGCGGCCTTGACCATGGCGAACTCGCCGCTCACGTTGTAGGCGGCGATGGGCAGGTCGAACTCCTCCCGGGCCCGGCGGATCACGTCTAAGTAGGCCAGGGCGGGCTTGACCATGATGATGTCGGCCCCCTCCTCCACGTCCAGGGTGATCTCCCGGATCGCCTCGTCCCCGTTGGCGGGGTCCATCTGGTAGGCCTTCCGGTCGCCGAACTGCGGGGCGCTCTCCGCTGCCTCCCGGAACGGCCCATAGAAGCAGGAGGCATACTTGGCCGAATAGGCCATGATCGGAAGATCGTCGAAGCCCGCCTCGTCGAGGCCGTCCCGGATGGCCCCCACCTGGCCGTCCATCATGGCCGAAGGAGCCACCATGTCCGCCCCGGCCCTGGCGTGGGACACCGCCGTCTCCGCAAGGACCTCCAGGGTCGAGTCGTTGTCCACGGCCCCCTTCTCAAGCATGCCGCAGTGGCCGTGGCTCGTGTACTCGCAGAGGCAGACGTCGGTGATGACGAGGAGGTCCGGGACGCGGCTCTTGATCTCGCGGACGGCCCGCTGGACGACGCCGTCCTTCGCGAAGGCCCCCGTGGCCAGCTCGTCTTTTTTGTCGGGGATGCCGAAGAGGAGGACCGCCGGGATCCCCAGGTCCTTCGCGGCCTTCGCCTCCTGGACGAGATAGTCCGCGGACATCTGGAAGTTCCCCGGCATGGAGTGGATGGGCTTCTTGACGCTCTTTCCCGGGACGGCGAAGAGCGGATACACGAAGTCGTCAACGGAAAGCCTCGTCTCCCGGATCATGCGCCGGAAATGCTCGTTTTTTCTCAGCCGTCTCGGCCGGTACAGGGGGAACTGCATCGTCGCCTCCTCCTTTTTTTTACGCGATTTCCCGGTCCGTCAGGTAACACGCCGGATCGGGCGCCCAGATGTCGCCCGCGACGGCCTCCGCCCGGGCCCGGAAGTTCCCACCGCACACGCCCAGCCACCGGCAGGTGGCGCAGCGGCCCTTGACGTGGGGCTTCTTGTCCTTGAGCTTCGCCATCAGCTCGTTGGACGTGTCGGTCCAGATGGCGCTGAAGGGCCGCTCCCGGACGTTTCCGAAGGAGATGCCCCGCCAGAACTGGTCCGCATGGACGGCGCCGTCCCAGCTCACGCAGCCGATGCCGTTGCCGGAGCTGTTCCCCTCGTTCATCTTCAGGAGCTCCAGGACCTCCGCCGCCCGAACCGGGTCTTCCCGGAGGAGGCGCAGGTAGACGTAAGGGCCGTCGGCGTGGTTGTCCACCGTGAGGATCTCCTTCTCGAGGCCCTTCGCGAAGAGGTCCCGCGTCCGGTCCATGATCAGGTCCAGGAGCCGCCGCGTCTCTTCGTGGGAAAGGTCCTCCTCCACGAGGGCCGAGCCCCGGCCGGAATAGACGAGGTGGTAGAAGCAGCAGCGGGGGATGTCCTCCGCTTCGAGCAGGTCGAAGATGGCGGGGACGTCCTTCACGTTGTGGCGGTTCACGGTGAACCGGACGCCCACCTTGATGCCGGCGTCACGGGAGTCCCGGATGCCCCGGATCGCCCGCTCGAAGGTTCCGGGGACGCCCCGGAAGAAGTCGTGGGTCTCTTTCAGGCCGTCCAGACTCACCCCGATGTAGGACAGGCCGATCGCCCGGAACGTGCGGATGCGCTCCGGCGTGAGCAGGGTGCCGTTGGTGGAGATGACGGCCCGCATGCCCCGGTCCACGGCGAACTGCGCCAGTTCCGGCAGGTCCTTGCGGATCAGGGGCTCGCCGCCGGAGAAGAGGATCACCGGGGACCCGAAGGACGCCAGGTCGGCGATCAGCGCCTTCCCCTCCTCCGTCGTCAGCTCGTCCCGGTAGGGGATGTTGCGCGAGCTGGAGTAGCAGTGGATGCACTTCAGGTTGCACCGCCGGGTCATGTTCCAGACCACCACCGGCCGCTTGTCGGCGGAGAACTGGAGCAGATGCGAAGGCAGGCGCCTCGACTCCCGGTTGTAGCGGAGGACGTCGGCGGCTTCCACGGCGCCGCAGTAGAGTTTTGAAATTCCGATCATTTCCTGTTTCTTGAAAAAAGTTTCTATCCCGTCGGAAGGGATCCCGGCTCACCCGTTGCGCCGGTCGCCCGCTATGGGCAGATCAGCTCCAGCTTCGGGAAATACGTCCGATACCTTGCCGCGTCGCGGGTTGCCAGGGTCATGCCCGCCAGGGCCGCGTGGGCACCGATATAAAAGTCGGGGAGGGGAGAGCGTTTCTCTCCCCCCCTCTTCCGGTATTCCTGGAAACACTTTCCGGCCAGAAACGCCGCCTCCCACGGAAGGGGCAACCGCTTGAAATGACTTGGCGGCAGGGCATCCTCCAGGTCCTCGATCCGCGCGAACCCGATGGACACCTCGGCATAAATAACCGGGTTGACCGCCAGCACCGCCGTCTCCGCGCATCGGGCCAGTGTCTCGGAGGACCAGGGAAACCACACCGGATCCTCCGTGACGATGTCCAGGATGACGTTGCTGTCTACCAGGATGTCCATGTCATTCCCGGGTCAGGGCCAGGATCTGGTCCGTGCTCATCCCCGCCGTCGCCCGTCCCCGCATCCGCTCCACCATGGCCTTCCCGCGGCTTCCCTGCCCTTCCGCCTTTCTCAGGATGACCCGGTCTCCCTCCAGTTCGAAGGACACCTCGGTGAGGGGGAGAAGACCCGCCTTTTCCCGGATTTCGAGCGGAATCGTAACCTGTCCCTTCGTTGTAATCCGCATCGGCGTTCTCCTGAAATTCTTACTTTAACTATTCTTACTTCATCGGGAGGAAAAACTCAAGCGCCGGAGCGGGATGCAGGAGCACCATCTTACCGGAATCTGTCGGGAGGGGGCGGGGCGAAGCCGTAGCCGTCCCACAGGCGGTTTCCGTGCTCCCGATATCCCCGGCCGCAGGAGATGACGTGCTTCCGGCAGAGGGTCTCCCGCCACTCGTACTTCACCAGGACCGTCTCTATGGCCCTTGCCTCCGGGTCGAAGCGCACCTGCCTCGAGGGCGAGTACTCTTCCCGGCCGTAGCCCGTGCCGGCGCTCTTCGATTCTTCCCGCTGCACCGAGGGAGCCGCCTGCCGGCGGGCCATATCGCCTTTGGCCTTGCCCGCGGGCGCCGACATGGAGAAATCCATCGGCGGCTCGTAGCGCCGGACTTCCGGATAGACCGCGACGGCGATGACGCCCATGGCTGAGGTATCGCCGAAGGCGGCGGCATAGGAGTCGGCCACGTCCGTGAAGTAGAAGCGATTCACGCGATCCTGCCCGCTCCGCCAGCCGCTGTACTCGTTGGTGGCGTAAGGTTCGAGGATGTACATCCGCTCCGTGTTCTTCAGCCAGGACTTCCCGCCGGAGATGATGTTCCGGCCGTCCACGGCGACGACGACGCCGACCCGCCGGTCCAGGCGGTTGTGGACGACGATCCGGTAGTGATCGCCCCGGACGGCCTCGGCATAGACCTTCTTCAGGCCGTACCGGCTCTTCTGCATGTGGAGGGGCAGGGTGCGGCCGTCGTCGGTGACGATGCTCACGTCCACCGAGTCGCCGACGGAGGCCCAGGCGGGCCCCCCGGCCAGAACCAACAGCGCTGCAAAGATCGCAAACAGGGTTTTCATGACTTCCTCCTTCTTCCATCCTGGGATTTTGGGTGCTGCCTTTTGGGGGATTGGACAGGAGGAAGAAGGAAAAAGTTCCCGGGAAAATTAGGTCAGATTTTTTTGTGGGAGACCGGACGTTAAGGACCGTTCAAAAGGGGTTGGATGCAAGGCGCCTGCAGTCCTGAGCCACGAGGCGTACTTGTTTGGTACGTCGAGTGGCTCGGGACAAAGGCAACGCAGCAGACGCCCTTTTTCAACAGCCCGCCGACACTGCACCGCAACGGACTGTTCAAAAAGGGTTGAATGCAAGGCGCCTGCAGTCCTGAGCCACGAGGCGTACTGTTTGGTACGTCGAGTGGCTCGGGACAAAGGCAACGCAGCAGACGCCCTTTTTCAACAGCCCGCCTTCGAGAAGTGGGCTTCGATGGCGGTGACCATACCGGGGATTGTGTACTCCTGCTGGTGGATGTGGATGGGCAGGCCGGCCTTCCGGGCGGCGGCGGCGGTGATGGGGCCGATGCAGGCGACCTTGAGGCTCGCGGGCAGGGCCTCCACCCCGCCCAGAATGTCCAGGAAGTGCCGGACCGTGGAGGGGCTTGTGAAGGTGACGACGTCGGCCTTGCCCTCCGCGAAGATCGCCTCCAGCTCTTCCCGGGTCTTCTCCGAGCGGACCGTCCGGTAGGCCGTGACAACATCCACCGTCGCCCCCATGGCGGCGAGCCCCTCGGGGATCACGTCCCGGGCCTCCGCCGCCCGGGGCAGGAGGACCCGGACACCCTTCAGGTCCACCTTCTCGAACGCCTTCACCACGCCCTCCGAGATGTACTCCTCCGGAACGATGTCCACGCGGATTCCCCGGCCCTCGACGGCCGCTGCCGAGGCGGGTCCGATGGTGGCGATCCGGATGCCCCGCAGGTCCCGCACGTCGCCGCCGCGTTCACGGAGGCGCTCAAAGAAATACCGGACGCCGTTGGCGCTGGTGAAGACGATCCAGGCATAGGCGGACAGGTTGTCTAACGCCCGGTCCAGGCCCGACCAGTCCTCCGGCTCCGCGATCCGGATGACGGGGAAGTGGACGACCCGGGCGCCCCGCTCCTCCAGGAGTGCGGCGAACGATTCCGCCTGGGCCTCGGGCCGGGTGATGATGACGCCCCGGCCGAAAAGGGGCCGGTTCTCGAACCACGAGAGTTTCTCCCGCAGGGAGACCACCTCGCCGACAACGAAGATCGCCGGCGGCTTGAACTTCCGCTCCCGGGCCAGCTCGACGATGGTTCCCAGGGTCCCCGTCAGGGTCTGCTGGTCCGGCGTCGTCCCCCAGCGGATCAGGGCCACCGGGGTTTCCGGTCTTTTCCCGTTCTCGACGAGACTCGCGACGATCAGGTGGAGATTCTTCACGCCCATCAGGAAGACCAGCGTCCCGATGCCCGCCAGGGCCTTCCAGTCGATGTCGCTCTGCCCCTTCGTGGGGTCCTCGTGGCCCGTCACGAAGGCGAGCGTGGACGTATATCCCCGCTGGGTCAGCGAGATGCCCGCGTAGGCGGGCACGGCGACCGCCGAAGACACCCCCGGGACGACCTCGAAGGGCAGCCCCGCCGCCGCCACGACCAGCGCCTCTTCTCCGCCGCGGCCGAAGATATACGGATCGCCGCCCTTGACCCGGGCCACCACGCGGCCCTGCCGGGCCTCCTCCACGAGGATCCGGTTGATCTCGTCCTGGACGAGGGTGTGATCGCCCCCCTCCTTCCCGGCATAGACCAGCCTCGCACCGGGCTTTGCGTGGACGAGAATTTCCTCGTTGACCAGGTGGTCGTAGACGATGACGTCGGCCCGGGCGATGCAGCGCACGCCCTTGAGGGTGATCAGCCCCGCGTCCCCGGGCCCCGCACCGACGATGTAGACGATTCCCTTCTCCGCCATCGAATACCTTCCTTATTCTTTCTATCAGGGGCTCAACACTGTCGGTAGACCAGCTCCAGGATCGCCCGCCCGCCCCGGGAGAGGAGGTTCTCGGCCAGCTGCGTGCCCGCATCCTCGAACTCCCCGAAGGGTCTGCGGACCTCGTCCCGGACGACCAGCCGGCCATCCAGATTGCTGATGAGCCCCTGGATGACCACGTCGCCACCCTTCTTCTTCGCATGAGCCGCCACGGGGACCTGGCATCCGCCGCCGAGGCGCCGGAGAAAGGCCCGCTCGGCCCCCGCCTCGCCCCACGTGACCGGATCGTTCAGGAAGGCCAGGGCTTCCCCCGTTCTCCCGTCGCCCGTCCGGGTCTCGATGGCGAGAACCCCCTGGCCCGCCGCCGGCAGGATGAGCTCCTCCGGCAGGAACTGGGTCACCCGGTCCATCCAGCCCATCCGGCGGATCCCCGCCGCCGCGACAATGATCCCGTCCAGGTTCTCCGTCTCGACCTTCCGGATCCGCGTGTCCAGGTTCCCCCGGAGGGGAACGATCTCCAGGTCCGGGTAGATGCTGACGAGCTGGCACCGGCGGCGGAGAGAGCCCGTGCCGATGCGGCTCCCCCGGCGGAGGTGCTCGAATTTGACGTTCCCCCTGGAGATCAGGACGTCCCTCGGGTCCTCCCGCTTCGGCGTGACGGAGATCGTGAGGCCCTCCGGCAGCTCCGCCGGCATGTCCTTCATGCTGTGGACGGCCAGGTCCACCTCCCCCCGGAGCAGGGCCTCCTCGATCTCCTTGACGAAGACGCCCTTCCCGCCGATCTTGACGAGGGCCACGTCCTGCATGATGTCGCCCTTCGTCTTGATGACGACCAGCTCCACGGCCAGGCCCGGGTGGCACTCCCGGATCCGGTCGGCCACCCAGCCGCTCTGTTTCAGGGCCAGGGCGCTGCCCCGGGTCCCGATTCTCAGCACGTTCGCTTCCAGAATATCCTCCATTGATCTATATGTGCCGCCCGCCTTCACGGCTCCCCGTCCAGGCGGAACAGGCGGCGCAGGGCCTCCGCGTACACCGCGGCGCCGTTTTCATGGCTCTCCTCCTTGAGCCCCGTGATGGGGTCGTGGAGGATCTTGTTCACGATGGATGAGGCCAGGATCTGCACCCGCTCGCGGTCGGCCTCGCTCAGCCCCTCGATCCACGAGGAGACGCGCTCCATCTCGCCCCGGACGATGCCGTCCACCTTCTCCCGCAGGGAGACGATCGTGGGCACGACCTCCAGGGTCTGGTACCATCCCTCATACCGGTCCAGCTCCTCGGCGACGATGTCCTCGGCTTTCCTCGCCTCGGCCAGGCGGCCCCGGATGTTCTCGTCCACCACTTCCTGGAGGTGGTCGATGTTGTACAGGTAGACGTTGTCGATGTCGCCCGCGGCGGGCTCGATGTCCCGGGGGACAGCGATGTCGATGAGGAACAGGAGCCGGTTCTTCCGGCGCCTCAGGGCCGCCGCCACCATCGGTGCCGTGACGACCCAGCCGGCCGCGCCGGTGGAGCTGATGACGATGTCCGCCTCCTGGAGCGCCCGGGACAACTCGTCGAAGGGAACCGCCTCGCCCCGGAACTCCTCCGCCAGGGAGGCGGCCCGCGCGTGGGTCCGGTTGACGACGAGGATCCGCGGGGCCCCCTGGCCGATCAGGTGCCGGGCCGCCAGCTCCGACATCTCGCCGGCACCGACAAGGAGGATCGTCTTGCCCTTGAGGGTCCCGAAGATCTTCTTCGCCAGCTCCACCGCCGCAAAGCTCACCGACACGGCGTTGGCGGCGATGCCCGTCTCGGTCCGGATCCGCTTGGCCGTCCGGAAGGCGTGGTGCAGGAGCTTGTTCAGGACGGCCCCCGTGGCCTTCCGCTCCACCGCCAGGCGGTAGGCGTCCTTCACCTGACCCAGGATCTGCGGCTCCCCCATGACCAGGGAATCGAGGCTCGCGGTCACCCGGAAGAGGTGGCGCACCGCCTCCCGGTCGTAATGCGTGTAGAGGCAGCGGTCCATTTCCTGCCGGTCCAGGTTCCCGTATCGGAAGACGAATCCGTGGAGCCCCTCCGCGGCCTCCCGGCCCCCGGCGCGGGCCAGAATCTCCACCCGGTTGCAGGTGGAAAGGAACAGGGCCTCCTCGACGCCGGGCACCCGCAGGACCTCCGCCAGGGGATCGCTCCCGTCCTCGCAGGTGATGCTCAGGCGCTCCCGGATCTCCAGGGGGGCCGTCTTGTGGTTCATGCCGACGAGAATCAGGCTCATGGCGTCACAGAAAGCGGTGGACCGTCGTGAAGAAGGTCTTCTCCACGACGAAGGTCAGAAGCAGGATGAGCAGGGCCGCCACCGAGTAGAGGGCCGCCTTGTGGCCCCGCCAGCCGATGGCCAGGCGCTGGTGGAGGAGGAGCGCCAGAATGGCCCACGCCAGGACCGTCCAGACCATCTTCGCGTCCCACTGCCAGGCGCTGCCCCAGACCACCCGCGCCCAGACGGAACCGGCCAGGACGCCGAGGGTGAGCAGGGGGAATCCCCACAAGAGGCAAAGCTCGTTGATCCGGTCCAGGTCCTTGAGCGGGGGCAGGAAGCGGCTCAGGCGGGTGATTTTCTTCTCTTTGATCCGCTTGTCCTGGATCAGGTACATCAGGCCCGCCAGGGCGGCCAGGACGAACAGGGTCTCTCCTGCCAGCGTCAGGATCACGTGGATCGTGACCAGGGAGTGCTCCAGCTGGGGCGAAGCCGCAACGGCCCCGCCGAGTCCCGTGGAGGCGACGATCATCATCACCGACGCCACCGGGGCCACGAAAATCCCCAGGACGCGGGTCTTGGTCCTGAACTGGAAGGCCAGGTATCCGCCCGTCATGATCCAGGCGGTCAGGGAATGCATGTCATGCAGGCCCACCACCGGCGCCCGCCCGATGGCCATGCACCGCAGGACCAGGGCTCCCGCATGGATGACGAAGGCCGCGGCCAGCAGCCAGGTTGCAACCCGGGCCACGTGGACGCGCCGCACCACGACCGAGGCGACGTAGGCCAGGGCGCTGAAAAGATAGGCGGCCAGGGCCGCCTTGAAAACCAGGATGTCCATGAATTCAGGGCCTCGCGTCGATGTCTTCCCCGGTCAGCTCCTGGAGCAGAGCCCGTACGCCCTCCCAGTCGCCGGCACGGATCCGGTCCAGCACCCCGGAACGGACCACGGCCTCGAAAAGGACCTTGTTTTCAGCGGCGGACCGCCCCCGGGCGGTCACCTTCCGCCGGAGCTCCGCCATGATCTCCAGGAGGACGGCGTATTCCGGTCCGAAGCACTCCTCCAGGTCCTCCCGGATCCGCTTCGCCAGAGCGGGGCTGCTCCCGCCGGTGGAAACGGCCACCATCAGGTCGCCCCGCTGGAGGATCGACGGCAGGATGAAGTCGCAGCGCTCCGGGTCGTCCACGATGTTGACCAGGATGCCCCGGCGGCGGCACTCCCGGCTGACGGCGTCATTGACATCCTCCCGGTCCGTTGCCCCGATGACCAGCATGGCCCCGTCCAGCTTCGACGGCTCGTACTCGGAATCGACGTGCTCCACCGTCCCGGCGCGGGCCATGTCCGCCAGGCGCGCCGTCAGCCGCCGCGACAGGACGGCCACACGGGCGCCGCACTCCACGAGGCGCTCCACCTTGCGCTCCGCCACCTGGCCGCCACCAACGACGACGCACCTTCTGCCGGCGATGTCCAGATTGACGGGATAGTAAACCATGGGTGTCTCCCTTGAGGTCCGGACCGCCTGAAGGGGCTCCGGCACGGACGGTGAAAAACCGCGTCGAGACGCTACCATGCCGGGTTTGAAAATTCAAGCTGCTTGAAATGTCATGGGAAACAGGTTATGAGAAGGCATCTTTCAGGGAAGGGAGAGGACATGCCGGAACGATCGTCCAAGGGGGAGGGAAAGCAGGAACGATGGCTGAAGGTGACGCTCCTGAGCCCGCCGGAGATGTCGGACGCCCTGTCGAATTTCATGACCGAGCTGGGCGCCCAGGGAGTCTACCAGGAAACCCCCGTGATCCAGGATGAAAACGAGGATTTCCCCGGCCTGTCCCCCGAGGAGACCATCTATGCCTTCCTGCCGGTGGACGTCCGGATGGAGAACCGGATCGCATCGCTGACGGCGTACCTGGAAGACCTTGCGGAGCTCTTTCCCGACCTGCCCGCCGTCCGCCTGAATCGGGAGATCATCGAGAATCCCGACTGGGGAGAGGCCTGGAAGAAGTACTTCAAGCCCATCCGGATGAGCCGCAGCATCGTCGTCAAACCCACCTGGGAGCGCTACGCATCCTCGGGCCGGGACATCATCATCGAGATCGATCCGGGCATGGCTTTCGGCACGGGCCAGCACCCGTCCACCCGCATGTGCCTGGAGGCCATCGAGGACCTGATGCTGCACGGCCGCCACGAACTGAAATGGCACGTCCTCGACGTGGGGACCGGAACAGGCATCCTCGGAATCACCGCGGCCAAACTCGGCGCCGAGCGCGTCCTTTGCGTCGACGTCGACCGGAAGGCCGTCGAGGTTGCCCGGGAGAACGTGGCCATCAACCAGGTGGCCGAACGGGTGGCCGTGGTCAACCGGGACGTGGCGACCATCCGGGACTCCTTCAACCTGATCGTGGCCAACCTGACGGCCAAGCTCCTCCTCAAGCTGCGCGCCCACCTGACCTCCCTTCTGGACGACGGGGGATGGCTCATCCTGTCGGGCATCCTGGAGCAGCAGCGGGGTGCCATCGAAGAGCACTTCCTCACCGGCCAGCTCACGATCCAGCGGCTCGTGACGGAAAAGGAATGGATCTGCTACGCCCTGAGAAAGGGAGGGGGCGGCGCGTGACCCGTCCGCGCATTTTCCTGGATTCCCTGCCGGAGCCCGGGGATACCCGGACCATCGACGATTCCCGGAGCCACTACCTGAAGAACGTCCTCCGCCTCAAGGAGGGGGAGGAAATCGTCCTCAGCGACGGACGCGGCGCCGAGTGCGAAGCCGTCGTTTCGTATTCTGCCGGCGGCCGGGCGGAGTTGAAGATCCGGAACCAAGCCACCCGGAAATCCCAGGCGGTCCCGATCATCCTGGCCCAGTCCCTCCCGAAGGGGGACAAGATGGACGCCATCATCCGGCAGGTCGTGGAGCTGGGCGTCCGGCGGATCGTCCCCTACCGCTCGGCCCGCAGCGTCCCCAGGATCTCTGCCGACAAAGGCACGGCGCGCGTCGCCCGGTGGCAGCGCATCGCCGAGGAATCGGCCCGCCAGACCGGCCGCGCCCACATCCCACAGGTCGATCCCATCCACTCCTTTGAAGAGATGGTCCGGATGGCCCTTCCGGAGGACGCCTGCCGCCTGATCTTCTGGGAGGAGGAGAAGGAGGCGGGATTCCGGGAGACCCTGCGTAGCATTGGGGAAGGCACCGCGGCCTACTGCCTGATCGTCGGACCCGAGGGCGGCCTCACGGCCGACGAGGTCCGCCAGGCCCGGGAAGCAGGATTCCGGTCCGTCAGCCTGGGGAGAAACGTCCTCAAGGTGGAGACGGCCGCCCCGGCCATCGTGGCCATGCTGCAGTACGAGATCGGCGGGCTCGGCACGGCCGGGGGAAAAACAACCCGGGAGGAGGTCCCTTGAATTCGATGAACCCCTATGCCGGATTCTGGAGGCGGGCCTTCGCCATGTCGGTCGACTGGATGATCCTCTCCACCATCGCCGTCTTCCTGTTCATCACGGGGGCCGTGGCCCTCAACCTCTCCTGGCTGCAGGGGGGACTGGCCTGGCCGGAGGACATCTTCGCGTCGGTGTCCACGTTCATGCTCCTGTACGCGCTCGCCCTCCTGTGCATGAACTGCTTCTACTTCACGTATTTCCACGGCCTCACCGGGCAGACCCCCGGGAAGATGCTCTTCCGGGTCCGGGTCGTCTGCCAGGACGGAACACCGGTGACGCCCGGCATCGCCTTCCTCCGCTGGGTGGGATACCACTTCTCGTCCATCTTTCTCCTGGGCTTTCTCTGGGTGGCCGTGGATCCCCGCAAGCAGGGCTGGCACGACAAGATCGCCGGAACGGTCGTGGTGGTCGGCGAGCGCCGCGAGAGCGCCCAGATGGCGCTTCCTTTCGGCCCGTACACGGGATAAAAAGCGCTTGACAAGAAAAGGGAGATTTACTACAAATCGCATCCCCAACGGGGGAGCAACCGATGCAAAAACGGGCCGGTAGCTCAGTCGGTAGAGCACCGGACTGAAAATCCGGGTGTCGGCAGTTCAATTCTGCCCTGGCCCACCATGGAAATCAAGGGGTTACGAGTCTTAAAGATGGCTTGTGACCCCTTATTTTTTGTGGCTGTGCCAAATACGTGACATTTTCGTTTTTTGCTTCGTCAATGGCCTCGATTCCCGGCCTCAAGCTCTCCGTGAAATGATGGGCATACCTGCCAACCATGGCCGTGTGCTTCCACCTTCCCAACTTCTGCACGGTATAAAGATCAACGCCATTTTGAACCAACCGGGTTGCGAAGGTATGACGCAAATCATGAAACCGGAAATGTGCAATTTCAGCTTTCACCGTTGCTTCCTGAAATGCCCGGAACAGATTTCTTTTCATGATCCGCTTCCCGTTCCGGCTTGGGAAAACATAATCGCAACCTTCCGACTTTGCGGCTAACCTTTTCATCAAAATTGACATTGCCGTCTGATTCATCGGGAGGGTGTCAACAGACCCGTTTTTCTGTTCCAGAATTGTTACTGTTCGCCTTGTCAAATCCACCTGTGACCACTTGAGATCCAGGATTTCACTTTGACGGAATCCCGTATGGATGGCGAATAGGATGATTTCCTGCAGCCATGCGGGGGCAGCAGCAAGCAACCTCTTTTCCTCCTCTGCAGTCAACCACCGCTCTACCTGGTTGCGGACCTTCTCTTTTGCCACCTTTCGTACAGGGTTGTCATTCACCAGCTCCCATTCCTTCATGGCCAGGTTGAAGGCGTGTCCCATCAAGACGAGCTCATAATTTAAGCTCCTCGGGGATGCGCCTTCTTCACGACGTTTTACCTTGTATTCCGCAATCATTTTCGGAGTTATCTCCGTAAGAAATTCATCTCCGAAAAACCCTTGCAGGTGCTTATTTAGGCTAATATCTCTTTCGTAGGATCTTGGTTTCTTATGGACCGCTGAGTATTCTGCCATGTAACGATCCATAAGCTCTTTGAAGGTAACGTCCTGGCCCTCCACATAGTCAAACCACTTTCGTTCCGCTATCTCCCCTTTCAATTTGTCAAAGATCCTTTGAGCCAGTTTCCGATCCTCCGTCTCCGTTGATCTTCGGATACGTTGACCGTCAACCATGAAGCTCATCCACCAGACGGATCCACGTTTATAGATCCCCATACCGATTCTCCTTTCCGTGGTCCTCGATATGGTCTGGTTTCCCGTGATCCACTTTATAACCTTCCCGCTTGGTCTGGTCAATGACCGATCGGACAACCCGTTCAACCTGGATGGCCTTGCCCCGGCTCCGATCCTTCAAGTATCGTCTCAATCCTTCAGTCTTCGGGGCTGTGTGATGTTTCCCTTTCATCCACTCATCAATTTCCGACTTCTTGAAGCGTATGAGCTTGCCGATCCGGTAATGAGGGATTTCAGCAACCAAGCCGTAAACCTTCTTCACCTTTAATTTGAGGTAAAGGGCCAGATCCGACACATCCCAGAACATTTCTTCCAGATCCATTGCCCGTTCCCTCATGACCCTTCCTCCTCCGGTTCGGTCGCAACGCTGTATTTCAGATGTTTGCCGGTGTCTTTCAACACTCGATGATATTTCGCCCGCTTTTTCATGAACCGATCTTTATCAACAGGCTTCTGCAAATATTCCATCATTTGCGGGTGCCGCATGAATTGGTCCACACAGTCAGCATAGGTAACCGGGCTGTCTACAGCCGCCCCCCGGTGTTCCATCTCGATGGCTTGGAGGGACACGATGCTTCCCATTGCCTGCATGACCCTCATTTGTGTATCCGTATCTTTTACCGCTTCACGAACGGCGGGCGTACTGTTCTGGTATCCCCTGTACCCATCTTGGATATGATCCCAAAACGGAAGGTTCTTTCTCATCGTATGGTGACGTTCCGGGCGATCCTGAAACTTGAGCCATTTCTGTGTGCAGTATGCCCACATTTCGTGAGACCCTTTCAGAAGGTCTTCCACGGTGTTCATCTTCACTTCCTTGAGGAATTCCCTTCTTGCCTGGAATTCAACACGAACGGCCTTCATGCCTTCGGGGACTTCCTCGATGCCCCAAACATCGAACATCCAGAACTTCTTAGACTTTTGTTTGATTTCAAGAGCCTTGTCGTAAAGTCTCGCCTGGATTTCTCCGGAACCGATGGACAAGCCCGTCAACTTTCGATGCATCATGTGAATGTCTTTGTTTGACGCATACGTAATGGCATGTTCTGCAATCGTTGCGGTCCAAAGGTCTTCCGGCAAGAGGAGATCCACGCAGAGATCGACACGGGATAATTTGCACTCTGTGATTTGCCCTCCGATGCCCTCGATGATTTCCACAAGGCAGGATAAGGCATCTTCCAACCCCAACCGCCAAAGGGTCTCCGATCTAACTTCCGCCATGATGTTGGGACGGGAGATGTCTGTCAGCCATTGCCCGATCTTCATCGTGTAATCGTGACCGCTGAGAATCCACTGATAGCCCTTGGACCCATTGGGCAGCATGTTGAAAACCCAACCCGTGCCGTTTTCTCTGAATGGCAGGCATGTGCTGAATTCCTGTTTTCGCTCCTGGGCAACCTGCTTCATTTTGTCCAATTGGGAGAATAGATCCTCTTTGATCCACTCGACCTTGAACGAGAGCACGAGCGTATCCACACCCGATGCAAGTATCTTATATACTTGGGCATAATTAGCTTGCTTCACCTTTGCAGGGGGGCTGTTAGTCATTTGCCCCCCCTTGCGTGGATACAATCAAAAAGATCCATGCTCTCGGACGCCTTGACATGCCCGCCTGCCCGCCCGGCCTCTCTACCGGGGCGCGGTCGGTCAGGCGTCTTTTTCTTTACGTGTCTATCAGGGATGAAGGTACGGGGTGCCTTGTAGAGCATTGCTACTTCCCGTGGAGTCAAGACCCTTGACCCCGGGAAGGTTTGCAGGACCAGCCGAACCATGTGTTCAGCCTTGATTGTCTGGATACAATCCAACCACTTTTGAAGTTTTTCGGAATGCATGTTCACCCTCTCACAGATTTGAGAGAGTCCCTTGACATGCACAGGCGGGCTTGATACCGTTTTCCTGCCTGTGTGTGTCGAAAGACTCCCAGGTTTTGCGAAAAGCCGTACAGCGACCGGCCAAGTCACCCTGTGCGGCTTTTTCCGTTTTCAGCCCTTGTCGGCTGTCTTTTTCTCCTGTCCCTTCTGGTGCCGTTTCCTGAAATACTGCCGAATATCCTCAAAGACTCTGGCAGTAGCCCACAACCCCAGTTTGTTCATGACTTCCAACTCCTCTGCACCGACTTCCACGAGGTTGGTAATCAGCTTGCTCCTGGTAATGTCACCTTTTGCCGCCAACACTTCCAGGCGCTCCACGAGAGCTTTGTCTACCCAGATCGTGACGGCCTGCTTATCTCCCTTTTCTGTTGGCATGGTCTCACACCTCCTGGTTGTGGCTAACGCATACATGAGGGTCTGTAGACTTGTCAAGTGAAAAATGTTGGTCTCTGTGAACGCCTTCCCAATCCCCCCTCGCCGGCTCCGACGAGCCTGGGCGGGCCCATTCTCGCCGGCGAGGTATCTGTGTCTTGCCAGGGCTTTGCGCTCTGTTTCGTGTCCTTTTCCCACGCTTGATTGTTTGAATTTACCCCTTCTTTTCCCATTAAAAATGGGTTGACATCTCTTGTCAACCCTGTTATGGCTTCCACATGACTGCTCAATCATCATTTGCAGATGAAGTTAAACGCTTACGAGAAGAAAAGGGGTACAGCATAAAAAAATTGGCTAATACCCTTGATGTGAATTACACATATTTGAGCAAGATCGAAAACGCAAAATCGACGCCATCTGAAGATTTTATAGACAAATTGGCATCAGCGTTGAATTGCAATGCTGAAGAATTAAAAATTATGGCTGGTAAACTTCCGCTCGACATAAAGGAGATTATAAAGAATCATCCCACCGATGTTGTTGATTTCTTAAGAAAAGAATTTGGTAACAAAAGTGAACGGGAATAATAGGCAACCATACTTATCGATCATCGAAAATATTGGATTGATAAATGGACGTTATTCAAATGTTGCAAGGATAGATAATAACGGTGGCAAAGGAAACTTTTCCTTAGTATTCATTGCTGATGACTTAAGATCCGGTTCTCAAGTAATTCTCAAATTTTATTCTCCATTACATCATGGCAATTTTGACAGGCTTCAACGCTTTCAGAGAGAAGGGGTCATTTTGGAAAGGCTCAAAGGCCTGCCCAATATATTAGAATGCATTGAAGGCGTTTCACAGGTAGATGTCGTTGCAAAAGTAAATAATGTCGAGATTAGCCAGCCATATTTTTTCATACCGACAAAAAAAGCCATTACAACTATTCACGATTCTATTTATGTAAACAGCTTAAAACCTGAGGATTTAATATTTTATTTCAAAGGAATGTGTAAAGCCGTTGATAGAATCCACCGAATGAGGATCTGCCATAGAGATATTAAGCCCGACAATTTCTTTATCTTCCCTCATAGAGATCTCAGGCTTGGCGATTTTGGAACGGCCAAATTATTTGATGGGAGCATACCGGACATACAGACCAGCTATTTATTGCCGGTCGGTCATATGGGTTACGTTGCTCCGGAATTAATCTGCGGTATCGGGATCGGTGACGGCATTTCTTTTAAAGCCGACATTTTTTCACTTGGCGCAACACTTTTTGAAATGTTCGCTCAGCAGACACTTACAAGCCTTATCTATACACAGAATTTCAAACAAGATTTGATTCTAATTAGATATGCCCTATCAAAAGTATCCGACCGAGATAAAGAAGAAGCCTATTTAGCAATGATTGATCCATACAAAAGATCAATTACTTTTCCAGACATTTTTTCCTTTAATAATAACGTTCCGAAGGCAATCAAGAATCACTTAAACGGATTGTACAAATCATTAACGAGCATCAGTTACAAAAATAGATTGACGGATTTCCGATCCATTCACAGAACATTAGACATCTGCACGCTGATACTCCGTAATGCCTCCAAGAAAAGAGGCTGATACAGTGGCAGATAAATACAGCGACGCACATAGAGGTACATAAATGTTTAGTTCCATCTCCGGCTTTAAAGAATGCGAGCAGTTGCAGTTAGAGCGTGAGAAGTATCCAGTAAAAGTTGAAACTGGTAATTTTTTCATGCCACCTCAGGAATTTAACTTTACGAGATCTGGTGTAGCCTCTGATTTAGAAAATTCTGATGAACACGATTATTCTGATACCGACCCTCTCTTTTTAGAACTTGGAAGAAGAAGTGTCGAATCAGCTCAGAATAGTTTAAACCGCATACCCGAGAGTGAAGCCTTGATGAATAATCTTGGTTTAGCTTACCTTAATAGCGGGCACAAAGATAATGCGATACATTGGTTTGAATATTCGTTAAAGAAAAACAGGAATTACTTTCCTGCACTTGCAAATTTAGCAAAAACTCTTTTATTGATGGGCAACATTGAAAAAGCATTAGAAATGTACCTAGCTGCCGAGAAGTATACGCCCGACAATACGAGTATATTGAATAATGTAGCCAATATATATTTTAGCAAGCGTCAATACGAAAGATCATTGGAATATCTTCAGAGAGTTATGAAAATTACCCCAAACGATGCTGCAGCCCTTTCCAACATTGGCACAATATATTTAGTTCAAAAGCAAGTTAATAAGGCAATTAATTACTACCGAAAAGCGCTGTGTATTAAACCTGACATGCCAGGTGTGCTTAATAATTTGGGCGTCTCTTTTGCGATGCAAAGAAACTATAAGAAGGCGCTTAAACATTTTGGTGCAGCATGGTACCTCAACAAGACCTCTATTGGTCTCTTATTAAACTATGCGCGCGCTTATCAGGATAGTGATAAACATTCTGAAGCCAGAGATATTCTTGAGCAATATATAAAATCGAAGTACGATAAAAGGGTTGCCGAAAGGTTGGCATGGTCATGTGCCATGACAAAGGAATATGACAGATGTATTGTGCTTCTTAAGAAATTGTTAAGTGATAGCGAGAATAACGATTTTACGAAGGCCAAGTATTTAAATAATATTTCTGTCGTCTTTAGGTGCAAGAAGGACCTTGCAAGTGCTCTCACTTATTCTGAATCGTGCATGAAAATTCGGATTAATCATCCTAAAGAGCATTATACAAACACAGCAAAATTGTATTTTGATTTAAACAAAGATAACGAAGCATTTAAAATTATCCAAGTCGCTGAAAGCTTATATACTGATCAGCCTGAAATTTTAGAATGCATGGGAAGATATTATTTTGAAACAATGAATTACGCTAAATCACAAACGATATTGAGGCGAGCTATCGAATTAAAGCCTGATCTTGTTGATGCTTATACAATAATATCTGTTATCGAAATGGAAAAGGAACGAAATTATAAGGAAGCAGAGAAAATTCTTTTCACCGCACTCAAATACAATGAGGGTGATATACATGTGCTAAACAATTTGGCCTATAATTACTTGTTACAGCAAAACACCACTGAGGCGAGGAAGATATTGTATAGCCCACAAATGGTCGAGCAAGAAGATTGTTTTGTAAGCGCCACAAGGGGGTTGCTCATGTTATTGGAAGGAAATTTTCAAGAAGGGAGGCGTTTATACAACCTTGCGGAAATGCAGGCGAAGAGTGATTCTATTCTGTCAAAATTACTTCGACAAAAGAAGAATATAGAATTAGCTAAGCAGCTAATCAAAGATGGAAAGAAAGAAGAAGCCAAGAAGTTATTGGGTGATGTTATGAACATCAAAGCTAAATACGAATATTACAGAGAACAGGCAAACGAACTGAAGAATTCTATATAATATAAAAAAATGTGTCACAATGAGAGCAATAACCTGAATATTTCTGCATCTGAATGCAGGTAGGCTGATAGTAAAGAGCGTCGCATAGGGAAACCCAGCTTTAAATCAACAGGTTATGGTTGTACCTGATGGTGTTATTTGTCAATCTACGAATCCCAGGGCCACCGAAGGAAATACGTCTCATGCAGAATTGATGATATGCTATTGCCCACGTTACTCTGTGACAGAAACGTGACAGGCACAATGGAACAATCTATGAAATTTTAGTTTTAAAAGGGCGGGATATGGATTTCAATAATCTTGCTCTTTCGGGAAACCAGACCAATAATCAAGGACATGCGACTCTTCTATTTGTTTCTATATCATACCTGAAAATCCGGGTGTCGGCAGTTCAATTCTGCCCTGGCCCACCATGACACAAAAAGGGGTCACAGATTGCGGTCTGTGGCCCCTTTCTTTTTCCTGCCCTGTTTCTTCCCGTACGAATTAATCAAATTTAATTTTCGGCCTGCGAGGGACGCTCGGCCTGTTTCTCTTTATATCAATCGATTTGTCGGTCATGATCGTTAACACATATCCATATGGACTTGAGTATTGCCATCCGCGAAAAATCCATGGAAGATTCGGCAATCCAAAATTCTTTTTGAATTCCTCGACAAAATAATCTGCGTGAACATCATTTGTAAGAAAGATGTAATCGGTTAATTCTCCGCTAAAAAAAATCTCCGTAACCTTGCCGTTTCCGTCATCGTCGATGATGAACCCGTACCCGGTCAGATTGCTGTCCTTATTTTTCATAAGAAAGCCCTGCTTACCAAACATTCGCATCTTATTTTTTTTGAAATACTCCCTGTCATGCGTCATCAAAGTATTAGAGTCTTCAACTTGACTGACAGTCCAGTTTTTGCCAACTAAGTTTATACATATCTTCCGTGCTTCATTTATATCCATTCCAATGCTTAAACCTTTTAATATTATCTGCTTTTCTTTTACCTTGACGTTGCGTGGCGCTTCTGATGCGGCAACGCTCACAGATGTATAAGCAACCAACAATATGATTCCAAATATTATAAATAAACGCTTTTTCATCTGTAGTCACCTCCCGCATAAATATCCATTAATAAGTGAATTTCTTACAACATACTACTTCGTCGGATAATTCATTGTAACAGGCACACCATCAACAATTCCAGCACAAGTTTCAATCATGAACCCCATTGTGTGAGGAGATCGCCGGCTTACCTTGACACCATAACCACCCTGAAGAACGGACCTTCAATTCTATAACACCGAGTAAACGATCAGTCCCAGACCGATGAGGAACACACTGATATTGATGATGACTTCACGAATGAGAGGGATATCATTTTTAAAACGGGAATGATCCGGATTCTTGGGATCGTATAGGATGGCAACCTCGGTGTTTAAAAATTTTTCTGGAGAATGGCTCGCAAAATGCGATGCCGCTACATGGGTCGTATTGTCGGCAGCCTTGAATTCCGCATAAAAGCGGTATTGGCCGGAGTTGACGTTCTCTATCTGCGGATACGTGGCTGCATCCGTGATCGTTCCCGTTGTTTCGATCCCGGTGCGGAGCAGTTTATCATCACGGCGCCAATCGAAGAAATTGAACAATCCATCGATGAGCCCATAAAACACAAGAACGACGCCGATCATGAAACAAGCTATTTCCGTATGGGTCGGCATGATGAGCACATTCAGCACAAAAAAATGGCAGGGTCGTCTCAACAGCCCCGCCACTCCTTTTTACGAATGGAAGAAGGGACGGGCTCACATACCAAGGTAGGCCTTGCGGACATCGGGTGAATCGAGCAGTTCGCGTCCTGTGCCGGACTGGACGATATTCCCGCTCTGGATGACGTAGCCGCGGTGGGCGATTTCGAGCGTTTCCTGGACCATCTGTTCGACCAGCAGGACCGTGGTCCCGGCTTTGTTGATGCCGATGACCGTCTCCATCATTTTCTCGACCATGGTGGGCATGAGGCCCAGCGACATCTCGTCGAGCATGAGCAGCTTGGGGTGCGACATGAGGCCGCGCGCGATGGCCAGCATCTGCTGCTCCCCGCCGCTCAGCGTCTCGCCGATTTGCGTGGCGCGTTCCCTGAGCACGGGGAATATTTGTAATATCTCCTCCACGCGGCGCTTGACCTCCGTCTTGGATTCTTCGGCATACGCCCCCAGGGCGAGGTTTTTCTCAACCGAGAGCTTGGCGAAAATCCGGCGGCCTTCCGGGACGTAGCTGATGCCAAGCTTGACGGTGCGGTTCGCCGGGAGCTTGGAGATATCGGCGCCCTCGAAGATTATGCTTCCTTTGAGAGGGTGCATGAGACCGCAGATGGTTCGCATGATCGTGGACTTCCCCGCCCCGTTCGCGCCGACGATTGCGACCAGTTCCCCCGGCAGGACCTCCAGGGAGGCGTCAAAGACGACGGGGATGCCGTCATATCCCGCATCCAGGCCGGAAACGTTCAGGATGGGCTCAGGCACCGGCTCCACTCCTCTGTTCCTTGAAGCGCTGGGAGTATTTCACCCCGAGATAGGCCTCGATGACCCTGTCGTCGTTGACGATGCGCTCGGGCGCGTCCTCGGCGATCTTGAGGCCGCTGTCGAGCACCACGACCTTGTCGGCGATCGGCATGATGGCCTCCATGACGTGTTCCACGATCATCATGGTGATGCCGCTGTCTTTCAGTCGCAGGATGACTTCCACGGCCGCCTTCACTTCCGTCGACGTGAGGCCCGCCATCACCTCGTCGAGCATGAGCAGCTTGGGGCCCGCAGCCAGCGCCCTCGCCATTTCCAGGCGCTTCTTCCCGGCGATGGGCAACCCCCCGGCCAGCTTGTCCTGGATTTGGGTAAGCTCGCACAGCCGGATGCATTCGGCGGCTTTTTCAAATGCCGATTTGTTGTCGTGGCATTTCAGGAAAGCGCCGACCAGAACGTTGTCGAAAACCGTCATTTCCTTGAGGGGCCGAACGACCTGGAAGGTGCGCACCGCCCCTTTGCGGGCGATCTGATACGGCGTGAGCCCGGTTATATCCTTGCCGTCAAAGGAAATGCGCCCGCTGAATGGCTTGTAGAGCCCGGAGATGCAGTTGAAGAGGGTCGTTTTCCCCGCGCCGTTCGGGCCGATGAGCCCGACAATCGAACCGGCCTCCACGGTAAAGCTGACCCGGTCGTTGGCGACAAGCTCGCCGAACTTCATGGTCACTTCATTCAGTTCAAGGAGCGCCAACTTCCGTACCTCCCTTGCCGCGGGCTTTCGCAATCCGCTGCCGGATCCCCTGGAAAATCCCGACGATCCCGGCGGGCTGCTTGATGACCATGAGGATGATGATCAGTCCGAAAATGATCAGGTCGATGCCGCCGCCCAGTCCGCCCCAGAACGCGCGGGTGTATTCCTGCAGCGGGATGAGGACCGCCGCACCGGCCAGGGGCCCCAGGAGCGTGCCGGCCCCGCCCAAGATGGTGATGAGGACGAACTTCATCGCCATGTCCAGGGAGATGACCATGGACGGGTCCACCCTCAGGTTGTACTGAACGAAGAAAACCCCGCAAAGGGCTGTCAGGACCGCCGAGATGGCCATTGCCGTGAGTTTCACCATGGTGCTGTTGACGCCCAGCGATTCGGCCGTCTCCTGCCCTTCCCGCACGGCCTTCATGTAATACCCGAACCGGTGCCCTTCCAGCCAGCGCACGACCCCGAAGACAACCACAAACAGGATCAGGGCGAAATAATAATACCCCGTCTTCGAATACCAGACCAGGTTCCGGATTCCCTCTTCGATCACGGGATAGTCCAGCCCGATGGCCCCGCCGATCCAGTCCCACACCTGGAACATGCGGAAAAAAATCTCCACGATGGCGAAGGTGGCAATGGCGAAATAATGGCCGCTCAGCTTGAAGCACGGATAACTGATGATGACCGCCACCAGGCCGGCCGCCGCCATGCCGATCAGGATGCCGGGCCAGGGCGTCGTCCCGTAGGTCACCAGGGCCATGGACGCCCCGTAGGCGCCGATCCCGAAAAACACCGAGTGGCCGAACGACACCTGGCCGCAGTAGCCGCCGATGATGTTCCAGGCCTGCGCCATGCTGGCGTACAAAAGGATCAGAATAAAGACATGCATGCGGAAGGAGTTGTCCGCAAAACCCGGCACAATGGGCAGGACGGCCACGACCGCAATGAACAGCAGCCACACGGCATCCTTGCCCAAGATTCTGTTTTTCGTCGGATTTACCAACCGAAAAACCCCTTCCTTCGAAAGGCGACAACCGCCAGGTACAGGCTGAACACGGCCACGTATTTGAACACGGGCGCGATGTAAAACCCGGCGAACGACTCCACAACCCCCACGAGCAGGCCCGCACACAGCGCCCCCGGGATGCTTCCGAACCCCCCCATGGCCACGCAGATGAAGGCGATGAGCCCGAAAAGCGAGCCCACCTCGGGATGCACGGCAAGATACGTCGGCATGATGCCGCCGGCGATGCCCACGCACGCCCCGCCGATGCCGAAGATCAGGAGGTAGATGCGTTCCGTGTTGATGCCCATCAGTTCGGCCGCCTCCTTGTCCATGGCGGTCGCCTGAACGGCCCAGCCGAACCGGGTGGAGTTGATCATGGCGTAGACAAGCCCGATGACGAGCAGCGCGATGATGCCTGTCACCAGCTGGGGGATGGGGATGATCAGCGCCCCCAGTTGATAGGTCTTGTCGCCCAGCCACGTATCGGTGAGGATGCGGAAATTCGGCGAAAAGAGGTTCAGGCAGAGATTCTTGATGAGCATGGCCAGCCCGAAGGTGGCCAGGAGCGCCGCGAGCGATGGTTTGCCGATGGTATATTTGACGATCAGCTGGTAGGTCAGCACCCCGAGGAGAAACACAAACACGCCGGCGGCAAGAAGAGACACCAGGGGATCCACACCGACCAGGAACCCCAGCCAGTAGCTGACATACATGGCCGCCATCAGAAACTCGCCATGGGCGAAATTGATGACGTCCATGACGCCCCAGATGAGGCACAGGCCGGCGGCCACCAGCGCGTACAGGAGTCCGCTTAAAATCCCGTCAATAAGTACCTGGAGAACCGTTTCCATTCAACGCACAAACAGGAGCCTTTGAGAGCCGTGTATCGGGCTCCCAAAGGCTCCCGTACGAAGTCCGCTCGATCCGTTGTCGAAGCGAGCAAACCGGATATCGGATATGGGCCGCGGGGACAACCGGCCGGTCGCCCCGCGGGCCACCTTGTTACCTCTTGTCCCAGGCTTTCATGGGGAAAACAGCCTTTGCTTTCGGATCCGCCAGCTCGGCAGGATAAAGCCTTTTGTATTCTCCATTCTGAAGCTGCGTCACGATGCTGAACGCCTTGATGTTCTGGCCGCCCTTCGCGAATTGCACTTTCCCGCCCAGGGACAGCGGGGAGTCGAACGTACCCTCGTGGAGCACCTTGACCACCTTTTCCGGGTCGAGGCTACCGGCCTTCTCGATCGCCTGGGCCAGCACGATCACGGCCACGGCTTCTTGAATGCTGTCACCGTCAAACGGCACACCCTTCGTTTTGGTCTTGAAGATCTTCTCAACCGCGGCAACGGCCGGCAACAGGGACGCAAACTGCGGGGTATAGGCGTTGGAGCCCATGAAGAAATCGGCATCCTTGCCCAGCTGTTTGGCGATGATCGGATCCTGGTAGCCAGAGCAGTAGTTGATCGACATTCTGGGGACCCAGTTTGCCTGCTTCATGGTCTTCACCATGAGGGCGTAATCGGCACCCAGCACCGCTCCGAAGAGGGCGTCGGGGTTCTTGGTCTTCAGGGTCTGAACCTCGCTGTTGAGGTTGGTCGCCCCGGGGGTGTAGGGAACGTCCGCCACGACGCTGAATCCCGCGGCGGCGGCGGCTTTCTTCGCCTCACCGGCGGCGCCCTTTCCGAACAGGGTATTCTCGTAAATGATCCCTATCGTCCTGATATTGGCATTCTGCTTCTGGTTGAGCCATTTGAGGACTTCGACGAATTCCGCCGACTCGGTCGCGTCGGTCGGGGCCAGGCGGAAGAAGTAGTTCAGGTTGCGCTTTGTCAGCGCCGAACTGCTGGACGCGCCGCACATGAAGATCTTTTTCGCGCGCTCGGCGACCAGGCTCGCCGGGCCGCTTACGGAGCTGTTATAAGACCCGATGAGGGCCCACACGCCTTCCTGGTTGATGAGCCGCTCGGCCTCGGCCTTGCCGATGTCCGGCTTGCCCTGGCTGTCCGCATGGACCAACTGGATCTTGTATCCGCCGAGCAGACCACCCTTCTTTGCCAGGGGGATTTTCACTCCGGGATGCTGGCCGTTGACGATTTCAACCGCCGTCTGGACCGCGGCCTGGCAGCGCTGACCCGCGTTCGCAACCGGGCCGGTCAGGGGGAAAATAGTCCCGATCTTGATCACTTTTTGCTGGGCTGCCACTGGACCTGCCGCGAGCAACAGGCACAATACCGCCGCTACCGCCACGCAACCAAGCAACCGCAACGATTTGCTTTTCATTTATTACCTCCTTTGGAAGAATGGTGGCGAAGTATATGAAAACAAAAGAATTGTCAATGAAAACGTGTTCTCCTGCGGAGAATACCTAATATGTCCGGGGTTTGTGGCGTATGAATTGTCCGGTTGGCATAGAGCCCCGGGGAGGGGACATGAGAGGGGCAAGGGTGCTGCAGGAAACCCGGAAGGTTGGATGTGAGGAGATGCTGCAAAGATTGGATCCGCGTGTCGGTCGTTCCCTTCTGCCCCAGGCCGCCAAGTGAGGAAAGGACACATTGAACGTGTCCCGGGGAGGCCAATCGAACCCGCTTTTTCTCAAAAGGCTGATCTTGTTTTCATCCTCTCCAGGCCGGTTTACCCCGGCGGGCTTTTCTTATGCACACTCGCTATAGCCACAGATGCGGCAAACCATGCAGCCGCCCTCGTGCGCCACGATTCCCCCGCACTCGGGGCAGGCTCCCTTGAACAGAACACTCTTTTCCTGATACGGGACCTTGCCGCTGCCGCCATTGGCCGACAGATGGTACTGAATCGCCTTGGCCACGGCATCCGCGCAAGACAGGACTCTATTCTCGCCGAAACCCGATGGCGAGTGGCAGGAAATGCCGTGAAGCTGTTTGATAACCTGTTTTGCCTGGAGTCCGCTGCGCCAGGCCAGAGACACCATCCTGCCGATTGCTTCACTCTGCGAGGCCGCACAGCCTCCCGCCTTCCCCATCGTGGTGAAAAGTTCAAAGAGACCCGAGCTGTCCTGGTTGACGGTTACATACAGGGGTCCGCACCCGGTCTGCATCTGGTAGGTCCAGCCTTTGAGCACTTTGGGACGCTCGCGCTTTGTCGTTGGTTTTTCAGGAGCCGGGGTTTCCGGAATCGCCTGACCTTCCTTGCTGCCCCTGGTCAATACCTGCTGATCCCGCGATCCGTCGCGATAGATCGTAACCCCTTTGCAATCGAGCTGATAGGCCAGCTCATAGACGCGGGTGACATCCTGAATGGTTGCACCATTGGGGAAATTCACGGTCTTGCTCACCGCGTTGTCCGTATATTTCTGAAAGACTGCCTGCATACGAATATGCACGTCCGGTGTTATGTCATGGGCCGTAACAAACAGCTTGCGGATATCTTCCGGGATGTCCTCCATATTGTGAATGGATCCTTCTTCGGCAATTCGCTTCATCAATTCCGGCGAGTAGAAGCCCCGGCGCTTTGCGATGGCTTCAAAATGCGGGTGCACTTCCAGGAGGACGTCGTTATCCATGACCTGCCGGACAAAGGAGACGGCGAAGAGCGGTTCAACGCCTGACGAGGCATTGGCAATGAGCGAGATCGTGCCGGTCGGCGCGATGGTTGTGACCGTTGCGTTGCGCATGGACTGCATCCCTTTTTGATCATAGGTCGACCCCTTGAAGTTCGGGAACGGCCCGCGGATTTCGGCCAATGCATGCGAGGCCCTGTGCCCCTCCTCGTTGATGAAATTCATGACCCTTCCGGCAAGCTCCAGCGCCTCTTCCGCATTGTAAGGAATACCCAGCAGAATCAGCATGTCGGCCCACCCCATGACTCCAAGCCCGATCTTGCGATTGGCGAGGGTCATCTCGGCGATTTGCGGCAAGGGGTAGTTGTTGATTTCCACCACGTTGTCGAGAAAATGAACGGCCTGGTGGACAACCTTCTTCAGCCGCGCCCAATCCACCTTGTCTCCCTTCACCATCCTGGATAGATTGATCGAGCCAAGGTTGCATGACTCGTAGGGCAGAAGGGGCTGCTCGCCGCAGGGATTGGTGGATTCGATCTCCCCGATGTGGGGCGTGGGATTGTCGCGATTGAGGCGATCCAGAAAGACAATCCCCGGCTCGCCGTTTTCCCAGGCCTGAGAAATGATCCGATGGAATACTTTTGGGGCATTGAGCGTTCCGGTGACATGCCCGTCACGGGGATTGATCAGCTCGTAATTTTCGTCCTTTTCCACGGCCTTCATGAAGGCTTCCGTAAGCCCGACGGAAATGTTGAAGTTGTTGAGCTGCTTCTTGTCGGCTTTGCACATGATGAAATTCATGATGTCCGGATGATCGACCCGCAGGATGCCCATGTTCGCGCCGCGCCGCGTTCCGCCCTGCTTGATGGTTTCCGTGACGATGTCAAAGACGCGCATGAACGATATGGGACCACTGGAAATGCCGGTTGTCGTCAGGACAACGTCATTGGCGGGGCGCAGCCGGGAAAAGGCAAAACCGGTGCCTCCTCCGGATTTATGAATCAGGGCGGTGTATTTCACGGCATCGAATATCTCCTCCATGGAATCACCCACCGGCAGCACAAAGCAGGCTGACAATTGCCCCAATTCACGCCCGGCATTCATCAGGGTCGGCGAGTTGGGCAGAAATTCCAGGGAAGCCATCATGCGGTAGAATTCCTTTGCAAGTTGGGATAAGCCGTTTTTCCTGCTGAATTTCCGATCTGCCTCGGCAATGGTTTGCGCTACCCTTCGAAACATATCCGCTGGCGTTTCCAGAACGTTGCCATCCAGATCCCGTTTCAGATACCGCCTTTCCAGCACTGTGACGGCATTCTTTGCCAACTCCGGCTTATCGAAAGAATCAGACATTGTTCTCATGGCAGATTAACCCCTTGGAAATAGAAGAGAAAGTTCGACAGACAAACACCACATGTTGTATGAGGCCCTGCAGATAACCACAACATGTAGTGATTGTCAATGACGACCTGCCTCCAAAAGCGGATCCAGTTTTCAATTCAGGAGTCTGGGATTATGAGCGATTGAAATAAAGAAGGTCCGCTGCAAAAGGAGAACACTCGGCCAAAGGAGGCGGAGACTGTTCCATATGCGGAGAATCGAAAATCCACATCTCTCACAATAATCAGAAGAACTGACTCGCTGGGAGCGCTTGGAAGGAGACCTTGACCTTGCCTCTCGAACCTGGCTGCATGCGATTCGTCCATCGGTGTCCTCAACTTTTTTTGAAGAGTCGATGGAATCCAACCCCGTCTTCCCGGTCTGTAAATGAGGCTGTCGTCATGACAAAGGTACGATCAGACAATTGACGTTTGCCCCCCTGGTGACGTCTGTGGTAACGTCACGGAAACCTTGCAATGCTGCCGCATCGCTGAAACGTCAATCAATTCATCTCCTTTCTCCTTGGTGTCCGTCCGAAAACGGCACCGTCGTCTTGTCAAAAGGAGGTATGAATCGGTGCAAATCATGGAACCAAGGAAGCCGTTCATGATTGGCCCCCTGTATCTGATCATTTCCCTGCTGCTCATCCTTCAGGCAGGCTGCAGCAGCACCCCGGCGGTCAGGAAAGAGATGACAGAACCTCCGGGTATGGCCGAAACCATCAAAGTGGACGGCATCGAGCGGTTCGCCCGCGTTGACACGGACGTTTACCGGGGCAGCTCTCCCACCGACAGCGGACTCAAGTCGCTGAAGCGGGCCGGCGTCAGGACGCTGGTCTGCCTCCGGGATGACGTTCCCTACCGCGAAATGGCGGGTGCATTGGGCCTTCGAATCGAGCACATCCCCCTGTCCGCGCTGGATACTCTCAGCCGCGAGTCGGTCCTTCGTTTTCTGGACGTTGTTACCGATCCCGCTCTCCGCCCGGTTTTCTTCCATTGCCGGCAGGGCGAAGACCGGACCGGTGTGATGGCCGCGATCTACCGCATGCAGGTCCAGGGCTGGCCACTGGAGGCGGCCGTGGCGGAGATGAAGGCCTTCGGTTTCGGCAGGCAGTTCCTCGATCTGAAGAAGTCCGTGTTGTCCTATCTGGAGACAGGCGGCAGGAAAACAAAGGTCCGCATGGCGCCGGAAATGGAGACGGCCCTCGAGGCCGGAAACCGCCTTCTCGCGGCGGGAATGGACGAGAAGGCTGTCCCGCGCTTCCAGGTAGTCCTGCAAAAGAACCCGGACCTGGTCGAGGCACGCCTGGGGCTGTCGGAAGCCCTGGGGAACACGGGAAAAACAGGGGAGGCCCTGTCGGAGGTTCGCCAGGCAATGATCCGGGCCGGGTCCGGGGAGGAGCGCATCCGGACCTCCAGGGTGACGATCCGGATCCTGGCCGCGGCGAGCAATCGCGGGGAGCTGCCGCCATACGGCCTCGACCTGGCCGAGCGGGAGTGGGAAGTCCTCAACCGGTACGGGGCCGAGGATCGGAAGAGCCTTCTTCTGCTGGGAGACCTCTTTCAGCGCGGTCTTTACCTTTCCAGGGCCATCGAGGCCCTGGAGCGCGCCGGCCGCGGAGCGCATCCCTCCGGGAAGGTCGATCTCGATCGCCGGGTTGAGCGCATCCGGTCCGTTTACTCCTTCGCACCCCGCAGCGACCTGGGGAAGAAACTGGGGCTCCTGCCCCAGGTGACCAGGGGCGAGCTGGCGGCCCTGCTGGTGCATGAGCTGCGGGTGGATCGGATCCGGACGATCCGGGGATCGGCGACCTGGCGACCCTATGTCGAGAAGCAGGCGGCGGCGCCGACGTTGAAAGATATTGAGGACAGTGCATATCGGGACGACATCCGGCGCGTTCTCGCCCTGGGCGTTCGGGGGCTCGAGCCCTTCCCCGACGGAACGTTCCGTCCCTCCGACGCGGTGAGCCGCGCCGAGTTCGCCGTCATCCTGGAGGACGTTCTTTCCAGGGCCACCCGCGACGAGACGCTTGCCACCGGGATGATGGACAAGGCCTCCCGCTTCGAGGACGTGGATGCCAGCGCCTGGTACAAGAGTGCCGCCGATCTCGCACTGAGCCTGGGCCTCTTCGCTCCCGGCCCCGGCGCTCCGCCGAGATTTCATCCGGTCAAACCGATCACGGGCGTCGAGTCCCTCCAGGCCTTTCGCCTTTTGAGAAAGCGCCTCGACTCGCGGAGCCGGGCCATCGTGATCGTCGTGGACGCATTGCGGGGAGAGTCGGCGTACAACACCCTTGACGCAAAGAGGCTCCCGAACCTGGAGCGCCTGATCCGGGAGCGGGGGGTCGTACGCTTCGCGAAGTGCCTTTCGGCCCTCCCCTCCATTACCCTTCCCAACCACACGACAATTTTCACGGGCGTCTACCCGGGCCGTCACGGAGTTCCGGGCAATGAATGGTTCGACCGGACCCTCGACGCCAATGTGCCCTTGTACCGGCGGACGCGCGAATACGTGAAGTACGGCAGCGAGGACGATCCCGGCCTGGGGCGCGCCTGGTCCTTCGGGGGTATTCCCGTTCACGACCAGGACCTCTCCCGGGACGTGCGGACAATCTACGAGGCGTTCAAGGAGGCGGAGACGGCGAGGGGCCGCACGACCCGGACAGCGGTCGTTTTCGATCCCGTGAGACGGGGTGCCGACGTGGTCGTGAATCCGGACCTCTTCGACGCCCTCATCAGTCTCGACGTTCTGCCTTTCGTCAACCAGTACGCCCTCCTGGATACCTCCGCCGCGCGGAAAGCCGTGGCCCTGATCCGGAGCGAGAATCCGCCGGAGCTGATGGGCATATGGCTCTCAGGGCTGGACGGGTTGTCCCACGCGAAAGGTCCCGGCCCCATTGGAGGCGCCGGAGACCGGCAGGCGGACTACCTGGCGGAGCATCTCGATCCGCTGATCGGAGAAATCGTAAAGGCCCTGGAAGACCGCGGATTGCTGGACGAGACGCTCATCTTTCTGGCATCCGACCATGGGCAGGCCGACGCGGTGGCGAAGGACGAAATCACCGTCGATGCGGAGAGGGTCTATCATGCCCTGGCCGGAAGCCCGTACCGTCCACCCCTGGACAAGTCGGGACGCCTGGATGAAAACGCCACGGACTTCGACATTGCCGTCATGGCCGACTCCAACGGCAATGCAGCCCTTGTCTCCATCCGGCCCCCCGGGGCTCCCTGGTCTTCCCCGCCGGCCCGGTCGGACATCGAGGCGGTTTCGGCCCTCCTGCTGAAGGAGCCTTACGTGTCCCGGATCTTCTTCAGCGAGACCGGCATCCCCGGCAAAGAGCCCGCCGTCTTCCTGATGAGCGAAAACAATGGAAAGATCGTGACAAAAAGGCTGGAGCGGGACAGCGAGGAGCGCCTCAATACGCGGGCCCTGGGGTTGTCGGGTTCCGGCCGCTCGGGGGACCTGCTGGTGGAGGCGAAGAGCCCCTACTACTTCTCCCCCCGCGGAAGCATCTACCTGGGACAGCACGGGCGTGGCGAGCGCGTGGAAGACCAGGTCCCCCTCCTGATCATGAATCCCTCCGGAGGTCGGCAAAGCATCGTGCGCTCGGTGGTCGAGATCGACGACATCGCGCCCACCGTGGCCGGGGCACTGGGTTTCCTGGACGCCCTGCCCGCCGACGGGACGGATCTCCTGGATCCCCCGAAGATTCTTGTCTCCTCCCATGCAGAGGACCAGGTGGTCCCGGCAGACCGGACCACGAGCATCCTGGGATTCGCCAAGGACTCGGTCGGCATCGAGCGGGTGGAGTTCCGCGTGGACGGAGAAGAAAGGTTTCACACAGCAGAGGGGACGTCCTTCTGGGAGGCGAAGGTCCGGCTCACGCCCGGCCGCCACGCCATCGTCGTCCGGGCCTTCGACGAGACGGGCATCGCCTCGACGGTGCGGTTCCACCTCATCGCGCAATAGGAAAGGGATTGGCCATGAAATCGTTTCGTTTCTCGATCGCTTGTTGCATCGTGATTCTCTTTGCCGCCACCGGCCTTGGAGCACAAGACTGGTTTCTACAGGGCCACGGGATAGGTTTATACGACGGGAGCCGCTCCGATTATGACCGGACACTGCGTGTCGTTCAGACCGGAGATCGCTGGTCCCTTCAAGAGCTCGCAGACATGGGGGCGTTCAGAACCAATGGCCCGAAGGTCTTCGGCGCCTGGCTGCAGGGCCCCCCCACGGACACCTTCAAGAACCGATCCGGCCTGCCCGCGTTCCTGTACAAGGTGCGGATTACGAATCCAGGCGGGGAATCCCGGACGGAAGGACCCTACAATTTCTACCCGCCCGGCTTTGCGACCTTCTTTCTTGCGGACGTGCAGGACGGCAAGGAAGGGACCTGGCAGATCGACTGGATCCTCGTGAACCGCGACAGCCGCCAGGAAAGGACGGTGGCATCGGATCGCTTCACGATGGGCAGGACCGCTCCGTCTCCCGGGGCAACGGGCGCGCACCAGGCGGGTATGGTTCATGTCGGGCTTTATGACGGCAGCCGGTCCGATTACGCAGAAAGGGTGAGCATCGTCCAGACGGGAAACCGGTGGTCGCTGAAGGATCTTGTCGAGACGGGCGCCTTCCGGACCAACGGCCCGAAGGTCTTCGGTGCCTGGTATCGGGGACCCCACACCCGTACCTTCACGAGCCCCAGCGGCGTGATCATGCTCCATTACAAGGTCCGGGTGACGAATCCGAAAGGGAAGGCGAATGAATACGGGACTTACGGTTTCTACACTCCCGGACACGCGGTCTATTTCCTGGCGGACGTGATGAACGGCATGGCCGGCACCTGGCGGGTGGAATGGTTTACCGTTCACAGGGACACGAAGGAAGAAAAGCGGGTGCAGACTGACGTTTTCGAGATGATCCCTTAAACGGCGGGCAATCCGGCGGAAATCCCGCCCCTTGTCATGAACGACGTATACCGTTCCATTCCGTCCTGGCCCACCATGCAAATCAGGGGTCTCGTGCCTAAGCAAGAAACGAAAAGACAACGGGTACCAAAACCGGGCTGATGACGATGTGCGTAAAGGTGAGCATGGTGGCCGTTTTCGCCGCGCAGTTGTAGCGGGAGGCGAAGACGGGTCCCAGGATCGCGGCGGGCATGGTGCTGATGAGGATCAGGATCTGCCTGTTTTCCGCCCCCACCTCAAGGAAGCCCGCAAGCGTATTGCAGATCCAGGGCTGGAACAGCATCTGCACGACAATGGACACCACGATCAGCGCCCAGAAGCCGCGCGGCGGCTGAACGGAAAGCTGAAGGCCTAAAATGATCGCGGAAACCACCACCGTCGCGCCCTGGGCCATCTTCAGGGCTTCCCGGAGCGTATCGACCACCGGTATTCCTTCCGGAATGCGCATCTGGGCGCCGGCCAGCCCCAGGACGACCGCGATCAGGATGGGCGACGTGAAATACTCTTTCGCCAGTTTTTTCAGGTCCTCCGTCCCCCGGAAGGTCCCCCCGAAGTACATGGCCACGGCCGGGCAAAAGATAAAGATCGGCAGGCCCACGCCCAGTTCGCTGATGACGATGCCTTCGGCGAGCGCCCAGGTGTTGTTCTCGAAGGCGAACTGGATGATGGGATAACCGATCAGCGCCGAAGAGCCGAAAGACGAGACGATCATCAGCGCCCCCGTGCTCTCGCGGTCGAATTTCAGAAGGACTCCCGCAAGCCAGCTGATCGCCAGAGCGGCGGTCCCCGATGCAAACATGACGAGAACTGGCGTGAAGCTTTCGCTCGACATGGGATGGGTCCACAGCTGGTACAGGATGGTGGCGGGCAGGACGGCCTGGGTGAGCAGCCTCGCGAACACAGGACTGTCTTCCTGTTTCAGCACGCCCTTTCTCTTCATCCAGTAGGTTGCCAGGACCAGCAGGGTAAACGCGATCACCGTTTCAGCCACACATAGACCGACCTTGGACATGAGCATTGTCTCCCTTCGCGCGTGAGTGATGGTCTATTTGCATTCCGAAAACGTGATGTTCGGATGAGGCACTATAGAAAAAATGCCTGTGTTTTCCAAGACAAGAATGTTGACCTTCCCCCAAAACAGGCCCGCTCAAGGGGAAAGGAAAAAATACTTACCGAAGGCCTAAAGAACGACAATCTTTCTTTCGATAGGGAATATAGAGGTGATGCCGTTCACAGCCATTCCCTGTGAGAGCAAGAGATGAAGAAGACCATTCCTGTAGATCAGTTGAAAGTCGGCATGTTTGTCCATCTGGAGAAGGCCTGGTTTAAACACCCGTTTCTGTCGAACAGTTTTCACATCGAGTCGGAGAGTCAGATCCGGAAGATCGTCGATCACAGGATCCGGATGGTGGTGATCCATCCGGGAAAAGAGGTTTCCCCGAAGGAAGAATTCCAGATCGCGGCCGACACCCAGCCGCCGGACGGACGGAAGGAGCAGGCCGTCGAGAGCACAACGCCTTCAGACGAGCAGATCCGGGTCCACGCGGCCATGGACGAGATCGTCCGCGACCGGAAGGCCCCGCCGGAGGAGAAAGTGCGGGCTGTCCAGGATATGTCCATCCACATAATGCACGATCTGATGGACAAGCCGACCGCTGCCAACATCGTGCAGGCCAAACAGACCATCGCCAGGATCGTCGACCTGATTCTTCAAAATCATTCGATCACTTCGCACCTGGTACAGATCACATCGCACGATTTCAACACGTACACCCACTCGGTGACGGCGGGTCTTCTGGGCGTTGCGCTCTCCAAGGTCCTCTTCCGGAATTCCGACGAGCACGATTGCATGAACTGGGAGCCGCGTTCTTCCTTCACGACATCGGCAAGGTGCGCGTCGATACCGCCATCATCAACAAACCCGGGAGACTCTCCGAGGAAGAGATGGAAGCGATGTGCAAGCACCCGTCTTTCGGGTATCAGGTCCTCAGGGAGACCGACCAGCTGACCGCCGAGTGCAGGGAGATCACGCTCCAGCACCATGAACGGAATGACGGAACGGGCTATCCCAAGCGACTCCGGGGGAGCGATATCCATCAGTACGCCAAGATCTGCGCCATTGCCTACGTCTACGAGGCGCTGACGGCCGAAAGGCCTTACAAGCTCCCGATGAAACCGTATGACGCGCTCGTCATGATGAAGACGAAGATGGCCAATCATTTTCAAAAGGATATCTTTGACCGCTTCCTCCTGCTTTTCGCCAACAACTGAGTCCCGGGATCGGGCAAAACCGGGGGCCGGAACTGCGGCCATACAAGAGTGGGCATCCGGGGGAGCACGCCATCCGGCTCCGCCCCGGCAGTCCGTTTCACGAGGGGTTGCGGTCAAAAAGGCTGCAGCCCCTCTTTCTTTCTGCTATCCTGATCCGGCGATTCACAAAGACAGGAGCCATGCAGGATCGTAGTGATTACAGGAGGATGAACAGCGGCCGTTCCACAAGTCCGACAACCGATGAAAATCTATCTGATCAATCCGAAGACACCGGAGAATTTCTGGGCCATGCGGGGAGCCCTCGACATCGTGGGCAGGCGCAAGACCCTCATGCAGAACACGGCCCTTCTGACCCTGATCGCGCTGACGCCCAGGGACCTGGATGTCGAATACGCCCTCTGTGACGAGAACATCTCCCCGATTGACTGGAATCTGGAGTGCGACCTGGTGGGCATCACGGGCTACACCCTTCAGGCCGAGAGGATGGAGGCCGTCAGCCGCCGGTTCCGGGAACGGGGCATACCGGTCGCCGTCGGCGGAATCTACGCCACCATCCAGCAGGACCGCGCGGGCGACATAGCGGATCACCTGTTCATCGGCGAGGCGGAGTACACCTGGCCGCAGTTCCTGAGGGATTGGTTTCAGGGCGGGGCCAAAACCGTTTACCGGCAGGAATCGTTCGTCGATCTGAAGGACACGCCCGTTCCGGACCTCGCCTTGATCGACAGGAGGGACTACCACTACTACTCCCTGCAGACAAGCCGCGGCTGCCCCAACCGCTGCGACTTCTGCGACGTCATCCGCGTTTCGGGAAGGAAATACCGGAGCAAGCCGATCGAGCGGATCATGCTGGAGCTTCGAAACGCCCAGGCCTGGGGAGCGGAAACGGTCTTTTTTTCCGATGACAACTTCGTCGTGAACCGGAAATTCACAATGGAACTGCTCCAGGAAATCATCCGGTGGAACAGGACCCTCTCCCGGCCCGTGTCGTTCGCCACCCAGGCAACCGTCATGATCGGCGAAGACGACGAGATCGTGAGGCTTCTCGCCGATGCGCGCTTCAGCGTCATCTTTCTCGGGCTGGAGACCATCAACAAGGACTGCCTCGAAGAAGTGAACAAGGGACAGATGGCCCGGTACGACCCCTTCCAGGTCATTCCCCGCATCTCCAGCCACGGGATCCTTCCATTCCTTGGAATGATCGTCGGCTTCGACCACGACGCGCCGTCGGTATTCCAGGAAATCGAGGATTTTCTCGAGGCGACGTCCAGCCCCTTCGCATCGATCAGCGTGCTCAACGCCCCCAACGGAACACCCCTGTACGAGCGAATGAAAAGAGAGGGGCGCCTCATCGAGGATTTCAGCGGTTTCTGGCATCTTTCGTCAAACATCATGCCTAAGCAGATCCGCCCGGATGACCTTCAGAACGGCCGGATGGCGCTCTTCCGGAAAATCTACGAACCGGAACACTTCGAGCGGCGCATGATCGGATGGCTGAAGAACGTCAAATACCTGACCGGCCTGTATTCAACCCGAAAAAAGGATTTGTTCCGAATCGTCATGATTCTGAAGATATTCCATCATTTCACGCACCGGGTCCCCCCGCCTGTCCGGACCATGTTCCGGAACGTCATGAAGGCGGCCTGGGAAATCAATCCCCGCCTCATCTCGAAGGCGGTTCCCGCCCTCGTCCAGTACTGGCACTACTATACCTTTTCACACAACGATGCCTGGACGGGGGAATGAAGCGGCCCGGCCGGACATGGCCGGGAGAGCAAGATTCGAGATTGCAACGGGAGGTGCCCGGATCGGATCTACCGGTTCCAGTATTTATCTTTCAATCCCGTTTTTACCAGGTAGGCGGCAAATTTCGTGTCATCGTTCGTAATGTGCGCTACCAGCCAGTTCCGGCAGTAGTTCAACAACTCGTACGTAAGTTGTTCCTGCCCGTCGGCATATCCGCGCAAAAATTCCTGCATTTTCTCGACAAACCGGTCATGGGCCGTTTTCTGGGCATCCAGTCCCGGATATCTTGACTCAAACATGATCAGGGTTTCGTCGCGGAAATGATCTATCGAATAATGAACGAGGTCCGCAAGCACGTCAATCGTATCGCCGGCCCCCTGTTCATACAGGTCGATCAGCCTGTTCGTGATGGAATACAGTTTCTGATGCTGGCTGTCGAGCTTGGCCACATGCAGGCTTATATCCGGTTTCCACGTAACCCGCTCGATTCTGCCGCCCGGCTTATGACCAACTGTGCGTTCCATTCCGGCACCTCCAATATCGGCGAATTGCTCCTGCATTCCTTTAGTTACGCTGTCACAGGAAGCCGTCTTTCCTGTTTCTGTGAACACCCCTGGTGAAGCCCGCAGGAAAATCGTGAACTTGTTTCGGGATGATGTCAAGCCGGCATAAAGGGATGATTTTCCGTAACAGAGCGGCCGCGGTAGTCAGTCCAGCGCCCCGTTGAAATAGGACCGGTGCGCCTCACAGCGGCATTTCTTGTTCCAGGGCTCGGAACAATTCCCGATCAATTCGACGTTTGCATCGCCGTCCTGTTTCGCGATCGGCCCGGAGACGGAAGCGGACTCCTCTCCGGAGAAGCAGTCCCAGAAGATTTCCTTGGTATAGACTCCGCAGCGGTCGCAAAAAAAGTAGGATTCCGTGCACTCGTCTCCCAGGATGCTTCCGGAGATGGAGGCGACGCAGTCTTCCGGCGAGAACACCCTGTTGCATTGAATGCAGTTCATAGCGGGCGGGACGGATCGAAGCCGCCGTCCGTCAGTCGCCCTGGACCCCGATCACATTCGGGATGGGCCACTGATGCATGTTGGTGTCGTTTTGAAGAAAACCGGTTTCGTAACTTCCGGCGAGGTTGACGGATACATCCCGGGTCCGGATCGACAGGCTGGCCAGAGGTCCGCCCTCCATGTGCATCATCCGGACAACCCCCAGGCCCAGCGAGTTCACCGCCTGATTGAAATCTCTCATGGTCAGCGGCGACCGGCAGAACAGGAAAAGAACACGCCCCTCCCCGTCCATGCCCGCGGCAGATTCGCTCCACCGCCTGTCCGCCCGGTTCCAGACACTCACCCCATTCCCCTTGACCAGGCGAAGGTTTTGAACCACGGCGTCGTAGTCTTCCATGCGCCGGATCGCATCGGGCGTGTCGAGATCGACCATGACGGCTCCGGGGATTCCGGACTTCCGGGGACCGAAGGCAAGGGCGGTCTTGTACTTTTTGTTCCAGCGCCGGTTCTGGACGCGGGACCCGTTGCGGAGATACCCCACGTTGGTGAGATAGTCCTTATAGAACATCCCGGCGTTGATCGCCGCTACCAGCTTGAAATCCCTGCACCACTCCCCCGTCGAGCGGCTCCTGCCGTCATGTTCCGAGGCAAGGCCCAGCTTCAGTTTCGCCTGCGCGGGATCGATGCGGACCACATGGATTTTCGCGCTCCCGATGTCCGGCAGCCGGTTCACGCTGAAAATCCCGTATTCGACCCCTCTGGCCAGGGTCTTCCACGATTCCCGGGGCTGGCCGGCATCCGCGGCGGAAAGCAGCACCGAGATCCCCGCCAGGACAAGGAGAATAGCGACACAACGCCCCGGCCTCACGCCGGTGAAGAAAACCCGAAAGCCCTGTTTCGGAACCGCCCGATCGTCCATGACCGCCACCACAACGAAGAATCCTCCCGCCGGGGATGGGTGATACGGTCTCCCCGGGAGAGGCTGTTGACGCTTCCATCACAACAAATATCCAATACATCACCCCCGGGGAAAGCACAAGAACCCCGCTCCGGAAGGACGCTCGACGGCAGACAGCGGTCCGTTCGGCAGATCGCGGCAAGCGCCCCAAATGCACCCGGAATCCGTTTCTTCTCCGCTCGTCCGGGCGCCGGAATCGCCTGGACTTCCCAATGATGCTGCGCTAATTTCGGGGGAAACGGCGGTCCTTCCCGGTGGATGCCAGGGCAACCGGAAACCGGAATCGATTCCCGCAGAGTGAGGCGAAGATGAAAACCGTGTCTCTCGTACTTGGAAGCGGCGGCGCCCGGGGGCTGGCGCACATCGGCGTGATTCACCGGCTCGAGGAAAACGGGTTCGTGATTCAGTCCATCGCCGGATCCTCCATCGGTGCGCTGATCGGGGGCATCCACGCGGCGGGGAGCCTGGACGAATACGAGCAATGGGTGCGCGCCGTCACGAAAGTCGACATCGTCACCCTGCTGGACCTCTCATGGGGCAAGAGCGGGCTGGTCAAGGGCGACAAGATCATCAACACCCTGGTCAATCTCGTCGGCGAGAAACGGATCGAGGAACTCCCGATCCAATATACAGCCGTGGCCACCGACGTGGGGAATCAGAGGGAAATCTGGATAAAATCGGGAAAGCTTTTCGATGCGATCCGGGCCTCCATCTCGATCCCCCTTCTCTTCACTCCCTTCCGGAAGAGAGGGATCGACCTGATCGACGGAGGGGTCCTGAATCCGGTGCCGGTCGCCCCGACAATCGGCGACGAAACGGACATCACGATTGCCGTCAACCTGGCCGGAGCCGAGGAGAGTCCGGAAAACCCGGAAAGCGCGGGTCCGTCGCCGGCGGTCCACCCGTCACCGCTGCACGAAAAGATCAACCGTTTCATCAACCGCCTGCAGCGATCCGCGGCAGCCAGCGGCCGGGACTGGGGTGCGTATGACATCGCCATGCAGGCGTTTGAAGCCATGCAGAGCAGCATCGCCCGACAGAAGCTCGCGGCCTACCCGCCGGACATCGTCATCGAGATTCCCAGAAACGCGTGCCAGACACTGGAATTCGACCGGGCGGCGGAGATGATCGAGATGGGATATCAAAAGACGGGAGAGTGCCTGGCCCAGGCAGGACGGATCCGGCGGATGTAGCATTCCGCGGGGCGGCTCCGAAAAAATCCCGCCGCGGCCGGAGCCGATCCGATGGGCCGGCATCACTCGGTTTTGTACATCTCCCGGAAGATCTGGGACTCGATGGCCTTGAAAATCTTCTTGTACTGGTCCGATTTGAGCAGCCGTCTCATCTGCCATCCCGTGGACGTCTTCTTCTCGGTGGTGACGGTGAGCGTCACTTCCGTCTCCTTCCAGTTGACCTGACGGGTCCGGGCAAGGCTCTTGGTTCTCCATTCCCCATCGTAGACGTAGTCCGACGTCACTTCGTGCGCTTCCGCGTTGACGGTGGCTTTCCCGAGGTTCTTTTCGTTGAAGACGACGGCCAGGGCCTGCAGCACAAACCTCTCCTTGGCCTCGAAGGTGCGGGTGACCTGTTCCGGTTGGTCGGTGGGCTCGCCTTCCTCCATGCAGGACCACAGGAACATGCTGAATACGGAGACGAGAAGAAGGACCAGGACCCGGAAACGGGGGGGACGGGATTTCTCAGCTTCCGGGCGAAAGGGGCGATGAAGGCCGCGAACCAGTTGGATTTTCATGAAGGCACCATAATTTCATCGAGGCGGCACGTCAAGCACGGACTAAAGGTGTTTTTTTATGAATTCGTAGATTTCCGGCTGGCTGCAGACCTCGTAGTATTTCCGGGACGTCTTTTCGATCACGTCAACGGTTTTCGGCTTGACCCGCAAGACCTCCGCTTCCCGGATGATGAGGCGCTGGGACCCTCCGGACAGGGTGGGAAACGTCCCGGTGTGGAGAGTCACCCTGTCGCTGCCGTTCATCGGATATTCCAGCCTCTTCAAGCTTATTTCCCTGGAGAGCTTGTCGAACCCTTCCGGACTCAGCTCGACCCCGTTGACGTTGTAGCGAAGGGAAAGGTCGTCCGCCGTGGCCTTGAGCTCATCGTCGGGGATGTCCTGGAACACGAACAGGTTGAACAGCCGGTTCTCGTCCCGGAGCTGTTTGCGAAGGGTCTTGCTGCAGCTCGACAGCCGGTCCGCCAGGTTGATGGCCGGAGAAATGATGATCCTCGAATCCCCGTCGAACAGGAACGAGGGAGGGCTCTGATGAAAGCAGATCCCGATCCCCAGTTCGAGGACCGGAAGCTTGTGCTTCTGGCTCGTCACATTGTACTGCTGCACGATCTGAAGGAGCCGGACGGCCAGGCCGCAGGCGCGGGCCACGCTGTACCAGCCCTCGGGGGTGTCCTCGTGCTCGAAGAGCGACATGATGATCGCGTCCCCTTCGATGAACTCCTTGGCCCCGCCGTAGTCGAAAAGGATCTCGGAGATCGGGTCGAAGAAATTGAGGCTGAAATAGGACGCCGGGTTCAGCCCCCGTTCGATCATCGTGTACGTGATGTCCACGGAGCCCCGGATATCCGCCTTCATGATGACGTGGTTGACGATCGGCCTCTCCCCCATGACTCGTTCGCTGGGAAGCAGGAACTCGTACAGGGACCGGTTTTCCTTTGACAGCAGGAGTTTCTTGTCTTCCCGGATGAGGTGGACCGCGTCCATGATCCCCTTCAGGAGATAGTAATTGCGGAGATCCCGGTGATAACGGGAGAAGTCTTTCAGAAACTGGATGAGGTGCTGCTTCTTTCTCCGGGTCGAGCATCCCCGTATTTCACTGACCGCCTGGTAAAAGGGATCCAGGAAATCCGCCTTCCTGCCCTTGAACTGCCGGGTGATGGGCTCCCCCGCGTCCGGCTCGATGAGGAATTCCCGCAACTGGTGAACACGCAAGGGAGGGCAATAGCGGCCATAGATGCCCTTGATTTCATAGGCCGCCACGATCCTCTTCATCACTGGCGAATCATCGAACCGGCGATAAAACAGGTCCAGCAGGCTCTCCTGGACATGCAACCGGGCCTTGATCCCGTCAAGGACCTCCCGGGATTCCCTGTTCCTTTTCAGGCGGTCGTACCGGTCCTCGCTCTCAAAGCAGTTGAACAGAAGGTCGATGTTTTCGACTTCCATCATCCATGCATCAAAGGCATGCCTCCCCGTCAGCAGCCTTTTTTCCACCTCTTTCAGTCCCGGCCCGTTTTCCCCGGAGGCTTCCTCTCCGTCGGCACTCCCGCCGGCCAGGTCCGTCTGCTCCAGCAGACCGTAAATCATATTCTTGATATTCGGATAATTGTCGGGATCTTCAGACCGCTGGCCGATGATCACATAGGCCTCGACCAGGAAGAGATCGTCCAGCACGTTGTCCGTGTAAAGAATCGGATTGAGGAAGAGATCGTCCGGCAGGACGCGGTCGGAATGGAAATTCGATTCACGGAGCATCCGCAGGTTCTTTGCGCTGACGTCCGCCAGGATCCGGAACAGCTCGTCGCCCGCGCGAAGAAGGGTTCGCCTCTGGTTGTACTTCAATTCATTCAGCTTCTCCTTCATTTTGAACGATTCAAAGGAGTCGCGCTCCAGGGACAGCTCGCCGCTTCGGATGATGTCTTTGAAATTGGCCAGGAACACTTCATACTGGTTCCTGATTTCCTGCAGGAACAGCTTGGCGAGGGAAATCTGCCCCAGATAGTCGATCTGCACTTCCGACGCCGACTTGGCCCGGTTGATCCCGTCCAGGAGGACATCCGTGCAGAGATTTCTTAATGCATTGATTTCATTCTTCAGGGTCTCTCTCTGGTAATCCTTGAAATGGGTTTCCGTATCGCTGTGCTTGATCATCAAAAGAGAAACCACCCGCTTGACGGCGTTTTGAACCTGGGGGCTGATGTGAACGTCAATGTGAATGTTGTCCACTCCTCGAACGAGACGATCCAGGGAGAAGTCGATCAGACTCTGCTTGAACGGGAGCTGCCGGATGCTCGGAAGTTTTGAGAAACGGTGGACAATGCTCAACATGTCTTTATCCTTCTGCAATGGTCGATGATGGCTGCGGCGGGAATGAATAGAGAGGGCGTCGCAGGAAGCCCGGCAATCGTATGCATACTTTTGTCCATCTCTCCAGAATAACGGAAATTACAGGCTTTTGAGATTGCATGTTCGATGCTTACGGAAAAATACAGATTCTGTCAAGCACGGCACAACACCGAGGGATACCCGGGTTGCCATCCTCCCGAATGGCTCATGTGCCGCCAGGGGAAAAGCGGTGAGGTTCGCCTCCCGCCGCCGGCCCATCCCGAGGTTGTACCTCAACGCCGCGGGTGCCGAAGATTCAAAATCTGCCGGGTGCAGCCGGATGCCGGAAAATAATGGTTGCTGCTCGAGGAAGTTGCTGCGAAAAGGAAGAGAACCATGCCATCGGTTGTCCCGGTCCGGAGTTTTCTCTCCACGGAATCCGGAGGCACGATGCCATGATCTCCTTTGAAGGGGAGGCGTTATGAGCATGGCCGCCGGGGGGAGCGCCCCCGATCTGCAGACCCTGCTGGATGAAGTTCCTTCCGACAGGCTGGTCGCCTGCGTGCCGACCCATGAATCCCTCATCCTGCACGACGGCGAAAGGGAACTCGGCCGCATCCCCCTCGACGGAATCACCGAGGTCTCGCTCGCCGACGATTCGAAAGTCGAAAAGAGGTATCCCCTGGGCCGGTTCCTTTTCCTGGGACCGCTGGCGCTCCTGTTTCCCCGGAAAACCGTCCGTGAGGCCTACAAGCTCAGCATTCAATGGATGGATGCCGACGGCGGCTACCACTTCACCCATATCCGGCTTCCGTCGCGCATCCTGGCCAACCACACGCTCGGCACGATCGAGCGCGCGCGGATCCCCGATGTGAGGGAAGAACTGGCGGAGCGGGCCGCGAAGGCCAGGGAACGGGCCGCCAGAATCAAGGAACAGGTACCGCACCCCGTCGAGACCTCACCGTTCGTCACCTGCCCGCACTGCACCATGGAGTTCAGGAGAGCGGACCTCCCGCCTGGCGGCAGGTGCCCGGTGTGCGGGAACCCGCTCTGAACCCGTCCGCCGAGGCTCCGGGCCGCTCCCTACCACGCCCGGTCTTCGCCGATGTGGCTGAAGTACTCTCGCCGGAACGTCTCGTAGTCTTTCTTCAGGGTCCTGTAGAGCCTGCAGTTCTCAATGGCGATCGCCCCCAGGTTGGCGACGGCCCCGATGAAATAGATGTCGTCGATGGTGAACTGCCTCGGCTCCGCCGAGTACACCCGGATGACGCCGACAATGTCCTCTCTCAGCATCATCGGCACGGACAGGATCGACTCGATGCCCTCCTTCCGGGCCTCCTCGGGGTACTGGATCCGGTCGTCATCCGCCGCGTGGAGGACATTCACCACCTTGCCCGCCAGGGCTTCCGCAAGGCTCTTGTCCGCCAGCACGGGACCCTTCGTCCGGTAGCCCTCACTCAACCCGTATGACGCCACATGGCTGAGCACCCTCCGGTTCCGCGACAGGAGCATCAGCGAGCACCCCTTGGCTGCCACTCTCTTCGCGACAATCTCCACGATGGAATGAAGAATGTCCCGGATCTGGCGGGTAGAATTCAGGACAGCCGCCGCTTCGTACAGTCCGTGATAATAGGCCTCGATACGCTTTTCCATGTCGGCACCTCCTTGTCCTGAAACGTTTCGTTCACGGACTCCCTGATGCACCAATGTTTGCGAGAAATCCTTCACTGGTTGCCGTTTGCGAGTCTTGTTGAGGTGATGAACGGGTCAGATCGTTGCCGGTGTATTAAGCGTTGTTCGGAAGGTTATGATCACAAACGCGCGGACATAAGCAGCCTTTTCACAATCTTAATGCCATTCACGGCATTCGTCAATGCAATGGGGAACGACAGGTGGAGGCAGTCGATACGCCTTCCCGTTCCCACGATCGGCTTTCAATTCTTCCCGATGGCGGGTAAAATTCCGGCCGGGCGATTTGCCCCCGGGAGGTGCGTCCATGCGGAAACCGTTGCTGATGCTTGCCGTTGCGGCAGTTCTATCCATTTCTTTCACGGCGGCATCCGCACCGGCTGCCGCGTCCGATTCCAGGAAAAGCGCAAGGCAGGCATCGCCCGCCAGGAAAGTCCCCCAGACCGTCGCCTTCACCCGTATTGCAGAGCCCAGGGAGCACGCCTTCACAATGCTGGTGCCGAGGGGATGGATCGTGGAGGGCGGGATCTTCCGCGTGGACCCGAATGTGGCCGGAGGAACCGGAAACTCAATCGAGGCCAAGTGTGACATCACGGTCAAGAGCGATGCCGGAGGTACGGTCATGCTGCGGAGGCTGCCCAAGATCCACTACGCCGACGGCCCCATGATCCCGCCGACGCACGGCCCCGGGATGAACTACAACGGGATGAACGTCGTCCGCATGCCCGGCTGGGAGGACTACCTCCTGTACGTATTTTCCCAGACCAGGCAGGGAGCAGCCGGCGTCCGGGTCGTGCAGAAGGAACCACTGCCGAAGCTCGCTCAGGTTGTGAGCCGCCTGTCGGAGCCGGTCGCCCGGGCGCTGATGCAGGTCGGCGTCCAGCCTCCCACCTACCAGGCGGGGTTCATCATTGTGGAATATACGGAGAACGGCAGGGCCTACAAGGAGCTGCTCTACACGGTCCTGGTCGACGCCCGCCGATCCATGGGACTGTGGGCGAACGACTTCACGACGGCGATGCGCTCGCCGGCGGCCGAAGTGGACCGCTGGAAACCCGTGCTGGACATCGTTTCCAACTCCGTCCGCCTGAACTCGCAGTGGGTGGCGGGAGAGCTGAGGGGGCAGGGGGAGAGGGCGGAGATATCCCGGAAGGTCATCGAGGACCTGAACCGGATCGACCGCGAGATCACGGCGCATCGGACCCGCACCCAGCAGTCCATCCAGAAGGACCAGTACCTGACCCTAACCGGCCAGGAGGACTACGTCAATCCCATCACCGGGAAGGTCGAACGGGACACGGGCGACTGGAGCCGCCGCTGGGTCAACGCGAACGGCGATTACATCTATTCGAACGACACGACCTACGACCCGAACCGCGATCCGGGCCTGCCCCGGCAGGATTTCCGGCTGACCCGGCCGAAGCGGCCATGAAGATGGCGGCGTTCTGACACGGCCCGCAAACCCGGCACCCGCATCAGGATTCTTCGACTGTGGCGACGGGAAGAGCCCGCGTCTCGAAGAAACGCTTTACCCAGCCGACGGACCAGGCGGCGGACTGGACCTGGACGAGATAGGCCGCACAGATGACCAGGGCCGCCTCGGCGCCCCCCTCTCCAAAGGCGTTCATGGCCACGGCCATGGCGATGGACAGGTTCCGCATGACCGTCCCGTAAACGAGTGAAACGGCGTCTTCCCGCTTCAGGAAGGCCTTCCCCAGGAGCGCTCCCAGAACGTAATTCCCCCCGTAGAGGAGAACCACCGGAACAAGAATCTCCCCGAGCAGGAGCGGATGGGCGGCAATCTCCCGCGCCTTCAGGGCCATGGCAACAAAGACGATCCCCAGGACCCCCAGGGTTGAAAAGGCGGGAAATCGCGGTGCCAGGCGCTTTTCAAACTCCCGCTGGCCGTAGCGCCGGACCAGGGTGTTCCGGGTTGCGTACCCCGCCGCCATGGGAAGAAACACCGTCAGGAGGATCTGCCCGAATACGTCCAGGAGGTTGACGGCCACCTTCGCCCCCAGGAGGGCGTTTAGATAGAGGGGCGTCAGGAGCGAACCCAGGATCAGCCCTACAACGGTCATCTTCACCGCTGCCTCGACGTTCCCCTTTGCGAAGCCCGTCCAGGCGATGGTCATCCCGCTCGTCGGCAGAAGCGCCGCCAGGAGCAGGCCCAGGGCGAGGAAGGGTTGGCCCGGGAAAAAGATCATGCCCAGCCCGAAGGCGGCGAAGGGAATGATCCCGAAGTTCACGGCCTGGGCCATGACCTGGGCCCTTCCATCCCCGCCTTCCAGGATCTTCCGGAGCTTCATCGTCACCATCATGGGGTAAACCATGAGGAACGTGAGGGGCAGGATCCATCCTTTGAGGACCCGCGCATCCGCCGCCATGCCGGCGGCGAATCCCAGCGCCATGGCCGCCGGAATCGCCACCGCCAGGTTCCGGTTCAGGGTTCCCAGGATCTTCATCATCGTTCATTCCCCGCGTTGGAAGGGTTTCCCGCCCCCTTCCCGGAACCCGGAAACCGGGCACCGGGAAGGGATTTCAGGCATCGGAAAGCGATCGGCCCGGCGGGACCGGGATCGGGTCGCCCTTCACTGGAGACTGCGGTCCACGATGGCGGCCAGTTGCTCCCGGGGCAGCATGCCGACCCGGGTCTCCCGAATCTCACCGTCCTTGATCAGAAGGAGCGTCGGGATGCTGCGCACTCCATACAATATTGAAATCTTTGGGTTTTCGTCTACGTTCACCTTCACCACGTTCAGGCGCCCTTCGTAATCCCGGGCAATCTCCTCCAACACGGGCCCCATCGCCCGGCAGGGGCCGCACCAGGGGGCCCAGAAGTCGACCAGCGTCGGCTGTTCCGCCTTCAATACCTCCGTATCGAAGGACGCATCGCTCACGGATTTCAAATGCTCTTTCGTGTCCATCTTTCCTTCCTCCTTGCATGGAAACTTTCTTGGTTTCAGCGGGACGGCTGTGTTAATAATTTCCCGTCCGTTGATTCCGTTCCTACAGGAAGACGCGGAACGCGTCATTGATCTGGATCAACGCCGGCAAAATTTTTCATGGACACCATTGCGCAGATTCGTGAGATCGCCCTGTTTGAGGGAATCGGCCGGGAGCGGCTGAACTCCCTGGCGGAAAAGGTCGCCCGGAAGCCCTTTCGCCCGGGGGATCTGATCATCGGGGAGGAAGACCCAGCCCGTGCCTTCTACGTGGTTCTCTCGGGGAGGGTGAAGCTCTACAAAAGCTCCGCCGAGGGAAAGGAGCAGACGCTCTACGTGCTCGGCCCGGGAGAACCCTTCGGACTCTGCACGGCCTTCGCCGTCGAGTCTTTCCCCGCGAGCGCCATGGCTCTTGAGGAAGGCTCCCTGCTGGTCATTCCCGGTCCCGTCATTGAGGAGATCGCCGTCCGGGAACCGTCCCTTCTCCTGAACATCATCCGGGTGCTCTCCCGCCGCCTGAAGGAGTCCATGGCGCTTGTGGAGTCGCTGTCCCTGATGGAAATCCCCCGGCGCCTGGCGACGTATCTGCTGAGCCTGTCTCCGGGGGTGTCCGATGAATCCGTCACGTTGCCCGTTACCCAGCGCGAGCTGGCCAAAATCCTGGGGGCCACGCCGGAGGCCCTCTCGAGGGCGATCAAAAAGATGAGTACGGAAGGCCTTCTGCGCCCGGAAGGGAAGGTAATCCACATGCCGGACCGGCGGGCGCTCGCGAGGCTGGCGGAGGGAAACTGATCCGCCGGCGGCGGATTCATGCCCCGGCGGAGGAACGGCAGGACAGGAAATGATCTCCCCTTGATGGAGGTGAAGCGCATGATCGACATAGAACGGATGAAGATGGAAATCGAGGAGCGGCTGAAGGAGATGCAGCAGCTCTTCTCCAAAAAGAAGTCGGAGCTCAGCCCGGAGCGAAACCTCCAGCGGGCCTTCGCCCTGGCCAGGGCCATCGCCGTCAGCCACGAGGTACGGGACACCTACAAGGAAGGGCACCAATTTCGAGTGGCCGACCTCGCCCGCACCATCGGCGAACAGATGAACCTGGACAAGAACCGGATCACGGGTCTCAGGCTGGCGGGCCTGATTCACGATATCGGCAAGATCGACGTTCCGGCGGCGATCCTCAACAAGGAGGCGAGACTGGACGATAATGAGGCCCGGTTGATGCAGACCCATGTCGATACCGGACACAACATGCTAAAGGGAATCCGCTTCCCCTGGCCGGTGGCGAGGATGGTCTGGGAGCACCACGAGAGGCTGGACGGCTCCGGATACCCGAGAGGGCTGAAGGGGAAGCGCATCCTCCTGGAATCGCGGATCCTGGGGGTTGCGGACGTGGTGGATGCCATCACGTCCCCGCGGGCCTACCGGCCGGCCCGGGAGGTTCACGTGGCCATCTATTCCATGAAGGGGGACCGGGGCAGCCTCTTCGACCAGGACGTCGTGGACGCCTGCCTGCATGTGTTCGACGTGCAGGGCTACAAGATGCTGGAAATGGATTGAGCCCCCGCCCGACGGACGGCTCCCCAACGGCGGCCGGGCCGGATCGCCGGAAAGGATGATGGTTCCTTGATCAGCCGACTGATTCGATTCCTCGGGAGCGACATCTGGCGGATCCGCCTCCGGGACCTGCCCCGGGGAAGGGCTCTCCTCATCGGCAACCTGCGGATCCTGCTGGCCGCCGGAAGGGGGTTCGGTGAGCATCGCGGCCCTCTCCAGGCCAGCGCACTGACCTTCTACACCCTTCTCTCCATCGTCCCGGTCGTAGCCCTGGCCTTCGGCATCGCCAAGGGCTTCGATTTCCAGTCCGTGCTCCAGCAGCGACTCCTGGAGAAGTTCCCGGGGCAGGAGGAGATCCTGACCAATGTCTTCTCCTTCGCCAACTCCCTCCTGGCCAGGACAAAGGGGGGGCTCGTGGCCGGCGTCGGCGTGGGTCTCCTGTTCTGGACGATCATAAAGCTCGTCGGCAACATCGAGAGCGCCCTCAACGCCATCTGGGGCGTCCGGAAAGACCGCTCCCTCTCCCGGAAGATCACGGATTACCTGTCGGTCATGTTCGTGGCCCCGGTGCTTCTCGTGGTGTCCGGCAGCGCGACGGTCTTCCTCGCCTCGCAGGCTAAGATGCTGACGCAGAAAATCGAGGTTCTCGGCGCTCTCCAGCCGCTGATCCTGTTCGCGCTCAAGTACGCGCCGTACGGCGTCATGTGGGGCCTGTTCACGTTCCTGTACATGTTCCTGCCGAACACGAAAGTCCGCTGGCAGTCGGGTCTCTTCGCCGGGATCCTGGCCGGGACGGTCTACCAGCTCGTCCAGTGGGCCTACATCACATTCCAGGTGGGCGTCGCCGAGTACAATGCCATCTACGGCAGCTTCGCCGCCCTGCCTCTTCTCCTGGCCTGGCTGCAGATCAGCTGGCTCATCGTCCTGGCCGGCGCCGAGGTCTCCCAGGCGCACCAGCATGCCGATTTCCTGGAATTCGGCCCCGATGCGGAGCGGATCAGCCCGGCATTCCGCAAGACCCTCGCCCTCTGGGTGGTGAACCGCGTCTGCCGGAACTTCTCCGAGCCGGGGGAGCCCCTCACGGCAACGAGACTCAATGTCCTGACGGAAATCCCCCCGAAGCTTCTATCTTCGATCCTGGAGGAGTTGAAAGACTGCGGCATCCTGGCGGAAGTATCGCCGGAGCGGCCGGGCGAGCCGGGATTCCAGCCGGCCGTGGACCCGGACATCCTGACCGTTTCGTACGTCCTGGCCGCCGTGGACAGGCGGGGATCGGACAACATCCCCGTCCTCCGGACGGAGGCACTGGAGGAGCTGTCCGCCGGCCTGCGGGCATTCGAGACGGCCCTCCGGGAATCGCCGTCCAACCGGCTGCTCAAGTCCGTCTGACGGCGGATCCGCCGCGGGCATTTTCCCGGCACGGGATCCCGGTCACCCCTGTTTCCGGCCCACTACATCAGGCGGGACCGGGCCAAAGCCCCAGACCCTCAATCCAGCCGGTGGTTGTAGGGTGCATAGGTATACGGCATCTGGATGTAATTGAACCGCTGCGTGTCCCAGAGCGGTTTCAGCAGCCTTCCCACGTTCAGGCCGACCCCGACGTAGACCGTCCGGAAACGCTCGTCAACCTGCCACGGCAGCCCGTCGTACTGGTCGTACCCCCGGGCGTAATACCCCAGGTGCAACTCCAGGTACCTGAGGGGCGTGTCCCGGAAGGTGTCGAACCCGTCCAGCTTGAAGGCCAGCAGGTACTTGTGGCGGTCGTAGTCGGTGGTTACGTCGGTCTTGCGGGTGGTGGAAAGGCGGTTGTCTGTCAGATCCGGGAATCCTCCCCGGAATCCCTTTTCCCATTTCCCGGCAGATGTGATAGAGTCCGGGCCAGTCAATCCCATCCCAAGGAGGCGGACATCATGGATCGAAACGGCAAGCGGCGAAGCACGAACCGCGGCGTCATGTTTTTTTCTCTCCTGCTCGCGGCGGTCTGGGTGCTGGCGGGCTGCGTCGTGGCGGAACACAAGATCTCGCTGCAGCGGCACCTGTACAAACCGGAAATCCCCAAGGACATCGTTTCGTTTTACAGTGGTAAGTCCGTCGACCTGAACGACTTCGTCAACAACGACCAGAAGACTAAGAGGTACGCCTACTTCAGCACCGACACCAAGACGGCCTACGAGGTCTCCGTGCCGCTGGACTACTTCGTCATGGACTGCTTCCGGGACGCCATGTGGATGGCGGGCATGCAGGTCGCCCACATCAGCCCGATCGCACACATTCCGGATCTTAAGCTGATCATCGACCGCTGGACCGAGGAAGAGTTCACCTTCAGCATCCGGATCGAGCGGGACGGGGTCCTGAAGTACAAGAACCAGTACGCGATCAAGACGGCCCGGGTGGGTGATCCGAATGATTTCACCCAAAAGGAGAAGAACGCCTATGCCACGATCAACCAGGCCGTCGTGACCGTCCTGCGGGATCCCGGCGTCAAGGCCGCCTTTAAATAAGGCTTCCCATCTGTCCGGATTGCGATCGCAGCGTCAAATACCCGCCGGGTTTCCGTCAACGGAACCCGGCGTTTTTCTGCCGTCCGCACAGGGGAACCCCCTGGCAATCAAGAGAAAACGGCTTGGAATCATGATGAAGTTGGAACGAAAGGGGAGGACGTGCAGCAAATCATCGGGAGAAGAGCCGGGCGGCCCTTCCCCGCGGCCGGTCTTCAGCCGATGGTATGCAGCTTCAGGAGAAAGTCCTTGAACCGGTCCCGGGTCGTTTCCTTGATGTCGCTGATCTGGACATCGATCGCCCGGTTGTAGAAGGAAAAGCCGCCGTCGATCTGCTCGGGGCTCTCGTCGTCGTCAAAAAACCGCTCGACGAACCGCATGGCCAGCCTCCTGGCCTCGACGTCACTCTTCGCCGCAACCAGATAGTGGTGGTGCTGAATCTCTTCCTCTTCCCGTTCGGTAATTTTCACCCAGTAATCCGGCATTCCCTTCCTCCTCCGTCTGCGAGAGCCCTTCTACTCTGTTTTTTCCGAAGAAGTCAAACAATTCCTCGGGATCTGCACACGAAGACGGGCGTGGGAGAGGTTGGAAAGGCGCTTCCCATCAGGCCGGCAATTTCCGATATTCCCGCATGATTCCGGCCACATATTCCCTGGTTTCCGACGGGAGGCGGTCGGGACGGCGGTCCACGTTTCCCATGCCCCAGTTGTAGGCGGCCAATGCCCGGGGGACGTCTCCGCTGTAACGATCCAGGAGGGATTTCAGGTACCGCGTACCGGCCAGGACGTTCTGCTCGGGATCATAGGCGTTCGTGACCCCCAGGTCGCGCGCCGTGGCGGGCATCAGCTGCATGAGCCCCATGGCGCCCTTGGGAGAAGTGCTCTGGGGGCGGAAAGCGCTCTCCGCGCGGATCACGCACCGGACCAGGAGGGGATCGACCCCGTAACGGTCCGCGGCTTTTTCGATGATCGAGTTCAGCTCCGGCGAGGCCGCCAGGCTGCCTTTCCGTGCGGCCCCGCTCCGGGCGGGAGACGCTGCCGGTTCCGGAACGGGTTGCAGCGGCGCATCGGGAGCCGGCCGGTTCTCCGCTCCCTGAATGGTCCGGGCCGCCGCCTCGAGGAGCTGCTCCAGCACCTTCCCGTCCTGCTCACGAACCTCCCCCGCCTCACTACCGGACATCAACCGGAGGAGCCGGTCCGCCGAGCGGATCTGCATCCTTTCCATGAGTGTCCGGGCGAGCGCCGCAGGGTCCTGCATCGCTCCCGCACCCGAACCTGCTCCTGCGCCCAAGGCCTGCTTCAGGAGGGACTCGAAGGCCGCTTCACCCCGGAATGCCGATCCGCCGGCTCCCGCCGTAAGGTTGCCGCCCGTCGGGAGGGCCTTCCCGATCAGACCCGGCTCCCGGTTGTTCATGTTTTCGACCATGGCATACTCTCCCCTGGGAATATCGAGGATATCCATACAAATTCCATGCCGCATTCTTCCGGCCAAAGCGGGACAAACGGCTTTTCAGCCACCGCGCCCGGAAGAGGGCGCAGAACCGCAACGGCCTTGACATCATTCTGGAATCGGGAAACGGATCGGGAAGGAAAGAGTGCGTCAGTAAAGGCTGAGGAACGCGTCGGCCACGTCCGGATCGAACTGGGTTCCCCGGTTGCGCCGGATCTCATCCAGCGCTATGCCGACGTCCAGTGCATTCCGGTACGGCCTGCTGTTGGTCATGGCGTCAAAGGTATCCACGACGGCGATGATCCGGGACAGGAACGGAATGTCCGTCCCGGCCAGGCCGGAGGGGTATCCCTTCCCGTCCCACCGCTCGTGGTGGTGCAGGATAATCTCGCGCTCCCGGTCAAAGAGGGCGATGGGCTTCAGGACACTTTCCCCCAGGGCGGAATGCCGCTTGATGACCTCGTATTCTTCATCCGTCAGGCGTCCGGGCTTCAGCAGGACGGCGTCCGGAATGGCGATCTTCCCCACGTCATGAAGAACACCGGCCACCTTCAGGCACTCGCGGTCCTGCGTGTCGAGCCCCAGGACATCGGCCGTCCGGATGGACACCTTGGTCACGCGGCGGCAGTGCTCCTGCGTATAGTTGTCCCGCATCTGGACACAGGCGACCAGCGACTGGAACGTGTCAAGAACATTGGAGAACAGGCTCTCGTAAAGGAGCTTGTTCTCCAGGTTCAGCGAGGCCCGCTTGGTCAGGCTGACGATGTAATGGACATCCTTGCTGGTGAAGATTCCCGTGTATTTCTTTCTCCGCACCGTCAGCACACCGAAGACGGCGCCCCGGATGACCAGGGGGGCGCAGAGCAGGGAGGCGTCGCCGCCCTCCCCGTTGGGGGACTGGACGACCAGGGCTCCCCGTTTGTCCACCACCTGGTAGAGGAACGGGATGGCGTTGATCACGTTTCCGCCCGGCTCGTGAGCCTGGCCCTCGGCAAGGCGGATCACCTGGGGATGGAATTGGTCGGCCTCTGCGTCGAAGATCCAGATGGTCGCCTCCACCCCGTCGACAACCCGCAGGGCCAGTTCGGCCATCTTCTCGAAGACCTGCTGGTTCTCACCCTCGATGTTCTCGAATGAATCGTAGATATGGCTGTGGACGGACAGCTCCTTCTTCTTCTCCGTCAGCCGGGTCGTCGCGAGAGCGTTCTCGTGATCTTCCTCCGGCAGCAGGTGCCGCTCCCGCAGGCAGACTTCGACCTTGTAGAGGAGATCCTTGATATTGAACGGTTTTCGGACATAATCGACGGCCCCCCGCTTCATGGCCGCCACCCCGGCGTCGACTTCCGGCTGTCCCGTAACCAGGATGATGGAGGAGTCGGCGCGGATCTCCTGAAGACGGTCGAGAAGCTCCATCCCGTCCATGTGGGGCATCATGACGTCCGTGATGATCAGGTCATGGTTCCCGCTCTTGAAAAGGTCGAGGGCTTCCACCCCGTCCGTCGCCTCTTCGACGCGGGTGTAGCCGGTCTGGAGAAGGGCGTCGACGATCATCCGGCGGGTGATTTCGTAATCATCCACCACCAGGATTCGCCGGTCGAAGAGTCGTTCTTCGAGAGCAGCAGGAGCATTCATAGTCGTCCGATCCTTTACGGCTGGTTCCGTTTCCCGACCAGGACGTCCATCAGCGAGTAGGAAATCTTCTCGAAGGCCTCTTCCTTGACCTCTTTTCCGTTAGACAGGTTGACGACGTCCGCGGACGGGTCACGGGCGGGCTCATCCGACTGCCCCATGCGGATCCGCTCCCGGTACTGCTTCGTGTACGCCTTGATGACACTGTCTATCTGATAGGTTGAAATGGTCATGGGTGCCTCCTGCACCACCTGGATTGAGATTTCTTCTGCTCATACTATCGGCACCCGGCCGCTCCGACTTGAGCCCCGAATCCCAATTTGCGAAAATTTTCTTCTGGCACGAATCGTGAAGCAATACGGGTGTCCAAAATCCATTCCGGAGAGGCATGCCATGGCGGAAGCGGTACGGCGGGAAGACGCGGTACAGATCCTCAGAAAACTGGACGAATGCCGGATCCACATGAAAAAAGGGCAACTTAACGGATGCCTTCATCTTTTCAGGGATACCCTGGAGCGGATCCTGCGGACGCCGATGATCCCGGCGGACGAAAAGATGGTCCGGGAGGCCGTGAACACCCTCCAACACGACATTGCCGATTCCCGGGCGTTCCTGGACGAGTTCGGCCCCGTTTCTTTCCGGGACAACGACATCAGGACCTCCCTCGACTTTCTCCGCCAGATGCTCCAGGTCCAGGTGGAGGAAATGTCGATCCCCCTGACGACGCGTCAAGAATCTGACGAAGACGCTGAGGAGGGGAAACCGGCACCGGATGCATCGGAAGAGAAGGCCAAGGAGGCCCTGTCCCTGCTGGAAGGGGGAGACGAAAACAAGGCCTCGGAATTTATCCGGAACGACGAAGTGGCCCTGGCCATGGTCCTGCAGATCTGCAATACCGCCGGCATCGAATACCGGAAAGCCGGTCTCTTCGACCGCGCCATCACCGAGTTCAGGAAGGCCCTGTTCTTCCATCCCCAGGACGAGGGACTCTACTACAACCTTGCCCGGGCCTTCGCGGAAAAGAAAGACTGGGATCAGGCGGAGCAGACCATCCTGGAGGGGCTGAAGACGAAGCCGGATTTCCGGGAAGGAAAGGCACTCCTGAAGTATATCCGTTTCCAGGCCACCGCGCCCGAGGCGAGAGCCGAATGAACGGCCACCTGGATGCCAACCGGGCGGCCCTCCGGGAGCGCTGCCCCGATTTTCTCGCCTGGTGGGAGAAGTGCCCGTCCGAGCCGGGGGAGTACAATCTCCTTTCCAGCCTGTCGGGCCTGCCGGACCTCGAAATTGTGCGCCCCGGGGGGCACCGGACCATCCTTTACAATCGGGAAAATCCGTTCGAGGAGATTCAAAAGGAATTGGCAGACCAGTCCTTTCCAAAGGGCAGCCTGACGTTCCTGTTCGGCCTCGGGCTTGGCTACAGGGCGCTCCACATCCTGAGCACCATGGAGCCCGGCCACGCAGTGTATATCGTGGAGAGGGATTCGGACATCCTCCGCCTTGCCCTGGCCCTTCATGACTACTCGGCGGAGATCCGCAGGGGACACATCGTTTTCGCCGTTCCCGAAGAGGAGGCTCTGCGCCGGCTTGTCGGGGAAAAAAGCGGCGCTCTCATGACCGGCCAACCCCGCATGCTTCTGGAGGAATGCACGCGACAGGCCGCCCCCCGGAACCTCCGGCTTCATGACTCCTGCGTCCGCATGGCGAACGCCATGCAGGTCAATTTCAACACCGTCGTTCAATTGAGCGGCACCCTGGTGCAAAACGAGCTGGAAAACCTGCCGAAGGCCGTCCTGGGATGGAGTACGGAAGGCCTGTGCAGCGGGATCTTCCACAACCGGCCCGCTATCATCGTGGCCACGGGGCCCTCCCTGCAGAAGAACATCACCCTCCTCCGGCGGGCACAGGGCAAGGCGATCATCATTGCCGTCGCCCAGGCCCTGCGAGTTCTCTACGCCTACGACATTCGCCCCGACATCGTCTGCTCGATCGATTTCGGCGAGCCCAACTACCGGGAACTGGCGGACGTCATCCGGGAAGCGGACATGCCCCTCCTGATGCACCCGCAGGTATATCCGAAAATCCCCAAGGAATATCCGGGGGATCTTTTCATAACCCTGGATCGGCACAACCTGCTTGTCCCTCCCGGCGGCAAGGCCCCCGCTCCGCTCGGCAACGCTCTCACGGTGGCCCACACCGCACTGAACCTGGCGCTGGCCGCGGGGGCGGACCCCATCATCTTCACGGGCCAGGACCTGGCCTTCGGGGAATCCAGCCACATCAGCGGCGCCCTGGCCAGCAGGCCGGTGTCCGTCCGCGAAAACCGCGTCATCCTGGAGCATGAGCAGGGCGACCACGAGCAGGCGGCCTGCCGGGTCCCGGGGTATTTCGGCGGCCGGGTCCTGACCAACGTTTCGCTGTTCGCCTTTCTGGAGGACATCGAAGCGACGGTCCGGCGCCATCCCGGCCGGCGGTTCATCAACGCCACGGAAGGGGGCGCCCGCATCGCCGGGACGGATCAAATGAGCCTGCATGACGCCCTGGAACATCACTGCCGGAGTGAATTCCCCGTATCGGAGCTCCTTGCGGCGGCGCGGACGCCCCTTGAAACGGGTGTCTCGCAGGTGTGCCGGGAGCTGGAGGCGGCGAGGACACACCTGGGTCGGATTCTTCGGAACACCGGCCGCCTGGAAGCCATGATCGCCGAGATGAAGACCCTTCTTCCCGGAAGCGGGAGAAAAGGACCCCGGCAAGAGATGCATCCGTTGAACTCCATGAACCGGCAGGCCATCAAAGCCTTCAACTCCCTTCTCGACTCCCTGGAGGAGAACCGGGTGATCCGGCTGGCCACGGCGCGGGTCAAGCACCTGCTGATCCAGGCGGAGGAGCATCAGGAAAAGCAGGATAACATCGAGGACATCGCGGGCAGGACCGTCCGGTATGGGGAGCGGCTCTGTTCGGGACTGCGGGAGACCTGCCCGCCTCTCCTGGAAACACTCGATCGCATCCAGCCCGGCCTGGATGAGTATGCCTCTCTCTCCGGGGAGATCGAGGCGGCGCCGCCGGGAGAGAAAAGTGCGGAGTTGAGGCTGCGCCTGGGCAAATGCCTCCGACGGATGGGCCACTTCAAGACGGCGGCTGGAGAACTGGAGCAGGCGGCCGGCTCGCCGGCGCTCCGCACCGCCGCCCTGGAGGAGTTGTTTTCTCTGCACCTGGACCGGAACCGCTTCGATCCGGCCGGGGAGTGCCTGCAGCAGTTCCCGGAGGGACACGCGAAACGGGACGAATTTCGGGATCTCATCCGAGACGGGAGAATCCATGACCGGGATCGGCACCTTGAAGAAGCGCGCCGCTGCCTGGACCGGGAAGATTTTGCAGGATGCCTCCTGGCCTGCCGCCGGCTCGCCGCCCACAAGGACGTCTTCTCCGACATGGAAACGCTGCGGCAGCAGGCCGTCCAACTCCGGAATCAAAAGATTCAGTTGACGGAACAGCAGGTTATGCGGGAGCGGGCAATGCGCCACGTCCTCGAGGCGCGGGAACGGCGCCTCCGGAACGCCCACCGCATGATGGAAGAGAAGGATTATGCCGCCGCCCTCGCCCTGTTCCGTGAACTGGCCGGTGAAAATCCGGATGATGCGGAGGCCGGGCTGGGGATTGTGCGTGCCTGCGAGGGATTAAAAAACTGGGAAGCGGCCGGGGAGGAAATGCGCCGCCTTACGGAGCGGCATCCTGAAAAGGGCGTATTTTTCCTGGGCCTTGGGAACATCCTGCTCCAACAGGGAAAGGGAAACGAGGCCATCGGATATTATCAAAAGGCGGTGTACCTGGAGCCCTCGGCCAGAGATATGCCTCTGCAGATTGCCTCGATCCTGTCTTCAGTGGGGAGACCGGCGGATGCCCTGCCTTTCTTCGAGCGGCACCTGAAGGAAAACCCGAACGACTATCGGGCTCTTGTCCTGTGGGGAGATGGTTTTCTCAGGCTGGGAATCGGCGCTGCGGCCAGGATCAGCTATGAAACGGCTCTTCGCATCCGGCCCGGATACGGCCCAGCGGAGGAGAGACTGACGCACCTGCAGTCAGCAGCCGCTCCCTGATCCCGTTTCTCCTCGCTTTCGCGCCCCGCCGCTCTCGTAGTCCGGCAGGGGCGCATTCGAGGTCTACTCGCTGTCGGCCTCTATGGGCCCGGCATCCTCATCGCCGGGGGAGCCTCTGAGTCCCGCCGCCAGATTCAGGTTGATCCGGATCAGGATGTCGAGCTTTTCCGGTTTGGGGTAGGCCAGGACGTCGAAGCACCGCTTGTCGATGAAGCGGCTCAAGGTCAGGATGTCCTCCCGCACTTTCTCCGGCAGCGGATTGCTCGAATCGACCATCTCCCCCTGGAAGACGCTCCAGATCTTCTGGTTGTAACGGACGGCCTCGCCGAGCATCCCGTTGCTGCCGCCGTTATCCCAGTTGTCCTGGCATTCCCGGAACTTCAGGGCCGCCTTCGTCAGCACGTGCGCCTCGATCTCACGGCCTGTCATGCCCATCTTCTGCGTCTGCTGGTAGGCCTTAACTTGATTCCCGTACATGGTTCACCAACCTCTCTTCATATTCGATCAGTTCCCGGGCCGCCTTGAGGGCCTGATAGTACTGTCCTCCCAGGATGTGCTCGCTGATCCTGTCGATCAATCCCACCGTGCTGGGAGCCGCCTTCAGCACCTCATTGACGAGTTCCCAGTAGGTCCGGTGGTATTCCTTCATGTCTCCGCCCCCTACATACATGAGCTGCACGGAGAAAAAGATCCGCTTGCAGGGGGTGTCCGCCTCCTCCATCGAGAGGATGTTTTTTCCCCGCAGGAGGGGAACGTTGTTTTCAATGATCAGTTCCGTACGGGCAGCGCCGTTCCGGACGACGGCCCCTCCAAGGATGAATCGCTCGTGGGGCTTCAACTCGATTTTCAGACCCATAATGCCTCCCTGGATGATGTCCGGGACGGCGGAGGAATTCCCCCGCCGTCCGCGGCATCGGTTAGAACAGCTGCAAAACCGACTGGGCCGCCTGGGAGGCAAGGCTCAGTGACGTGGTGCCGAGGGACATCCGGGTCTGGAGCATCAGCATGTTCGCCCCTTCCTCGTTCGTGTCCGCCGCCGTCAGATTGGTCGCACCCGTCTCCAGGGCGTTGATCATGTTGGTCGTGAAATCCTGGCGCGCCGTGATGACGCTCAGGTTCGCCGACAGGGTCTGGGACTTGGTCCGGAGTGTGGACAGGGCCGTATCGAGCTCCGTAATGGCGCTCCCGATCGCTCCGGCGCTGCCGAAAGCGCCCGCGGCGATGCCGAGGCCCGAAGCGCTTCCGTCAAACCCCGAGACGGTCATCGTGTTGGTGCCGTCCTCGTTGAAGACCACCGTCAACGTGTCGCTGCCCAGCAGGTTCATCCCGCCGTAGACCGCGTCTTCGGCCAGAGCGGAGATCTGCGACGCCATGGCGTTGTACTGGGTCGCCAGGTCCCCCGCCTCCGTTGCATCGGCGGAATAGGCGTCCTTGGCGATGCCCTTCATGGTCTCAATGAGATCGATAATCCCCTTGATGCCCGCGTCGGCAGCCTTGATGGTCTGGATGGCCTCCCCCATGGAATCCTTCAGGGCGGACAGGTCACCGGCGCGACTCGTGTGGGACGAAGCCGTGAAGTAACTGAGAGCGTTGTCCAGGGCGCTGTTCACCTTCTTGCCCGTGGCCAAGCGCTCCGAGGTCTGGTTGAGCAGGTCGTTGGTTGATTGAAGGCTGAGCAGCGTGCTCCTCATTCCGGTTGTTAACTGAATTGAATTCTGAGACATGTTTTTCTTCCTCCTGTTCTTGGATAGATATCGGCTTTCTTGCCGTATTATTCATTGATTATGTTCGTAAACTTCTCCATTCATCCGCAAAGACCGACAGGAACGGATTCCGCCGCACCCCCTTTCCCTTTCCCGTCGTCATTTTCTTGACCTGGGACCTCAACACGCCCGCCGTCCCTGCGGGCGACAGATCCAGACCATCCATGCCCCCCGGATTTGCCGGGCTGGACACTTGCAGAAGATTTAGCAAAGCTCATGCCAGCTCAACTAAACTGCAAGCCATCGATATAATTCATAAAATGAAGAGTCAGACGAAGAAGGGATGAGGAGAAGAAAAAAATGCCCCCCGAAATACGCCGAGAGGGAAGAAAATTCCGGATGGGATGAACTCGGAGGGATCAGGCGTAAAGGTCCGCCAGGGCGTACGGCTCGAGAAAGGACCAGAACTCGCTGCGCTTCCCTTTAACGGCATTGGACAACTCCTCGATCCGGTCGGCGGTGTCGAGAATCGTCTCGTCCGGGGCGTTTTCCGCGAGAACGGGAAGCTGCCAGACATTGCCGCTATTTCCGCCCGCAGCAGCCTCTTTCGTGGAGACGGTTCGGATGCGCCCCTGCTCGTCAAAGGCGAGGTCCCATATTTTCTGGGTCGTCGGCAGGGCCATGGTAATGGATTGATCTTCCTTCTCGGACGCTTCCTGGATGTCCGCGGGCCGCAACTGTTCGATCTGCCTCCGAAGGGCGTCATACCGTTCAAGCTTTTCAGCACGCTCCTGGCTCCCGGGAGGGTAGGGCGGGTAGGTCTTGTAGATCCCCTGGAGGGAGTCCTTCATCTGGTCGAGTTTTGAGGTGGCCTCCTGGAAAATCGCGTCGATCGCCTCGGCCTGACGGAGCAGTAGATGGGGCTGTCCGCCATTTGCAGCGGGCTGCAAGGCCCCCCTCGATTTTGTCTCACCTGACGGAGCGGAGACTGCGGATTCTTTGGCCGTCTGGTCGACGGTGCCGCCGTATCGGTCAAGGGTTGTAATATGCATGGTTCCACCTTCCCGTAAACGGGAGATCGACCGGGAGGCGGTTGCCTCCCGGTCTTCGCATCGTTGGATCTTCCGGGGAAAGCCTTTCTCAGTGGAGAGAAGGTCCGTCCTCTTCGTGGCTTCCCCGCTCCGCTATATCGTCGACTCCCTGCCGCTTAAAACAGGGACAGCACCGACTGGGCCGCCTGGGAGGCAAGGCTCAGGGACGTGGTGCCGAGGGACATCCGGGTCTGGAGCATCAGCATGTTCGCCCCTTCCTCGTTCGTGTCCGCCGCCGTCAGATTGGTCGAACCCGTCTCCAGGGCGTTGATCATATTGTTCGTGAAGTCCTGGCGAGCCGTGATGACGCTCAGGTTCGCCGACATGGTCTGGGACTTCGTCCGCAGCGTAGACAGGGCCGTATCGAGCTCCGTAATGGCGCTCCCGATCGCTCCGGAGCTGCCGAAGGCGCCCGTGGCGATGCCGAGGCCCGAAGCGCTTCCGTCAAACCCCGAGACGGTCATCGTGTTGGTGCCGTCCTCGTTGAAGACCACCGTCAGCGTGTCGCTGCCCAGCAGGTTCATCCCGCCGTAGCCCGCATCTTCGGCCAGGTCGGAAAGCTGACTCAGCATGGAATTGTACTGGGTCGCCAGGTCCCCCGCCTCCGTTGCATCGGCGGAATAGGCGTCCTTGGCGATGCCCTTCATGGTCTCGATGATTTCGATCATCCCCTTGATGCCCGAGTCGGCCGCCTTGATGGTCTGGATGGCCTCCCCCATGGAATCCTTCAGGGCGGAGAGGTCGCTGGCGCGGCTCGTGTGGGACGAAGCCGTGAAGTAGCTGAGGGCATCGTCGAGGGCGCTGTTCACCTTCTTGCCCGTGGCGAGGCGCTCCGAGGTCTGGTTGAGCAGGGTGTTGGTTGACTGAAGGCTGAGCAGGGTGCTCCGCATTCCTGTGCTAAGCTGAATTGCGTCTGACATGGTTTTTCTCCTTTTCTGGATTTTTTTGCCGGCGTTCTTGCCGGTTTTTTATACTGCTTTCTCTTGATTGGCTGGTCTCTCGTCCCGGGTCCTTCCGGACCCGCTCCCGCCGCGGTCAAATCATTCGGATTCCCTGGCCGCCACCTCCTCTCCCTTTCCTTTCCGGTTATCCGTGATCATGAATGGTTGACTCACCGTTCTTTGTTCCTTTTGATCTTCTTATCGACACGGGGGAGGCGAAACTTGAGAAAAATTTTTTATACAAAAAAACTCTGCCGAAACGGACACCTGGGGTGCTCCAGCGGAAAGGGAAAAGACGATGAGGATCTGTGGAGAAAGAAAAACGAAGGGATGGAACAGGAGGGGTTATTTCATGAAATCCAGGATGGAGAGATCCCCCACCCGGGAAGCCAGCTTGTAAGAGGCCTCGAGGGCCAGCTCCTGCCGGCTGAGCTGGACGGCCAGCTCCGCCGTGTCGGCGGTCTCGGTCTCATCCACCAGGTCGGCCAGCTTTGCGTCGAGGTTCGTCAGGTATGCCTTCGCCGACTCCAGCCGGTCCTGCCGGACGCCGTTGATGGACCGGGCCTCAAGGACCCGGGTCGAAAGCGCCTCGAGATCGTCCGCGGCCTGGCCGATGGCGGCGGAATCGCCGCTTGCGAGGGCGGTCGAGAGATCCTCCAGGATCCGGAAGACGTTCTTGCCGTTTTCGTAGAATACATCGTCTCCCGTGGTGCTGTAATCCAGGGTTGCCTGCCTGCCGACGGCGACGGTGAGGCCGTCGCCGCTTCCTTCATAGGCGTAGGTCCTGTTGCCGAAGGCGTCCGTCGCTACCGAGAAGGCAGCTTCATCGGCATTTGTCCCGGCGAAGAGATAGCGGTCCCCGCATTTTTCGTTCGCCAGGCTCAGCAGCTCCGTCCGGATCGCCTCGATGGCGTCAACAGCGGTCTGCCTCGACCCGGCATCGGACGAGACGTTTCCCGCCGCCAGATCGGCGGCCTGTTCGACGAGGGTCTCCACGCGCCCCAGGACTAAGTCGGTCGTTTCGAGCCAGAGGTTCGTCGAGGAGATCTGGTCCTGGTACTGGGCGATCTCGCTCCGGGCGGAGTTCCATTCGATCAGGCTCTGTGCACCCGCGGGATCATCGGAGGGATGGTTGATCCGTTTTCCCGTCCCCAGCTGTTCGACGAGGTCCCCCGTCCCCTTCTGGGCCGTCCTCATGTTGGCCAGCATGGTCTGGTACCGGATTCCGTCGGTTATGCGCAGTGACATGGGAACGCCTCCTATTGCACCAGGCCCATCAGGGTATCGAGCATCTCCTGGGCCGCGCTGCACAGCTGCCCGGCGGCGGAGTAGCCCAGCTGGTACTGGATCAGGTAGATCATTTCCTCGTCCAGGGATACACCGGATACATTTGCACGCTGGCTCTCGAGCTGGGTCATGACGGCGGTCGACTGCTCCGCCTTCTGTCCGGAGAGCGAGATGTCGCTCCCCACCTTCGCGACGGTGGAGGCCCAGTATTCGCTGGTCGTGACCTGCTGCGTGCCGCTCGTAATGATGCCCTGGCGCTGGAGGGAGGTGATGGCACCTGCCACGGCCCCGTCCCCCGCGACGGTCTGGGAGGCCACGATGGTTGTTGGATCGCCGAGGATGCCGCTCGTCACCGACATGGTGAAGGCCGCCGAGGATCCGACGGGGGTACTGTTAAAAAAGAGCCTCCCGATGACCGCCGCGCCGGTCTGATCCACACCGCTGCCATGCAGTGTGTTCACCTCGGTGATGACGGCGGCGGCCAGGGTATCCAGGCTGTTCATGTATCCAGGCAGCGTCTCGTCTCGGAGTTCCAGGAGCGCCCCCAGTTTGCCGCCGGTGATCCGGCCGGTCAGCGGTGTCGTACCGCCCTCGAACGTAATGTCCCCAGCGGCGCTGACGGCGAGCGATCGGGACGATGTCGTGCCGACCAGCATCTGCCCGTTGGTGACGAACACGCTGACCGATCCGTCGTCGCTCCGGACGGACTGGATCGGAATGAGCTCTGCCAGCGACTGGATCGCCGCGTCCCGTTTGTCCATCAGTGCATTCACCCCGACGCCGTCCGGGCCCGCGGAGACGATGCTCCGGTTCAGCTCGGCGATGTCGGCCGCCAGCGAATTGATCGTGTCCACCGTCCCGGTGATGCTTTCATTCACGCCCCCCAGGATGGTCTGGAGGGACTGGTACTTGTCCCGAATGTTCGAGGCCAGATTGTCCGCCGCCGCAACCACGGCGTTCTGCTCCACCAGCCCCGTCGGGTTCCGGGCCAGGTCGGACCAGGAATCCCAGAAGGCCTTCAGGTCCGTTGTGATCCCCGCATCGGCCGTCTCGTCAAAGAGGACCTCCACCTGACCTAAGATCCCGCTGCGGGTATCCCAGTAGCCTCCGGTTGTTGTCTCGTCGATGATCCGGTTCCCGATGTACTGGTCATACACCCGGGTAACATCGACGCCGACGCCGGTTCCGTCGCTGGTTGCCGAGATGACCGCCCGCTGGACGTTGTAGTTTGCGTTATTGACGTTTGCGATGTTGGCGCCGGTAGTCGTGATGGCCCCCTGATAGGTCATCATGGCGTCTCTGGAAATGTTCAGCAGGGAACTGATGGCCATCGATCAACCCTCCGTGCGGAAGAACCGCCCTTTGATCCCCGCCTGGGGAACGTCTCCCGATTGTGCATAACAGGGAGCGGTGGTGGCCGCGCTGAGAAGAAATGTGAGCCAGCTCTTCACGTGCTGGCGTGAGTTTTCAATGAGTCCGCGGTTGCGGTCGTTGAGCATCCGGATTGCTTCCGCCAGTTTCCGGAGCGCCTGCCCGAGGGTCGTCAGCTCCCGCCGGGCCATTGGCGGCGCCAGGGAGGCCAGCATCCGGACGGACATCCGATCCGACGGAACACCTGAAAGATCGGACAGCTCCATCAGGAGGGGCGAGCGGAGGGAGCGGGTCGCCTCCAGGTCCAGGAGAGCCTGTTCCTTGTCGCTGTTGCTCTGCTCCAGGGCCTGGGAGGATCCGCCGCAGAGGATCTCCCTTTCCCGGAGCAGGCAGGCATGGAGGGCCTCGATTCTCCGCAGCTCGTCCCGCAGATTGGCGATCAGCAGGGGGAGAACCTCCAGGAAACGCTTCTTCTGCCCGGCATCGTCAAGGGAAAGACCGTTCATTGCTCCATCGACCCCCTTTGTCCATCTTCTTGCATCTCCCGGCGGATCATCCGGATCGCCGGGGTCAATTTATCCTTTTGCAAGGGGCGTACCAGGAAGAACGAAAGGGGCGGCCGGGATGGAAATCTCGATCCAATCGGCACCCGGAAAGGTAGGCGCCTCCCAAGACCATTTAACTTGTGACCTCGGGAGGCGTTGGGGGGCTGTTTCAGGGAAAAATTTTCCTCAGCGGATCAGGTCCGTCAGGGTCTCGCCGACGATTTTGGAGGCGATGTCCTCCGCTGAGACGTTGTACGTACCGTTTTGTATGCGCGATTTCAGTTCGTTCACCCGGTCCTCGCGAATCTCGGGCGCCTCGGTGACCGCCTTCTGCAACTGCTGAACCTCTCTGGCCTTTCCGGAAAGATCGATTCGCTCCTGGGGAACCGCCACCCCGCCTTCGGCCTGCTTCTCCGCGTTGGGCCGGGCGGTTTCGCCGCGGGCATAGGATGATATGCCCTGCGTGGTCTGCATGTTCGTGTCGCTGATCTTCATGGGATGCCCCTGATCTTCATTTTGTCTATCTTATCGGCAGAAGGGCGCCGGGACTTTAGGAAAAAATTTCCCCCATCCCTCAGGGGGAGGATCTTCCCTTGAGTTGCCGGTAGAGGAGATCCTGGATTCCCAGTCCGCTTCCCCGCCGGGAGAGCTCCTCCGCCACCTTCTGGTCCATCATCATATCATAGGTGTCTTTTCCCGGGAACCTGCTGAGTGGACTCAGCGCGGGAACGGTGTTGCGCATGGTTTTAAGCATCTGGTACGCCATGACGGCCTCAAAGTCCGCGCAGGCCTTGCGAAGCTTCTTGTCGCGCGCGGCCGCCGCCGCATCCGTCGCCGCGGTGCCGGATTTCACCGCCGCATTTCCGGCGGGCCGGATGGGTACCCCCGCTGCCTTGTCCATGGTCCTCCCGTTTCCCTCTATCGATCAGATGAGCTTCAGCTCCGCCTGGAGCGCCCCGGCCGCCTTGATGGCCTGAAGAATGGTGATCAGGTCCCGCGGCGTGACGCCGATGGCGTTGAGGGCCTGGACCATCTCCTGGATGGTGACGGCCTTCGGCAGCATCATGAGCTGATTCTTCTCCTCGGTCACACCGATCGTTGTGTCCTTCGCCACGACGGTCTGCCCGCCCGGCGCGACGATCGTCCCGTCCTTCGGGTTCACGATCGGCCGGGAGCCTTGGCCGGGCTGCGGCGCGAACGGGAGCGGCTGCGAGATGACCGGGGTCTCCTTGATCTGGATGCTCAGGTTGCCGTGGGCCACCGCCACCGTGGAGATCCGCACGTTTTCACCCATGACGACGGTGCCGGTCTTCTCGTTCAGGACCACCACCGCCGGCGTATCGACACTCACCTCGATGTTCTCGATGGCCGTGGCCAGCGCCACGACATTGCCGCTGAACGATGCCGGAACACGGATCACGACGGTGGAGGCATCCTTGAGCCTCGCCTCAACCCCGCCGACGGCCTTGTTCAGGGCCGCCGCGACGCGGCTGACCGTCGTGAAATCGGGCTGGTACAGGTTCACGGTCATCATTTTCGAGTGTGCGAAATCGAAGCGGACCTCCTTTTCCACGGAGGCACCGTTGGAGATGATCCCCACGTTCGTCTGGTTCTTCACGGCGGAGGCCCCCGCCCCCGACGCGCTGAATCCGCCGATGGCCACCGCCCCCTGGGCCACGCCGTAGACCTCGCCGTCGGCCCCCTTCAGGGGGGTCATCAGCAGGGTCCCGCCCTGCAGGCTGGTGGCGTCGCCCATCGAGGAAACCGTCACGTCCATGCGGCTTCCCACCTTGGCGAAGCGGGGCAGATTGGCCGTCACCATGACGGCGGCGACGTTCTTGGCCTTCAGGGTGGCTGACTTGTCCCGCATGGCCAGCCCCTGGCGGCTCAGCAGGTTGGCGATGGTGTCGCGGGTGAAGCCGTTCTTCACGTCGTCCCCCGTTCCCATGAGGCCGACCACCAGCCCGTAACCGAAAAGCTGGTTCTCCCGGACCCCGCCGATCGCCGCGATGTCCTTGAGGCGGGCGGCCGATGCCGCCGCCGGTGCAAGAAGAAACACCGTCAGGACAAGGGCTCCGATCCATTGCCACGTTCTTCTACGATCCAGCATCATCTTTCTCCTGTCAGAAGGGCCAGACGTAATCCAGGGCCCGGCTCAGCCAGCCGGGACGCATCTTCTCGTCCACGACACCGCGTCCCGTGTAGACGATCTTCGCGTCGGCGATGTACTTTGAAGAGATCGTGTTATCCGACGTGATGTCCTCGGGCCGGATGATGCCGCTCAGCACCAGGTACTGGTCCTCCGCGTTGACCGTCAGCATCCTTCTCCCCTCGATATAGAGGTTGCCGTTCTCGAAGACCTTGACGACACGGGCCGTGATCCGCGCCTGGAGGGTCCCCCCACGGCTCGTGTCCCCGGTTCCCTTCATCGTGTTGGAGCTCGTGCCGCTGACGGAAATGGAGTCCCCCATGTTCACGTTCCGCTGGAGAATGGAAGACTCGATCCCCAGGAGGGCGCTGATACCCATCTCCGTCTTGCCGTCCCGGGAGGTGTTGATCGTTCCCTTGTTGACGCCGGCGGCGGATTCTTCCACGACGATGGTCACGATATCGTTCACGTAACCGGCCTTTTTGTCCGTAAAAAGCATGTTGTGGCTGTTGGCACCGGGCCAGATCGAACCGGGCTCGGCAGGCGCCGGGGGCGGCGCCGCCCTGTGAACCGGCGTCGGAATGGGCTCCGACAGGATCGCGTCCGGCTTGGTGATGAGCGAACAGCCCGACAGCATCATCCCGCAGAAAACAAAAGCCAGCAGGCATCCCCTCGTCCGGCATCCCGGAAGAAACCGCATGGCGAACCTCCTAAAATACGAGTTGAACCGTGGCATCCCCGACCACCCGGGCATGAAGGATCTTCCGGGAGGAGGTATTCCTCACCCGGACCATGCCCCCGTCCTGTCCGTCCTCCTCGCTCACGCCGAGGGTCGCGATGGAGAGCGGACCGCTTTCATAGATGATCCGCACGGGCGCTCCCTTTCGAACGACGGGAAACTCGCGAAGCATCGAGTGGGTCAGTTCCGTGTTCGGAGCCACGTTGACCCGGAGCATCTTGCCGACGACGCTCTCGGTGTCCGTTACCGCCTGGGCCGGGATGCGCCGGACCCATCGCTTCACCACCTGGACGTCCCCGCCGTCAAGCCGGGTGTTGCGGCCGAGCGAACGGGTGCTCAGGACGACGTCCCGCTGGACCTCGACCAGGACCGAAACCCTCTGTTCCGCCAGGAATACGCCGTTGTCGTAGATCCGGACAGCATACTGCCCGTGGCCGAGGAAGGGATTTCCCCGTACGGGAATGACTTCCCGGGAAATTTTTTCCCCCTTTGCCTCCATCTCCTGGACGGGACTGGTAAAAAGGATGCGGACCGTCCCCCTGGGCCAGGCGTTCTGGCTTGTGGCGGCGCGCTGGACGTCGTTCTGGATCTGCGCGGCCCCGATCTTGACCGTCTTTCCGGCCGCGGGAAGAGGAGATGCACACAGAAGAACAGCGATCGCCGCCGCGATGAAGACCATGGAAAATCGCATTACCCGGTTCATGGGACACCTTACTGCTTGATATTGTTGGCCACCTGCAGCATGTCGTCCGCCGTCTGGATGGCCTTGGAGTTGATTTCATAGGCCCGCTGGCCGGCGATCATCTTCACCATCTCGTCGATGACGTTGACATTCGACTGTTCCAGGTACGTCTGGGTGATCGTCCCGCATCCCTCCTCGCCCGGATTGCTGACAATGGCATCGCCCGAGCTGTTGGAGGTGGTGAAGAGGTTGCGGCCCATGCTGGTGAGGCCCGCGGGATTGATGAAGCGCGCCAGGGTGATCCGTCCACCCGTCGTCGAGGCCCCGGTGCTGTCCGAATAGGACCAGGTCCCGCCGCTGTCGATGGTGAAGCTGACGGCGGTCGACGGAACCTGAACGTTCGGCACCAGCCTCAATCCCTCGGGATTGCAGAGGTATCCGTCCTTGTCGAGCTTGAAGTTCCCGGCCCGCGTGTAGACCGTGGTGCCGTTGTTGTCCAGTTGGTAAAATCCGCTCCCCTCGATGGCCCAGTCGAAGGAATTGCCCGTCTGCTGGTAGTCGCCCTGGCTGAAGTTCTTGGACACCGAGACGGCCTTGACGCCCAGTCCGACCTGGATGCCCGAGGGCAGCTGGACCCCCGTCGAGGTCTCCGATCCCGACTGGGAGGACACCTGGTACATCAGGTCCTGGAAGTCGATGCGGGACTTCTTGAACCCGGTCGTGTTCACATTGGCCAGGTTGTTGGCGATTACATCCTGCTCCAGCTGCTGGGCGTGCATGCCGGTAGCCGCGATCCATAGCGAGCGAATCATCTGCTCCTCCTTATCTTCAGACCACTTTCCCGATCTGGGTCGTGGCCTGCCTGTCCTGGTCGGCCATCGTCCGGATGACCTTCTGGTAGGTTTCGAACGTGCGCTGCAGTTCGATCATATTCACCATTTCCTTGATGGCGTTCACGTTGGACATTTCCAGCGACTGCCCCTCGACCCGGGGATCCGTCATCACCTGCATGCCTGCGTTTCCCGGATCGACGTACTGGCTGTCTCCCTGTTTCTTCAGGTTCTGGGGCCGCTCGAAGGTCACCACCCGGAGCTGTCCCACATTTGTGGCCACCGCCCCGTCGCCGGTGGTCTCGGTGACGGTTATCGTCCCGTCCTGGGCAACCTGGATATCGTGGCCGTCGATCGTAATGGGACCCGAGGATCCAAGGACGCGCTCTCCCGTCGACGTGACCAGCTCGTTGTTCCGGTTGATGTGGAAGCTGCCCCCCCGGATGTAGGCCGTTCCCTGCTTCGTTTCCACCGCCAGAAATCCGTCACCCTCGATGGCGACGTCGAGGGCTCCGCCGGTCCTCATCAGCGTTCCCGGCGAGAAATCCGTCCGCCCGTACGGCTTGTATTCCAGCCCGGGGTCCTGCGACCCGGAGACCGGGTTGGACTGGAGCTCGTAGCTCAGGTGGATCGCCTTGAATCCCGGGGTGTTGGCGTGGGCGATGTTCTGGGTAACCGTATCGAGCTGCCGGATGCTGCGGACGGCCGCCGCGGCGATGTCGCGGACATCGAGTGCCATGGTTCCTGATCCTCGTTGATTGATGCCTGATTATTTAGCAAGGAGCATGCCTGGAGGGTGGAAGAACGGGGGGAGAAATGGAAAGACGGGCTTCCCTACGACCCGGCGCGGCGTCGCTCGTCGAGAGAGTATACGAAGGCCAGGATCTCCGCGACGGCCCGATACAGCTCGACGGGGATTTCCTCATCGACGTCGAGGCGATACAGGAATTGGACAAGAACGGAATTCTCCTGAACCGGGACTCCGTGGAGGCGGGCCGTCTCGATGATCCGCTCCGCCACCTCTCCGCGACCCTTGGCGGTCACCCGCGGGGCCGAGCCCGGCTTGCCGTCGTACTTCAGGGCCGCCGCCAGGGGGGACTTTTCTTTTTTGTCTCCGGGCCGTTCCGCGTTCATGGGTTCCCTTCGCGGCGGCCGTCCCCTCCTGCGGGTCCGGTCCGCCGCCATGCACGGGCCGTCAGGCGTAAAGATTGACGGCGTCTCTTTGAAAGATGGGCAGGGACTGTTTTCTGTCCAGGATGGTCCGGGCGATGTCGTGGTCTGCCAGGCAGACGATCCCCGCATCGGGGAATCCCGATGCCGCCAGCCGCTCCCGGAGCTCGTCCAGGCCGGACTGGAGATACTCCCTGACCTCTTCCGTGCCGCAGCGCAGGGTTCCGCTCATCCGGCCCCCGGCCAGCCGGGCATCCACCAGGATGTCCCCGAGGGCTTCCATGTTGAGGCAGAGGACCATCCGGAAGGCCTCTTTGCCGTCCTCCCCGCCCCCCTCCTGTCCGCCCTCGGGATAGAGGAAGAGGTCCTGGACCCGGATCCCGCCGGGAAACGCCGCGGGGACCTGAAGCACAAACGGTCCGCCCTCCCGGCGCGACAAAATATTGACGTCCCGGTGGACATCGAGGGTCTCCAGGGCCGACCGGGCGGTGGATGCAGCCTGCTCCAGGCTTTTCCGGCCGGGAGCGCCGGCATCCATGGCCGCCATCTCCCGTTCGGCCGCCTCGGCCAGGCGCACCAAGGATTCCCGGAGCGTTGCCGGGGCTGCTTTTTCCGGGGCATTTTCCCCGTCGGGGAGACGGACCGCGGGATTCCCTTCACCGTCCGCCGGCGCTGGGAGCCCCGCTGGAGCCTCGCCGGCGCCCGTAGAGGACGACGGCTTTCCGGAGCCGGGGAAAACAAGCGCAGAAAGGAGGCCCTGCAGGCTGCTTCGTGCCGCCGCCAGCTGCGGAGGCAGGTCTCCGGGAAGGGTGTCCGCCAGGGACTCGACCAGGGTGGACAGCTGCCGGAACATGTCCCCCAGGAGGCCGGGCCGGCTGCGGAACATGCCGAGAGACTCCGGGATGGATTCCTGTCCGGCCGGAGCATCGCCCGCCAGAACCTGGAGGACGATCTGCGGGGAATTCCGGACGACCCGGGCGGTGAACCGCGCGCCTTCGCCGAGGGGCTGCTTCGACTCCGCCAGGACCGTGTTGCCTCCGATGTCCAGGAGCAGCAGGCCCTTCTCGCGGACTTCGAGAACCAGCGCCTCGACCCGCTCGCCGACCGAGAGCAGGGGAAGGCCGGCCGGCCGGGTTCGATTTGCCGGAGAGACGGGAGTGATCGAAGGATCGTTGAGGGAGATGAGTTTCATGTGGATCGGTCCGCCACGCCCCGGCCCGCCTTACCTCTTCCCGGTCAGGTTCAGGATGAGGTGGACTTCCCCGTCCGGGATTCCGGTGTGACGGGCGATCTCGCGCTCCGAGAGTCCTCGGGCGGCCAGGGCCAGGACCTGTGCGGCCCTGGGATCCCCCGCTGGGGGAGGGGCGGTGTCCGGCTCCTGCCGTTCCGACGCCTCCGGGTAGAGGGCGAGAAGCTCCCGGATCCGCTTCTCCCGCTCGTCCAGGGCCCGGGCCAGATCCTTGAGTGTCGTCTTGCTTTCCTGGACGGCTGCCAGAAATTGATCGGTCGCGTTGCGGGAGTCCTCGACGAGCTGCCGGAGGGCCTGCACCTCTTTTTCATCGGGACGGGCCTGTTTCCGGCCCACGACCCGGCGGATCTGCCAGAAGAGGAAGAGAACGAGGAGAGCCAGAGCCAGATCCATGCCCAGCTGCAGCAGCAGGAAATCCCTTGTCGTCATTGCCAGCATATTGTCCCCCCGTATCCTCCGTCAGGCAAGCACGTCCAGGCGGCTTCCCTGGATCCGCTCGTCCTCCGGAACATGGCCGTCGTTCACCACCGTTTCGATGGCCCGTCCTTTCCGAGCCGATTCCGGGGACGCATCTTCTTCGTCCCTCCCGCGGGCCATCGTTTCCTCCCGCTCTTCGTTCTCCGGGGCGGGAAAGGACTTTCTCTTCTCCCGCTTCCCCCAGGAGGCGGAGTTCCGCTGCCGGTCAGGCACCTGGGACTGGACCTGGGAGACCGCCTCGGCTCCGGGAATCGGAAGAATCGGTCTGCGAATATCCATCACTCACGTCCGTGCAATCAGCCGGCGGGAAAGGAAATCCCGATTCCCCCGCCGCTCTGTGCGGAAACGGCTGCCCCGTAATGCTTCCAGAGAAGCAGGGACAGGCAGAGTGCTCCATGGGAAGGGTCCTGAAGCCCCGAGACCCGGTTCTCTTCCAGGACGCCCCGTACATCGTCCCGTTCCTCATCCGTGAAGGGCGCTCCGGTGTGGCGGATTCCGAGCAGAACACGATCGTTCTCCTTCCCGACCGTCACGTGAAGCTCCTGTTCTCCCTGCGATCCCAGGCGGGACGCCGCATGGCGGAACACGGCCCAGAGGGCCATGGCGAAATGGGCCTGGACGCCCCGCACCGGAGGAACCCCTTCGGGCAAGTCCAGCACCTTTTTGATCCGGTGCTTGAAATCCAGGTAATGCTCCGCGAAGCGAACCTCCCGGCGCACCAGGGCCGCCAGATCGAACCGCTCCTCCTTCTTGTGGGAGAGGATCCCGAAACGGGAGGCCACATCCTGGAAGACGTCGGCAAACCGCTCCGACTCCGTGTTGAGCAGCCGGACGTCGGACTGCACCTTCAACCAGTCCTGCGCAAGCGTTCCCGGCAGATGAACCCCGTTTTTTTCCATGGCCGCCTGCAGGTTTTCCAGGCGCCGTTCGAGGATCTTCGCCCGCCCCATGATCCCGTTGAGCGGATTGGCAAAATTGTGAAGAAGCCCCGGCACGAAAGCGAACAGCATCGTTTCCGCGAAGGACCCTTCCAGGGCACACTCAAGCTCTTGCATCTCCATGGCCATCCCTCTTTCTGGACTCTTCCGGTCCATCCAGCAAACCGCTTCCGGAAGGAACCAGGTCCGCCGGCAGTTCCACGTGGACAACGGTCCCCCGTAACGGCCCCCCTTCCGCCCAGATCCTTCCTCCGTGAAGCTCACAGGCCAGACGGCAGAAGGCCAGCCCGATCCCGGGCTCGCTCCTTCCAGGCCCGGCTCCGTTCACGGGACCGCCGGACGTCTCGCCCGGAAGGGAACGAACCAGGGCCGCCTTGAGAGCTCCGGGCATCCCCGCCCCGTCATCGATCACGGAAATGCGGATCCGGCCCGTCGAGGCGGTCCATACGCGGACGCCGATTCGACCGCCCTGCTCGACCTGGGCGACGGCGTTCAGCATCAGGTTGGAAAGAACCCTCTCCAACAGGGGCTCGTCCGCGACCAGCGTCGACGGGGCCTCTTCGAGGTCGAGCTCGAGGCGGATGTCCCTGTCACGACACAGGGCCGCCCACATTTTTTCCAGCCGGCGGAAGAAGGAGTCGACGCGGACAACGGACAACTCGAGGGCGGGGACATTCTCCCCCAGGCGCGAGATCCGCAGGTACCCCTGGATCATACGCTGGAGATCCCGGCATCCATCGAGTGCACTCCGGAGGAGCTCCTCTTCCCGGGTGCGCAGGCGGCATCTGGAAAGCAGATCCAGATTCGCCACGATCATCATCAACGGACTTTTCATATCATGAACGATCATGCGCTGCCAATCGGCGGTATGGGATGTTTCCTTCTCGGATTCCATCGTCCGCTTTCCCCGCTCCTTCTTCCGGCGCCGGCCCGCTATCCCGCTCACCACACGTTGAGATCCGAAAACCAGACGGTCCTGACGGCATCCCGTTTCAAGACCTGGTTGATGCCGGCGGTGATTTCCTTCCGGAGGTCTTCCCGATCCTTGGGCGCTCTCAGCACTTCCGCCGTTTTCGCAGACAGGATCGCATGAATCGCCTTCCGGACGTCCGGTCCGTTCATCTCGGGAAGGACCTTCCGGTCCGCCGGATCCAGCGCAAGATTGACCACCGCCAGCTTCGGCGCTCCCGAGGCATCCTTCACGTCGACGTAGAACTCCTCGACCAGGGACGCTGCCGCGGAGGCCCCGGCGGGCATCCTGACCGCACTGGAAACCGTCGTCCCGGGCTGCCTGCCCCGGTCCAGCGGGTTCCAGATGAGCAAGACGGCCGCCGCCAGGATCCCGAGAAGACCGGTGCCGATGCCTCCCGCGACCACCCACCGGTTTCTGTACCAGGGCCGTTTCGACGCCTCCGGCTTCGGGTCCCCTCCGGAATCCGGAGCCGGCGGGGTCTCCAGCGCAAAATCGCTGTCCAGGGGAATGTCCAGAATGTCCAGTTTGGCCTTTTGCTGCGCCATGGCGGCTCCTTCCTCAGCCCGCGTTTCTTATCCGCCCGCCCGGTCAGCCGGGGTGTCGGTCACCCGCTCCGGCGGCTCCCCGGAACGTCCCTGTTCGAGACGCCCCAGCAGGTCTTTCGCTTCCATGAAATCCGGATACAGGTCGAGGGCTTTCAGAACATGCACCCTCGCTTCGCCCTCGCGTCCATCCTCCATCAGGACCCTGGCCAGGTTGTAATGGAGATGGTCGTCCTCGGGATCCAAAGAGAGCGCTTTTCGATACAGATCGATGGCCTCCCGGAAACGGCCCTGCCTCCGGAAGGCGATGCCCAGGCGGTTGTACAGGTGGATGTCCGACGGGTCCTCCTGCAGGAGGGAGCGGAAGACGCCCTCGGCCTCGCCGTTCAGGTTCCGGGCCAGCAGGGTCTCGCCGATTTCCCTGCGGACGGACGGATCCGCCGGTGCCACCCGGACGGCCTGCGCAAAGGCTTTCCTGGCCTCCTCGATGTCGTCGCTCTCCAGGAGGGCCTTGCCGAGATTCAATTGCCGGTTCGCATTTTTCGGACTGATGGCCGTTGCCTTCCGCATGACGGCGATCTCCTGCCCCCGGTCCCCCCGGCGGGCGAACACGTCCGCCAGGCTGTCATAGGCCCGTGTGAATCGGGGCTCGCACAGGATCGCCTTCCGGAAGGCCTTCTCCGCGTCCTCCAGCATGCCGCGGCAGACGTACATCTCCCCCAGGGCCTGAAAGACCCGGGGATTGTCCGGCTGCATGGCCATGGCCGCCTTCAACTCTCCCAGGGCGCGGTTGTATTCCCCTTCCCCGATCAGAGCCTGGGCAAGCTGGAGGTGGCCGTCCAGCGGAGACGGATTCGTCCGTCTCCCCAGCACCGCGTTGATTTTCTCCTCCAGCGTCTGGACGGCGAACGGCTTGATGATGTAGGCGTCCACATCCGTCTCCGCGGCCTCCGCCACGATCTCTTCCGCCAGCTCTCCCGTCACCATGATGAACGGCAGGCTTCGGAACCGTTCGTCTTTCCGGACGCGCCGGAGGAGGTCGATTCCGCTGAGTCCCGGCATGAACAGGTCCACGATCGCAACATCCACGGGCTCGGACTGGAGGCGCTGCCAGGCCTCGACGCCGTCCTTGCCCTCCAGCACGCCGGTGTGTCCGAGGGAAACAAGCATCTTCCGGATGCTTTTCCGGGCGTCATACTGGTCGTCCACCACCAGGAAGGTCAGGCCCCGGTCCGGGGCGTCGGTCGTGGCCGTTCCCTGCGAACCCATGTCAGCGCACCTCCCCCAGCAGTCCCCGCAGCCGGAGCACCGCCTGGGTATGGATCTGGCAGATCCTCGACTCCGTCAGATTCAGGACCCGTCCGATCTCCTTGAGGTTCAGTTCCTCATAATAGTACAGGGCCAGGACTGTACGCTCCTTCTCGGGGAGCCGGTCGATGGCCTTCTTGATCCCCTCCTTGAATTCCTCATTCTCCAGGAGAGAGAGCGGATCGCCGTGGTCGATTTCCTCCTGAAGCCTGCCGCAACCGTACCGCTCGATGAAATCGGGGGGAAGGTCCTCGGTGCTGATCACCTTGACCAGCTTTGCATCGTCGAGGAGATCGAAGTATTCCTCCAGCGGGATGCCCAGGTGATCCGCCATCTCCTCCTCGCCGGGAGGGCGGCCGAGCTGTTTCTGCAGCGCCGCAAAGGCCTTCTCGATTTTCGTATCCTTGCTTCGTACGGACCGGGGGACACGGTCGGCGGCCCGCATCTCGTCCAGCACGGCCCCGCGGATCCGGATCTTTGCGTACGTTTCGAACCGGACGTTTTTTGTCTCGTCGAACTTCTCCAGCGCGGCCATCAGGCCGATCACACCGGCCTGAATCAGGGCCTCCCGGTCCGCCGGCGCCATGACCACGCGGGCGGTCAGCCGGCTGACGACCTGCTTCACCAGGGGCGCATACTGCAGAATCTGTCCGTCTCTCCCGTTCTTATTCACGGCTGGATCGAATGGTCCTGTTGCTGAAAAACCGAATGCTTCCCCCCTCCGCTCCCCCGGGCGCCTCTCCGCACAGCCTCGAGGCGATGTCCTGGAGGCACCGGCTGGCCGGGGACGAAGGGTAGATCTCCGCCAGGGCCTTCTGTTTTTTCACGGCCTCGGGCAGCCTCGGGTCGTGGAGGATGAATCCCAGGTAGTCGAGGGCAACGGTCAGGAAATGGTCCGTCGCATGCCGCAGCCGCTCGTACACCTCGCGGGCCTCCGTCGGATGGTTGACCATGTTGACGACGAGACGGAACTTCTTCCGGTCGTATCCCTGATAGAGCACCTTCATGAGGGCGTAGGCGTCCGTCAGCGCCGTCGGCTCGGCGGAGGTGACGATGATGATCTCGTGAGCGGAGGAATTGAAATAGGTGACGTTTCCCGAAATGCCGGCCGCCGTGTCGATCAGAAGGAACTCCGGCTTGTTCTTCAGGGAATTGACCGCATCCAGGAGGGTCAGCTTCTGCCCTCTCGAAAGATCGGTCATCTCCGCAATGCCGGAGGAGGCGGGAAGGACCTTCATCCCGCCGGGCCCTGTCACCAGCGTCTCCGCCAGGCTCTTTTCCCCCTTCAGGACGTGGTACAGGTTATACTGGGGCGTAAGACCCAGGAGCAGGTCGATGTTGGCGAGCCCCATGTCCGCGTCCAGGACGATGGTCTTCCGGTTGCGCTGGGAGAGGATGTAGGCGATGTTGGCGGCGATGTTCGTCTTTCCGACGCCTCCCTTGCCGCTTGTGAAGGCCAGGACGCGGACGGGCCTGTCCCGCAGCTCCATGTCCTCGCCTTCGCCGTGGGACTTTCCCCCACCGGGGGTCTTCACGCCTCCGCGCTCCCGCTCCATGGCCTGTCTGAGTGTTGCCGCCTGGTCCAAACCTTCCCCCGTCAATGAATCGAATGCCCGAGAATCAGCGATGCCAGCGATCCCGGGGTGACTGCCTTGATATCCTGCGGCACGTTCTGTCCACAGGTCACATACCGGACGGGCCGTCCCGCCTGCTCCAGGATGTCGTAGACCACGCCGAAGCGCTGACATTCATCGAGCTTGGTCAGGATGAGCGAATCGTAGTCCAGGAGACGGAAACGGTCCGCCGTCACCTGGAGGCCCTCCCTGTTCATCGCCGGCGTCAACAGCAGGCTCACTTCCAGATCGGGCGAACCGCCGAACTGACGCTTCAATTCGCTCAAGTATTCCGTGTCTTCGGGATTTCTCCCCGGCGTGTCCACGAGGATGACGTCGCAGTCCTCGAAACTCCGGAGGGACTCCCGGAACCCTTCCCCGTCCCCGGCCACCCGCAGGGGAAGCTTCATGATGTCTGCATAGGTCTGGAGCTGGTCCACCGAGGCGATGCGGTAGGTGTCCAACGTAATCAGTCCGACCTTCTGCTTCTGTTCCAGGGCAATGCGGGCGGCCAGCTTCGCCAGGGTCGTGGTCTTTCCGACGCCGGTCGGCCCGACGAGCGCTTTCACCCGCTTCTCCAGGCCGGGGTCCTCCTCCCGGGCAATGGAACGCAGAATCGCTTCCCGGGCGCGGCGGACGGACGCTTCGTAGGTCTCCTCTCCGCTGCCGCCTTCCTGCCGGACCCCGTCGACGATCTTAAGGGCCCGCGGCCGGGAGACCCCGTTGGCGAGCAGGCGGTGGTACAGGCGCCCATAGGGAGACGGATCGCCTCCGCCGTGCCGGAATCCGAGCATGTCGAAGAGCGTGAAGAGGGCTTCCTTGACTTCCGACAACTCCTCCCGGAGCTGTTGATCCGGCCGGTCCTTCCCGAGCAGGCCCTTCAGTTCCCGGAGTTCTCCCGTGATGGAGCAGGCCCAGTCGGGCATTGCCTCTCCCGCCGGAGGGGCCGGCGGGGGCGGGGACTGGCGATGGGCGGCGGGAAGAGTCTCTTCCCCGTGTTTCCGATCCAGCGCGGCCACCACCTCCAGGAGGGGCGGGCTCGAATCCCTCAGGGTTTTCGTGGACAGGATGATCGCCTCCGGCCCGAGGTCCTTCTTGACCCGGCGCATCGCTTCCTGGAGGCTGGAAACCTCATACCGTTTCATTTGCATGGCTCAACTCCAAAAGACCCAGTGAGGTCAGTTTTGCATCCCTGGTGATCTCGTTGTGTGCCAGGACGACCAGGTTGGGTACGAACCGCTCCAGGATTCGCCGCAGATGGATGCGGACGGTGGGCGAGCACAGGACGATCGGCTGCGCTCCGCGGGACGTGAAGAGCGGGACGAACCGCTTCATGTTCGTGACGATCTTCCGGACCATCTGCGGGTCCGGCGAGGCGAACGTTTCAAACTCCGTATGCTGGAGGGTCTGCTGAATGCTCTCCTCGATCTCCGGGGAAACCATGATCACGTGGAGACCGCCCCGTTCGTCCGCGTGGAGGCGCGTGATCACCCTCGACAGGGCCTGCCGCACATAACCGGTCAGGACATCGACGTTTTTCGTCAAGGGGACATAATCCGCCAGCGTCTCCAGGATCGTCTGCAGATCGCGGATCGGAATGCGCTCGCCCAGGAGTCGCTGCAATACTTTCTGGAGAGTCCCCACAGGGATGACCTTCGGAACCAGGTCCTCCACGAGCCGCGGAGCCGAGGCTGCCAGGCTGTCCAGGAGGACCTGGATTTCCTGGCGCCCCAGGAGCGAGTCCACGTTGGACTTGATCAGCTCCGTCAGGTGCGTGGTGATGACCGTCGCCGGATCGACCACGACGACTCCCTGGGCCTGCAGGGCCTCCCGCTCCCGGTCCGGAATCCAGACCGCCGGGAGACCGAAGGCGGGTTCCTTCGTCTCGATTCCCTTGACGCGGACCTTCATTCCTTCCTGGACGATGGCGAGCTGGTGCCCCGCCAGGATCTCCCCGCGGGCCACCTCGACCCCCTTCACCAGGAATGCGTATTCATAGGGCTTGAGCTGCAGGTTGTCGCGGATATGGATGGACGGGACGACGAATCCCATGTCCTGGGCGATCTGCTTGCGGAACATCCGGATCCGGCGCAGCAGCTCCCCTCCCTGGGAGGCGTCGACGAAGGGGATCAGGCCGTAGCCCACCTCCAGTCCAAGGGCGTCCAGCGGATCCAGGAGGGGCGCCGCCTCCGCCTGGGGAGGCGCCGGTGCCTCTTCCTTTTCTTTTTCTTCTTCCCGGACCCGGATGCGGGCAAGCTGCCAGGCAGCCACCCCGACCAGCACGGCGATGGTAAGAAACGCCTGCTTCGGCATTCCCGGGATGAGGGCAAAAATCAGGAGCACGACCGCCGCCGCGGCTACCGCCTTCGGCTGGGCGAACAGCTGCATCCTCATTTCCTGGCCCAGTTCCGTGGTTCCGGCCGTCCGGGTCACCAGCATGCCCGCTGCGGTGGACACGATCAAGGCGGGCACCTGTGTCACCAGCCCGTCCCCGATGCTGAGCAGCGTATAGGTCCGGGCCGCGTCGGCGATGGGCATACCCTGCTGGAGCGCGCCGATGACAAGCCCGCCGACGATGTTCACCAGGACGATGATGATGCCGGCGACGGCGTCGCCGCGTACGAACTTGCTGGCTCCGTCCATGGCCCCGTAGAAGTTCGACTCGCTCTCCAGCTCCCGGCGGCGCTTGCGGGCCTCGTTGTCGTTGATCAGGCCCGTGTTCAGATCGGCATCGATGCTCATCTGCTTGCCGGGCATGGAATCCAGGGTAAAACGGGCGGCCACCTCGGCGATGCGCGTGGCGCCCTTGGTGATGACCACGAAGTTGATCAGCACGAGGACGGAGAAGACAATCATCCCGACCACGTAGTTTCCCCCCACGACGAAGGTCCCGAAGGCCTTGATGACCTGGCCGGCGGCGTCGGTTCCCTCGCTGCCGTGGAGCAGGATGAGCCTCGTGGAGGCGACGTTCAAAGAAAGGCGCAGGAGGGTCACCACCAGGAGGACGGAGGGGAACACGGAAAAGTCCAGGGGACGCAGGACGTACAGGGACATCAGGAGAATAATGAGGGAAACGGCGATGTTCATGGACAGCAGGACGTCCAGGAGCAGGGTCGGAAGGGGCACCATCATGACGAGCAGGATCCCCACAACCCCGAAGGCCAGGACGGCGCTGGAGCTCTTCATGAACCCGGCCATCGGTACGCCTGAATCGGCTGCAGCGGCTCTTGCTTCCATGAATCCGTTTTCCTTTATCGTGCGTTCTCGCGGAGCCTGTAGACGAAAGCGAGGATCTCGGCGACGGCCTTATACAGGTTTTCAGGGATGACCCCGCTTACATCAACCATCTTATACAATACTTGTGCCACCGGCTTGTTTTCGATCACCGGCACGCCGCTGCGCTCGGCAACCTCCCGGATGGTCGCCGCCACGAAGCCCCTCCCCTTGGCGACGACCGTCGGCGCGGCCATGCGCTCCGGGTCATACTGAATGGCCACCGCCAGGTGTGTCGGGTTCGTGATGACCACGTCTGCCTTCGGGACAGCGGCCATCATCCGTTTGCGGGCCATCTCCTGCTGGATCCTCCGGATCCGGCTCTTGATCAGGGGATCGCCTTCCGTTTCCTTGGTTTCATCCTTCAGCTCCTGCCGGGACATGCGAAGGTTCCGCTCATGTTCCCACCGCTGGTAGGCGTAATCGAGGATCGCCAGGACCGCCAGGATCACGCAGGTGGTGGCGAGAATCCGGAAGGACATCCGCCCGATGAAGCGGATGATATCGGGCGTGCTCTGGTCCATCAGCGGAATGATCTGGCCCAGCTCCGACCGCACGGACAGGTACGCCACGAAACCGACAATGGCCAACTTCATGACGCTTTTCACCAGCTCCATGAGCGACTGGAGGGAAAACAGGCGCTTGAACCCTTCCAGGGGGTTGATCTTGGACAGTTTGGGCGTCACGCTCTCCGCGGTGATCTGGAAGCCCACCTGGAAGGTGTTGGCAGCGAGGCCCGCCAGGACGACCGTCAGGAACAGGGGCGCCAGGAGGATCAGCACCTCCAGGACCGTCTGGGAGAAGAGGGCCGGCACCGTGTCCGCGTTGAGCGTGACGGCGATGCTGCGGCGGAAGGCGGAGCGCATCATGTTCATCAGGCGCTCCATCGTCCCGGAGGCCTGGAAGTACAGGCAGATCAGGCAGGCCGACAGGACCGCCGCGGAGACCACCTCCCGGCTGCGGGCAACCTGTCCTTTCTTGCGGGCCTCTTCCCGCTTGCGCGGGGTTGCGCGCTCGGTCCTCTCCTGGTCGTCCTTTCTCTCCGGCACGGCCGGCGCCTCCTATCGATTGGTTGACGGTAGCGTCAACGAATCAGCGGATATTACATCAGGCGGAGAACCGCCCCCAGCTCCCCCGGGATGCGGGAGAAGAGCCGCCCCACGAGGGCGACGAACAGCGGAACGGACAGCCCGAAGAAGAGAAATCCCACGGCGATCTGCAGGGGAAATCCCACGATGAAGACATTGATCTGCGGAACCGTCCGGGCCACGATACCGAGGGCCACATTGGTGAAAATCAGGGCTGCCATGATGGGGGCGCCGATTTTCAGGGCGATGACGAATACCCCGCGGGTCCACTCGAAAATCGTCTGCACGAGGGGACCCGTGATGTGAATCCCCCCCAGGGGAAGGACCCGGAAACTCTCGTTGACGGCCTGAAGGAGCGCATGGTGGCCGTCCAGCACCAGGAAGATCACCAGGGCCATCATGTACTGGATCTCGGCGATGACGGAGACCTGGCGGCTCTCCACGGGATCGAGCACATTGGCGATAAAGAATCCCATCTGGAGGCCCGCCACCTCCCCGGCATACTGGATCCCGGAAAAGACGCAGCGGACGGCGAATCCCAGGATGACGCCGATGAGCACCTCGCCCGCCATGGACACGATCAGGGAGACGACGTTCCCCGTCAGGACCTGCGCGTTTGCCGTCTCAACAAAGGGAAAGATCAGGAAGGAGACGACCAGGGAGAGGCCGGCCCTCACCCGGAGCAGGACCGGACGGTCGCCGAAGATGGGCAGGAGCGCGATCATGGCGCTCAGGCGCAGGAAGACGAAGAGAAAGGTCCCGACCTGCTCGGGTGTGACCATCGGGATGTTCATGGCGGATGCCCCCGGCCCTGCCGCTGTCCGCTACCGGATGTACAGCGGGATTCCCTTGAAGATCTTCTCCGTGAAGGTAATCAGGCTGCCGAGCATCCAGGGGAGGGCCACCACCATGGCGACCAGGCTGGCGACGATCTTAGGCACGAACGACAGGGTCATCTCCTGGATCTGGGTGAGCGCCTGGAACAGGCTGATGGCGACACCCACCACCAGGCTGACCAGGAGGACCGGTGCCGCCACCATCAGGGTCACCTTCACGGTCTCCGCCATGATCCCCACAACAAAATCGATCGTCATGATTCCTTCACTCTCCTTCCCGTCCTCCTTCAGGAGGCGGCTCTCGTCGTTGATCGGACCGGCGACCGACGAAATGCGTCACCGGAAACTCTGCACCAGGGCTCCCACGACCAAATACCACCCGTCCACCAGCACGAAGAGGAGCAGCTTGAAGGGCAGGCTCATCATGATGGGCGGCAGCATCATCATGCCCATGGACAGGAGGATGCTCGCGATCACCATGTCGATGACAAAAAACGGCAGATAGATCATGAAGCCGATCTGGAAGGCTGTCTTCAGCTCGCTGATGATGAACGCCGGGATCAGGGTCGTCAGGGAGACCTCCTGCGGATTGGCGGGACGCTTTTCCCTGGAAATGGAGACAAACAGGGCCAGGTCTTTCTCCCGGGTCTGTTTCAGCATGAAGTCCTTCACCGGCGCGACCGCCTTCTCCATGGCCTGCTCCCCGGAGATGGTTTCCTGGTAGTACGGCTGCAGGGCTTCCGCGTTGACCTTCTGCCAGACCGGGGCCATGATGAAGAACGTCAGGAACAGGGCGAGACCGATCAGGACCTGGTTCGGGGGCATCTGCTGCGTTCCCAGGGCATTCCGCAGGAGCGACAGGACGACGACGATGCGCGTGAAAGACGTAAGCATCAGGAGGATCGCCGGCGCCAGCGACAGGACCGTCAGCAGGAGAAGAAGCTGCAGGGCCGTCGCCGTCTTGCCGGGAGTATCCGCGGTCCCGCCGATCTGGAGGCTGACGTTCGGAAGCGAGAGCGTCTGGGCCTCCCCCGGCGTCGCCAGGAGCAGGACGGCCGCCGGAATCGCAAGCAGGATCAGGAGGATCCAGGCCTTATGGCTGCGCCGCCCTTTCATGGCTTGCCGCCTTTCCTGGGCGACGTGAACGATTTCAAGAGCTTGCGGTACCGATCCAGGGACATCGGAAGGGGCGACACCGGGGTTCCCGCCCGGGGTTGCAGCCGCTCGACGATGGAAGGATCGTCCAGGTCGGTAATCGTGGAGATCTGGGAGCCCGTGACGCCCAGCGCCACGACCTTGCCCATGATGTCCACCACTAAGATGCTGCTCTTCGGTCCCAGGGAGCGGGTCGCCAGGATCCGGATCAGCTGCCCTTCCGGATCGACGCCCGCGGGCGCCATGAACCGCTTGAGAAAATAGACGGATCCGATCAGGAGTCCCAGTACGATCGCCAGGGCGAAGAGCATTTTCAGGAGTGCCGAAAAGAAACTGAAGTCCACGGTCATCCCTCAGCGCAGGTTGTTGATCCGGTCCACCGGGGAGACGATGTCCGTCAGCCGGATGCCGAATTTTTCATTCACCACGACCACTTCCCCCCGGGCGATGAGGCGCTGGTTCACATAGACGTCCATCGGTTCCCCGGCAAGCTTGGCCAGCTCGATCACCGAGCCCTGGCCCAGCTGGAGCAGGTCGCTGATGAGCATGCGGTTCCTCCCCAGTTCGACGTTCAGCGTCAGCGGAATGTCGAGGATGAAATCCAGGTCGAGGGACTTTTTCGGGTCCATCGCCGGCTGGGCGGTGGGCTGGATCTCCTGGAAGTTGACCGCGCTGACCTCTGCCGGCGGCTTCTTGGTCTGCGAAAGGGCCATCTCTTCCTGGACGTCGTCCCAGGTGAGATCTTCCTCCGGCTTCGCCGCTTCCCCGCCGCCGCCTTCCTCCCCCAGATCGATTCCCTTCAGGAGATCGTCAATTTCCTTCTGCTCCATCTTCCTGTCCCCCTTTCGCCAGGATCACCTCAGAAATCCTGACGGCTTGATTGCCCTTGTATATTCCGGGGTAACCCCGGTACTTGGGGATGCCCTCCACGAACACCGTCATGGCGTCGGAGGCGTACTGGTCCAGGGGAATGACGTCCCCCGGCTTCATGTTCACAACGTCCCGGCCGGAGATCTCCGTGCTTCCCAGCTCCACGGCGATTTCCGCCTGGGACTTGGCGATGTTTTTCCGGAGCCGATCGACCCAGCCCTTGTCCACCTCGAGCTGCTCGCTCTGGAAGCCCGCCTGCAGCCGTTCCCTCACGGGTTCGAGGGTCGAGTAAGGGATGCAGAGGGTCATGATCCCCGAGGAGTATTCCACTTCGATCTCGAACTGGATCACCACGACCACGTCCGTCGGGGCGACGATCTGGACGAACTGCGGATTGATCTCCGAGCGCTGATAGACGATCTTGACGTCCAGGAGGGCCCGCCAGGCCTTCTCCAGGTCCTCCAGGGCGTTGATGACGACCTTGCGGATGACGCTGCTCTCGATGGCGGTGAATTCGCGGCCCTCGATCTTGAAGAAGTCCTTCCCGGATCCCCCGAAGATGATGTCCACCAGCATGAAGATGACCTTGGCCTCCACCACGCACAGGGCGTTCCCCCGCAGGGGATCCATCCGGAACAGGTGCAGGCTGGTGGGAACGGGCAGGGTCTTGAGGAACTCGCCGAACTTGATCATGTCCACGGAGACCGCGCTCACGCTGGCGACGCGCCGGAGCAGCGAGGACATGGTTGCCCGGAACATCCGGGCGAACTTCTCGTTGATCATCTCCAGGGTCGGCATCCGGCCGCGGATGATCCGGTCCTGGCTGGTCAGATCGTAGGGAATCGCGTCGTTGGGATCGAAGGAGACCTGGACATCCGTCTCGATTTCCCCGCCGGAGATGCCCCTCAGAAGGGCGTCCACCTCTTCCTGGGTCAGGATATGCGACATGGCTCACTTTGCCTTGACATACACTGCATGATCGGTCCCGGGCTTCCTCCCGGGCTTTCCCGGCCGGCCTGGCCGCTCCGCTTGCCTACTGGATCACGAACTCGGTGAAATAGACCTTGGACACCTTCCCCGTGGTCAGGAAGGTATTCAGCCGCATGGCGATCTCCTCCCGCAGGCGCTGCTTTCCCGCCATGTCCATCAGTTCCTTGACGGACTTCGCCGACAGGAGGTCCAGCACGTTGTCCCGGAGCTTCGGCTTCATCTGGTCCAGTTCGGCAACCCCCTTGGGATCCGAGATCTCCAGTTGGATGGCCAGCTTCAGATACCGCTCCCCGTTGTTATCCATGAGGTTGACGATGAACGGATCCATCGCCCACATCACGGCAACGGCGGGCTTCGGCGCCGCCTCCTTCTTCGCGGTCTGCTGGGTATAGAACCAGAAGCCTCCGCCCCCGGCGGCGCCCAGTACAACCAGCACCAGGAGACCGATGACGATCGCCTTGACGGGAAAGGATTTTTTCTGTTCCCCGTCTTTCTTCTCTTCTTTCTCTTCCTGTTTCTTTTCCGCTGCCATGAGTCCTCCAGACGCGCTCTTTTTTATTCCTTTTCCTGCCCCGCCTCGTGAAAGCCCGTCTTATCCGGGAAAAGCGACGGCCAGCCGGATTGCCCCGGTGGCCGTGTCCGGTCGCCGGTCCGTCTCCCCGCCGGGCGTCCCGGCCCAGGCGATGGAGATCCGTTCCATCGGGATTCCTCCCGCTTCATACAGGTATCGGGCCACCGCATCGGACCGGAGAATCGACTGCCTGCGGCGTTCCCCGCCGGATTCCCCGGGTCCTCGAATCTCCTCCCCGGCCGTCACGACCACCCTCGCGCCGCCGGCCTTCGACACGGCCGCCAGCCGGTCAAGGACCGCCTTCAGGGCCGGCCCCGGCTTGAGGGATTCCCCCTCGAACAGGCCGGGTGAGGGCAGGTGCACGGTGAATCCACCGGTTGCGGCATCGAGCCGTGCCCCCGGGAGCGCCGCCAGGGCCGACGCAACGACGGACTGCCGGTCCCGCACGATGTCGCCGGGACGGGTGGCCCCTTTCCGGGATTTTTGTGCCTCGATCTCACGGTCCACATAGGGCCGGACAAACCACTCCAGGGCGTTTCCTCCCGTCCGCTGCGCCCCGAGGGCCGACACGGCCGACGCGGCGGCCTGCGACGCCTTCTGGGGCTGGAGCGTCGAGAACGCCAGGAGCAGGATGAAAAATGTCAGAAGCAGCGTCATGAGATCGTTGAACGTCAGCATCCAGCTGGCCTGCTTCCCGGAGTCATCCCGCTCCGGCTGCCTGCGCCCCGTCCCCGTCATCTCTCCGCCTCCGGCAGGACAAGGGAAACGACCATCTCTTCCGGGGAATCCGCGGAAGATCCCGCAGCGGGCTTCGCCGCCCGACTCCCCCGGATGGACACGGGGACGCGGACTCCGTCCTCTTCCAGAAACTCGATCAGGCTTGCGGCCCGCAGGGCCGGCGTCGCCCAGGAAGCGGAAGCATCTCCGGTCCCGGACGCGGCGCCGAAGGCCTCGATGCGGACGGCCAGGTTTCCCTTCGCCGCGGCCTTCCCGACCTCCCGGAGGAGGGGCTGCACCGGTTCCCGGATCGTCTCCCGCCCCTCCGTGAAGAGGACATCCATGCCCAGGACCATCCTCCATCCCGAGCGGGTCCTTTCCAGGACGGCGCTGCGGCTGAGGTTTGCGTTTTCCAGAGCGCCCCGCAGGACGCCCCCCGTCTCCGCAAGGAGCTTCGCCTCGACGGCGCGCTGCTCTCCCGTGATCGTCGGGGCTTCCGGGGTTCCGGGTCTATCCGTCCCGGCGGTGCGGTCGACCTTTCCCCCGAGGGCGGCCCGGATCTGCAGAGCCGACCGTCCGGAGATCTGGGAATAGGAGACCAGCATGACGAAGAAGACCACCAGGATCATGGCCAGGGACGCATAAGAGGCCTGCCAGACCGCCACCGGCGATTCCACGGGATTCGATTGTCTCTGTCCGTTCCTACTCATCGTAGCGGGATCTCCGTTCCCGGGGAGCGATGAAGGCATGCAGCTTCTGTTCGACAATCCGCGGATTGTCCCCCGACTGGATGGCGTGAACGCCTTGAATGATCAGTTGCTTCACCAGCATCTCCTCGCCGCTTCTCGTCCGGAGCTTCCCCGCGATGGGGAGGAAGACCAGGTTGGCGAGGATCAGGCCGTAAAACGTCGTCACGAGCGCAATCGCCATGGACGGGCCGATGGCGGAGGGATCGTTCATCTTCATGAGCATCTGCACCAGCCCGATGAGCGTACCCATCATGCCCATGGCCGGTGCGAACTGTCCCATGCTGGTCATGATCTCCGCCCCCTTCCGGTGCCGCTCCGCCAGCCAGTCCAGCTCCGTTTCCAGGATGCCGGAGACCTTCTCCGGTTCGAGGCCGTCCACCATCAGGCGGACCGCCTTCGTCAGGAAGGGGTCCCGCTGGCGGGTCACCACGCCCTCCAGGGACAGGAGGCCGTCCCGCCTGGCGGTGCGCGACATCTCCACGATCAGCCGGATCATCTCCGGCGGCCGTGTGTTCTTCCGGAAGAAGGCGTTTTTCATGACCCGGAAGACCCCGAGCATGTCCGACATCCGGTAGTGGATGAGCGCGGCGCCGAAGGTGCCGCCGAGAACGATCATGGCAGAGGGACCGTCCAGAAACCAGGTCACCCCGCCGCCGGCGGCCATCGCCAGAATGACCAGGCCGAACGCGCCGATAATGCCGATGATGGTTGCAAAATCCACAGGCTGCCTACCCGAAGTCCACGATTGATGCCGCACCCGGCGTCACATGCAGGACATTAAGCAAGCCATGTACCAATGGGGGGAAACCGTGGCGGAATCGGGCGGAGCGTGGATGGAGTCAAGGGATGGTGGGACGATGGAATGACGGTGAAGGCGGAGGCGGCCGGCAGACCGTCAAGGCTTTGACGTCGATTCTCCCCGGGACCGGCGGTTCCCGGCCCCGGGGAGGAGGATTCTTACTGCTTGATGTTCATGAGGACCGTCAGGAGGTCGTTGGCGGTGGTGACGACCTTGGCGCAGGCCTGGTAGGCCCGCTGGGCCGTGATCATGTTGATGAATTCCGCGGCCACGTCCGTGTTGGACACCTCCAGGGAACTCGCCTGGATGTTCCCGAGGCTCCCGGCGCCGGGGTTGTTGATCAGCGGCGCCCCGGACGTGTCGGTCTCCACGAAGTAGGTGCCGACCTTGCTCAGGCCGCCGTAGTTCGCGAAGTCCGCCAGCATGACCCGGGCCAGCTTCTGGGTCTGGCCGTTGCTGAAGGCCCCCGTGATCACGCCGTCCGCCCCGACGGAGATGCTGTTGAGGGAGCCCGCCGGGTACCCGTTGGCCTTGACGCTCGAGACGGCCGAGTCGCTGGCGTACCCGGTGAGCTTTGCGACGCCCGCCGTCGTCACGTCCCAGCTGATGACCCCGCCGGTACCGATGTTGGCGCCGGCGAAGGTGAAGTCGACGTTCGCCGCGGGCGTCTGCACGACGCCGCTCGCATTGAAGGTGACCAGCGTCGCGATGGCGGCGGCATTGGTGACGTTCCCGTTCACGTCCTCCAGGGTTCCGGAGATGCTCCACTCCCGGGGGTTGGCCGTCTTGGTGTAGTTGATGGCCATGGTGTATTCCGCGCCGTCATTGCCGTAGACCGTCTGGCTGACGCTGAAGACGTCGCCCGTCGCCGCCTGGGCGTTGAGGTTGGCCCCGACCTGGACGGCCGTGGTCGTCGACGGCTGCGACTGGATGCCCTCGAGGTTGATGTCCCCCAGGTTGTAGACCTCCGACCCGCTGGTGAACATGTTCCCCTGGACCCGGTAGCCGTTGGAATTCACCAGGTAGCCGTCCTCGTCGATCGTAAAGGCGCCGTTCCGGGTGTAATACGTCAGGCCGCTGTCGGTATCCCGGGTGATGAAGAGCCCCTCGCCGTCGATCGCCATATCCGTGACGCTGGAGGTGTTCTGGAAGGACCCCTGGCTGAAATCGGTGGAGATCGCCGACACGCTCACGCCCTGGCCGACCTGCATGTTGCCGGAGCCGCCCGAGAGGGTCTGGCTCAGCATGCTGGAAAACTGGGTGCCGCTTGACTTGTATCCGACGGTGCTGGAATTGGCCAGGTTGTTGCCGATGACGTCCAGCTGCTTGTCCACGGCCGTCATCCCGGTGGCCCCGATCCATAATGAACTCGACATGATGAAACCTCCTTCAGATATTCTGTATGGTTGAAATTTGTCCTTCTTCTACGAGACGGAGGTCACGTCGCTGAAGGCCACTTCTTCTCCGCTGTCCAGGGTCAGGGAAACGGAGCCGTCCTGGAAACTCACCGCCGTCACCGTCCCGGACAGGCTGTCCGTCGCAACGGTCTTCCCGATGAGATTGACCGCCTGCAGGCTGTTGGTATCCATGGCCAGGCTCTCGATGCTGTCGTTCAGGTTGGTGAGCTGCTCCAGGCTGGAAAACTGGGCGAGCTGCGAAGCGAATTCCGTTCCGTCCGCCGGGTTCAAAGGATCCTGGTACTTCAGCTGGGCCACCAGCATCTGGAGGAACGCCTCCTTCCCCAGGCTCGACGTCGATGTGGTCGACGCGGTCGATGTGGTGGTTCCGGTTCCGTTAACGCCCGTTACGCTCATGGTGTCTCCCTCTTGTGTATGGTCTGTATCCGTTCAGGCAAATATGCTGATGCCGTCCGTGGCGATCTTCCGTGGAGCCGTCCCGGCGGCCTGAGGAGCCGCGGCTCCGGATTCCCCGTTCTGCCGGCCCGATCCCGCATCGCGGCCGCCCGATTCATTCATGTTCCGGCCGTCGTAAAGCCCGCCATATCCCCCGGAAGGCCCGCCGTTCGACTGGAGGTCCCGACCCGAGGTCTGCAGGGAAAGCGACTCCACCCGGAGTCCCTGGTCGGAGAGCGCCGCCTTGAGATCCGAGGCATGTCCCCGCAGGGTGTGAAGCGACTCCTCCCGCTGGACCGACATCATGATCTCCACCGCCTCCCTCCGGACCCTCACGTCCATGTCCAGGGTCCCAAGGTGGTCCGGCGAGAGAACGATGCGAACCCGTCCCCCGTCGGTTCCATGTTTTTCAGCCGCGGCCGCCCAGGCTTCGTGGGCCTGTCTCGGGACTGCCGCGGAGGGATCGCGAAGGGCCTCCGAAAAGGCTCCCGCGGAGGAAGACGGAGGCTTTGCAGCCGCCAGGGCTCCCTGCGCTTCCCCGGAGTTGCCGGTAACGGCTTTCTCGACACCCGATGGCGAAACCTGCTCCGCCGTTTCCCGGAACACCGGGGACGGGGAGTCCGGGACCGCCTGTTTCGCCTGGGAGGCGTCCACAAGCCTGTTTTTCTGTCCTTTTGCAGCCGCCTGGGCGGAGTCCGCATCCGTCCGGCGCACCTCGAAGGGGCCGGAGGAGGAGATGCCCTTCGTCCGGATTCCGTCTTTTACAACGCCGCTGTTTGCAGCCGCCTGGGATCCATCCGGACCGGACGTGCGCCGGCCTGCCGGGGCGGCGGCGGAATCGGATTCCGCGTTCTCCAACGCGTCTCCCGCCACGCGGGAGGGGGAGCCGGCCGGCTGGCCCTCATTCGTCTTTGCAGCGTTCCGTGCGGGCCGATTCGTTTGCTCCGTCCCGGCGACCGCTTCGCTGTCTGCAGGGGCCATGCCCTTTTCGACCACAGCAGCGCGGAACATCTCCGTCGCCTCCTCGCCTTCAACCGGGCCGTTCGCCCGGGCGGCGGAGGGATTCGGAGTGGCAGGCTTCTCTGCTTTTCCGGATCCCGCGGCCGGAGCGTTCTCTTCGGCCGGCCGGAGTGCGGAGCCGTCGTCAAACCGGGCAGTCATAACGGCGGCGTCGGAATTCTTTTCTGTTTTCGTTGCGGCGGCCGATTCCATGGTCTCCACCGCCTTCTTCCCGGCCGGGCCGGAACGTGTGTCGAGGAGTCTCTGGTCCACGGCTGCCGCTGCTGCCGGATCGTCCGTCACGGTCGCGGGACCTGCCGTCTCGACAGGGGCGGGCATTCCCTCGGCAACCGGCGGGGCGGGAAAAATTTTCCCGGTGGCATCCGGTCCGGAAGCGTTGGAGGAGTCCGCGACGGGAACCGCGCCTGTCGACCCGATTCCAGCTTCCACTTCCTCCGCCTGCCCGGTGGGGAGCGGAACGGGTGGAAGGACGGGCTGGGCCTGGAGAAGGGCAAGAGCGTCCGTCGGGACGGATTCTGTCTTTTCCCCGTCGGAGGCCTTCCCGGTGTTTTCTTCCGTTTCGTGAACGATGGGCTCCGCACAGGCGGGACCGGTGATCGCGGCCTTTTCTTCTCCCTCGGCCGCCTGCTTCGGCTCCGCCGTCTGCTCGGCGAGAATGCGGGAAAAAGAACCCTCCCCGGATCCGGCCGGACGTGAAGCCCGGTCTTTCCCGACCGCCGCAAAGCCGTCGGGAGATTTCACGGGAGCGCCCGCCGGCATGGATCCTTCCCTGAAGAGGGGAGTCTCGCCGATCGGGAATGTCATCATCTGTGTCGCTGCTGGGGTCATCGTTCCATGTTTCCTTTGCCGACTCTTGATTGCAACGGCCGTGCCATCCCGCGCACCACACAAAACAGATGCAATAACAAGGTGTTGCAATACGACCTCCCGGCATGATGCACCCGGAAGGAAAAACTTTCCGGCCCGGGGAAAGGCAAAAACATCCCGCCGGAGGAACGAAAAAGGGAGACAGGTTTCAACCTGCCCCCCTTCCCGTTGCATTGCTGAAAAAACGGTCCTATTTTTCCGGCTGGGTCGGCGTCGAATGGGTGATTTCCTTCGTGATCTGGACGGCCTTGTCGACGTTGAGATGTTTCAGCACAAGGCCGGCCTTATCCTTCTTCATGTACATCGTGATCGCCGCCGCGGTCTTCGTGTCCAGTTTCTCGAGCATGGCCCCCGCCTTGTCCGGGGCCGTCGCGTCGTATACCTTCGCCAGGTCCTTGAGCCGCTTCACATCCTGGTTCTTTTCCGCCTCCAGGCGCGCATCCAGCCGCTTCTCCAGGGCGCCCAGGGCGTTCATCTTGTCCAGGATCTCCTTTTTAAGGGCCAGGAGCCTGTCCTCATCGGCACGCACCAGCGCCTCGCGCCTGTCCAGTTCCGCCTTCCGCTTGTCCAGCGCCGCGACGAGGTCCCGCTCCCGCTGCAGTTCGTCATCCAGAACGTCCTTGACCCCGGACGGGTTCGCGGTCCCGCCCTGTCCTGCCAGGGTTCCGGCCCCGGCCAGGACCGGCCGCTCCGATCCGGTCGCCCCGGCGCTCGACAGGGCACCGCCCGTGGCCGCCAGCTTGATGACCAGGGCGAGAACCACGAGGATCTGCAGGATCCAAAAGGCTTTTCTCATGTCTTCTTCCTCCGGGAGCCGATGACGGCCCGCTCATCCATGGCGGCCTGCTCACGCGTCTCCTCTTCCTTCTTCTGCTCGGCGTCATGACGGTCCCGAAGGGCTTCCATGACCTTCCGCTCCTTCATCGCCTCCACAAGCCGATCCCGCCTTGCCTGCACCTCGTCTTCCTGCTGCTCCACCAGGGATTGCTGCTCCCGGACCAGGCGGCGGCAATTCCGGATATGAACGAGGTGCATCTCCATCTCCATGACCTCGACCGTCTTCTCCTGGAGCTCCCGGAGCCGGCCCAGGGCGTCGCCAACCTGTCTCTCCAGCCCGCCGAGCCGCTGTTTTTCCTCTTTCAGGCGCCTCACCTCTTCCGCGAATTCCATCAGGGAGCGCTCTTCCTGGCGCTTGCGGACATCGAGGACGGTCTGGAGCGGAAACGGCGTCATGTCGTCAGGCTGCCAGCAGGGTCAGAAGCTCGTGCCGCGACCGGGCAAAATCGATTTTTTCATCCATTCCCTGGCACAGGTAGGCGTTGACCCGGTCGATCATGGCGATGGAGCGGTCGATCTCCGGGTTGCTGCCCTTCACGTAGGCCCCTATGTTGATCAGGTCCTCCGCCTTCCGATAGGTCGCAACAATGCTCTGCAGCTCCCCGGCGCACTTGCGATGCTGGTCGTCCGTCACATCGATCATCACGCGGCTGATGCTCTGCAGAACGTCCACCGCGGGATAATGGTTGCGGCTCGCCAGGGTCCTGGTGAGCGTGATGTGCCCGTCCAGAATGGAGCGCGCCGCGTCGGAGACGGGCTCGTTGAAATCGTCCCCCTCCACGAGGATCGTGTACAGGCCGGTGATGCAGCCCTTCCCCTCCACAGGGCCGCACCTCTCCAGGAGCTTGGGCAGCATGCTGAACACCGAGGGCGTGTATCCCTTCGTGGCGGGCGGCTCGCCCACCGAAAGCCCGATCTCCCGTTGAGCCATGGCATACCGGGTGAGGGAATCGATCATGAGCAGGACGTTTTTCCCCTGGTCCCGGAAATACTCGGCGATGGACGTGGCCAGGGAAGCGGCCCGCATGCGGATCAGGGGATGCCGGTCGGAGGTCGCCACCACGACGACGGACCGTTCCAGTCCCTCCCGGCCCAGGTTCTTCTCCAGGAATTCGCGCACTTCCCGCCCCCGCTCGCCGATCAGCCCGATCACGTTGACGTCCGCCTCGGTGCTCCGGGCGATCATTCCCAGAAGGACGCTCTTCCCCACGCCCGATCCGGCGAAGATCCCGAGCCGCTGGCCCTTCCCGCAGGTGAACAGGCCGTTGACGACCCGGACGCCCAGATCCATGGGCTCCCGGATCCGTCCCCGCAGAAGGGGATTGATGGGGTCCGCATAGAGCGGATAGGAGTCGGTGCCCTCGATGGGCCCGCCCACGTCCATGGGATTGCCCAGGCCGTCGATCACGCGGCCCAGCAGATTGCTGCCGACCCGGACGGAGGCCTTGCGGCCCAGCGACTGGATCTGGCAGCCGGGGCTGAGTCCCTGCATTCCCTCCAGCGGCATCAGGAGGACCTTCCCCTGCCGGAATCCCACCACCTCGGCATGGACGGCCTGGTCCGGACCGGAATGGATGGTGCAGACCTCGCCGATGGAGACGGCGGGGCCGTGTCCCTCCACGACCAGGCCGACGATCTCACTGATCTTGCCGTAGACCCGGATGGGCTGGATGGAATCCATCCGCTGCCGGAGGCGGGACAGGTCAAGCCTCACGAATTCATCCCCCTCCCTTTTCATCCGGCACGCGCGGCCCCACCGCAGGCCCGGAGGGTGTTCCCTTCAGCATCTGTGATTTCAGTTCCGTGAGCTGGCGGTCCAGGCGGGCATCCACGTCGCCGAAACGCGTCTCGATGAAGACGCCCCCCCGCTTGATGCCCTCGTCCTGCTCGAAAACGACATTCCGGAGACCGTCCGTCTGGCGCATGAAGTCCTCCCGGATTTCGAGCAGATGCTGGTAATCCTGGGGATGCATGCGGATCTTGACGCCGTCCCGGTCCATGACGTTCTTCATCGCCGCCTTCAGGACCGGCGCGACCGAGTCGGGCTGCCGCTCCACTTCCCGGTTGAGAACCTTTTCCGCAACGGTGAAAGCCAGTTCGAGGATGTCCGGCTCCGAGTCTTCGATGATCGTTCGCTTCAGGGAGGCCACCTCCGCCAGGAGCGCGGTGAGTGTTTCGAGCTGCCGGCGCGCCTCGGCCCGCGCGGCATCCCGGCCCCGCTTCACGCCTTCCCGGAGGCCTTTTTCATGGCTTTCCGCCACGGAACGCTCGAGCCTCTCCTCGAATTCCCGCCGGAGCCGCTCGCCGTTGGAGCCCTTCCCGCCCTCGCCGGCCGCCGCATCACCCCCGGGATACCCCCCCGGGGACGGGAAGCCGGCCGGCCTTTCGACCATCCGGATGTCCGAGGAGCGGAGGATTTTCGACTTAGACGAACTCATCCGCATCCTCTCCCCGGAGGATTACAATCCGTCCTTCCGTCTCCAGGCGCTTGGTGACGTCCAGGATGCTCCGCTGGCTGGCCTCCACCTCGGACACCCGCACCGGCGGCATCATCTCGATCTCTTCCTGGAGCATCTCGGCGCCGCGTTTCGACATGTTCTTGTAGACCTTCTGGCGGAGGCTCTCGTCCACCATTTTCATGGCCTTGGCAAGCTCCTCCGAGCTGACCTCCCGGAGCAGTTCCTGCAGGCTCCGGTCGTCCAGCTTCAGGACGTCTTCGAAGGTGAACATCAGGCCGCGGATCTCGCTCGCCAGCTCCGGGTCCTGTCCCTCGATGGACGTCAGGATGGCACCCTCCGTGGAGCGGTTCATCCGGGTCAGGATCTCCGACGCCGTCCGGACGCCGCCGATCAGCTGGTCGGTCATCGAGCCGGTCACGATCTCCTGCTCCAGCGTCCGGGCCACCTCCTCGATGAATTCCTGGGGAACGCTCTTGAGGGTTGCGACCCGCCGGACCACCTCGGTCTGCATCTCCGGCGTGAAGCTCTCCAGGATCATGGCGGCCTGGTCCGGCTTGATGTTGGCCAGGATGAGCGCAATCGTCTGGGGGTGTTCGTACCGGGTGAAATCCATGAGCAGCTTCGGATCGATGTCCCGGAGCTTGTCGATGATGGGATTGTCGCTGCTGCGTGCGGTTCCGACGTCGGACAGGATTTCCTGGGCGTCCTTCTCGCCCAGAGCCTTGGTGACGATGTTCTTCGTCACCCCTTCCTGGACGACGACGGTCCCTCCTCCCTCCTGGGCCATGACGAGGAATTCCCTGGCGACGCCCTGGATGACGTCGGCCGGGATGCTGCTGATGCGGTTCATGTACTTGCCCACCCTCCGGATCTCCGACGGCCGCAGGTTGCGGATGACTTCCGCCGCCAGATCCTCGTCCAGGGCCAAGAGCATGATTGCCGCCTTTTCCTCGCCCGTCATGATTCTGTTCCTTCCCTCATGAAGCGTCCGCTTCCTTCTTTATTTCAGCCAGTTCCTGAGCAGTTCCGCAAACTTCTTGGCGTCCGCCCCGGCGAGCTGCTGCACCATGGCATCGTGGGAAAGCGACGTCAGGTCCGGTCGCGGCTGGGGCAGCGATGCAGCGCCCTCCCTGCTCACACCGGGAATCTCCCGGGAAGCGCCGGGCAGGGACAGGGACGGGGCCTCCGTGCCGACGGCGGCCGGCGGCATCGCGGACAGCAGGCCCCGGAGAAAGGGCCGGACGATGAAAAGAACCACCAGGGCGAGCGCGGTGAGGATCACGATGTAGCGCACAAAAGGCAGGAACGGGGTGAGGCTGTCCTGCCATCGGGCCGACGTGCCGGGACCGTCCGCCTCGGCCCGGCTGAAGGGCATGCTCGTGACGGTCACCTGGTCCCCACGGGTTGTGTTGAGCCCCACCGATTTGCGGACCAGGTCTTCCAGTTGCTCGACGTCCTTCTTGGGGCGCTCCTGGAACGCCTCCTCCCCCTTGTCATTCTTCGTATAGACGCCGTCCACCACGACGGCGACGGAGAGCTTCCGGATCTCCCCCGCCGGCAGGACGGTCTTGTTCACCACGCGGTTGATTTCATAGTTGACGGTTTCATCGGTTTTTTCCTTCTCCGAGCCGGAGCCCGCCGTCGCGGCGCCTCCCGGGGTGGACGTGGCGCTTCCCGTTCCGCCCCCGGCCGTGCTGCGCTCCGACTGCTTCTGGGTACTGCGGACCACCGCCGAATCCGGATCGTAGGTCTCCTCCGTCTTCTCGGTCACACGGAAATCCAGGTCCGCCGACACGCGGACGACGGCCTTTCCCTTGCCCACCACGTTTTCCAGCATGCTCTGGATCTGGCCGGCCATGTCCTTTTCCACGTTCCGCTGGTACTCGACCTGGGAGGTCGTCAGCTTGGCCAGCCGTGTATCGCCCGGGGCCCGCGACAGGATGTTCCCCTTGCTGTCGACCACGAGCACGTCGTCGGGACTCATTCCCTCGACGCTGCTCGCGACCAGGTAGGCCACACCGTCCACCTGGTTCTGCCGGAGCGAGCGCCCCGACTTCAGCTTCAGGGTCACCGAGGCCGTGGGTCTCTTCTGCTGGTCGATGAAGAGGGAATCCTTGGGAATGGCGATATGGACGCGGCTCTGCTGGATCTCGTCGAGGCTGTTGATCGTCCTCGCCAGCTCTCCCTGCATGGCGCGGCGATAATTCAGCTGCTGCTCGAACTCCGTCGCCCCCAGGGATTTCTGATCGAAGATTTCATACCCCACGTGCCCCCCCCGGGGCAGACCGGCGGAGGCAAGCTCCATCCTCAACTCCGGGATGCGGTCGGCCGGCGCCGACACGGTTTCGCCGGACGGGGAGAGCTTGTAGGGGATCTTCTTCTCCTGGAGGCGCTGCACCACCGCCCCCGCATCCTCGCTGGAGAGACCCGAATAGAGAACACCGTAATCCACCTGGTTCGACCAGTAGACGAGCCCGAAGACAAGGGCGATGGAGGCGAGTCCCGTCGCAAGAAGGGCCAGCCGCCGTCCCGGCGGGAGGGCCGTCAGGGTCTGTCGAAGGGAGGCGATAATGGCTGAAAAAGGCTGCATGGATCCTTGTTTCCCCCTTTGTCAGCGGCAGGCGTCTCCCTGCCGGAGCAATGGCTTTTTTATCTGGAAGCGACGGCCGCCTACACCGTCATGCGCATGATTTCCTGGTAGGCATCCAGGACCTTGTTGCGTACCTGGATCATGGTCCGGAGTGAGAGATCCGCCTTCTCCAGGGCGATCATGGTGGCATGGATGCTGCCGCTGTCCTGAAGCTGGACGCGGTTGATCTCCTGGTCGGCCTGCCTCTGGAGCGAATCGATTTCCTGTACGGCCTTCTTCAGGGCATCTCCGAAGCCCTTGCCGGCCGCCCCCTGGCTCTTTCCCGCCCCTGCCGGGGAAATGCCCGCCCCGCCGGTGATTCGCATGTCATTCATGACCATCTCTCCTCCTGCCCGGTTCCCCAGGCCGCTTCCGCCCGGCCCCGCGATGGAGGCCCGGCATTATTTTCCGATCTCCAGGGTCTTCAGGGCCATGTTTTTCGCGGCGTCAAATGCGGTCACCGTGGCCTCAAAGGACCGGTTCACCGCGATCAGCTCCGCCATCTCGACGATGGGCTGCACATTCGACATCGTCACAACCCCCTTGTCGTCCGCATCGGGATGGGCGGGATCGTAGACCTTGCGGAATCCCTGCGCATCCTCCCGGATGCCGTCGATCTTGACGGATCGCACCGAGTCTTTCAGCGCGTCTTCGAAGCTCCCCCCAACCTCCTGGGAAGACATGGACACGACCTTGCGGCGGTACGGCCCCCCCTCCGGCGTCTTGGTGGTGGAGGCGTTCGCCAGGTTGCTGGCCACCACGTCCATCCGCGCCCGCTGCGTCGCCAGCGCGTCACCACAGATTTTAAAGGATGTCATGAAATCCATCTTACTTCGTCTCCTTCAGGACGTTGCCGATCCCGCGGAATTTTCGGGCCAGCATCTCGACCGTCATGTTGTACTGAAGCTGATTCTCCGCCAGGCGGGTCATTTCCCGGTCAAGGCTGGCCCGGCCCTCTTCCCGGCGGACCGAGTAGGAGGCGTCCTTTCCTCCCGTCCGGCCGTCCAGGTGCCGGGGATGGTCCTTCGTGAGCGGCATCGCCCCGCCGGAATGCATCGCCTGCCGGAGGTCACGGTTGAACTCGAGATCGGAAGGCCGGTAGTCGGGCGTATCGAGGTTGGCGACGTTGGACGTGAGAAGCTGGTGGCGCTTTGACCGATAATCCAGCATTTTCGATAGCGTATCGATTGTTTTCCCGAAAAGTGCGTCCATGTCTCCACCTGTCTCCGTTTGGGGAACAGTCTTGCAAACCCCGTACCACGCACCCACCTTTTTTCAACATGGTCAGGATCGGCGATCTTCCTCTTCATACTCGTGCAGCTTGTTCCTCATGGTGCGAACGCTGATTCCCAGGATCTTCGAGGCGGCGGTCCGGTTTCCGTTTACTTCTTTCAACGTCTTGAATATCAAGGTTTTTTCCGCCTCGCGGAGCGTCACGGCCGGGGTTGCCGGAGCCTCATCCGGGGACTCTGCGACGACGGAGGGCGGGGGAGACGCCGGCCGCTCATCCCGAAACCCCTCCAGGTGAAGGTGTTCCGGACGGACAACCCCGTTCTCGCAGAGGAGCACGGCCCTCTCCATGACGTTTTCCAGTTCCCGCACGTTCCCCGGCCAGTCGTACCGGAGCAGGAGGTCCAACGACTCCCTGCTCAGGGACGGCGCGGACCTTCCGTTCACCTGGCTGTATTTCCGAAGGAAGTGGGCGGCCAGGAGAGGAACGTCATCCTTGCGCTCCCGGAGTGCGGGAATTTTGACGGGGATGACGCTGAGCCTCCAGTACAGATCCCGACGGAATTTTGACTCCTCCGCCGCCTTTTTCAGGTCCACGTTTGTGGTGACGATAATGCGGACGTCGACGGGAACCGGCTCCCGGCCGCCGACACGGTCCACCTGCGATTCCTGGATGACCCGGAGCAGTTTGGCCTGCAGGTTGACGTCCATCTCCCCGATCTCGTCCAGGAGGAGGGTGCCGCCGTGGGCCAGTTCGAACTTCCCGATTTTCCGCTGGACGGCCCCCGTGAAGGCCCCCTTTTCATACCCGAACATCTCGCTTTCCAGGAGCTGCTGCGGAATGGCGGCGCAGTTGACGGCCACGAAGGGCTTCCCGCTGCGGCCGCTGTTCAGGTAGACGTAGCGGGCGAAGAGCTCCTTGCCCGTGCCGCTCTCCCCCTGGATCAGGACGGTGGAGCGGCTGTCGGCGACGCGCTTGAGCAGATGGAGCATCTCCAGGATGGCGGGATCCGCCGTGATGATGCCCGCCTGCCCGGCGGGGCCGGGGGGTGGACCGGGTTCCGCCTTTTCCGGCGCTTCATGGGAAGCAAGGACGTTCCGGATGATGAATTCCAGGTCGTCTAAGGTGAACGGCTTCATGATGAACTCCGACGCGCCCTCCTTCATCGCCTCGACGGCGGTGTTCACGGTTCCGTAAGCCGTGGCGAGGATCACCGGCGTGCCGGGGGACTGCCTCTTGATCTCCCTCAGGACGTCCATCCCCCCGACCCGGGGCATTCTCATGTCCGTCACGACGACGTCGTATTTCCCCTCGGCGAACATTTTCAGGGCGACGGCTCCGTCCTCCGCCGTATCCACCGCAAAGCCGCATATCTCAAGGGATTCCGACAGGGCATCCCGCATGGAGGAATCGTCATCGACCACCAGCACGTGCGTTGCTTCCATTCCTTTTCCTCGTGTCACTGTATTTCCCCGCTTCACCGGAACGCCGGTTCGTTCCTGCCGGAACCGGCCGCCTCCTGGATGCAGGGCAGATAAAGAACCATGGAGAGGCCCGAGGCTTCGTCCTCGACAAAACGGATGATCCCCCGGTGGGCCTCGACGATGTTCCGGATCACGGCCATGAAAATTCCCTGTTCGCTGCTTTTCGACCCGAAGACCGCCCGGATTCCGGCATGGGAGGGGCTCCCCCCGCCCGTCCCGAAGAGACGGAAACGGACGGCCGCCCAGGAGGTCTCCCCGTTACGGGAGAGCGCCACGGGGGAAGAGGTCTCGATGACCAGCCGGCCGCCCGCGGCCGAGGTCGCGAGCGCCTTCAGAACCATCTGAACCAGAAGATGCTTCAACATCGGGCGGTCTCCCCGGATCAGGGGATCTCCCGCACCGTAACGGATTTCGAGAAACGTCTCATCGCCGTCCATGAACGTCTCGGAGGACTGGAAGATCTCTCCCAGGAGCTCGTGGATGCGGACCGGGCGGAGGCTGAATCCGTAGATCCAGCTCGCCGACAGCAGGCTGGAGACCCTTCCCTCGATTTCACGCACACAGGACAGGATGCGCTTCAGCCGAAGGCGGACCTTCTCGTCCTCGAGGTCCCGGAGCAGGAGGGCCGTCGTCAGTTCGATCGACCCCAGGGGGTTGCGGATCTGGTGGGCCACCTCCTCCGCCATCCCTCCGAGCGCCGCGAGGGTCTCCCGGCGCCAGAGGGCCTCGTCTTCATCCCGGGAGCGGCGCACGGGCTGATCATCCGGCGTATCCGGCCCGCTCAGCGGATGACGTCCCTGAACTTTCGCGACCAATGCGCATCCTCCTTCGAAAAATCGGCCACTTTCCCCCAGAATTCATCCTCTCCCGCGCCTTTCACCTGGGCAAACGCCTTGTCCGCCCCGGCCAGGTTGCCCTGCTTCTCCAGGAGCCGCCCCATGCGGTACCAGGACCACCGGCGCAACGATGCATCCGGGGCCGTGTTCGAGACCTCCGCCAGGAGCTTCATCCCCTCCTCGGACGCCCCCTCTTTCAGATAGGAGTCCGCGAGCCGGAGGCGTCCGTCCGCCAGGATGGTCGCCTGCCGCTCCGGGTCGGCGGAAAAACCCTGGAGCGCTTTCCGGTACTGGTCGATCGCCTGGGGAATCCGCCCCTCCGCCTCCAGGAGCATAGCCAGCTCCCTGTGCAGAAAAGGATCCTCCGCCTGGTCGGCGTGGACGTTCAGGGCCTCCCCATACCGCAGGATCGCCTCGCTTTTCCGTCCGGCGGTCCGGTCGATCTCCGCCCGGAGCGCGGCCAGTTCCTTCTGCAGGCCGGCGTCCCCGGGCTGCCGGATCTCCTGCAGGACGCGCGACGCTTCCGCCGTATCCCGCCGTTCGAGATTCAACCTGGCGATGGACACCGCCAGCCGATCCCGGGCCCGCTCGTCCGGCGCCTGCCGGCGAAGGGCTATCCACAGGGATTTTGCATCCGCGTTGAGGCCGACGGCGGCCAGGCTCTTGCCGATTCTGAAGAGGCGATCGAAATTGAGACCCTGCCTGAGGTCCCGGAAGGGAACCTGGAAATACAGCGCGGCCGCCATGGTGTGATCGCCCGCCTGGAAGGACTCATCCAGGACCTTCTCCGCGGAGGCCATCATCCAGTTGCGGCTGGAGGCGGCAAAGGCCCCGAGCGGATAGGTCGCCGCCACATGCTGAAACTCCCGGAAGGCTTCGCGGTAGCGCCCTTTCCGCCACAGGCCGTAAGCTCTCTGAAACCGGACCCGCTCGATGAGGCCGTGATTTGTGGTCGCCTTCAGGATCTGGTTGTATGTCTCCAGGGGATCCCGGAATGCCGGGGCCAGGGCCAGGAAGAACGGGACCTTCAGGTCCGGCCTGGCCAGCCCGATATTCGCCGCGGCGAGCGTGCTTTCCACACCCTCCCAGGAATCGGGCTTCATTTCTTTGACCCGGCTGAACACCGCCATGGCGGCGGCCGGCCTGTCCGCGTTGTAGAGTGTGCATCCCAGGACATAAAGCGTGACCGCGGTCTTCTCGCCCGCCGGATGGAGACTGGCGGCAAGGGAGAGGATCCGGATGGCCTCGGCATGCTGATTCGACCAGTAGTGGGCCAGACCCAGGTTCAGCAGGGCGTCCGCCGGCAGGGCCGACAGGTCCGGCCACCGGGCCAGCACGGCCTGGGCACTTTTCAGGGCCGAATCGATCCGCCCCCCGGAAAGGTGGATCCCGACCAGATGCAGGATCGCCTCCCGGGCCTTCGGATGATCCGGACGGCGGGCCAGGAAGTCTTCCAGACGGGCGGCCGCCAGGTCCAGTTTCCCCGTCTTCATGTTCATTTCGCCGATGAACAGGGGGGCATCCGCGGCCAGGGGGGAATCGGGGTAGCGGATCAGCAGCTTTTCCATCGCTGCCGCTGCCTCGTAGTAGAATTTCAGCTTCTCGTAGGTCTGGGCCAGGTTGAAATAGGCCCGGTCGTTTCCGGCAGCGGGATCCGGATGCCCCTCCAGGATCCGCTTGTAGTCTTCGACCGTCTCCAGCAGTTTCTTGTTGTTTCCTTTTGCCAGATGAAAGGAGCAATCCGCCAGGAGGCGCTTCGCCTGATCCTGCGCCGTCACATCGACATTATTTTGACGCAGCAGCTCCGACAGCATTCCGGCGGCCCGTTCGTAACGGCCGCCGTCATACTCCGCCCGGGCGGGCTGAACGAGGGGATGGACGGATGCGGCGGACGGCGTTGAACCTCCGGATGCCGGCGCCGGCGCCGCGACTCCTCGTTCCGCCCCGCCGGGGGCATTCTCCGCCTTGTCAATCTCTTGACGCGCTGCCTTTTCTGACTCCGAAGCGGGAGCGGCGGCGGGGGGCGTCCCGGAAGGAGCGGCGGGAGCCGCCGGAGAGTCGGCCCGGCTTACCGCGGCGGGGGCGGTGACGTCCGCAGGGCCGCTCATGGCAAAATGCCAGACAGCGGCGGAGGCCGCTGCCAGGACGATGACGCCCAGAGAGAGGATCATCGACATCCTTTTGACCCGCGACCCCTGGAACGCCCCCTTCAGGGCCCCGGCGATCCGGGCCCCGCGGTTCCGGAGAGTCCCGGCATAGCGGCCCATCACCCGGAACCCTCGTCCGAACAGACTGAACGACACCTTTCCCTCCCGTGATGATCCGTCCCCGGTCTGCGGAGACGGGTGGTTGAATGCAGACAAGATGAAGATCCGCAAGGATCCCGACCCTGGAAAAGCAAGTTGCATACCATTCACTCATGAGAGAGTTGTGTCCTGTGCAGCTTCCTGGCACTTCCTTTGCATTAAATCCGGGTCGAAGCGAAGACGGTTCGGGCTGGAGACAAACGCCGACTACAAGACGAAGGATGAGACGACACCCATGGAAAAGGAAACATCGGCAAACCGCAGGGAGTTCTCGAGAGTCTATGCGTATATTCCCCTGTCTTTCCGCAAGATCCTGCCGGAGGAGCGTCCCATCGTACGCTGCCGTCTGGCGGGGGATACCATGCTTGCGGGATCGAACGTTCCCGTCCCCGAGATCGGAGACCGCATCCTTTATGAATGGCTGAAGATGCTCAACAACAAGCTGGACGGCATTGTCCGGCTGCTGACGATCCACGCCGAGGGCTTTCAGTCCCTGCCGTCCAAGGCAGTCCAGATCAGCGGCAGCGGCATGAACTTTTCTTCGGCGGAGCCGTTCGAGCCGGGGGACATGGTGGAACTCAAGATGATCCTCACCGTCAACCAGCCGACGGCCCTCTTCGCCTACGGGGAGGTCATCAAGGTGGACCGGCAGACCAGCGGGCACATCGTTGCCGTATCCTTTGTGAAGATGGACGACCACATCCGCGATGAGATCGTCCGGTTCGTATTCGAGCGGGAGAGGGAAATCCTCCGTGAAAAAAGGCAGGCGGAGTAGTCCATGATCGTCATCATCGGTTGCGTCGTCGTACTGGTCGCCGTCATCGGCGGTTACCTCATGGAGCACGGGAACCTCTCGGTCCTCTTCCAGCCCGCGGAGCTCGTCATCATCGGCGGGGCGGCCATCGGCGGCCTCATCATCGCGACACCCATGAAGCTTCTCAAGAGCATCATCGCCTCGTTCCTCGATCTCTTCACGGGCAAATCCCTGGGATCGGCGGACTACCTGGAGGCCCTGATGCTTCTCAACGGCCTCTTCTACAAGATCCGCCAGGAGGGGCTGGTCTCCGTCGAATCGGACGTGGACCAGCCGGAGAAAAGCGCCCTGTTCAACAAATATCCGAAGATCCTGAAAAACCCCCGCGCCATCGGCCTCGTGACGGACACGCTCCGGATGGTCATGACCACCACCATCGCCCCCCACGAGCTGGAGGCCCTCATGGACACGGAAATCGAAGGGCACTTCGAAGAGATGATCAATCCCTCCAAGACCGTGACCTTCGTGGCCGACGGCCTCCCCGGACTCGGTATCGTCGCCGCGGTCCTGGGCGTCGTTCTGACCATGGGGAAGATCGGCGCCCCGCCGGAGGTCCTCGGGCACAGCATCGGGGCGGCCCTGGTGGGAACCTTTCTCGGCGTGCTTCTGTGCTACGGGTTTGTCGGACCCATGGGCCGGAACATGGAGCACAAGGCCACGGAAGAGATCCAGTACCTCCAGGTCTACAAGGCCGCGCTGATCGCCTTCATCGGCGGTGCGGCACCGAAGGTGGCCATTGAATTCGGCCGGAGGGTCATCCCCTCCCACGACAAGCCCAGCTTCCTCGATGTCGAGGCGGCCCTGCGGAAAGCAAAGCGCTGACCGCAGCGGAGGAAACCGGGATGGAAGAGCGCACCCCCATCGTCATCCGCAGGATCAAGAAGAAAAAGCACGGCGAGCACCACGGCGGCTCCTGGAAGGTGGCCTACGCCGATTTCGTCACGGCCATGATGGCGTTCTTCCTTCTCCTGTGGCTGATCACCATGGTTTCACCCGACAAAAAGCTCGCCGTTTCCGAATATTTCAAGAACTTCAACGTATTCAAGGAAGAGTCCGCCGGCGGCCGCTCCTTCATGGATAAGAACGCCGCGGTCCTGACCCTGACCAACAAGGCCATCCGCCTGGGTCCCCAGGACCTGGCGACGAAGCTCAAGAAGGCCGTGGACGAAAAGCTGGGGCAGCTGAAGGACCAGGTACAGGTGGACATCATCGAGGGAGGGGTCCGCATCCAGATCATCGACCTGGAGGGCAGCACGATGTTCCAGAGCGGCAGCGCGGACCTGACGGAAAGGGCCAGGACGATCCTCAGCCTGGTTTCGGAAAACCTGCGGGACCTGCCGAACCGGATCGCCGTGGAAGGCCACACGGACTCGGCCCCGTTCCGGGGATCCCAGATCACGAACTGGGAGCTTTCCACGGCCCGGGCATCTGCCGCTCGCCGGGAAATGGAGAACGACGGCATCGACCCCGGAAAGATTGCACGGGTCGTCGGCTATGCGGACCAGGAGCTCTATATCAAGGAGAATCCCAAGGACCCCCGGAACCGTCGCATCAGCGTGATCGTTCTCCAGCCGGAAGGAACCGCGGCGTCGACACCGTCGGCGCCCCCCATTCCTCCCGGGGCGACCGTGCCGATCCCGGCGGCCAGCCAGGTGGGAACGGGAACGCCGGCAGCGCCGCCGGCACCTTCACAGGGCCCGGCCCAGGGCGGTTCCTCTCCCCCTTCCCGCTGAGCGCGGAACCCGCCACACCCGTTCCCCCGCCGCAGAACAATCATCCGACCGCAGCATTCATCTGCGCTCAGGATACGATGACCTCGCGGATCTTTCGGGAAAGCTCGTCCAGGCGGAACGGCTTCTGAAGAAACCCCAGAACGCCCTTCTCCAGGATCTCCGACGCCTGGCCCTCCAGGCTGTACCCGCTCGACAGAAGAACCCGGACCCCGGGCCGCATCGCCTGCAGTGCCTGGTTCACCTCGCCGCCGCCCATCCCCGGCATGATCATGTCCAGGATCACCACGTCGATCTCCGGGCCCCGGGCTCCGAAAACCTCCAGAGCCTCCGGACCGCTCTCCGCCGTCAGGACGTCGTATCCCAGCCCCGCCAGCATCTCCCGCGTCACCTCCCGGATCATCGGCTCGTCGTCCACCACCAGCACCATCCCCCGACCCGGCTCGATCCCTGACAGCGCCGGCTCCTCCCGCAAGACATCCCCCCGTGACGCCGGTAGATACACGTCGAACGTCGTCCCCAGACCCGGCTCGCTGGATACGGTGATGATCCCCCCATGCCCCTTCAGGATGCCGTAAGCCGACGCCAGTCCCAGGCCCGTCCCCCGGCCCATCCCCTTGGTCGTGAAAAAAGGATCGAAGATCCGCTGGCGCGTCCGCTCGTCCATCCCGACCCCCGTGTCCGATACCGACACCTTCACGTAGCGGCCCGCTCCAATCCCGTATATCCGGCAAAACGCCTCGTCCAGCTCCACGTTCGACGTCTCCAGGCTCAGGTCTCCTCCCCCCGGCATCGCCTGCCATGCGTTCACGAACAGGTTCAGAAATACCTGCTCCAGCTGGCCCCGGTCCACTTCCGCGCTCCACAGCGGTACGGCGTATTTCTCGTCGATCCGGATCTCCTTCTTCGTCCGGCCGAACATCCGGGCCGTCTTCGCCACCAACTCGTTCAGGTCCGTCGGTTTCACCTCGTAGCGCCCGCCGCGCGCCAGTCCCAGGAGCTGGCGCGTCAGCTCCGATCCGCTCCGGACCTGCGACTCGATCGCCTTCAGCCTCTCCTGGTGCGGATGCCCGTCCTCCAGGTCCAGCATCATCAGCGACGTGTACCCCTGGATCCCCATGAGGAGATTGTTGAAGTCGTGCGCAATCCCTCCCGCCAGCGTCCCCAGGGACTCCAGCTTCTGCGCCTGCAGCAGCTGCTCCTGCATGTGCTCCAGCTTCTCCCGGGCCTCCCGGATCTCCGTAACGTCCATGTTGTTGCCCAGGACCGCCGCCTGACCCTCGTAGGCAACCGCCGTCACCGATTCGAGAATCCAGCGGATCTCTCCATCCCCGTTTACGATCCGGTACTCGTAGGGCGGCCCCTGTTCCCCTTTCAGCATCCGCCGCGCCTTCGCCCTCACCATGTCCCGGTCCCCGGGGTGCACAATCTGAAGGGTGGGGGTCCCGAGCAGCTCCTTCTCCGTCCGACCCGTGTAATGCAGCACGTGGCGGTTTGCGAACCGGAACACTCCACCGATGGCGATGAACTCCCCCGCCTGGGAGTTGTTCGCCATGACGCGGTACTGCTCCTCTGCACGGAACCGCTCCGTGATATCGCGGAAGACGCCCCGAAAACCCGCGGGACAGCCGTCCGTATCTCGGATAACTGATGCGAAGTGCTCGACGGTGCGACGCTCTCCCTTGCTGGTGAGGAGGTCCAGCTCCTGCCTCCGGATGGATTCCCCGGTGCGGAACATCTCGCTGTAGGCCCAGGCGATGCTCCTGCGCACTTCCTCGTCCGCCGTGAAGCGCTTGTAGCTGGAGCCGATGATCTCCTCATCCTCATAGCCCATGGCCCGCCGAAAGGATTCATTGCAGAACGTGATGTGCCCGCCGATGTCAAACTCAGCATAGCCTTCCTCGATTTCCTCGAGGATCGTGCTGTAGCGCTGCTCGGTTCGCCTGAGCGCCTCTTCCGCCGCCCTGCGGGCGGAGAGATTGCGGATCGCCAGGACCCGGCCCCGGACATTCCGATACGTGATGGGCCGGCCAAAAATTTCGATGGGAAAGGTCGTCCCGTCCTTCCGGAGTCCCACGGCCTCCAGGAAGAGCTCCGGGGAATCGGCCTGGGCGAGCTTCGCGACCGCCGCCGCCGATTCGGGGGACAGGAAGTCCACGACGCTCCGCCCGATCGCCTCCCGGGGTTCGTATCCGAACATCGAAAAGGCCGATTCATTGGCGTCAAGAATCACGCCGTCCCTGTGGATGAGAATTCCTTCCCGGGCCGCATCGGCAAGCACCCGGAACCGGTTCTCGCTCTCCCGGAGGGCAACCTCGGCCTTCTGGCGCTCCAGGAGCTGATTCCGGGCGGACCGCAGCAGATGCTCCTGCGCCAGGAAGGACTGTCGGAGCGTCGCCGCCAGCAGGACGATGCCGAAGGCGAGGGTGATCCAGCGGGCCAGGGGCAGCTGGGGGAAGAAGTAAAGCGGCAGGACTCCCCGGATCTCCAGGACGGCCAGCATGAGGCAGGTCAGGACGGCCAGCGCGATCGTCCAGACGGCCGCCCTCCTGCCGAGGATCAGCCCCGCCACGGCCGGAAGGACGACGAACTGGATCAGGTTCGTGTCCTTCATGCCGCTGCCCAGGATGACGACCGCGAGGAAGTGGATCCAGAGCCCGGCGATCACGAACGTGCCGGCCGTGCGGATGCGCCGGCGGTGCATCAGCAGGTATCCGCCCAGGACGACGAGCAGGGCAAACAGGCTGGTTGCGGCACTGGCCAGCTTTTCACCATAGATGAAGGGGACGGCAACAAGGAGAGAGAACAGAGCCAGCGCGAGCATGAACGCCAGCATGGTGGCAAGCACCCCTGCCGCGCGGGTCCGGAACTCGTCGTCCGGAAAAACGGGGGGACGAAGCCGGGAGCGGAGCATCGTCAGAGCATCTTTCGGCATGCGGCAGGCATCCTTTCCCACCTTGCCACCCGTGCCCGCCCCGGAAGGGACATCACAGGCCCGGCGACAGGACCGCGACAGCAGCGGTTTCCGTTTGAGAATGGTGAGCGTTACCCGATATCCAGTTCCAGGCCTTCCCGGGCAAACAGCACCTCCGGCCGGCCTCCCGCGCAGGCCGGGCAGAGTTTTGCCGCCAGGGCGTTCATCTCGGCATCGGTCCGCATCGGCTCGTGGTGGAAAAGGACCAGCTTCCGGACACCGGCCCTCCCGGCTGACTCAATGGCGTGCTCCATCGGCGAATGCCCCCAGCCGGTTTTCCCGTGTTCATACTCTTCCCGGGTGTACTGGGCGTCATGGATCAGGCAATCGGCACCCCGGAAGAACGACTCCAGTCGTTCATTGCGTTCCCTGGCAACGGCTTCCCCCTCCGCGGCCATTTCCGCGCTGTAGGAGGGATCGCCGGGGTCCGTGGAAAAGATGTTCCGGAACGGCTCCGTATCGAAGACGGTGCAGAGAACCGAGCCCGCCCGTTCGAACCGGTACCCCAGGCTCAGGACGGGGTGGTTGAGATAGATGGTCGAGACCCCGAGTCCCTCTCCCAGGTCGATTCGCTCTTCCTTCAGGTCGAAATAGCGTATCTCCGCGGCCAGGTCCGTCCACCGGACCGGGAAGTACCGGTAAGCCATCTGCCCGCCCATGACGTCCCGCATCGTCTCCGCTTCATAGGTGGCGGGCCCGTAGATATTGAGCCTCGTCCCGGGTACGTAGACGGGCGCGAAGAAGGGAAAGCCCATGATGTGGTCCCAGTGGGTGTGGGTGAGGAAGAGGTCGGCCCGGATCGGCCCCCCGGGGAGGTCGCGGGCCATCATGAGGTTGCCCAGTTCCCGGATGCCCGAGCCGGCGTCGATGATGACGGTGCGCCGCGATTCCGACAGCCGCAGCTCGATGCAGGGGGTATTGCCGCCGTATTCGACGGTGTCGGGCCCGGGGCAGGGAATGGATCCTCGAACCCCCCAGAACCGGATCTTCATCATGTCACGCCTTCCCTGCGATGCTCAGGAAAATCTTCGCCCGCTCGATTTCTTCCGTGACGGCGTCGCGGAGCGCCGCGACCGCCGGCACATCCATCCCGGTCTCTTCCTCCAGGCGGGCAACCCGGGGATCGTCCGCGGAGGGATCCCGGCTCCCGCAACGCCTGAATAGATGATAGCAGTCGTCCGCCAGCCGGACGATCGTCACCATGGACCGCCACTCGTCTTTCGCGGCCGGGGGATCGTGGTGGCAGCGCATCACCTCCCGCATGGACTCCGCCTGTCGCCATTTGTCGGCGATCAGGACGCCGATCCGCCCGTGATTCAGCCCCAGGACCCGCTCCTCCGCCTCGCTGCTGGAAGCGGCCGCCCCGTCCTCCAGCAATGCGACCACATCACCGTAATCATTCGGATACACGCTGCTCAGGGGGATTTTCCCCAGGTCGTGGAGAAGGCCGGCCACGAAATATTCTTCCCGCCGGATCGTGGGAACACCCTGCCGGGCAGCCAGGGACTTGGCAATCACCCCCACCCCGATGGAGTGGGTCCAGAACTCATCCATGGACAGCGCCTTGCGGCCTCCGCCGCCCCCCAAAGCCTCCAGGATCGCCGTGCTCAAGGCCAGGTTCTTGACGGTGTTGATGCCCAGGACGATGATGGCCCGGGTGAGGGATGTCACTTCGTCGGGAAGGGAATAGTATGCGGAATTGATCAGGTGAAGGACCCTTCCCGTCAGGACCGGATCGAGCGAGATCACCCGGTTCAGGTCATTGGGAGAGGTGTCCGGCCGGTTGCAGATGTCCAGGACTTTCGCAACCGTCGTGGAAAGGCTCGGCATGCGGCCGATATAGGTCTCAACCTGCCTCAGGCGATCATTCATGGGGTACCCCGCCTCCATCTGCCGTTCATGACGGCTCACTCCGCCAGGACGCTGCGGACTTTCCGGGAGAGATCCTCCATGCGAAAGGGCTTCTGGAGAAACTCGCGAATGCCGCGCTCCATGATTTCCCGTGCCTTCCCGTCGATGCTGTACCCGCTGGAGAGGATCACCCTGACGTCCGGGTCCATGGCCCGCAGGGCATCATAGACCTCTCCGCCCCCCGTTCCCGGCATGATCATGTCAAGGATCACCAGGTCGATTCCTCCGACCCTGGAACGGAACAGGGAAATAGCCTCTTCTCCGCTCCTCGCCGTCAGGACCCGGTAGCCCAGGTCTTCCAGCATCTCCTTCGTCACGTCGCGAATGACGATCTCGTCATCGACCACAAGGACTGTTTCGCACCCCGTCTTTATCGCATCGTCAAAGGGCTGTGCTTCTTCCTCCAGCACCCGGTCCGACGCGGGCAGGAAAATCCCGAACGCCGTCCCCCGGCCGGGCTCGCTCGACACCCGGATGAATCCCCCGTGCCCCTTGACGATGCCGTAAGCAGAGGCAAGCCCCAGGCCCGTCCCCCGCCCCATCTCCCTGGTCGTGAAAAAGGGATCGAAGATCCGCTGCAGCGTCCGCTCGTCCATCCCCACGCCGGTATCCGCGATCAAGGCCTTCACGAACCGGCCCGGGGCGACCAGATGGACACGGACATCCTCGTCATCCAGGATCACACCGGCCGTCTCCACGCGAAGCTCGCCACCCCCGGGCATCGCCTGCCATGCATTGACGAACAGGTTCAGGAAGACCTGCTCCATCTGCCCCCGGTCCGCCTCGACCGCCCAGAGCGTTTCCGCATACTTCTCATGGATGCGGATCTCCTTCCTGGTCCGGCCGAACAGGAGTACCGTTTTTCGGAGCAGATCGTTCAGGTCCGTCGGCTTCACCTCGTATCGCCCTCCCCGGGCAAAGCCCAGGAGCTGGCGGGTCAGATCCGATCCGCTCCGGACCTGCGACTCGATGGCCTTCAGTTTTTCGTGATGCGGATGGCTTTCCTTTGTCTCCAGCAGCATCAGCGATGCATAGCCCTGGATGCCCATGAGCAGATTGTTGAAATCATGGGCGATGCCGCCGGCCAGCGTCCCCAGCGACTCCAGTTTCTGCGCCTGGAGGAGCTGCTCCTGCATCCGCTCGATCTCCTCCCGGGCCTCCCGCAATGCCGTGACGTCCATCATTTCGCCGAGAACGGCCCGCTTTCCCTGGTACATGGCCGGGGTGAACGTGCCCATGAGCCACCGGACACCGCCCGCCTTCGTCCGGATCCGGTACTCGAAGGGAGTGGTCCGCCTGCCCGCCAGCATGTCCCGGGCCTGCCGGCCCGCCGCCTCCCGGTCCTCCAGATGGATGTAGCGCAGGCTCGACGTGCCCAGGAGCTCCTCCTCCCCGTACCCGGAAAGGAAGACGGCCTTGGGATTTATGTAGCGGAGAAGTCCGCCCGTAGCAATAAAGATTCCCGACTGGGAATTGTTCATCGTGATGCGGCGCTGCTCCTCCTCCCTCCTCCGGGCCGTAATGTCCCGGCAGACAAAAACGGCGCCGAAGGGGGAACCGTCCTCGCGGCGGAGGACGTCGCCGTTGACCTCCGCAGTCAGCCGTTCGCCGCTCTTCAGGATGAACTCGTACTCGATCGGGCCCAAAGGGGCCTCCTGCATCCGGATCGTGTTGAGGAAGGCCCGGTCCCGGTCTTCGGGTGCGATGAAGGACAGCATGTTCGCCCCAACCATTTCCTCCCGCCGGTAGCCTCCAACATCCAGTGCATGATCGTTCACGTATTCGATCACACCCTCCCCGTTGACCCGGATCACGATATCGGGAATCGTGTTCACCGTGCGGATGAAGAGCTCCCGGCTCTCCTGCAGGGAGTCCAGCGCAGCCAGGCGCTCCCGGCTCTCCCGGCGGGCCGACCGCAGAGACCGGTCCAGGGTCCGGAGGGCATCGTTGAGCATGAGGACGGTGACCAGGATGGCGAAGGTGGCCTGGCTCCATTGCGAAAGTGGAAGCTGGGGGAAGTGGCGAAGAGGCAGGACTCCCCGGATTTCCAGCAGCGTCAGGACCAGAAGCGCCGCGATGGACACGGCCGTGGCGCCCAGGGCGGCTCGCTGCCCCAGGAGAAGTCCCGTCATCACGATGAGGGCGATAACGAATGTAATGTTCGCGTCCCCGAGGCCCTTCCCGGCGATCATGACCAGGAAAATGACGATCCAGAGGGAAGAAAGAAGGAGGGCTGCGCCCCTGCGGACGGCTCCCCGTTGCAGGAGATGCCGGCTGACGAGGGCGATAAGGAGGATGGCGGCCATGAATATGGCGCTGGTCCCCTTGCGCTCGTAGAAAAAGGGGATGACGATCAGGACGTCCAGCAGGCACAGGAACAGGATGCCGTTCGTCAGGTGATGGAGAAGAACAGCCGCCTGGCGGGCATCCTCCTCCCCTGCTGCGTGGGGGAACTGGAAAAAAGAGCGGAGGCGCGAGAGTGCTTCCCGGCTCGTCATGACGGCTCCTCTGATGTCAGCGCATTCCTTCGGCCCAGCCCCGGGAGCGACCGGTGATACGGAGAAGGATGATCCCCTGGGGGGAGGGAAAATCCCCCGCCGCAGGCAGTCGTTTCATCGCGCTCATCGATCCGATACCGTCCTTGAGGGGAACCGCTTCAGGACCCGTTGGCGAGGATCAGGCAGACATCCACGAAAAAAGGACCGTAATCCGTCTCAAAGGGAATGATGATGGAAGGACCGCCGAGAACGTGCCGGATGGAATGCCCGCCACCGGACACCACCGTGGGGATGGCCGCCATGACGCTCAGGCCTTCCGACTCCAGCTTCTTGCGGGCGGATCCGGAGACCATGTTGGTCAGTTCCCCCACGGCATCCTTGACGTCGCCGTTGATGGAGGTCTGCTCCTCGCCCAGCATGTTCGAAACAACTTTCAGAATGCAGGATTCGCTGAACGTGAGGGCCAGCGAACCACGAGCGGCACCGGTGAGGCCGATGACGCCGGAGACATCCCCCTTGGCCGCGTTGTCTTTCTTCAGGAAAGCCTTCCCCGGCCTCGGCTCCACGAAAGCCATCATCTGGAGCACATCCGTGGTGCCGGCCAGGAATGCATTGATAAAGCGAACGTCCATTGGTCTCTCCTAACCGGTCTCTGCTACCCTAGAATTTTCTGAAGCTTTTCGTTCATCGCTTCCGCCGTGAAGGGCTTGACAATGTAATTGCTCACTCCCGCCTTGACCGCCGCCACAACGTTTTCCTGCAGCGCCTCGGCCGTGACCATGAGGAAGGGCGTCGCCTTGAGCTCTTCATCGGCGCGGACGGCTTTGAGGAGTTCCAGGCCGGTCATGTTGGGCATGTTCCAGTCGCTGATGATGAGGTCGATCTTCTGGGATTTGAGCACTCGGAGCGCGATCGATCCGTCTTCCGCCTCCACGACGTTCTCATACCCGATCTGCTTGAGAATGTTCCGAATCACCTTCCTCATGGTGGCGAAATCATCGACAATCAAAAGTTTCAATCCCTTGTCCATATTGGGTGCCCCTTTCTAAAATTCCTCAAGAAATCTGTGCCCGGAACACAACCTGCATCCCGTCGGCCTCGAACCGGAGATGGATCTCCCCCGCCTCCCCGCCTTCCGCCGGCGGAGGCGCCGCATCCGCCCTTCCGCAGGACGGCAGCGTGAGATTTGCAATGCGGTCGGAGTCGACCAGCCGGAGAAAACTGCCGCAGATCATGTTGACGCACTCCTTGAGGCAGTCCTCCCTCAAGTCGTCCGTCACGTCATCCCCTTCCAGGACCAGGCTGTTCTCCACCATCGCCGTGGCGATCTCCCCGCTGAACCAGGCGTCGAACCGTCCGTTCAGGACTCCCGTGAACCCGATCGAGGCCTGCCATGACGGTGCGCTCTCCTCTCCCTCCAGCGGCTCCAGGTACAGGTAATACATCTTCTCAAATACATCGAAGATGGCCTTGACCAGTTGCTCCCCGGTTTCTCCGTATCCTTCTTTCTTCATACCGTCACCCCTCCGGAATCCGGCCTTTCAATTGACCAGTTGCAGGACGTCCGCCGCCTTGTCGAGCTCGTCGAGAAGGACGATCAGATTCTTTTCCAGGTCGACCTCCCGGAGCTGGAACTGTTTCATGACCGAACCGATGCCCCGGTGGGCGAGGCCGTCGAGGCCTCCGTCAATGCCCGCCATCAGGCAGAACTGATCGGAAAGATAAATCAGGCCGGCATTGGAATTTTCATCCTCGAGGAGGTCCGGGCGATGGTGGAACGCAATCCCGTCCCGGATCGCCGGCGGGAAATTCCACTGATCGGCGATCCTTCCTCCCAGCTCCGCATGGTTGATTCCCAGGATCTCCTCCTCCGCCTCCAGGAAGGAACAGCTTCGGCGCTCCATCAGGGCCTGGATCTTCTCGAAGGCGTCCTGGACGAATTCCCCCAGGATCAGCTTCCCGATGTCGTGCATCAGGGCTGCCGTGTAGAGTTCCTGGTCCTCACGCTGTCGCAGCTGCCGGGAGAGGATCTGGGACATCACGGCCACGGCGACCGAGTGCTCCCACAGCGCCTTCCCCTTGTCCACGTAGCCGCCCTTGGACGCCTGGAAGAAACGGGACGCACCGGCGGTGAACACGGCGGACTGGAGATGTCTCCGCCCCAGGAACACCACGGCTTCATGGATGGTCCGGATCTTCTGCCGTGAACCGAAGTAGGCGGAGTTGCTCATTTTCATGATGTTGGCGGTGATGGCCTGATCGTACTGGATGACCTTCACCAGATCCTGGGTCGAATAGTCGTCGTCCCGGAGCAGCTCTGCGACTTTCTGCACGGAGGCCGGAAACGCGGGCAGCTTTCGGATGGACTGCAGTATTTTCTCGACCATTTATATTTCCTTCAAAGTTCCGTTCGACACCTTGACGAGGCACTTGCCGTCGGACACGCCGAGTCGAACCGTCCGGTTGAAGTTCAGCCCCGTATCTTCCGCGCTGATCAGGACATTGTTCCGCCAGAAAATCTTTCTCATGGCCGTGATGTTTTTCTTCCCGATCCGGAAGTAGTCCGTATCGTTCAGAATGCTGGCTCCACCGGCCACCTTGACGGTCATTCTCTTCTTCTCGGCCCCCAGCTGGTAGCAGGACTTGAACAGCATGGGGATCCCCGTGTCGGCGAACATGGCCGGCGCCTGGCTGGCCTTCGCCTGGTCGAGGGTGGAATCGGGGAGCATGAAATGGAGCAATCCGGCCACCCCCGCTACGGGGTCATGAACGGCCACGGCAATGCAGGAGCCCAGCGCATAGGTCACGAGGACGTCCTCTTTCCGATTGCTGCACTTGATGTCTGAAATGCCGACGACGATATCCACCCTTCCATCCTGAGCGAGGAATCATTTCAGGATGCGGCAATGCAAAATCGAGACCACACTCCAAAAGGCCTCGACGCCGGGCGGCGAAGGAAGGTCGGTTTCGGGAATAAAACGGGAAGCGGCTATAATCGTTTCAGTTTTTCTACAAGGGTCGTCCGATTGAGATTCAGCAGCTTGGCAGCCCGATTCTTGACTCCCCCCGATTTTTCCAGGGCCTTCAGGAGAAGATCCTTCTCGAACTGGATCACCATGTCGTTAAAATTGACGCCCTCGTCAGGAAAGTCGACAGAGTAGACCTGTTCGACCCTGCACTTGCGCGAGGCGATTTTCTCCGGAAGATCCTCCATGGTGATCTCCCCGGAATCTTTCATGACCACGAGCATCTCCACCATGTTTTCCAGCTCCCGGACATTGCCCGGCCAGGGATAGTCCATCAGGGCCTGGATCGCCTCGGCGGAAAACCGGGGCACCGTCTTTTTGTTCTGCTTGTTGAATTTCTTGAGAAAGGAGTTGGCCAGGATGGCTACGTCCAGGCCCCGCTCCCGGAGGGGCGGCAGGTAGATCGGGATCACGTTGATGCGGTAAAAGAGGTCCTCCCGGAAGCGCTTTTCCCGGACGGCATCCTCCAGGTCCTGGTTCGTAGCGGCGATGATCCGCACGTCCGCGTTGAATGTCCGGACTCCGCCGATTCGCTCGTACTGCCTTTCCTGGATAACCCGGAGCACCTTGACCTGCAGCGCCTGGCTCATGTCGCCGATTTCATCCAGGAAGATCGTTCCTCCCTGGGCCAGCTCGAACCGTCCGATCCGGGTCCGGATGGCCCCCGTGAAGGCGCCCTTTTCGTGGCCGAAGAGCTCGCTTTCCAGGAGGTCTTCGGGAATGGCGCCGCAGTTGACCGGCACCAGGGGCGCCTCCTTGCGCTCGCTGTTGAAATGGATCGCCCGGGCGGCCAGCTCCTTCCCCGTTCCGCTTTCCCCGTGAATCAGGATCGTGCTGTCCGTGGTGGAAACCTTCTGGATCTTCTCGAAGACCTTCTTCATGATCTCGCTGTAGCCGATCAGCTTGCCCAGATCGAATCGCTCTTTCAGGTGGTCCCTCAGAACCACGTTCTCTTCCTTCAATTTATGGAAGGACAGCGCCCGGTTGACGGCGATCTTGAGGCGGTCTTCCCGGATGGGCTTGGTGATGTAATCGAACGCGCCCATTTTCATGGCATCCACCGCCGTGTTCACCGTTCCGTAACCGGTGATCAGGATGACCAGGGCATCCGGATTGATCTCCTTTATGAAAGACAGAAGCTCCAGGCCGTCCATGTGGGGCATTCGCAGGTCCGTCAGGACCAGGTCGTAGCGGTCGGTGACGTAGGCATCCATCGCCTCCTTGCCGTCCGTGAAGGCAACGGCCTCGTAACCGCTTTCCTCCAGAAGGTCCTTCAGGTTCTGGCGGCTCATGTCGTCATCTTCGGCGATCAGGATCCGGTGGCGCTTCGCCATGGGTTTTCTCCTCCGACTCCAAGGGTTTGACGGATTGTCAATTTCATGACAGGAATTGTCAAGCAATTTGTAAGGCTGGAATCATTATCTTTTCGTCCCTCCCGGTAACCTGCAACTCCTGCCCCTTCTTTCGATCCGCCGCGAAAACGGCGGCACATCGGACGAATCCCGCGGAACCGGCTTTCTCTGCCGTATCGTGATTCTTTGTCGATTCCCCGCTTCAAGGCGGCGGGTGGTGACGAGATCGTCCGGAATGATCTCAAAATCAGGATGGCCCTAAAATTGCTTTGGACTGCCCAGACGCATAATTCCCGCAATGACCCCGCGAGGGTCAAAATAGACGCAAGGAGGCGATATTTCATGAAGAAAAGGTCTTTGAACTTCAAACTCATCACTGGCGGAATCATGATCGTCCTGATCCCGCTGATCGTGGTCGGCACGTTCAGCGCCTGGAAATCGTCTGAGGCATTGACGGACATCTCGGAGAACCAGGTCGAGCTCGTCGCAAAGAACGTGAGCGGACTCGTCAACATGGCGCTCCTGGAGGAAATCAAGCTTATCTCAGGAATCGCCGCCGACGTGAACATAATCGAGGCGACAAGCGGCAAAACCGACGGGGCAACCCAGCGCCTGACGGCAACCATGAAAAAGATCGGCCATGACTACGAGACGATCTTCGTGACCGATTCGACCGGCGCGATCCGCGCGGACGGCGTCGGCGGATCCTATGTCGGCATCAACATCGGCGAACGGGACTATTTCGCTGCAGCGAAAGCCGGCAAGGCGAATGTCGGGTCCGTCATCAAGTCCAAGAAGACAGGGAGTCCCGTTGCGGTTGTTGCCGCCCCCATCCTGGGAGGCAACGGCGAGTTCCGGGGGATTGTGGCGGTCGCCCTGAAGATCGACTTTCTCGTCGAGCAGATCATCTCAGTCAAGATCGGGAAGACAGGGTACGCTTATATGACCGACCACGTGGGCACCGTCATCGCCCACCCGAAGAAGGAATTCATCCTGGAGCTCAATGCCGCCAAGATGCAGGGCATGGAAAAAATCTCCCAGCGGATGATCGCAAAAGACACCGGCACGGAGAAGTATGTCTTCAACGGAGTCGCCAAGATCGCCGGCTTCGCCCCGGTTCAACTCACCGGCTGGTCCGTCTGCTTCACCCAGGACCAGCAGGAGTTTCTCGCGGCGGCCCATATGATCCGGAACTTCATCCTGATCATCGCCGTGGGCTTCCTGGCCCTGACCGTCGTGGGTGTCCTCTTCTTCGCCCGCGGGATCAGCCGGCCCATCACGCACTCCGCTGACCAGTTGGGCGAGGCGGCGCAGCAGGTCTCCGCCGCGGCGGGTGAGGTCTCCGCCTCCAGCCAGTCCCTGGCGGAGGGCGCCTCCGAGCAGGCGGCGGCCCTGGAAGAAACCTCCTCCTCCCTGGAAGAGATGTCCTCCATGACGAAGCAGAACGCCGGCAACGCCTCCCAGGCGGATGCCCTCATGAAGCAGGCCAACTCCGTCGTGAAGAAGGCCAACGACTCCATGGAACACCTGACCAGCTCGATGCGGGAGATCACCGCGGCGAGCGAGGAGACTTCCAAGATCATCAAGACGATCGACGAGATCGCCTTCCAGACCAACCTCCTGGCCCTGAACGCGGCCGTGGAAGCGGCGCGGGCCGGAGAGGCCGGGGCGGGATTCGCCGTCGTGGCGGAAGAGGTCCGGAACCTGGCCATGCGGGCCGCCGAGGCCGCGAAGAACACCTCGGGCCTGATCGAGGGCACCGTCAAGAAGATCCGGGAAGGGTCCGAGCTGGTTGGAAAGACGAGCGAGGCCTTCAGCGAGGTCGCCGTCAACTCCGCCAAGGTCGGGGAGCTGGTCGGGGAGATCGCCGCCGCCTCCAGCGAGCAGGCCCAGGGCATCGATCAGATCAACAAGGCCGTCGCGGAGATGGACAAGGTCACCCAGCAGACAGCGGCGAACGCCGAGGAATCGGCCTCCGCCTCGGAAGAGATGAACGCCCAGGCCGAGCAGATGAAGCAGGTGTCCATGGAGCTCCTTTCCGTCATCGGCGGCAGCAGCTCCAACGGACACGGCGCAATCCAGCTTTCGGAAGGCCCTGCGCGGAAGCTCCGCCTTCCCACCCTGAAGCGCCCGCCCGCGGCCGGCACGGCCCCGGCAAAGGGCAAGAATCCCAAGGACATCATCCCCCTCGAAGAGGGCGAGTTCAAGGATTTCTAAGATGACGCTCTTTCAGTCCGCCACAGAACTGAAGGATAACGAGTACGACAAGATCAGCCGTCTCGTCTACGAGCAGTGCGGCATCTGCCTGCACGAGGGCAAGAAGGACCTGGTCAAGGCAAGGCTCGGCAAGCGCCTGCGGGAAGGGGGGTTCAAGTCCTTCCTGGATTACTACAAGTACGTGACGACGGCGGATGGAACGGAGGAGCTGATCACCATGATCGACTCCATTTCCACCAACGTCACGTACTTCTTCCGGGAGGAAAAGCATTTTCAGAAACTGACGGCCCTCCTTCCCGAGCTTGCCAGAGAGAAGGAGAAGAAGGGAAGGACGGAGGCAATCCGGATCTGGACGGCGGGCTGCTCCACCGGCGAGGAGCCTTACTCCGTCGCCATGTGCTTGAGCGAAGGTCTCAGGGACCGGCCCGTTCCTTTTCACATCACGGCCACGGACATCTCCACCCGCGTTCTCCGCACGGCCATGCAGGGCGTGTACCCGGCGGACAAGGTGAAAGGCGTCCCCCCGCCGCTGATGAAACGGTATTTTCAGTACGGCACGGGCGCATCCGAGGGCCAGGTGCGGATCAAGCCGGAACTCCGCCGGCAGATCAGCTTCGAGCGGTTCAACCTGATGGATGTACCCCGCTTCACGCATTCGTTCGACCTCATTTTCTGCCGGAACGTGATGATTTACTTCGACAAGAAAACCCAGAGCGGGGTTGTCAAGCGCTTTCACGACGTCCTCTTGCCCGGCGGCCACCTCTTTATCGGCCACTCGGAAACCCTGACGGGCCTGGACCACCAGTTCCACTACGTGCAGCCGAGCATTTACAGGAAATAGGGCGGACCGCCGCACAAAGGAGACCACATGTCCTTCAACATCCTCATCACCGACGATTCGCTTTCCATGAGGGCCGTTATCCGCAAGGTCATCAACCTTTCGGGGATCCCCGTAACGGAGTGCTTCGAGGCGGCCAACGGACGCCAGGCCCTGGAGATCCTTTCCCGGCAATGGGTGGACGTCATCATCTCCGACATCAACATGCCGGAAATGAACGGCATGGAGCTTCTGCAGGAGTTGAAGAAGGACAAGCTGTTCCAGGAGATTCCCGTGATCATGGTCTCCACCGAGGGAAACCGCGAGCGGATCGAAGAGGCGGAGCGCATGGGTGCCCGGGGGTTTCTCAAGAAACCATTCGTACCGGAGGAGCTGCGGTCGGAGCTGTACCGTATCCTGGGACTTACCGAAGAAGGGACATACCAGGACGACTCGGGAACCTGTGATTTCTAACAACGAGAGGGACGGATCGCAGCCATGATCAAAGTGCTCATTGTAGACGACTCGGCCATCGTCCGGAACGTGTTCACAAAGGAGCTGTCCACCTACCCGGACATCGAGGTGGTCGGCACCGCGCCGGACCCCTTCGTCGCCCGGGACAAGATCGTCCAGCTCAAGCCGGACGTCCTGACCCTGGACATCGAGATGCCCCGGATGGACGGGCTGACCTTCCTGAAGAAGCTGATGAAGTATTATCCCGTTCCCACTGTCATCGTCAGCTCGCTGACGCCCAAAGGCAGCGCCATGTCGCTGGAGGCCCTGGACGTCGGGGCCGTGGATGTCGTGGCCAAACCGGGAGGATCCTACTCCGTGGCAGATATCCGGGCCGAGCTGGTGGACAAGATCCGGGCCGCCTCCGTGGCCAACCTGTCTCGCGACCGGACACAGGAGAGACAGGAGGCCGTCGTGGAAAGAACCACGGTCAAACGGTCCATGACGGAGACGACCAACAAGGTGATCGCCATCGGGGCCTCCACGGGCGGCACGGAGGCCATCAAGGCGGTCCTGACGAAGCTTCCCGCGGACATGCCGGGCGTCGTCATCGTCCAGCACATGCCCGCCAACTTCACCGCGGCCTTTGCGGACCGGCTGAACGGAATCTGCCAGATGACCGTACGCGAAGCGAAAAACAACGATCCCGTGGTGCCGGGCACGGCCCTCGTCGCACCGGGCAATTTTCACATGATCCTCCGGCGCAGCGGCGCCCAGTACTACGTGGAGGTCAAGACGGGACCAATGGTGCACCACCAGCGACCCGCCGTGGACATTCTCTTCAAGTCGACCGCGCGATACGCCGGCGCCAATGCCGTCGGCGTCATCCTGACAGGGATGGGGAGCGACGGTGCGGAAGGGCTCCTGGAAATGAAGAAAGCGGGGGCGAAGACCATCGCCCAGGACGAAAAGTCCTGCGTTGTTTTCGGAATGCCGAAGGAAGCCATCAAAGCCGGCGCAGCGGACCGGGTCATGACCCTGACCTCCATCGCCGGCGAAATCATCCGAATGGTATGAGACATGGAAAAAGACAAGCTTGCAGGCAAGATCGACGAAATGGCCTCTGATTTCCTGTTCCTGGAAGGACTGGAAATCGACATCCCCACGGCGGGCAAGTTCCTCAACCACCTGGAGGGCATTCTCCAGGAAGCGGCCTCGGAAGAATTCGCGCCGCTCCGGACGATTGCCGACGGCATGAATCTCCTCCTGGAGCGCATGGTTCTGGACTCCCTGGACGACAAGAAGGCCGGCTTTGCCGCCCTCGAGTCGGGCCTCCAGCTGCTGCAGGGCATGGTCCGGGACGCGGGCCTTCCCGAGCAGCCGGGACCGGATCCGACGGCGTTTCTCCGGAGCGTGACGGCCCTGACCGGGGTCGTCCTGGGGGAAAGCGGAGCAGAGGAAGCGGCCGTGCCGCCGGAAGCCGCCGCCCCGGCGGAGAAGCCGGAGGCCATCGTGTTTCAGGACGAGGCGCTGGTGCGCGATTTCATCGTCGAATCCCTGGAATACATCGGGGAGATCGAGGTCAACATCCTGAATCTGGAACAGAATCCGGAAGACCGCGAGTACATCAACGTCATCTTTCGGCCGTTTCATTCCATCAAGGGCGTCGCCGGCTTTCTCAATCTGAACGTCATCCGCGACCTGGCCCACAACCTGGAAAACCTCCTGGACAAGGCCCGCAACGGCGAACTGACGGTGACCCCTCCCGTCATCGATGTCGTGCTCGACGGCTCGGACGCCCTGAAGTCCATGATCCTGCAAGTCAAGGAGCAGCTGGAAGGCCGGACAGACGCGGCGGAGTTTGCCGATACAACATCCATCTATGAGCGCATCAAGGCCATTGATGAGGGCCGCGCGGAGCCGGCACAGAAACCGGCAAAGCTGGGCGAGATCCTCAAGACCGACGGCGTCATCACGGAAAAGGGCCTGGATACGGGTCTCAAGGCAACGCAGGCCGAACCGGGGAAGAGGCTCGGCGAGGCCCTGATCGAGGAGGGCATCGCCACTCCGAAGCAGGTCACCCAGGCGCTCCGGAAGCAGGCAGAGCAAGCAGCCGATACGGCCACGATCCGGGTGGACATCCGCAAGCTCGACGACATCATCGACATGGTGGGGGAGCTCGTCATCACCCACTCCATGATCCAGCAGAACATCAGCCGGACGCTCAGCGCCGACCGGGCTCTCACCCAGAACGTGGCCCAGTTCTCCAGGATCACATCGGGGCTCCAGCGGGCATCCACCAGCCTGCGCATGGTTCCCATCAAGCAGACATTCCAGCGCATGTCCCGCCTCATCCGCGATCTGGCGAAGAACAACGGGAAAAACGTCGGCATCGAGCTGGACGGGGAGGACACCGAAATCGACCGCAACATGGTCGACGAGATCTACAATCCCCTGGTTCACCTGGTGCGAAACGCCGTCGATCACGGCCTGGAAACACCGGAGGAGCGGCTCCGGAGCGGCAAGCCGGAGCGCGGTCTCGTCCGGCTGAAGGCCTATCACCGGGGAGGGAACATCATCATCGAGATCTCCGATGACGGGCGTGGCCTGAACCGGGAAAAAATCATCAAGAAGGCCGAGAAGAACGGCATCCTCTCGGGAGGGGAGGTTCTGACGGACCAGGAGGTGTTCCGGCTGATCCTCCTTCCGGGGCTGTCCACGGCGGAAAAAGTCACGGACGTCTCCGGCCGCGGCGTGGGGATGGATGTGGTCAAGCAGGCCGTGGAAAAACTCCGGGGCAAGATCGAGATTGAAAGCAGGCCGGCGGCGGGAACGAGATTCGTCACGAGCTTCCCCCTGACACTGGCCATCATCGACGGAATGATCGTCCAGGTGGGAACGGAACGGTACATCCTTCCCACGACGGCCATCCGGCAGGCCCTGCGCCCCGCCTCGGATGCCTACACGAACGCCGTCGGGAAGGGGGAGATGATCCACGCCATGGGCCATCTCTACCCGCTGGTCCGCCTGAACGACCTGTTCGCCATCAGGGACTCCATCCAGAACCCCATGGAGGCGATCATGGTCCTCACGGAGGGCGAAGGCCGCAGCAAGTGCCTCATGGTCGACGAGATCCTCGGGAAAACGGAGGTCGTGATCAAGAGCCTGGGCGACGGGATGAAAAACCTCAGGGGGATCTCCGGCGGTGCCATCCTGGGAGACGGACAGATAGGGCTGATTCTTGATGTGGAGGGGATCTTCGAACTCAGCGAAGCGAACACATAGGAGAGGAGGGAACCATGAATCTGCGGCAGAGCATGTTGCTGAACAATCTCTTTTCATCCTCACTGATTCTCGGCGGAGGGGCAATCGGATATGCCGGATCTGCGAATCTTCTGAAAGACTACCTCGGTCCGGGAGCTCAGGCCGCCCTTCTGATCGGGGGAACCCTCGCAGGCGTTATTCTCTGCCTGCTGGGCGGCTGGTTCACGATCCGATCCGTCAGCAACCGGTTCTCAGGCATCCTGGCCGGCCTTTACGAAAGCACAAACCAGATCTCCAGCGCCTCTTTGCAGGTGGCCGCCAGCAGTCAGACCCTGGCGGAGGGGACCTCCACGGCGGCATCGGCCATCGAGGAGACGTCCGCATCCCTGGAGGAGTTGTCGTCCATGACCCATAAAACGTCAGAGAACTCCACCAGCATGACCAGATCCGGGGATGTGACCTTCGGGCTCATGAAAAGCTGCCACAAGTCCCTCCGTGAAACCGACTCCTGCATGAAACGGATCGGGGAGGCGGGGGATCAGGCCGCCAAGGTGATCAAGACGAGCGACGAGATCGCGTTCCAGATCAACCTGCTGGCCCTGAATGCGGCCGTCGAGGCGGCCCGGGCCGGGGAGGCCGGTGCCGGTTTTGCCGTCGTTGCCGAAGAGGTCCGGAACCTGGCGACCCGTTCCGCAGAAGCGGCCAGGGACACGGAACGGATCATCGGCGCCATGTCCGGCCATATCCAGGAGGGGGCCTCTCTCGTGAGCAGGACCCTGGAGCAGTTCTATTCCATGGGAGACGAGGGCAAGAAGACCAACGCCCTCATCAAGGAAATCAATGCCGCCTCGGGGGAGCAGGCCCAGGGAATCGTACAGATCAACCAGGCCATCGCGGAACTCGACAAGGTGACCCAGCAGGCCGCTTCCGGCGCGGAAGAGTCGGCCAGCGCGGCGGAGGAACTGGCCGCCCAGGCCCAGCAGATGGGCATGCACCTTGGAGAGGTGACGTCGCTCTTCGGCACCGGCCTGGACGACATTGCGGACAACCGGGCCGGGAGGCCGGCGGAACACGACGGGCGTTTCCTTGCATACGCTCCGAAACGGCTTGAGCACATTCAGACAGCAAACACACTCGGGAGGTAAAGATTATGAGCCAGAATGAACACGAAGCAATGGAACTCATCGGGAAATCCAAAGCCGAGCGCGAAGGGAAATATCTGACCTTCACGCTGCACGACGAGGAATACGGGATCGGCATCCTCAAGGTCAAGGAGATCATCGGCATGATGCCGATCACGACGGTCCCCAAGACGCCCGATTATGTGAAGGGGGTCATCAACCTCCGGGGCAAGGTCATTCCCGTCGCGGATCTGCGGTTGAAGTTCGGAATGGACCCCATGGACTACACCGAGCGGACTTGCATCATCGTTGTGGAGATCAGCGGTGCGGGAAAGAAAGTCCACATGGGCATCGTCGTGGACTCCGTTTCGGAAGTCCTGAACATCAAAGCGGGCGATATCGAAGACACCCCCAACTTCGGCAGCCGCCTCGACACCGACTATATTCTCGGAATGGCCAAAGCGGGTGGTGGGATCAAGATCCTGCTGGACATCGACGAGATCCTGAACATCGACGAGATCGCTGTCATGGAGCGAGCTGCCTGATCTGGGGCTGGAGCGGGCAGGCGAAACAGGCAGGTCGGGTTTCGACACCGTCCGCGTTTTGCCTGCCCGTCCGGCGGGCCGGCGACTCCTGAAAGCCGCGGGCTTTCTACCGCACAGGATTAACCTGCCTCCGGCCGTTGCGACGGCGGCAAGGATGATCCCTGTCCGGCAGGGGCCCAACAGTCCGGAGATCCAAAGAAGGAACATGATGGAGGTGTGACAAATCTTCCCATCCGGGGCGGCTCCCAAGACGGCGGGTAACCGCGGGCTGTCCCGAAAAGCAGTTACGATCGTCATCGAGGAAGGGACCGGATGAATCCCGGACCCTTATTGAAATCGCACGAGCGCGGAGGGCATCGGAATGCTGGCAGGCGTGCAGGCCCACGATTTCATCAATATCCTGAAACATGCTCAGGTACATGACAACCTGGTGATCTCGGCAGTACATCCATCCCGCACCCTTTCCCCACCCAAAACTCGCGCAGCAGACCTGACAACGGAACAGCAGACCTGACGTGAACAGCCGGCCCGCCGGACCTGTAGAAGGCGGCGGTCCGCAGACCCTACGGAAGGCGCATAACCGGATGATCGTTCGGGTATTTCCACCCGATCGATAAGGAGACAACCATGTTTTCAGCACTGCGCTTACAGACCAAGACATTGATTCTACTCGTTCTATTCGCCGTTTTCTTCACCGGTGCGATCCTGTTCACCGTCATGACGGTTCGCGAAAAAATCATCCTGACCGCCCAGGAGAAACTGAAATCGGACATGGCCATGGGATACGCCATGTTCAACGACCGGCATCCGGGAGACTGGTCCGTCCGGGAGGGCAGGCTCTTCAAGGGAGACCTGCAACTGAACGACAATTTCGCCGCCATCGACCGGATCGCCGAGTTGACGAACGACGCCGTGACCGTCTTCCAGGGAGACACGCGGATCGCCACAACCGTCAAAAATGCATCCGGAGCGCGGGCCGTGGGAACGAAGGCGGCGGCCAACGTCGCCGAGACGGTCCTCCGGAAGGGGCAGCCCTACACGGGCAAGGCCAACGTCGTCGGCACCTGGTACCAGACGGCCTACGAACCGATCCGGAACGGCAGCGGCGACGTTGTGGGCATGTTCTACGTCGGTGTCCCGGACACGCGCTACAACCAGGTGGTCTACGACATTGTCGTGAAGGTCGCGATCTTCGGCGCCGTCAGCCTGCTAATCGTCTTCGTCCTGGGATTCCTGGTGGTTCGCTCCATCACCGGACCGATCCAGCGCATCGCCCGGGGCCTGTCGGAAGGCGCCGACCGGGTGGCCTCCGCGTCCGGCCAGGTGGCTTCGGCAAGCCGGTCCATGGCCGAAGGAGCCGGGGAACAGGCCGCATCCGTCGAAGAGACGTCCGCATCCGTCGAGGAAATGTCCTCCATGACGCGAAAGAACGCCGACAATGCCGGCCTGGCGAAAGTCCACATGTCGGAGGCCCGGGTCATCGTGGATCGGGTCAGCCGACACATGGAAGGCATGGCGGAGGCCATCGGGGAAGTCACCCGGTCCAGCGAGGAAACTGGAAAAATCATCAAAACCATCGACGAAATCGCATTCCAGACCAATCTCCTGGCCCTGAACGCCGCGGTCGAGGCGGCCCGCGCAGGAGAAGCGGGGGCGGGCTTCGCCGTCGTGGCCGGAGAGGTCCGCAATCTGGCCACGCGGGCGGCGGATGCGGCCCGCAACACAACCGGCCTGATCGACAACACCATCGCCGTTGTCAAGAAAAGCAGCGAGATCATGAACCGGACGCGCGAGGCCTTTGATGAAAACATGCAGATTGCATTCAAGGTCGGCGCGGTCATCGATGAAATCGCCGCCGCCTCGGAAGAGCAGGCTGCAGGCATTCTTCAAATCAACAAGGCCGTGTCCGAGATCGAGAGAGTCACGCAGCAGGCGGCAAGCCACGCCGGAGAGTCCGCGGCCGTCAGCGAGGAACTGAACATCCAGGCGGAGGCGATCAAAGGGCTCATGGCCGCGCTGTCGGCCCTGGTCTCCGGGAAGAATGCCCTTGCGGAACGGGACCGTCCGCACGACACGCCGGTCCCGGTTGTCGGAAACGCGATCTTTCCGCTGCGCGAATCCGTTTCGAACCCTTGAACCTGATCAACTTCAAGCAGAAAGGAGAGGAAGATGCTGAAAAAAATTTCGTTCAGGAAAGGTGGATTGCGGTCGAAACTCATGATCGGCGGCTGCCTGATGGCGCTCGTTCCGGTCGTCATCCTCGGGTCCATTGCCGTCTTCAACACCATCACGACCATCCAGCAGGAAACCGGCCAGCAGATCACGGCGGTCTCGAAGAGCACCGCGGACATGGTGGACGCGGTCCTGACATCGGAGTTGGCCTCCATAGCCATGCTCGCGAATCGTGATTCGGTGATCCAGGCCATGAAGGAGGCCAATTCCGGGAGCGGTGGACCGAAGGCCGACGCCCTGCTGAAGGAGATGACCAAGCTGCATCCCATCGTGCAGGAACGCTATGAGGTCCTGATCGCCGTCGGGGCGGACGGTACGACGTTTGCCGACAGTCTGAACGGCGCCATCCGGGGCATCAAGATCAACGACAGGGACTACTTCAAGGAAGCAATCCAGGGCAAGGCAAGCTTGAATTCCGTCGTGATCTCGAAAAACAGCAAGGAGCCGGTCTGCACGGTCGCCTGTCCCGTGAAGGATGAAAGCGGCAAGGTGCTCGGAATCATGGCCGGAATCATGAAGACCACCTTTCTGGCGGCCAAAATCAACGAGATCAAGCTGGGGAAAACGGGCTATTCCTATATGATCAATAGGGAAGGCCTGGTCATTATTTATCCCGACAAGAAACAGATCCTCCAGTTGAACCTGGCCAAGGAACCGGGAATGGAAGAGGTGATGAAGAGGACCGCTTCGGGAGATACGGGTGTTCAGGAGTATACGTATCAGGGAGTCCGTAAATACGCAGGATTCGCTCCGGTCAAAATCAACGGCTGGAGCGTCGTGTCGGCCGTCCCCGTCGACGAGATGCTGCAGTCCGCCTATACGACGAGAAACATCATTTTCGTCGGCGTCATCGTCTTTGTCGTGATTGCCGCCGTGCTTGCCTATTTCGCCGCCGGATCGATCGCCGTTCCCGTCCAGAAGGCCGTCAGAAAGCTGATGGCCAGTTCCGCCGAGATCTCCGCGGCCTCCGGCGAGGTCGCCTCCTCCAGCCAATCCCTGGCGGAAGGCGCCTCCGAGCAGGCGGCATCCCTGGAAGAGACCTCCTCCTCCCTGGAAGAGATGTCCTCCATGACGAAGCAGAACGCCGGCAACGCCTCCCAGGCGGACGCCCTCATGAAGCAGGCCAACTCCGTCGTGAAGAAGGCCAACGACTCCATGGAGCACCTGACCGGCTCCATGCATGAGATCACCGCGGCGAGCGAGGAGACCTCCAAGATCATCCGGACGATCGACGAGATCGCCTTCCAGACCAACCTCCTGGCCCTGAACGCGGCCGTGGAGGCGGCGCGGGCCGGGGAGGCCGGGGCGGGATTCGCCGTCGTGGCGGAAGAGGTCCGGAACCTGGCCATGCGGGCCGCCGAGGCCGCGAAGAACACCTCGGGCCTGATCGAGGGCACCGTCAGGAAGATCCGGGAAGGGTCCGATCTGGTCGGAAAGACGAGCGAGGCCTTCAGTGAGGTTGCCGTCAATGCCGCCAAGGTCGGGGAGCTGGTGGGGGAGATTGCTGCCGCCTCCAGCGAGCAGGCCCAGGGCATCGACCAGATCAACAAGGCCGTCGCGGAGATGGACAAGGTCACCCAGCAGACGGCGGCGAACGCCGAGGAATCGGCTTCCGCCTCCGAAGAGATGAACGCCCAGGCGATGTCCATGAGAGAGGTCGTGCAGGAGCTGATGCTTGTCATCGGCGGGAGCGGCAACGGTCATCAGCCCGCCGCCACAGCCGCCTTCGCCGCTCCGGGACGACCGGCGAGGGCGTCCCTGCCGGGGCGCAAAGCCTCGGCGGGACAGGCATCTGCAAAGAGGGAAGGCATGGCGGCGCTGCCGGTAAAACCAAGCCAGGTCATCCCCCTGGAAGAAGAAGCGGAGTTCAAGGATTTCTAAAAGAAGTCAGGCCGATCCGGGGGAGGCCTCAGGGCCTCTCCCGATCCCTTCGGCCTTAAGAAAGACAGGAACCGCCCCCTGTGTCCCGGATCTTCCGCCCCCGCCGTAAGGGAAACGGCGGGTACGCGAACCCTGGAAACGCGGTCCGCGGCTGGGGCAGCCGACTACGATTTGTCCTTGGGGCCGTAATGCTGGTAATGACGGGTGATTTTCGGATTGTTCAGGTCGTCCTGGGACAGCTTGGTCAGCATTTCCAGGGCCTGCATGTCCAGCTTGAGGCGCTTGATCTTCTCGTCCAGGAAGGGCAGCTTTTTCTTGTAGGCCTTTCGCTGCTCCACTGCCATGAACGGCTTGTCCCTAAGCTCCTGGAAGATGTGGTTCCGGGCCTTGACCATTTCGGAAAGCGCTTTCTTCATGTGCTCGATCCGCTCCTCCTCGGTCATCGAGGCAACGCTCTTCGCCGGCGGGGCGTCCGGGGCGCCCTCCGCCGCAGGGGTCGGCCGGGGCGGCTGTGAAGGCCCCGGCGGGGAAGCGACCGGGGATGTCCCCGGACCCTCGGCACCGACGGGGGCCGCAGCCTGCTTTTGGACCTGCGTCCGGACGTTCGTCACCTGGTAGCTATCCTCCTTCATCTCCGACTCTTCGGAGAGGCGGATACAGACATCCAGGACAAAGTTCCCCTGCTCCGTGGAAAAGGGGATCACGATGCTGGGGGTTTTGAGGATATGGTTGAGCTGGTGATTTCTCCCGTGAATGACCGAGGGAATGGCGGCATACACCGACAGCCCGTCCTTTTCAATGCCGCGGCGGGCGGCGCCGGATATCATGTTCGTGAGCTCCCCCACGGCGTCGAGCACGTCGTCGCTCACCGCCGAGATCGTTTCGCCGAGCATCTGGCCGGCAATGCGGCAGATGCAGGACTCGGCGAAGCTGATTGCCATGGAGCCCAAGGCATCGCCGGTGATGCCGATAATCCCGGAGACGTCCCCGTATGCCGTATCGTCCTTCTTCAAAAACGGCTTCCCCACGACGGCGTTCGTGGACGCCATGGTCGAGAGAACCTCGCGGGTTGCGTTCAGGAAGGGGTTGATGATCCTTACATCCATCGTTATGCCTCTGTTTTCTGGAGTTCCTTCAAGAGTCAAGAATCTGCCGGATTTTCAGCGACAGCTCCCCGGGCTGGAAGGGCTTCTGGATGAAACCGTTGCAGCCTTTGTCCATGATCTCCTGGGCCTGATCGCTGAGGCTGAATCCGGTGGACAGGAGAATCCGCGCCTCCGGATTCATCTCCCGGATCCGGTCGAAGACTTCGCTTCCACCCATACCCGGCATGATCATGTCGAGAATGACCAGGCCGATCTCCTTTCCCATCTCGCGGTAGAGATCGACCCCCTCCCGTCCGCTTGCGGCCGTCAACACACGATACCCCATGAGCTCGACCAGTTCCCGGGTCACATCCATGACAATCTCTTCGTCATCGACGATCAGGATGGTCTCCTTTCCCGGAACGACACCCTCCTCCACAGGCTGCTCTTCGACCGCCGAAACCAGCCTCGCCGGAAGATAGATGTCGAAGCGCGCTCCGGCGTTGAGGCTGCTGGTGACGAAGATATACCCCTGGTGCGCCTTGACCACGCCGTAGACGGCGGCCAGGCCGAGGCCGGCCCCTTTTCCCATGAACTTCGTCGTGAAAAACGGCTCGAAGATCCTTTTCCGGGTTTTTTCGTCCATGCCCATCCCGGTGTCGGTGACGGAGACCCGGACGTAGCGGCCATGGATCATGGGAACCTCCATGACGTCGGAGTCCCGGATGAGGCGGTTGTCCGATTCCAGGAAGAGGTTACCTCCCCCCGGCATGGCCTGGCCGGCATTTACGTAAAGGTTGAGGAGAACCTGCTCCACCTGCGCACGGTCCAGCATGACGCTCCACAGTGCGGGCTCCAGCCGCTCATGGACGACGACGTCCTTGCGCGTCCGGCCGAACAGCTCGGCGGTCTTGCGGATCAGATCGTTCAGGTTCGTCGGCTTCATCTCGTACTGACCGGCCCGTGCAAATCCGAGAATCTGGTTCGTCAAGCCGGCGCCGGTGGATACCTGCTCCTGGATTTTCTGCAGTTTTTTCACGTGCGGATGCTCCGGAGGCAGTTCCATGAGCATCAGGGAGACCAGCCCCTGGATTCCCATGAGCAGGTTGTTGAAGTCGTGTGCAACGCCTCCGGCCAGCGTGCCGACGGCCTCCATCTTCGCCGCCTGGGCGAGCCGGGCCTCCATCTTCTTCCGTTCGGTGATATCGATAAAGCTTACCAGGGCAGCCTCTTCCCCCGCATAGGGAATCGGAACGGCCGACTGCAGGGCGGCAAAGGTCTCGCCGCCGGTGCCCCGGAAGATTCTTTCCACATTCGCGATGCTGGAGGATCGGCGAAGCTCTTCCCGGAGTACATCTCTCTCGGCCGGATTCTCGTAAAATTCACGGACCGTTTTCCCGCTGGCCGTCTCCTCGGAGAGTCCGAAGATTTTGGCCGCCCGGGGGTTGAAGTAGAGGATCCCGTCGTCGGAAAGGCGGGAAACGACGACGGCGATGGGGATGCCGTCAAGAATCCTCCGGAGTCCCTGTTCCGATTCCTTGAGAGATTCCTCCATGAGCTTCCGGGATGTTACATCATAGAACGTCCCGAGGCCGGCGGGTTTCCCTTCCCAGTCCACGACCACGGCGAAACAGTCCACCCACCGGTCGGTTCCCGACTTTGTCCGGATCTTGAACTCGTAATGCGACGGAACTTCCTGACCATGGGGACTCGAAAATCCGCGCTTCCGGAGCATATCCCGAAAATCGGGATGCGCGATATGCCAGAAGGGCATGCTCAGAAGCTCCCGGGAGCCGAATCCCGTGATGGCCTCCATCCCCGCATTGACGTAACGATAGCGATCCTCCTGATAGATGAAAATCGCCGCCGCCGTGGCTTCCGTCAGCTTGCGGAAACGGTCTTCGCTGCTGCGGTAGGCGTTCTCGATCTGCTTGCGCTCCGTAACATCCCGGATGGACTCGATGGCTCCCACCGCCTCGCCGCGGCTGTTGTAAATGACGCTGGCCTTCCCCCACAGGGTCCGCCTCCGGCCCTGGATACAGGGCGCGTCCGTCTCTGCAATGAGGAGGTTCTTCTCTTTCTGGATGAAGGAATATTTTTGTTCGATCTCCTCGTGGGGAGCAAACACCAGGTCGATGAGGATGGGTCTCCGCTCATTGTAGAAAGGCAGGGCATATTCATAGCTCCCCCGGCCGATCATGTCTTCCTCCCGGACCCCCGTCATCTCCTCGATGGCCCGGTTCCAGACGATCACCTTCCCCTCCCGGTCGATGACGAGCGTCGGGTCGGGAAGAAAGGAGACGATGTCGCTCATCCGCTGCTGCGACTCCCGGAGGGAATCCTCCACCTTGATTCTCTCGCCGATGGTAGCGCTCAGGGTCTCAAGAACCCCCGAGAGCTCCAGAGACTGATCCTGGACCCGCATCTCCAGGGCCCGGCAGGTCTGATGAACCGCCTCCTCCAGCACCCTGCGCTCGGTGATGTCCTCGTAGGTCGCCACGATCATCCTGTCCCGGAGCGATGCCCCGGTCCGGGACGTGCTGATCATGCATTCGATGTCCTTGCCGTCCTTGCGCCGGCAGGGAAAGGGCTCGGAATGCGTCCGCTCGTGTTCGAGGGCCGAATAAAACCGCCGGCCCACCTCTTCGTAATCTTCCGCGCTCCGGTAGAGAAAACGCGTATCCCTGCCGACGGCTTCATCCGGACACCATCCGAAGACGCTGGTCACCGCCGGATTCGCAAATACGATCCGCCGATTCTTCAGCACCAGAACGGCATGAGGAATGGCATTCAGAACGGACTCCAGGATGTCCCTGATGTCTTCCGCGCTCATTCAGCCCGCCTTCCCGTCCGCTTCATCATGCCCATTCGGTTCCCGCTCCGCCGTTTCTTCCGGCCTGACCATGTGTCCCGGCCGTTCTGAATTCACAATTTACAAAGCTGCAAAAGGACAGCCGGAAATCCGGGCGCACATTGCATCCGTCAGATCTCGCGGGCATGTCCTTTTCGCCATCGACCCAGTTTTTCGAACGCATCTTCCACAACCCGAAACAGAAAGTCAACGGGCAGGGGTTTCGCGAAGAAGTCGTCGAATCCTGCTTCCCTGCATTCCTCCACTTCGAAGAGCCCCGTCCAGCCCGTCATGGCGTAAAGGATACAAAGCGGCTTCTCCCGCCGGATCTTGCGGCACAATTCGATGCCGTTCATTCCGAAGAGGTTCAGGTCCAGGAGCAGGAGTCCCACCTCTTCGCGGGACAGGATCTCAAGGGCATCGACGGCTCCTTCGGCTGTCAGGACCCGGTAGCCTTCGTCTGTGAGGATGTCGCGAAAGAAATTCCGCAGCGACTCCTCGTCGTCCACGACCAGAAGGGTCTTCTCGACCGGCAAATCCGATTGATTCACAAAAACTTCTCCACCGTTTGTCAAGACATCGGGGCAGAGGACGCTTTCCGCGGGGATATGGAGCCCGCACCTGTCCGGACGCGGCATCCTCACGGCCTCCACGGCATCCGTTCCTGCGGCCCGCGCATGCCCATGCAAAGGCCCGTCAAATCATACACCTCCGCGGGGAATCCCCCCCGGATCGACGGGAACCCTTCTCACGAAGAAATACATGGATATCTATTCCATGTTTCGTGCCGAATCGGCCAAAACTTGAAAAAAAAGCGCCGATACGGCGCAACCAACTGAAATACAAAGTTTATTCATGGACACACCGAGGGCCTCCCGGGGAATTGCGAACACCGCATTCCGGCCGTTCAGGGCAGGGGGAGGTCTCCTATGACACATTTTTGACATGCCGTCATAAACCGCACGAGAGGATTCCTGCCGGCGTGCCTTCCGCAAGCCCCCGGAAAATCCCTTTTCAAAGTCCCCCTTCACCGGTATCCTGTCCGTCCCTGAGCGGGGGCGGACCACAACCCGCCAGGAGCGAGAGAGCCGGGACAGGAGGGACTTTTCTCCACCGGTTTTCCGCAAGGACATGAAGACAGGGAAAGGAAGCGATATGCCGTTTTACGAGTTCGCCGGGGAAAGACCCCGGATTGGCAAAGAAACCTTCGTTCATCCCCAGGCCGTCCTGATCGGGAACGTGACCGTCGGCCGGGAGTGCTTCATCGGCCCCGGCGCGGTCATGCGAGCCGATTTCGGACCGATTACGGTCGGCAGCGGTTCCAGCATCCAGGACAACGCCGTCCTGCACGTGACCCCCGGTGATGAAGTCAGGATCCACGACCGGGTCATCGTCGGCCATGGCGCGATCCTTCACGACGTCAAACTGCACAATGGATGCACCATCGGGATGGGGGCCATCCTCATGCAGCGAGCGGTCTGCGAGGAATTCTCGCTGGTGGCCGCCGGGTCGCTGGTTCCGCAGGGAATGACGATCCCCGCCAGGATGATGGCCGCGGGCAGCCCCGCCCGGATCGTCAAGGAAGTCCCGGCGGACCTGGCGGCCTACATCGTCATGGGCGTCGACGAATACCGAAACCTGACCCGGCGGTACCTGGAGTCCTTCCGGGAAGTCACTCCGCAGCCGGAAATCAGCGGTCCCGGTTGAACAGGTGCAGATATTCTCCGTATCCCTCCCGCTCCAGGTCCTCTTTCGGGATGAAGCGGAGGGCCGCGGAGTTCATGCAGTATCTCAGCCCCGTCGGGCGCGGGCCGTCCGGGAAGACGTGCCCCAGGTGGGAATCCCCGCGCCGGCTCCGGACCTCGGTCCGGGTCATGAGAAGGCTCCGGTCCTGCCTCTCCACGATGTTGTCCTTTTCCAGGGGCTTCGTGAAGCTGGGCCATCCCGTTCCCGAATCGAACTTGTCAAGGGAACTGAAGAGGGGCTCCCCGGAAACGATGTCGACGTAGATTCCCTCCCTCTTGTTGTCCCAGTATTCGTTGCGGAACGGCGGCTCTGTGCCTTCGTGCTGCGTCACGTCGTACTGGAGAGGGGTCAGGCGGGCCTTCAGCGCTGCGTCGTCAGGCTTCCCCTGCGCACCGCTTCCCGCTCCCGGGGTGATCGGGCACTGGGGTTTTTTCTCTTCATCCTTCCATGCTTTATCCAGGAACGAATCCCGTCCCGATCCGCCCCGGTATAACCGGTATCGGAGCGGGCTTTTCCTGGAGTACCCTTGATGATAATCTTCCGCCGCCCAGAAGCGGCCGGCGGGGAGGATCTCCGTCACGATCGGCCGCGAGAAGCGACCCGACTTCTCCAGGGCTGCCTTCGACGCCTCCGCCTGCATCCGCTGCTCCTCGTCATGGTAAAAAACGGCGCTTCGATACTGGCTTCCCCGATCGACGAACTGACCGCCGCCGTCGGTGGGGTCGATGTGCCGCCAGAACACGTCCAGAAGCTTCGGATAGGAGACTTTCGCCTGATCGAAACGGATCTGCACGGCCTCCAGGTGACCCGTTTTCCCTGCGGATACGTCCTCATAACGCGGATTTTCCGTCCGTCCCCCCGTGTAGCCGGAGACGACCGCAATGACACCGGGGATTTTTTCAAAATCCGCTTCCACGCACCAGAAGCACCCACCGGCAAAGGTCGCCAGGCGGACGCCGTCTTTCGAACCGGACATGGCCTCTCCCACCTCCCTTGAATTTCCCGCCTGCCCGCAACCGGACAGGAACAACGCGAAAATCGCGGCGACGATCATCGCCAGGCGTACGTTCATGACCTGCCATCTCCCTTCCCGGCATCAGCCGTGAAATAAAAAGGTAGGGTGCTTTCGTCCGATGTCAACCGGACGGTCCCGTACAACCACGTTCATGGGATCGTGAATCAGGGAGAAGGGATGGATGCGCCGATGAAGCCGTCCCGGCCTGCGGGCTTCCCCGCCTGCCGGAAAGGCTCTCCCCTGCGGGAGACAATTGCCCGTCTCAGAAGCGGTCCAGGACCTCGGTGATCTTCTCCGGGCGGCGATGGGCGAGTCCCTGGACCACCGCCAGGAGCTCTCCCGTGTCATCGGTGACATGGACCGTGTAGGAAGCGAGGGTCCGGCTCGAGGAGATTTCCCAGGCCTCGGCGGTCAGGCACCGTCCCCTGGGGGATTTGAGAAACGTCACGGAGGCATTGGCCGCCACGGCCACACGCCCCCTGGAGTTGGCGGCGGCGGCAAAGGCCAGGTCGGCCAGCGTATAGATCACGCCGCCGTGAACGATGCCGATGCCGTTTAGGTGCTCGTCACGGATCGAAAGCACGGCCTTGGCCCGGCCGTCGAAAACTTCGATGAGATCAATCCCCACGAAGTTGCAGAAAACATCCTTCCTGAAAAAACGCTTCAGGCTCTCCTCGGATACGGGCGGCTCGGGGACGGCATGTTTCGTCATGATTGTCAGGCTCCGTTAAGGGCTCCTTCTTCAGGCTCCATCGGCAGGAAACCGCTCGTCCAGCCGCCCGGGGATCTCCAGCAGGTCCGCCCCGGCCGGGGTCAACATGAAGAAATCAGGCCGGCGGTGTCCCGTCGTGGTGGAGCCGGTGCATTGAATCAGCCCGGAATCGTTGAGGTAATACAGATCAAAAAGATTCGCCCGCCCCGCTTCCGTATGCCAGTCGAAAACCTCCGGATCGCAATAAGCAAATTCGGGGTAACAGGCATAGGCATCCCGGAGAATCTTCCGGCGGTTCCGGCTGATTTCCGGATAGGAACGTTCGGGCAGGGGGGACAAGGAATTCAAAGCGGCGCTCCCGGATGACGAGGTTTGCGCAAAAGCTCTTCCACGGCTTTCATACCTCATTTTTGGGGCACAGGCAACGGGCGGGCGGGAAATCGCGAGGACCGGAATATGAGTCTTCCAAACACGTTCGGGAGTTCTGAGAAAGGAGTGGCGACCCCGGGCTTGCACAACCCGGGGCCGCTGAGAGGAAGGTAACTTCTGTGGATGCGTTAGACTTCCGCTGTCTCGATCCGAGAGGCACCCTACGCGATGAGCGCAAGGGGTCCAATCGGGTTCAGGCCTTTTTTCCGTTCGGTATGCGTCCGAAAGCCATATCGGTGTTTGTCCTATCACACCTACCTTTTCGTCAGGGTACAGGCACATTTTTATCGAAATGCCGTACCGTACCGGGAAACAAGAAGAAATACGGACAGGCCGTTCCAGCGGCTTGACGACGGGGCCGCGGCATTGTAACGTCCCGTCTCGTACCGGATCATTTCCATCCGGTGTCCCGCCGGGCCGAAAGGAAGCATCCGGCCCTTTTCCGAGGCCGCCCTCCCTACCTTCAAAGGCCTCGCAAATGGGTCGCAGGCAAGGCGCGGCCGGGGCGAGGAGGGAGGCGTACTCAGGTGTACGCCGCACCGACGAGAGCCGCGACGCAACGAAGCATCCGGCCCTTTTCCGAGGCCGCCCTCCGTACCTCTAAAGGCCTCGCAAATGGGTCGCAGGCGAGGCGCGGCCGGGGCGAGGAGGGAGGCGTACTCAGGTGTACGCCGCACTGACGAGGACCGCGACGCAACGAAGCATCCGGCCCATTTCCGAGGCCGCCCCCACAGGAGGAATGACATGCAACTCCCCCTCTACCAAATCGACGCCTTCACCAACCGCCTTTTCGCAGGCAATCCGGCGGCGGTCTGTCCGCTGCAGGAATGGCCCGCGGACCCGGTCCTCCAGTCCATCGCCGCCGAAAACAATCTCTCCGAGACGGCCTTTTTCAGCGGCCGGGACGGCGAGTACCGCCTGCGGTGGTTCACCCCCGCCGCGGAAATCGACCTGTGCGGCCATGCAACGCTTGCCTCGGCATACGTCATTTTCCGCTATCTCGAGCCCACCCTGGGCCGCGCGGAGTTCCAGACCAGAAGCGGAATCCTCACGGTGGAAAAACAGGGAGACCTCCTGGCCATGGACTTCCCCGCCCGGCCGGCGGATCCCTGCCCCCCGCCGGAGGCGATGACGGAGGGCCTGGGCATTTCGCCCCTGGCGGTTTTCCGTTCCCGGGACTACATGGCGATCCTGGACAGCGAGGAGACGGTCCGGGGACTCCGGCCCCGGATGGAGGAACTGGTCAAGCTCGAATGTACGGGGATCATCGCGACGGCACCGGGAAGGGAGTCCGATTTCGTTTCCCGCTTCTTCGCCCCCCGGGTGGGCGTACCGGAAGATCCCGTCACGGGATCCTCCCACTGCACCCTGATTCCCTACTGGTCGGAGCGGCTGGGAAAGAAGGATCTGCATTCCATACAGGTCTCTCCCCGCGGCGGGGAGCTCTTCTGCACCGACCTGGGCGACCGCGTCCGGATCGCCGGCCGGGCCGTGACATACCTCGAAGGAATCATCCATACCGATTGACGGGATGGGGTCCGTGTGCCCCGCGGCCAATCGCCATGGAGGTGGACGGTCCCATTCGACAGGAAGGCCGACGCGGATCGATCGCAGCCGGAAAGGAAGGAATCAGGCATCCATGGAAACAATCAGGGTTCTCGGCATTCACTCCAGTCCCGTAAAGAACGGGAACACCGCCTCGCTGACGGAATACGCCCTCCAGGCCGCGGCACAGGGATCCGGGGTGGCAACGGAAATGATCGCCCTGGCGGATCTCGCCATCGGCGACTGCAACCACTGCAACTGGTGCATGCGCAAGCAGACGACGGAGAAGTTGTGCAGCATCGAGGACGACGCTTCGGACATCCTGCAGAAGATCCGGGCCTGCGACGTCCTCGTCCTGGCTACCCCTGTCTATTTCACCCGCCTCTCCGGCCGGATGGCCTGTCTCGTCGACCGGACGAGATGCTTTACCTTCGGCCGCCAGGGCCACACGGCCCTCCGGGACAAGGTCGGTGTGGCCATCGCGGTGGGCTGGCTTCGGAACTTCGGCGTCGAGTCCACCCTCCAGAGCCTCCACAACGCCTTTCTTCTTCACGAAATGTGGACACCGGCGGTACACCATGCGGGGGTTGCCTGCGGAATCGGAGCCGTGGCGGGCAAATTGAACGACGACGGTACCTTCTCCGACCGGAAGCAGGCCGTCATGGACGATGCCTGGGCCCTCTCCGCAACAGAGCAGGTCATGAAGAAAGCCGTGCAGACGGCCCGGATGCTCAAGGGACGGAAGGCTTGACGCCAGGGGCTTTCATGAAACGGACGGGGCCATGGAAACCATGAGAATCCATTCCCTGCAGCACGTTCCCTTCGAAGGCCCTGCGGCCATCCAGGCCTGGGCGGAATCCCGCGGCCATCAGCTCACGGCAACCCGCTTGTTCGAAGACGGCGGGCTCCCGCACATGAACGATTTCGACCGGCTGGTGGTTATGGGCGGCCCCATGAACATCTACGAAGAGGATCTTTATCCCTGGCTGGCCCGGGAGAAGCGCTTCATCGGCGAGGCCGTGGCGGCGGAGAAGACCGTGATCGGCATCTGCCTCGGCGCACAGCTCATAGCCGATGTCCTCGGTGCCAGGGTCCGCCGGAACCCATACAAGGAGATCGGCTGGTACCCCATCGAGTGGACGGAGCCCGCCCGGCGGTCCGCCGTCTTCGGGTTTCTGCCGGAGCGGCTCGTCGCCTTCCACTGGCACGGCGACACCTTTGACATTCCACCGGGAGCCACACACCTGGCCCGCAGCGAGGCCTGCGAGAACCAGGCGTTCCTTTACGGCGAACGCGTCCTGGGGCTCCAGTTCCACCTGGAATCGACGCCGGAGAGCGTTCGACTCCTGACGGAGAACTGCCGCGATGAACTCGTTCCAGCCCCCTGGATCCGGAATGAAGGGGAGATTCTATCGCCGAACGCGGATCGATTCCGCGGGATCAACGAGGCGGTGTTCGGAATTCTCGACCGCCTGCCGGGCTGAATCGGCCCGTGCCGGACGCAGACGGGCTTTCCGGGGCGGGATCCCGCTATTCCCGTCCGCCCATCATCCCCTACCGAAGGCCGAAACGATAATAATCCTTGCATTGAAGCCGGATCGGGGATACAAGCCGCAGCAATCCATGCGAACCATACGGTTCGTAAATCAACCACGCAAAGGAATTTGCAGAGCTTCATCGAGCTGAGAGTACCCTTGGCTCAACGGAGTCAAGGAGAACAATCAGTGCATTTTGAAGAGTTTCAACTCGAGCCTCACATCTTTGCCGGCATTCAGAAGGCCGGCTACACCACCCCCACTCCCATCCAGGAACAAGCCATCCCCGTCGTCCTTGAAGGACGCGACGTGATGGGCCTTGCCCAGACCGGCACGGGAAAATCCGCAGCCTTTGTGCTGCCCATCCTGCAGCGACTGGCCAGGGGGCCTGCCAAGCGCATCCGCGCCCTGATCCTCGCCCCCACCCGCGAACTGGCCGAACAGATCCACCAGACGATCGCGGACCTGGGCCGCTATACCCCCATTCGCAGCGTCGCCGTCTACGGAGGCGTGGGCAAGGGAGGACAGATTGCGGCCATCAGGCGGGGCGCGGCGATCATCGTCGCCTGCCCCGGCCGCCTGCTGGACCACATGGGAGACGGAAACATCGATCTTTCGCGGGTCGAAACACTGGTTCTGGACGAGGCCGACCGCATGTGCGACATGGGCTTCCTGCCGGACATCCGCCGGATCATCCAGAAACTGCCGGCCAAGCGCCAGACCCTGTTCTTCTCCGCGACCATGCCGAAGGACATCCGCTCCCTGGCGGACAGCATCCTGACCAACCCCGCCACGATCCAGATCGGCGCCACCGCGCCCGTCGAGACGGTCTCCCATGCCCTCTACCCGGCGGCGGACGGCCTCAAGACAAAACTGCTCACGACCGTGCTCAAGGAAACGGCGACGGGCCGCGTCCTGGTCTTTACCCGGACGAAGCACCGGGCCCGCAGCCTGGCGGCACACCTGGAGAAGAGTTCGTTCCGCGTCTCCGCCCTCCAGGGAAACATGACACAGAACAGGCGCCAGAGCGCCATCCAGGGTTTCCGCAACGGGACATTCGACATCCTCGTCGCGACGGACATCGCCGCCCGCGGCATCGACGTGTCGGACATCTCCCACGTCATCAACTACGATATGCCCGACACGGTCGACGCTTACACACACCGGATCGGCCGCACCGGCCGTGCCAACCACACAGGAGAGGCCTTCACCTTCGTTTCCAGGGGAGATGAGGAGATGGTGCGCGAGATCGAGCGGGTCCTCGGCACCCGGATCGAGCGGAGGCGTCTGCCCGATTTCGATTACAGCGGAATCGTTCAGGAAGGCCCCGCCCGTCAGGTCCAGGAGAGGAAGCAGAGCTCGCGGCCGGCATCACCCCGCCCCCTCGCCCGATCCGGCAAGGAGCCGATCCGCCGCTCCCTCCAGGCGACAGCAGGTGCAACGGCATCGCAGCAGCAGGGCGGCGCCGCGGCCGGCCCCGCGTGTTCCAGTTCATCCGGCCATCGCCGTTCACCGCGGCCCCTGCGGTTCTCCACCCGGGGCAAGCGCTGACGGCTGCCCGTCGAAGGGCAGATCGAAATCTCACCACACAAGCGGCCCGCCGGCCAACCCGGCGGGCCGCTCTTGTTTCGACGCCTACTTGTAGTCTTCCCGGACGGGGGAAAAGACGTCGATGACCCGGCAGTCCGTCTGCGATTTGGCGGAATGCGGCACGTGCGGCGGGATCACGGCAACGTGGCCCGCCTTGAGGACCTTCGTCTCGCCGCCGACGGTCATCGTGAAGGTGCCCTCCAGGATCGTCGTGATCTGCTCGTGCGGATGGGAATGGTCCGGCAGGGACGAGCCGGCCTTGACGTCCCAGTAGGAAATCGTCATCGCCCCGGCATGGATCATCCGGGCCGTGAAGCCGGGCAGCATCGGTTTGACCGCCAGCTCCGAGATCTCGAAAAAAGGCATGGTTTCTCTCCTTTCGGTGCGGGTTCGGCAGGGCCTGTCCGCCTTTCCCGCTGTTTCATCGTTTCTGTCCTGATTATCCAGAATTCCCGCTTATTCTCGAGATCCGCCCCGTTCCGTTCTTCACACCCCGGACACTTGGACGACCACCCTGCGCTGCCGCGGCCGGTTATCGAAATCCAGGAGGACGACCTGCTGCCACGTTCCCAGGATGAGCTTCCCCTCTGAAACGGGAATGGTGAGCGATGGACCCAGCAACGCCGCCCGGACGTGGGAATATCCGTTCCCGTCACCCCAGCGGGCGTCGTGGCGATAGGGGATGCCCCGCGGAGCGATCCGCTCGACGGCCTCCGCCAGGTCCCGGACGACTCCCCGCTCATACTCGATGGTGGTCAGGGCGGCGGTGGATCCCGGGACGAACAGGAGGACCTGCCCTTCCCGAATGCCGGAATCCTTGAGGATACCGACCGTTTCGCGGCTGATATCGATTACATCCGTATCCTCCGAGGTTGCAAAACTCAATTCATCGCGATGGATCTTCACGTCCGGTTTCTCCTTCGCATACCTTCCCGAATTTGTTTGCATCTTCCTACCATGCGGGCCCGCTCCTCCACAAGGAAGCCCTTTTCCCGAATCTCACCCATCTCCCGTCTACAGAAAGGCGGGAACCGCTATCATTCTTTTCTCCACGAGCAGGTTTTCCCGGCGTATCCGCACACCACGGTCCTGCAGGTCCCTTATAATCGGGGTTCGCTGAACCGAGGCGGAGGTAAATCAGATTAATACAAATCGCGCTTGACATTATGCAAAACATGACATAAGGCACAAAGCGAATATTCGTAGCACGAATGGCATCTATCGATTTTGTTCATGAAAACATAATTGATGTCCCGGATGCTTGAAGCCTGCACCGGTCTTACCGACTCTTCCTTTCATCATGAACGGGAACCGACGAAAGGGATGAGCCGGCCGGTACAGGATCTTTTCAATCCGTTCGAGACGACCACAGGGAGGTTTAGGACATTGAACCAGGAGACAAAAACCTATCGGAAAGGGGAAATTCCCGGCGTCATCGCCATCAATGCCCGGGAATGCAAGGGATGCGACGCCTGCAAACGCTTCTGTCCCACGGGAGCCATCACCGGCCTGTTCGGCGCAACGCACCGGGTCGATGCGGATCTCTGTATCAGCTGCGGCCAGTGCCTGGTCAACTGCCCGTTCGGGGCCCCGTATGAAACGGTGGATCCGGTGGACGAGGTGGCGGCGAAACTGGCGGACAAGAGCGTGACTGTCGTCGGAATCATCGCCCCGGCGGTCCGCGTGGCCATCGGCGAGCCTTTCGGCATGCCCGTCGGCAGCCTCGTGACGGGCAAGATGTACGGCGCTATGAGGAAGGCAGGGTTCGTGATCTTAGACAACAACTTCGCCGCGGACCTGACGATCATGGAGGAGGGAACGGAATTCATCCAGAGGGCCCGCCACGCCCTCTTCGGGGAAAAGGCGGAGCATGGCGGCGAGATCGGCCCGCTGCCGCAGTTCACGTCCTGCTGCCCGGCCTGGGTGCGGTTCGTGGAAACGAACTACCCCGCCCTGATCCCCAACCTGTCCTCGGCGAAGTCGCCCCAGCAGATGGCCGGCGCCGTGGCGAAGACCTACGGGGCCGCGCAGGTCTTCAAGGTGGCCCCGGAATCCGTCTACACCGTCGGCATCATGCCCTGTACGGCCAAGAAGTTCGAGGCCTCGCGCCCGGAGTTCCAGTCGGCCTGGCATTTCATGAAGGAGAAGGGCGCCACGGCAGCGTCCAAACCGTATCCGGACATCGACGCCGTCCTGACGACCCGGGACCTGGCGCGGCTCCTGAAGAAAATGAAGATCAACCTGGCCGCGGAAAACGAAGTCGAAGGGGGTACGCTCTTCGCGGAATACACCGGCGCCGGAACCATCTTCGGCAACACCGGAGGCGTCATGGAGGCGGCCCTCCGGACGGCCTGGGTCGTCCTGACGGGAACTCCCCTCGCCAGGATCGAGTTCCAGGCCGTACGCGGCCTGAAGGGAGTCAAGAGCGCCGCCGTCACCCTCCGGGACCAGAAATACGGCAAGGAAGTGACCGTGAAGGTCGCCGTCGTGCACGACATCCGGGCGAACATCCGGCCCCTCCTGGAGGACGTCATAGCCGGCCGGTCTCCCTACCATTTCATTGAGGTCATGAACTGCCCCGGCGGATGCATCAACGGGGGCGGGCAGCCCGTCTGCGATACCGGTTCGTCCTGGATCGGCCGTGTCCTGCCTTCGTTTGCCTGGTCCTGAGGAAAGGAGAAGAACATGAGCAAGAACGATCCGAACCATGAATACATCGAAAATCCCTTCATCCTGTCCCGGAGGGAATTCATCGCCATCGGCGGCATCATCGTCGCCCTCCTGGCCTTGCCGGCCGTCTGGGTCCGGTCCGCCCTGATCAACCGCAACCACCACATCCAGGCCCGGACCAGGGGGCTCTACAAGGACGACGTCACGTCAAAGATCCGCCTGAGCCACGAGAACCCGGCCGTCATGAAGCTGTACAGGGATTTCGCGGGAAAGCCCCTGAGTCCCGTGTCCGAGGAGCTCCTGCACACGAAATACGTCAACCGAACCAAGGCGCTTGCCTGAAAGGAGCATGGGTATGACCGAATCATCCTTCATCCTGAAACACCCGCTCAGGGTCCGTGTATTTCACTATATTCTCGCCGCAAGCTTCCTGACGCTGGCAGTGACGGGCGTCATGCTCTACTTCAAGCTCCTGGCCGAGCCGGCCATGAATACGGCTATGCAGGTCCACGTCGTGGCAGGAGCCGTGCTGACCCTGGACGCCCTGGCCTTTTTCTTCCTGGCCTTCGACCGGCTCATCCTGTTCACCAAGCGGACGTTCACCTTCTCCGGCAACGACATCCAGTGGTTTGCCGTCCTCGGGGGATATCCCCAGAAAATCCTCCTCCACAAGAAGGTGGCCGTTCCCCCCATGGGGAAATACAACGCCGGCCAGAAGCTGTTCGGCATCTGTGTCCTGGTGGGCGGAACGCTCCTTATCCTTTCGGGATGGGTGCTCTGGACGATTCCCCACGCCGTGGGCCACGGCGCGGCATCCCTGGCCGGCTCGATCCATGTTGTCGCCAGCTGGGTCCTGATCCTCTTCCTGTTCGTACACCTGTTCCTCGGCATCTACATGTGGGACGACTTCAAGGCGATGTTCGGCGACGGCCGGATCCCTTACGAGGATGCGGCGGAGAAGGCCCCCCTGTGGGTAAAGAACGACCTCCGGCGACTGTGCTGACCCCTCACATTCCGCCTTCCCCCGGGCATAGCGGTTCCCGGAGAAAGGGCGGTCGCCCTCCGGCCTCCCTTTCTCCGGCCCCTCTGGCCGTCTCTCCCTTTCCTGTCCCTCCGTCGAGTAAATATTTCCTGTTGCAGAATATCGGCACACAATAAGCAATCTGAATGTTGACACCTCCCTTTCTCTTCCGATAATCTCTCCGGGGTTCAGGTTCGGAATGATTTCTTCCCTTCCCGGGTTCGGTCCGTGTCTCGATCACCCGATGCGGGGGAACAGAATGGCCGAAATCGATCAGGCCGGAATCGGAAGCAAACGTTTCCCGAAGCCCGCGACAGCGCATCGTTCATTCCCAGCAGAAGAAAAGGAGGAGCACGTATGAAAAAGATCGTTGCCACCATCTCTGTCTGCCTGCTTCTGGTTGCCGCGGCGGTGGCCTGGGCCGGACCCGCCGACCAGATCCGGGGACGCATGGACAGCCTGCAGCAGCGGATCGACGAAGGCACCCGGTCGGGAACGCTCACCGGCCAGGAGGCCAAGCGGGTCCAGAACCAGTTGAGCAGCATCCGCCGGGGATTCGACAGCGCCGTCCAGAATGGGCTCTCCGACCGCGAGGCGAAGCACTTCAACCAGCGCCTCGACACCCTGAGCAAGGAAGTCTACAAGGAGAGGCACGACCGGGAGGACACCCGCTCGGCCGGCCGGATCGACCACCGGATCAGCGATCTGCAGAAGAAGATCGACGAGGGTTCCCGCAGAGGGTCCCTAACCCCGGTGGAGACGAAAAACCTCCAGTCGCGGCTGGACGCGATCCGCGGGCACTACGAGCGGGCCCAGCGGGACGGAAGGCTGAAGGACGAGGAAATCCGGTCCATCCAGGGCAGGCTGGATTCGCTCGCCAAGAGCATCGCCAAGGAAAGGCACGACCGGGAGCGGTCGCGCTGAGGAAGGCTTCCGACAGCAGGATGAAGAAGGCCGAGGCTCAGAGACACGAGAAGGCCGGAGGCCCGCCCGCCCCCGGCCTTCTCCATGAGCCGCCGGCCTCCGGAACGCAGCCGTGAACGCTTAATAGGTCTCCTGCATCCGGTAACCCCGTTCCCGGAACAGCCGGATACAGGCATCGACGACGTCCGCATCGAACCGGATTCCCCTGGCTTCCAGAATCTCCGCCAGGGCCGCCTCGACACCGAGGGCCGGCCGGTAAGGCCGGTGGGACGCCATCGATTCCACGGTGTCCGCGACGGCCAGGATGCGGGATGAAAGCAGGATCTCCCCTCCTTTCAGGCCCCGGGGGTAGCCCGATCCATCCATGCGCTCGTGGTGCTCCAGGACGGTCCGGCTGATTTCCCAGGGAAACGGGATCTCCCGCAGAATCCGGACCGCCGTTTCCGGGTGCTCCCGAATCAGCAGCGTCTCCATGTCACTCAGTCTCGCCGGCTTGCTGAGGATCTCCGCCGGAATGGACATCTTCCCCACGTCGTGAACCATCCCGGCCATGAGGATTCCCTCCACCTCTTCCGCGTCCAGGCCCATCTCCCCGGCAATGGCCGCCGCAAGATCGGCAACCCGCTGCTGGTGCCCCGCCGTGTAAGGATCCCGCTGCTCCACGACCCTCACCAGCACCTGGATCACCCCGCGCAGGGCCTGCTCAAGCCTGTCCATTCCCTCGCGGATCTTTTCCTCCGCCCTTTTCCGGTCCGTGATGTCAATGACCCGTCCTTCGTAGGAAAGCATCCCTCCCTCATCGTCCCGGACGACGCGGGCCGTCAGCGAGACCCAGAAGGGGGTTCCGTCCTTCCGCCTGTGGCGCACCTCCACATCCCGGACCATCCCGCGCTCTTCCAGCTCCTCCCGGATGCGGTCCCGGTCTTCCAGCCTATAGTAGACCTGACGGTCCGTGGAGAGAACGCCGTCGACCACTTCCCGGGGCGTCTCATAACCGTACATCCTGGCAAAGGAAGGATTGACGAAGAGGAACCGGCCATCCCGCGTGCACCGGTAGATCCCCTCCACCGCATTGGTGAACATATCCCTATACCGGGCTTCGCTGACCCTCAGATTCCCCTCGACCAGCCTGCGCTCCAGGATTTCCCCTTCCAGCGAGCGATTCGCCTCCTCCAGGCGGATCATTTTCGCCTCCAGTTTCCGGACGAGCACCTCGTTGTATTCCTTCAGGTAATCCGAATCCGGCAGGAATGCTTCCCCATCCGCGGCGGAGGGCTGCGATCCGCTTTCCTTCTTCTCCAGAAAGGAGGCGATCTCCTTGAGCAGCCTTTCCGGATCCAGCGGCTTCACGAGGAAGCGGTCCGCCCCGAGGCTCAGGGCAAATGCCTCGTCCTTCGGTTCTGTGTACGTGGCCGTATAGAATATGAAGGGAATCTTCTTCAGCTTTTCGTCCCGCCTCCACTCCCGGCAGAGGGTGAAGCCGTCCATGACGGGCATCAGGATGTCCGTGATCAGGATGTCCGGCGGATTGCGCCGGGCTTTCTCCAGGGCCTCCAGACCGTTCGCGGCGCTCTCCACCTCATATCCGCTCCCTCTCAGCAGTGCTTCAAGCAGATAGAGATTCTGCTCCTGGTCATCCACTATCAGGCATCGGTTCATGGTACTCTTCACTCTCCCTGATCTATCCCGGGGAGAAAACCGGCGATCTGTTCCATGAACGTGTCGGGATTGATCGGCTTCTCGATGTATCCCGAACAGCCGGCGTCCATGGCCTTTTCCCGGTCCCCCACCATGGCGTAGGACGTCACCGCGACAATGGGGATGTCCATGAGAACCGGGTTGGACCGGAGTTCCCTCGCCACGGTATACCCATCCATCTCCGGCAGCTGAATATCGAGGAGGATCAGGTCGGGGTTTTCCTTCAGCGCCAGTTCGATTCCCTGCCGCCCGTCCCGGGCCTGCAGGACCTCCTGCCCGTGCCGGTTCAGAATGAAGGTCAGCAGGTACATGTTCTGCTCATTGTCCTCAATGATCAGAATTTTGGGTTTCATCGGTTTTCTCCCTCTTCCACGGCAGTGTGAACGTGAAGACGCTTCCCCTGCCGGGGCCGTCGCTTTGTGCCATGATGCGCCCGCCCATCAGTTCCACCAGCCGCCGGCTGATGGAAAGTCCCAGGCCCGTCCCCTCGTATCGGCGGGTCAGCCCCGTCTCGATCTGACGGAACGTCTCGAACAGGCTCCCCATGTCTTCCGCCTTGATCCCGATTCCCGTGTCCCGGACGCTCACGACGACTTCATCACCCAGGCGCTCGCATCGGACATGGACCTCGCCCTGCTCCGTAAACTTGACCGCGTTGTTGACGAGGTTGATTAGGACCTGTTCCACCCTCCGCCGGTCGTGAAAGAGACGGTCCGCATCGGCGGGGACGGGGTCCACCCGGATCGGCAGGCCTTTCTTGTCGGCCAGGGGCCGGACGAGCTTCTCGACGGATTCGACTGCCTGCGTCAGGTTGAACCAATCGGGCGACAGCTTCAGTTCCCCCGCCTCGATCTTCGAGATGTCGAGGACCTCGTTGATCAGCTGCAGGAGGTGCTGGGAGCTGTTGCGAACCATGGTCAGCTGCTTCACCTGCTCCTCGTTGACGGGACCGGCCAGACCCTGCAGCAGGATGCCCGTAAAGCCGATGATGGAATTGAGCGGCGTCCTCAACTCGTGGGACATGGAGGCGAGGAAGGCCGATTTCAGCCGGTCCGCCTCCTGGGCCTTGTCACGCGCTTCGGCCAGTTCCTCGGTCCTCTCCTTCACCAGTTCCTCCAGGTGCTCCTGGTGGCGGATGAGGTTCTGCTCCGTCTCCCGAAGCGCTTTCTGCGTAGCGTTCAGGGCGGCGATCATCTCATTGAAGGAGGTGCCCAGCATCCCGATCTCGTCCTTCGAGGAAATGTGGACCTGGCGGCTCAAGTCGGACGTCCTGGCGATCAGGGCGGTTTCCTCGCTCAGGTGGTCGAGGGGACGGATGATGAAGGCGTTCAGCCCCATCAGGCCGAGGGCGCTGAGAAAGAGCAGGCCGAGGACCAGCCCCCCTGTGGTCAGCATGACGGGAAGCCGGATTTCCCGCTCGATCGCGTCGACGGGAATGAGAACGGCAAGCTTCCAGCCGACCCCTTCAATTTCCCGGGAAAAGACGTGATGGTGGGCTCCCTCGATCACGACGCTTTCTTCCACCTGGTGTCCACCCTGCAGAACCTGCGCGAGCTCTTTCGAATAGTCCCCGATTTTCGAAAACAGGAGGTCACTCGTCCAGGAAGCCAGCACCGTTCCAGTCCGGTCTACAATAAGGATCCTGGAGGCAGGCCCGATCCGGAAATGGAGAATGTAGTCCGTAAGGTTCGCCAGCGTGATGTCCGCGCCCACGACACCGTACACATGATCGACGCTGTCGACCAGCGCCTTCACGACGCCGATGTTGACGTCTTTCGTTGTCAACGAGGAATAGGGCTCGGTGATGACGACTCCGCCGGCGGACTGCTCGGCCTGCCTGTACCAGGGCCGCGTGCGTGGGTCGTACCGGGTCGGGCGTTCCCGGCTGTGGGAACGGACGAAGCTACCGTTCGCCCGCCCCATGTATACGGAGTTCACATACGGATGGGTGATTCGGTATGCATTGAAAATGTCTATGATTTTCTGTTCGACGGAACCGATGCGGTATTGAAAGGTCCTTTCGTCGGCCGCCGTGAAATTCGTGAAGCCCGTATCCTTTTTCGTGCAGACGGTCTCGTTCTGCGCCAGGGCGCGGACGTCGTTTTCCACTTCGTCGAAAAATACGCGGACGGAGAATGCGATGTGGCGAAGCTGCTCCAGCGTATTCAGGCGGATGGACTGAAACCGGTCCTCACGGAGCTGGTGGTAGAGAAGAATGCCCAGCGTCGCGGTGATCGCAAGCGACACAACGCCGAACAGGACCAGGAGTTTCCATTTCAGTTTCATGGTCACCGGAACCGGATGCGGGAATTCCCGACTTGATTGCAACATGCCAGGAAGCGCTTCTTCCTGCCTGCATGCCTCCTTCGAACCGTCCTGTGGACCGGGACGTCTTACTTTTTCCGCGCCGTCCCGGCAAGGGCGGGAAGGACCCGCCGGAAACCCTCGTCGTGCTCCATAAGGAAAGCGGCCTCCATGGCGGGATCAATCATGAAGCCCTTGGTGGCCGTCAGGGCCGGCAGGGGCGCCTCCAGGAGCGTCGCGGCGATCGCCAGAGCCCGTTCGAGCGCCTTCCCGTCTTCCGTAACTTCGCTGACAAGGCCCGTCCTCAGGGCCTCCTCCGCACCCATCATCCGACCCGACAGGCAGAGGTCCCGGGCGATCCCCTCCCCCACGATCCACCGCAGGGGGGTGTAGAGCACGGGGGAGCCGAACTTGATCTCCGGGTGGCCGAAAGCGGCCGAACGGCTGCAGATCCGGATGTCGCAGAGCTTCGCCAGGTCGAACCCGCCCGCCAGGGCGGGCCCGTTGACGGCGGCAATGACGGGCTTCGGGAATTTCCAGACATCCCGGTGGTAGCGGGACGACGTCGTGAAGATCTCCTCCGTCAGGGCCGGGTTGCGAAATTCCTTCAGGTCGAACCCGGCACTGAAGACGGCGCCGGCGCCCGTCATGACGAGAACGCCTACGGCGGAATCATTTTCCCAGGCATCCAGACAGGCGGAAATCTCCTTCCTCATTTTGATGGAAATGGCATTCCGCAGCTCCGGGCGGTTGAGGGTGAGGACCCCCACGCTGCCCGGATGGATTTCCGCCCGGATCGTCTCGAATTCCATTCCCGCCCCTCCTTTCTCTTATCAGCCGTGGGCGCGCAGGAAGACACTACAGATTCCGAGGGCGGATTTGACATCCGACCCCCAGCTCTTCCCCATGGATCATCCGGATCGACCCCACCACCACAGGGGAAAATCAATTCCTTCTTGCAAACGCATCGGGGGTCCTTTACAGTAACCGTCCGGTCAAACAGCCGGAAAAGAGTCTCAAATATCAATCAACATATCAAGCCCTTTAACGTATTTTTCCGGACGAGGACGTCCGTCCCGAAGGTCATTATCCCGGGGGTCATCACATCGACATGGACATTCGCTTAGCAGGTTACAACGTGGACGCCGAACTTCTGGAAAGCCTCCGGGAGGCCCTGCCGGAGAAGATGGAGCTGACACCGGAGACCGTTTCGGCGGCCTACGCCCGGATCAGCCGCAGCCCCAGAACCGTGGGGGAATTGCGGGCCTCGGCCCGTCTGGAAGTGGAAAAGGCCCGCCGGTCGAACCGGACGATCGTCTTCGACATGGGCCACAGCTCCGTTGCCGAGCACGCCGTTTTCAACCTGGACATCACCGGGATCTCCCGGCTCGCGGTGGAAGAGGTGGAGCGGTTCCGGCTCTGCTCCTACATGGAGAAGTCCCAGCGCTATGTCCTGTTCCGGGACGACTTTGTCCGACCCGAGGAAATCGTCCGGGCAGGGCTGTTGGAGCCTTACGTGGACACGATCCGCGCCCAGCAGAAGCTCTACGCTGAATTATACGAAGCGCTCCGCCCGCTCATCTTTGAGCGCCATGCCGACCTGGTCGCGGAAGGGAAAAACCGTTCCCTCCTGGAGGGGTGGGCCAAGGAGGATGCCCGCTACGCCATCGCCCTGGCCACGGAGACGCAGCTCGGCCTGACTGCCAATGCCCGGAACCTGGAACTCATGATCCGGCGCCTCGCTGCGTCTCCCCTGGCGGAGGCGGCCGACTGCAGCCGGCACATCCTGGAAGCCGTCCAACCGGTCGCCCCTTCCCTGATCCGCTACACCGAAGCCACCGAATACGACCGGCTGACCCGGGAGGAACTCCGGCGGCAGGGGGACATCCTGGCCGATCAAAAGGCCGGGGAGGGAAGACATCGCTCCAGGATGCAGGAGGTCTCCCTGGTCCACGCCACCCCCGAGGCGGACGGACAGACGGTGGCGGCCCTCCTGTTTGCCTCGACCCGCTGGCCCCTGGCCCGTTGTGCCGAGGAAGCGGAACGGATGGGGCCGGACGGCCGGAAGGAATGGATCCGCACGGCCCTTTGCCGCATGCAGTCCCATGACGCGGCCCTCCGCGAATTCGAGTATCCGGAGCTGGTTTTCGAGCTGGTCGTGAGCGCCTCCTGCTTCGCACAATTGAAGAGGCACCGCATGGCCACACTGATCGCCCAGGATTACGATCCCTCCCTGGGGGTCACGATTCCCCGGGCGATCCGCGAGGCCGGAATGGAGAAGCGGTTTCTGGACATCATGCGGCAGACGGAGAAAACCTATACCAGGATCCGGAAGGCGGCGCCCGCCGCAGCCCCCTACATCCTGACGAACGCTCACCGGAGAAGGGTCTGCATCAAGCTGAACGCCCGGGAGCTGTATCACCTGGCCCGCCTGCGCTCCGACGGACACGCCCAGTGGGACATCCGGAACATCAGCGACGGGATGCTGGCCCAGGCCCGGAAGGCGATGCCCCTGACCCTGATGCTGGCCGCGGGCAAGGACGGTTTCTCCAGGACCTGCGAAAAGGCCTTCGGCAAATCCCGGGGCAAAGGAAAGCGAAAAGAAACATGAACGGGACCGGCGCCGCCTGCTCCGTCTGCAGGCAGGCAACGTATTTCGTCTCCTGTATCGACTGCCGTGTCCCCCTGTGTGAAAGCTGCGCCCGCTTCGAACTGCTCGCGGAAGGGTGCGGCACGGTGGTGCCGGCTTATTTCTGTCCGAAATGCGCCGTCGATCCCCTGGTCAATCCGAATGCCGCTTTTCGTGATGATTTCTGAAACCAGACCCTGCCGCCAATAACAGCATTTCGTTCTGTTGGCCCATGCATGTTCATACCCATAGAGCACATTCGCATGTTCGGCCTGTTGTCTTTTGGATCGTCCCCTTCATGAACGGACAGGAAAAAGATATGCTGCGAAATCATTTCATCGGCAGACGATGGATCCTGTAGCGGGCTCCCTTCACTTGGCGTACGGAGGACATGAAATGAAATCTCTCGGCATCTGCATCGGTGCATCGACGCTATCCGCCGTGGAGCTTCTGCAGTCGGACGGTGGAAACCTCCGGGAAGGCCTCGTGGTGACCGCCGCCCACGCGGGAAACCCGCGGGAGGCCGTCCGGACGATTCTCGACCGGTACCGGACCGGAGAAGACTGCCGGGTGGCCGTGACGGGCCGCAAGTTCCGGGGACTCCTGAACCTGTCGTCGATCTCGGAGCCCGAGGCGGTCGAACAGGCATTTCGCGTCTCGGTCCAGGGAAACGGCTCCTTCGACGCCGTCGTCAGCGCCGGCGGCGAGACGTTCATGGTCTACCGCATCGGCCCGGATGGGCGGATCTGCGGCGTCAACACGGGCAACAAGTGCGCCTCCGGGACGGGGGAATTCTTCCTCCAGCAGATCCGGAGGCTCGGGCTCAGCCTTCCGGAGGCGCTGCCCCTGGCCCGGTCTGGCGATCCCTACCGGGTCTCCGGCCGCTGCAGCGTCTTCTGTAAGAGCGACTGCACCCACGCCGCCAACAAGGGAATTCCCAAGGGCAGGATCACCGCCGGCCTCTGCCAGATGATGGCGGGCAAAATCCTGGAGCTGCTCCGGCAGACGGCCCGGGAGAACATCCTCCTGGTGGGCGGCGTCTCCCGGAACGAAGTCCTCCTGGAAATCCTGCGCCGGGAGATCCGGAACGTCCATGTCCCCCCGCAGGCAGCCTGGTTCGAGGCCTGGGGAGCCGCCCTGTGGGCCCTGGAAAACGACGCGACCCCGCTGCCGGAACCCGGTTCCCTGTTCCGGCCGGAGCACCGATCTTTCCACTACCTTCCCCCCCTGGCCGAATCCGCGGCGCGGGTATCGTTCCGGGACAACGGGATGGAGAGCTCCCCGGCGGGCGGCGAGGCGATCCTCGGTCTCGACGTCGGCTCGACCACCACCAAGGCCGTGATCATGCAGATCGCCGACAGCCGGATCCTGGCCTCGGTGTATCTCCGGACCGGCGGCGACCCCGTTGCGGCGTGCCGCGCCTGCTACGCCGAACTCGCCCGTCAGATGGAAGAACAGGGAGCGACCGTGCGGATCACGGGCCTCGGCGTAACGGGCTCGGGCCGCCAGATTGCCGCCCTCCACGCCGGCACGAGCGGCATCGTCAACGAGATCATCGCCCATGCCACGGCGGCACGCTATTTCGATCCGGACGTGGACACCCTCTTCGAGATCGGCGGCCAGGACGCCAAGTACACGCATCTCGTTAACGGCGTCCCCATGGACTACGCCATGAACGACGCATGCAGCGCCGGGACGGGGTCCTTCCTGGAGGAGGCGGCCCTGGAGACGCTGAACGTCGCCATGGAAGACATCGGCCCCCAGGCCCTGGAGGGGAGCCGCCCGCCCAATTTCAACGACCAGTGCGCCGCCTTCATCTCGAGCGACATCAAGAACGCCCTCCACGAGGGGATCGGCCGGAAGGACATCCTGGCGGGGCTCGTCTACTCGATCGCCATGAACTACAGCGTACGGGTCAAGGGAAACCGGCCCGTCGGCCGGCGCGTCTTCATGCAGGGCGGCGTCTGCTACAACCGGGCCGTTCCGATGGCCATGGCGGCCCTCACGGACAGGGACATCGTCGTTCCCCCGGAACCGGGTCTCATGGGGGCCTTCGGCGTGGCCCTCGAAGTCGTCGACCGCCGGCGCCGGGGCCTCCTGGAGCCGGAGGAATTCGTCCTGGAGCAGCTCCGGGACCGCGAATTCGCCCAAGAAACCCCGTTCGTCTGCAAAGGCGGCTCCCGAGAAAAATGCGACCGGAAATGCGAGATCTCGAGGGTCCGGATCGGCGGCAGGATCCATCCCTTCGGCGGTGCCTGCAACCGCTGGTACAACCTGCGGATCCGCCGCGACACCGAGGGCACGCCGAACCTGGCCGCCGTCTATGAAAGCCGGATCCATCCCGTGCCCGCCCCTGCTGCGGAGACGGCGGCGGGAAGGCGCACCGTCGGGATCAACCGGTCCTTCCACGTCCACGCCTGCGCACCCCTCTTCCGCTCCTTTTTCCGCAGCCTCGGCTTCGACCCCGTCCTGTCGGAAAAGCCCGAGCCGGACGGGATGGAGGCCCGGGGAGCGGCCTTCTGCTACCCCGCGGAGCTGGCCCACGGCTTCTTCCTCGACCTGCTCAACCGGGAGCCCGACTTCCTGTTCCTGCCCCACGTGCGGGACCTGCCGGCACAGCCGGGAGTGCCCCGGAGCATCACCTGCCCGGTCACGCAGGCGGAGCCCTACGTCCTGGCGACGGCCTTCGGGGAACACCCCGTCTTCCGTCGCCTGCAGTCGGATAAGCGGGTCCTTTCGCCGCTCCTGGATTTCACAAGAGGATGGGCAGAGGCGGAAGAAGCCTTTGTTCAGATGGGCAGGGATCTCGGGGCCACGGCCCGGAAGAGCCGTTTTGCCTTCCGGGAGGCCCTGGAGGAGCAGCGGCGGGTGACCGAGGACCTTCTCGAAGAGGGCCGCCGATTCCTGCAGGAGCTGGAGGGGCGGCCGGACCGGTTCGCCGTAGTTCTCCTGGGCCGCACGTACAACACCTGCGTTCCCGAGGCCCACCTGAGCATTCCCCAGAAGTTCGCCACCCGGGGAATCCCCGTCATCCCCTGCGGGATGCTGCCGCCGGGCGAATTCCCGCCGGATCCCGACATGTACTGGGCCGCCGGGCAGACGATCCTGCAGGCGGCCCGGAGGATCCGGGAACACCCCCAACTCTTCGGCTGTTACATCATGAACTTCTCCTGCGGCCCCGACTCGTTTCTCCTCGGGGACGCGCGACGCATCATGGGCCGCAAGCCCTTCCTCGTCCTGGAGCTGGACAGCCACACGGCCGACGCCGGCCTGGAGACGCGCATCGAGGCGTTTCTCGACATCATCACCAACTTCCGGAGCGCAGCGGAGGAGCCGCCCCGGCGCCCTGCCGCCACAACGCAGCCGGCCCGCTGGGACGAAGCGCGCAAGTCGTTCATCGATTCCCGGGGACGCCCCCGAAACCTCACGGACAAATCGGTCCGCGTCGTCTTCCCATCCATGGGGCGTTTCCTCTCCGAGGCGGGGGCCGCGGTCTTCCGTGGCCTGGGTATCCGGGCCGAGGCCATGCCCCCGGCGGACACGGAGATCCTCCAGCTCGGACGGGGGAAGACGACGTGCAAGGAGTGCCTCCCCCTTCTCCTGACAACGGGAACGCTTCTCAAGACCGTCCGGGAGCGTGACACGGCGGATGATCTCCTGGTCTATTTCATGCCCACCACCGGCGGCCCCTGCCGGTTCGGCCGCTACGCCCCGTTCATGAAAGACCTCATCCGCGGGCAGGGCTGGGAAAACGTGGCCATCCTGTCGCTGACTTCGGAAGACAGCTACACCGGCCTCCGGGAAAGCGGCGCATTTCACCGTCTCTGGCTGGGCGCCGTGACCGCCGACATCCTGCAGGACGTCCACTCGGTCCTGCTGTCGGACGCCTATGACCGGGAGCTTGCCCTTGGCATCTTCGAGGCCGAATGGCAGCGTATCCTGCTTGCCCTGGAGCGGATGAAAGACGAGACGGAGATCCGCGAGGCCATGGCCGGGGCGGCGGAGCGGCTGGGCCGGATCTCCCTGAAGCGGCCCGTCCCGGACATCCCCGTGATCTTCCTGACGGGAGAGATTTTCGTCCGACACGACGACCTGTCGCGGCAGTTTCTGGTGGAGCGGCTGGCGGAGGAGGGATACGCCGCGAAGGTGGCCAGCGGCATGGAGTGGGTATACTATACGGACTGGTGCCTGCGGCAGGGAATCGGGAAGGAGCGTCCGGACCTGCGCGGCAGGCTCTCCCGGGCGGTTCGCGGGGCCGTCATGCGGAGAGGGGAGCGGTCTCTCAAGGAGGCCATGGCGCGTTCCGGCCTCTATGTTCTCCATGAGGAGGACGTCGGCGCCGCCATCGAGTGCGCCCGGCCTTACCTGGATCCCCGCCTGACGGGGGAGGCGGTCCTCACCATCGGCGGCTGCCTGCACGAGGTTCCCTCGCGGGCCTGCGGGGCCATCGCCATCGGCCCTTTCGGCTGCATGCCGAACCGGATCGCCGAGGCCATCCTGTCCCGCCGGATGCCTCCGCTCCCGTTCCTGGCCATCGAGAGCGACGGAACTCCCTTCCCCCAGCTCATTGCCGCCCGGTTGGAGGCCTTCCTCCTGCAGGCCCGGCGGGTCCACCAGGAGCGGCGCCGCGGACGGCAAGAACCAGCCCCTTGAGGTAGCGGCCCTCCGGGTGGGCCAGGGAAACCGGATGATCCGGCCCAGCCCCGACCCGGAACAGCACGGAGGCGGCCCGGCCGGCGTCCTGCAGCGCCCCCTGCACGATCCGCTCGAAAAGGACCTCGTCCACGGCATTCGAACAGGAAAACGTCGCCAGGATCCCCCCTTCCCGCAGCCGGAGCAGGGCCTGCAGGTTGGCGTCCTTGTATCCCCGGGCGGCCCGGGTGACATCCCGCCTCGTCTTGGCGAAGGCCGGGGGGTCGAGGATGACCAGATCGAAGGCCTCCTCCGTCTCACGGAGATACTGGAAGACGTCGGCCCGCACGACGGGATGCTCCGCCGGGGAAAGGCCGTTGGCGGCGAGGTTTTCCCGGGCGAGGGCGCAGGCGTCCTCCGAGACGTCCACGGAAACGACCCGCTTTGCCCCGCCCCGGCCGCAGGCGACGGAAAACCCCCCGGTAAAGGAGAATCCGTTGAAGACCGACGCCCCGGCGGAGAGGCTTCCAAGAAGGGCCCGGTTCTCCCGCTGGTCCAGGAAAAAGCCCGTCTTCTGTCCCTTCAGGACATCCACCCGATACCGGAGCCCCCGTTCAAGCACCTCCACCGGTCCCGGCGGGACGTCCCCGAAGAGAATCCCCTGCCGGTCCTGAAGCCCTTCCAGGCGGCGGGCCCTGCCCTCGGAGCGCTCCAGCACGCAGTCCGGTTTTGTCTCCTCCACGAGCGCCGAGACGATTTCCTCCCGCTTCCGGTCCATGCCGGCGGTGGCGAAGGAGGCCACCAGGACCCGGCCGTACCGGTCCACGATCAGCCCCGGCAGGCCGTCCCCCTCCGCATGGACCAGCCGGTACGCCGTCGTCTCCGGCGGCACGACCAGACGCCTCAGGTCCATGGCCTGCCGGATCCGCCTGCGCCAGAAGGCGCCGTCCACGGGCTCGTCGGTGCGCCCCGTGAGCAGGCGAAAGATGATGTCCGTCTGCGGCTGGTAGAACCCCAGGCCGAGGGGCCGGCCGTCCCCGGAGACGGCCAGGACGACGTCACCGGCCCTGGCGGGCGGGCGCACCGACGCCACGGCCCCGGAGAACACCCAGGGATGCCCGTGGCGCAGGGACCGGTCCCTGCCGGCCTTGAGAATCAATTGGGGAACGCCGTCGCTCACGGTGGTGATTCACCTCCGATGGAATCTCCGGGCCCGGGGGTGCGGAATCCGTCCATCCGCTCCTCCGCCTGACGCCATCCCCGGGACCATGGTTGCATTTGGCCCTGGCAATGTACCGGCGGGCAGGCTAAATTGCAAGAAAACCGCGAGGCACCCCTTGAACCTCTTCCGCGATCCCCTGTACCCCGACCTGTGCCCGTCGACGTTTCGCCGCCGGCTCCACCGCTTCGCCGTGGAATGCGACCTGGATGGAAGGACGGTGACGGCCCACCTGCCCAACCCGGGCCGCCTCTGGGAGCTCCTCCTGCCGGGTCGGACCGTCCTTTTGGCACCCGCGTCCGATCCCGGTCGCGCCCTGCCCTGGACGGCCGTGGCCGTCATCCGGGACGGGGCCGTGATCCTTCTTCATACAACCCTGGCGAACCGCGTCGTGGAATTCCTGATCGAAGCCGGCCGGATCCCGGAGCTCGCCGGCTCGTCGGTGGCACGCCGGGAGGCGACCGTCGGGGACAGCCGCCTGGACTTCATCCTCCGGCGGGGAGAAGAGGAGATCCTCCTGGAAGTGAAATCCTGCACGCTTTTCGGAAACGACCTGGCAATGTTCCCCGACGCCGTCACCGAGCGGGGGCGCCGCCACCTCCTGAACCTGGCCGGGCAGGTCCGGCCGGGGCGGCGATGCGGCGTCGTCTGGCTCGTCCAATGGCCCCGGGCGCGGAGGTTCCTCCCGGACTACCACACGGACCCGGCCTTTGCCGGGACCTTCCTGGAGATGAAAGACAGGCTCTTCTACCTCCCCGTCGCCGTGTCCTGGACGGAGGACCTGCGCCTCGAGGACGACGTCCGCGTCCTCCCCGTTCCCTGGGACGTACTCCGCCGGGAATCCCGGGACCGGGGCGCCTACCTGCTCCTGTGCCGCCTTGACGAGGCGCGGTCCGTCGGGGTCGGCTCCCTGGGACGCATCGATTTCCCGCCGGGCACCTGGTGCTACGTCGGGTCCGCCCGGAAGGACCTGTCGCGCCGGATCGCCCGGCACCTGCGGCTCCGGAAGACCCTGCACTGGCACATCGACCATCTGCGGGCCGCGGCGGACGCCTGCACTGCCCTTCCGATCCGGACGGCCGACGACCTGGAGCACGAACTCGCCCGTGCTCTGGCGAAAATCGCCGATTTCTCCATCCCGCGCTTCGGATCCTCCGACTGCGCCTGCACCGGCCATCTCTTCGGCTGGCGGGACGATCCGCGGCGCGATCCTGCTTTCATTGCCCTGCTCCAGCACTTCCGCATGGACCGCCTCCCGCCGGATTGATCTTGTCAAGTGCCCCGGTCTCTGCTATGCATCCCGGGGTCGGATAACCGGCCGTTTTCAAATGAAAAGTCGAAAACCCACCACGATTCTGCAAGGAGATCCCACATGTATGCCGTCATCATGGCCGGCGGCCGGGGAACCCGCTTCTGGCCCCAGAGCCGCGACCGGAAGCCCAAGCACCTGCTGGACATCCTGAGCGAGCGGACGATCATCCAGGAGACCGTGGACCGCCTCCTGCCCCTGGTGCCGCCGGAGCGGATCCTCGTCGTCACCAACCGGGCGCACGCGGCGGAACTGGCGCGCCAGCTCCCGGACATCCCGGCGCGGAACATCCTCATCGAGCCCCTGGGAAGAAACACCGCCCCCTGCATCGGCCTGGCGGCCCATGCCGTCCGTCGGCTGGATCCGGGCGCGGTCATGGCGGTCCTGCCGGCGGATCACCTGATCATCGACGAAGCCAGGTTTCTGGAAGTTCTCCGGGCGGCCGCCGAGGCGGCGGCACCGGGGCGGCACCTCGTCACCATCGGCATCGCCCCCACGGCCCCGGAGACGGGATACGGCTATCTCGAACTGGGGGAAGAGACAGGAACGGCCGGGACGGAAACGGTCCGGCGGGTCCGGTCCGTCCGGGAAAAGCCGGACCTGGAAACGGCGAAGGCCTTCCTGGCGGAGGGAAACTACGTCTGGAACAGCGGGATGTTCGTCTGGACCGCCGGGGCCGTCCTCGAGGCGATCGGCCGGTGGCTCCCGGATCTGGCGAAGGGGCTGGAGAGGATCGACTCCGCCCTGGGAACGGAGCGCGAAAACACCGTGCTGGAGAGTGTCTATCCGGGATTGCCCTCCATCTCCATCGACTACGGCGTTATGGAAAAGGCGGACAACGTCCTGGCCCTCCGGGGGGATTTCGGCTGGTCCGACGTGGGCAGCTGGGACGCCCTCTGGGAAGTATCGCCGAAAGACGACTCGGGGAACGTCCTGAGAGGCTCCGTCACCGCCGCCGGAACGAAAAACTCCCTCGTCGTGGCCCGGGACCGGCTCGTCGCCCTGGCCGGGGTGGAGGACCTGATCGTCGTGGACACGGAGGATGCGCTCCTCGTTTGCAAGCGCGGCGACTCCCAGCGGGTCCGGGAGGTCGTGGACCTCCTGGAGAAAAAAGGACTCCCGGAATACCTGTGACCGGCGGGAAAAGGCCGATCCAGGAAGGCACAACGCACGAGACACAAAAATCGGAACATTATTGGTCTCCCGAGCAGCCTTTCCCTACTTATGACGGCCGGTTCCGCCGCTTCCGTCTCCCGGAAAAAAATGTGGATAATTTGGTCCGATTATATTAAGCACTTTCACTTAATAAATAGGCACCTTGATACAGGGGATAAATTCATATGAGGTTCGAAATCTGCAAAGGCGGCGTAGGACTCACCTACGAAATCCGCAACATCGTCAACATCGCCAAGAAGCTGGAACAGTACGGAGTCGAGATCTGCTGGGAGAACATCGGCGATCCCGTCCAGAAGGGTGAGCGCATTCCCGACTGGATGAAGGACTGCATCATCGAGATCATCCGGGACGACCGGTCCTTCGCCTACTCCCCCACGAAGGGTATGGAGGAGACCCGCAAGTTCCTTGTGGAGCGGGTCAACAGCCGCGGCAAGACCCAGATCACCCCCGAGGACATCATCTTCTTCAACGGCCTGGGCGACGCCATCGCCCGCTCGTACAGCGCGATCCGCCTGGACGCCCGGGTCATCGTCCCCGAGCCGACCTACTCGACCCATTTCATGGCGGAGGTGCTCCACGCCTCATTCCCGCCCAACACGTACCGGATGAATCCCTACAGCAACTGGTATCCGGACATCCGGGAGCTGGAGCAGAAGGTCAAGAGCCACAACGCCGTCGTGGGCATCCTGGTCATCAACCCGGACAACCCGACGGGCTTCGTCTACCCGGCGGACACCTTGCGGCAGATCGTGCGGATCGCCAAGGAATACGATCTGTTCCTGATCTTTGACGAGACGTACATCAACATCGTTTACAACAACAAGAAGACGGCCCAGCTTTCCGACGTGATCGAGGACGTTCCGGGACTCAGCATGAAGGGAATCTCCAAGGAATTTCCCTGGCCGGGATCCCGATGCGGGTGGATCGAGGTGTACAACGCCGACAAGGACGAAAAGTTCGCCAGCTACATCAATACGATCCTGCACCAGAAGATGTCCGAGGTGTGCTCCACAACGCTGCCCCAGATCGCCATCCCGAAGATCATGAGCCACCCGGAGTACCAGAATTACCTGGCCGAGCGGCGCAGCCTCTACGAGCGCCTGTCCAACATTGCCTACAAGATCCTTAAGGACGTGCCCTACCTGATGGTGAACCGCACCAACGGCGCCTTTTACATGACCGCCGTGTTCAACGAGGCCGTCCTCAACGCCCGGCAGTTCCTGCAGATCGAACAGGAGGAGATCCGGGAATACATCGAGCAGCTGACGGGTCCGAACATCGAGTTCGACAAGCGCTTCGTCTACTATCTCCTTGCCTCCACGGGAATCTGCGTGGTTCCCCTGACATCGTTCTTCACCAACATGCCCGGCTTCCGCATGACCCTGCTGGAGAAGGACGAGGAGAAGTTCACCCGGAACATCTACACCATCGCGGAAAAGATCGTAGAGTACATCGAGTCCTCCAACAGGCAGTCCGTCAACCCCATGGTGGGACCGTAATCGAATCAGAAATCGAGCAAGAAACGAAAGGCGGGCCGGATTCTCCGGTCCGCCTTTTTCTTTTTGGCAGGCTGTTCAAAAATGCCCGGATGCAAGGCGCCTGATATCCCGGACCGCGAGGCGTACCCGGCGCGATCCGTTGAGCGGAGCGGGACGAGGGCAACGCGGCAGACGGGCGTTTTCAACAGCCTGGAGACGTTACTTCACCAGGCGGCGACGCATCAACCGAAGAGCCAGCGGGTAGGAAACCGCCGCAAAAGCGAGAAAATACAGAAGGCCCCACAGGGCGGACAGGTCCCTGAACCCGATGCTGATCGCCCGGGTGACATTCACCAGGTGGGTCAGGGGCAGGGCCAGCGCCGCCTGGCGGGCCCATTCGGGAAGGGCCTCCAGGGGGAAGAACGTTCCGCCGAAGAGGTACATGGGAGTAATAAAGAGGAAGAAGGGCAGGTTGAACAGCTCGATGTGGGGCGTCACGGCCGTGAAGATCATGCCGACGGAACCGAAGGCGATCCCGCCGAGAAATGCCAGGGGAAGCAGGAGGAGCGCCTCGGGCCAGCGCAGGAGCCCGAAGAGGCTGATGACGACCAGCATGATGGCCGTGGCGATGACGGCCTTCGTGGCGCCCCAGACGATCTCACCGGTGATGATCTCCGAGACTGTCAGCGGCGTCGCCATCATGGCGTCGAAGGTCTTCTGGTAGTACATCCGGACGAAGGAGCCGTACGTATTCTCGAAGAAGGCGTTGTTCATCACCGTCATGGCGACCAGGGCCGGCGCGAGGAAGAGGGTGTAGGGAACGGTCGCCCCGCCGTAGGGGACCTCCCCGACGAGACGGCTGAAGCCCACCCCGAAGGCCACCAGATAGAGAAACGGCTCCAGCATCGGGGTCATGAAACTGACCATCCAGTTCTGCCGATAGACGGCGAAATTGCGCCTCCAGACCCTCCAGAACCGACCCGATATGGCGTTCATTCGCGAAGCTCCCGTCCCGTCAGTTTCAGGAAGACATCCTCCAGGGTTGCCATCCGGAGCAGGCAGCCGTCGCCGGGACACCGGGCGGCGATCTCCCGGAACAGGCCCTCGCTGTCGCTCTCGTTCCCGAAGACAATCAGGCGGTGGCCCAGGTCGTCACTTTGCAGCCCCCGCTCCCGGACCCAGGCGCGCAGGCTCTCCGTCGGCTCGGCCACCTCGATGACGTGCCGTCCGGCGAAACGCTCCACCAGGTCCCGGGGGCTCCCCTCCACAAGCAGTTTTCCCTTGTCCATGATGATGAGCCGGTCGCAGAGCCTCGCCGCCTCGTCCATATAGTGGGTCGTCAGCAGGATCGACAGGCCCCGGGAGCGAAGCTCCTCCAGGCGCTCCCAGACCTGGTGCCGCGACTGGGGATCGAGACCCGTCGTCGGCTCGTCCAGGATCAGGAGGTCCGGATTGTTGATGAGCGCCCGGGCAATCACCAGGCGGCGCATCATCCCGCCGGAGAGCTCCATGGCCCGGGTGTCCCGGCGGTTCTCCAGGGACATGAAGGAAAGGAGCTCCAGGGCCCGCCGGCGGGCCTCCCGCCGGGGAACGTTGAAGAAACCGGCATAGACCTCCAGGTTCTGGACCACCGTCAGGTCCGGGTCCAGGTTGTTCTCCTGCTGGCAGACGCCAATCCGGTTCTTGACGGCCCGGTAGCGGCGACGGATGTCCATGCCGAAGACATTCAAGTCTCCCGCCGTCATGGGCGAGAAGCCATAGATCATGCGGATCGTGGAGGTCTTGCCGGCACCGTTGGGCCCCAGGATGCCGAAGCACTCACCACTTTCCACCGTGAACGACAGACCGTCCACCGCCACGAGATCGCCGAAGGTCTTCTTCAGGCTGGTTGCCTCGATCACCGGCTCCATGCTGCGTTTTGCTTCCATTGTGTCGATTATCATTGGCTTCAGGAGACCTTTTTCTCTTCCTGTTTGCCAACCGCTCCCGGGATGATTATGTTGGATCGCACATCGCTGATACCATACCCTCTCAAGAAAAGGGAACTCCCGGCCGATTTTTATTGCATCGGGATTCCAGCCGGGATATGGGGGAAGGCGTCAACTCAAGGGACACCAAGGTGTCGGAAAGGACAGGAGAAACATGTTCACGGTAACGGAAAAAGCAAATGAGATGATCAAGGATTTCATGAAGAACCGGGATGCGGACCAGCCGATCCGGGTGATGATTTTCGAGGGAGGCTGAGCGGGGCCCTCCTTGGGCATGGCTCTGGATGAGCCGAAACAGGACGACAAGACGTTCGAGGACAACGGTCTCAAGTTTGTGATCAATCAGGCCCTGTATGACGAGATTCAACCCATCACCGTGGACTTCATCGAGACCCCGCACGGGTCCGGATTCAAGCTGTCGTCCAGCTTCGTTCCCGCCGGCGGCAGCTGCAGCACCTGTTCCTCCTGCGGCTGAACGGATATCGATCAACCACCCGCGGCTCGGGGAGGCGGATTGTCTCCGCTTCCCCGGCCGCTTTTTCTTTCATCACCATGACACCAGACGACAAAAACCAAAGTGGACGGGATGCGGCGGACCGGCTGTACCAGGACGGGCGGTTCGAGGATGCGATCGTCCTGTACCGGGATCTCCTGGCATCCTCCCCCGATGACGACTCCGTCGTCCTCTCCCTCGCCTGGGCCTGCCACGATGCCGGCCGCCTGGAAGAGGCCATCGGGCTCTTCGAGCGGCTTTTCCAAAAAGAGCTGACCCGGCGGGTCTTTACCGGATTCGGCTTCGACGAGCTCGTCCGCATCTTCAAGGACAATGCCATGTTCGACCGGCTGGTCGATGTCTGCGAACGGGCCGCGGAGGCCCAGCCGGAGGATTTCGCCCTCAGCGAGGCGCTGGCGGATGCCTACCTCAAGGCGGACCGTCCCGGGGACGCGGTGAGGGTGCTGGAAAAAATGACAGAGGAGGAACCGGAGGCGGCCGCCGTCCTCTGCCTCCTCGGCAACGCCCTTTTAGCCCTCTCCGAGTGGGATCGCGCCGAGGCAGCCTACCGGCGGGCCGTCTGCCTGGAGCCGGACAAGACCGGCGTCTTCTACGGCCGCATGGCCCACATCCTCCTGGATCTGAACGAGCCCGAACGGGCACTGGACGCCTACAGCCGCTGCATCGACTTCCAGCCGGAAGATCCCCTCTACCGGTGCGGCCGGGGAGACATCCTCCTCCGGATCGGCCGGCTGGAAGAGGCCCTCGAGGTCTATGACCGGGCCGTGTCCCTCAACCCGGAACAGGCCGGGGCCTACCTGAACCGCCTGGGCCACAGCCTGGCCCGGCACAACCGGCACCCGGAAGCCGCCGACGCCTTCCGCAAGGCCTCCGCCGCCGAGCCCGGCAACCCCCTCTACCCCCTCCATCTCGCCGAATGCCTCCTGGCCATGGGGAAGGAGGAGGAAGCGAAGGAGATTATTGAAAATATTTCATGAATATTGCCAAGAAAAACGATACAAAAAATATTTTTCATCTAAATAGCCTCATGCTCATAAACATCCATAATTGAATAGATTATTTATTTTTTTTATGTTAAAAATTCGACGTGATTGACCGACAATTGAATTAACTCCATCCCGAATAATAATTCTGGAGGGGATCATAGAATGGATCAATAACCCCGCGTTTCTGCAGAACCGGGGTTTTTTCAATCGCCAATAAAAATGATCAAATTCTTTCGTCCCCTGATTTTTGCTGGAAAATCAACATGGCAATTGAAAGCATAATAAAATCTTGCTTCAACGTTACTGAATTAGAACATGGAGGGCAAAAATCTGTTTATACCGCAGAACACCCTGATCATGGCTCTATCGTTTTAAAATTAGGTACATACCCACATCCACGCGCACTAGAGAGAATAAGCCGTGAGGTGAGCCTTTTAGCAAGCATTGAATCTGTATATTACCCTAGACACTTCGCTTTCATAGTAGAAGCAGCTTCGCGGACTTTCTTAATAATTGAAGAAAGGATTGAGGGACAAACTCTTTTAAACTGCCTAGACGTATTTTCAAATGAAATAGATATAATAAATTTAATAAATGAATTAGTAGTGGCCTTGGATATTCTATGGAAAAGACGAGTTGTTCATCGAGACATAAAACCCCAAAATATTATTATTAGGCCTAATTCAAAACCTGTTGTGATTGATCTTGGTATAGCTAGATTACTAGACCTTTCAAGCCTTACGATTGCTGGAGCATTGGTTGGCCCATGCACAGCCCAGTATGCATCACCAGAACAATTACGAAACAGAAAATCGCTTATTGATATTCGATCTGATTTCTTTGCATTAGGACTACTTGCACTCCAAATCCACCTAGGATTTCACCCATATGAACCATCACAATTGGGTCGAGGAGATTCGATCCCTGAAAATATTCTGAATGGCCATTTTGTCTTACCAGAAGCAAAAACGGGCACTAGCGAATCATTTTCCGCTTTTATAAAACGATTGATGCAGACCGAACCACATCAAAGGTTCCGAACTAAAGAAGCTCTTAGCAAATACATAACGGACCACTGGGGGTAAATTAGATGAAGGTTTATCATCAGTGCGGACATAATCTTGTCTGGAATTTGGCAAGTAATAAAGAAGACAAGGCAGGAGAAGGAATGATCTTCTCACCGGTTAACGATGGTCCAGATCGTATTATGGATGTCGAATCCTCTATAAGGGCCAATTCTTTTTTTGATCCGCAGTTTTATATCCCAGCATCTAGTCGTGGGAAACTGCCTGATTACCCTTTCTTCCCATCTACCGCGTTGCCAGACTACAATACTAGTGATTTTGAGACTGCATGTTGGGATATTGCCCGGGCATGTGTAGAGTGGCAAGCTAAAGGGAATTTCTCTCATATTGTAATTCCTACAAGATATTATGATGATCTTCCATCTGACTATGTAGGCCAAATCTCTAGTTGTTACATAGAACCATTTCTATCAGCTATTGAGGAGACCGGAATTAGTAAATCGATTTTATTGACAGTGATTGTAAAAAGCGTCCAAGTATCTGATGAGGAGAATAGAAATTATTTACTCAACTGGCTGACGTCATATGAGAATATAAATGGAATTTACATAATATTTGAAAACACAATGACAGGTAAACAAATCAAAGATCCAATGTATCTTGCACATTGCTTGTATTTTATTAAAGTATTAAAAGATAATGGATTGTCTGTGCACATTGGCTATAACAATACGGAAGGATTGCTATATTCATTAGCCGGGCCAGATTCTATTAGTATGGGATCCTATGAGAACTTAAGAAAATTCAATCCAAGTCGTTTTATTGAGCAGGATCCACAGACTAAGAAACAGCCCAATCCTCGTCTTTATTCGGGTTTATTATTTCAATGGATTGAGTTAAATTATATTAAAGCCATACAACAGCTTTATCCTAGCTGGAAAATTTTATTCGAAAATTCTCGTTATACACCTCTAAACTTTCGTCCAAAAGAAGATTGGAATCTTCGACAACCTGAACTATACAAACACTTTTTTATTGTTTTTTCAAAGCAAGCGCAGGAATTGCCAGAAAATCTCATTGAAAGAGGCAACTATCTACGTGAATCAATTCAAAGAGCAAGACAAGCCTTTATCGAAGTTGACAGGTCGGGTGTAGTATTAGACGACAACAGTGATGGTTCTCATTTAAGCGCCTGGCTTACCGCCATGAACATATACGCTTCTTTATAGAGGTGTAAATCATGTTTGCAACAGAGAAAGAAATGCAGAAATCATTTGAGGAACATCTTCGTTCTATTTTTCACGATAATGAAGCCATAATAGCATCTCAGGTTGAGGGGCTGTTTGGAGTTCCAGATGTTGTTTTACTTGAACCGCCAAGCGGAAGAACTGCGCATATAATTGCAATGGAATTAAAGCTTTCGTCTTGGAAGAAGGCTTTGACACAAGCATTCCGATATAAAAGCTTCGCTTGGGAAGCTTATGTAGTACTTGATGCAAGCCGATCAAATTCTGCAATCAATAATATTGCAGAATTTCGAGAGAAAAACATAGGTCTTGCAACTTATAGTGTTGAGCGATCCTTTGTTGTGCATTGTCGACCTAGGATTGAACGACCATATTGTATACATCTAACAGAAAAATTGGTGGCTCTCTTCGACCAAGAAGTGGCCGTGAGTAATATTAAGAGGAAAAGGCCGAGTCGAATTGATGGGTTTGGTAAAGTGTTTACAGAAAGTATTGCCAAACAGATATCGAAATATCCGTCTATCTCCAACTGAACTTAAATTTTCCGAAAAACTGGCAATAATATATTGAAATATCAACCTCGTTTTTAACTGTTTCCCCTGTTTGTTTCAGCAGGCTTCAGACTGCACCTGACCTTCCTTACTGAGGGAGAAACAAACCTCATGCAGGTCAGAAAATAATTGTCTCGCAAGGCAAATCTCGTCCTGTCACAGACAAAGGCGGCTGTCTCCCGCCTGATCCATGACAAGCTCCCACCGGATGTCCGTCAATCGCCCCAGGAACGCCTCATCGTGGCTAACCAGGAGCAGGCCGCAGGGGCATCCGGCGACGGCTTCTTCCAGGCAGTGGATGGAAGGAAGATCCATGTGATTCGTGGGCTCGTCCATGACAATCAGGTGAGGCTCCAGCGAGATACCCAGCGCCAGCAGGATCTTCCGCATCTCTCCGGGGCTGGGCTCCCGGCTCTCCAAAAGCTGTGCCGGGCGGGATCCGAGGCAGCTCACCACGGTCATGACGCGGCCGAGACGGTCGTGCCCCAGGCGATGCACCTCATTCATGATGCCTTGAGAGGATTGAAGGTCGATTTCCTGAGGGACGTAGATCAGCCGCTCGGCGGGGATGTCGAGACGACAGAGGATGTGCCGGAGCAGGGTGCTCTTGCCGGCCCCGTTCGGACCCGTCAGGGCCACGCGGTCCGCCGGCCGCAACGCCAGATCGGGAAAAGCCAGCTGCCTTGTCCCGCCAAGCGGAATTCGGCCGGCGGGCAAACGGAAAAGGAAATCCCGCACAGACCGTGAGTCCTCAATCCAGATCCCAAGGTCGTATGCCTTTGAAATCGGGATCGAATTCTCCTTGTCCACGGCACGCTGCAGGCGGGCGTCCACCTGCCTGAGCAACTTGCCCGCAACGCCATCCTTTCCGGTAACGCGGGCCAGATCTTTCCTGGCGCGGCCGTCGTGGTCTTTCCTATCCAGATGGCGCTTGGATCGGCGCTTGTCGGCCTCTGCGGCTGCCGATCGCCGCTTGACCGCCGTGTTCTTCAGCTTCAGGTATTCTCTCCGGGCGGTTTCCCTCTGCCTTCTCAGGGTGAGGGTGTCCCGCTCCGCCTGCGACAATGCCTCGGAATAGTTCCCCGGCCGCAGCCGTATCTCTCCGGGTTCCAGGAAAAGGCACCGGCTGCAGAGCATGTCGAGCAGTTCCCGATCGTGGCTTACCAGCAGACCGACCCCCCGATAGGTGTTGAGTGCCGAGATGAGCATACGCCGGGCGTCGCGGTCGATGTGGTTGGTAGGTTCGTCAAGGGCCAGCACCGAAGGTCTCGACCATAGCGCCACGGCAATCTGCGCCCGCTTGCGTTCCCCATGGCTGAGCGTCTCCCACCGGCGGTGCCAATCCGCGGCAAGGGCAAGCCGGCGCCTGATATGGAAGGCCTCCACGTCTTCCGCCAGCAGCAGCTCGGCAAGCCTACCCGGCGGGTCATCGGTGCGCTGGGGGCAATAAATCGCCGCTCCCGGGATATGCAGCGAACCGGACAAAGGCTGCAGCTCACCGGCTGCAAGTTTCAGGAGCGTGCTTTTCCCAGCACCATTCGCCCCTACGATGCCCGTCCAGCCTTCGGTAAAGTCAACGGTTAGATCCGTGATGAGCGGTTTTTCAAGGACATCGTAGGAAAAGCCGATCTTGTGGAAAGCCAGGAACCGTCCGTTCATGCCCGTGTCGTTACTACACGCGGACCGGAAAAGAAAGGGCACAGCCATTGCCAGAGCCACGAACGAGAAAAGGGGGCTCGCCGCCCCCTTTGTCTGTTCCTCTCAAAATGTATCTGCCGGATCTTAGATTCTCCCGATCTTCCTCATTCCGTCCATGAACACGGAATAGAATTGCTTGTTGTCGTTGATTCCCCGGCGCAGGATCGGACCCGCGTCCTCGATGTTCTTCTTGTTGATCACCAGGTTCACGCTCAGGTGGAAGGCCGCCATGTTGTCCATGGTCCGAAGCGTGCCGGTGAGCAGGACGACAAAGATATTCCTCCGGGTGTTCATGTTCAGGGTTTCCAGGTAATCCAAGACCTCCCGCTCGAAGCCCTCGTCCACGACCACCAGGTCGAAAACGTGGAAGCGCATGCTCTTCAGGGCGTCCTTGGCCGAGGCGGACTCGCTGATCTGGTACCCCATTGCCTGCAGCGCCTGGATGATTTTCTCCCGGCTCGCCGCATCGTTAGAGCACACGAGGGCGGTCTCACCCTCCTCGAGAACGAAGTCGAAGGGCCGGTCCGAGGAATCGTAAGAGTCCGCCGCCACCTCGTCCAACAGTTTCTTTTCGTCTTCCATCGTCTGTCTCCCTTGTATCCGTTGACGGGCTTCAGAGTGGATTACCAGCCCGGCCTCTTGGGGGGTTTCCCGTAATCCGAATCCACCTGGAGTTTTCCCAGGTCCGTCGTCTTTTCGCCCCGGGCGCTCTTGACGGTGTCGATGCCCCGTCCCACCGCGCTCTTGTTGGATGCATAGGCCTTCGCCGTCTCTTCCGTGATGAGCCCCTCCTTGTAGAGATCCACGATGGATTCGTCGAAGGTGATCATGCCGAAGGGCCGGCTCTGGTCGATGATGTCGTAGAAGGTCTTGCCCTCCGACTCGCCGTTCAGGATCGTGTCCTTCACCCGCAGGTTCGAGCCCATGATCTCGAATGCCGCCACACGTCCTCCACCGACCTTCGGAAGCAGGCGCTGGCAGGCGATCCAGCGGACCGTGTCGGCCAGGCGGATGCGGATCTGCTTTTCCTCCTCCGTGCTGAACATGCCCAGGATGCGGTTGATGGTCTGGCCCGCATCGACGGTGTGCAGGGTGGTCAGCACCAGGTGCCCCGTCTCCGCCGCGGAGAGGCCGATCTCGACGGTCTCGCGGTCTCGCATTTCACCGACGAGGATCACCTTCGGGGCCTGGCGCAGGGCCGCCCGGAGGCCGTTGGAGAAGATGTCGAAGTCCTGGCCCATTTCCCGCTGGTTGAAGGTGGCCTTCTTCTGGGGATGGACGAATTCCACCGGGTCTTCCAGGGTGACCACGTGGACCGACTGCTCGTCGTTGACCTTGTCGAGGACCGCCGCCAGGGAGGTGGATTTTCCGCTTCCGGTGGCGCCGGTGACGAAGATGATGCCGTTCTTTTCCTGGGCCATCTTCTTGAAGGCCTCCGGCAGGTTCATCTCGGCGATGGTGGGGATCTTTGTCTCCAGTTTCCTCATCACGATGGAGAGGTTGCCCTTCTGGGAGAAGATGTTCACGCGGAATCGCGCCCGTCCGGGAAGCTCATAGGCCAGATCGCAGGATCCCTTCGTCAAAAGGTCCTCCGTGAGTCGGCGGTCCCGATTGATGAGGTTCATGGCGAAGATTTCCGTCTGGAACGGGGAGAGCGTTTCGAAATTCGGCTCCAGGTCCACTTTCGACAACTGGCCGGACGTCTCCACCTGGAACGACTTGCCCACCGTCATGTTCAGGTCCGAAACGCCTTTGTGGGCATCCAGCATCTTCCCCAGGATGTAGTCGACCTCTTGCTTTCTCATGTTTCTGCCTCCTCGATGCCGGTCGCGGGGACCGGTCCGGCGGTTACACCTCCGTGAAGTCCGTCGGCGGATTCTTCAGATACTGGCGGAACCGGCCCTTGTCGTTGCACTTCTGGTAAGCATCATCGCCGGAGATCCAACCCTTGTTCATGAGATCCATGATGGCGTCGTCCAGGAGCTGCATGCCGTATTTCTTTCCTGTCTGGATCATGGACGGAATCTGGAAGGTCTTGGACTCCCGGACGAGGTTGCGTACCGCCGAGTTGGCGATGAGGATCTCCAGGGCGGCGCAGCGGCCCTTCTTGTCGACCCGCTTGAACAGGGTCTGGGAAATGACGGCCCGGATCCCGTCGGCCAGGGTGGAACGGATCTGCGCCTGCTCGCTGGACGGGAACACTTCTATGACGCGGTCCACCGTCTTGGCGGCACTGGTGGTGTGCAGGGTCCCGAAAACCAGGTGTCCCGTGGAAGCCGCCTCGATAGCCAGGCTGATCGTTTCCAGATCGCGCATTTCGCCGACCAGGATAATGTCCGGGTCCTCGCGGAGGGCGCCCCGGAGGGCCGCCGAGAAGCTCTTCGTGTGGAGCCCCACCTCACGGTGGTTGACGATGCAGCTCTGGCTCTCGTGGACGAACTCGATGGGATCTTCAACCGTAATGATGTGATCCTTCCGCAGTCTGTTCGCTTCGTCGACGATCGCCGCCAGGGTCGTCGACTTTCCACTCCCGGTGGGGCCCGTGACCAGGATGAGTCCCCGGGGCAGGAGGGCCAGCTTGGCGATCACGTCGGGCAGTCCCAGGTCCTTGCAGGTCAGGATCTTGCTCGGAATTTCCCGGAAAACGGCCGCGCAGCCCCACTTCTGCTCGAAAAAGTTGGCGCGGTAGCGGGCCAGTCCCGGGATTTCATAGGCAAAGTCGACGTCGCCCGTCTCCTCGAACTGCTTGATCTTGATCTCCGGGGCGATCTCGTAGAGCATGGCCTTCAGCCCGTCGTTATCCAGGCGGTCGTACTTGATCCGCTCGATCTCGCCGCGGATCCGGAGGGCCGGCTGCTGACCCGTCACGAGGTGCAGGTCCGAGGCCCCCTGCTCGTTCATCAACTGGAAAAAGGCATCAATCTTGGCCATGGGATTCCTCCTCTGTCGGTTTGACGGCCCCGGTCACTCCGGAAATCACCCTTTCATCGCGGAAGGGCAGGGTCCGGGAAAAGGGTCGGCTTGTTATTCTGGAAAGCCCGGCTCTCGATCCTGCATACAGGTCGATACCGGCACGTGCGGATGCGAAACGTATAAGGGATACGTAAAAAGGATGTCAAGCGTTTCTGAAACCCTGCGCCTTGCCAGGGGGTCCCGGGTGTGTTAATGCTCCCGGAAGGAGGTTCGTTGAAACGCACCATGTCCAAGAAATTGCCAAAAAAGATCAACTACCTGCGGGTGTCTGTCACAGACCGCTGCAATCTGCGCTGCATTTACTGCATGCCCAAGGAAGGGCTGTCCCTGCTGGGGCACAACGACATCCTGCGCTACGAGGAGATCCTGCGGGTTGTCCGGGCGGCCATTCCGGAAGGAATCAACAAGGTCCGTCTCACCGGCGGTGAGCCGCTCACAAGGAAAGGGATCGTGGGATTCATTGACAATCTCACGAAAATCGAAGGACTCTCAGACGTCAGCCTCACGACGAACGGCATTCTTCTCGCGGATCACGCAGAAGCGATTTACCGGGCCGGCATCCGGAGGATCAACATCAGCGTCGATTCCCTGAATCCGGACCGCTATCGGACCATCACCCGGGGCGGGGATCTGGACGCTGTTCTCCGGGGCATCCGGAAGGCCGCCGAGGTCGGCTTCTCCCCCATCAAGATCAACATCGTCCTGATGAAGGGAACCAACGACGATGAAATTCTGGATTTCGCCCGGGCAACGCTTCGCTGGCCCTATCAGGTCCGGTTCATTGAAATGATGCCCATCGGCCGGAAAAGCGCCGATTCGCCCACGGAGTACCTGTCCAACGACGTGGCCCGGGAACGGATCGGACAGTCGTTCAAGATGGAGTACTTAGGCGATAACGGCGATCCGGACAACCGGGGACCCGCCCGGCGCTACCGGATCGACGGGGCAATCGGGGAGATCGGCTTCATCAGCCCCATCAGCCATGAATTCTGCGGCGAATGCAACCGCCTCCGGCTCACCGCCGAAGGTCATCTCCGGGCCTGCCTGCTCTCCGACGACGAGATCGACCTCAAGCCCGACCTGAGAAGCGGATGCTCCGACGAGGTGCTCAAGGGGCTGATCCGCAGGGCAATCGCCGCGAAGCCGGCGGGAAGGCATGCGCTGCCGGGTGATCCGTCACCGAGAAAATGCAGCCGGCAGATGTCTGCCATCGGAGGATAGAACCGGTTGAGACACCGGCGGGCGATTCATGTCCCAGGACATCGCCGCACGGCAAAGGAGCGGACCCGTGATTTTCACCGAGGATGTCGCCCGAACCTATGACGACTGGCTCCTGACCCCTGCCGGCGCGTACATGGACCGTCGGGAAAAGAGCCTGATCCTGAACCACCTCACGCCCCGCGAGGGAGAGCGGCTGCTGGACGTCGGATGCGGCACCGGCGATCACCTCGCACTCTTCCGGGCCAAGGGTTGTGCCGTCTCCGGCATCGATTCCTCTCCCCCCATGCTGGCCCGGGCCCGGCAAAAGCTGGGCGCCCACGCGGACCTGCGGCTCGGCTCGGCGGAAGAGCTCCCTTTCTCGGACAACGAATTCGACATCGTCACGCTCATTACGTCCCTGGAATTCACCGCCGACCCGGAACGGGCCGTCTCCGAAGCGATCCGGGTCTGCCGGGGCCGCATTTTCGTGGGGGTGCTCAACCGCTGGTCCATCATCGCCGCGGCGCGCCGCATGGCGGACCGGCGCAGTCCAACCCTTTTCCGCCATGCCCGCTTTTTTACCGCCGGCGAGCTTCGGCGCCTGATCCGCAGACTTTTGCCGGGATCGCACATTCAGTGGGGAAGCGTCGTTTTCCTTCCCGATGGATGGTACCCCTCTCTGTCGGACCTGGAGGAACTGATCCCAGTAACCAAGAATCCCTTCGGGGCCTTCCTTGGGCTGTCCTTCCCCGTTACCTTCTCCACCCGGACGATCCAGGAACCCATGCGGATCACCTTTGGAATGGAGGCCCGGAAGCAGCGTCCCATACCCGGTGCCGTCCGGGTGATCAAGTGATCCGGAGAATGACATGATTCGGGAAGCCCTGCTCTACGAAAGGAAGGAAGAAAACAAGGTAAGGTGCGGGCTCTGCGCCCACCGGTGCCTCATCGCTCCGGGGAAAAGGGGGATCTGCGCCGTCCGCGAGAACCGGGACGGAGTCCTTCACACCCTTGTTTATGGTGCCCTGATCGCCGGAAACGTCGATCCGATCGAGAAGAAGCCCCTCTTCCACATCCACCCGGGATCGAAATCCTTTTCCATCGCCACCGTGGGCTGCAACTTCTCCTGCACGTTCTGCCAGAACGCGGACATCTCCCAGCTTCCCCGGGAGAGCGGCATCATCCAGGGACACGAGACTCCCCCGGAGGTCGTCGTCGAATCGGCCGTCCGCTCGGGGTCCCGGACCATCGCCTACACCTATACGGAACCCACGATCTTCTTCGAGTATGCCCTGGATATCGCCCGGACGGCCACCGGGAAAGGGCTCGAAAACGTCTTCGTCACCAATGGATACATGACGCCGGAGACACTCGACATGATCGGCGCTGATCTGCATGGAGCCAATGTGGACCTGAAGTCCTTCTCCGACGAATTTTACCGGAAGCATTGCGGGGCCAGGCTGGAACCGGTCCTGACCACCCTGCGGGAGATGAAGAGGAGGGGCATATGGGTTGAAGTAACGACGCTGGTCATTCCCGGGCTCAACGACAGCGACGGTGAGCTTCGGGAGATTGCCTCGTTCCTTGTATCCCTCGGTCCGGAAGTCCCCTGGCACATCAGCCGGTTCCACCCCTGTTACCGGCTGATGTCGGCGTCCACGACTCCCGTGGAGACCATTCACCGGGCCGTGCAGATCGGAAAGGATGCGGGGCTGAAGTATGTCTACAGCGGGAATGTGCCGGGAGATGAGGGAGAAAGCACGGCCTGCGCATCGTGCGGGACATTGCTGATCCGGCGCTGGAGCTTCACCATCGTGGAAAACCGACTCCAGGATGGCGCCTGCCCGCAATGCGGCACCCGCCTGGACGGGATCTTCTGAAGGTTGCCGGGGAAGAACCGCCCGGCGGGGACATCATTCCGGTCCGTCTTCCTGCCAACTGAGGTCGTGTTCCTCATAGCTCCGGCCGAGGATTGCCCTGGCCTGCTCGACCCAGTCTTCCGGAACAAGAATTTTCACCGCCCCCAGGCCGTTCACGGTAATTCCGTAGAGGGATCCCGCCACATCGTACCGCAACCGTACCGGGACTCCCTCCACCTCCAGGCGTCCGGCCATCACCTGCGCCTCCGCCATGCCCGCGGCCGTCACGACAACGGACCAGGTTTCATGGTCCATCACGCCTCCTTCCACGATCCGGATTCCCCGCCACGGCGCGTTCGGGATTGTATCCCGACCATACCCGGCAATACGCGAAGGAACGGGCGCCGCAGAGTCCGCTCCCCTGCCGGCATCTTCAACGTTTCTTGATGACGACTCTCTTCTTTAAAAGTTTCTTCTTCATCCTGTCGCTCTCCGAGACCTTCTTCGCTGCCGTCGGGGCGGCGGTCTCGTCCTTCGTCGTCAACCCCGCCACCCGGTAGTTGAACTCGAAGGCCAGGGCACCGCTCCAGTCCTCGTCGAAAATGCCCTTGTAGCGGGTGCCTTCAACGGGTCCCACGGGCTTCCCGTAGGTATAAAACCAGTTTACGATGGGATCCCCCGTGAAACCGAGGGCAATCCAGTAGGAGCCGGGCATCAGGATCGGGCTGTCCTTCGTGAAGTTGAAGTCCGCCCAGCGGTAGCCGGGCTTTGTGGAAAGCTGATCCAGGGTAACCAGTGCACTCGTCGCCAGGGGCGCTCCGGGTTTTCCGCCGTTGTCCCTGTAGATCTCGACCCACAACTGTCCATCGCCTCCGAAATTGTGCAAGGCGAGCCCCACCGTCTGCAGCTTCACGGGTTTTTGCAGGACCACCACCTGGGCATACTGGGTGGCCTTGGTGGTCACGTATTCCGCTGTCTCCACGAGAAAGCTCCGGGCCATCTCGAACTGGTTGCCGGATTTCTTCGTCACCCGGGGGAAGGCAAAATCAATGTTTTCGGGATAATCCAGGTTGCCGTAGAGGAAGGGAACGTCATAGCGAAGCTCCTTTTTCACCTCTTCGGGGATGACCGGTGGAGGTGGCGGCGGCTCGACGATGATCTGCTTGAACTCGGCCTTGACCTCCGGCGACAGGAGCAGGTTTTTCGGCCCGTATGCCTGGCGGCTGCCGCGGACCTTCACCGCATCGTTCAAAAACGAGGCATCGACGCTCTCCCGCATGGTCGGCTTCGTCCTCGCATTCGCCACCTGGGACCATCGCATCAGCCCGTCATTCTTCGTCTCGTTGTTGTCGATTCCCACCTCGACCCGGATAAAGCGGTTCGACACGAACAGGACCGTGTTCTGGGGATCGAAGGGAACCCAGCCCAGATCGGGGAACCAGACCTCGATCCACGAATGGCGTCCCTTCCCCATCTTGAAGGTCATGACGCCCCGTTCCCAGGTCACGTCGTAGGCCCGGTCCAGGGTTATGCCATTGATGATGCGGACCGGTATGCCGACGGAGCGGAGCAGGGCCGCGCTCAAGTGGGAGTAGTTCTGGCAGTTTCCCTTGCCCGATCCGAGGGAATACAGGGCATCATACTGAACCGGAGGGGTCACGTACCGGACATGATCCACAACCCAGGAAATCACCCTCTGGACGGCATCGAACTCCGTTTTCACGTCCTTCGTCAGGTCCGCCGCGAGAAGACGGATCTTCGGATTGTCCGATTGGACCTGTTCGGTTGGCTTCAGGTAATCCTCCAGGCCCGGTTCGACCTTTCCCAGCGGGAAGGGCGTCCGGGTCTCCAGGAGCTTCAGGTTTGTCCGGTTCAGGGCATTGCAGGACAGCTTCACGTCCACCGCCGCGGGCGGATCCGTCCAGGTGGCCGTGACGATCCGGTTCCCCCGGGCGTCGGTGGTCTCCTGGCGGTCCTGCGGCTTCGGGCTCAGGTCGAGCGAGAAATCCGAGATGTCTTGCCGGTAGGTGGGAGACTCGAAGCTCTGGGGAATCACGAAGCTCATGACGATCTTCCGCATCCCGTCACCCGAGATCACCTTTTCCTCCAGCACATAACGGATCGTGGAGCCCATGTCGCCCTGGACGGTAACGTTTTCAGCCCTCGCCGTCGAGGCTGCAAGGATCAGCAATGCTGCGCACAGGATCTGGATGGCCGATCGGATCATGATGGAACCTCCCTGAAGAATATCCGCCGACAAATACTGGCTCTCTCCCGGAAGAAACCGGGGGTCGAATGCTTCGGAACCATTCCGGCGGGCCGGTTATCGAGGACTCGAATTCCGCGTTCCCTCAGGCGGCAGGAGACATCTTCATAATAAGGCTTTGCCCGGGTCATGCATCTTCTCCGCTCTTTTTGCCTTTTTTTATCTTCACGTCCCCCGGGTGTCAAAGAAAAACTCCCGGCCCGCCCCACTCCGGTGGCCGGCCGGCCCGCAAGCCGTGAGAAAAGGGCTGCCGGAGCTTGAGGAAATGCGCGATCCATGGTACCCCTCTGGCCCATGAAGCGATCCCATGGATTCGGATTGTACGGTGTTCTCTGGGCCGCCGTTCTCTGGTTCCTCTTCGCCGTACCGGGCTGGGCTCCCTCCGGAAGCTCGCGGGGCGCGGCCATGGCCTGGTTCATTCTCCAGAAGGGCCCGGCGGTTCTCGTTCTGTTCGTGGCGACGGACTACCTGATGCTCCATTGGAAGGAAAAAGCATTTCCCCTCCGGAGCATCCCGGATCATCTGAAAAAGCGTCCCCTGCCCGCGGTGATCTTCATCCTCGGGATGACCCTCTTTGCGATCCTGAATATCCTGTAATCCCTCCCCCGTTTAAAAAAGATCCGCCAACCGAACACTTGCAGCATTGTCCTGACCGGCTGCGAAACCGGATCCTCACGAGAACGTCCGGCAGAACCTCTTCCCGGCCGGGCCAAGGTTCAATCCCTTTTCATCGGCTGATGACTCATTTCGGATGATCAATTGGGCAGACAACACACCTATCCTTATAGGTGACTGCTTTTTCAGGGCATTTTTACTTGACACGTATTCAGCATGTAAATATATCTAAAGTGTAGCGTACGAAACAGTGTTCACTTTTCCCGTTGAAGGACTGATCATCCTGAATTGTGAGAAATCGCCTCCTTGTCCCGTACGCTACCCCGGCAATCATGATCAGCAGCAGTATCTTTCTGCATTGCCGGCGCATCCGCACCGTTCATCACCGCTTCCTCGAGAAAGGATCAGCCGATGAAAAAGAACTCCCTGCTCTTCCTGCTTCTGGCGGTCTTTCTTTGCTGCTCCCTTCCCCAGGCGCTCCTTGCACAGGCCCCGTCGGGCCTTCAGGCGGGCATTCAGCAGTACAGGGCCGATGACTACGAGGAGGCGCTGGAAACCTTCAAGAAGGTCAGGGAAGAAAACCCCGCCTCTTCGGAAGCCGCCTTCTGGCTCGGGTTGACCTACAAACAGATGAACCTCACACCGGAGGCGATACCCCACCTGGAAGCGGCGTCCACCATGAAGCCGTCCGTCAAGGAGGCCGTCATCGAGCTGATTGACTCCTTCTACCAGACGGGCAGGCTCGTTGAGGCCAGGAAATGGCTCGCCGTGGCGGAAGAGAACAACATCTATCCCGCGAAGACGGCCTTCCTCAGGGGGATGATCCTCGCCAGGGAGGGGAAACACGGTGAGGCCGTCGAATCCTTCGAGCAATCCAAGAAGCTGGACCCCGACTACAAGACCGCCGCGGACTTCCAGATCGGCGTCTCCCTGATGATCGAGAAGAAGTTCGACCGGGCGAAGGATCGATTCCAGGCCGCCATCACCCAGGATCCCCTCTCCGACCTGGCCGCATACGCCCGGCGCTACTCGGATATCGTGGAGCAGCGCAGCTTCCTCGAACGGCCCCTCCGCTTCACCTTCAGCGTGATGGGCCAGTACGACACGAACTTCATCCAGGAGCCGAACGACTACCTCGGCATCCCCCTCCCGATGCCGGGCCAACTCGACATGGGCAAGGAGTACGGATACGCGATGGTCACCTCGGCCCGCATGGACTGGGTTCCGGCCCTCAAGGGGCCCTGGCTGTTCAATGCCGGCGTCGCCGTCCTGAGTACACTCCACGAGCGCTTCATCATCGCCCAGAACGGAAACGTGCCGTCGACCAACTACGACATGTTCGCGACGAGTCTCTATATGGCTCCGGGTTATGATTTCGGCCGCGCCGCCCTGAACCTTTCGATGAACTACACCAGCACGCTGAAGCGAAATCCCAGCTACGAGCGCTACATCGACACGTACAACATCGGACCCCTCTTCCGGATCGCCCTGAACCCGATCAATACGCAGATCCTGGAGTTCTACGCCGGCTACTCCAAGAAGGATTACGCCCACAGGGCCAACTCGGAAGTATGGCCGTACCAGGATGTCCTCGACAGGGACGAGGAGGATCAGACCTCCGAAGGATTCAACACCCACGTCAGCTGGTTCTGGCTGTTTAAGAACACCGGCCTCTTCAACCTGAAATACACCTACAACAAGGATCACGCCCGGGGCGTCAACTGGGACAACGAAGGGCACCGGTTCTCGGCGAACCTGATCTATCCCGTCTGGAAGGCCCTTAAGGTCCAGCTCTCCGGGGACATCTACCTCCAGGACTTCACCCACCCGAGCACGCTGGGCATCTTCAGCGGCACGACCCGAAAGGACCGGGTCTACACGGGAACGGCCGGCCTCACCTGGGAATTCAGCCGGCACTTGAGCGCCCTGGTTCAATACACCTACATCCGGTCCCATTCGAACCTGTTCCTGTACGACTACAATCGGGAGATCTACGCGGCAGGGTTTGAACTGCGGTTTTAAACGCATGCCATAGGACATACCTTCCATGGAGAAAGGAGTTTGACCCATGAAGGCGAAAGCATGGTGGACCCTTGGAATTTTCCTCACGGTGCTGCTCCTCGCCGGTCCGGCGCCGGCCGCGCCGGTCGGCAAGGTCACCCACCTGGTGGGCAAGGCGGATCTTACCAGCCCGGCCGGAAAACCCCGGGCCCTCAAGCTCGGCGACCCGGTTGAAAACGGCGACATCCTCCGGACGAAAAGCAAGGCCAGGGTGGGCGTCACCTTCATGGACGGCAACACCCTGTGGCTGGCGGAAAAGACCCGCATGAAGATCAGCCGCTACAGCACCGCCGAGCAATCCCATAATTACTTCGACCTGATTCGCGGAAAATCCCGTACCGTGGTCACGAAACTGGCCCGCGGCTCCCGCATGGAGGTCCATACGCCGACAGCCGTCTGCGGCGTCCGCGGCACCATCATCATCGGCCTGTTCATGAACGGGGAGAGCGCCTTCTTCCTGCAGGGCGGCGCCGGGTACGGCTACAACAAGAGCGAGCCCGGCAAGGAAGTGAGCATCCCGCCGGGAAGCGGAATGGTGGTGACGAACGAAAAGGCCGAACCCGTGGTCAAGCCCACCACGGCGGCGGATATCGAAATGCACATGCAGGACACCTCGCCGGGAACGGGCGAACCGTCGGGAACAACCGGCACCACGGACGGCGGGTCGACGCTCGACGTCGCGATCCCCTGGACGCCCCCGCTCGGCACCACGACGCCGACGCCGACGATCACGGACGAGACGACGGATGTCACTTTTTCACTGTCGATCCTGCAGGACGGTTTCGCCGGCACCCTGGAGGGAGGCTACGGCCTGCTCACGCGCATCGGAACGGTCAGCTACAGCGGCACCGGGCCGTCGGGACCGGGCGTCACGTCACTGGCCACGCCGCTGACCGGAACCCTGAGCAACGGCGCCACGTACACGGGACTGATCGGAGGCGTGACTGGAACCTATCACGGCTTCTTCAACAGTATCGTCAACAACAGCGGGGCTCTCGGCATCCTGGCGGGCAAGCTGGACGGGACGTACTCCGGCGGGACCATCACCGCCACCGGAACGTTGAACTATGACACGACGAGCTACGCCGCGGCGAGCGCATTCCAGGGTTTCAGCGGCATCGCCGTGCCGACCTTCGCCACCACCAAGTTGAACAGCCTCTTTTCCTATTATGCCCCGGTCGAAACGGGACTCGCCTACGGGTACCTAACCTCGTCGGGAGGTCTCTTCGGCTTGTGGGGGTTTTCCGGAAGCAGTGGGGAGTATTTGAATGACGGCGGCTATACGACTTGGATCAGCTACTACGGTTATGACTTCACAAAGTCCTCGGTGGGAGGACCGTCGGATGTCTTCATGCTGGGTTTGGTCAACGGAACGGACGACATGGCGGGGCACACGACCCTGACCGGGAACGACTCGATCCAGTACATGGACCGGGACTACATGGGCCTCATGAGCGTCAGCTACATGGGCGAGTATATCGGTGCGAACTATGAAATCGCCGGGACGGGGATCTACAAGCTCGCCCCCCTGGCCTTCACCGGCGACTGGGGCGGCGACGGCAGCCATCCCGGCGCAAGCGCCGTGGGGGAATTCCTGTACGACGGCACCGGCACCCAGACCATCGCCGGAACGGGCAAGGACATGTACGGCCTCGTCGGCGGCTTCTCCCTTCCCTGGTCCGGAAGTGCGACCATGTATGCCATGGGAAGCTTCACACTGTCTCCATCATCGAACACTCATTACCTCTGGTTCAGCGACCTCACCGGGAGCGCCCGGAGCGGCGGGGTGACGGACGCATACCGCAAGTTCGACGGCTACATGACCGGGCTCTGGCTACCCACCTCCGGCACGAGCAACGGGACCATCGAGGGCTCCGCCAGGACGCTCTTCCAGAATGTCGGCTACGGCGGCTATTACAACGGGACCATCGGCATCCTGAGCTCGGACAGCTTGAGCGGCAACTCCTACGGGCTATACAGCGGCGAGGGCTCCCTCCAGGGCATGTGGCAGGCGTCGGGCACGCTGGCGCCGTCTTACAGCGAGACGATCACCGATGCCACACTGGCGGCCGATACCGGCACGATCCAGTCCAATTCGAGACTCGCCGGGAAATTCAACAACGGCGGCTCCATTTCCGCAGAGGTTCTGGGATCTTTAAAATACTACAAAGTAGACGGGGAATATCGCCCCTGGGGCATCTACAAAATGGCCCTGCAGAGCAAGGCCGTTGCCTACGTCCGCCCCGGCGGCGCGACCACCTGGTCGGCCCGCCTCGGCGGCGAGGGGATCTTCGGCTCCGGCGCCACGGCAGCCGGCTACTGGGTGTCGACGATCAACGGAACCTGGAACGACACCGGCGAGATCCGGGGCCAACTGGGCTTTGTTTCCGGAATCGCCGACTCCTTCAGCATGTGGATGACCCGCGATTACGTCGGCGTCCTGTCGGGCCAGGTCTACGGGGTCAGCGACTCGGCAACGTCCTGGGTCGGGGAAAGCGTCGGCAGCTACACGGGGACGAAGCTCGCCTTCGTGTCGGAGGAGAACGGGAGCGGCATGTTCTGGGATTACGACGTCTCCAATGCCCGCTTCCTATCGGACGGAGGGATCCCGGGATTGATCGGCGGAACCGAATCCCTCTTCAACGGAGCAGGCGGGGTCACTCCCTACCCATCCGTTCAGGTTTACGGCATCGGGGGACTCACGAAATCAACCGGCCTCACTCAATCGGCCATCCTCGCCCAGTTCACCGGTGGCATTCCGGATCAGGCAGGTTACCGCCTGTCCTTTACGGGCCTTCGGACCGCTGTGGACACGGTACCCTCCTTCCTCAGCGGTGTCTACTGGAACAAGGTCAGCGAGGGATTGTACAGCATCGGCTTCCTGTACTCGTCCAGCGAAGGCGCCCGGAGCTCCTTCACCACGCACCTCTATGAAGAGCTCCCGTCGGGTGGTTACCAGATGTGGTTCCTCGGCGCCGATGCGAGGCTGCAGGCATACCAGATCGCAACCGTGGCCTCGGCACCCGCGATCGACGACTGGGCACCCGAGGGAAGAGACAACTACCCCGTCTCGGCCGAGGGGCTGACCGAAGGAACGATCACCCAGAATGCCTACCGAAACGAGTATGTCAAAATCACCAACGCATCCTGGAGCGTGGGGGTGCGTCTCGCAGCCGGCGACTATTCATCGCCAGACATCACCGGTTTCGTAGGCCAGTCTTTCACCATGGCCAGCTCAAATGCAGCCGGAACGGTGAATACCTACGACCGGGTCGACTTCATCTCTGTGGACGGCGGCACGGGCGTCTTCACCGCCACCGTCGCCGGGGCTCAGGTCGGCCTGCAGGCAGGCTGGACGTCTGTCAACGGGGCTGTCGCCAAGGGGCTTTTCGATCCTCTGGGCACGACCTGGCGGATGGCCGGCGCGGGCTTCTCCATGGAAACGGGGGCCTTCCTGGACAAGATCAACGGGCTGGACGAGGCGGGTCGGGCAGCCTTCCAGAAGGCCACGGGCATCCCGACCGTCGTTGTCGGGACGGCCGACCTGGCCATGACGAACAACGCGAGCAATCCGAACATCACCGCTTTGAACATGAACAGCGTCACCTTCCTCGCCTCCCAGAGCGGGTCGGCACCGCAGATCTGGGCGACCAAGAATATCTCGGGATCTTATTCGGACACTCCGCTTCTTGGTGCTGGAAAGAGTGTGACACTGGGCGGCGGCGGACTGACAGCGGACTTCACGCCGGTCGCCTGGACGGGCGCCAACTGGGGCGCCACCGTTTCCGGGAGCGGGCTCTTGAGCGGCGGGTCGTACACCGGCACCATCTCGTTCCAGGGCGGAGCCGCCGGCACCATCACACCCGGCGGCGGCACGGCCGGAACCATATCGGGAACCGGAGCCGGCACGGCACAAGCGGCAGGCCCCTTCTGAGACGCATATCGTAAAGCATTCCAATGCAAAAGGGCGCAGGCCCCCGGGCCTGTGCCCTTTTGCATGCCCGCCGCTCCGGGACGGTCTTTCCCGCGGCGGCGCCCCTTGTGGCGGATTCCGTTTCCTGTTATGGAGGTCGGGCGCCTGCCGATCTGCATGACAAGAGTCCATCAAGCCGGGAGAAGACCGCCGGATGACGGGAAGAAAGAAAGCGCCACCCGGGACGCTGCCGGGTCAGGCGGTACCGGACAAATGGGAAAAGAACACTCCCTGGATCCTCGGGACCATTCTGCTTTTGGCTCTGGCACTTCGCCTGCTGGGTCTCTGGAGTCTCTCCGCCACCATCTATTTCGATTTCCTGCTCTGGGACGAGCGGATTTATCACGAGTGGGCCTCCCGGATCGCCGACGGCACGTTCCAGTCCAAATCGGTCTACGAATTCCCGCCGCTCTTCGCGTACATGGCGGCGGCTCTTTACAAACTTCTGGGCCCGGATCCCGTTTTCCTGCGCGTCCTGAACGTCGGCTTGGGCGTCCTCGCCTGCGGGTTCGTCTATCTCATCGGCCGATCCCTGGCCGGGCGGAAACCGGGGCTCCTGGCGGCACTGATCGCCGCCCTCTACGGACCGTTCATCTTTTACAGCGCCGTGCCCCTGAAAGAGATGTTCGGCGTCTGCCTGTTCGCCGGTGCAGCATGGCTCCTCCTGTCGCTGGAGGGGAGTCCGGTCCCTGAAAACACCAAGAATACTGGGAGATTCGGCCGCGTCCAGCCGCTGATCCGGGCAGCGGCCCTCGGCATCACCCTGGGTCTCCTGATCAACGTCCGTCCCAACGCGGCGATCCTCCTGCCCGTGGTGCTCCTGATCCTCCCCTGGCTTGCCGGATTCCGCGGGCCCACCCTGAAAACCACCGGACTTTGCATCCTGCTCGTTCTCGTCGGCGCCGCCGTCGCCCTCTCCCCGTTCGTCATCCGGAACTGGCGGACGGCCGGCGAATTCACCCTCACGACCTCCCAGGGGGGCTTCAATTTCCACCTGGCGAACAACCTCCGGAACCCGGACCCGTACACGTGGCCCGTACCGTTCGCCACGACCTCGCCTTTCGAGCAGGGAATCCAGTACACCATCGAGGCCAGCCGCCGCACTGGAAAGAGACTAACCCCGGGGGAGGCCTCGCGATACTGGACAAAGGTGACTCTTCAGGAGGCCCTGGAGCAGCCCGGCGCCTGCCTAAAGCGCCTCGGGGAGAAGACTCTGGCCGTCCTGAACCGATACGAGGCGGGGGATCATTATGACATCGACTTCATGAGCGATTTCGCGAAATTCTTCAAAATCCCCTTTCCGGCATTCTGGTTCGTCATGCCGCTGGGCATGGCCGGAATGGTCCTTATGAGGCGAAACGGCCGAAAGGCCGGGGCTCTGATCGCACTGGCCGCCGTCTATGCATCGACGCTCATCGCCTTCAGCATGGTGGACCGGTATCGCCTTCCGCTCCTGGTCATCCTGATCCCCTTTGCCGCCGTCGCCCTGGAGAGAATGTACCGGCTCTTCCGGGAGAGGCGCCGCCAGGAAGCGGCCGTTCCCCTGGCCGTCGCCGCCCTCTTTGGAATCGTCGCCTTTCTTCCCGTTCCCGGATCCGGCGATCGGACGGCCTACAGCAATACGCACGCCGTCGTTCTTGTCACACAGGGTTACCGTGCGGAGGCGCTTCGTTACTGGAAGGCCTCCGCCGACATGAATGGCCGCTTCTCGGATTTCGCCCGCATCCCCCTGGCAGCGAATTTTTACACGAGGGGCATGGTGAGCGAGGGAGACCGCTACCTGGAGCAGGTCCGCGACAGCTCCTTCTTCGCCGCCGGCAAATACGAACTCCTGGGGGATTACTATCTCCAGCAGAGGCAGCTGCCCCTGGCCGCGGCGGCCTACGAACGGGCGCTCCGGATCAATTCGGGCCTCCGGACGCCCCGCATCAAGCTCATCCGCGTTTACCAGGCGATCGCACCGGAAAAGGTCCGGGCGGAGGGAGAAAAACTAAAGGACGTCAATCTGTTTTACGATCTAATGTAGCACCGGCGAGCAGAAAGGCACCCTTCCGGTTCCCCGGCCCCGCCAGGGGTTTCGATGAGGCCGGGATTGCCTCGCCGTCCGGACGGTGCTACAATCCGGTCCGCAAACAGCGGGATTTGATCCCGAAAGGGAAATCACGTCTGCCGGGAGGACGATCGATGAGAAAATACGCGATGCTTGCGATCCTGGTCGCCATGGCGCTGCTGCTGTCGGGTATCCCCGCAGCGGCGGAGCAGGGGGGAAAGCGATGGACCCTGGCGGGATTCACGAAGTACCAGGACGGCGTCTTCGTGGACGGGGAGCGCCGGTCCGTCCCGTCTCCGGGACACGCCGCCGCGTGGATCCGGGTGGCACCCCGGGGAAAGAGCCCTTACTTCAGAGAAATCCAGGAATACCTGGCCTCGGCCGGAGTGGACCCCCGGACCTTCCGGGCCATTGAGATCCTGTGCGAGTACGACTGCGCCGGCAACCGGGTCCGATTTCTCACGTATATGTACCTGAACCGGAGCTGGAAGCCCATCCACGAGGCCGGCGAATCGGCCCCGCCCTGGCACAGCGTTCCGCCGGGCAGCATCTGGGACAAGGTCCAGCAGCCCGTGTGCCGGCAGGAATAACGGGTTGGATTGTTTACGGTACGGCAGGGACAAGACAAGAACGGGGACAGGCCGGACAGCCTGTCCCCGTTTTGTTCTGGCGGAGAGAGCGGGATTCGAACCCGCGGTACACCTTTTATGGCGTACAAGCGCTTAGCAGGCGCTCGCTTTCGGCCACTCAGCCATCTCTCCGCTGGGCCGATCGGATGAAAACATCCTGAAAGGGAAGGTCCTTTTTCTGGCGGAGGGAGCAGGATTCGAACCCGCGGACCTTTCGGTCAACGGTTTTCAAGACCGCCGCCTTCGACCACTCGGCCATCCCTCCGTTTGTCTATTTGATGACTTCCAGTCCTCCCATGTAGGGCCGCAACACATCCGGAACGACCACCGTACCATCGGCCTGCTGATAGTTTTCCAGAACAGCCACGACCGTCCGTCCCACTGCCAGCCCCGAGCCGTTGAGCGTGTGAAGGAATTCCACCCGGCCTCCGTCGGTCCGGCGGAACCGCATCTGCCCACGCCTGGCCTGGAAATCCTCGAAGTTGCTGCAGGAGGAAATCTCCCGGTACGCGTCCTGCCCCGGCAGCCAGGCCTCGATATCGTACGTCTTGGCGGAGGAGAAGCCCAAGTCCGCCGTGCAGAGGCTGACCGTCCGATAGTGAATCTTCAGGCGCTTCAGGACTTCCTCGGCGTTCAGCGTCAGTTTTTCCAGCTCGTCGTAGGACGTCTCCGGCCGGCTGAACTTGACCAGTTCCACCTTGTTGAACTGGTGCTGCCGGATGAGCCCCCGGGTATCCTTCCCGTAGGATCCCGCCTCGGCCCGGAAACACGGCGAATAGGCCACGTAGTAGACCGGCAGGTCCTTCTCGTCGAGGATCTCGTCCCGGTGGATGTTCGTGACGGGGACCTCCGCCGTGGGGATGAGGTAATAATCCGTCTTCTCCACGTGGAACAGGTCCTCCTCGAACTTCGGGAGCTGCCCCGTCCCGGTCATGCTGTCCCGGTTCGCCATGAAGGGCGGCAGGATCTCCAGGTAGCCGTGCTGCCGGGTGTGGAGGTCCAGCATGAAGTTGATGATGGCCCGCTCCAGGAGCGCTCCCGCCCCGCGATACAGCGTGAACCGCGCACCGGTGATCTTGGCCCCCCGGGCGAAGTCGAGGATCTTCAGGTCTTCGCCGATGTCCCAGTGGGGCTTCGGCGTAAAATCCAAGACCGGCTTCTCTCCCCAGGTGCGGATCACCGGGTTGTCCTCGGAGCAGGTCCCGTATTCCACCGACTCGTGGGGTACGTTCGGGATGACCATCAGGAAGGCGTTCAGTTCTTCCTCGGTCAGCTTCAGCGTCTCGTCGAGGTTCTTGATGCGCGTGGATACCTCGCCCATCCGGGCGATGATCTCCGTGGCGTCTTCCTTTTTTTTCTTCTTCTCCCCGATTTCCTTGGAGACGGCGTTCCGCTCGCTCCGGAGGACTTCCACTTCCTGGAGGATGTCCCTTCGCTTCGCATCCAGCGCCGTGAAGCGGCCCATGTCGATCTCCTGGCCCCGCTCCAGCATCTTGATCCGGACGTGCTCCAGGTTCTGCCTCAGATATTTGATGTCCAGCATGGCACTCCCATCCCGGTCATAATGGCCCAAAGGGACAATTTTCCTACCACCCGGCCCGGGTCAAGTCAACCTCTTTGTCCCGCTCTACCCCGGGATCAGGGGGTTTTCCCGGCTTTGGGACGCCCGATCCTCCGCCGCAGAGCATCCGCCAGGGAGGTCATCTCGGGGCTCCGGACGAACCAGGCGGAGAGGAGGAACGCCCCGCCCCCGAGCGTCACCGTCAGGGCGAGGAAAACGGCCCTCTCGAAGAAGGGACCCGAGGCCCTCCACGGATACACGAGATCAACCCCGAGGATGACGCCCCACATCACCGCGGAGGAAAAGAGGACCTTGCCCAGGGAGGGATAGAAGTCCCGCATCAGGAAGGGGCCGATCCGGCGCCAGAGGATCACGGAAAGCATCCCCACGTTCACCGCCGAGGCGATGGCCGTCGCCAGGGCGATGCCTCCGTGCTTCATGGGAAACATCAAGGCCACGCTGAAGGCGACGTTGACCACCAGGGCGACGATGGCCGCCTTCATGGGGGATTTTGTGTCCTGGAGGGAGTAGAAGGCCGAGACGATGACCCGGATGACCGAAAACGCCCACAGGCCCGTGGAATAGCACAGGAGAGCCCAGGCCGTCTGCATCGTGGACTCCGTGGTGAAGGCCCCCCGCTCGAAGAGGACCGAGATGATCGGGACCCGCAGCGCAATCAGGGCCACCATGGAGGGGATCGTGATGAAGAGCATCAGCCGGAGCGAAAAGGAGATCGTCTTCTTCATCTCGTCGAAGCGGCCCTGGGCCACCTGCTCGGAGAAGCTGGGGAGGGTCGCCGTCCCGATCGCAATGGCAAACACCCCGAGGGGGAGCTCCACCATCCGGTCGGCGTAGTAAAGGTACGACACGCTGCCTTTGGGCAGGAGCGACGCCAGGACCGTCCCGATGAAGACATTGATCTGGTAGATGGCGGCACCGAAGACCGCCGGCATCATCAGGGCTCCGATGCGCCGGACGCCGGGGTGGCGGAACGCGAAATTGAGCTTGAGCCGCACCCCCATCTTCACCAGGAACGGCCACTGCATGACCAGCTGGAGGACACCGCCGGCCATGACGCCCACGGCGAGCCCCACGATGGGCTCGGCAAAGAAGTCCTTCAGGAGGAGCGCTCCCAGGATCATGGTGATGTTGAGCATCACCGGCGAGAGGGCCGGGGCGGCGAAGTGCCGGAGGGAGTTGAGGATCCCCATGCACAGGGCCACCAGGGAGATGAAGAAGATGTAGGGAAACATCAGGCGGGTCAGGAAGACCGCCAGGTTGTACTGCTCGGGGACCCTCGAGAATCCTGGCGCCATGACGGTGACGATCAGGGGAGCGAACAGAACGCCCAGGAGCGAGACGATGACCAGGATGATCGACAGGGCTGTGAAGGCCACATCGGCCAGCTCGAAGGCCTCCTCCCGGGACTTCTTCTTGAGGTACTCCGTGAAGACGGGAACGAAGGAGACTGTCAGGGACCCCTCGGCCAGGAGGCGCCGGAGCATGTTGGGGATCCGGAAGGCCACGAAAAAGGCGTCCGTGGCTATCCCCGCGCCGAAAAAGGCGGCAATGACCACGTCCCGGACAAAGCCGAAGACCCGGGACAGCATCGTCGCCAGCCCGACCACGCCCGCCGCCCGGGCAACCTTTGCATTCTCGGAACGGACCGGCTTATCCGTGCTCACGGTTTCCCTTCTCCCAGGAGCCCTGCCAGCCGCTGTTCCAGTTCCCGCCGGTCCAGGCCGGAAATGGCGAACGTCTTCGTTTTCGACGCCGGGCCCGCCACAAGGGTGACCTGGGATCTTCGGATTCCCAGTGCCTCCGCGAGAAAGCGGAGACAGGCCTCGTTGGCCTGCCCCTCCACCGGAGGGGCCGTGATCTTGAGCTTCAGCGCCCCGTCCTGGACGCCCGAGGCCTCCGTCCGGGAGGACCGCGGCAGCACCCGGACTTTGAGCGCCAGGCCGGTTTTCGTTTCGGTGAGCGGAATCGTCATGACGTCATCCGGCGCGGAGCGGCCGGGATCAGAAGCGCACGGCAGCCTGGATCAGGGTCCGGACCAGAAACTCCTGGAGGAAGAAAATGATCAGGAGGACCAGGATGGGCGAGAGATCGATGCCGCCGGTGCGGAACGGAATCATTCTTCTGAGCGGTGCCAGGACCGGCTCGGTGGCCCGGTAGAGAAAGCGGACGATCGGGTTATAGGGATCCGGGTTCACCCAGGAGACCAGGGCCCGGGCGATGATGATCCACATGTAGAGGGTCAGGATCAGGTTGATGACCTTGGCAACGGCCACGATCAGGTTTTCTGCGACAAACATGATGCCTCCTGGGATCGTCCCCGCCGCCGGGGCCATCCGCTCCCGCCCCGCCGGCCGGGAGTGATGGCGGAAATCGGTCCGCCGGGAAGAAAGACGGGGTTGCCCCTACAGGGATTCCACGAAGTCCGAAACGGCCTGGTTGAAGGCCTCCGGATTCTCCATCATGACGAAATGGCCCGCCCCGGGAATCCGGGCCATCTTCGCCCCCGGAATGGCGTCCCGGAGGAACTCCGAAAGGGCCGGGGGCGTCATCTTGTCGTCCTCCCCGCAGACGACCAGGGTGGGGACCGCGATGGAACCGGCCGTCTCCGTCAGGTCCAGGCGGTCGCAGGCCGTCAGGTCGCCGTGGAAAATCATGGCATCCACCCGCGACAGACTCTCGACCATGATTTTATCGAACCGTTCCCGGTTGGCCTTGGCGAAGGAAAACTTGACGACCATCTCGTAGATCGGCGCCGGATTTGTCTTCAGGCCTTCCAGGATGGCCGGGTTCACCGGCATGCGGGCACCGCCGCCGACGGGAACGATTCCCGCAAGAAGGGATCCGTACTTGACGGCAAACGTGAGGCTGGTGGCTGCGCCGAGGGAATGGCCGATCAGGACCGGCCGGGCGATGCCCAGGGCGGCGATCGTTTTCCGGACCCATTCCACGTTGGCGTCCACCGACTGCTCACCGGGCCCTTCGGACCGGCCGTGTCCCGGGAGCTCGAGAACCGCGATCGGAAAGCGGTCTTTCAAGGCGGAATACTGGTAAATCCAGTTCGTGTGATCACCCGCGGAACCATGGATGAACACGAGTGTTATCCGGGACGAATCCGAGAAATCCCCGTTCACCCAGGCGGAAAGCTTCCTGCCGGCCACATCCACCGTTCGCATCATGATCGATCCCCTCCTGTCTGGCAGTGGGGCATGGTGTAGCATATCCAGCGGGACTTGCGCAAATGAAAGCTTGACGCCGGCCGAAAGGATCTCCTATGATTCCCGACATTTCAGCACACCCGAAAAGGAGGGCACGGTGCGATGGACCAAAAGACGAGGATCGGTTTCATCGGCGGCGGGAAAATGGGCGGCGCCATCGTCGGGGGGCTTCTCGCCCGGGGCGTTGCGGACGCCGGCCGGATCTGGGTCTCCGACATGGAGACGGACAGGCTTAAGGAACTGAAAGATCTCCATGGAGTTCATACTTCGACGGACAACAGGGCGGTCGCGAAGAACGCCGACATCCTGATCCTTGCCGTCAAACCCCAGGTCATGGGGCCGGTCCTCAAGGAGCTTGCCGGGTCCGTCGGCCGAACCAAGCTGGTCATCTCCATTGCGGCGGGGATTCCGCTGGCGTTCCTCGAAGGAAACCTCGGAAAGGGGGTACGGGTCATCCGCACCATGCCCAACACGCCGGCCCTCATCGGCGAGGGCGCCACGGCCCTGGCCCGGGGGAGCCACGCCACGGACCGGGATATGGAAACGGCCCGCCGGATCTTCGATGCCGTGGGAAAGACCGTCATCGTCCCGGAAAGCCAGATGGACGCCGTGACGGGCCTCAGCGGCAGCGGACCCGCGTACGGGTTCATCATGCTGGAGGCCCTCTCCGACGGGGGGGTCCGCATGGGGCTTCCCCGGGACACGGCACTGCTCCTGGCGGCGCAGACGATGCTGGGGGCGGCAAAGCTGTTCCTTTCCGGGGACAGGCATCCCGGCCAGCTCAAGGACATGGTAACCTCCCCGGGCGGGACAACCATCGCGGGGATCCAGGCGCTGGAGGAGGGAGGACTGCGGGCGGCCCTGATCCGGGCCGTGGAGGCAGCGACCCTGCGCTCCCAGGAACTGGGAAAAACAAAATAGGGGGCGGATTTCGAATCCGCCCCCCGGATCGGCCCAGGCCTTTGCGAATTCCGCAAAGGCCTTCACGTTTTCATCACCGCCGCATCGAAAAAAATCCCCCGAAGGAGTCGTCTTCGTCATCCAGGTCGAAGACCGATTCCCCGTCCAGCGGGATGCTTGCGCCGGACAATTCCCCTCCGCCATCCGGTGAGACTTCGGCATCTCCCTTCTTCTCGCCCCGGCTTCCTGATCTTCTGCGGCGGCGCGGCCGACGGCGGGATTTCTTCTTCGGCGTCTCCTGTCCCGGTAATGCCCCGGTGGCTTCGGCGGCTTCCGGCGTTTCGGACGGCGTCGCAGTCGGAACCGGCTCCGTCGCTGGTTCCTGGCGAGCCTGCTCTTCAGCGGCCCCGGAAATTTTCCGGGGCTCCTTCACCGGGGCACCCTTCGCCTGTTTTTTCGGCTGCCTGCGCTGTTTTTTCACCGCCGGTGCCGGCGCCGCTTCCGGGGCCTCGGCTTCCTCGGCCATCTCCTCGGGCTCTTCCGCCCTTCCCCTATCCGATTCCGTTTCCTCATCCCGCACCGGGGCCGACGGTCTGCTTACGGAGTCCAGGTGGATCACGTCCCATGCCATGTCGGGGTTTCCGGAGATATGGATGTCCATATCGAACTGGGTTTCCAGTTTCAGGAGTTCGGGGCGCTTCTGGTTCTGCAGGTAGTCCGCGACCTCACTGGGGAGGGTGACCTTCAGCATCGCCGAGTGCCCCTTCACGGCCTGGGTCTGGATCCTCCGGTAGGCCGCCAGAGCCGTCGATTCCAGCGATGGCCGGACACCCCGGCCCTTGCAGAACGGGCACATGGAAAAGCTGATTTCCTGGATGGTCGGCTGCTTCTTCTGCCTGGAGAGCTCCAGCATGCCGAACTTGGAGATCCGGGAGAGCTGGATCCGCGACCGGTCGAGGCTCAGGGCCTTCTTGAAGGCTTTTTCCACCTCCGCCCGATGCTTGCTGTCGGCCATATCGATAAAATCGATGACGATGAGCCCGCCGAGGTCCCGAAGGCGCAACTGCCTTGCGATCTCCTCCGCCGCGTCGAGGTTGGTCCGAAACGCCGTCTCCTCAACGTTGCGCTTGTTGGACCCCCGGCCCGAGTTCACGTCGATGGTGATCATTGCCTCCGTCGGGTTGATGACGATATGGCCGCCCGACCTGAGATCGACCCGCTCCTGGTAGATCACGCGGATCTGGTCCTCCAGGCTGTGCTGGTCGAAGATGGGGGTGTCCGCCTTGTGGAGCTTGACGAACTTTGCCATCCGCGGCGACACGACCTTGCAGTAATTCCGCATCTTCTTGAAGGTTTCCTGGTCGTCGACCAGAATCTCCTCGATGTCGGATGTGTAGTAGTCCCGGAGGGCCAGGACGCCGAAATCGCTTTCCTGGTAAATGAGAGCCGGCGAGGGGGACTCCTTCTCCGCCTTCTGGATCTCCTTCCAGAGGCGGAGCTGGTTCTGGTAGTCCCGGGTCAGCTCCTGCTTGGTACGGGTCATGCCGGCGGTCCGGACGATGAGCCCCATGCCTTCCCCGACACGGATCTGCTCCACCAGTTCCTTCAGGCGCTTCCGGTCTTCCTCGTCCTCGATCTTCCGGGAAACACCGCTACCGGCCTTGTTGGGCAGGAGAACGAGGTAGCGGCCGGGAAGGGAAAGGTAGGTCGTGAGGAGCGCCCCCTTGCGCTCGCTCATCTCGCGGAGAACCTGGACGAGCACTTCCTGGCCTGTTTTGAGGACGGGACGCCCTCCTTCTCCGGCGGTGAAGTAGTCGTCGCTCACGTCCCGAAGCGGCAGGAAACCGTCCCGCCTGCCCCCGTAATTCACGAAGGCCGCCTGGAGCCCCCGCTCGACCTTCAGGACCGTTCCCTTGTAGATGTTGCCCGTGATGGGTTCCCGCACGGACATCTGGATATAGAATTCCAGCAGCTTGCCCGCGTCGACGATGGCCATGCGCTTCTGCTCGACGTGCACGGCATTGATGAGCATTCGTTTCATGACGGTTCCTTTCTCAGAGAAAGGCCGAGACGTCCCCCTTGCCGACCCGGATCACCTCCGCTTCGTCCTGCAGCAGGCTGATCACGCTGGATTCCTCCGGCACCAGGCTCCCCCCGTCGATGACCAGATCGACGCAGTGTCCGAACTTCTTCTCGATCTCCCGGGGGTCGTTCATGTAGCTTCCGTCTTCCAACTTGACGGATGTGCTGATGATGGGCGAACCCAGTTCGGCCAGGAGAGCGTTGCAGACGGCATTGTCCGGTACGCGGATGCCCGTGGTCTGACGCTTGGGGAGGATGATCTTGGGAACCAGCCTGGAAGCCTCCAGGATGAAGGTGTACGGCCCGGGGAGAAGCCTTCTCATGATCTTGTAGGCATAATCGGTGACCCGGGCGTACTGGCTGATGTCTTTCAGGTCGGCGCAGATGAAGCTCAGGGGCTTGCTTCTGTCCCGCCTCTTGATCTGATAGATTCGTTCGATTCCTTTTTTATTGTACAGATCGCAGCCCAGACCGTAAACCGTATCCGTCGGGTACACGACAAGGCCTCCGGCCTTGAGCACATCGACGGCCCTCCGGATCTGTCTCGGCTGAGGGTGCGAATTGTGGATTGCCAACAGCATACATACCGCTTCTCGAGGGGACCGTGCCGGCCCCCTTCCCCGCAAAACTACATGAGGTTATCAAATGGTGCCCGTATTGGCAATGAATACTTACGCCGGTGCGGTTTCCCGCCGCCTGTGATTCTTGTTGAGGCGATCCTTGCTGAGCTTGTACTGCATGCTGTCCACGAGGGCGTACCAGCTGGCCTCGATGACGTTCTCCGAAACGCCGATGGTGCTCCAGGCCTCCTTTTCGTCGGCCGACTCGATCATGACCTTGACCATCGCCGCCGTTCCCTCGCTCCCTTCGACAATCCGGACCTTGAAGTCCGTCAGGTGCATCCCCCCGATCTCAGGGTAGAATTTCACCAGGGCCTTCCGGAGGGCGTGATCCAGGGCGTTGATGGGACCGTTCCCCTCGGCGGCCGTCAGTTCTTCCTCGTCGCCCACGGAGATCTTGATCGTCGCCAGGGCGGTGGAGGGATGATGGGCGGTCTTCACCACGGCCACGTTGAAACACTCCAGGACAAAGGGCTCGGAGAACTCGCCGGTGGCCTTGCGGATCAGGAGCGAAAGGGACCCGTCGGCGGCGTCGAACTGGTACCCCTTGTCTTCCATCTGCTTGATCTGCTTCACAATCTTTTTGCTCACCGTGCCGTCTTTCCCCAGGTCGATGCCCAGTTCCCGGGCCTTGTATTCGATGTTGCTCCGGCCGGCCATGTCGGAGACGAGAACACGCTGGTGGTTCCCCACCAGTTCCGGCCGGATGTGCTCGTAGGCCTCCGCGTTCTTCAGGATGGCGTTGACATGGACGCCGCCCTTGTGGGCGAAGGCGCTCCGGCCCGTGAACGGCATGGAGTTCTGGGGCGGCACATTGGCCACGTCGCTCACATAGAGGGACAGGTTCGTCATCTGCCGTAGGGCCGATTCGGAGAGACAGCGCCGGCGCATCTTGAGCTGAAGGTTGCAGACGGTGGCGACCAGGTCGGCATTGCCGCAGCGCTCGCCGAATCCGTTGACCGTCCCCTGGATCATCTTCGCCCCGGCCTCCACGGCAGCAAGCGTGTTGGCCACCCCGACACCCCCGTCATTATGGGCATGCATGCCCAGTTTGGCCTTGGGAAGGGACTTTGCAACCAGCCGGACGATCTCCGACACCTCGTGGGGCAGGGTGCCTCCGTTGGTGTCGCACAGGACGATCACGTCGGCCCCTGCCGCGAAGGCCGCCTGCAGGGTCTGCATGGCGTAATCGCCGTTGCGCTTGAAGCCGTCGAAGAAATGCTCCGCGTCGTAAATCACCTCGCGCCCCCGGGACTTGAGAAAGGCAACGGAGTCACCGATCATCGCCAGGTTTTCCTCCAGCGTCGTCGCCAGAACCTCCTTGACGTGGAGATCCCAGGACTTGCCGAAGATGGTCGCCACCGGCGTGGCTGCGTCGAGGATGGCCTCCAGGTTTTCCGATGCCTCGGGGCGGATGCCCGGCCTCCGGGTGCTGCCGAAGGCCGCCAGCCGGGCGTGCTTCAGGGACGCTTTCTTGGCCAGTTCGAAGAACCGGACGTCTTTCGGATTCGAGCCGGGCCATCCGCCCTCGATATAGTGGAATCCCATTTCATCAAGGCGGCGGGCGATCCGGAGCTTGTCCTCCGCCGTGAAGTTGATCATCTCCCCCTGGGCCCCGTCCCGGAGGGTCGTGTCGTAGACCAGGATGTCGGTTTTCGTCATGTGCGGGCTCCTCACAAAAAAAATCCGTTACCAGGGCTGGCCTGATAACGGATGGTTGTTGCGCTCTTCGATGTTGGGCGGGTCTATCCCCCGATCAGGCCTCCTATGTCAGGAGTCCTAATTATGCCGCTGATAATGATGATGGAGGAAATCCGGCCGGCCATCTCTCTCGTGCTCTTCCTTCCTTGCTGATTCCAAGTGAAGCCGCTGTATATTTGCTTTAGCCGTCCTTGTCAACGGGAAATTCGCCTTCCAGGAGCCCCCGCAAAAGCTTCTCCGCCTGCTGGAGCCCCTCCCGGTAGGCCTCGTCGAAGGCGGCGTCCCCGGAGCGGCAGGACAGGAACAGGGGGGTGTACAGGATGGATCGGAAATCCTCGACGGGTCGGCCGCTCTCCCCCCAGGCGGCGGCGAGCAGTTGCTCCGTCGCGGCATGCCACTCCCGGAATTCCTCCACGTAGGGAGAAAGGGGCCGCAGGCCTGCGATCGCGTGGATCTGACCCGCAAGATTTCGGAGAGTTGCTTCCTTCATGACGTCGATTCTCCGGAAGAGCCCGGGGCGCCGGGGGTATGCCCGGTATGCGGAGCGGTCCCGGACGGTTCCGTCTCCTCACAGGCCCGGCGACGGCAGTCCTCCCACACGTCCGGCGGGATCAGCTTCACGGCCAGCCAGAACCCGGCGGGCACCAGGATCAGGTCATCCAGCCACCCCAGGACGGGGATAAAATCGGGGATCAAATCCACAGGACTCAGGGCATATCCGACCACCGACGCCGCCAGGGCCTTGGCATACCATGGCACCCGGGGATCCACCGCGGCCAGTCTGAGAACCCGCAATTCTGTTTGAATCGACGCCAGCCTTCGACGCCAAGCTTTGGTTACCGGCAAGATCCTGTTCATGGGAGGCCGCCCACGCAACCATGATGAATCCGTTTTTGCGGCATCATCCTGAAGGCAACAGCCGTACCATGTCAACCACAAGATGTATGTTCTTGATCATTTCCATTCACCGGGGAGATGCGTCATTCCCGCAGGGAAGGTTTTTCTTCATTCATCCAGTGATGAGATCAACCGCCGGATCGTTTCGGTCTGGCCTTCCGTTTGCGCCAGGATGCCCTCCATCGTGTCTATCTCCTCCCTGATATAACGGGACGCCTGCTTCCGCATGCCCTCAATAGCCCGGTTTATCCGCTCCTCCCAGGAATTCGAGAGGCGCGAGAAGTTCACCTCCACCTGGTGGGGAATCTGCTTCAGGAAGTGGCGCTCGAAAGTTCCCCGAAACAGGGTCATGGGTATGAGGAACCACAAGAGGTCGAAATGGAACTGGAAGATCTGTCCGATCTGGATATCCGGCCGGCTGGGCTCTTCCACTTCAATGTTCCAGTCCGCACCGGCCATCCGGACGCCGAGAATCCTCTCGATGTTGCCCTCCAGGACGGCACGGAAGGATTTCATATACCGGTCCAGGGCGGATTGCGCCCTCAGAAGTGTGCCGAAGAAATGCCTGTGCTCCCGCTGGGAGATCCCATCGAGCTCTTCCGTCAGGGCTTCCCGAAGCCATTCCTCAAATCGCCTGGAGAGTTTCCAGAGGTTTCCCTCCCAGGTCTCCATGTCTGCCTTCAGTGCCGCAGTGAGCTTCTCTCTCAGAGGCTTCCTGAATCGGCTCAGGTACTGATCGATGTTAACCCGGGTGTGACGGCAGGTTTCCCGGGTTATAATCATCAATTCTTCATTGATTTCAGTTGTGTTCGACTTTTCCCCCAGGATCTGGTCACGGAGGGCCCGACGTTCTTCGTCGGCCCGGAGCGACGTCTGCAGGGCGATGTCCAGGTAACTCCGGCAGTTCCCGGCCAGGGCCAGGATCTTGTACTGGAGGATCCGGCCGAATTCAGCGTCCCGGTTGCGGGCCAAGGGATTGAGAAGCTCCGTCTCCAGGCGATGCTGAAACAGCTCCGTATCCTGGCGGTTGGAAAAAAGGTAAATTGGGAATTCGCGGTTGAGTTCCCGCTTCAGCGTCTCCCGGAAGAATCGCACCACCTCGTCCTGCTGCGCCTGCAACAGGAGGTCCGCCTTTGTCAAGAGGAGGATGATCCGGGGAGTATACCGGAGGAGTTCCCGGATCAGGGCCAGGTCATGCTCCGAGAGTGGCCGGTCGGCGCTGATGGCCAGGAGCGCCGCCCCTACCTCGGGAAGCCAGTTCTCCGAGGTCTCCATGTGGTACTTGAAGACACTGCCCAGGCCCGGTGTATCCACCAGGCGAAGCCCCGCATATGCCTCCAGTGTGGGGAGTTCAATGTCCACCACCGCAACGTTCTTATCATTGTTCGGGTTCTTCGCCTCCGAGGTGTACTCATCCAGCCTCTCCAGACTGATTCGTTCCCGGGTCCCGTCAAAATGCGACACGACGGCCCGCTCCGCCGGGCCGTGAGAGATGCGTGTAATGACCGTTGTCACGGGGATAACGCCCACCGGCAGAAGCATTCGGCCGATGAAATGGTTCAGGAACGTGCTCTTGCCGGCCTTGAACTGGCCGAGGACCGCCACGTCGATGAGCGGACTTTTCGCGGCGAGGCTCTCGCAGACCTCCAGGGGACGCTCCAGGGAAACAAGACGGAAACGGGAGACGGCGTCGCGGATGGGACCGAGGATCTCCAGGGACCGGGACTGGATGACAGAAACGGCCGGATCGACAGGCAGCATAAAAAAGCTCCTCCAGGGGTCAAGTCCTGCAGGAGCATCTTCTCCTGCCTGGACAAATCGTTCTTGCAGGAGTCATTAGCCCCGGGGGCGGTTTTTGGTGAACTCCATCACCGGTTTCACCTTTAAGCGAAGGCGTGCCGCCTTGTCAAGAGGGACCTGGGGGCAGACAGGTTCATCAACAAAGGGAACAAATTTGTAATTATTCCCTTTTCCGCGTGATTTGCATGCCGCAGACGGGCGAATCCGTTGCGTTGAAAGCGGCCTTTCTGATATGGAAGAACCCTGCTTCAGGATAAACAACGGGAGAGACCATGCCCCACAGAATCGAGATCGGCTTCAAGGAAGGATTGCGGGACGCCCTGGGCGAAAAGATCCGGCGGCGCATCATCGAACACCTGAACCTGGACGTGGACACCGTCCGGACGGTGGAGGTCTACACCATCGATGGGGACCTGGCCCCGGAAGCGCTGGAGGCGGCCGCCTCCGGCCCCCTCTCCGACCCGGTAATCCAGCATTATGCGGTCGACCGGGGCCTGGCGGACCGCTTCGACTGGCTCATCGAGGTGGGTTTCCGGCCCGGCGTCACAGACAACATCGGCAAAACGGCCCGGGAGGCCCTGGCCCTCCTCTTCGGCAGGAAGACGGAGTCCTTTCCCCGGGTCTACACCTCCCGGCAGTATCTCCTCAGCGGTCCGCTCGGCCGAAACGAAGCCGAACGCATTGCATCGAGCCTCCTGGCGAACGACCTCATCGAGCGCTATGACATCAAGGACCGGGCTTCCTGGAATCCCGCCGCGGGCATGGCGGCCCACGTCCCCCGGGTCGCCGGGATCGACGACCCCCGGGTGGAGGAGATCGACCTGGACGTGGACGACGCAACCCTCCTGAAAATCAGCGCCGAGAGGGTCCTCGCCCTGACCCTGGAGGAGATGAAGATTCTCCGGGACTACCTGAAGGATCCAGCCGTCCTGGAGGCCCGGCGGCAGGTGGGCCTCGGGCGGTCCATGACCGACGCGGAGCTGGAGTGCCTCGCCCAGACCTGGTCGGAGCACTGCAAGCACAAGATTTTCAACGCCGAGATCCGCTATGTCGACGAGAAGGGGAACGAGCAGACGGTCGTCTCCCTCTTCGACACCTTCATCAAGGGCTCCACGAAGGAAATCCGGAAACGCATGGGGGAGAACGACTGGTGCCTCTCGGTCTTCTCCGACAACGCAGGCGTCATCCGCTTCAACGACGACCACAGCCTCGTCTTCAAGGTGGAGACCCACAACTCCCCCTCCGCGCTGGATCCCTACGGCGGCGCCCTGACGGGCATCGTCGGCGTCAACCGGGACCCCTTCGGCACGGGCCGGGGCGCCCGGCTGATCTTCAACACCGACGTCTTCTGCTTCGCCCCTCCCGGGTACGACAAGCCCCTGCCGGCGCGGATTCTCCATCCGCGGCGGATCTACGAGGGAGTCCGGGAAGGCGTGGAGCACGGCGGCAACAAGAGCGGCATCCCCACGGTGAACGGGTCCCTCGTCTTCGACGACCGGTTTCTCGGGAAGCCCCTGGTCTACTGCGGAACGGCGGGGATCATGCCGGCCGAGATCGGCGGCGAGCCCACCCACACGAAAGAGATCATCCCCGGCGACTGGATCGTCATGACCGGAGGCCGCATCGGCAAAGACGGCATCCACGGAGCCACGTTCTCTTCCGAGGAACTGCACGAGGACTCCCCCGTCACGGCGGTGCAGATCGGCGATCCCATCACCCAGAAGAAGATGACCGATTTCCTGCTCATCGCCCGGGACCGGGGGCTGTACCGCTGCATCACCGACAACGGCGCCGGCGGCCTGTCGTCCTCCGTGGGCGAGACGGCGCGCCTGGCCGGCGGTTGCGAGCTGGACCTGAAGAAGGCCCCCCTGAAATACGCCGGCCTCAATCCCTGGGAGATCCTCATCTCCGAGTCCCAGGAGCGGATGACCCTCGCGGTGGATCCGGCAAAGATTGACGAATTTCTGGCCCTGGCGGCAAAGATGGACACGGAGGCCACGGTCCTCGGCCGCTACACCGACTCGGGGATGTTCCACATCCTTTATGGCGGGAAGACCGTCGCCTTCCTGGACATGAATTTCCTCCACGAGGGGCTTCCCCGGATGCGCCTCACGGCCCGCTGGGTCCCGCCGCGGCACCCGGATCCGGAGATCCCGGAACCGGCCGACTACGGAGACGCCCTGAAACGGATGCTCTCTCGCCTCAACATCTGCAGCAAGGAATCGGTGGTCCGCCAGTACGACCACGAGGTCCAGGGGGGAAGCGTCCTGAAGCCCCTTGTGGGCGCCGCCGACGACGGTCCCGGCGACGCCGCGGTGGTGCGCCCCCTGCTCGACTCCTTCGAGGGCATTGTCGTGGCCCACGGCATCTGCCCCCGCTACAGCGACCTCGACACGTACGACATGGCGGCCTGCGCCGTCGACGAAGGCGTCCGCAACGCCGTCGCCATCGGGGCCTCCCTGGAGCACCTGGCGGGGCTGGACAACTTCTGCTGGTGCGACCCCGTCCAGTCGGAGAAGACACCCGACGGGGAATACAAGCTGGCCCAGCTCGTCCGGGCCAACCAGGCCCTCTACGACTGCACGCTCGTCTACGGCGTTCCCTGCATCTCCGGCAAGGACAGCATGAAGAACGATTACCTCATCGGAGACACGAAAATCTCCATCCCGCCGACGCTCCTCTTCTCCACCATCGGGAAGATCGAGGACGTGCGGAAGGCCGTCACCATGGACGCGAAGCGGCCCGGCGACCTCGTGTACATCCTCGGGGAGACGTATCCCGAACTGGGCGGCTCCGAGTGGTACGCCCTTCACGATGCCGTCGGGAACAGCGTACCGAAGGTGAACGCCACGCGAGCCCGGGTCCTCTATGAGGCCCTGCACCGGGCCATCCTGGACGGCCTTGTGGCCTCCTGCCACGACTGCGCCGACGGCGGTCTCGGGGTGGCCCTGGCGGAGACGGCCTTCGCCGGCGGTCTCGGCATGGACGTGGATCTGGGGCTCGTCCCGGCCCGGGACGTCGCCCGGGACGATCACCTCTTGTTCTCGGAGACGCCGAGCCGCTTCATCGCCACGGTCTCCCCGGAGAACCGGCAGGCCTTCGAGGCGGCCCTTCCGGGATGCGCCTTCGGCTGCATCGGCGTCGTCCGGAGCGACGGCATCCTGAAGGTGAAGGGACGCTCGGGAGGAACGCTCCTGGAAGAGGACATCGGCACATTGAAGGCGGCCTGGCAGGCAACACTCAATTTCTGATCCGGGACAGGATCCGGACGCGACACGAGAAGCATCTCGGCAAGGGGATTCAAGGCATGGCGAAACCGGTGAGATCCATCGTCATCACGGGAAACGGCACGAACTGCGAGCGGGAAATGGCCCACGCCTGCCGGCTGGCGGGTTCGGACGTCACGGACATCGTCCATATCAGCGAACTGCTCTGCGGAGAGAGGAAACTGGACGACTATGACTTCCTGAACCTGCCGGGAGGGTTCCTCGACGGCGACGACCTGGGCTCCGCCAAGGCCGGCGCCAACCGGATCCTCCACGCCCCGGTCCGGGGGACGCAGGAAAAGCTCTTCGACCAGTTCGACCGGTTCATCCGCGCCGGCAAGCTCATCCTCGGGGTCTGCAACGGCTTCCAGCTCCAGGTGAAACTGGGCATGCTCCCGGGCCTCGACGGCGACCACCGCACCCAGACGGCCACGCTTACCTTCAACGATTCCGGACGCTTCGAGGACCGATGGGTATCCCTGAAGGTGAACCCGGATTCTCCCTGCGTCTTCACCCGGGGCCTGGACGGCCTCTATCTTCCCGTCCGCCATGGCGAGGGGAAGTTCATTCCCGCCGGGGACAGCATCTGCGAAAGGCTTGAGAAACAGGGGCAAATCGTCGTCCGCTACTGCACGCCGGACTTCCGGAAAGCGACGATGGACTACCCGCTCAATCCCAACGGCTCCGTCGGGGCCGTCGCCGGCATCTGCAACGAGACGGGCCGCATCTTCGGCCTGATGCCCCATCCGGAGGCCTACCTCCACCGGACGAACCACCCCCGCTGGACCCGGGAGGACCTCCCGGAGGAGGGGATGGGCCTCGCCCTGTTCCGCAACGCCGTGGAATTCCTCCGGCGCGAGTCGCCGTGAACGGGAAGGGCCTCACAGGGACCTGTTTGCTCTCCATCCGTTCCTCTTTTTGCGGACCCGCAGGACCCTCGTTGCAGGGGTGGGTCAGCCGTTCACCGTGACATCCTAACTACATAATATTGCAATAGTTTATTGCACATCGCAGATCCCATAAATTCATTGAAAAAAAACCCTTCCGATGTTAAGGGTATCGGCATTCCAGGCAAGAGAGAGAGCGGGAAACAATGGACCTCGGTCACATGGTGGAGGATAGTGCCCGGTGTCACTCCGGGCGGATTGCCCTTATTCATGATGGGAACCGTCTCACATACCCGGATCTGAACCGGGCCGTCAGCGCCCTCGCCGGGCACTTCCGGGACCTGGGAATCGTCAAGGACGACAAGGTCGCCATCCTGCTCCCCAACATCCCCGAATTCGTCATCGCCTACCTTGCCGCCCAGAAGCTCGGCGCCGTCGCGGTCACGCTCAACGTCATGTCCACCGCCTTCGAGCTGCGACACCTTCTGAGCAACAGCGATTCCAAGGCCTTTATCACGACGGCTTCGGTGGCCAGGCGATTCGAGGAGATCCGGGAGGATCTGCCTCTCTGCCGGCATCTCCTGGTCACCGACAGCGTTGATTCACCCTATGCCTGGCGGACGCTCGTGCTCGAGGGAGGGGATGAATTCCCGATTCCCCCCATCGAAGACGGCGATCCCGCGGTCATGATTTACACCTCGGGGTTGACCGGCAAGCCCGTGGGGGCGGTTCTCACCCACGGCAACCTGCAGAGCCAGACTGGCCTTCTCAAATCGGAAGTTGCGGGCACGGAGGAAGACCGCTGCCTGGCGATCATTCCGTTCTTCCACTCCTTCGGCGCCGTCGCCAACATGCTCGCGCCGCTCCGGACGGGGGCCAGCATTGTTCTCATGGACCGATTCACCCTGGACGGCATCTTCTCCGCCATCGAGCGGGAAAAGGTCACCTACATCACCGGCGTGCCGAGGCTTTTCCTGGGAATGATCTTCCACGACAAGGCGAACCAGCACGACGTGAGCTCGCTTCGCTTCTGCATCACCGGAGGAGCCGCCATCCCGCCGGACGTCTTTGCCGCCTTCGAGTCCAAGTTTAAAGTCAAGCTGGTCGAAGGATACGGCCTCACGGAGGCCTCCCCGATCTGCACCCTCAGCCGCATCGACCGGCCCCACCGGCCCGGCTCCATCGGGACGGTCATCCCCGGGGTGGAGGCGAAGATCGTCGACAGGGACGGACACGAGGTCCCCCGGGGGCAGGAGGGGGAACTGATCATCCGGGGCGCCAACGTCATGAAGGGATACTACAAGGACGAAGCCCGCACCGCCGAGGTGATCCGGGACGGATGGCTGCACACGAGCGACCTGGGGACCATGGATGAGGACGGCTACATCTTCCTGACGGGCCACGCAAAGCGGATGGTCATTACCAGCGGCTTCAACGTCTATCCCCGGGAGATCGAGCTGATCCTGGAGATGCACCCGGCCGTCCGGCAGGCAAGGATCACCGGCAAGCAGGATCTGATGCGCGGCGAGATTGTAAAGGCCAGCATCGTGCTGAAGCCGGGTGCGACGGCCGGCGAGAAGGACATCCTCCGTCATTGCCGGACCTACCTGTCCAACTACAAACACCCCCGGGAGATCGAATTCGTAGAGGCCATCGACGCGGAATGAACGATACGGGGATTCATCCCCGCCGGAATATTTCACATCCTTGAGAGAGGAGGAAGGAGCAACATGAGAGATGCGGTAATCGTAAGTGGTGCCAGGACCGCCGTGGGCGAGTTTGGCGGATCCCTCAAGGGGGTCTCCGTGGTGGAAATGGGCAAGGTCGTCATGAAAGAGACCATCAAGCGGGCGGGTCTCCGGCCGGCCGTCAGCGACTTCATCAAGTCCTGCCGCCCCGACGCCTTCGGCGACTTCGACATGACGGACATCCAGAAAAAGGGCTATGACTACGACAGTTCCCTAACCCCCGTCTACATCGACGAGGTCATCATGGGAAACGTCCTGAATGCAGGCGTGGGCCAGAACCCGGCCCGCCAGTCGGCCATCTTCGCCGGCCTGCCGGAAGAATCGAACGTCTTCACCGTCCAGAAGGTCTGCGCCTCGGGAATGAAGGCGATCGCCCTGGCGGCCCAGTCGGTCATGACGGGCGACGCCGACGTCGTCCTGGCCGGCGGCATGGAGAACATGAGCAACGTCCCCTACGCCGTTGCCGACGCCCGCTGGGGCTTCCGGATGAACATGCCCTTCGGCAAGATCACGGACCTGATGGTCCATGACGGCCTCTGGGAGATCTTCAACGGATACCACATGGGCTTCACGGCGGAGAACATCGCCGCGAAGTACGGCATTTCACGGGCCGAGCAGGATCAGCTGGCCTACGAGAGCCATCGGCGCGCCCGGGCGGCCATCGCCAGCGGTGCCGTAGCCGACGAGATCGTCCCCATTATCATCCCCCAGAAGAAGGGCGACCCGAAGGTCTTCCAGGTGGACGAGCGGCCCATGGACACAACCCTGGAGAAGATGGGCAAGCTGGCGCCGGTCTTCAAGAAAGACGGAAGCGTCACGGCGGGGAACGCCTCGGGAATCAACGACGGTGCCGCGGCCGTGCTGGTCATGAGTGCCGAAAAGGCCAAGGAACTGGGCCTGAAACCCCTGGTCAAGATCAAAGGCTGGGCCTCCGGCGGCGTCGATCCGGCATACATGGGCCTCGGTCCCATTCCGGCGGTTCGGAAGCTCTTCAAAAAGCTGAACCTGACCATGAAGGACATCGGCCTCATCGAGCTCAACGAGGCCTTCGCCGTCCAGGCCCTGGGATGCGTCAAGGAACTGGGCGTGGACCTCAACATCACCAATTTGAATGGCAGCGGGATCTCCATCGGCCATCCCATCGGATGCACCGGCGCCCGCATCACCTACACGCTGGCCATGCAGATGAAGAAGCGGAACGTTCCGCTCGGCCTGGCGTCGCTGTGCATCGGCGGCGGTCAGGGCATGGCCATCGTCCTCGAAAGCGTCTAACCATCCGTCATTCCGCCGGCACTCCCTGTCGCAACAGGGGAGTGCCGGCCTTCTACCGACCAGGAAAAAGCGAATCCAGAAAGGAGGCAGTCCGATGGAGTTCAAGAACCTCATTTTCCAGGTGGAGGAAGGGGTCGCGACAATTACCTTCAACCGGCCCAAGGCACTCAACGCCATGAACTCCGAGACCATGTCGGAGCTCTACCAGGCAGCGACCCTCTGCAAGAACGACGACGCAGTCAAGGCCCTCATCCTGACGGGCTCCGGAGACCGGGCCTTCGTCGCCGGCGCGGACATCTCGGAGATGCAGAACCTCAGGCCCCAACAGGCCCTGGCCTTCATGGAGCTCGGACACGAGACGCTCCGCCTGATCGAGACGCTGCCCAAGCCGTCCATCGCTGCCGTCAACGGATTCGCCCTCGGTGGCGGAACGGAAATCTCCATGGCCTGCGACATGCGCTTCGCCTCCGACAAGGCGCGCTTCGGCCAGCCGGAGATCCTGATCGGCCTCATCCCGGGATGGGGGGGAACCCAGAGGCTGGCCCGGCTGATCGGCCTCGGCCGCGCAAAGGAGCTGGTGATGGGGGGAGACCAGATCGACGCCCAGCGGGCCTACGAACTCGGCCTCGTGAACCGCATCTACCCCGCCGAGGAGCTCCTGCCGGCGGCGAAGAAGTTTGCGGCGAAAATGGCCCGACTGCCAGGCTTTGCCCTGAAGATGGCCAAACACGCCATGAATTTCGGATACGACCTTTCTCTCGACAACGCGAACCGTCTGGAAATGGAATGCTGCGCCCAGTGCTTCAGCACCGACGATCAGAAGGAAGGAATGGGGGCCTTCCTGGAGAAGCGGAAACCCAACTTCAAGGGCTGCTGACAGGCAAACGCAAGCGGCGGACGCGTGCGGTCCAGGGGGGGCTGTTCGCAACCGCCGATGCGGAACCGTATTTTTTAAAAACACATTTCTGAAAGGGGGGTCATCATGAATTTCGGTCTGACAGAAGAGCAACAAATGGTGAAGGACCAGGTAACCCGGTTTGCCGAGACGGAAATCAAACCGATTGCCGCGGAGCTGGACCACACCCACCGGCATCCTGAGGAAATCTGCCGCAAGCTCGGCGCAATGGGCATTATGGGCGTAGCCATTCCCACCGAGTACGGCGGGGCCGGTATGGACACGGTAACGTATGTCCACGCCATGATCGCTATTTCCAAAGCATGCGCAAGCTGCGGGGTTATCGTCTCCGTGAACAACTCGCTCTATGGTTTCCCCGTGAACACCTTCGGGACGGAAGAGCAGAAGCTTAAGTACCTGACCCCCGTCGCCAGCGGAAAGGTCGAGGGCTGCTACGCCCTGACGGAAGCGGGTGCCGGATCCGATGCCGGCGCGCTTGCCTGCAAGGCCGAACTGAAAGGCGACAAGTACGTTCTCAATGGCACCAAACGATTCATCACCAACGGCAACGTCGCCCAGTACTGTGTCCTGGCCTGCACAACGGATGCGTCCATGGGCTATAAAGCGGTCATCAATCTGATTGTCGATCTGAAGAACACGAAGGGGTTCTCCCTCGGCAAGATCGAAGAGAAGATGGGCATCCTGGCCTCCGGCACGGCCGAACTGGTTTTCGAGGATGCAGAGGTCCCGGCTGTAAACCTGCTGGGGAAGGTCGGCCAGGGATTCAAGCAGATGCTGATGGGTCTTGACTGCGGTCGTATCGGCATCGGATCCCAGGCCTGCGGCATCGGGAAGGCCGCCCTGGAAGATGCCCTGAACTATGCCAAGGAGAGGGTGCAGTTCGGAAAACCCATCTCCACCTTCCAGGCCATCCAGTTCAAGCTGGCCGACATGGCGACGGAACTCGACGCAGCGGAGCTCCTGCTCCTCCGGGCCGCCTGGATGGAAGACAACCACCTGGATTACGAGAAGGAATCCGCCATGGCCAAGATGTACGCGTCCGACGTGGCCATGAAAGCCGCCATCGAGGGCGTCCAGATCTTCGGCGGTTACGGATACTGCAAGGAATACCCGGCGGAGCGGCACATGCGCGACGCGAAGATCTGCCAGATTTACGAGGGAACGAACGAAATCCAGCGGGTGGTCATCTCCCGCAAGCTCCTGAGCATGCGGTAACGATCAGGGGATAAAGTATGACCGAAGGGGGCGGGCGGAAACGTCCGCCCCTTTTTTCATGCCCTCTCGTGCCCGTCAAGGCCGCACAGAAAAGGGGCCGCGGCCTTGCGGCCGGGCCCCTTCCGGATCGAGATCAGACGGAAAGCCCGCCTGGTCCACAGTGATTATTTCGTAATCCCCAGCGACTTCTCCGTTTCCAGGATGTCCAGGGTCGTCTTGATGACCGTATCGGAATTCAGGGATATGCTGGAAATCCCGCACTCGACGAGGAATTTGGCAAACTCGGGGTAGTCGCTCGGAGCCTGCCCGCAGATGCCGATTTTCTTCCCCATCTTCCGGGACTTGGTGATGGCGATCCGCACGAGGTCCATCACTGCCTGGTTGCGCTCGTCGAAGATGTGGCTGACGAGAGCGGAATCGCGGTCCAGCCCGAGGGTCAGCTGGGTCAGGTCGTTGGAGCCGATGGAGAAGCCGTCGAAGATCTTCCCGAACTCCTCGATGAGAATGACGTTGCTGGGAATCTCCACCATCATGTAGAGCTCCAGCCCGTTTTCACCCTGGACCAGCCCCTTGTCGGCCATCACCTGGATGACCCGCTTGCCCTCTTCCACGGTGCGGCAGAAGGGAATCATGAGCTTAACGTTCGTGATGCCCATGTCGTTTCGCACCTTTTTCATGGCCTCGCATTCCAGGGCAAAGGCATCGCGATAGCGCTCATCGTAATACCGGGACGCCCCGCGGAAGCCGATCATGGGGTTCTCCTCCTCGTTCTCGAAGAAGGAGCCGCCGATCAGGTTCGCGTACTCGTTGCTCTTGAAGTCGCTCATTCGGACGATGACATCGTTGGGCCAGAAGGCCGCGCCGATCTTGGCCACACCCTGTGCCAGCTTGTCGACGAAAAAGTCCGGCATGTTCGGATAGCCGTGGGTGAGGCTCGTTATCTCCTTGCGGAGATCCGGGTCCGTGACGCGGTCGAACTGGATGAGCGCCATGGGGTGGATGCGGATGAACTGGTTGATGATGAACTCCAGGCGGGCCAGCCCGATCCCGTCGTTGGGGATGGCGGCGAGGCTGAACGCGTCGTCGGGGTTGCCTACATTCATCATGATCTGGGTCTTGGGGCGCTGCATGTTCTGGATGTTGACCCTCTGGACGTCGAACTTCAGCAGGCCTTCATAGACCTTGCCCACCTCGCCCTCGGCGCAGGAAACCGTGGCTTCCTTCACCCCATGGAGGGCCGCCGTCCCGGTACCGCTGCCGACAATGCAGGGAACTCCAAGTTCCCGGCTGACGATGGCGGCATGGCAGGTCCGGCCTCCCTTGTTCGTAACAATGGCCGCAGCGATCTTCATGATGGGCTCCCAGTCGGGGTCCGTCATGTCCGTGACCAGGACCTCACCCTTTTTAAACGTTTTGATGTCGCTCACGTTCTCAATAATATGCACGAGGCCGGCGCCGATCTTGGACCCGACAGCCGTTCCGGTCACCAGCGGGTTCTTCGTCTCCAAAAGCAGGAAGGTCTCCAGGACCGCATCGTCTTTCTGGGACTGGACCGTCTCCGGCCTGGCCTGGAGGATGAACAGTCCGCCCGAGACACCGTCCTTTCCCCACTCGATGTCCATGGGCTTGAAGAAGCCCGCCTTCTGGGAGTAATGATCCTCGATGATGGCGGTCCAGCGGGCCAGCGTCAGGATCTCGTCGTCGTTGAGACAGAAGCGCCGCCGGTCCTCCACGGGAACGGGCACGGTCTTGGTGCCCTCATCGCCTTTCCCGGTGGCGTAGATCATCTTGATTTCCTTGGCCCCCAGTTTTTTCTGGAGAATGGGGCGCGCTCCCAGTTTCAGGGTGGGCTTGAAGACATAAAATTCATCGGGATTGACGGTCCCCTGGACGACCGTTTCGCCGAGCCCGTAGGAGCCCGTGATGAGAATCGCATTCCGGAATCCCGACTCGGTATCGATAGAGAAGATGACTCCAGAGGCCGCCATGTCCGAGCGGACCATTTTCTGCACGCCGATGGAGAGGGCGATGGACATGTGGTCGAATCCCTTGTCGACTCGGTAGCTGATGGCGCGGTCGGTGAAGAGGGATGCAAAGCAACGCTTGCAGGCATCGATCAGCTGGGTCTCGCCGCGTACATTCAGGAAGGTCTCCTGCTGACCGGCGAAGCTGGCATCGGGAAGGTCTTCCGCCGTGGCAGAGCTTCGGACGGCCACGTCGGTGTTCTCTCCGTATTCATCGCAGAGTTTCTTATAGGCCTGGAGAATGGCGTCCTTCAAATCGGCGGGCAGCTCCGCCGAATAGATCAGGTCGCGAAGCTTCTTGCCTCTCTCGGCAAGATTCTGCATGTCGTGGGTATCCAGATCGGCCAGGATTTCGCCCATCCTGCCGGTGATTCCTGCTGATTGGAGGAGGTAGCGGTATGCATAGGCAGTAATGGCGTACCCGTCAGGGATACTTACGCCCTTGGAGATGAGTTCCCGGCGCATCTCGCCGAGGGAGGCGTTCTTCCCGCCCACCTGAGGAATATCGTCCAGTTCCAGTTCGTCGAACCACATGACCAGCTTGTTCTCTTTCATGCAAAACCTCCTGTTGGTATTGTGAGACCTCGGCGGCGAAGGGCGATAGGAAGGCTGCCCCGTGCACCGACAAGCGTTGTGCTGGGAATTCTTCTGAAGAATGGTCGGGCCTGATAGGTCACTTTCTGCGTTCCTGCAAATTGCGCAATTTTCCTACCAATTTTAACAGACGGAGTCAAACAGAAAGATAAGCAAAGATATTGAGAAAGTATCTATACAACATATCGGATCGATACGGATTTCATCCGGGATGAGGACCTGTGTCGTCTGAAGATATGGAGCCCGATTCGGCCACAAAAAAAGGCCGGCGAATCGCCGGCCTTCTCTCTTTCCAATTCATTTCTTCGGATCAGTCGTCGTCGTCGTCAAATACGATGGACTCGGATCCTGCCGGAACCTCCGAGGCGATGGACCGGGAAATACCTCTCGTCAGCAGGGCCATGATAAGGAAGAGGAGAACGACGGAAACGATGATGATGATGACGATGGTCGTCGTCCAGGCTTTCGTCTCCGACTGAATCTTCTTGGCTGCTTCCGTGGCAAAGACATTGAACTTCCCGACATCGACGCCCATGCCGATCCACCCGAACCCGGCGGGCTTCGGATAGGACGAGGCATAGTACTTGATCGGCGCATATGCTACGAACTTCTCGTGACCGGCAAACTTGTACTGCTTCATGCCCGCATTCCCCGCCGCCGCATCCTTGGCGATGGCCGGAAGATTGGGATCCATGAAGGCCAGCTGGTTCAGATCCAGGACTTCTTCGCCCTTCTTCGTCAGGGCGGCCTGATTTTCCGCCGTCAGCGGGGCCACCGGTGTCCCGTCCGCATTCAGGCCGGCGATGTGGAAATCATTGGGATGCGAAATGATGAGTCCCCGGTTGTCCACCATGAAGGCGTAATTGCCCGTCGCGGCGTCCGCTTCAAGTACGTAGCCCGACTGGGTGGGAATGATATTGTCCGTGAACTTCATCAGGTGACGCATGTCCAGCGCGAGTTCCACGACTCCGCTGGCACCCGACTTGTCAAAAACGGGCGTTGCAAAACGGATGACTCCATCAAAGCGCTTGCCCTTGGTAAAATCCTGCTTGTTTACATACCAGCCGGCGGGGTGTGATACATACACCTCACCACGGGCCAGGGCCTTCGCCTTGGTGAAATAATCTTCGGATTTGTAGGCGGTGCCGGCCGGGTTTGCCACATTGGTGAGGCTCGCTCTCGGCACAACCTTACCCCCGGAGATCCGGATCGTCTCGTTGCCCGAATGGTCGATAAACGCCATCTCCGTATACAGAGGCTCGAAGACCCGGACAATCTGTCCGTCCTTCTTCACCCAGAGGGCTCCCACGTTCTTCGCCATGAAATCCCTGTAGGCTCCTTCCGTCGGCGGGATGATCGTGGCGACCAGAACGTCCTTCTCTCGTTCCTTCAGAAAACTGGCAACCTCCTCTGCAACGCTGATGGCCCGCGTCTTGATCTCCTCCTGTGCCTTCTGGTCAAGGACCGTCAGCGCTCCTTGCCTCGCCATGTCCCCCACCTTGAAGATCCCGTTGGCAATAAGAATCGCCATGAGGGACAGAGGGATCACGACCAGCAGGAAGAAGATCTTACCGACAGAGAAGAACTGCTTGTCATTGTTCTTTTCTGACATCATCCTCTCCTGAGAAATGGATTTTTTGCAGAAGCAGCATTAATTCTTTACTTCATGATAAGCGCTGCAAAGGGGTTTGCGTACAGGATCACCAGCCCGATAACCAGAGCATAAATGACGCAGGATTCGGCCATGGCCATACCGACCAGCATGGTGGTCATGATCTTGCCCTGGACACCGGGGTTGCGGCCGACGGCCATACAGGCGCCGTTCGCCGCATTGCCAATGCCCGCACCGGCGCCGATGGCACCGAGACCGACACCGATACCCGCCGCCAGCATGGCCGCCGCGGCAAAGAGAACCTTCGTGTAGTTATCGCCCGATGGAATCGCTTCTGCGGCCCAGACAGCCGGAGATGACACAACAAGAGCTACCACCGTTGCGAAGAGTGTTAACAGTTTCTTCCCGAATTTCCCGAACATCTTGGTTTCTCCTTTCTTCCTTTGGTGAGTAATTTTGTACCTCTGCCCTTAACATGATCTTCCGCAAGGGGGAAGAGGTTTTTCGATCCGCCGTGTTGCAAGCAACGGCCGTACCACACCCCGGGGAAACCCAGCTTTTGGTTTGCAAGCATCCGGAATGACGTCCAGAAAAAATATTTTCGACTGGACCGTTTCCATCGCTTCGGCGGGCCGACGGTTGAACGAACCGTTCAAAAGGGATCCCCGATGAAACGAAACGTTGAACGCCCGGTGACGCGTGTCCGGATAACGGGGAGAGTGCCCGGAACCCGTTGACAGCATCGCGTCCGATTCGCTACGATGGCCGCCTCCCGGGAAAGCCGCCGTCCGGCGGGCAACAGCATCCCCGGCAGATGGAGAACACCCGTGCGGGACTATGACATCATCGTGATCGGCGGCGGACACGCAGGCTGTGAGGCCGCCCTGGCGGCCGCCCGGATGGGATGCGACACCCTGCTGTTCAACATCAACCTGGATTCGGTGGCCCTGATGTCCTGCAATCCCGCCATCGGCGGGCTCGCAAAGGGCCAGTTGGTAAAGGAGATCGATGCCCTCGGAGGCGAGATGGGACGCATCGCCGACCGGACAGCGGTGCACTTCCGGCTCCTGAACGCCTCCAAGGGCCCCGCCGTAAGATCTTCCCGGTTCCAGTGCGACAAGCAGCTCTATCGCCTGGCCATGAAAGGGGTGGTGGAGCGGGAGAAACGGGTTCATCTCCGCCAGTCGCTGGTGACCACCCTGTGCGTGGAAGAAGACCGCGTGACCGGCGTCATCGATCAGGCCGGCGTAACCTATGGCAGCCGCGCCGTCGTCATTGCCACGGGCACCTTCCTGAACGGCCTCATTCACATCGGCAACTCCCGGATCCCCGCCGGCAGGGCCGGGGAGATCGCCTCGCTGGAGCTGGCGGAGTGCCTGAAGTCCCATGGCTTCGAAACGGGCCGGATGAAGACGGGAACGCCTCCCCGCCTCCGGGCCTCCTCCATCGACTTTTCCAGGCTGACCAGGCAGGACAGCGACCCGGAGCCGGAGGCCTTCTCCTATACGACAGAGGCACTCAGGAAAGAACGCCTGCCCTCCTATTTCACAGCCACGACAGAGGAAACACGCCGGATCATTGGCGACAACATCCGCCTGTCCCCCCTTTATTCGGGGACCATCCGGGGCATCAGCGCCCGTTACTGTCCATCCCTCGAGGACAAGATCGTCCGCTTCGGGAGCCGGCAGAGCCATCCCGTGGTCCTCGAATTCGAAGGTCTCGACACGGAAGAAGTGTACGCCAAGGGACTCGGCAATTCGATGCCGCCCCATCTACAGGAGCAGATCGTCCGCAGCGTTCCCGGCCTGGAGGCGGCGGAGATCATGCGCTACGCCTACGCCATCGAATATGATTTCATCCAGCCCACGCAGCTCCTGCCGACCCTGGAGACGAAGAGGCTCCGGGGGCTCTACCTGGCGGGCCAGATCAACGGCACCTCCGGGTATGAGGAAGCCGCCGCCCAGGGCCTGTGGGCCGGGATAAACGCCGCCTGTGCCGCCCAGGGGCGGGAGCCCTTCATCCTCCGCCGTTCAGAGGCTTACATGGGCGTGCTGATGGACGACCTGGTCACGCGGGGGGTGGACGAGCCCTACCGGATGTTCACCTCCCGGGCGGAATACCGGCTGCTCCTGCGGGAGGACAACGCCGCCATCCGCCTCATGGGCAAGGGACACGAACTCGGCCTGGTGCCGTCCGACGTTTACCGCGATCTCCAGGAAAAGGTCCACCGGATCGAGTCCGGGATGAAGCGCCTGACATCGACCAGAATCTATCCTGTGGAGGACACCGCGAGAAAACTCCAGGCACTCGGGTCGTCTCCCCTGCGCAATCCGGTCTCCCTCTTCGACCTCCTCAAGAGGGAGGAAATCCGGTACGACGACCTGGCCGCCTTCGACGGCTGGGAGGCCATTCCGGATCGAATGGTGAAAAGGCAGATCGAGATCGAGGCGAAGTACGAGGGCTACATCCGGCGCCAGCGTGAGGCCGTGGAAAAGATGAAGGCCCAGGAGGAAAAGACCATCCCGCCGTCCATCGACTACGACCATGTCCCGGGCCTGTCCAACGAGCTCCGGGCAAAACTGAAAGCCGTCACCCCGGCGACGATCGCCCAGGCGGAACGAATCCCCGGGATGACCCAGTCGGCCCTGGCCTCCATCCTGATCATCATGAAGAAGATGAAAGGCCCCCCCGCAGACCGCCGTGACAACCCGTCACCCCGATCCTGACCTGGCGGCCGTTGCCTCCCCCTGGGGAATACGCGCCGGAAGGGCCCGGCCCGACCTCTGTGCCGCGGGCAGTCCCGAGCGTGTCCTGTCGCGCTTCGTCATCGAGGACAAGAACGGCGGGCTCTGGATTGTCGAGGACATTGCTCTTGCTTCCATTCCGCTGAAAGAGCGCCAGGCGGAGATCCTGTCCCGCCTGGAACGGGCCGGGCTCCCCGTCCACCCCTATTTGCGGGAGCAACGCGGCGCATGGGTTTCCTGCGAGAACGGGCGCTGCCGGATGCTCCGCCCATTCGTGGAGGGGGTTCCACCGGAGCGGCCCGGCTACGCACTGGAGGCATGGCGGGGAAGGTCCATGGGAGCCTTTCTCGTGTCCCTCCAGCGGGCCGCTCGCTCCCTGCCCGCGGTCTTGCGGGGCCCTTCTTTTTCCCTGGAGGCGTTCATCCGGGATCTCCTCCGGCGGATCCGCCATCACGACCCCGCCCTCCGGCCGGACCTCCATCCCGTCATGCAGCGCCTGGAAGAACGGCTGTTCCCTGTTCTTGAAAGCCTCCCGCAGACCTTCTGTCATGGAGATTTCCATCCCCTCAACGTGATCTGGTTGCAGGACGGCGTGCGCTCGGTCATCGACTGGGAGTTCTGCGGAATCAAGACGGAGGCCTTCGACACGGCCCTTCTGACGGGATGCATCGGGATGGAGCACCCGCAGTCCTTGAGGGGTCCGTTCGTCCCGGCGCTGCTCGGCGAAATCCGCCGCGAACGAATTCTTTCACCCGGGAGCCTGTCCGTCCTGTTCGAACTGGTCCTGGCGGTCCGCCTGTTATGGCTGTCCGAGTGGCTGCGGGGGCGGGACATGGAGATGGTGCGGCTGGAGGTGGACTACCTGGACCTGCTCCTGGCGGAAGAGTCGATCCTACGGGAGGATTGGGAACGGCCGCGCTGAACCGGAGGCAGGACAGGAATCCGGCTACAGAGTGCGGACCAGGGTGAAGATCCCCAGGAGACCCAGCATGGCAAAGACGACGGAGCGATACGAGCGCTCGCCGAGTCTGCCGTAGAGGCTGTGTCCCAGCCAGGTGCCCGCCAGGATGGGAATGATGGAGTACACGAAAAGCCGGAGCACCTGCCCCGTCATCAGCCCTTCCCTCGCCTGGAAGAAGATGACGACTATCCCCGAAAACAGAAAGAATCCCTGCAGGGTCGCCTTGAGGTCATCCTTGCTCCAGGGCTGGAGCGTGACATAAACAATGACAGGCGGTCCCGAGGCGCTGATGGCCCCCCCGAACAGCCCTCCCAGAAAGCCGAACCCGTAGGGCCATACCCCCCCGAGTTCCCGGGCACGCGGTGAGGCCAAGAAGAATCCCCAGAGGCTGTAAAGCAGAAGGACAAGCCCGACAAAACGCTGGATCCAGAGGGCATGCAGGTGGACAAGAAGCATGACGCCTAAGGGAATGCCGGGAAGGCTGCCAAGGAGGAGGGGCAGGAACTTCCGCCAGTCGAAGTGGCGCCAGAGGGGAATGACAAGTCCGACCGTCAGGAGCGCACCGAACAGGCTGGTCACCGGCACCGCCGTCCGCACATCCAGCCAGAGCATGACCAGCGGCAGCGACAGGAGGATCGAGCCGAAGCCGGTGAATCCTTGAACCAGTCCGGCGAAAAAGGCGATCAGAAGAATCCAGGAGACGGTCTCAGGCGGCATGATCCGGTTCCGCGTGGTGTTGCATGCGCCCGGTCATTTCAGCCGCGGCGACCAGGACGGTGAGGCCCCGCCCCCATCCTGGAGTGTCCGGACGTTTGTCCCGTTGACGTTCATCACCAGGATTCTCCCTCCTCCCGCGCGGGAGCTGAACACGATGTAGCGGCCGTCGGGCGACCAGGAGGGCGATTCGTTGTCGCCCCGGTCGAAAGTGAGTTGCAGGAGGTTGGACCCGTCCTCGTCGATGGTGAAGATCTGGAACCGGCCACCGACCATGCCCTCAAAAGCGATGCGCTTCCCCTTGGGGGACCAGGACGGGGTTGTGTTATACCTTCCCTCATAGGTGAGCCTGCGGACGTTGCTGCCGTCGGCATTCATCAGATAGATCTGGGGGGAGCCGGCCCGGTTGGATACAAAGGCAATCCGCCCGCCGTCGGGAGACCAGGCGGGGGAGATGTCGATGGACGAGCTGAAGGTGATCCGGCGGACCAGGTAGGTGGCTGTGTCGAGGATGTGAATCTCCTCGTTTCCGTCCTTGCTCAGGGTAACCAGCAGCCGGCGGCTGTCGGGGGACCAGGATCCGGACAGGTTGATCCCCCGGTGGTCGAGAATCTTCCTGATCCTGCGGGTCGCCGTGTCGAGGATGTAAAGGTCCGGGTTGCCGTCCTTGTAGGACGTGAAGGCCAGCTTGCTGCCGTCGGGAGACCAGCGCGGCGAATGGATGATGCTCTGGTGGCTCGTCAGACGCTGCCGCTCGGTGCCGTCGAAAAGGACCGAGTAGAGATCCGCCTTCCCCTTCGACTTCATGACGAAGGCGATTCTCGTATCGAACACGCCCCCTTCCCCGGTGAGGGCTACCAGAATATCCGACGCGAGAAGCCTGAGCAGCGCCTCGGGCTTGTCCCTGCTTCCCGTGTAGCCCTTGGCTACAATGACCTGCCCCTTTACGACATCGAAGAGACGGGCCTCGATGTCGAGGTCCGTTCCGGTGAGCTTGAAGGATCCCTTGACCAGGAACTCGGTGCCGATGGCGGACCAGTCGTCATACCGGAATGTACCGGGAAGAAGACCCGCCTTTCGGGGGTCCTCCAGAAAGGCCTTCCGGGAGATGACGTTGAAGAAGCCCGTCACATCCAGGTAACGCCCCAGCCGGTCCGCCAGTTCCTGAGACAATCGGTCCGATCCGGGACCGCCCGTCCCGGGCCTGAAATCGGCCACGGCGATCGGGTATTTATGGAAAGCGGGAGAATCGATGTCCAGGTAGACCATCGCCTGGACCGGAGCGGGAGGAAGGAGCAGAAGGAGGAGGAGCGGGATCGCAGAAATCAGGACTCTGGCAAGGATACGGACCGGCTTACTCATGGGTCACCTTTTCAGCTCGGACGAATGAAAACGGATCCCGATCTCGACTACCCGGTCGGGAATCCACTCCGGCAGGGGGGGGAACGGGGATGCCTTTTGCACCGCCTTCAGGGTTGAATCATCAAAATACCGGTTTCCGGAACGCTTTTCAAAGTCCAGTTCGGCAATCTCCCCACCGCGGAGAATGCGGACCAAGACCACCGCCTCCAGGGCCTTCCCTTTCGTCAGGTCGGCCGGGAGCGCCCACTGGCTGCGGATCCGGTTCCAGAGAACGGCATAGTAAATCCCCATGCGGTTGTTCAGGTCGGCCTCGGACATCTGCCCGGAAGTCGAGAAGCGTGCCGACATGGCCGGCCGGGACGCCTCCGCACGCTCCGATTGCTCGACTTTTTTGCGGAGCTCCTCAATCCTGCGGTCCAGGGCCGCCTTCTGCTTCGCCGGTTCCGTCTTTTTCTTAGGGAGGACAACCGGTTCCTTCTGCAGGATCTTCGGTTGGGCGGGCGGAACCGTGCGCAGGACCTCCCGGGTGAGATCGGGCCCGGAGGACCTGGGCGTGATGTCCGCCATGCTGACCAGGGAAACGGAGTGGACCGGGCCGAAGGTGAGCCGCGTAGGGGAAGACAGGGGACCGAGGACGATCATGACAACGAGGACGAGGGCGTGCAGGAATCCGGACAGGAGGATCATGCGGTTCAGGCTGCTCCCCCCATGCTGCCGGAAGAGCCCTGCGGCTGTCATCGCTCCTCCTCCGGGGGCTCCGTGATCATGCCGAGTTTGTCCACGCCGCCCTTTCGCACTGCCGCCATGACCTGGACCACGAATCCGTAGGGCACCGTCTTGTCCGCCCTCAGATAGAGGTCCCGGTCGATCCGGTTGGCGAAGATGGCCTCGAGCTTGTCGCTGAGTTCCGGCAGGGGCACCCGGGTCCGGTTGATCACAATCTCCTGGTTGCTCCGGATGGTCAGGACGAGTTTTTCCTCCGTCACGTCGACGCTCTTCGACTTCACCTGGGGAAGGTTCACATCAATGCCCATCTGGAGCATCGGAGCCGTCACCATGAAGATGATGAGAAGCACCAGGACGACGTCCACCAGCGGCGTCACGTTGATCTCCGCCATGGGCTTGTGATCCGATGCGGTCCTGCGGAAGCGGTTCATCACGGATTCAGGATCTCCCCGAATGACGGTCCACCAGATTCAGGAACTCCGAGGCAAAGTGTTCCATGTCCTGGGTCATGCCGCGAACGCGGTTCACGTAATAATTGTAGAAAATGACCGCCGGGATGGCCGCCGCCAGGCCGGCCGCCGTTGCAATGAGGGCCTCCGAAATGCCCGGTGCGACGACGGCCAGCGTCGCCGACCCGCGGGCTCCGATTCCCTTGAAGGTGTCCATGATCCCCCAGACAGTGCCGAAGAGTCCGATGAAGGGGCTGGCACTCCCGGTCGTGGCCAGGAATCCGATGGCGCTCTCCAGCTTTGCGCCCTCCATGCCCAGGGCCTGCCCCAGGGCACGCTCCACGTGATCGACCCCATGCCGTTCGATCGATACGGGAGATGTCTCGGAACCCGACGAATCGGAACCCATCTTGCCAACCCGGCCCAACTCCTCGTATCCCGACAGAAAGACCCCCGCCAGAGTCGAATCGGTGTGCTTCTTCGCCAGGGGGTAAACCTCCGAGAGGCGGCGGCTGTTGCTGTAACCCTCCAGAAAAGCCTCGTTATCCCTTTTTACTTTTCTGAACTGGCGGTACTTCATGAAAATGATGGCCCACGAAACAACAGAGAACAAAAGGAGAAGGACGAGGACAAACTGGACCATCGGTCCCGCGCCCAGGATCATTCCGAGAAGGGTACCATGAAACGTGCTTCCCGCGGCGGCGGCGGCAGCAGGGGACATTGCTCACTCCTGAGAGGGTATTTGAAACTGGATGGACCGTAATGGAATTTCGCCCCCTTGTCAAGGGAGGAAGTCTCGGAAATCCACGTGGTTCAAAGGATTTCCGGAGGGAAGGCCACAACCTCGTCAATGGTCGCAACATCACAGAAAACCATGGCCAGCCGGTCGACCCCGAGGGCGATTCCCGACGCCTCGGGCATCCTTTCCAGCGCCCGGAGAAACCGCTCCGGCTGGGGGGGAGCGGCTCCGACCCGGCGCTCCGCCTCCGCCCGGGCCTCGTCGAAACGGCGCCGCTGCTCCACGGGATCCGTCAGCTCGGCAAATCCGTTGGCCAGCTCCATCCCCGCCATGTAGAGCTCAAAACGCTCCGCCACGGACGGATCGTCCCGGTCCGCTCTCGCCAGGGAGGCATACGCCATCGGGTAAGAGTGGAGAAACAGGGGGGTTTCCCGGCCCAGGAGGGGCTCCACCTCGAAGGCCAGAACCTCTTCGAAGCGATCCTGCCGGAGGGCCTCTTCGAGAGAAATCGAGGCATGGGCGGCGAAGGCTTCCCGAACGGAAAGCCTCGGCCAGGGAGCCGCCAGCCTGACCGGTTTCTCCCGGCAGGAAAGCATGTCGCCCATCCCGAGGTCCTCAGCCACGGAGCGGACAAGGGCCTCGCACTCGTCCATCAGCTCCCGGGAGTCGATGCCCCGCCGGTACCACTCCAGCATGGTGAATTCGGGCAGATGGCGGTCCCCCCTCTCTCCCGCGCGAAAGCATCGGCAGATCTGGAAGATCCGGGGATACCCGGCGGCCAGGAGCCGCTTCATGCAAAGCTCGGGAGAGGGGTGCAGGAACCAGTCCCCGCTCGGGACGGGTTCAATGTGGGTCTCCGGCGCGGGGGCCGGGATCCGGGCGGGAGTTTCCACTTCCAGATAGTCCCGGCTCAGAAAGAAACGGCGGAGAGCCTCGATCATCCGCGCCCGGATATCAAGGGCCCTCCGCCGTCCGGCCAGGAGCCAGGATTCTTCTTGCCCCACGGGAGATCAATCTTTTACCCGGGTGAGGTACTCACCCGAGCGCGTGTCGATGCGGATCTTTTCCCCTTCCTCGATGAAGGAGGGGACCAGGACCACGTAACCCGTCTCGACGGTGACGGGCTTCGCGTTTCCCGACACCGTGTCGCCTTTGATCCAGGGGTCCGCCTTGGTCACCACCAAGTCCACCGAGTTGGGCAGGGTCACCCCCAGGGGCCGGTCCTCGAAGAAAAGGACTTCCGCCTCCACGTTTTCCAGGAGGAAGTTCTTCGCCTCCCCCACCTGATCCTCCGTGACGAATACCTGTTCGAAGGTGGTCGTGTCCATGAAGCAGTACTTGCCATCCTCCATGTAGAGGTACTGCATCGTCTTCACCTGGAGGTCCGCCGGATCGAACATATCCACCGACCGGAACGTCCGCTCGAACTGGCTTCCGGTGATCATGTTCTTGAGTTTGCACCGGTAAAGAGCCTGTCCCTTCCCGGGCTTCACGAAATTGAATTCGGTGATGACGTAGGGATCGCCTTCGATCTTGATCCGGAGCCCCTTCCTCAGGTCGCTGGCCGTATACATTGCTGTCTCTCCTTGTGGAAATCCAAGGGGTTATTCACCCCTCGGGATTGGGATTCATAATGCATTTGACAAACCTTGTCAAAAGAAAACAAACCCTTGGGAGATTACGGCTCCGGGCGGAGGCCGGCCGTCGGCCGATGGAGGAGGACCTTGCCCCCCTCGCCGGGGAGGTCCTGCACGTATCGGGGCAGGCAAAGACCCGACAGGTCCTTCCAGAGCCGGTCCATGATCTCCATGCCTGCTGCCTTGGAGGTCCGGAAGTGGCCCGTTCCCTTCACTGCGTCACAGTGGAAAAGATAATAGGGGCGGACGGAGATGCGCTGGAGTCCCTCGAAAAGATCCCGAAGGACCTCGCAGCGGTCGTTGACTCCCCTGAGAAGGACCGACTGGCTGGAGACGGGAATGCCGCAGGTGAGGATCCTGTCGCATGCGGCGGCCGATTCCTCGGTTATTTCATGCGGGTGGTTGAACTGAGTATTGAGCCAGAGAGGGCGGTGGCGCTGGAGGATCCGGCAGAGGTCCCCGGTGATCCGCATGGGCAGGACGACGGGCACGCGACTGCCCAGGCGCAGGACCTCCACGTGCGGGATCGCCCGCAGCGAGCCCAGGAGCCAGTCCAGATCTCCATCGTCACTGGTCAGGGGATCTCCTCCCGAGAGGATGACCTCCCGGATCGCCGGAGTCCGGGCGATCCACTCCAGGGCGCGGCGCAGGCGGGACAACCGGCTCCCGGAGGCAGGGCGGCTCCAAAGCCGCTTTCGATTGCAGTGGCGGCAGTGCAGGGCGCAGCGCTCCGCCGCCAGGAGCAGGCAGCGGTTTCCGTAACGGCGGATGAGCCCGGGTACGGGCATGTTCTTTTCCTCGTCCAGGGGATCCGGATCTTCCCCGGACCGGTCCTCCAGTTCCCGGGGGTCCGGAAAGGCCTGCCGGGCCAGGGGATCCCCGGCATCGCCCGGATGCAGGAGAGACATATAATAAGGAGGGATCCGGCAGGGATAAAGACGAAGCAGGCGCTCCCATGCCGGTCCCGCCACGGTCTCCCTGCCCAGGATCCGGGCCAGCCCGTCCCGGCGACGGGCCGACCGGGCCATCTGCCAGCGCCAGTCTGACCAGTCCGAGAGAGGAACATCCTCCCGGAATAATGCGGATTCCAACGGTTTCCTCCCGGTCGCCGGAGGTCGGATAACAGGGCGCCCCGGCGGGCGAATTTGCTTGACGAATCGGAAAAATCCATATAGTCCAACACCCCTCTATACGTCAACAGATCACGGGAACCCATGGAAGAAAGCGAACTTCTGAAGATACGGCGGGAGAAGGTGGCCGAACTGGCCACCCGGGGAATCGATCCGTACCCCAACGGAATCCGGGTGGGCGACACCGCCATGGCGCTGATCGAACGATTCGGAGCCCTGGACAAGGACGCCTTCCAGGGAATCGAGGAAACCTTCAGCCTGGGGGGCCGGATCATGGCCATCCGGGACTTCGGCAAGGGTGCCTTTGTGTCTCTCCAGGACCGGACCGGCAGAATCCAGGGGTTCATCCGCCGGGATGGCGTCGGGCCCGAGGCCTTCGACCTCTTCAAGTCGCTCGACGTCGGCGATATCGTTTCTCTCTCCGGCAGGATCATGAAGAGCCGGACGGGAGAACTGACTCTCGAGGCGAGGGAACTGCGGCTCCTCGCCAAGGCCGTGCGGCCCCTTCCGGAGAAATGGCACGGCCTGACGGACATCGAGACCCGCTACCGGCAGCGCCACCTGGACCTGATCGCCAATCCGGAATCGCGCGAGGTTTTCATCAAGAGGAGCCGGATCATCCGCCTGATCCGCCGGTTCATGGACGACCACGATTTCCTGGAGGTGGAAACGCCCATGATGCAGCCCCGGGCCGGGGGAGCCGCCGCCCGCCCCTTCAAGACCTTCCACAACGCCCTGGGAATGGACCTGTTTCTCCGCATCGCCCCGGAGCTCTATCTCAAGCGGCTGGTTACGGGGGGACTGGAACGGGTCTATGAAATCAACCGGAACTTCCGCAACGAAGGTGTCTCCACCTTCCACAATCCCGAGTTCACCATGATGGAGTTCTACCAGGCATACGCCACCTTCGAAGACCTGATGGACTTCACGGAGGAGCTGTTTGTCTTCATCGCCGGGAACCTGTTCGGCACAACCCGGTTCACGTACCAGGGAACCGAAGTGGACATGACCCCTCCCTGGCGCCGGGTGCGCGTCCGGGACGCCGTCATGGAGAGCCTCGGCGTGGACCGGGAAACCCTGGAGGATCCCTCCCGGATCGCATCCTTTGCCCGGTCGCTCGGAATCGAGATCAAAGACGGCGATCCCGCCGGCAAGATTCTCATGGCCGTCTTCGAAGAAAAGGTGGAGGCAGGCCTGATTCAGCCGACCTTCGTGACCCATTACCCCGTGGAGGTCTCTCCCCTGTCTCGCCGGAACAATGACGAGCCGTCGCTGGTGGACCGGTTTGAGCTGTACATCTGCGGGAAGGAGATCGCCAATGCCTTCTCCGAGCTCAACGATCCCGCCGACCAGCGGGAGCGGTTTCTCCAGCAGCTGCGGGAGCGGGAGGCCGGCGACGAGGAGGCCCACGAAATGGATGAAGACTATGTCCGGGTCCTGGAATACGGCATGCCCCCGACGGCGGGGGAGGGAATCGGGATCGACCGGCTCGTCATGCTCTTCACGGATTCGGCCTCCATCCGGGACGTGATCCTGTATCCCCAGATGCGCCAGAAAGACGCCTGATCCGTCAGGCCCCCTTCTCTCCGGACCATCCATCATGCCCTACGAATCGTATATCAGCCTCCGGTACCTAAGGGCCAAGCGCAAGCAGGTCTTTGTCTCGGTCATCACGCTGATTTCAATCACCGGGATCTTCCTGGGGGTGGCGGCCCTCATCGTGGTTCTGGCGGTCATGAACGGCTTCGAGACGGACCTGCGCAACAAGATCCTGGGCATCAATTCCCACGTGGTTGTCATGCAGTACACGGGGCCGATGCAAAATTACCGGACCGTGCAGGAGGCCGTCAATTCCACCCCCGGTGTTGTGGCTACGACGCCTTTCATCTACAGCCAGGGCATGCTGAAAAACGGCGATGGCTTCAGCGGCGTGGTCATTCGGGGGCTCTCGCCGGAAGACGCCTTCCGCGTCATCAGCCTCGGGAAGATGAAAGAGGGGAGCGCCGAGGCCCTCCTCCCGGACCACCGGAACACGGCGGCAATTCCGAAGGACCGGGCGGACCTGCCGGGGATTCTTATCGGCAAGGAACTGGCCAAGCACCTGGGGCTTTATCTGTACGAGACGGTGAGCCTCATCTCTCCCATGGGCACATCGACTCCCATGGGCATGGTCCCGCGGATGAAACGGTTCCTCGTGGTGGGCATTTTTGAATCCGGCTTTTACGAGTACGACTCCTCCCTCGCCTATCTTTCGCTCCGGGACTGCCAGGCCTTCCTGGGAATGGACGACCGCGTCACGGGCATCGAGATCAAAGTGAACGACCTTTACCGGGCGGCGGACATTGCCAAGAATATCGAGAAGAAACTCGGTTTTCCATACTGGGCCCGCAATTGGATGGAGATGAACAAGAACCTCTTCGCAGCGCTCCGGCTGGAGAAGAAGGTGATGTTCATCATCCTGAGCCTGATCGTCCTCGTGGCAACCTTCAACATCATCACGACACTCATCATGGTTGTCATGGAAAAGAACAAGGATATCGCCATTCTGAAATCGATGGGGGCCACCTCCCGGAGCATTATGAAGATCTTCATCCTCCAGGGGGTGACCATCGGCTTCATCGGCACGATCCTGGGATGCGCCGGGGGGCTTCTCCTGGCCTGGAACATCGAGCCCGTGTCCTCCTTTATCGAGCGTTTTTTCGGGTTCAAGATTCTTCCCGGCGACGTCTATTACCTCAGCGAGCTTCCGTCGCGGGTCAATTACTCGGATGTGGGCATCATCGTGGTCGGGACGCTCCTGATCTCGTTCCTGTCCACCCTGTATCCATCGTGGCGGGCATCCCGGCTTGACCCGGCAGAGGCCCTCCGTTACGACTGAGATGCGGGCGGAAGTCCGCACATAGAAAACGGCCGCAATCTCCATGATCGAAGTCAGGAACCTGGAAAAGACATTCATCAAAAGCGGGCAGAGGATCGAGGTCCTCAAGGAAATGGATCTGGTCATCCCCGGAGGGGAGTCCCTGGCCATTCTGGGGGTCTCCGGGGCGGGGAAGAGCACCCTGATGCACATCCTGGGAACCCTCGACCATCCGACGGCGGGCAAGGTTCTCTTCGACGGTGCGGACGTCTTCTCCTGGAACGAAAAGGAACTGGCGTCCTTCCGCAACCGGAGGATCGGCTTCGTGTTCCAGTTCCACAACCTGCTGCCGGAGTTCACAAGCCTCGAAAACACGATGATGCCTGCCCTCATCTCCGGCCTATCCCAAAAGGAGGCCCGGAAGCGGGCCGAATCAATCTTGATGGATGTGGGACTTGGTGATAGGATGGCGCACAAGCCGGGAGAGCTTTCGGGTGGCGAACAGCAGCGGGTGGCCGTGGCCCGAGCGGTCATCATGGAACCGGAGGTCATCCTGGCTGACGAACCCACCGGAAACCTCGACACGGAAACGGGACGGAAGGTCGAGGATCTGCTGATGAATCTGAATCGTCAACGAAACATAACCCTGGTCGTGGTGACCCATAATCGCTCCCTGGCGAAACGGATGTCCCGAAGCGTTGGCCTGAAGGACGGAAAGGTGCTCCAGCATGACGAAAACTCGATCTGATTGCGTCCGATGCATTCTCGGATTCTTCATCGCTGTCTCCCTCTTTTGCAATCCGCACCCTGGCGCCGCGCAGGAGACCAAAACCATCGCGCTGCTTCCCTTTGAGGTCTTCAGCGGAACACAGCGGGACCTCCTCCAGGAATCCATCTTCAGCGCCCTGTACGCCGATCTGGCCAGAACCAAGGGCATCCGGCCCGTGGACAGGGATACGATTCTCAAACGGGTGGCAGGCAGGCCGCTGAATGAGGAAACGGCCCTGGCGGCAGCAAAAGATACAGGGGCACTGTACGCCATCGTGGGCAGCGTATCCGAGTTCGGCGAACTCATCAGCGTGGACGCGAAAATTATCGATGTGCAGAAAGGGCAGGCCTTCCCGGGTGTTTTCGCCCAGGGGCGGGGGTTGGAGGGCATTCCCGCCATGGTCTCCCGGCTCAGGGGAGACCTCCTGCTCCGGATTGGAGAAGTGCAGCGGATCGCCCGGGTTGACTTCAAGGGCAACCAGAAAATCGAGAGCAGCGCCATCGCCCAGGTCATCAAAAGCGCCAAGGGCAACGTCTACGCCGAGGCCGATCTGTCCGGAGACATCAAGGCCATTTACGGAATGGGGTATTTCGACGACGTGAAAGCGGAGGCTTCCTCGACTCCGGAAGGAACGGTCGTCACGTTCCACATCGTGGAAAAGGCGCTCATTTCGCAGATCCAGTTCACGGGAAACAAGGCCATCGACAAGGATGAGCTCCTCTCGAACATGAGCGTAAAGACGAGGCAGGTTCTCAACGCGGAAAAACTGGCATCCGATATCGCCAAGATCAAAACCCTCTACGAAGGGAAAGGCTACTACAACGCCGAGATCACGTATAAAGTTGAAAAAGCGGGAGAAAAAGACACCCGCATTGTTGTGACCGTCCAGGAAAACAAGAAGATCTACGTGGAGAAGATCTCCTTCGAGGGAAACCGGGCCTTCACGGACAAAGAGCTCAAGAAACAGATGAAGACCACCGAGTGGGGCATCCTCCACGTCTTTACCGATTCGGGTCTTCTCAAGAAGGACGAGCTCCGGCAGGACGTCGCCCGGATCAGCGCCTTCTACCTGAACAGCGGGTTCATCCAGGCCCAGGTGGCGGACCCGGTCATCACCCATGACGCCAAGGGCATCTACATCAAGATCCCCATCAACGAAGGGAAACGCTTTCGCGTGGGAACCGTCGCAATTGCAGGCGACCCCCTCGACGTCACCCGCCAGAAGCTGATGGACAGGCTGGAGATCAAAAAGAAGGAGTTCTACGACCGATCGGCCATCATCAGGGACATCGACACGCTGACCAAGGCCGCCAACGACGAGGGGTTCGCCTATGCGGACGTGCAACCCCAGACGGACATCCGGGAGAAAGACCTGTCCGTGGACGTGACCTACAGGATCCACAAGGGGATCCTGGTCTACTTCAACCGCATCACCTTCTCGGGAAACACGAAGACCCGGGACAAGGTCATGCGCCGGCTCCTGTCCATCGTCGAGGGGGACCTCTACAACAGCACGAACCTGAAGAACAGCTATACCGCCCTGGAGCGGACCCGCTACTTCGAGGAAATCAATTTCCAGACGGAAAAAGGGCCCGCGGAAAATCTGACGGACGTCCGCATCCACGTGAAGGAGAAGGCCACGGGAATGTTCAGCATTGGTGCCGGCTACAGCGGCCAGGACAACCTGGCCTTCGTGGCGGAGATCTCCCAGCAGAACTTCCTCGGCCGGGGACAGACCCTGAAGTTGAAAACCAGTTTTTCCAGCACCAAAACATGGTTCGAGCTGCAGTTCATCGAGCCCTGGCTCTTCGACCTGCCCCTCTACAGCAACTGGAACGCCTGGCATTCGGAGAAGGAGTGGGATTACTACAACGTGAATTCAACGGGCGGGGGATTCACACTGGGATATCCCCTCTGGGAATTCTTCAACGGCAGCTTCGGCTTCACGTATTCGATCGATACCATCAAGGACATCAATGTGTACGCTCCCCAGTACATCCAGGATTACGCGGGGGAATACAGGACAGGAATCGTCAGTATCGGCATCAACCGGGATACGACGGATGACAACTTTTTCCCGACCCGGGGTTCCCGCAACGGTGTCTCCGTCGGCTACGCAAGCAAGTTCCTGGGAGGAACAACGAGTTACGTCAAGGCCGTCGTGCAGTCGCAGTGGTTTTTCGGCCTTCCCCTGGACACGGTCTTCAGCGTCCGGGGCCGGGCCGGTTACCTGGCCCCTAGCGAAGGGGAGAGCATTCCCCTCTTCGAGCGGTTCACCCTGGGCGGGATGAACTCCCTGAGGGGCCTCAAGGACGTGGGACCAAAAGACTCAACGGGCTATTACGTCATCGGGGGAACATCATTCCTCTGTTTCAACGTCGAGTACCTTTTCCCTCTCGTGAAGGAAGCCGGCATCAAGGGAGTCGTCTTCTACGACACCGGCAACGCCTGGGATACGTATACATTCGGGAGCGACTTCCGGCATACGACGGGAGCGGGAATCCGCTGGTATTCGCCGCTGGGTCCCCTGCGCCTTGAGTGGGGCTATGTGCTTGACGCCAAGGAAGGCGAATCCGCGTCGCGATGGGAGTTTGCCATCGGCATGTTCATGTAGCGAATAAAAAAGCTGAAAGAGAGGTATCACGGATGAAGAAAGCGGTGTTTGGTGTCATTGCGGGATTGCTTCTGCTGGCTCTGTCGTCCGGGGCGGCCTGGTCTGCGGAGAGGATCGGCTTTGTCAACATCCAGGAGGCTATGCTGACCTCCAATGCGGGCAAGCAGATGGGCGAAGAGATGCGCAGGCTCATCGCCAGGGACAAGGCCATCATCGAAGAAAAAGAAAAGGAGCTCAAGAAGCTCCGGGAGGATCTGGAAAAGCAGCGGACCGTCCTGACGGAATCGGCCCTGCGGGAGAAGGATATGACCCTGCAGAAGAAATACCGGGACTACCAGGTCGCTGCCAAGGATTTCGAGGACGATATACGGGCCAAGGAACAGGATATCTTTAAAAAGCTGTTCCCGGAAGTCCTCAAGATCGTCCGGTCCATCGCCGAAAAGGAAAAATATACAATGGTTATGGATCCATACGTTCTCCAGCTCCCGTACTTCAACACAAAGGAAGACATCACGAAGCGTGTCGTAGAGGAGTTCAACAGGACCTACAAGGACAAGAAGAAGTAAGGGAACCGGCATCGACCGGAACACAGCGTGAATTGGACCGTTCAAGAGATCGCCGCCCGATTGGGCGGCGTTGTTCACGGGGATGCGGATGCCCGTATCGCGGGCGTGCGGGGTATCGAAGAAGCCGGAGACGGCGACCTGACTTTCATCGCCAATCGCAGGTACCGATCCCGTCTTAAAACCACCCGGGCGACCGCTGTTCTTGTTGCACCGGGAACCGAAGAACCCGGCCGGACCCTGATCGTCGTCGCCGACCCCTATGTCGCCTTCGGCCAGGCACTTGCCCTCTTCCATCCACGGGAACCGGAACGGCCGGGCATCCACGAACGGGCGTTCGTCGACCGGGACGCCAGAGTTTCCCCGGAGGCCACCGTCCATGCCGGGGCAACGGTGAGCCGCGGCGCCGAGATCGCGGCTGGAGCCGTGCTCTACCCGGGGGTATACGTGGGCGTCGAGGCGTCGATCGGCGAGGAATCGGTTCTGCACCCCAATGTGACCGTGTATCATCAGTGCCGGATCGGGATGCGGGTCATCCTCCACGCGGGCGTCGTCGTGGGGGGCGACGGATTCGGCTTTGCGCGGCCCGGCTGGGAAAACATAAAGATTCCCCAGGTCGGAATCGTTCAGATCGACGACGATGTCGAAATCGGCGCCAACACGACCATCGACCGGGGAACCATGGGCCGCACCTGGATCCGGAAAGGCGCCAAGATCGACAATCTCGTCCAGATCGCCCACAACGTGGTCATTGGAGAATATGCCATCGTCGTCTCCCAGGCGGGCATTTCCGGCAGCACGACCGTAGGCCGGGGCGTCATGATCGGGGGGCAGGCCGGCCTCGTTGGACACATCCAGGTTGGAGACCACGCCATGGTGGCAGCTCGCGCCGGGATTCACAAGAACGTCCCCGCCGCCACCATCGTGGCCGGAGCACCCCATATGCCCCACCGTGAATGGCTGCGGCTGGAGGCGACGATCCCGAAGCTCCCGGCCATGAGGCAGCAGCTTCTCGACATGGCCAGAAAGCTGGAAGCATTGGAAAAGAAACTGGAAGGACGGAATTCATGAGCATTCATCCCACGGCCGTGATCGCCTCCGACGCCCGGATTGCCGAGGATGTCGAAATCGGCCCCTACAGCATCGTCGGACCCAGCGTCACCATCGGACGAAACACGGTAATCGGCCCCCACGTCGTGATCGAGAGCCACACGGATATCGGGGAAGGCAACCGGATCTTCCAGTTCGCCTCCATCGGCGGGATTCCCCAGGACCTGAAATACAGAGGGGAAGAGACCCGGGTGGTCATAGGAAATCATAACATCATCAAGGAGTTCGTGACGATCAACCGCTCCACCGTGTCCGACATCGGCGTAACCATCCTGGGGGATCGCAACCTGATCATGGCGTACTGCCACATCGCCCACAACTGCAAGCTGGGCAATCACGTCATCATGGCCAATGCCACGAACCTGGCGGGACATATCCATGTGGAGGACTGGGCCATCATCGGCGGAATGTCGGGGGTCCACCAGTTCATTCGCATCGGCGCCCACGCTTTCGTCGGAGGAGCCTCCGCCGTGGCTCAGGACGTGCCGCCGTTCATCACCGTCTCGGGCAACCGGGCCCGTCCCTATGGGCTGAACCTGGTGGGCCTCAAGCGGCGGGGTTTTTCCGAGCCGTCAATCAAGGCACTTCGGGAATCCTACCGGCTGGTTTACCGATCCTCCCTGCGGCTGGTTGAAGCCACAGCGCGGATCCGGGCGGAGGTGGAGGACCTTCCGGAGGTACGCCAGTTTGTTTCCTTTCTGGAAAACTCCCAGCGGGGCATCTGCAGATAGATTGCCGAACGGGAAGGAGCATCGTTTCTCACTCGAACGTGAGACGGACCTTCACGGGGATGGAAGCGCGCGAAGCGGGCAGATGGATTCATTTCAGAGAGGCCTTCCTTTCGATCCGTTCCCCGGCAACCACTGAAACCGGAGAGACGGCAGCACCGATGGAACATTCCTCGAAAATTCTGATCCTGACGGGTGAGGCATCGGGAGATCTCTACGGAGCCCAACTCGCCGCGGCCATGAAGGAGATCGATCCCGCCCTCGCCTTTTACGGAGTGGGGGGCATGCACATGCGGGCATCGTCGGTGACCCTCCTGGCCGATGTCTCCGAGCTGGGAGTGGTGGGCCTAACGGAGGTTCTCGGCAAACTCGGCCGGATCAGGACACTGTTCTCCCGCCTGCGCCGGTTTCTCGAGACGGACCGCCCCGCCCTGGTGATCCTCATCGACTACCCCGGATTCAATCTCCGCTTCGCCCGGGTGGCCAAAAAAGCCGGAATCCCCATCCTTTATTATATCAGCCCGAAGATCTGGGCCTGGGGAGCCGGCAGAATCCGATCGATCAGGGAAACGGTAAGCAGAATGGCCGTCATCTTCCCTTTTGAAATGCCGCTGTACGAAAAAGCCGGGGTCGATGCGGCCTACGTCGGGCATCCACTCCTCGACACGGTCAGGGTGGACGGGTCCGTTCCGGAGATCCGGCGGCGGCTGGGGCTGGCTCCGGAACGGAGTACCGTTGCCCTGCTGCCGGGAAGCCGGCAGGGAGAAATCGACCGGCTCCTGGATCCCATGCTCCAGGCGGCGAATATTCTCAGGAAACGGCTGCCGGACCTGCAATTCGTGCTCCCCCTGGCGGACACGCTCCCGGAAGAGCTCCTCCGGAGCCGCATGAAACCAGGAGCCGTTCCCGTTCACATCGTCCGCCGGGATACCTACGGAGCCGTCGCCGCGTCCGACGCGGCCATGGTCGCCTCCGGCACGGCAACCCTGGAGACGGCCCTGCTGGGCATCCCCATGGTGATCGTGTACAAAGTCTCCCCGTTGACCTATCCTTTTGCCCGCCTGGTCATCCGGATCGAACACATCGGGCTGCCCAACATCATCGCCGAGCGGACGATCGTCCCCGAATTGATTCAGGGCGCGGCATCGCCGGAACGGATCGCAGAGGAGGTCCTGCCTCTTCTGACAGACCACCGCCGGCGGGAAACCATGATCGACGCCTTCCGCGAGGTCCGGGAGAAACTCGGAACCGGAGGTGCCGCCCGGAATACGGCCCTCATCGCCTGTGCCATGGCCCGGGGGGAAAAAGGAGCCCGATTGTGATCGTATTCAAGCGTCTCTTCCGCCTTGCCAAGCCTCATACGGCCAAGCTGATCCTGGCCATGTTCTTCATGCTCATCGTGGGAGGGCTGACGTCCGTCCTGGCCTTCCTGGTCAAGCCCGCTCTGGACGACATTTTCGTCGAGCGAAACGCCCGGATGCTCCAGTGGATCCCCCTGGCCGTCATCGGGATCTACCTGGTGAAGGGCGCGTGCACCTATGCCCAGGCGATCATCATGAACTGGATCGGACAGCGGATCGTCACGGATCTCCGGAATCAGCTCTACAAACAGATTCAGCAGCAATCGCTGTCGTTTTTTACAAAGAACCCCACTGGCGTCCTGATGTCCCGGATCACCTTCGACGTCAACTACATCCAGGGGGCCGTGTCGGAGGCCATCACGAGCCTCCTGAAGGACAGCTTCACGATCCTCTGTCTCGTCTTTGTCGTCTTCTGGAGGGACTGGAAGCTCGCCATCATCGCCATGGTCGTCTTCCCTCTGACAGTCTATCCCATATCCCGGTTCGGCCGGAAGATCCGCAGCGCCGTGACGGGAGCCCAGATCACCATGGGAAGCCTCACGAGCCTGCTGCAGGAAACCATTACCGGAGCGCGGATCGTGAAGGCCTTCTCCATGGAGGCTTATGAAAACAAGCGGTTCGAAAAGGAAAGTGAAAACCTGCTGAAGCTGTTCATGAAGGCCGTTACCGTCAACGCCCTCTCCAGCCCCCTGATGGAGTTCCTGGGCGGCATCGGCATCGCCATCATCGTCTTTTACGGCGGCTGGCAGGTGATTCACGGCTCTTCCACGCCGGGGACCTTCTTTTCCTTTCTGACCGCCCTGATCATGCTTTACGAGCCGATCAAGCGCCTCACCGCCACGAATAACCAGATCCAGCAGGGCATCTCCGCCGCCGAGCGGGTCTTCGCCATCATCGACGCCGTCCCGGAGATCCGCAACGCCCCCGATGCAAAGGAACTTCCCAGGATCACGAGAGGAATCGACATCCAGAATGTGACGTTCCGGTATGAAGAGGACCCGGTTCTCCGGAACATCGATCTCTCGATCCGGGCCGGCGAGGCTCTCGCCCTTGTGGGCATGAGCGGCGGGGGGAAAACCACCCTGGTCAACCTGATTCCCCGCTTCTATGACGTCACGGAGGGGAGAATCCTCATCGACGGACAGGACATTCGGGACGCGACCCTCGACTCCCTGCGGGGGCAGATCGGCATCGTCACCCAGCAGACCATCCTCTTCAACGACACGGTCCGCAACAACATCGCCTACGGAAACCAGCAGGCATCACAGGAGGACATCGTCCGGGCCGCCCGGGCGGCCAACGCCCATGACTTCATCATGCGGCTTCCCGAGGGGTACGACACCCTGATCGGCGAACAGGGAATGAAGCTCTCCGGCGGGGAGCGCCAGCGGATCTCCATCGCCCGGGCGATCCTGAAGGACGCCCCCATCCTGATCCTCGACGAGGCAACCTCGTCCCTCGACACCGAGGCGGAGATCGAGGTACAAGAGGCCCTCGAGAACCTGATGAAGGGCAGGACGACGCTGGTCATCGCCCACCGGCTGTCGACGATCCGCAATGCCGACCGCATCATCGTCCTTGTCAACGGCGAGATCGTCGAAGAAGGAAACCACGAAACGCTCCTGGAGAAGCAGGGCGAATACTACCGGCTCTACAACATGCAGTTCCGGGAAGGCTGACGATTCCGCGCGATGCAGACCGAACCGACCAGGAACCTTCACGACCGGGTCCAGGCACTCTGGTACGGGGAAGACGCCTCTCCGGGCCTCCTTCTGGGTCCGGTCCTGGGTATCGCCTCCGGGGGATACGGGCTCGGGATACGGATTCGGAACGCCCTGTATGACCGGGGAATCCTGGGGATACGCCGTCTGCCCGTTCCGGTGGTCAGCGTGGGGAACCTGACCGTCGGCGGAACCGGGAAGACCCCCCTGGTGATTCACCTGGCGGAGTTCCTGAAAGAGCATGGAAGAAAACCGGCGATCCTGAGCCGCGGATACGGAGGCCGGCCCAGGGGGCCCGTCGAGGTCGTCTCCGACGGAAGACTTGTGCTCTCCGAGCCCGCCGTCTGCGGAGACGAGCCGTTCATGATGGCCCGTCGGCTTCACAGAGTGCCGGTCTTGACTGGACCGGAGCGGTACCTGACGGGGCGGGAGGCCGTGGATCGCTTCGATGTGGATGTCCTGCTTCTCGATGACGGATTCCAGCACCGGCACCTTCATCGGGACGTGGACATTCTCGTCGTCCATGCACGCAGACCCTTCGGGAACGGCCGTCTGCTACCACGGGGACCCCTGCGCGAACCCCTGGAATCCCTGCAACGGGCCCGCTGGATTGTCCGGACGGGCCCCGCGACCGACGACGATGGAGAAGGTGATCCACAGGCCTTTCCCGGCTGCGGGCGGCCGGCCATCCGGGCTCTGCACCGGCCGTCCCGCCTGGTGCACGCCGCAAGCGGGGAGACGCTGCCGCTCGATTCCCTGACGGGAAAAACGTTCTCGGCCTTTGCCGGGATCGGCTCCCCGCAGGCCTTCCGGCAGACGCTGGAATCGCTGGGATGCAGGGTGGCGCCGCTCCTGGCCTACCCGGACCACCACCGGTTCAGCCGAGCAGATATCGAGGCGATCCGCCGGTCCGCTGCCGCGGCGGATGGACTCGTCACGACCGAAAAAGACGCCGCCCGGCTGGCCGGAATGGAGAATGCGCTTCCGGATCTCCTGGTCCTCCAGGTAGACCTGCATATGGAGCCCGACGACGGCGTCCTCGGCCGGGACATCCTGGCGATCCTGGAATCGAGGAGTTGCATGAAAGGACGGGAACGGACATGAGCGCGGAATCCCGGGCGGAAAAACTGTTGCACGTTTTCCAGCAGATCCCGCTGGGGATTCGAAAGGCCTTCTTCGTCCGGCTGGCCCTGCTCGCCTATGCAGCCGACTCCCGGCATCGCCTGATCACCCTGCACAATCTCCGCATGGCATTCCCGGAAAAACCGGATGACGAACTGGGCCGGATTGCCCGGGGAGTCTATCGCAACATGGGGATCGTGGCGGCGGAATTCTTCGACCTTCCGAAGATCGGCCGTGAAAACCTGGCGGATTGGGTGGAACTGGAGGGAATCGAACATGCCTTCCGAGCTCTCGAAAAGAACAGGGGGCTTCTTCTCTTCGGTGCACACTTCGGGAACTGGGAGCTGGAGGCCATCACCGCCGCCCTGGTCATCAAGCCCATGATGGTGATCTACCGGCTCATGGACAGCCCGACCCTGGAAATCCTGGTATCGAAGGTCCGCTCCTGCACGGGCAACATCCTCCAGGACAAGGACCGGGCCATGCGGCCCATGTTGCGGATCCTGAAGCAGAACGGCATCATCGGTCTTCTCCTGGACCAGAACGTGGCCTGGCAGGAAGGAGTCTTCGTCGACTTTTTCGGCCGCACCGCCTGCACGTCCGACGGCCTTGCCCTGCTTGCCCTTCATACGGAGGCTCCCGTCCTTCCGGGATACATGGCCCGCCTCGAAAACGGGAAATACCGGTTCGTTCTCGGCGAAGAGGTCCCCCTGGCCCGGACGGGAAACCGCAAGGAGGACGTGCTCGAAAACACCCAGCGCTTCACGAGCATCATCGAAGACACGGTCCGGAAGTACCCGGACCAATGGTTCTGGGTCCACCAGCGTTGGAAGACGAAACCCTGGCAGGCGCCGAGGCGGACATGACAGACCAGACCGTTTTCCAGTCTCCGCTTCCGGTCGTTCATCGCCGGCCTTTTCCGGCCCGGGAGATCCGGCGCCTCCTGATTCGCGGGACCAACTGGATCGGCGACGCCATCCTCACCCTCCCGGCCATGGGGGCCATCCGCGCAGGCATGCCGGAAGCGCACATCACCGTCCTGGCGAAACCCTGGGTGGGAGAGGTCTACCGGATCTGCCCCCATGCCGATGAGGTGCTCACTTTCCGGGAACCGGGGATCCACGCCGGGGTATCCGGCCGGTTGCGCCTCGCCCGGGACCTGAGCGGCATGGGCTTTGACGGGGCCATCCTCTTGCAGAACGCCATCGAAGCGGCCATCGTGACCCTGCTGGCGGGAATTCCCATACGGGCCGGATACAACACGGACGCCCGGGGGCTGCTCCTGACGTCTTCCGTGCGGCGGTCCCGGGAGATCCTCCGGGTGCACCAGAGCCGGTACTACCTGGAAATGGTTCGAGCCCTGGGCCTTCCACCGCCGGACCCGCCGCCTCCCCTCCTGGTGCCGCCCGCAGAGTACCGGGACCTGGCGGAGAAGGTCCTCGTGGAGCAGGGGTGCGATCCCGAAGCCCCTCTGGCAGGCATCGCGCCCGGGGCTGCCTATGGACCGGCCAAGCGCTGGTTTCCGGATCGTTTCGCTGCCGTGGCCGATCGCCTGGCGGCGGAATTCGGAGCACGGGTCCTCGTCTTCGGTAGTTCCGGGGACCGGGAGAGCGCCGGGGCGGTCCAGGCGGCCGCGAAGGCACGGTTTGTCAACCTCGCGGGGGGGACCTCCCTCCGGGAGGCCCTGGCCCTCATTTCCCGATGCCGCGTCTTCGTCTCCAACGACTCGGGCCTGATGCATGTAGCCGCGGCCATGGGCGTCCCAACGGTTGCCGTCTTCGGCTCCACGAACCCCGTGACGACCGGCCCCATGGGCCCCCAGTTCTCCATTGTCCGCAAGCCCATGGACTGCAGCCCCTGCCTGAAGGAGACTTGCCCGCAGGATTTCCGCTGCATGGAGGCAATCTCCGCGGAAGACGTCTGGAACGAGGCAAGATCGCTTTACGAGGGAGGCCGGCGATGAGGGGACAGCGGGCGGTCTTTCTCGACCGGGACGGAACGATCAACGAAGAGGTGGGGTACTTGGACCGCCTCGAGAAACTCCGGATCCTTCCCGGAACGGCTGAGGCCATCGGAATGCTCAACCGGGCGGGGATGAAAGTCGTCGTCGTGACAAACCAGTCGGGCATCGCCCGGGGATTCTTCGACGAGGCCTTTGTGGAGGAAACCCACCGGCATCTTCTGGATCTTCTTCGCGAACAGGGAGCCCGCATCGACGCCTTTTACTACTGTCCGCACCACCCGACGGAGGGCCTGGGGGCCTACCGGCTGGACTGTCCCTGCCGGAAGCCCAAGCCGGGACTGCTTCTCCGGGCCGCCGCCGAGATGGGAATCGCCCTGGAGGATTCCTTCATGATCGGGGACATGCCCAAGGACGTGGAAGCGGGAACCCTGGCGGGCGCAAGGGGAATCCTGGTCCGGACGGGCTACGGGCGGGACATTCCGGCACCGCCGGAGGCGGCTTATATCGCAGAGGACCTGATCGACGCCGCCCGCTGGATCCTCGGGGTCGGCCGGCCATGAACATCCTTCTGGTCAAGCTCAGCTCCATCGGCGACGTGGTCCACACGCTTCCCTCGCTTGCGGCCCTGAGAAAACGGTACCCCGAGGCCCACATCACCTGGGTCGTGGAGGAAGAATCTCTTGACATCATTCAGGGAAATCCCCAGATAGACAGAATCCTCGTCTCGGGAAGAAAGCGCTGGGCCCGCCGGCTCGCGGATGGCCGCAACATCGGCGAAACCCTCGGGGAAGTCCGCCGGTTCCTTCGGGACCTGAGGGACCGGCCCTATGACGTGGTCATCGATTTCATGGGGCTCTTCAAGAGCGCCATCCTTGTCTTTGCGAGCCGCGGGAAAAGGAAGCTCGGCTACGACAGCATGCAGGAAATGAGCGGCCTGTTCTACAATGAAAAAATTCCCGAGGACATGGGCAAACACGCCGTGGACCGCTACCTGGACTTCGCCCGGTACCTGGGAGCGGAGCCGGAGGAGCCGGAATTCTTTCTGGATATCCCGGAGATCAGCGCGAACCGGGCCGACGCTCTGCTGAAGGAAGGCGGCGTAGATCCGGAATTCCCATTCATCGTCCTGAGCCCGATGTCCTATGCCGGAGAGACCCGGCTGTGGGAGGACGACAGGTTCGCGCTTCTGGGGGATCGAATCCGGCTGGAGCTGAACCGGCCGGTGGTCATCACGGGGCATGAAACCGGGGGAAGGATCGGCCACATCGCAGCATCGATGGAAACGAAGGCGCTGAACCTGGAGAACAGGACAACTCTGAAGGAACTGGCACACCTGTATCACCGGGCCGCCGTCGTGGTGACGCCCGATTCGGGTCCCATGCACATCGCCGCGGCGGTGGGAACGCCCGTGGTGGCCCTCTTCGGAGCCTCGGAGCCGGCTCGGACGGGGCCTTATGGAAGAAATAACATTGTGATCCGGTCGCAATTGCCCTGCAGTCCCTGCTTCCAGAAGACCTGCGAAACCCGCCGATGCATGAAAGAGATCTCCGTGGACATGGTCCTCGAGGCCGTCCGGAAATATACCAGCCCGGGAGAGGAACGATGAGGATGCGGCGATGCCGGCTTGTCCGGTTCCAATGCCTCCTGGCCGTCCTGTTGCTGATGGGATTCGTCCCCGGAGCGGACGGTGCCACGGCCGTCCGGTCCGACCGGGAGACCAGCGGGATCTCGCCCCCCGATCCGGCGGTGGGGGGAAGAATTCGGATCGAGGCCGTTCGCGTCCGCCCAGGCCAGTGGGTCAGTGTCGGAGAAACGGGCTTTCACCCGGATCAGACACTCGTTCCGGGCAGCTCTCCCGCGAAATCGAAGCCGGCGTCCCCGGAAACGGAGCCGCACCGGAATGCGGAACCGTCGCCGGGCACACAAACACCTCCGCCTCCGGAAAGCAGCCTGAATCGCATCGATTATCCCGTCCGGCTTTCCGAGGCGGGCATGCTGGGAGGATTCGGTTTCGGGAAGATTCCGGAGGGACGCTACGAGCCGATCCTGATGGCGGCCCACTTCGGTCTCGACATCAACCGTTTCCTCGGCATTCCCGGAACACACCGGGGGCGATTCACGATTTTTGCCGAGCCGCGCTTTACACCGGTCCACGAGCCCACCGGGGATTACGAGCTGGGACTGGGTATCGGGATCCAATACGTCTATCCCCTCCTGAGAAACCTTTTTTTCTACGCGGCGGTTTCCAGCGGCCCCCACTTCATATCCGTTCACACGGAGCAGCAGGCAAAGGGCTTCGTGATGGACAGCGAGGCGGGAGGCGGTTTCTATATCCCCTTCAGCAAGAACTCGGCGCTGAACATCGGCTATCGGATCCGGCACCTTTCCAACGGGGGCACAAGGACTCCGAACACCGGCATCAACAATCATTTCCTGGTCATCGGGTACACGGTTTTCCTGGGTGCGCCGGAAGAGAAAGAGAGGAATGAATGACCATCAGCAAGGAACTATTGGAAATACTGGCCTGCCCCCGATGCAAGGGGGACATCCGGCTCAATGAGACCGGAGACGGGTTGATCTGCGATGCATGCAGACTGCTTTACGAGATCCGCAACGGGATCCCCATCATGCTGATCGACGAGGCAAAGCCTCTTCCATGATGATTGTCCGCAGGCGGGAAATCAGCGGGTAAGCCGGGAAATGGCGAACAGGGCGATGAGAATCATAACGCAGATCGCCCCGCCGACCAGAACACCCACCTGTCCCATCTCGCTCAAGCCCCCGTACCAGGCCGAAAACCGTTCGCCGTACTGGGCAAAGAACGCATTCACTGTATCCGCATAACCCGTTATTTTCTCAAGCATAAACGCTCCCGGAACGGTTCTTTCGTCGCGGAGCCCTCCTGGAGAAGGATGCGGGAATATGCGTGGCCCCGGGAAGAAAAACGCAGGGAGTCTCTTAGCACATCCATCCGCACGTGACAAACAGGAGTCGTGTCCGGAGCCATCCGCACCGGTTTCCTGCGGCCCACCCACGTTTTCCATTGCTTACCGGATCCTCTTTGCGATCCCTTGCCGCTTCCGTGAATCGGGCGTTCAGGGCCGCAGCAGTTCCAGATCCCGAAAGCGGCCATCCCGAAGGGAAAGGCTCCCCGGCCGGAAGGAAACAGGCTCCCGAAAAATGGGGCCATCGAAAACAAAGGTGTGAAACTCGCCGTTTTCCCCGGCAGGATCGACACCCGGCGGAAGGTCGGAGAGAAACGTTCGGTCCAAGAGACGGCCGGCGAAAGATCCGTTCAGGGCATCCGTGTCCACACAGGTGACAATGGCCCGCCAGCCATCTTCTACAAACCGTTCCGCCAGGGCTTTCGTATCCTTTCCCCAGAGGGGAAACAGGGGGACCATCCCGGAGCCGCTGAGCCTGGATTCCCGGTAACGGCGGACATCCTCCAGGAAAAGGTCGCCGAAAGCGATCCCGGAGAAGCCGTGCCGGCTGTATTTTTCAAGAACAGCCGCCATCGCCCGGTCATAGGAGTCGTTCCCGGCATCCTCCTCCAGAAACACCGCTTCCAGGGGAAGCCCGATCAACCGGGCCTGGTCCTCCACCAGGAACCGTGGAATTCCATGCATCACCACCCGGTCCGTTTCCGCGACGAAAGTCGTCAACAGCGCCACCGTCTCGAACCGCCCGCCCAGCACCATCTCCCGGAGCGCCAGCGCGCAATCCTTCCCGCCGCTCCAGGAAAGGATCACCCTGTCCATCATCCCATCCCCTCCCCTCCCCTCCGCCTGACCGATTTCTATCCTCTGCGTCACCCCACCGGGATATCCCGTGTCCGGCATACATTTCAGGTTACCATGATCATCCGTCTGTTGCAAAAGGTCCCCTTGAATGGCCCTCCAAGCGGGGAGGCGAGGCATCGGCGCACCCGAAGTATCCTGGGGCATGCCGCCTGTCGGCCACAGGCAAGGCTGAATCTGGGGAGGTATCCGTCGCGGATTTATTCATCACTGGGCAATGTCCGGTGCGCCATGATAGAGAAATCCCCGGACCGGGAGACTTTCATATGCCGCAGCATTCTTCACAGATTCATCAGCCCCTGCGGGGGCTCATCATCTTCCTGGCTGCCTTGCTGCTGACGGGCTGCAGCCAGGAATCCCTGATTTTCTACCCGGAAACTCTGCCGAAAGACTTCCGGTTCTCCTTCTCGGAGCCTTTTCGCGAAATCCGACTGCACGCCGGGGGAATCGAACTGCACGCTCTGCATTTCAGGACTCCCTCACCCCGGGGCGTGGTCCTCTACTTTCACGGCAATGCGGGCAGCCTTCACACCTGGGGGGAGATCGCCCCCGAATTCACACGTCGGGGATTCGACCTCGTGATACCCGACTACCGGGGCTTCGGCAAGAGCGAGGGTCGCCTCGACGGAGAACGGGATCTCCTGGAGGATGCCCTCCGGATATACGATCATGTGCGAAACGAATACCCCGAACAGGCCATCGTCCTTTACGGCCGATCCATCGGCACCGGCCCGGCCGCGTGGGTGGCATCGCAGCGAAAACCGCGGATGCTCATCCTGGAGTCGCCCTACACCAGCCTCGAAGACCTGGGCGCCCATCACTACCCCTTCCTGCCCCGGTTTGTGATTCGCACATTTTTGAAATACCCGCTCCCTACGGACCGGTGGATCCGGTCCAGTTCCTGTCCGGTGTTTCTGTTTCACGGAACGGCCGACGAAATCATTCCGTTTTCCATGAGTGAGCGCCTGAATGCCCTCGCCGCGGGCCGGCACATCCTGATCGCCGTTCCCGGCGGCGGGCATAATGATCTGGACCGTTACCCGCTGTATCATAGGAAACTGGACCGGATCTTAAAAGGGGAACCAGCGCGGGAGAAACAGTAACGATTCTTTGCCCCGGAGACTCGAAAGCCCCGAGGGCTGGGACCCTTCGGGGCTTTTTTCGAGGAACACAGATCAGAAAAAGATCCGGTTGCGATATGTCCTGCGCCTTGCGGCGCGCTTTGGCTCAGACGTCCTTTTT